>Ga0208321_1000010_pt1 | contig 435692 bp, 411 predicted proteins | sample June2015DPH_4_15_FD_184692 | JGI IMG/M metagenome (GOLD analysis project Ga0208321, IMG submission 184692) | Peatland microbial communities from SPRUCE experiment site at the Marcell Experimental Forest, Minnesota, USA - June2015DPH_4_150... | ecosystem: Environmental > Terrestrial > Soil >...
CGTTCTATCTTTTTCTGTTGTGCGATTTGAGTATTCTTTTGTTTACGTTTCATTACACTCGGCATAAATCTCAGCTACAAGTTAACGATAGATAATCAAGCTAGAACATATTTCTTTCGCATTAATGGAGGAAGCCAATAATATCCAAAGCTGACGCGTCTTTCTTTCATTTCATTAAAGAAGCCAACTTTATGGTAAAAAGAGAAAAAGAGTTTTGCAAAGCTCTTTCTTGGGGCTTAAGAAGTCTGTGTTTTGCTTTGCTTTTCCTTATGTTTCTTCCTTTTCTCGTCTCGCTCTTTCTTAGTTAACGGTTTTTCTTTTTTCGGCATTTATGTTCCCAGAAGGTATGATATGCGTAATAGTGCCTTAATAATTTTCAAAGTCTAGAAGAGGCTCGGCTTACAGGTTTTGGATCTTGGGGCTTCAAAACTTCGGCTTGATCATGCGCGCGCCAAGTCAACCCTTGTTTCTGAGCATATGCCCCTTATGTATGTTCATCCTATGGAATCTCAGTTCATCAGGCGTATAGAAACATTCGGGGCATAATCTACACTTAAGCGGTTCCCCTTTGTATATCAATCCCCATGGCGGCATTCTGTAACTCGACTTCAATATCTCAACTCGATGTTTTCACTGCAAAAACTGCTAATTACAATCTCCATTAACAAGCAACCCCGACACTATTAAACCAGTGCTTCATCTCCCCCAAAAACCACCTACCCATATTTCGAAACTCTGTTAAAAAACACCATGCAGTCTCAGCGCGCGCGGCCTGTGATTTATCTGCAAGTTGGCGCGGTTCAATCAGCTTCTCGCAAGTTATGTTCTAATGTTATTACCACTTTTCCTTTGGCGTGTCCTTCTTCAAAATACCGGAAGGCTTCAGGAACCTCATCTAACGGGTAACGTCTATCTATGACGGGCTTTATCTTGCCGGCTTCAAGAAGCTCTTTCACAAAAACCAAATCCTTCTGGTTTAGTTTCGCAATCCCCATGGAACCCGTTTTCTTACTTCCGGTCAGTGAAATCAATGGACCCAATAGCATAGCTTGGAATATTTGAGCCATGGAACCTCCGGTCGTGACACAGATTCCCTTGGGGCTTAATGCATGCCTATAATCTAGAATCGAATGATATCCGTTAGCGGCAATGATCAAGTCATAACGCTGTCCACTTTTGGTGAAATCTTCCTGGGTGTAGTCAATGACGCGGTCTGCCCCCATCGAGCGCGCATTGTCCAAATTCTTCGTGCTGCACACGGCTGTGACTTCGGCCCCGAACGATTTGGCAATCTGCACCGCAAACGCGCCCACACCACCAGACGCACCATTAATCAAGACCTTTTGTCCGGGCTGAACATGCCCTTTGCGAAGACCCTGCAGGGCAGTGATTGCCGCCAAAGGCACGGCCGCTGCTTCCTCGAATGTCACGTTGGTGGGTTTCAGAGTCAACAGATCTTCACGAGCGCATCCATACTCGGCAAAACTTCCTCGACAACCTCCGAACACTTCATCATCTGGCTGAAACTGCTTCACGTTTCTGCCAACCGCTTCAACCCGCCCCGCTATGTCAGTTCCGAGTATCTTGCGTTTTGGTTTTAGAAGTCCTCCTCCCATTAGGCGGATCAAAGATCCTCTTAGGAGATACAAGTCAGCTTTGTTTATGGATGCCGCATGGATTTTTACCAGTACTTCATTGTCCTTGGGAGTAGGTTTTTCTACATCTTTGAGTTCAAGAACATCCGGAGACCCGTATTTGGTGCGTACAATTGCTTTCATTTTCATATCTAGGAATAATCACTTTAAAGGTGATAATAACTTTGCGCGCGCGCTTTTGCATGCAAGCTCTTATAGTAAGCGACTTGGTAATGTTTTGTGAGGCCGAAACGTGTGAAGTTGAACTGGAAAAACGGAAAGATCGTGGGATACGTTTTGTTGGCCTTAGGCGTCGTTGTGATTTTCTTCGCGGTATTTGAGATGATATTTGTCTTCACGGGCATGAATGCTCCTCCGAAACTGTTCAGTTTTCAAGACATTTCCGCAAACGGTGCGCGGGTGATTTCAGGCCAAGACATGAACAAGGCTGCCGGTATGCTTGTTTGGTTCGTACTCATGGCTTTCATCATGTGGGCTGGTGGAAAAATCGGATCCTTAGGCGTAAACCTGCTGAGGGAGATTAAAGTCGAGATAAAAGGGGCTTTGAAGACGGTTGAAGAAAAAGAACCGGCAAAGACAGAACCAGCAAAGACAGAACCGAACAAATAGTCAATAAAGAACAATTCTGGTTAGCGTCCTTTTTTTGCCTTCAGTAGCGCGCGCGTTGACGCTTAGCCCGGGCTTTCTTTATTTCTTTGAAATTATGGTTGAGAGCTTAGGATTTTTCGTATATGTCGAGCGATTCTGTCGTAGGCCTCGAAGGCCTCACGGGTTGGAAACGCCTTTCTCCCCACAATCCCGTCGTACTTTACGGGAATCCCGCCAATCACGATGGTTGTGATTGGCGAAATGACAGGCATTATCCCCACATATTGATCCCTCTTGTAAGGAGTTACCATGAGGTTTGGCGATCCAAGTTCAAGCAGCATATTCTTCAGTTCCGAGTCAGTGTTCAAAAGTTGCGCCAGTTCTCCGCCCTCCCAATTGTAATCGATGATTTCACTGCTGAGGAAGCCTTTCTTGATCTGTTTGGCCTCCGCCTTAAGCTTGTTTTCCAGGTTTCCCACATTTGCCTTTACCACATAGTTATACCGGTAAACGAGGTGACCGGGGCCGCCTTCGCTACCACCTGCGCCGATCCTGGATACCTCTACTAAGTCGATGTTTCGGCCTTCGACCTTGACACAACCCAGCGGGGGAAGGTTTTCCATGGTATAATAGATATGCATGGTTCGAGAGTGATGTACGGCTTCGGGGCTCTTGAAGTCCAACACTGTTGCTTCTATGCCGATCTGTCGAAGATGCTCACACAACTCGTTTATCAGGCCAACTTCGCGGGTGCGCACCTCGATCGCTCCCCTTATCTTCTTAAAAATACCCGTCTACAACCCCTCCCCTTCAATCAATAGTTAGCCTTCTTTGTTAATTAGACTTTTCTCCCTCAGCGCACATGCTAGAAGCGCGCGCGCTATCATCACTCAAACTGGGATGCTACGCCTCAGTTATGGGTAGTGTCCTCCAAAGTGTCTTGCTATTAGACTTATTTCTAGCATGTCTATCTGCCGTCTAGCGCGCGTAGAATCTTAGACTGAACTGTGTGTGCGTGTGTGTGTTTTTTATTTGTTTGTTTTTTTAGAGAGTGAGTGAGAGAGTTAGAGAGAGTTAGTTTGAGAGAGATAAAAAAAAAGATAAAACTTTACCCCTTTATATTTCTGGATTTTCACACCTACACTGTCTGCAATCTTTAGAGCCAAATCCATCTAACCAATGCCAAACTCTATCTGGTTCATTACTCGAACCCATTTCTCTATTGGTTTTAACTGGATGACCACAATTTTTGCACTTTTTCATACTCACTATTCTTTTTCTTTAATGATAAAACTTTACCCCCGGAAGGCAGGGTGTGTTTCAGAAATTCTTAATTATGTAGTTCTACTATGGTTGTGAACCCGTGAGTGCTGTTGCCTTTCAGTGTTGAGACTCGAGACTTGGTTCGAACGTTCAAGGGACAGGATAAACCAGTGAAAGCTCTGGATAAAGTGTCGATCTCGATAGAGGAAGGTGAGGTCTTTGGGTTGCTCGGTCCGAACGGGGCAGGCAAGACTACGTTGATCAAGATTTTGGCGACTCTTCTGCTTCCGACGACTGGCGAGGCTCTGGTAGGCGGATTCAACGTGGCTAAAGAGCCTCAAAAGGTCAGAAAGATCATAGCCTTAGTTTCCGGTGGGGAAACACCTGGTTATGGAATACTCTCAGTCAAGGAGAATCTGTGGTTCTTTTCCCAGCTCTACGGCTTGTCATCGTCGGCCGCGAAGGCCAAGATCAAGCAGTTGGTGACCGATCTGGGTCTTGACGAGTACGCGAACACGAGGATGGCAAAGCTTTCAACAGGGTACAAGCAGAGGCTCAACTTCGCGAGGGGACTGATCAGTGATCCCAAGATTCTCTTCCTAGATGAGCCTACACTAGGTCTAGACGTCTTAACCGCGAAAAAGCTGAGAACCTACATTGCCGATTGGGCCAAGAGAGGCTTGAAGGGCACCATTCTGTTGACCACGCATTACATGGCCGAGGCTGACGAAATGTGCGACAGGGTAGCCATCATCGACCGTGGAAGGATACTGGCTTGTGACAGACCGTACGTGCTGAAGGAGAAGCTTAAAGAAAACAAGATCATGAGGCTAGACGTATCCTCGATGCAGGCTGACCTAAGCTTCCTCGAGAAAGCCCCAGGAGTGGTTGGCTATTCCCAGACTCGCAACATTCAAACTGACACGACCACGCTGAGGATCATGGTCCGAGACGAGGCCATACTGTCAAGCGTCACGAAAAAGTTGGAGGAGCAGAAGCTAAGGGTGCTATCTGCCAGTGAGGTTGAACCCACTCTTGAGGACGTTTACATCTGCCTCGTCGGAAGAGGTTTTGAGGAAGAAACAGAGGCCAAGACCGGTGCGTGAGCAGATAATCCGTGACTTAAAGGTGGCCTACGCGAGGCTGTGGGTCAGGTTCAAGGGCGGCAACCGTGAACCAGAATGGCTAATTGCCGAGATGATAATCCCAGTCATAACCCTGAGTGCCTATGTTTACATGTACAAAGCGCTGGGCGCGCCGGCAACGTTCACGAGCTTCGTCATAATCGGTGGAACGATGATCGCGTTCTGGGTGAACGTGCTCTGGAACATGTCCGCCCAATTCTACTGGGAGAAAGAAACAGGAAACTTGGAAATCTACCTCGTAGCTCCAATATCGAGGATGGCAATCCTGCTGGGGATGGCACTGGGAGGGTTCATCAACACATGCTTAAGGGCCATAGCGATCGTCATCGCTGGAATCCTGATCTTCCAAGCTCCCATAATGATCAGCGAACCCCTAACGGCCCTGCTGGTTTTCTTCTTGACCATCGTGGCCCTGTACGCGTTGGGCATGCTGTTCGCGTCGCTGTTCATGCTATACGGAAGGGAAGCATGGCACACGGCCAACCTGCTTCAGGAGCCAGTCTATTTCCTCTCTGGATCCTATTTCCCCGTGACATATCTGCCCTTCATCGTTCAGCTTGCCGCGTCACTTCTCCCGCTAACGTTCGGCCTGGACGGCATAAGAAGAGTAACGGTGTTGGGCCAAGGGATTGGAAGCATATGGCTTGACGTTCTCATGCTCATCGTCTTCAGTCTGATTCTGCTACCCTTGGCTAAGCTTGCGCTGGACTACATGGAAAATCTAGGCAAGAAAGAAGGGAGGCTGACGCTCAGGTGGCAGTGAAAACGATTCTCAGAACGATAAAGCAGGCCATCTGGGTCGGATGGAAAGTTGAAACCAACTGGGCTGACCCCCTGGTCTTCTCGATCTACTATCTTGTTCGGCCTCTTGCAGGTCTGCTTATTGTAGGCTTCGTTTTTCTCGTCGGACGTGCCGTTGGAAGCAGCTTCACGCCTGAGTATTTTGCTTTCATGTTCATCGGAAACAGTTTCTTCATATACGTCACGCAGATTATGCTGACGATGAGCATGCTGATACACGACGACAGGTCGCATTATGAAGTGTTGAAGCACATTTACCTGGCTCCAGGTTCGCTGGCCTGGTACATCATCGGAAGAAGCCTCAACGGAGTCATGAACGCTTCGATCTCGCTCGCAATGACCCTGGGCTTCGGAGTACTCATCTTCCAAAACCTAATGGGAGTCCAAATACCCATAAACTGGTTAGCCGTCAACGCTCCATTGCTGGCCCTGACGCTGTTGTTGGGCGTGCTCTGCTTCATCGGCATGGGATTCATCCTCTGCGCAGTGAACATCATGACATCCAAGGTTCAATTCATGCTCTCCGAATACGTGTCAGGCATTCTCTACCTGTTCGGCGGAGTCGTGTTCCTGCCACAGGTGCTTCCAACGTGGGGCCAAGCCTTCTCGAGCATTCTGCCCATCACCTACTTTCTCAGAAGCGTCAGATCCTCATTCCTCCAGCAATCGTCCACCACAGTTCAAACTGACTTGCTCTACCTGGTTCTGACCATGATAGGAACCATGATCCTAGGCTTCCTCGTCTTCAGATTCGCCGAACACAAGGCCCGAAAAGACGGCCTAATAGACCGAAAAGAGGAATACTAGAGCGCTGAGGCGACAAGAGAGAGATCAATCACACAGGTGACCACGAAGGCAAGCACAAATTTACACAAAGCAGGCAAGTCAACAGCATCCCAAACCCATGAAAAAGACCCAGGACCCAAAAAACCGACCTAGGAGGGGGGTATCAAATGTTCGGATGTTACAACATCCCAAAATACAGATAACACAAGTCAGCTTCCCTAAACCCACACAGACAAACAGTGAAAATCAACATCAGAAAAACCGACCGGGGAGGGAGGGGGAGGCCGTCTCTCTCTGTCCACGTGATTTCAACCCAACAGTTGGGCAGGTCCTCATCTAACCGGTAAGCCGCCGAGCCCAAGATCAAAAAACGGCCTAGGAGGGGGGAGGTGCGTTTTAAGCGTGTTTTCAGCCCTAAACCGCAGGTCTTGCATGTTCAGAAACACGTTAAATCTTATATTAACCACCGAAAGATATCAGTGTACACTTTCGGGCCAGTTCGAGAGAAGGCGGGTCAAGTTGAGAAAGACCATATTCAAGAAGCTTGAGGCACAGGGACTCATAGCGAACTACAATCGACTGCGGAAGAACCTGCCGCCTAGACTCCCAGACAGAGTCTTCGTATGCGACGAAACCCTCAGGGAAGGCGTTCAGTCTCCCATCGTGTTTCTCACGTACGTGGAACGAGTCAAACTCGCAAAAATGATGGACGAGCTGGGCGTCTCAGCCGTCACAGTCGGTTATCCAGCATTCTCAGAAGAAGAAAAGAACAACGTGAGACGAATCGCAAACGAAGGCTTCCAACAAACAAGCCTCGTCGCCACCGCACGCCCAGTCAGGAGCGACGTTGACACATGCCTCGAATGCGGCATAAGAGAAATTTCCATACTCACACCCATCAACGGAATCAACCTCAAATACAGGCTCAAGATGAAGAAAGAAGAAGTCTTCAAGAAAACAGTCGAAAGCATCGAATATGCAAGGAAACACGGCGCCAAAGTAACCTTCATCCTCGAAGACGGCACCAGAACCCCACTTGACGACATCATTCAAGCCTTCCAAGAAGCAGCCAAAGCCGGCGCATACCGTCTAGTAATCGCAGACACCGTTGGCTTCCTAAGACCCCTGTCGATGCGCTATCTGATCTCACACGTCAGAGACGACCTCTCTCAACTAGGCATCAAAACCCCGCTGGGCGTCCACTGCCACAACGACTTCGGCCTAGCAACCGCGAACACCCTTGCGGCCACCGAAGAAGGAGCATCATACGTGCACACGTGCATCGCAGGCTTCGGCGAAAGATCAGGAACCGCCCCGCTTGAAGAAGTAGTCACGGCACTCGAGCTGCTCTACGATATAGACACGGGAGTAGACATGGGCAAACTCTACAGACTCTCGCAGCTCGCAGAAAAAACGTTCGCGCTGCCAATACAATTTCACAAACCCATAATCGGAGACAACGCCTTCTCGCAAGAGCTCGACACACCCATAGAAGACGCGTTAGCCGAACCGCTCATCCACGAGCCCTTCCCACCCGAGATCGTCGGCAGAGAAACACAGTATTACTTCGGCCAACAGTCAGAGAAGCAGTTCATCCAGAGCCGATTAACCCAAGCAGGAATCAAAGCCTCGCCAACCCAGGTCGAGGAAATAACGAGAAGAATGAAGAGACTATACGAAGGCGTCGACAAGGGCGAAGCACAAATGACCTTCTACCAAATCAAGAAGCTCATGAGAGACCTGCGGAAACCGATGACCGAAGAAGAATTCTGGACCGTCGTCGAACAGATCACAAGACAAAAACCCAAACTAAAAACGCAGGAACCGCAACCGCCTACTTGGCCCTAGGAATATAAATTCCGGTAGGATCAATCTCTCTCAAAAGCCTCAACTCCTCATGAGTAGGCAACTCCGTCTCAGGCACACTTCTAGGAACGATCAAGTCAAAACCCGAGTTCTCCACAACCTGCTGCGCCGTGACTCCCGGGTGAATGGTGGCCAGCCTCATGCGCTTTGTCTCCGGGTCAAAATCCATCTGGCACAGGTTTGTGACCACAAGCGAAGGCCCGCCGCCCAACAAGCCTGCCTTTTCCCTGGCACCCGGCCCATCAAGGAAACCTGGACTCGTGAGATAGTCCAGCTTCTTGACCATCTTCCTCTTCTCATGAGTCATGATCACCACGATGCGCTTGGCAGAACTGATAATGTCGTTCCCCCCGCCGCTTCCAGGAAGCCTCACGGTAGGCCTGTCAAAACTTCCGATGTACGTCGTGTTTATGTTCCCATATTCATCTATCTGGGCCGCACCCACGAACCCCACATCCACATGCCCACCCTGAAGCATAAGACCCAACGTTTCTATCAAACCTATGGCCGCAGCCGCCTGGTACCCAAGCCTCGAATCCGCAATGGATAACGCGATATCCTTCGCGTTCGAATCGATGAAACCGGCTTCATAAACTATCTTGGCCTTCGGAGCATGCGTCTTCTTGGCCAACATCGCCGATATAAGCGGTAACCCTGTGCCTATGAAGACCACGTCCCCGTTTCTAATCTGCCTCGAACCGCAGACAGCCATGAGCTCCAGCGTCGAGAATTCATCCGCGTTCGCGTATTTCCTGCTCATACCCGGTTTCCCCCCGTTTCAGTAGGCCAGCGGCTTTTTGGCCCTCAGCTTCATCAGGCGCTCGATTCCCACCTTCTGGAGGAATTCCGCATGACTGGCCACGCTTGTTATGTATTCTTGGCAGTATTCTTGCCAACCCTCTTCTGTCTTGCACTGGTCATAGTACTTTCGCACATGCTGCATATCATAATCGTAATAATTGTACACCATCATAGGATGAGAGCCCCAGGGACACTCGACAACGTGGCTGACGTAAATGTCCGGAATGACCGTCTGGTCCGGTTGGGCGCGTATGAACTCCGAATTCACGATCTCCTCGGCCAGCACGATGACTTTCTTGCCCGCTCTAGCGCCTTCTACGTCTTCACCCTTGATGCCATCGATCTGAGCGTTCCCCTCCATGTCCACCCGCGAAGCATGCACTATGCTGAAATCTGGACGAACAGAAGGGACGAGCACGACTTTCTCGCCGGTGAATGGACAAGCAATCACTTCTGCCTTCTTCGCCCTAAACTTCGTTTTGGCAAGCAAATCCGTTCCCAACATGCTTTTCAAAGGCATAAAGGGCACACCCAAAGCTCCTCCCATGAACCGCAATGCCATGGCTAAATTGGAATAATCCTCAATCTCAATCGTGCCGTCACGAACTCGTCTCTGAATGTTGGGTGCCAGACCTATGCCTTCGATCGCGTAGAATGCCAGTTCAACCCGTGAGACCACACGCGCACCCGAGAGAATGTCGAGGTCCATCTCCGAACCGCAAGTGTAAATCGTCAAATTGCGCTTCTTCTGCCTGATCAGCTCATGAGCAAACGCCATAGGCGGTCGTTGAAAACCGAAGCCACCCCAGAAAAGATGAGCACCATCAGGAACAAGCTTCACAGCCTCTTTCAACGTTATCCTCTTGTCCTCAACAGATGCCTCAACCAAAGCGCACACCAACGATTTAGAAGCCATTAACTTCTATCCCACACATAAAGATTTTTCGATCAACAATCCTCATCTTCAGTCTCGGATCCAACGGAAGATTTCAGCCTCTTTTTCCATGTCGAGACTAATGCCCATCGGCTCAAAAACCTGGTTCAACGCAGTGAACAAATTGCGAACATAATCCTCCACGTTTATCTCCGCCAAACTTGCTACGGCCTCAACGGGCTTCACAGTGAACGTCCTTCCCTTGTAGCTAAAGGGCTTAACCTTGACGAAGGAGACAACATCCCCTCTTTTCAACGCCCTGCCCTTATCGATGAGTTGCACCGCACACTGATAGGACTGATGCAGGCTTTTTGTGCCCACGGCTTTCTCGTTCGGGTCAAAATAAAGTCGCACAGAATATGCGAGATCTTCCAGCTTGACGGCTCTTCTCTTCAGATCTGCTATGCCCTTCTGCACGTCCTCTTTGATCCTGTTGCTGGCTTGGGCATATTCTTCAGTATCCCTGACGTTCGACAGCTCCTTAACGCACTGCTTGAACACGGTGTTGATGTATCCAGGAGAATTCGATCTAATTGCCGTCACGCCTTTCAAGTCAGCCGTTCCATCAGACAGTATTCCAAAGTAAGCCTTCTTCGCTTTAGGCAAGACGCACAGGCTGTAGCGCTTATCCACGGCCAGATCCAGCCAGAACCGTTCTCTAACCGTTCTGGTGAGCCACTCAATCTGATCGTTTGAAGGATTATCCAAGAACAAGGAATCAGTGTCCCCGTAGAGCGGTCTCAGGCCTTCTTCTTCAGACATTCGCAAACTCTCCTTCAAAACATACCGACCATAGCCAGTTATGGATTCAGCCAGCGGCGGGCAGGCCAACCCGCGAATTCTAACTGTCACGCCGTAGCTGGAGACCAAGATCAACTTCAGTAGCTTCGCCGTGGAACTTGCCATCTTCCTTTTCTCATCAGATAATGCAAGATTCTTCGAAGCAGGCTTGAAGATTCTTATGCGAAGCTCCTTAAAGGCTCCGACGAGAACAGCGTAGAACCCCCTTCTACGGATACAAACGTGCCCATCAAAGTCTGGAATTCGGTTTCCTCCACACTCAACGTGTCCGCAATCGACGGTTTCATAAGAGAGATTGAAGCTGTCGATACAACCCGCGTAGAGGCTTTCAAAATCGCAGACAACTGTGTTGAAATAGGCTCCTGCCTTCGGCGCTACAGTCAAGGCTCCCGTGACAACGTGTGTAGGTTTACCCTTCGTCAGCTCTTGAGCCGTGGGAATGAGGATATTGTTCCTTCTTAGATACGTGTAGACAATGGATTTCCACCATTCGCTCACGCGATGGCTCTCGAAGGCTTGGCTGAATGGCAAGTTGGCTATCCGAGAAAGAGTCCATGTCCTGTGGACGCTTTCAGGCTCAGCTTGTTCGACGCTTGGGACGTTTGAAGGCACAGGTGGAACGGGTTGATCCAAAAGTCTCAGCCAACTCGAGAGCTGCGCATGCTTCTGCGGGTCGCTCTCTTGAACGTCCAAAAAACCCTTTTCAGCCTCCTCTGCCGTGTCACTAGGCGTATTTGATACGGGCACCAAGTCCTCAGAATACAATGCTCCAAAGTTTAACCCATGATCGTAGACGTAGGATTTAGGAAGATCGATCTCGGTTTCCCAGCATGGGCCGATCTTTTCAGCCGCTTTTGCCGCAACTTTCGCATTCGGCCAAGACACTTTTGCCAACGTTCTTTTTTCACCCGTGAACAGATCAAGCTTTTCCGCGGGTTCGACGTTGCCGCTGAAGTAATCCACGACTTCTTCGGCCTCTCTTGTCAGGGGATAAGCCGTGAAGAAGTATGGCTTGTATTTATCATCGATGTATTCTCGAATGTTCCCATTTTTGTCGAGAAGTTTCAATCTTACCGCGTTGGTTTCAGTCACGTTGGCATCGAGAAGATATGATGCGTTCAAGGCTTCACGCCTCGTTTAGGCCAAGCTGTGCCTTTATTTCGGAAAGCTCCTCTCTTGTCAGTTTTCTTGGAAAATTGTAGATAGGACCGCTCGGCTTCTCGTTGTAGTATGGCCGATTGCAGTCTGGACAGCCTGTGGTAAGGAATGGTTCACCCGATCGAACAGCTTCTTTCAATGTTTCCTTATCCACGCCAAAATCGACCAGAGTCTCATGTTCGTTGAAGCGCATCTTCTTGATCGTTGTTGTCTTGTGCAGAATCAGGCTTCGGGCAACTTGGACCCGCCTATACCTGTCAATCGGGGGCTGACTTTCATGTTCCAACCCTGTTCCAGGAACTGGAGTAAAGGCAAAGAGCGCTGGAAAGACGCCCATGTCGACGCATCTCTGAATGACCTCGACCATCTCTTTTTCGGTCTCGCCTAGCCCAACGATCAAGTGCGTGCTGACCATACCCTTGCCGAAGATGCTGACGGCCCCCTCTAAGAGTTCAAACTGGCCTTGCCAATTGTAGGGTCCTCCTGCGCACGTTCCTTTGATCTTCTCGAACAGATTCTGCGCAGCAGCGTCCAATGGTATGCCTATTCTTTCAGCTCCTGCCTCAGCGATTCGCCTTACGTTTTCTACGACTAATGGTTGGCAAGAAACTGAAATCGGCATGTCAGTTCGCTCCTTTATCGCTCTTATCAGGGTCTCCACGTGGCTTATGACTTCATGATAGTTCAGGGCTTGTATACAAACGCGTTTTATCTCCCCTCTCTCGCATGGGCCATGGATCTTATCCAGGACACGTTCTGTGGGAAAAGCGGGCCAAGAAACCCTTGAAAGCATGTCGGCTCGGCTACGGCTTTCTCTCGCCTGGGGACAGAATTTGCAATTAGCGGAGCATTTTCCCTGCGTGTAAGTCATAAAGTAGGCAGTCGTAGGAGGCGCATCAATTCTGCCGTCCATTAGTCCTAGACCTATAGCAGTTCCTAAAGAAACCCGGACTAGTTTGGGCAAGCCTTTGCCCGCACTTCTGATCGGCAAGCCAACCATCAAAGCTCACGAATTTTAAGATTGTTAAACCGTGAATGATGAATCGTTCAGTTGGATTAATGTTTTTGCGACTAACAAAGAAAAAAGAAAGGTTAGAATGTGCTTGGCTGCGTATTTGCTGTTAAATCCTTCCGTGGATCTCACTGGGTCGCCTTAGCTACTGTGCGCCACCACGATACTGTGCCCATTCGCGCGCTCCTTGCCAGAATTTGTTCTTGTCGCCCTCTGCCTTGAAGACCTCATCTCTGAGCTCGCTAACGTCGACAAGCCAGTTCTTTGAAATTTCGCTACGAATTTTTGAAGCTCCTCCTACTGCCTCCACCACTTCTACTACCACTCCTAGAGAAAAACTGAACTTAGCCCGCACTGCGAACTCGGCTCTTCGGCCCATTTTTCGTCCTTGCTCAACTTTCACCTTCGACAGTGGTCAATTAACTTCCCTTGGAGAATGATTTAGGCTTGTGCTAAATGACCCGTCGGCATCTCGGGCTTCGATGCTTTGACGCTGATGAGTTGTTCCAACGGAAAAGCTAACTGGCCCAGAACACGCTTAATAGGCGATTCTGCGTCAGAGTTCACCGTGAAGGATCGAAGAAAGGTCGACTGATCATGTCCCTGAAGGAAATGACTTCAGAAGAGATAGAACAGTTCCTCACTTGCGCTCGAGTAGGCAGGCTGGGATTGTCTTCCGATGGAAGCCCACACATTATTCCTCTTGGCTACGCCTACGGAGACGGGAAAATATTCTTCCATACTTGTAACAAAGGCTTCAAAATGAAAGCGTTGAGAAGAAACCCGAATGTTTGCTTTGAGGTGGACGAGTCTCTTTCTGATGCGTCGATGTATAAGAGTGTGATCGCGTTCGGCAAGGCCGAGATCATCGAAGACGGGGAAGAAAGGGTTCTTTACCTGCAGAGACTGATAGATAAGTACCGCGTTCCGCAAGGCTTTGACGCATACATGAACAAGCCAGGAAGAGACCGTGAGAAAGAGATGAGAGCCGTACGAATATGCGTAATAACCCCGACCAAGATTACGGGCAGAAAATTCCTGCGCCGAGGTTTACGCTCAAGTCACGGTTCAAAAAGGGACAAAAATAGACCCGGCCAGAACGAAGACTTAAACATTGGAACAAGCAGATTTTGAGCAGAGAACGATGAACACCCTTTCGCCAGAAGCAGTCTGGCAGATGACAGATAAAGAACTCTTAAGCATCATTCATGAAGCTCATTTGGGTTCGGCGAAGCGAGTCAACTTCTACGCGCCGAGTTTCATGTACTACAAGACCGGCTACTACTCTTCTTCGCCTGCTGATTTTCCCACAATCTCAGTGACTGCTGGCAGTTGCGCGTTGAAGTGCGAACATTGCGGCGGAAAAGTGTTGCGGACAATGTATCCTGCAACCACGCCTGAAAAACTGCTGGAACTGTGCAAGAAGCTCAAACTCAAAGGAGCCCTGGGCTGCTTGATAAGTGGAGGCTGCCTTCCCAACGGGTCTGTACCTCTTGCCGGTTTTGTTGATGCGATCGGAAAAATCAAAAGCGAGCTTGGGCTGACCGTCGTCGTTCACACTGGAGTAATAGATTTTCCAACTGCCAAAGCCCTTGCAGAAAGTGGAGCAAACACTGCATTGATCGACGTGATCGGCTCTGATGACACGATAAAGGAAATCTGCAAGATGAACATAACGGCAAAGGACTACGCGCTTTCGCTTGAAGCTCTGAACAAGGCCAACATCAACTTTGTGCCCCACGTGATCGTTGGGCTTCACTATGGGAAGCTGAAGGGGGAGTTTCACGCGTTGGACATGATTTCGAGAACAAAGCCATCGGCCTTGGTTATAATAGCATTCATGCCCATACGCGGCACCTTGATGGAGAACGTCAAGCCGCCAAAACCCATAGACATAGCGAGAGTAATCATAAGCGCCAGAACGATGCTCCCTGATACCCCGTTGGTTCTAGGTTGCATGCGACCGAAGGGAACCCACCGAATTGACACAGACATTCTGGCCATAAGGGCAGGTGTAAATGCCATAGCCTTCCCAGCCGAGGAGGCGATAGAATTTGCAAAGAATCAGGGCCTCGAAGTGTCCTTTTCTTCATTATGCTGTTCGCAGATCTACTTGGACGCCAAGGGGCCTTCCGAGTCCTGATCTGTGATGCCTAGACGCTTTTCGAACTAGTTCGAAGTGGTGGGGCAAGAAGAGTTTTCACGAATTGAAGAACGAGGCATGCAAGATGTGTGGCCGTGCAGCTTTGCCTTGCTTGTTGAACCCTAGAACCATTGCCCACGCGGTTGCTGACAGTGCAGAAATTGTTTCAGGGATGGCTAAGGCCAGCGTGAACAAGCCCATTTTCACTTTCCTTTCGTGCATGAAAGCAGCTGCGTTGGCAAACATGGATATTGGAAAGAGCACGAAGAAGGCTACAGAGGCAACATCATACTCTTGCACTTTTTATGTTGAATCCTAATCATGGATGTCTGGTGGCACGAGTTTCCTGAGCCTTTGCAGGGACCACATTTTCTCCTTGTCTCCTATTCTTGATGCTTCGACTGTTTCTCTTAGCATTTGGATGGTTTCGTCCATTGCCTTGCGGTCCACGAGGAATGGAACGCCGTCTTTTCCTCCGTAAGCAAATGAGTACTTCACTGGATCCTTCCAGCTCGGCTTCGCACCGTATACTAGTTCGGCAATTAGTGCCAGGCCCCTGACGGCTGCAGGGCCTATTCCCTTGAGCGCCAAGAGCTCTTCGTAGTCTTTGGGCTGAAATTCATAGGCGTTCCGCATGGCTTTCCAGTTTATGTTCACCGGCATCGAAAGGAAGGCTACTGCAGGCTTTTCGGTCGGATTGTTCACGTTGAAATGCAGCCATTCGTCGAGCATCTTCTGTCGAGTGGGAGCGATTATCCGCATGATTCTTTCGGTCGGTTCGTTCACTAGATCCACCGAGACTTTTCTACAGTTTTCGCTCTCCTTTGCAGTCATATCTAGGGCGGATTCGCGTTTTGCGTCCCCGACTATGGCGCTGTGTGGTTCAACGACGAAGCTGTTCAGGTTTTCGGATAGCCAATGATACCGTCGGGCCGTGCGGTCTTGCGTGCACATGCCTTGCTGGACTACTGCCCATTTTCTATCCTCCGTGACGAAGAATGCATGGTGATAAAGCTGGTAACCGGCTTGAACTGCGGTGTTGTCAACCTTGGCGCTCATTTTGCTTGCGTGAGTAAGATTGTTGATGTCAGATTCGGAGAAGCCGAACTTCTCCCCGACGTTTTCGATCTCCAGAGGTGTCTGCCTCGAGGTTCTGCCTTTTCCTCCGCAGACGGCGATGCCCTGCTCCTCTGGCACGATTGCCTCCTTCAGGACTCCTGTGAGTACTGTGGTCACGCCTGAAGAATGCCAATCATAACCCAGGACACAGCCTAACGCTTGAAACCAGAAAGGGTCAGACACTCGCATCAGAAAATCATCTATGCCATATTCGTCCAGAATCAGTGTTACGATTTGGCTGGCAAGTTTTTTCATACGCGCGGTTAGCCATTCAGGGGCCTTGCCATAATGAAGCGGCAGTTTTGCAACCCCTGTCCTCTGCAAGTTTCTCCTCTCACATCAAAGAAGACTGAAAGTGGTTTAAATATTCTCTTTTCAGGGGTTTGCTCTAGAGCAGGTGGCCTTCTCGGTCGATCTCTCCGCAGCGGATTCGCGTCGTCGATATTGGAAGATGATTTTCGGACGGAATCATGTCGATCGCCACAATTTGAAGCGGAGGCAACCCGGCTTCCTTTCTTTTTTTGTTGATCAACGATGCATTGGGCTCGGTTTCCTTGCTCACGACTAATGCTTGAAGGCCTTGTTCGGACAGAGTCGGCCCGAAGGGATCATCAATGCGGATAATCTCGGCCCTCTTGCGAAGTCCATTCTGTTGCAAGAAGGCTTCAAGCTCTCTCAACCGTTGATCGTATGATGCAGTCATGTGGGGCTTGCTTAGCCTTTTGACAAAATTGTCTGAGCACAATCCGATTTGGACTTGTTTTCCCAAGTCGAAGGCTTTCAACAGCAAGACTCTGTGTCCCTTGTGGAGTTCGTCGAACGTTCCGCCGACAGCTACTGTCTTGAATTTTTTCTGCATCGGTTATCACAGTCAGGCTCATGGAGCGCATATAAGACTATTTTGCTTTGATTCTTTCCTTCGCTGCATCAAGAATCTTTCTTGCCACTTGGCGCTTGTGAGCCAATGGCACATGGATGGCTTTCTTCTCTTTGTCTATTATGAAAACCTCGTTTGTTTCAGTTCCGAACCCTGCACCTTTCTTGCCTATGTCATTGATGACGATTAAGTCAGCGTTTGCTTCGACCAGCTTCTTATGGGCACTTTCAATCAATTCCTTTTTGGGCAGCTTGTACTCGGCTCGGAACCCCACGAGGAATACTTTGGGGCTGATCTTCTTTATTTGGTCGATGATCTTTCGAGTCGGCTCCAGTTCCAAGCTCAACAGATCGAGCTTGCGGGTTGAAACCTTGTAGGCGAAGGGCTTTTTGACTTTCCAGTCAGCCGCTGCGGCCGCAGCTATTGCTAGGTCGTATTTTTTGGACTTCAACTCGGAGACGGCGGCTTCGTACATCTGGTCTGTCGTCTCGACTGAAACGACTCTGGCTGTCACTGGGGGGGCGGCTGTTCCAGGACCGTAGACGAGAGTCACGTCGGCTCCGCGGCTCAGGGCTTCTTCTGCGAGGGCGACGCCCATTTTTCCAGAGCTTCTATTCGTGATAACACGGATCGGATCCATATGCTCCACGGTCGGGCCTGCAGTGATGAGCACTCTTAGTCCAGCTAGGTCTTGTCTGATTGTTAGTCTGCGGATGACAGCATCGACGATCTCACTTGTTCTTGCAATCTTCGCTTTTCCTTCTTCGACTCTTGGTCCGATAAACTCGAGACCCAATGCTTGCAGTTTCTTCATGTTTTCGGCCAATATTGGATGATTGTACATTGTAGCATGCATGGCTGGAACGACGATTATGGGGATGCGCGAGCCCAAAGCCGTAGTGACCACAGAAGTCACTGTAGTATCGTCTATTCCGCATGCAATCTTGCTTATGGTGTTCGCCGTGGCCGGCGCCACAAGAATAAGGTCTGCTTTGCGAGAATGATCCCCCGCCAGTGCCACGTGTTCAATCTTTCCCGTCAACTCTGTTATGACCATGTTTCCCGTCGCCCACTCCATGAGGTACGGGTGGATGATCATGCGTGACATCAGCGACATTACGGTGAAGACTTCTGCGCCGTGACGCATGAGGGATCGCGCGATTTCAGGGCATTCTGAAGCAGCTACACTGCCTGTAATGCAGAGGACTATAACTTTGCTTTTCAGCTCGTTTCCCTTTGTGCCGACGATATCTTTGGATGTGTTTTCGTTCATCAAAGTGCTCACTTTTACCCTTTTAGTTTGTGTGCGACGGTGTTTAAATCTTCTAGGAACTCTTCAACGTGCTTTCTCTGGATGTGAGGCATGGCTACGATTCGAATGTGTCTCGGGAAAAGTGCGACTGCCCAGCCTTTAAGCCTCAGTTCATGCGCAATTTGCTTGATGGCCAGCGTGTGTGAGGTCAGTCCGATCACGTTCATCGTTGGCTTTGTCATGACTTCTAGGCCTTCTATCTTTGGTATTTCATCGGCAAGCTTCCACGTTAGACGCATGCAGCGTCTTATCATTCGCTTATAGCCTTCGCGCCCAAGATGCCTAAGCAGACTCCAGACGGCGATCACTGAGGCGCCTGACCGCGTTCCCACGATCGTAGCATGTTTTGCCTCTCCTCCTGCTAGGTAGGAAACATTCCATGAAATGAACTCTTTTACTTTTTCGTCTCGGAACAGTATTCCACCCGCTGGGATGGGTGCTAACCCCATCTTATGAGGATCGACAGTTATGGAGCAGACTCCAGGGGCCTCAAAATCGAAGATTGGAACATCATGTTCTAGTTCTCTAAGGAATGGAAGTACAAACCCTCCAAAAGCCGCGTCAACGTGAAGGTACAAGCCGGCATCCAAGGCAATTTCAGATAGTGCTGCTATCGGGTCTACTACGCCCAAGCCTGTTGTTCCTGCAACGCCGACGACTGCTATGGTGTTAGGCGTGATTGCTTTTGCGAGGGCTTCGGTGTCCACTTGAAACTTGCCGTTGAGCTTGGCCCTGACGATTTTTATGTCCAATAGCTCGCCGGCTTTGTCGAAAGAGCAGTGAGCCGAAGCGGGCACGATGACTTCACATTTTTCTTTTTTGGCCGATTTCTTGGCGGCCCAGAGGGCAAGAATGTTAGCTTCGGTTCCTCCGGTGATTATGTGGCCAGAGGCTTTCTCATTCGACAGCAGGCTTCCGATCATCTGAATCGTTTCTTTTTCCAGTTCGGCGGTGGCCGGAAAAAGCCCGGAATCGCCCAGGTTTTTCTCCAAGAAGCGCGCGAGCACTTTTCGAGCAAAAGGATTCGGGTCGTTGCACATGGAACCGATGATTCTTCCAGACTTGTAGGTGAAATCCTTCTGAAGCCTCAAGCTTAGCTCCTTGAGAACCTTTCTTTGAGGCAAACCTTGGCTCAGCAACTTCCATTTTCCCCTACAGCTTAATGGTACGTATGCTCTTCGTCTGGGTACGTGCCCGTGAGGACTTCGTCCCTGAACTTTGCCACGGCATCCTTTATCACTGCGTTCAGGTCAGCATATCTCTTGACGAATTTTGCCTTGAAATTTTTGTCCAAGCCCAGCATATCGTTTATGACCAAGACCTGTCCGTCGCAATTTTTGCCGGCGCCAATTCCGATTGTAGGCGCTCTGGCATGAGAGGTTATTCTTTCTGCGAGGCTTTCCGGAATGCATTCCAGTACGATTGAGAAGACATCGCAGGCATCTAGCTGGATCGCATCTTGTAGGATTTTTTCGGCTTCTTCGGGGGTTTTGCCTTTCACTTTGTACGTCTCTGCGGTCTGAGGAAGCATTCCAACGTGGCCCATAACTGGGATCTTTGCCCGTACAAGAGTCTTTACGACTTCGGGTTTGTTTCCTTCGATCTTTACTCCGTGGGCTCCTGCCTCGAGAAACCTCTGTGCATTTTTCAGACTGTCCTCGGCTGTGTTGTAGCTGTTTATGGGCATGTCTCCGATGATAGGTGTGTTCTTGACGCCTCTTGCAACAGCTTGGGTATGGTAGATCATGTCTTCCATCGTAACGCTCTTGGTGTCGCTGTGGCCTTGGAAGACCGTTCCTAAGCTGTCTCCGACCAGGATGAGGTCGATTTTCATTTCGTCCAGTATTTTCGCTGTTTGATAGTCATAAGCCGTAAGGATTATGATCTTTTCTTTTCCTTTTTTTTGTTTAATTGTTTCTTGAAATTCCATTTTCTCTCTCCAAGAATTTTATGAAGCTTACGAGTGTTTCGTTGATGGGTGTTTGAACGCGGTGTTTTTTGCCCAATTCAACGATTTTTCCGTTCAGAAAGTCGATTTCTGTCCTTTTGCCCTTCACTAGGTCTTGATACATGGAGGAGAAATTGGTGTAGCCGGCGACCTGTTTTTCGATTTTCTCAGCCAGATTTCTGGGCAACGCGATTCCCTCGGCCGTAGCTACTTCGACGCATTCTCCGACGACGCCGTGCCTAACGTACCTTAGTGAGTCTTCCCAAATCTCGCTGTTTTTGAGGTGAAGAATGGCCGTCAAAGGATTAACCACACAATTGACTGCCAGCTTGGTCCAAACTTCTGTCCTAATGTTTTCGGAAAGTCTCGACTTCAATTCAGCCGAACCAAAGACTTCTACGATCTTCGCAGAATCATCGTTGGACTCGATTATTGTTTCTCCCTGCCAGAACGTTATTCTTCCGGGTTTTAGGAATTCGCCAGCCATCTTTGTTAATGCCCTCAAGACCTTGGCCCTGCCGGCAACGATTTGCTTGACGATGTCCTCGTTTCCAAGACCATTCTGCAGAACCAACAAAATGGTATCTTTCTTGAGAAACCTCCTTATTCCGCTAACGGCTTCTGCCGAATCGTATGCTTTTGTGGTGAGAATGACTAACGATTTTCTAGGGATGCCATCGATTTCTGTGCTTGCCTCTGGATGAAAAGTTCTCTGTACGTCTCCGACGATCGTCAGTCCATTAGCCTTTATTGCGTCCACGTGTGCTTTGCTTCCTATTAGGACAACGTCGTTCTTTTCGGAGAGGAGTGCCCCGCAGATGCTTCCGATCGCACCGGCACCTAGAATGAAGATTCGGTTAAAGCTCAAGCCTTTCTCCCTCCAGGGCCAAGCACTTTTGCTCTTTTGCGAGTTTTGTCAGTCTTTTGTTGATCTGTCTTATTGATTCTGCGAGGTTCTTCTTGTTGCCAAAATTCGCCAGAATCATTCTGCACTTCTCCTTGTCGTTTCTCAGTTCTTCAGCGAGTTCCACGAGTCTTGGCAATGCTCTAATGATATTGTCGACTATTGTGATTGATGCTTTCTGGGCTGTTCTCGACAGGGGGTTCAAGTCAACAGCGATCACCTTCTTCCCCATCTTCACGAGTGCCTCGGTCCTGTCGCCATCTTCCAAGGGCACCAACACCACGTCAGCCACGAATATGCCGCTCGGGTCAACTCGCCTTCTTTCACTGCCTAATTCTGGGATTCTTGCCGACGCGTCTTTGCCTGCTCCCAGAACCTCTTCTGCTCCTACTTTCTCGAGCAGTTTTCGGATGGCTCTTTCCCTAATGGACGACCGATAGAACAAGTTGACCTCGATCTTTGCACCTACTACATGAGACAATTTAACAACGTCTTCAGCTGCTAGTGCAACCACGTTTCCGTTGACCGAAACAACGGGTTTTTCGGCCAATAACAGCGCTGCTGCAGCTGCCTCGGTTGCCTTCAACGCTGGCCCAGTCGTCTGCTCTCCAAGCAGATAGTCGAAGGCTTCGCCTCGACCGTGGGCTACGAGGCCTGAAGGGGTTACTATTCCCTTGCTGCATTGTTCAATCAGCTTCTCTCGTATGTGAAGTGATTCTGCTCTCGGGTGTCCTGGAGGAATTTTCATCTTATCACTCGTGCTCCTTCAAAGTCAATGTCGCTGACCAGGACTCGTCCGCCCGAGCCTTGTTCGCGGAAGGTTTTTACAAGTTCCCCAAGCGATTCACCGTGAGCCAGTGTGAACACAGATTCCCCGAACATCGGCATACTGCAAACAGAGCCCGTGCCGTCGGCCAAGTTCAGAGTCTTCTTTATCTTGCTCGTTATGAGTCCGACGTGTTCAGCGAACTGCCTGGACAGTTTCATGAAGTTGACAATGCGCGGTTCTTTGACTAGTCTGTCAACGAGTTTTCCGCCAAGCTCGTTAACGCGCTTTCGAACTTCCTGGTCAGAAAGAAGCTTTTTGGTCGATAACGGCCCGAAAACTAGGCAGGCAACGACCGTGTCCTTAGGAACTCGCACGTGCTCTATTTCTCCGATGCCGGGGGCTCCCGGTTTAACCCTTATTTCAGCGCCGCCGAAAGTCTCGGCGATAACCGTTCCCAATCCAGTCTTGCACTCAACTTCAGCCACATGTGCAATCTGAGCTGCTTCAATCTTGGATAAACCCAAACCATGAGCTTCGTTCAAGGCTAAGGCGAGGCTTAGGGCCGCAGCTCCGCTGGTGCCGAACCCAGCGCCCAATGGAACCTGCACAAAATGATCAACGAGGGTCTCGAGATTCTCCATTTCATTGAAGCGAGAGCTAAAAGCATTTAGAACACGCTCAGAGACGACGGCAGATTCTGAAGCGATGCCGTTAATAGAGACTCTAGAACAATTCTTGGCGGAACGCTTCACCTTAACCAGCGTTTCGACTCCACGGCTTAACGAAACACCTGCACCCCTAGAACCTGCATCGAGCGCCCTTACTGTCTCGTCAAATATTTGAAAAAAGCCAGTAATATGGCAAGGTGCAAAAGCTCTAGCCTCTTCCATGGTTAGCGCCTAAGCAAAAGTCTAATGAAAACGCGTCAAATAAGAATTCTGTATGAATTGTTTAAACGCGTCTAAACTTTCCAAGAGCTTAGCATGCCAACACAAAAATGCTGCAAGCGGACTTCTTGCAGGTTTTTCAGAACTTCAATGATCATCTCCAGTGTCCATACTTGAATACTAAAATTCTCACTGCCTCTTATCCTCTCAAACAGGCGTGAAGAATCAAATCATGAAGATGCATGTCGATGATATACAATAGACAAGCCTAGCGAAATCGGCTTGCGCGCGCCCATGTACAACAGGCTAATGGCAGCTTGGCTCATTTGCCAATTTTTTCCGCGTGCTTTTTCTTCTTCTTAATGTTCTTTTTCTCTAACGAAGGCACAGTGTAGTCTCCACGAAGGAATACTCACTATTAGGCGTACTTGCCATATATGATTTCTGCGGGCTTTCGTTCGATCGAGACTGCAGACTTGGAAAAAGAACGTTTTGGCGTCGTGCCCCCATCCCTGCAACGTTTTCTAGTTTGAAATCCTTACGGTGCAGTCGACGAGATTTGTTTGGATTCTAGTTCAAGGTTGAGTTTCTTTCACGTCCTGAGACGAGTGGCGCTTAACTTCTTCATCTAAAGGAGGAGACACGGTACTAAGGGTGACTTTCCATACAGAAATGAGCTGGAGGACTGATCAACACTGATGGAAGTTATCCCCTCATCTGTCCTTCTTTTCTGTGCGTGTGAAAACATGTAGTTACGAGTCTGCTGCCGTGAGAAGCTTATACGTTTAAACTTGGAAAATTGGGAGACAAGAAATGGAGCGTGCCAGTTTGATGTGGAAAAGGATCTACGAGGCAGTTGTTGACAGAATAAAGGAAAAAGACAGAGCTTTTGAGTTGGCAGACATAAGGTTTGGTGAAGCCAGAAAATGGTGGGTTGAAGGGCTTAATCTCTCCCGTCCTAGGCTAGTTTTAGAGATTGGATATGGCCAAGGCTATCTGACTATGGAATTGGCCTCTGCTTTGAGTCGCGGAAAAGTCGTAGGAATAGACCTTCTGCGTGAACATAGCACAATCGCAGTTACTCGATGGTATGCGAAGCAATTCAAGATGGAGAAAAGAATGAGTTTGATTGCTTCCAATTCAACAAGACTTCCCTTCAGAGGAGGAAGCTTCGATGCTGTTGTCAGTTTTCGAGCCTTACAAGACATAAAAAGCACAAGAGGAAACAAGGGTGTTCTGGTTACCGTTAACGAAGCTTGTCGAGTCGTGAAGAAAAACGGTATTATTGCAATTGCTGACGATTCGTTTCCCAACTGTAAGCCAGAAGGGCAGCAAGGAAGACTTTTTCATGCCATCAAACGATATTGGCGCAACCTTTTGCCCTCAATCAGAGAGATTATTGAAGCGATGGAAAGGAATTGAATCTCTCAAGTCAGAGTCTTGTCCTACGACCCAAAGGAGAATTTACTTTCGCAGGACGCAGAAAGGGAACTAAGGGTAAACGTTGAGTGTGTGAAATCATTTGGAGTGAACGTGGATTTTGACAACTTTTGGAAAGAAGCAGGCGAAGTGGTCAAGAAGCAGGGGAGGGTCTTCCCTCAAGTACTTCTCTTGCTTGGAATCAAAGTCTAGGGAAGAGCGCACAAATGCGCTCTCGAGTCTTTTTATGGCTTGTGTAATTTAGATCCCAAATCGGGTGGCAAAATCTCCAGATGACAATTCGATCACATTCATGCAGGCAGGCTTGGTGCAGAAAAAAGTGTGGAGAATTTTAGTGATTCTAGCGCTTCTTTGTGGGTGTCATGAATTCGTCTATCGGAATAGCTGCCATGCTTAGAATTTTGATTGTGCCTCTTGAGCCAAGCTCGACGGATACTTTGGCGATGGTTTCGTTGTTTGGGGCTTCCACGATGTTTACGAAGTCGTATGGACCCAAAAGAGCGTATTGACTGATTACTCGCACGCCGTAGGCTTGAAGTTCCTTGTTGACTTCTTTTATTCGTTCCGGTTTTTCTTTGACTGTTTTCCATCCTTCATCTGTCAGGTTGGACAAGAGAACGTAGTGAGGCATTCAGTTCACCGAGATGCCTATTAGGGCTGGTTTGAATTTTAGCCTTTCGACTCGTAAATTGTGCGGATACTGATGTCTGCATGTCGCGAAGAATTCAAACTGCAACAAGGGCGTCTACAACATTTCGCTCGTTGTGCCATGCCTGACTGAAGCAAGATTGGATCTTCAGACTTTTAAGCAGCAGTGCATTATTTTGAGAAATCGGAGAATTAGAGTTGGTATGACGGAGCGACATATCTGTCGGCACGTTTTCACGCTGATGAAACTGGCCGAAATGGGAGCGCATCGGAGAATCGCAAGAATCTCCACGGAATACCTCGCTGAGAAGTTGGGCGTGTCTCAACAGACGGCCTCGCGGTACCTGATTGAATTAGATGGAAAGGGATGGATTGAAAGGACCATAAGCGCTGAAGGCTGTTTGATAAAGATCACGGATTCAGGCACTAAGCAACTTCAGAAACTCTATTCAAGCCTACGCTGCCTGATCGAAGCGGCCTATCCGCCATCAGTAACCTTGGAGGGTACTGTATTCACGGGGTTGGGAGAAGGAGCCTACTACATCTCAAGAGAGCAGTACCGAAAGCAATTCATGGAGAAGCTGGGCTTCGACCCCTACCCTGGCACGCTGAACCTTAAACTTACTACGGACTATGACGTCAAGACTCGAGACGAGTTAGAGGCTTATCCTGGAATTGAAGTTGAGGGCTTCGTCAATGAGGATCGTACCTTCGGACCCGTGAAGTGCTATCCGGTGACGATAGAGAACAAGGAAAGAGGCGCGTTGATTTTAGCCTTAAGAAGCCACTACGACGCGTCCGTGCTCGAAATTATTGCACCTGTGCCTCTCAGAAAACACCTCAAACTCAGGGACGGCCACAAGGTGAAGGTAGAAGTCATGACGCTTCCATGACTTTTGATGGATCCCTTCACCTCTGTGACGATTGATAATCTGACTCAAATGGCAGACTTGGACTCAATAAGTGTACTTGAACCGATACGTTGGCTTTGTCTTGCGTGTTGCTCCCAAAAAATAGCCTATGAGTAGCCCAACGACCAATCCGCCCGCATGAGCGAAAATATTCACTTGCGGACCTATGTTAATAATGAAAAGAAAGAATGCGAAAAACAATGCGGTTAGGATTGATTGGCCAATTGCTCGTCGGGAGTAAATCACTACGGCTCCGAACATGCCGAAGATGGCACCAGAGGCTCCGGCTGAGACCATATGGTAGCTGGGGAAAAGGATGGTTGGAAGGAGCGATAGCAAGTTTCCTGCTAAGCCACTGAGAAGATAGATTCCAAGGTACTCCGTAGTATCGAACATCTCTTCAGCTCGTAATCCGAAGATTAGCAGGAAGAGCATGTTCCCAAAGATATGTTCGAGGCCAACATGTACAAACATGGAAGTGACGAGCTGATAGTACGCACCATTCTGCATCACGAGTAAATTGTCTTGGCCAAACTGGGCAAGCACGTTGTCGCTTGCCATCCATGCGTTGTCGCTGAGGTATGAAGTGTAAACGTAGACGAGCACGTTTAAAGCGATGAGTGCGCACGTTATGGTGAAGCTTTTGGGGATTCTGGGGCCCCTCATCATCTTTTGAAATCCTCGATTATTCTCTGTTTAATCTTCGATGAGCTGTCTAGCTTATCTGAGCTGAATTTATTGATCTTTAGTGTTTCTATGTTTAACCCTTTTTTCTTGACGGCATCCTGTACTTCTTGCTCTAGGCCGCTGACTTGGCTGTCATAGCCGACTGCAACGATGTCAGGTTTGATCTTCTCAAGAACTTTCTCCATATTGAAATCTTCATATCCTAATATTGCTTCGTCGACAACTTTCAGTGAGGCAACGAGCGCGCATCGCTGATACTGAGGCATGACTGGCTTCTTTCCCTTCCTCTTCTCTACAGTGCTGTCCCTTGCAACGATCACTATGAGTTTGGCCTTTGGACCACCCGCTTTCTTGGCCTCTTCTAGAAATCGCACGTGTCCCATGTGGAGCAGGTCAAACACGCCTGAGGCCAGAACTATTTTTCTCTTTTGTCTTTTGCTCTTGACGGCCACTCAAACCTCACGGCTCCTAGCAGTCTCAGTGCATCTAGTAGGCCTTCACAATAGGCTACTGAAGTTAAGCTTACCTCAAATCTTTCCTCTTTCCTGAAGTATTTGGCATCCTTCAAATATGCCCTGGCAGACTCAACTACCTTTTCCACGTTACTCATGAGTAGGCCCGTTCGATCTTCAACTGTTTCCATCGTTTCCAGAACATGCGATGCAGAATCGATGTATTTCGCTACAAGCTCCTTCAAGCTCATTCTGCTGCCTCCAGCAAATGCCGAGGGGCACCGGCCAAGACAACTAGGGCCTCAGCTTCCATAAAATGGAATTTTCCTGGAAACACGAGGGTATGTGGAGGTCTTCCAAAATCGTAGTCCAACAGGTTCTCTACGAAGCCGGCCTTCACCTGCGGCCTGTCGCTACCTGCCCTTGCTATGCCTATCGCCAGCCTCCTTTGAGTGATTATTCTTTCTTTTCTCTTGGCTTCAATTTGCAATAATATCTCTAGCGCCTCACGAATGTTCAAGTAACGTTTCTCATCTGCTCTAATATCAAGCAAACAGAGTGTGTGCAGTCCGAGCTTAGTGTTCTGTGAAATAACGTCGTAGGGCGTTTCACTAGGAGCCCCGTTCGAGAAGGGGATGGTGACAGTTTTTCCAAACTTGTAGTTGTGCAGGCCTGACAAACCAATGACCGCAGAAAGTATGGAAGCTCCATGAGTCAGACGAGTCTCTATTTTGCGTTTCTCCGCCTCAATCCTAAGTGCTACGTGGGTCGTCGCTATTAAGGGGTCGCCAGGTACAAGCAGGACGGTCTTGCCATGCTCCGCCGCCTGCAGAATACGTTCTCCGCTTCTTTCTTCGATATCTTGTCTCGAAAGGACCCATACACTCTTCCCACAGATTTCCTCAAAATGCTTAAGCGAAAAATCTGGCAGCAAACTCGTGTAAAGCTCTATGAACACAGAGTTAGCATCCTTAACTTCTTCTAAACCACGTAGACTGATCCCCATTTCATCGTGCAAACCGAGGCCAACGAACACCAACTCCTTCATTTTGCCAAACCTCTGCTTGAACCAACGCTAGATAAACTTAAATGCTCTCCTTCTGAAGACTCATCAACGAACGGTTTGGAAATCAGGGATATTTCAGGGCATACGACATGAATGAAAATGAACAAGGCGAAGATGGTAAAACATGAAGGATGTCGAGTTGAAATTGATTTCTGAGCTTTTGAAGAACAGTCGTAGAAGCGACAGAGAATTGGCCAAGGTGCTCCACGTCTCGCAACCTACAATCGGCAGAGCAATTAAGAAACTAGAGAAAGAAGGCATCATAAGAGAATACACAATTCTGCCTGATTTCAACAAGCTCGGGTATCACCTGTGCGCATTGACTTTCGCGGATTTTCCAACTCCACGGGACTTGCAAGCAATGAGGAGACTGATCGAAGAATATGGAAATAGGCTGTCAGAAATTCCTCAAGCAATTATGATTGAAAGAGGCTTAGGTGAGAAATCCAACGGAGTCGTAGTTTCTCTTCATGAAGACTACTCGGACTACATGAAGTTTCAGAGATGGCTGAAACAGTTCAGTCCTTCAAGCACGTATCAGCTTCACAGTTTCATAATTGATCTCGATGACAAAATCCACTATCGGTACCTAACCTTCTCAACCCTCGCCAAACATCTCCTAGAAATGAAAGGAACAAAGGAGTGAACGACGAGAGGAGATGACGCGTAGGATCGGTTGAATGAAACGTGAAAAGGCTAGCTGGGTCAATTCACACGAAAAACGAATCAAACCAATCACAGTCGAAACGGCAAAACCGCCACACTGGCTAAACTCGAGTCAAATCTAAATATAAGCCGATCAAGCGATCTTCGGTCAACCATTGATACTCAGCCCATGGAAAACAAAACGAAAACTCTTTATACTTTCCCATTCGACTTTCCTTTCCTAAAGAAAGTTGGGCCCGTAGCTCAGTAAGGTTAGAGCGGCGGACTCTTAATCCGTAGGTCGCGGGTTCAATTCCCGTCGGGCCCGCCATAACCCTTTTCTGAGGAAAAAGGCCTAACCGAAAATCTGTCTTTTGGTTGTTTTGCGTTTCTGAGTAGTCTATTAGGGATGATAGAGCGTTTTCTGTGATTTTTGAAAGGTTTCGACTGTGATTGCGAGCTTTTTAGCGCGCGCTGGTCAACTTGGTTGCGATACTCATCTGGTTTTAGCGGGTCACAACTCTACGATGTGGCGAAACTCCAAGCCTAAACAAAGGGTGTAACCTCTATTCCTACGATCATACATAGGATTCCTACGATCACAAGGATGATCCCAAGGTTTCCTCGTTCTCTTCTCCATGTGTAGGCGCCAAGAATTATCGCCACGGAACAAAATATCTCGGGCAGAATCAACAAACCGACGACGGCACTGACAAATCCTGCAATGATGTACGTTCTAGTCCTATTCCTTGCTGGCGGATAAGATGGGGGCGATGGGGACGGTGTCGACTGGGACGATGAAGACGTAATGGGTTGTTGCTGCGTTTCTTCTGGGAACCTAGAGAAGTGCTCGTGAACCACTTTCCATTCTGAATCTTCCTTCCTCAAGACAGATGTGACACGCGAAGTTGCCTCAAATGGCTTGTTTCTGATCGCTCCCTGATAATGTATATGAAAAGTAGCAACGGCTATATCCCCAAAAATATTTGCTTCAAAATTCTTCAACTGATAGCTATAGTCGGAGAGAACCTTGAAAGCCCCGAACTCATTCTTCAGAGCTTCCGCCGCCTCCTGTCTCGCAAAGGGAGGCCAGTCATCAAATTTACTGTAGCGCTCATCAACAAGTGCCCTAACTGCCTCTTCATCTCGATTTTTAATCCCGTCAAGCCTCCTGATCACGACATTCTCGACCCCCTCCTCCGTTGGAATCCCAGCTTTAGTCTGATTTTCAGGAGATCCGATCAGCTTGGTTCCGCAAGATTTGCAGAAGCTATCTGCCTCTCCGACTTCCTTCCCACACTTTGGGCATTGCGACATTTGATATCACCACACGACTTCTCTGCTCTTGTCTATTAGGCTTTTCAAGGGTTATACGCTCCATCTTCCATTCTCCATTACCCAAACAGCTTCATCGCACATGAAATCTAGTGTGAAAAACAAGATTGAGTTCAACAGGGTGAGGCTTCTTATCACCTGCACAGCCTTCTCCGCCCTGCACTCTTGAAAAAACCTGAAGACCGTGTTTAAACCAACTACGCGCGCGAGACCTTCGCAGCGTGACTTGCAAAGCGCTAAACTTCTCTCCACCGTGCCTTGGTTTTTGCTATAATAAAGAGCACGACCGTTACGGCTACTAGGACACTCCAAGCGAGGGCCATCGTCGCAAGTGATAGCGACAGATACCCAGCAGCACTCTGAGCTATCTCAGCTGCGTACGTTGTGGGGGAGAAGTAGGCCAAGTATCTGAACGGAAGCGGGATGTAGGTAATAGGATAGTACACGGGTGGTATCGTTGAAAAGAGCGTCGAAAGAAGCCGTGTAAACGCAAAGCTCTGGACTATATCGCTGGAAAACGTTGAGAGCACGTAGCCAACTGCCATTGAAGCAAAAAACATGAGGAGAAGCACCACAACGAACTCCACGACTCCAACGACGCTTAGGACCAGAAAGTAACGTGCGAGCACGGCGAGTACGGTCAGCGCAGGAATGGAGTAGACGATCTCTGAGATGGCGACTCCAATCATATATGTCAGCCAAGTGGTTGGAGAACTGACCACCATGTCTTGGAGCTTGAAATCGTTCTTCAGGTGCGAAAGGTCGACTTGGAGCGACATGCCGCTCGAGAACATGCTCATTATGAACGCGCCTTCCACGGCCTCTCCTACTAGGCTGCCACGGCTTACGAACACTATGAGGACTAAGAAGGAGAGGGGGGACAGAACGGTGTTGATGAGGACAATCGGGTAGTTCCTCATTTCATACAGGGCGTTGACGAGTATCGCGGCCAGAATCTGGCTGAACCTACTCCTCTTCTGCATCGAGCTCCTCTTGAATGTCAGGTCCTTTGCCCCCTTCTCGGCTCACGAGGTAGAAGAATATGTCGTCCAACGATACCGGATTGATGGTAAACTTGAACCCGCCCTTGGAGAGTTCTCTTGAGATTCTGAAGGCCTCTTCCTCTGCCGTGAGTATTCGCACGTTGCCGTCCCTTCCCGTTAATATCTCGCCTTTCGAGAGCCGGAGAAGATCAGGCGGCGGTTTTGAAAGCAGCTTCATGCTGTAGTTGTAGTTCATGCTTCCCCTCAGATCCTCGAGGGTTCCGATGCGGACTAGTTTGCCGTGATCCAGCACGCCGATCTCGCCAGCGAGCTGCTCTGCCTCTTCGAGGTAGTGTGTCGTGAGAAACGTAAAGCGGCCCCTTCCAATGTCTTTGAGAATTTCCCAGAATTCTCTTCTTGAGATGGGATCAAGTCCCGTCGTCGGCTCGTCCAAAAAAAGTATTTCGGCTTCTGAGGCAAGGACAGTGGCAACCAGAACCTTCCTTTTCATTCCCCCAGAGAGCTTGCGATTCAAAGTCTTGGAGTATCCCCCGAGCCCCAGCCTTTCAAGCGACTCGTGGGCCCTCTTTCTTGCCTCAGCATAGTCGAGCCCTCGCCAAAGAAGGTATGACAGTACTGTTTGCATCGGCGTCATCCATGGTATCGTTCTCGCTTCTTGGGGAACTATGGCGATCTTTTCTCTGAGCCTGCGGGCTTGCCTCACTACGTCAATGCCGTTTATGGTGGCCGTTCCAGATGTTGGTTCAAGCTCGGTTGCGAGGATGCGTACGAGTGTGGTCTTTCCAGAACCGTTCCGGCCTATCAGCACGAATACACCGTGAGAAGGAACAGAGAAGCTTAAGGAGTCAAGTGCCTTTGTATCGCTGTCACCATAGACCTTCGTCAGCTGATCGCACGTAATTGACTGGGAACTCTCTTCCATTCTGCCACCCAGCGTGATCGTTGAGTTTTCCGCCGCCTCTAACTCTTTCGGTCGTTAGAACTCAAGACATATGCCTCGCCTAACGACGAGCCCCCAAAAAGGCAAGCGATCGCTTGCTAGAAACTAATTGAGAAGGTTGTCTAAAAGAATTCAATAGAGGGTCGCCCGCTTTCGAGGTCAATTCCCGGCGCGCCCCCCAACAAAAGTACGAATTCGTTTCGCGTAAACGGTGTTGACTATATCCCAACCTATGGGTTCTAGTTCTGCGGCGATTTGCGAATTTTCAAGATTCAAGACAAATGCAGGTTCTGGCTTAAGCGTAATAGCAAGACAAAAGTGGCAAAACATGTGGCTGACCCTTTTTTCATTGGACAAAGGTTAAAATCTTGGCTAATTGGAGTTCAATATTTGGTGGACTAGCGTGTCGCCCGATGAAGGAATTGGGAAGATTATGAGCAACCCGTTTAGGAGAGATGGCAAAGTCCTTCTGAGCAAAGTCGCGACGATGGGGGACCTGAAAGCAGACATCCTTAAAGCTGTTAACTTAATTGGCGGTTTCAACAAGGTCATCGACAAAGGCGATCAAGTCTTGCTCAAGCCTAACTATAATACTGCAGATCCTCCACCTGCCTCAAGCGACCCTGAATTTCTTAGGGCAATGGTTAATTTGTTGCTTGAAAATGGCGCGGGTAAAGTCATCGTGGGAGAATCTTCTTGGCAAGGGCTTGCGACGCGGAAAGCTTTGGAACAAGCTGGGGTACTCGCGATCTTGAAGGATACGGGTGCAGAGATTGCGTTTTTTGATGAAGAAGAATCGGTCAAAGTTGACGTGGGTGGCGAATACCTTGGGCACGTCAGTTTGGCAGGAAGAGCCATGAAGGCTGACAAGTTAGTTTATTCCTGCTGCTTGAAAACGCATTTCCGGGCTGACTTCTCGCTTAGCTTGAAGTTGGCCTTCGGGTTCACGAAGAAGAGCGAAAGAATGGCATTTCACGTGAGACATTTGAAAGAAAAACTCGTCGACTTGAACCTAGTCGTGCATCCAAATCTGATAATCATGGATGGAAGAAAATGCTTTATAACAGGAGGACCATTCAACGGCGAAGTGCGAAAACCAAACGTTATTCTTGCTTCTGGAGACCGAGTAGCCATGGATGTCGAATCCATCAAAATCATCGAAAGTTTCGAAGGTTCTAAGCTGAAGGATAATCCATGGAGCTACACTCAAATACGTCGCGCAACCGCACTGGGGCTCGGAGTAAAAAACGAGGACGAATATACGGTCATAACCGAATAGGAAACGAGCCAATGCCCGATCTCGACTCCTTGAGAGTTGATGACCATTTGATGATTGAATCAACCAAGGAACTTGGTAAGGCCAGAATCGAGGAAATGAACAGGCGTACCGCCGAAAAGCTTCTTCGACCACTGCGCACAGTCAGTGACAGATCCAAAATGTGCTAAAGCATTTAACTATCATCTGCAGATTTCTAGAAAGGGATGACTGCTTTGATAAAGGGCACCGTTGCATGGGATCTTTCTGAAATATTCCCGAGCACCACTGACCCTCAGATTGAGAAAACCATCAGCAACATCATTACGATGGTAGATGCCTTCGTAAGGAAGTACAAAGGAAAAATCAATGGCCTTTCGACCAAGAGCCTCTTGAAGTGCATAGAAGAATACGAGGCCTGCCAAACTAAACCTCTTAACGTTTCACTGTTCGCAACCCTATCGTTCGCGGCAAACATGACCTTGCCAGACACTCAGTCACTCAATGACAAGGTGACGAAGCTCGAGGCAAAGCTGGAGAAGACGTTGGCATTTTTCGACTTAGAAATGGGAAAACTCGTTTCAAGGAAACCAGAGATCATCTCGGATCGAACACTAACGACCTACAAGCACACCTTGGAAAGAATCAGAAGACGGGCTGCTCACCAGCTATCTGAAATTGAAGAGCAGCTCATAATCGAAAAAGACCAGTTCGGCGTGAAAGCCTGGGAAGAGCTGCAGAGCAAGTGGCTCAACACAAGGATGTTTAAGGTTAAGGTCGAAGGCAAGGAAAAGGTTCTCCCTTATGGCAAAGCGAACGGTCTGCTGCACCATCCTGACCGGGCCACACGGGAATCAGCGAACAAGGCCATATATGGCCTGCTAGGAGAACAAGGAGAAATATTCGCATCAGCGCTTCGAAACATCTGCAACGACTGGCTGAGCGTCTGCGAAAGAAGAAAATACGATTATCCCATGCATGCGAGCCTCATAGCAAACGATATTGACCAACAGACAATCGACAACCTGCTGAAAACTGTAGAAGGTCACACCGGCCTGTATCGACGATACCTGAAGCTGAAAGCAAGAATGATGGGATTACCGAAACTGGGATGCCACGACATAGTCGCTCCACTGCCAGACACCCCAAAGATGAAGTTCGACTACGACAAAGCAAAGAATCTGGTCATCAAAGCCTACAGCCAGTTTGACGAGGACTATGCTTTTGCCGTGAAAGACATGTATGCCAGAAACCACCTGGATTCCTCGCCAAGATTCGGCAAGCAGAACGGTGCCTTCTGCTACGGTTGGTACAATGGTAAATCTGCATATGTCCTCAGCAGCTTCAACGAATCCTTAGACGATACGTATACTCTTGCCCATGAGCTTGGCCATGCTACGCATGATTATTATGACGAGCCAAGTCAGCCACTTATGAACATGAGAACTCCTATGGTCGTGGCAGAAACCGCCTCAATATTCGGTGAACTGCTCCTGACCGATCATCTTCTTGGTGAAGCAAAATCCAGCAAAGAGAAGAAGGCGATCCTCTGCTCAGTCCTCGATGGAGCTGGAATGGTCATCTTCCAAGTGACAGCAAGAGCATGGTTTGAACGAAGCCTCTACGATGCGATAAGGCAGGGAGAATACCTAAGCTACGATAATATATGCAAACACTGGACCATTGCAAGGAACAAAGTGTACAGGGACTGCGTTGTATGGTTCAAAGAAATGAAAGCAGAATGGACGATGAAGCCCCACTACTACATGTCCAACTTCAGATTCTATAACTACCCATACGTCTACGCACAGTTGTTCGTCTACGCCCTCTACCGGAAATACCTTGAAGAAGGTAAAGAATTCGTTCCGAAATTCAAGGAAGCACTTTCGGCAGGCGGCAGCCTCTCGCCAGTACAAATCGGCAAAATCTTCGGTCTAGACGTTACAAAACCTGAATTCTGGAAACTCGGCATGAAACAATTTGAGCATTTTCTCGAGGAACTTGAGAAAACCACCAAATAAACTGTCGATAAGCGCACGTTATTAGTCACATGAGCCGAGTACGATGGAGATAACCTTTGGGTTCTCAAGCCAAGATCATCGACATTACCAGGATGGATAAATACAAAAAATACCTCAACACCTGTCTAGTGGGTCCACCGTCTAAAGCGTGCAAGAGAAGAATCGAATACTCAAAAAATGCAATCGCGAAAGGCTTTCACAAGAAACTCTTGATTTCTGATGGACAAGTTGTTGGCCAAATAGAGTATTCACCCGCAGAGGTATCCTACTATCCGATAATCGGAGAAAATTTGATAGTGATGAACTGCATCTGGGTCTTAAAAAGAGCAAAGGGTCATAATTTCGGAAAGAAACTTCTGAGGGACATGATAAAAAGTGAAAAAGAAGCTTCTGGTTTCGCAACCATAGCATTGGAAAATCATTGGAGCCCATGGTTCAGGAAGGGGCAAATTGAAAAACTCGGCTTCAAACCCATAGACTCGATCAGAGTAACGCACAAGACCAAATACAAGGACCGAGTTTTTCGCATATACCTTATGTGGATGCCGAACTCTAAAGCCGCAAAACCACCAACATGGAACGAGCAAAAACTGTTGGAGGGCACAACCGCTTGCACTGCCCATCCGCTTTATCATCCGCAAACGTATAAACCGAGGCAGATTCTCCAGAAACACGATGAATCTCTTTTCAGGCTGTTCTAAGTTCACGATGGTAACGTCTGAGGTCGAGTGCTACTGCGGTTTCTGACCAGTTGTCTCTTTCTGCGGGCAGGCGATGAGGTGGCCGCCGAATCCGGCTCCCCACATTAGAATTGGATAGACGACCATGCGTTCCATTCCGCCTGACCCTAGTCCCAAATAGATTTTGCCCGCAAAGAGAACTAGGCTTCCGAGCGTCATCAACCCTAGGATCACGGCTAAAAGAGAGAATGGAGTCTTCAGCAACTTGAACGAGAATATGGCCGATAGTCCACCGAACAGGAAAGCGATGAACGATACAACCGAGTGAATCGATCCGCTGTTTTCAGTGAAAACGCCGACCCCCATGACTCCGATGGCCGTCAAGACTAGAAGCGCGGTTAAGGCCTTAGAGTCGAAGGCGCGTTGAAGAAAGTAAGCTCCAATGATCAGCAATAGCCCCAAGAGGAAGACGGACGAGTTGAAGATCATCGATGAAGGCCCAACCCCAAGATCGCTTATATAATCGCCAGAAATGCTGTAGTTCGGATACAATGCTTCCGCAACGATTAGGCCCAGGACAAACTGAGAAGCGGCGATGAAAAACAGCGTCCCCGCCACCTTACCTCTAGAATATTCCATAAATCTCATGCTGCTGGGTAGATGTATAAGATTTGCGTCTTGAGCAAGTATCGTGATGTCCAAGCGGCCGACGTGAAAGATGCTGCCCGTCTCCTTAAGCGCCTACTCCAAGAGCTTTGATGACTCAGCGATCACAGCTCAAACAAGGCTATTCTGGAACCATTGAAATCTCGAATTGGATACAAAATGACCACAGGGCATGAAAACCAAGTGTATAGAACCTGGTTGATGAAAGAGAAATAAGTGCCTGCTTCAACCCTTTAATGGTGGCAAACTTGATCGTGGCTCTTCACACGGCGCCCAGGGGCTTCTTCAAATCTGGACCGCCACACGCAGAAGATGAACTTCTCAGGCTTGTGCGAAAGGCGGCGTCAATGGGTTTCAGATGCTTCGAGGTTGGACCTCTCTGTGACTTTGCTCACATTGACGGTAAACGTTTGAAAAGTGTTCTCTCTCAATATGGTTTGAAAAGCTGCGTCCACGTTGGCGGACTCTATGATGCAGAGAGGTTCGCGAAAACGAAAGAAGAGTACGGAAGAATGCAGGCAGAAATACATCGCGGCGTTGAACTCTGCAGGGAGATCGACTCTCAGTTGGTCTCGCTGCATCCTCCATTCTCCGTAGCGAAAAGTGTCCAAGATAAGACGTTCGTTTCAGCCGCAAAAGCACGGTTCCTCAGGATCATTGAAGAAGAACTGGAGTTTGCTTGCTCCAACAAGATCAAGTTGGCCCTAGAATCTTTCTGTTATCCACCCTTCATCTTCGAAGGATTACAAGATTTCGCACAGTTTGTCTCCCATTTCCCTTCCGCAGAATTCGGTGTTCTACTCGAAGTTGGACACCTGTATCAGGCAAAGTTTAGTCTTGATAAAGCCACACGAGCGTTCAAAGGTCGCCTCTTGGACGTCCACATTCATGACGCAACACTTGAGACAGACTTCCGAAAGGCCACTCATCTTCCAATAGGAAAGGGAACAATCGATTTCCATAATCTGATAAGCATTTTGCACAGGGCCAATTATGATGGTTGGCTCACCCTTGAAATCCACGGCAATGAAAACGAAGTAGTGAAGAGCAAACAGTTCCCGAGAACATGATCAATGCGACTGCATGAAGATCGTACAAGACCAACGATGGCCAGAACGGAATTGAGCATCAGTCAACGTTGGGGGAGCCGTCTCCACACTGGATCACAAAACCCTCGGCAACCTAGCTGAAAATAGTGTTCCACCCAGGATTCCGTGCCCTGCCAATCTCTTGAAGCTCCAGAGGCAATCGATACGTCATCGAACAGTTCAATCGTGATGTTGCCCTGCTGGTCACCGAGAGAACCCCGCTCCCGCCCGAACTTCCGCTCGGCTCGCCCCCAAACATCCCCGATAGGCCGAAGGGATCACACAGTTACCGCCCACATGACTAGGGCAACTAATGCATTTCCGAGGCTATGTGACTTCACACACATACGTGACATCGCAGAGCCCTTAGCACAACAACATATCTTCAACCAGCCAGGTCGAGGCACGTCAAACAAGGCGTCAAAACATCCACGGTTGAGACAACGGTTCAATCAGCCCTGGCAAGAAAGTTTACTCCCACGGATAACACACCATTGAAAACTTAACCGAAGAGAAAAAACCGACCTAGGAGGGGGGGTATCAAATGTTCGCGTGTTTTCAACCCAACAGTTGGGTACGTCCAGTAATGCTATCAGCAAACACGACACTTCGTACCGAAAACCAAAAACCAGCCTAGGAGGGGGGAGGTGCGTTTTTCGACTGTTTTTCAACCCAAAAACGCAGTTCAACCCTCCTAAACCTCATGCAGGCAAGAATCTAGCATAAGGCCGGAAAAACCGACGCCGGAAAGCATGCCTTGCAAGCTTCGCACTCGCCAACCTGCATCTCAACCCGCCAGATTCTGGGGATGCTCTAGGCCCGTTTCAAAGCGTCCACTGTTCTTTTCAGAAGCAGCTCAGCTGCCTCTTGGCTTGGCCAACCTCCCAAGCCGCAGTCGGGGCCAGCGAAGAGCAGCCTTTCACCGTACTTCTGACTCGCCGCAGCGAACCTCTTACGAATCGTCTCCTCAGGATCGACCAGCTGATCAACAGTCGGCCTGGTTATCCCTCTATCATAGAGTTCCGCCCTGATCGAATCCACGTCCGTCCTTGCGACACCGACCCTGACATACTTGTCCGCCTCATCCAACGCCTTCTTCGACAAGCCTTCCAGATTCTTCGGAGACGCCGCAAACTCCAACGAAACCACGTTAAGCCCCTTCACATCCAGAACTTCCGGCGCCTTCAGCGACGAATGAATGTGAATCTGCTTAGTCACGCCGCCAAAGCTGAAAGCCTTCTCCAAAACATTCAGAATAACATCCCTACTTGCAGACACGTCAAGAAAGCCGAAACTCGGCTCGTCCAACGACACGACCTCAGTCTTAACATACTTCGAATCCAAAACAGAATTCTCCGCGAACCGCTTGACCGTCTCAGCCAACATAAGAAGAATATCCTCGTAGGGAACGGTTCCGACTAACCTCAAGTACAGCTCCAGAGGACCAGCAACGCAGACTCGAAGCAGAATCTTCTTCCCAAACTCCTCATAAAGCCTCGATGCCTCTTCACCGATCACAAAAACCTCAGGAATAATCGCATCCTGCGCATCAACAACATACGTTCCCCTTTCCATCGCAACAGAAATCACATCCGTCAACTGACCATGCATATCATAAAGCTGCGGATAATTAACAACGTCCAAACCCGCAGCACATTTCCTCCTAAAAGACTCAACCACGACACTGTAGAAATTCTCCGACAAGAACGAATCCAAACTCGCACTTTTCCCTGCACGTATGGCACGTCTCGCCCGAACATACGCCTCATCAAACTGCTTCCTATTGACGCGCAAAGGCAACGGAAAACTTCCCACATCGTCAACAAGCACAGCCATGATGGCATATTCTAGCAAGAAACCATTTAACGTTTATTCAACCGCATTCATCCTCGCTGAAATCCAATCAGTCGGCGCATGATCAAGCGAGCTTCATATTCCAATAGACGCACAAGAAAGTCAGTATCATAATTCCAACGACCAGCGGCGACGCAGCCATAACCGCAAACTGTCTCTTCAAAGCATCATCGACCGTTAGGAAGGACAAAAACGCGAAACTGAACGCCAAGGTCATACAGACCACACGAACGATAAAGGTCGCCGTTTCCACCTTCACACAACACCGCCCGACGCGTCAAGCGAGCAAAGAACTTGGATCAAACCTCAAATAGATCTTGCGAATTCAAAATATGAATTCACGATACCAAAAACTCTCCATTGTCCTATCGCATGCAGCGCATGAGCAAGCTGAAGTGCAAACTGCCTAGGTTAAATATCCACAAGAGATTTATCCACGAAAGCCCAACACCACACAGTGATTTTTCCAGGGGAATTTAGGAATTGGCAAAAAGAGGAACACCATTCGACAAGCTTCTCACAGAAGCCGTAGACGGAGCGCTATTGTGCCTAGGCGACTCTGCCAGACAAGCGATCTATTTCCACCTTGAAGAGAAATTTAGAATAACAAAAGGCGAAATCCCCAATCAACTAGATAGCTTCAAAGCAGGCCTTGAAAAAATCTTCGGGGCAAGCGGAGCCACATACCTAGAAATCCTCATAATGAAGGAGCTCTACGAGAAGATCGAAGAACCACTCGAATGGAACGAAACCAAAGACCTTGCCTTCGTTGACTATGTTACTGCAGCCAAGCAGAGTTACTCCAGAACGAAGAAGCAAACCTAATCGCCCGAACCCCTCGAGCTTCTAATGGTTCTAGCAGCAGGCCATAAATACAGATTCCAGCTTCACAAACGATTTATCAAGGCTTAATGAAGTCTTTATCGTCAAGAGGTTCAAGAATGCCAACGAAAGAGAACATTGATGATGTAAATGAACACGCCGCCGCTGTCAAAAAGCTGAAGAAACATAAAGGTGAAAGGCTTGGATAAGAACGCGAGAATACTCATCGTTGACGACGACGAAAACATAAGAAAGGTGCTAGTAGCCATACTCCAAGATGAAGGATACACGGTTGATTCCGTAGGAACTGCCAAGAAGGGGATAGAAGCCACCAAAAGAAAATTCTACAACATGGCTCTGATAGACATAAGGCTCCCAGACATGGAAGGCACTGAACTGTTAACGCAGCTAAAAGAAACAACCCCCAGAATGCGCAAGATAATCATCACAGGATATCCAACTCTACAAAATGCAATAGATGCCGTGAACAGAAGAGCAGATGCATACGTGATGAAACCCTTCGACGTCAAGAGAGTTCTGGAAACCATCAAAGATCAACTCGAAAAACAGGAAGATGAAAGACAATACAGCCAAGACAAGGTTGCAGAATTCATAGAGACACGAGTAAAAGAATTGACCGTGGATGATTTGAAGAACAAGAAACCCTAGATCTTCTGCTTCTTACCAAGAATATCAAACTGATAATCTTGATGCCCCCACTGTAGAACTTTCAGTCTTCCTCGCATTCGTTACGTTGCTGTTTCCCAATTGTTTGCCGCCCGCTTTTCCGGTTTGCTGGTGCTTGCGGCAAAACTTGCTGGCAGAGTTGTTCAAAGAAAATCTTAAACCCAGTTCCTATTGACTAGAATTGGACTTGTTTTGTTCAATTAAAGGAGTTTTGCCATGATTATTTTTTGACAATTGTGTGTATTTCGGCATGTACTCCAAGAATGTTTGACCAGTAATTTCCATATTGCTGTAGGAATGATTTAAATAGTAAAACACTAGATACAGCGTCTACTTCGATCTTCAAACACTACAGGCTTGTTTGGTGCAAAAGGATGATGCTATGAAGTGCCCTTACTGCGGGGCTCAAACCCTCAAAACTCTCGAAACGCGCGATTCGCCGGACAACACTGTCAGGCGGCGAAAAGAGTGCGCGGAGTGCGGTAGGCGCTTCACGAGCTACGAGTACGTGGAAACGATCGAGCTGATGGTAAACAAAAAGGACGGGAGATTGGAACGTTTCGACGAGAACAAGATCCTCCGAGGTTTGCAGAAGGCATGCGAAAAAAGACCTGTGACAATGGATCAAATCCACGAACTAGCAGAGCGCATCAGGCAGGATTTGATGTCACTGGGAAAGGAAGAGGTCAGCTCCCAGCAGATCGGAGACCTCGTGATGAAGTACATGAAGAGGCTCGATCGTGTGGCATACATCAGGTTTGCCTCAGTGTATAAGCAATTTGAGGAACCTGAAGATTTTCAAAAATTGTTGAAAGAGGTAAGAACATGAAGTTTGTCAGAAAACGTGAAGGAAGATTAGAACCGTTCGATCAGGAACGCATAACGAACGCTGTTTGGAAAGCTGCCAAAGCAGTCGGAGGAAAAGACAGAGAACAGGCTAAAAAGCTAAGCGACCAAGTCATTTCAGAACTGAGAAAACGTTTTGGAGAAGACGGAGTCCCAACGGTCGAAGAAATTCAAGATATAGTTGAGAAAACGCTGATCGAAAACGGACATGCGCGTACAGCTAAGGCTTACATTCTCTACAGAAAGCAACATCAAGATCTGCGGGAACTGGCTTCTCTTCTGAGCTCCGCAGACCTTGTAGATCAATATTTGGACATCGAGGATTGGCGCGTGAAAGAAAACTCGAACATGAGCTATTCCCTGCAGGGCTTAAACAATTATCTGTCTTCAACCGTTGTTGCCAAATATTGGATCACACGGATCTACCCGCCGAACATCGCCGATGCACATTTCTCAGGAGACATGCACATTCATGACTTGGGCGTCCTAGGTGCATATTGCGTCGGCTGGGATCTCAAAGACTTACTAGTCGCCGGGTTCGGTGGAGTGTCCGGAAAGATTGAAAGCAAGCCTGCTAAACATTTCCGCACGGCGCTGGGGCAGGCCGTCAACTTTTTCTACACGCTGCAAGGCGAAGCTGCTGGGGCACAGGCATTCAGTACGTTTGACACGTATTTGGCGCCGTTCATTCATTATGACGGTTTGTCCCAGAAAGAGGTACAACAATCGCTCCAGGAGTTCTTCTTCAACATGAACGTGCCTACGCGAGTGGGGTTCCAGACGCCCTTCACAAACGTTACCTTGGACCTAACGGTTCCAGATTTCATGAAAGATGAAGATGTGATCATCGGCGGTCAAGTCATGAACGCCAAATACGGTGACATGCAGGCCGAGATGGAAATGTTCAACATGGCCTTCGCAGACGTCATGAGTCAAGGGGATTCAAAAAACAGGGTCTTCACATTTCCGATACCGACTTATTGCGTTACGAAGGATTTCGACTGGGACTCACCAGTGGCTGAGAAGATCTTCGAGGTCACCGCGAAGTATGGGGTTCCATACTTCTCCAACTTTATCAACAGCGACATGAGACCCGAGGATGTGAGAAGCATGTGTTGCCGCCTGAGGATTGATAATCGAGAACTTGCAAAGCGCGGCGGAGGTTTCTTCGGAGCCAACCCACTTACGGGTTCGATAGGGGTTGTCACGCTTAATCTTCCACGGATCGGCTATTTGTCAAAGGACCAGGATGAGTTCTTTGAGCGGCTAGGCCATATGATGGAGATTGCAAGAGACAGTTTGGAGATAAAACGCAAGGTCCTGGAGGGCTTCACTGAGCTTGGCCTCTACCCATATTCGAAGCGCTACTTAGGAGGCGTCAATGAACAGCACGGAAAGTATTGGCGCAATCACTTTTCAACTGTCGGCATCGTAGGCCTGAACGAGGCTATTTTGAACCTGTTAGGAGTCAGCATCGCTTCGCTCGACGGGACCGATTTTGCAGTAGAGGTTCTCACCTTCATGCGCAAAAAGCTTGTGGAATTTCAGGAAGAGACTGACCACATGTATAATCTCGAAGCGACGCCTGCTGAGGGAACGAGCTATAGGCTTGCGAGAATAGACAAGAGGAATTACCGAGACATCATCGTGGCCAACCAGGAGAACGTGAAAACCGGTGCTGAGCCCTTCTACACGAACAGTTCGCAGCTGCCGGTTGATTTTGAAGGCGACCTTTTCGAGGCGCTGGAGCATCAAGACAGACTGCAGACTCTTTACACGGGCGGCACAGTGTTTCACATATTTCTCGGCGAAAAACTTCACTCGTGGAAAGCTGCAGCTGAGCTTATCCGAAAAGTGTCTTGGAGTTCACATTTGCCCTACTTCACGTTGACGCCTACATTCAGCATATGCCCAAACCATGGATACGTGAGCGGCGAACACAAAGAATGCCCAACGTGCGGAGCCAAATGCGAAGTCTATTCTCGAGTCGTAGGCTATCTTCGCCCAGTTGACCAATGGAATGACGGAAAGCAGGCGGAATTTGCCATCCGTCGAACATTCGACAAATCTGCGGTCTTGCAAGCTTCACCCATCCTTGCTTGAGTGATTAAACCTCATGAAATTCAGTGGCCTGCAGAAAACAAGTCTCTCAGACTTTCCGAACAGAGTGGCTTCGGTCCTGTTTACTCCCGGCTGCAACATGCGCTGCCCTTTTTGCCACAACTGGAGAATAGTCGTTGATCCCCGACCACCATTCCTAAACGAAGAAACAGCCACGAAAATTCTCGAGGATCGAAAGAAGTATGTAGATGCGGTCGTCATCACAGGTGGAGAACCGACGATCCACAAAGAAATACCGAAATTCCTCAAAAAACTCAAGGACAGAGGCTTTGCCCTCAAGCTGGACACGAACGGGCTGGATTCGAAGACATTGGAGGAATGTCTGCCGTACCTAGACTATGTCGCCTTGGACGTGAAGACTTCCCCTGAAAGATACGGGGACTTGGGGGCAGAAGACGTTACGGAACTCCTGCGGGCGATTGAAATACTGAAAACTGGAAGAGTGGAGTACGAGTTCAGAACAACTGTCGTTCCAGGCTTGGTGCAAACGGCTGACATACACAGAATATGCGAGGTCCTCAAGGGAGTGAAGAATTTCGCGCTGCAGCAGTTCGTGCCGGGAGACACTCTTAGTGAAGGCTTCAGAATGCTCAAACCCTACACGAGAGAGGTTATCACAGGCTATGCAGAGATAGCCCGGGCGTGTGCTGAAAACGTTATTCTACGCATCTAGGAATACGGCGCGCGTGTGTTCTTAGATTATTTCTTCAAGCATTGCGAACAGGATTTCGTCTTAGCGCGCGCGATTCTCGCGTTGGCAGCGGGCTTCATCGTTCATTGACGATGTTTATGACGGAAGCTTATACGCGTGTGCCTACAGCCTACCCCTCCGTGTACAGCATGATCCAAACATTATCGTAAAAACAGAAAAACAGGCCAAACCACTCGCTTTCTGATTTAGGAACAAGTATGCTGGCTGATTAAACCTATACCTGTTTATGACATACTTTTCTTCAACGATGATGGATCGCACTTGTGCACTTGTGCACTTGTGCACTTGTGCACTTGTGCTTCCTTGCGTGCGATGCCTGATGGTTGCGCAGTTTGCTGAACGGGACCAAGGCGTCGATCGCATCGTTTACACACAAGGAATGAAAGGAAACTGAATATCCAACCTTATGCGTTATACTATTGATGCATCATGACCTTTGAGGATTACACTGGAGAAAAGCTGTGGCTGGTACTCGTCGAAACAGTGCACACGTTGACCATGTATCCTAACCACAAGGCTTACACGAGAGAGAACATCTTGCAAGAGAAGTCAGGCATCGGAGTTGAAGAGTTGGCGGCAAGGCTCACCATATCCTTAGGAGAAGCCCTAGTTATCCTCTACGAATTAGCTTTGGAGAACAAAAGGCAAGTCTAATAGCATCATGGCATCAAGCGAAGACAAAGGTTCGTTCAAGTTGGAAAGCTCCGGTCACTCAACGTGAAGAGCTCTCGTAGATAAACCGAAATGTGTTTCCACTACTCGATGACATAGCGGTATGCTACGTGTTCTCCTGCAGTGGGGCTTCTTCGTTTTATGCGTAGGATTTCGCCGGGTTTTGCGCCTATGGCTTTGGCGGCTGGGTCCGATGATCCGATTTGGGGTAGCTGGTATGGTTGGACTCTGTATTTAGAGAGTAATTCCTGCTTCTCTTCTTCGCTTAGGATCTGATGTAGAGGGACGAGCGCGTGCTCGAAAAGGTCGAATGCTGGAAAGGTCTTGGGCAAGAGTTCGATCTTTCTTTTCTTGGCGCCTTGCTTCACAGCGTGTGTGTATCTTCCGTCTGTGACGATTATTCCGCGGTCTATTTCTACGTCTTTCATGGCTTTCTGCAGCCGGTTGATGGATGCTATGCCCACGGTGGTCTCGCCGGGGACGCACCAGATTAATGCCTTCTCTTTTTCCTTGGGCATGTCGACGATGTAGCCGATGGCGTCGTCATGCTTCCGTTTCTTGATAAGCTTGTAACCTCTTAGCTTGATTAGAACTTCGGCCTTACGCTCTTCCAGACTCTCTAGTTTGCGGCTCAAACGATAAACCTCGGCTCGAAGAATGGTTGAATGGTAAACGAGACATTAAACCTTTAAACTTTACGCTCGAACTGCCGGGTTTGAGGGGGCTTCTATGAATCTGATGGACAGAATAATGCGTTGACCGCTGTTCTGATTATGAAAAGAGTGGCAGAAGGCAGTTTTCGCCGTCGGTTTTCGTAGCTTGTTATGGGCTTTCATTCATGTGCTTGGACCTGAGCTGGCTGACTACAGTTTTCGATTGAAGACAAGCGAAAATACGCCTACTCCCCCGGTCAGTTTTTTTTGTTTCCAGCATGAAGCCGCTCATAGGTTGATCATCGATGCGGGTTGAACTGCGTTTTTGGGTTGAAAACACGCCTAAAACGCACCTGCCCCCTCCCAGGTAGGTTTTTCGGGTTTCCAGCATGAAATCTCGTGTTTGCTGATGGCAGGACCTAACCAACTGTTGGGTTGAAAACACGCGAACATTTGATACCCCCCCTCCTAGGTAGGTTTTTTCTGACATTTGAGATAGATTTTGCATGGTAGCTTTTATGGGGTTTAGGTTTAGTTTGGTTCAAGGCCTGAACGAATTGAAGGTTTTTTCCTTATGGTGAATGCTTCTGGGAAGTCTGTTTTTCCTCTTCGCTCAGTGGAAACTTCATCATTTCTGCGTGCCTCCGTCGACCATTGCTGGAAAACAAGTGGATGTCGTGTTTGCACGCGCGAACGTTAAGGGTTCAAAAGCGCGGTCTCTCACTGTGGTCTCGAGGGAAACGTATAAACGATTACTCCTCTTAAGCAAGGAAGGGCGCTTCTCCCGCATGAAATGTGAAGTATGTGGCCAAGAAACATTCTTACCGTTCCAGTGTCCATACTGCAACGGCCAATTCTGCCCAGCTCATCGTTTGCCAGAAAACCACAATTGTTCAAAGATGCATCTTGCCCGCGCACCGAAACAGGAGGAAGGCAATGTTGTTTCTAGACCGGCCACGTATGAGTACAGAGTTACCCTTGGATCAACTCGGCAACGTAACGGACGAGTTTATTTCAGCCCGAAAGAAGTCAAGCATTTGACCATAGCCGCGTTGCTCGTCATTGCCGTCGGAATGTTATCCGTTCTCTACGGCACCATTTCATCTCAGCCTAGTTTGACCATCTCTGTCGTCGCTTTCACCGTCATCCTAACCGTATCTTTTTTCATTCATGAAATGGCACATAAAATAACCGCTCAGAGAAAGGGTCTCTGGTCAGAATTCAGATTGACACTCTGGGGCTCCGTTATGACTCTAATCTTTGCGTTTCTGCCAATCAAATTCATTTCTCCAGGCGCCGTTATGATCGCGGGACCCGCCGAAAATAAAGAAATAGGAGAAATATCCATAGCTGGACCCATCATCAACATCGCCTTGTCAATACTATTCCTCGGCACAGCGTTCGCATCGGGCCCATATTCCCCAATCTTCCTCTTCGGCGGCTTCTTCAATGGCTACATAGCCGCATTTAACCTCGTACCATTCGGAATTTTCGACGGACACAAAATATTCAACTGGAGCAAAATAATCTGGGGCCTAGCCTTCGCCACAAGCGCAGCCTTAACAGCAATCGGCTACATAATGTACTCACAATACCTACAGTAAAAGACGCGCGCGCTAACCGAAAATCAGCCCGGTTCCATTCACACAAGATTTTCTGGTCGAGTCTTACTGTGAACAGTGAGAAATATCAACTTGGAAGAATTGACCCTACATTGACCACAAATCTACACAGGGAATTTTGCTTCAGGCTGGATTTGAGTATGTTTGCACGACAAGCGAGAATATCATGCTCTTCAGCATATTCAGAGGAAATAGAAAATGTCAAGGTATGGGGGAAAATCACGAGGGTTCGAAATGATATTTTGGCCATTGTGGCCATTGTCCCGTCCCGCTGCAGGGCTCCAAATGTATGAACAGTGGCATCGTTATCTTTATCTCGGCAAAGGGTGCTTTTTTGATCATGCCGGGAATCCTTAGTCCATTGTCGAATCCAATTATGCCAATTGCGTAGGGTGCCATTGTTTGGAATTGCGTAGGCGCAATGTGAATGATGGTGTAAGTAAGCAGTTTTCCCTCAGTCGGAATCTGTGTCCATTCGAATTCGTTTGAGAGGCACTCGTCACACAGTTGCCTAGGTGGAAAGTGGATTTTTCCGCATTTCTTGCACCTTCCGGCCATCAGTTTCCCTTCGTTCATGAATCTGAAGAGCTGTTCTATCGTGAAAGGATCCTGTGCAGTCATTTTAGGCCCTCCTGTAAATGTGTACTGCCGCGGTTGCGCCTGAGCCACCTACGTTGTGAGTTAGTCCGATCTCTGCATTTGCAACCTGTCTTCTGTCTGCTCGTCCCGTCAGTTGTAAGTAAATCTCGTAAGCCTGGGCTGTTCCGGTTGCGCCCACCGGATGTCCCTTCGACTTCAGTCCGCCGCTCGTGTTCACAGGGATTCTTCCGCCTAGCCTGGTTTCTCCACTCTCGATGAGGCGCCGGCCCTCTCCGGGCTTACAGAAGCCTAGGTCTTCATAAGCGATTATCTCGGCGATCGTGAAGCAATCGTGGGCTTCAGCGACGTCTATGTTTTCAGGTTTCACCGCTGCCATTTCATAAGCTTGTTTGGCCGCGATTCTGGCTGCTGCAAGGGAGGTGAAGCTGTCTCTCTCGTAGAGACCGATCGTGTCGCTTGCTTGGCCGCTTCCTACGATCTGCACGGGCATGTCAGTGTATTTCTTTGCAAGTTCGGGTTTTGTCAGGATCAGGCAGCTGGCCCCGTCAGTTATCAATGAGCAATCGTATAGTTTGAGGGGCCAGGCTACAACTCGCGAGGATATGGCGGTTTCAAGTGTGATTTCCTTCTGCATGTGAGCCTTGGGGTTCATGCTTCCGTGATAGTGGTTTTTCACGGCGACAAGGGCTAAGTCCTTTTCAGTCGTCCCGTACTCATGCATGTGCGCCGTGGCCATCAGCGCATACAAGCCTGGAAAAGTTATGCCCTGCCACTGTTCAAATGGAAAATCAGATGCCATAGCCAAGTATTCAGTTACTTCGGACGTCGTCCTGTGCGTCATCTTTTCGACGCCGCCGACCATTACGATGTCTGAAAGGCCTGAAAGTACAGCTTGAATCGCTGTTCTGAGTGCCACGCCTGAAGACGCACAAGCCGCCTCTGTTCGAGTGGCAGATACGTGTGAAAGCCCTGACCAGTCAGCCATGGTTGCCCCAGTGTGTCCCTGATGTTCGTAGGACTCGCCCATGTGCCCTACAAACAATGCTTTGATGTCCTTCTTCGGATTTAGGTTTGGGCAGCGGTCGAAGGCTTCTTTTGCCGCTTCCGCAAAGATCTCTCTTGCATACAAGCCTTCCAGTTTGCCGAATTTTGACAAGCCTGCGGATACTATCGAAACTAGAGGTTTACCCTTCAAGATGAAAGCCGCCTCTGGCCGTCAAGGCGAGGATGAAGATTCTTCTTGAACGACTATTTGGTAGGCTAGTAAGCAATGTTCGAATGTTGAAACGTGTTAAAGATTTCATTCTTTCCTTTTCCTTAGTTCTTTTTTGCTTTCTAATGTGTTTCGGTATGTTGTAAGTAATAATGCATGTAAAAGCCTTATCATCTTCTATTATTAGAACAGGATCAATCTTAAGCGCTTCTTTAGCATTTCACTTTAACCCAAGTCTCTCCAATGCTCAAGCATGATGTATCGGCAAACTGCTTATACGGTTCAAAGCTCGCCCCTCCTATCGTGGAGAACTATGCTTTCAACACTAGAAATTGAGGACATCTTATGTTCTAAGACCTCAATGAAGATTCTCAAGGCTTTGAAAAAGTTCGAGCGCCTTAACACAAGCGAGATCACCAAAAAGGTTAGTTCAAACTTTACGTCCATATCCTCTCATCTGAGATTGTTGGAAGAGCAGGAAATCCTAGCACATTCTGATTTGGGAGTGAGAAGCCGCATCTACAGGTTCACCGAATCGCCAAGAGCCAAAGCGATCCAGAAGCTTCTGGAAGCATGGGAGTAAGAAACAACATATGCTGACTAGAAGAGCGTGAGCGGTCATATCTGATGATTGCCTTGAAAAGACTTGCATACTCTGCGGCGGAAGAATAACGGGTGCAAGCCGGCACTGTCCAAAATGCAAAGTCTGCGTATGCCTCACTTGTGCGGTGACAACGCTTCTCACGGACCGTGCATGCTACACCGGCGAATAAGAAGGGCAATCATTAGCCCCCCGCGCTCAAGGACGAGCCTTCTAAGGAAGGTCAATTCCCCTCTTTTCTTGGTTCCGTCATCAATATGTCGGAACCCGCGCTAATTCTGACGATTGGTCTCGACATAACTTCCCTTATTTGGTCAGCGACTTTCAATACGTTTCTGACTCTTTCCATTCTCATGTCGCGCTCGCCTTGAGTGCGGATAATTATGTTTCCAGAATTCACGAATCTTGCAGATATCGATCTTATAACTTCCAGATCTGAAAAACCTGTAGGAGCGATTACAAATGATTTCGAGGATAAGACTCCAACCCTTACTTCCAGACTATCATTTCTGAGAATATAGGTATTTGAAACTGCTAGCGATAGCAGATGCGCCAAGCTAACTATCCATGTTAAGAAAATCACCAAGCCCGTCCACAGTGTTAACGGTTGGCTCAGAAGATGCACGTTTGTTACGTTGAGAGAGAGTTCGAGCCAGGAGACTACAACTATAGCCACAATAATCAATATGCTCCTAGCTAGCAAACCGGGAAATATCCATGGTTTACCTGTCCAAAGCACTGAACGAGAATTTCCAGAAGTCTCCTTGGGCAAGTTCAAAACCTACGTCATTCTTATGTCGTATTGCTTATTTACGCACGCGTGCGTCATTCGAACATACACGCAGCGCGCACTAGGGGCTTTTTACCATGCTCTCAGATGCCAGGGTTATGGTCTTCTCGATTCTTGGTCTTATGGCTTCATGGTTAAACTGTGTGCTTCCGGCTCGTTTACATGCAGCACAGAAGCCAGCTCTCGCGACTGCGCTGTTGTGGTTTACTTTGTCAACCTGAATGGTCCTTGTGCTTCTGTTCTTCTGCGTGGCTATGTTTTGCATGCCCATGCCTTCAACGTAGAGCGTGATTATCTCAGCATGTTCTCGGTCGCCTACCTTGTTCCATAAGCCTTTGTTCTCGCCTTGCTCAAGCACTTCGCCGTACTCGACTTTGAGGCCTACGTTTGTGAGTATGTCTTCCTTCTCTTCTTTATGCCAGGTGTGATATGGAAACTGGCCTAAGCCCAAAGCTCCAGTCTTCGATATGAGTATGAAGTTTTGTTTAGGCATGTTCCTTATGACTCCAGGGTCAAAGTATCCGTAGAGCCAGCCTAAATCTTTCGCTAGGCCTTGGACGCCTTGGCTCTTCAGCATGAGATAATCGCTCAAGTTTCTTATGTCAATGTCTATGGCATAGTAGCGAATTGAGTCTAGGCCTGAGGCTATGCCCACATGCCTAGCCTCGCGTATCATGTAGATCATATTCGCCTTTGCTGCAACCTGATTATCTGAAACCTTCAATCTTGAATAGTAAAAGTTTCTCATGTGCAAGCTGTTGATGAGAAATTTTGAAAAAGAGATGTTGTTGTGGGCTGTTAGTTACGAGTCATTTTGTGCCGTAGGTCTTCTTGACCCAGGCTCGGGTTTTTTCCATGTCTTCTCTGAAGCGTTTCAGTTCTTCGGGCGTTCGCTTCGGTGCTACTGGTTCCTCTGCGGGGATTGCGTAAACGTCCAGTAGGTCCCCCTTCGGCTGCTTTTCGATGTGTATATTGACTCTTAGGCCTATGTTGACTTTCTCCGGGTCTATCTCTCTCATCGTCATGGGGAGACATGTGTTTGTCCCGTCGATTCTGATCATGGCGCCGACTAGCGGTTGCAGATGGGCCATCGAAGGCCAGGCAATGACCATGATTGTGTATGAGTGAACCTCTCCCTTCTTTGCCAGCTCAACCCATTCGGTTTCTTCCAGCCTGCATTTTGGGTTAAAACAGTGTGCCCTCGGAGGGCAGTATACGAGTCCGCACTTTGGGCATTTTGTGCCGTAGAGTTTTCCTTCGAAGAGCCCCATGAAGAATTTTGAGACTTTGCCGTAGCTGTGATGGAACATGCTACCGTGAGGCCTGTGCACGATGAGGAATTTTTCAGGTTTCATCTCGTTCAGGGTTGGTCCATCGTTCATTTCAACTATTTTCCATCCCTCAGGTCTCCAGCCGCCTTTGCGTTCCCATTCGTTCCACGATTTTTCGTCGATCGCTACTTCCTTCAGAGTTTTTTCAGGTCCTGGTTGCTTCATTTCATCACGCCTCCAGCACGACAGCGCCGGCTTGGCATCCCGTGCCGCCGTGCCCATGTATGAAACCCTTCTTCGGTTTGCTCAGCTGTCTGGCCGGTGCGCCCCATTTCTTGGCTATTTGGTTGCTCAGCTGCCAATAGGTGTCGACGACCTGGGCGATCGACGTTGACCCGACTGCGTGTCCTTGTGCTGTCAAGGCGCCGCTGAGTTGGCATGGAAGCTCTCCGTGAGGTTGTATCACGCCTTCTCTGACCATCATCTTGCCTTCGCCTCGCTTGCAGAAGTCGAAGTCTTCTAGTCCTGCCAAAACAACGCCTGCGTAGGGGTCAAAGATCTCTACTAGGCTAATTTCCTTTCGGGGGTTCTTTATTCCCGCGTCCTTGTATGCCATTCTTGCAGACACTCGTAGCGACCCAAAGTTAAGTAGGTCCGGGTAGGGTGACATGGGTTTCGCAATGTTCTTCGGCCAGATTTTTTCGTCTTCTGGATACAAGCCTTTCCAAGCTGGGTTGTCCGGGCGGTCTCCGGCCCTCATGGTGTCCGAGCCGAAGCCTACACCACTTATCCAAATGGGATTATCCGTGAACTTTTTGGTCAGTTCCTCGTTGGCCAATAGGAGAGCTGATGCACCTTCGCTAGTCATCGCGCATTCGTGCAGCCTGTAAGGCCAAGATATCAGTCTGGACTTGTAGACGTCCTCTAACGTAATCTTGCCTGTACCGTGCTGGGCGGGCCATTGAGCGTAAGGGTTTTCCAGCGAGTTGTTGTGGCACATCATAGCAACTTCAGCCAAGTCTTCCTCAGTGTCTCCGTAAACGTGCATGCGCCTTGCTTCCATCGTCGCGTAGAATGCATTGTAGGTGAAGCCAGAGACGAAGTCCCAGTCTGTGTCACCCGCGATGGCTATGGCTTCGTTGACTTTCTGGATCGGAAGCTCATTCATCTTTTCCCACCCCACGACTAGAACCATGGGAAACATGCCTGAGCGGATCCACAATGCCGCGTTGATCACTGCGTCGATAGGAGTCGCGCCCCCTGATTCCACCCTGTACGATGGGACGCCGCTCAGCCCCAAGTAGTCGTTAATTATCCAATGCATGCATTGCTGCTGTTCAAGGATATCGCTGAAGTATGAGTAGCAGCACGCGTAGCCCTTTTTAAGAAAATCGCCGAGCTCGAGGTTTGGAACATCGTTCAGAATCATTCGGACGGCTTCTGCACACATCTCTTCTTGTAGTGTGTGTCTTGGGTTATCGAACCGTGATATGCTGCCTGCGATTATTCCAACTTTCTTCAACTTTCCACCTCAATTTTGAAAGATGTAGTTAGTGAATCCAACAACTATAAGCTTTTTGCGGTTCCAGTCAATCCTCTTCCAAACAGATCTCCTCAGACGCCAATTTCAACTGCGGCCATCCGACGTGGTAGGCTCTCCCCTCTTGCAGGCTCCTTGACGATTGTTTTACTGTTGCCTCTTTGCGAATCCTTTTATAATTTTTCGTTCAACATCAGTGACATGCAAATCCTGCGATTGGCAACTGCCCTCCCAAAAAAATGTTATTCTACAGATAGACTCTTGAAATCTTTTCCGTGTTCTCTTCCAGAGCGTGTTAGAGAAAATGCTTTGCACCTAGGGGTTGTAAGACGCTGTCTCATAGAACAACCGAAACCGGCTTCGCGAACAGAGACAGTTTTAGACGAAAAAGAACTTCTTGGTCTTTGTTCAGTTGCTTGTAGCAAGGCCGTGAGAGACGCCAACCTGTCTTTTGAAGACATAGACTATCTTGTGGCAACCTATGACGTCAGCCCCTTTCTAAGTCCGGGTCTAAGCCAGCTCCTGATTCCAAACCTCGGTTTGGATCCCTGCGTTAAGTGCGTCAACGCCCAAGGCATAGCAAGCACGGCTTTTCCGAAGGCCTTGGAACTTGCACAGAACCATCTTGCTCTGCATCCAGATGATCATGTCTTGATTTGCGTCTCAGGAGTCAGCTCCTATTGGTTCCAAAACCAAGTGCGCGGTATGAGTGATGTGATGGAAATCAACGAGATCAACAAGATCGGAGACCAGGCTAGAAGGCAATGGGAGTTGAGGAAATGGGTTGCAACCATGCAGTTCTTCCTATTCGGGGACGGGGTCGCCTCGGCGATCGTGGCAAACAGCGGCCATGGAATGTCCGTGAGGGGACTCGCTGAAGTCGCAAACGTCAGAAAGAAAGATTACCTAGCGGGCTATGCAAGGCTTACGACGCTAAATGACCTTTTCGCGTTTGGGCTTTATTCGCATCTCGGGAAAGAAATCCCAGAACTGGGTGCTCACTACACTGCCATGGTCCTTGACAAACTGCTTGGAGAAGACTCCAAGATAATCAAAACGACGAAGAAGTGGGCTGTTCACACGGGCAGCGAAAAGATCCTCAATCTCTTAGCTGAACATCACGCCATAAAGCCTGAAAAACTCGAAGAATCCCGCGGGGTGCTGAGAGAATGCGGAAACTTGGCAGGCGCAAGTTTGCCCTTCATTTTGAACAGGATAATATCAGGTAACAAACTTTCAAAAGGCGACACCGTGCTGATGCTAGGTTACGGGTGGGGGTTTTCAGCAGCAGCTTGCTTGTTGGAGTACGTTTAAATGAACCCCAAGACCAATCATGTCGAATCCTGCGAGACTGAAGCGGCATCAGGAGCGCGCGGAAAAAACCTTCTGCTGCAGAGGATAATGGGGAGGTGAATGCACGCATCGTATTCTTAGAAAAGAATGGAAAGAACCAAGCAGTCTAATAGTATCTTCCTATGAAGGGACACAGTAGAATATCTTTCAGATCCTGTCATTTGGGCCACTGTGAAAACTGTTCGTGCGTTAAATAGATAGAATTTTTTTCTATGATTCTCTTATAGAGGATTATTCCACTAACAAATGCAGTAGATCAGCAGAAGTTGTGATGAAACTCCACATATTCGCATCCTTAAAACTTCGTTTTTATTTGCATTTATGATTCTATAAGTAGAAGACACAGGCACTTATCTGCTGATGTGAAAAACATGGCTCGAAAGGTCCAACACTTACGCATCAGCAAGAACCAACGAAAGATCATGGAAGTCCTAGAGAAATATGAACTGCTAACTGTGAAAGACATTGCCGAGATTCTATGGGCGAGGGATATAAGTTACAGGTCGCCGCAATACAGTTCAGTTCACCGCAGCCTTACAACTCTGCAAAAGAGAGGTCTAGTGGAAAAAGTCGGCGGCCGAGTTAAGTGGCGTAAAACTAAAGACTAGCAACTATTCATTGCAGACCTAGACAAGAAAAGCTCAGCGGGATCTATGCAAAATGTGCTACGTCCCCATGTATTTCAGCAGTCTGATTTTGTGAGTTAGGTGGCGCAGCTTGTGTTTTATGACTGACCATTTTTCCAGCATCATTTGCTTGCAGGATTCACAGTAATAGAGGTTCACTACGTTCTATCCACCAAGGTTCAGGGTCTCGACATCAGAAACAGGGAATTCACAGGATAAAAACAGGATTATGAGATGGCGAATATATCGAAAACTGACAATACACTCCATAAGCGTGTGATAGGCGATTTCACGAGACATATTACCGTAATGACATCCATCGGGCCTCCAAAGTATGGGTGCTTCTTTGAAGAGATAAAATCCTATGCAAAGCCAAGCATGGATCGCAAGTGCTGAAGAGGACCAGCTTTTTAGGCAGAAGTTATCATTTCACAAATCTCAGAATGTAATCATTCACTGTCTGCATAAAAGCCTCCTCCACCTCTATGCCATAATGTTCGGCCAGAACAAAGATTATGTAGAGCAAGTCTGAAAGTTCCGTGGCCAGCATCTCTTTTGTCTTAGGTTTTTCGGGAGGCTTGAACCCTTCCAGCCCTTTCACGACCGCGGCGACTTCACCGGCCTCTTCGAGCAGGTCAGTGATCATCACAAAGGGTGTCCAGCCTTTTCCCCTTTGTGCATCAAGCATGTCATTGATTTTCCTAAAGTTTTTCCAACAAAGATGTTGGGCGTCTCGTAAAGTGAGAGACAAATGACTCACCAACACGGATCTAATGAACCCAGCCTAATAAAGAATCATTCTGTCCTAAGGTATTATTTCGCATCCATTATATTTCATGTAGTTGAAATCTGACAAACTTATCCTTCCGCTTTTGATGAGCTTTTTGACGCGTTGCATTTGTTCGTTTATGGAGGCTATCAGGTTTTTCACGGTATCACATACTGAGCTGTATGCGATGCTGTCCCATCTTTTGACTATGTTAGCGTACAGGCAGCGGCCACCGCAAACGTTGAAAACATTACAGTTGGAGCATGGTTTGTTGACGCAGACCTTTTTCAACTTGAGAGGGTTAGCGTTGCTAATGTGCCCCAGATAGTAGTCTTTCATCCCCCACATGGTTGGACATGGAATAATTTGGCCGTCTGTTTGTATAGCATAGTTAGTCCATCCTCCGCCGCAACGCATGAGACTCTCCTCTCCAGTCAATAACGATTGGGCGATTCCAAGGATTGGATAAAGCCGCAAGACAGTACCGTTGCTTTGTATCTTGTCGACCCAGAACTTGACAAGTTTCCTGATTCCTGGGTCGTAGCATTCTTTGCTCCACCTCTTGAAATCTCTCCGGGCAAAATCGTTCTTCCAGAAGCCCGCGTTAAGCTGCCAATGAATAGAAGAAAATGAAAACTCATCATTGTCAAGCAGCCAAGTAACCTGCTTGTAAATATCCGTCTGCTCCATGACTGTCATCCGGGCGATCAGTTCACCGCGGAAGCCGTTGCGTCTAATCAGTTTGAGATTGTAAACCACTTTTTTGTATGTCCCCTTTCCTCTGTAGTAATCCGTCAGTTCCTCGTCACCGTCTATGGAGACCAAGATCGTGTGGAAGCGATTAACGTAATTTGGCTCGAGTCGATCTAGAAGCAATCCGTTCGTCTGGATCATGAAGTGTTGGGCTCTTACTCGTTCCATTATCTGTTTGATATTATTCGTGCAAAGCAGAGGCTCTCCACCATAGAATGTTAGCACGCAGTCAGGATCTCGCTTACAGAAGGCTTCAAGCAATTTGATGTTGTAAGCTATTCTCGGGCTCAGGGAATAGTCGACTTCGAAACTTGTGAAGTCATCGTCCATGTCCTCCATGGCTTCGCCGAAGCAGTATTTGCATTCGGAATTACATTCTCCAGTCAATATCACATGAAAGAACATGTCGTTCTCAACGGAAGAAATCGATTTTCATGCTTAAGTGTGTTTTTCCTTAATCCTCTTGGCCTTTTTAACGTATTGTTCGAGCTCTCTGTTTTTGATATTCTTTTCAGGCAGAGTCTCAGGTGCGTAAAGCAAAGGCAACACGGATATGAACAGAAAGAAAGCAGCTAATGAAAAGGAGCTATTCTGAGGAATTAGTGAGACGTATGGTGTTAAGATAAGAGAGAATATCCCGGTCAAGAAAAACGGTGTTTCACCTACAGCATAAAACCTCTCAGATCCACTACTGGTCAAATCACCCCACAGGACCATCACAAACAGCACCCAGAGAGATCCTAGAGCTATGCCGTCGGCTACAAAGTAGAACAACAACGAGACCAAAACTCCTGAGAACAATCCCAAAATTGCGTAGGCGATCCCCAAAGAAACAAAGCCAAAAATCAGCACACGCTTTCGTCCAATCCAGTCGGAAAGCGTCCCCGCAATAATTGCTGAGAAACTGGTGGCTAGAGGTTCGATGAGCCTGATTTGGAGGCTAAGCCCTTTTGTGATTGGTGCCAAGATCACTCCTCCAAGACTATCTACGAAGGCAAACATGAGCCAAGCAATAAAATACATGTAAAACGTTTTGTTATGCACAACTGCAGATAATGCCGGAGTCTTCGTGTCATCTATCACTGTAGGTTTACCTCTTGGTACAAGCAGCAGGAAAGGAAGACCCCAAATTCGCCAGATCGATAACAGCGTAGCCCCAAAAGCCATGCTTGATAAGGGTATTATTGCTTGAGCGAATAGCGAACTGACCAATGTAGTAAACAGCACGCACCCTGCGACTTTTCCTCGATTTCCGATCGATATAGACTCTGCAAAATAGCTGAAGCAAATTGTTGTGCCGATCCCCATTGATGCACCTAGTGCGACTGCAACAGCCAATGACGCTGACAACGAAGATTCCGTAGGGATCGCAGTGCAAAGTGATGTAAAGACTCCGATGAGCATCCAGCCCCAGAAAAAGCGGACTCTAGGGACTCTAATTAGAAAAATCGATCCCACTATAGCGGATATTATGATAGCAGACGGATAAGTCAGTTGTAAGCAAAGAGTTTCAAAGCTTCCGTTAGGAAAACCCTCGCTCATCTTCGTTATCATCAGTCGTCCAATAAAATACCATGTGATAGTGTTGAACAAAAGAGCGAACGCTGTTATTTGTTTAGGTCGGTAGCTGAATTTGCCTCCAAGTCTTTGAAACATTGTTGCCACTGCGTTTTGGCCATATCTATTTGAGTTTGTATCATTCACATTAAGCTTGAGAACCAAGAATACATATTTCGGATTCGAAATTTTGAAGTGTCGAAGTGTCGAAGTGTCGAACACAACTCTTAAATAAGCTGTTGAACACAGATACAGTTCGGGGAAGGTATATGGCAAAAAAGAGTAAAACTAAGATCCCTGCTCGGTCCTCATGGAACTGGGGAACTTAGGCTGCCAGTTGAGTTCAAGTTCTGAGGGTCTATCATTAGCGAAGCGGATAGTATTACGAGTCCATCATTTCTGATTTTGGATTTGCGAAGAGCAAGTTCTGCGTCCTCATAAATCTTCGATATGAGGCTAGCAACGTAATCTGTCCCGCCGGTCTCTTGTGATAATCTTGAGATTTCGGTCAATTCACGTGTTGTCAATCTGCTCTTATGGATTAATGAGATTATCCTGGACTTTGATTTTGGATTCTGTATTGCGTAGATCAGGGGCAATGGAAGAGATTCATTTCTTATTCTATGTTCCAAGACATTCAACTCTGCCATATCGATTATTTCGTCTCTGAGTATTGACATTGTTCCGAGGGACCTGCCCCAGCCGCCTAAAGCGTTGATTGTGTTCTGCGAACCGTGTCCCAAGATTGCTCCTATTCGAGCAATTGCCTCCAGTTCCGATGCTCTCATCTTGATCTTTGCAAGGCATTGGTCGGGAGCGACATCTGTCTGGCCCCTAGATTGGAGTTCGAGGATTTCTGCTTCGCCTTGCTGGAACCACACCTGATCAATCGTTTCCAAGACTCTGATCACCTTTTTTTGAGGTATGCCCGACTCGAAGGCCTTTCTCAACAATGTGAACCCCTTGAACGATAGTATGTCGCTGACAATCAACGCGGTGTCCTGCCCGAATTTCCCCAAAACAGTCTGGCGTCTATTCCTTAGTGTGAGCTTGTCAATTATGTCGTCATGAATCCCTATGGCCCTGCCGAGTAAGATCAGAAAGGCCCCGATTGGCACTGTGGTCTCAACTGAACCTCCTGCAGCCTCACAGCACAATGAAACGACCGCGGGTCTGAAGTAGTCCGGCTTATACACCAACATAACATATTCGATGGCTTCGTGAAGTCTTTGACTATTTGTTTCCTGGCTCAGCACCATTTCTTGGGCCAAGAGCCATCCTTTTTCTCCTCTTTGCCTGATGATCTTATCTGCTCGGTCAAGTGAGGTCTCTGCGTTTGTCTTCTCACTCTTTTCCATACTTGTCTCCGTCCTCAAATGGAGGATTTCTCTAATAATAGCATATGCTTCAACCAAAGGCGCTTTACTTTTGCATCTGTTCCCTCAGCACCTCGTCGTATATGCTGACAAGCCCTAGTCCCTTTTCCGTTATTTCATATGTTTTCCTGATGCGCCTACCTATGGATTCTTTGTGACTCGCGAGCAAACCTTCATTTTCCATCTTGTTAAGCAACGGATACAACACTCCATGTCTTATTTTGACACCAAAGTCTTTCTCAACCCTTTGTTTTATCCTGTAACCCCATATAGGCTGAGCCCTTGTAAGCTTCAATATTTGAATGTCAAGCAAGTTTCTGACTATGCGTTGTACAATTCCGTTTTTCATGTTCTCAGTCATTCGGCTCACTCACAGGTACGTACCTAGTTGCTTCTTTGTGCTTTTCTTTATATAAGCGATCCATGATTTCAAGCAAAGGGCTATGTTTTGTTATGCTTCTTTATGCTTTGGGTAAGCATGAACGTTTATATGGGTGTTTATGCTATATAGAGACTCAAGATATGTCTGGAAAAGGACATATCGTATCCGTGTAGAACACAGATACAGAGGGAAAATAAAGATGATGAATAACACAAGAGAAGTTCAAGCCAAGCTCATGAAAGGGTTACTTGACCTTATCGTTCTACAGTTCCTGAACGGAACCCCAATGCACGGTTACCAAATAATCACGAGGATACGCAGAACCTTCGGAGTCTACTTTGGACCTAGCACGATCTACCCGTTACTTGGGACTCTGGAAAAGAAAGGCTACGTGAAAAGTGAATGGAACATGAACAGCGAGCGACCCAGAAAGGTCTATATGCTCACGACTGAAGGCCAAAACCTGCTAAACTTCACGGAAGACTCGCTCAACTTCATATGCAAGAAACTGAACAATCCTGGACTCGCGAAAGATGGAATGACAGAATTCGCCAACCAACACACAACCATTCGTCCTCTTCTCAAAAAGATAGAACCCGCAAGATCCATGATCTAGATCTGAACCCTTTCATCCTTCCCCATTTGCAACCTCACTCCATGCAGGTGCAAGATTAGTCGCCGTCAGTTGAGATGTTCAACTGCTTTGCCGCGTATGGGTTCCCTACGTTAAAAACGATTCTTGGAGAATCTTGACATCTCAACCCGTTGTCATTCCATTCTGCTCGTGCATGGGGAAAATATGATAGTACAGGCCCTCTTCAAGTAGACTCTGACGTTTGACGAGCAAACAGTGATGGAAAAGGCTGAGAAGGTAGAATGGAGCCTTTTGTCAAGGTAGGCCTTCGAGAGATCTTAGCTGATCTGTGAGTGCCTTTTTTATTTTCCTGAGTTGAAAGCTGAGTTCTACAGGATATAATGGCGCATTCCTCAATTTCCTGTATTTAGAAGGAAGCTGAGACAGATTCCTTAAGGCGTTCTCTCTTATTTCTTCGAGTGAAGGCAGTCTGAATACTATACTGCCGTTCTCCATGGCTTTTGCTAGAATAGGTTCTCCTTCAACCTTCTCGTTCGACAATCCTATAACATCTTGGACATAGTTCCCCTCGGTGTCCTTTAGCCTGAAGACCTGCTTTTTTCCCGGGAGAGTGATTTTTCCCTTGCTTAGTTTCATAGCAGGAACAAAGACTCCATTTTCAACTTTGCCTGAGAGCTTGTAGACAACGTCAACGTAGGGCCTATCAAAAGAAGTGCTCATTCTCGTTCCGACTCCAAATGAGTCTATTTTTGCCCCTTTTCTAAGAAGTTCGTCGACCTTGTACTCGTCTAGGTCTCCGCTTGCAAATATCTTTACGTATTCGAGTCCATTCTCATCAAGGATGGACCTGACCTTCTTGCTCAGGTACACTAGGTTTCCACTGTCTAGTCTGACGCCGCTCAACTTGTGACATTCTCTCTCAAGTTCCTTTGCCACTTTGGCAGCATTTTCTGCCCCTTTCAAATCATCATAAGTGTCTATCAAGAATGTGGAGTTTTCAGGGAAGGCCTTGGCGAACGCTCTGAAAGCGTCAATTTCCCGTTCGAAAAACATGACGTACGAGTGTGCCATCGTTCCGAACACTGGAATCCCATATCTCATGCCTGCAAGCACGTTAGAGGTTCCACCGCATCCCGCTAGATAGCTACATCTGGCCGCCTTCATTCCAGCATCAGTTCCTTGAGTTCTCCTGAGGCCAAATTCGGTCACTGACCTGCATCTTGCAGCAGTTACAACTCTCGAAGCTTTTGTTGCAATCATGGTTTCCAAGTTGACAGTGTTCAGAAGAAACGTTTCAACGAGTTGAGCCTCTATTATCGGAGCAGTCACCCTGACTAAGGGTTCGTCAGGAAAGACTATAGTTCCTTCGGGAACAGCCCAGACCTCACCAGTGAATTTGAAGTTTCTCAAGTATTCGAGAAAATCTTCTTTGAACCCAAGCTTTCTCAAGTATGCAATTTGCTGTTCGTTAAACTTCATGTTTTTGAGAAACAGCAGTATCTGTTCTAGACCTGCAAACATGAAGTATGACCTGTTCGGCGGCAGTCTTCTTATGAATAAATCAAAATTCGCGGGTTCCAACGTTTGATTCTCAAAGTAACTGGCGCACATGGTCAACTCATAAAAATCAGTCAGAAAACTCACATTGTCCTCATCGACAAAGTCAAGCTCCGTTTTCTTCATTTTAAATCATGAAACGTATTGCGTCCACAAGTTTTTAAGAATGTTCATCTGTGTTCCGAGGCTGTTCATTTTGGGCTGGGGGAGCAGCGCATGTCTTTTTATCGTCTAATGCGTTCGAGCGGATTTCCGTCGATTTTTCCGCGGTATGAAATGCCTTTCGATGGTTTGAACTTGGCGATTTGAGCAAGTCATGATCTTGTGAGGCAAGCAGTTAATCTTATTTCTAGGTCTAGTCATTTTATCTGGTTCAACACACATGGTGTAGCAATGGCACCCGTAATCCAGATCCAAAACCTTACAAAGAAATATGGAGATTTTGTAGCTGTCGACCATCTGGACTTGGACATTGAAGAGGGCGAGATTCTTGGGCTTCTAGGGCCTAACGGCGCAGGCAAGACGACCACGATTCTCATGCTTGCAACTGTTATCAAACCCACAGATGGTACGGCTCTCGTTGGTGGATATGACATACGGAAGCAGCCTGAAAAAGTCCGAGGTGTTCTAGGTGTTGCCTTTCAGGAACCCAAGATGTTGTGGGTTAGCACCCCGTGGGATGTGGTCAACTGGCATGCTAAGGTGTGCGGTTTGTCAACGTCAGAGCGGAAGCGACGGGTCAAAGAGGTGTTGGATGCTGTGGAAATGTGGGATGCCCGGCACAAGAATGTTCATGCGCTTTCAGGAGGAATGCGCAAGCGGGTTGAGATGGCCAAAGTTCTGGTCCAGAGACCCAAGGTTGCGATCGTCGACGAGCCGACAGCCCAGATTGATATCGTGGGCAAACATAAAATATGGAACATGCTTCTCGAGCTTCGCGATGAGGGAAGCACTATAATCCTAGCCACAAATGAGCTCTACGAGGCGGACCGGCTCTCACATCGCGTTGGAATACTGCACAGGGGCAAGCTCCTGGTCTGCGGCACACCTAAGAAGTTGAAAGACAGTATCGTGGGTGGTGACATAGTTGACGTTGAGCTGGGACAGAACGCCTCAGCAGAGATCATCGCAGACCTCAAGAGCCTGAAGGAAGTCGTGGACATCATGCAGGTTAAGCCGAACAGCCTCCGACTCTACTTGAACAAAGTGGAAGAGATTGTTCCACAGATAATCGGCTTGTTCTCGAAGAAGAACGTGCCTATCACTTCAATACGTATGAGCGAACCAAGTCTTGACGACGTCTTTGCTCACTACACGGGTCTGACGATCGAGGAGGCCCAGAAGGATGAAGGGTGAATTATAAACGAACAAGACTCTGTTCGTGATAGAAAGGGACGTTCGCCTCTTCTTTCAGTACAAGTTCCTAGTCATAATGCGCATCATCTGGTTCGTTTCACAAGTACTCCTGTTTGGAGTGATCGCCGCAAATATGGTCAACATCCCAAAATACTTCGATTACTACGTGGGAGGGTTGTCCGTGATGACGCTCTATTCGACCGCCATATTCATTGGCTTCGACATTTATGAAGAAGCCGAGCACGGTGTTTTCGAATACCTTCTGAGCCTGCCCATCTCTAGAAGGCAACTCGTCATAGGCAGATCAATAGGCGGAGGACTCAGAGCCTTCATATACGTTGGGCCACTCGTAGCGGTATCACTGTTTGTGATTGGCGCTGTAAACCCGTTGAACTTTGCGATTGCCCTCTTTGCCCTTTTTCTTTTCTCATTTGGAGTTTCAGGCATGAGCATTGCAATTGCAGTTTTGATTAAATCGAGTGATAGGTTCGATATTCTCATGGGCGTCTTAGACGCATTGATCGTGCGTCTGAGCACGACTATGTACCCATTGGTAATTATCAAGCAGACCAACCCACTTTATGGTTGGACAGCCGGTCTTAACCCTTTAAGTTATGCCGCGGACCTTTTCAGATGGGGCACAGGCTTAGAAAAAATAATATATATCCAGAACCCCCTGCTTCCTCTCTTGGGGATCGTCGTCTTTTTTGGGCTTTTCACGCTCTTAGGAGTCACGATCTATGAAAGAATGATCGAAGGGGGAGGTTGGCGATAGATGAAAGGTATCATTCGAATGATTGAACACGACTTCAGAAACTTCTTCCGTTACAAATGGTGGCTTGTCGGTTTAATTAGCATGAACCTTGCCGACCTCTTCATCTCAGCCCTTGTCTACAATACCATCTTGAGAAGTGGTGTTAAGGCAGGAATAGGCGGCAGCTACTTCAACTTCTTCGCACCTGGATTGGCCGTGACCGGGCTCTTCGCTTCGGCTTTCATGATCGGACGCGAAGTAAACATGGAACGTCGAAGGGAAGTGCACCACTACATGCTGAGCTTGCCGATGACAAGGCTGGAACTGGCCATCGGACGGGTCCTTTCAGGCGGACTCAGAGGAATGATGTATATGACACCGCTATTGCTGACGTGTTTCATTTTCGTTGGCTTCCCTACAATATGGCAATTACTGTTGATCCTCGCAGTTCTTTTCCTGCTTGCTATCGGCATTTCTGGCTTAAGCATCTCGATCGCCGTTTCTACGTCGAGCCTCGAAACATTCATCACTGCAAGGGGAGCGGTTTACTACGTGCTTTTCTTCTGCAGCACGGTTTTTTATCCACTGAGCGTAATTCAGACTGCAGGAACTGCATTGGCCACCTTGGCCGAGATCAATCCTTTAAGCGGAGCTTCTGACATGATACGATCTATGCTGCTGCCCAAGTTTTTCTCCTTCTCCTATCTATCGATCCTCTACATTACAGCATTCTCAGCCATTTTCACATTTACCGCAGCTTTCGCCTATATGAAAATCCTAGAACGCAAATAATCTCTGGATCACACCTTTTGCGAGGTCTCTTTTTCCAAGCTGATCAGACTCGCGGCTGAAGGACCAGAACTCAACAATCGGGTTAAAGACAACTTTGGAGCCTTACTGCTTGACTAAACAGCATTAACTATATTTCATACTGGCATTAGATGATATTCCTAGTTGTATCTCCTGCTAACGGTGGAAGCTTGCCCGAACCTGAACATCGACAAAACGAAAAATTGACTGAACAGATTCTCGATTTCAGTAGGCACATAGCAGGAACAAGCCATATCAAAGCTGTTTGCATTTGTCGCAGTGGTGCTTCGGGGTTAGCGACAGAAAAGGCAGTCATCCAGACATTGCTGATTATCCATGATTTTCAGCCGAAACTAATGAACTATGTAAGAAATATTTTGGGAAGGAATGTCGTCACCCTAGCAGTTGACGAGTGGGTCTTCGAAAGAGATGTCGATCGAGGCTTGCTCGGGGAATCCCTATCTTGGGAATTGATTTTGCCGTACAATCCTCTCGTAAACGAAACATACTTCCACGTTCAGGAAGTCAAACTAAAGAAACGGTTAATTTCCGAACTCTTAGAGAACCTTGTTCTGGATTTCCCAACGCTTTCTAACGAGTTTTACATAAAACCAGAATATTTCATGTATCAGGCTCTTCTAAGTCGCGCGAGGCTTTTTCCTTTAATGGTCCGCGACGTTTCTGATTTTCTGAGAGAAGGCCCTAGAACAAGTGAGACTGAAAAGACATTGTCTGGATATCTGGAAGCACTAAAGGAATTGCAGACGGAGGGATCAATCAGTTGTCTAGACGGCTACGTGAAGGTATCCCAGCATTTCGTCTCCTCAGCAGGCACTGCAAGAAAGAGATTGCTTAACCTGTCCAAGGGCTTGCCACGTGCACTGTTTGCGCCAGCCCTTGGGATATTTCCCATGATTTTGAATGTCATTTCTGAGAGCAGGGAATCGTTATTCAAGCTTCAGAGCCACGGCAAAGATGTTTTGGCAAGAGGCGAGCTTGAAGCCCCAGAGAAATACGTGTTTATCCCCACAGCTTCCGGGTTGGTTCCTTTAAGCGGCAGACTTGGCATCGAGGCAACTGCGAGAAAAGTCCTTTCGGTGCCAAGCAACGAGAAGATCGAGATTCAGACGATCGGCGGAATCTTGAATGACGTTTTTCTGATCAAGGCTTCCACGAAAGCTGGCGAAAGAAAACTCGTAGTCAAGAGATTTAGAGACTGGTCAAGTTTCAAATGGTTCCCCCTCGCCTTGTGGAGTGTTGGAACCAGAACATTCTCAATCTTGGGTCGTTCAAGGCTTGAGAGAGAATGCTCGATGAATCAATTTCTGCATTCAAACGGTTTCAAAGTCCCAAGGTTATTGTACGTAAACTCTGACGAACGCTCGATATTCATGGAATACGTGTCCGGAGAGACTGCGAGTAAGGTCATAAAGAGAATAGCAGGCTCGAAGGCTGGCAAGAAACAGACGAAAGATCTCAGGACCATAGGGAGAGTGGGCAAGAGACTTGCTAAGGTGCACGCTCTCGGAGTGACTCTGGGCGACACCAAGCCGGAGAACTTTATGATTGATGGACGGGGCGAGATCTGGCTGATGGACTTCGAGCAGACATCAAAGGGCGGCGACAAGGTCTGGGACGTTGCTGAATTCTTGTACTACGCGGGACATGACATTCCTCCACTTGCTCCCACGCGTACCATTGAAGCCATCGCCAATGCCTTCATAGATGGCTACCTCAAGGCTGGGGGACAAGTTGAAACCGTGAGGAAGGCCGCAAACCCAAAGTACACAAAAGTCTTCAGTGTCTTTACGTTCCCGCACGTAGTTCTGGCTATTTCAAATATCTGCAGGAAGGCAAGCCTTTGAAGCAAGTAAAGGTGAGGCGATATGCATTTACCTGTTCCCGTGAGGTTTGAACTGCCACGTTTCCTTTTGCGTGTAAAGGCTTCTCAGTATTCTTGTGGCCTCTTCTCTGTCCATTGCAAGAAATAACTTTGCTACGTGCTTGCAGAGCTTCTTGGTCTGCAGTATTTTGCCCCAGTCAGCACAATCGTGAGAGATGATGTTATCCTTGAGATCTATCATTATATGATAGTCTCTGATGGCAGCTTCGACCCGGTCAGAAGTTTCCTTGTGGATCTTGAGTTCGTTGTCTCCTATGTCCCTCGCCCTTTCAAGTCTTCCAGGCGCCGTAAGATATCTTAGTAGTTCTTCAAAGCTCATTTTGGTCGGTTCAGCGAAAGTTTCGAGTCTGACCTCTTTTGTCCTCTCTCGATCATTGAGGTAGTGCTGCACCTTGTTTTTGGCTACTTCCTGTTGTGGTGTTTGAACGCCGAGCATTTCTAGAACTTGGAGGCAATTTTCGACGGCGTAGCCATGATAATGGTTGTTGAAGTAGCCGAACACCTTGTTGACACCTAGACTGGTTTCGCGTAGCTTCGGAACCCAGGGTTCGAGTTCATTAGATTTGTATCGATAATTGTACCAGGGTCTGTCGCCGCGGCCATGCCAGCGGAAATATGCGATGTCCGATGTGACGTGGGCTTCCGGAGCAAGGAGTGGTTCATCAACAATCGTGTAGGCAACTTTGTTCTTCTGCAGAATTGTCCATGTGTCCGGTCTCATCCATGAATGGTCTCTGAATTCAACGGCGAACTTGACCTGCGTGGGGAGTATCTTGAAGAATGAATCAAGTTTTTCCGGTTGAAACGTAAACCGAGGTGGAAGTTGAATAAGTACGCAGCCGAGCTTACCGCCAAGCCAAAGAGGTTCCATAATTTCGATAAACTTGTCTAGGTCCTCTTTGACCCCCTGATTTAAATCAAGCTTTTTTTCGTGTGTAATCAGCTGAGGCAGCTTCGCCGTGAACACGAAGCCTTCGGGCGAGTATTTCGTCCATCCCATGACCATGCCCTTTGATGGGTACCTATAGAATGTAGAGTCAATTTCAACAGTCTTAAAGATCTTCGCGTAAGCTTTAAGCATGCTCTTGTCTTCTTTCGAGTAGAATGGGCCTATCCATTCTTTGTAACTCCAGCCGGACGTGCCGAGCAAGATCTCATTTCCGCTCATCTTAGTCACCCAAGTTCTGACTTGAGGTCTCGAATTACTTCATCTAGGTTTGAGTATGTTCTCTCGGGAAGGTTCTGCAGGAGATATCGTGCATGTACTCTCTTGTCTTCATTCAGGTCAAAAATCTTCCATCCTTGGTTGCGCATGAGCTCTTGCTTCGTTGTTGGAAACAGGGCATCCTCGCTGAGCACTTCCCCGAGTGATGAAAGGCCTGTTGATCGTGTCACTCTGGGGAACTTGCCCGTTTGCTCGTATATCTTCAATCTTGCAGCATCTTTGTACATTCGGACAAAGTGGAAGCTCATGACTATCTTCTGTGAATTTGAATTCGAGACTTTATTGTCTATTTCGGTCAGTTCCTCATCAGTTGGCTGGTAAACGTTATGTTCTCCTTTTCCGAACAGCCGCGTGTAAAGAACGTCAGAATCATAAGCTGGCATTTCACCCTTTGAAACATCTGTGCAGTGTACAATATCATGGTCTTGCATGAACCTCAACAGCTCAGCGGGCAACTTCGAAGGTCGAACTCCTCTGATTTCCAACCCAAGCCTCAGGTTACCAAGGTCTATTGAAGAAACGAAGCTTCGAAATTCATCGATCCACTGTTGAGTCAGCTTTAATGAAGCGGGAAGCTGCAGATGCAGAAAGTCAGATCCTAATGCATCGCAAATTTGCTTCATTCTTTCAAAGATATCTAGAGCTTTCTGTTTCCACCTTGGTGTCACCTGAATCATGGTTCGGTGAGCCCTTACGCCGAATTGGAAATCCGGGGGGACGAGCTTCTTCCACTCTTCCACCTGCTTCAGGGGTGGAATCTGATAAAACGTTGAGTTTACTTCCACGAAGTTGAACGCTCTGGAATAGGCGACCAGAGAACGAAGCCCTGGAACATTGAAATATGCCCATCCGCCCGTGCCGATCAGGTACTCTTTCAAGTTTCTCGCTTGAAGGTATAGAGCTGCGTTTCGTCTAAATAAATAGCTATATCGGTAGGTGCCGCGACTTCGGAGTTTTTGTTCTTAGAAGCGCAAAGGACGGTAGCTTCAGTAGTGTGCTAGGCTGATGGTTGATTACGTGTTGCCTTGAAGCCGTTAACGTTGATATGTAGAGTGGATTATTAGGGCATGTCATACTTGTTGATCAATAACGTATAAGTGGACGTATGGACTCTTGCTATTTCAGATGAAGACGATGGCAGCACCAAGAGCCAACAACCGAATGCGCATAATCTTCCACAGCCTGGGATTAAGCTGCGTAGGCGGCGCTCTATTCCTTGAAATTCTCGTCTTCACCGACATACTTCAACACGGCTACTTCATGGCCGTCGAGAAGAATCCAGCTATTCTAGCTTTTGAAATATGCCTCACATCCTTTTCCATGCTCTACTTCGTTTACATGTATCAGCGTTTCATCCGCTCGTTCAGATAGTCCCTCTTTGCCCCAATCGACTTCGAAAAGTCCCTTTTTGACGACTTTAGCCTTATTATCAGCGAAAAAACTTAAAAACAAAACTATACAACAGATCAGACGCTCTGACGGCCCTAGGTGAAAAGGATGGAAATGCGTATGCATGTTGTTACGTTCGTGACCTTTTCAATTTTAGCGTTAGGCTTCTTCGGAAGTGTCAAAGCGCAAGGATCGCAAGTGACTATGCACCCCTTCTATGATTCTACTGCCCTTGGATTAAGGATTCAAGCCAACGCGACCATAGAGGCGTCGCCTGGCGACAACATAACAGTGTTGCTGACTCTCACTGGAGAGGCTGAGGCGCAGGTTTACGTCAAGAATTTTAGCTTGAGCATTTTCGGCTTCTTGAACGGCACAGATAGGACTTTGATGGGAGAAACCTATGCCGCTGGTTTCTGGCTCAACAACACATCAAGAACATTCAATCTAACAAGCTTCCAGGTGCCTGATTGGGTGATAGGCAAAGCCTACGGAGAGATAACCCTAGCTCACCTGATAGTAGTTTCAGCTGGATTGGCGACAACGACGATAAACAATGATGGATTCGTCTCCGATTTTCCCTTAACAGACATCAAAAATGTCTACTTAGATAAACTTCTTCAGGATTATGAACAGCTTAGCCTAAATTACACCGCGCTTGATAAGAAGCTTAATGATACGCTTCAAGCAAACGCAAGCGACCTCGACAACACTCGAACAGTAGCAGCGGTGCTGGGAGTGACCACAGTCGTTTTCGTTGCGACAACGATGTACTTGATCCTGCGAAGACCCAAACAATACTGGTGATCGTGAAGATCCTACCTCGCGTGCAGGTTCTGAGCGGCAATGACGCTTAGCCCATGTTGAGTAAGAACTTTAGCCGTTCTATTCAATGCTTCATGCTTCCCCAAATAGTTTGCCAAGAGTGCAGGCATGAGTCCCTTTTCGATAATGTCCTTCTTGGACATGAAATAATCCAGTATGTCAGACGGATGCTCACGGCTTTTTTCGATCTCAGGAATGCCGCCTTCATGTTTGGCCCCGATATTCTTGACATGGTCTGCGATTTCCACTAGCTCCTGTGTGCGGTCATAGGGTTGTCTCACTATGCTCTTGTAGGCTTCTGTGATATGATGCTCTATGCGTATCATGTCGTCAAACCCGAGGGCCTTCCTGGCATAAGCAGCAAGCTCGATGGTTCTATTGTTCACCGAGTTTGACAGGTTGAACCCTATAAGCGGGGTAGCGCCGTCTTCTGCGCTGAACAGCTTCGCCGCCAACAATGTCCAGAAGATCGAGTATGGATTGTCCGTGCCTAGAAAGACGGAGATCTTGAATTCAACGTTCACGCCGAGCTTTCGCAATAGGTAGCCCAACAGGACAGTGCCCATGTTGGTGTTCAAGACTTGCTTTAAGCCATACTCGGTGTAAAAGTGAAGGTATTCATCCACCCACTTCAGAGCGTACTCGTTCGGTTCACCGACCCCTCCGAAATAGCCTGTTATCGTGTCAGGCCCGCCCAAGTGTACGTTTATCGGTTTGCCATCAGCGCCAGGCAACGTGCCCTTCGTGTCGAGAGTCTGAACGTATGATGCGCCAATGATCTGCATAGCGGCTGCAAAGGCAATGATGTCGTCGTCTTCAACCTGCTCCTTCATGGAGCGGACGCGGACGTACCGGCTGGGCATAAGTTCCTCCTTGGCGATTGACCTCTTTGCTTCTTCGATGAGCCAAGGGAAGAAGTTGAACGCGCTGATCTCGAGTGTGACCGCGAAGGACTCGTCAAACTTGGTCGAATCGGCCTTTTTACCCAAGACTTTTCTGCGGTAGTCTGAAATGCTGATGAAAGCCTGCTTGTCACGCTGCTTGGAGAGCCATTCGAGGTTGTTGAGGAAAGGTGACTTTTTCTTCTCAAGCCTCTTCAGGAGATTCTCAAGCTTGCCAGACTCATTCCCTTTACGGTTGATCTCTTCAACGCCTCCGTACTTGTCAATGATCCTGAGAAGATCATCAACCAAGGGATTGTCCTCCTTCAGCAAGAACTCGTTAATCTCTTTCAGCCTTTTCTCGCTGATCCTAAATTTTTCCCTAGCGTCGACCAAAACAATCGCCAGCCACGGTAGTCAGTTCATTAACATGAAATTTAAGGATTTTCACCTAATGCTAAAGGGGATGCCTTCACCGTTCTTTCTGCTCTCAGCTCAAGCTGGCTATGAGCAAGAACCAAAGTTAAGATGGCGCGGGCTAACTTATTGGATTGGATTCTCGTTCTTCTGCTGTAATTTGAACGTTTCAATCCTTGACCCCCAGCTTCAAAGCTTAAATGATATGGTTTCGTAAGGCTAAATGCCGAGGTGAATTTGCGTCATGTACAAACCTGAGGGAATCATGCCCGCTTTAGTAACGCCCTTCACGGACGACGCCAAAAGCGTCGATGAAGAAAGACTGCGAACGCTGGTCAATCGTTGCCTCGACCTTGGCGTTCACGGCGTCGTTCCATGCGGGACCACAGGCGAATTCGTGAACCTGAAGGATGAAGAGAAAAAACGCGTGATCAAAATCGTTGTCGACGAGGTCAACGGCAAAGTGCCCGTAATCGCAGGCACGGGAGCAAGCGGAACAGATGAAGCGCTTGACATGACGCGCTACGCGAAAGACGTCGGCGCCACGGCCGCACTGATCGTCACCCCGTTCTACCTTAAGCCTGCTGATCGGGGAATCTACGAGCACTACGACACGATCGCCAGCAAGGTTGATCTGCCCATCATCCTCTACAACATTCCACAGTGCACGGGTCTGCCGCTGCCATGGCAGATGGTTGAGGACCTGGCCCAGATTCCGACCATCGTGGGAGTGAAAGACAGCAGTGGACAGTTGAGCTTCATCCTAGCCGTTCTGGAAAAAGTCAGGGACAAGATCAACGTTCTGTGCGGCCACGACGAGGTCGTCGTAGCAGCATTAGCTGCAGGATGCTCAGGTGCTATCCTTGCGAGCGCAAACGTGATTCCTGACATTTGGGTCCAAATCTACGATGCCGTAAAGAACGGTCACATTGATAAAGCCCGTGAACTGCAATACAAGGTACAGAAAATAGCCCGCATAATCGCCGGCAGCGGACCCGTCGGCACGAAAGCAGCCTTAAACATGATGAAGATCAAAGTCGGGCCTGTCCGCATGCCCCTCAGCGTAGGTGGCGAATTAACTTATGAAGCGAGAGAAGAATTGCGTCTAGACCTAGAAAAAGTGGGAAAGATAAAGGCAAAGACCATAACGTTCGAAATGGAAGAAAAGCGAATAGAAGAGCGCTTCATGGCCATCGATATGACCCCCGAGATTATCAAGGACTTCAAGCTCCGAGTAGGCGAGGCTCTCGCCGGCCAAGGCAGTGAAGTGGCGCACATAGACCTAATGATCGGTGAGAAGAATGGACCTATGGGCGAAGCCTTTGCAAAAGCGAAGGCAACACCTGCCGCTGGTCACGAGCCTCTGTTCGCCATCTTGGAGCCGAACTTGGCTGTGAAGCCCATGACTTTGATCGTGCCCACTGTAACGATCACCAACATGCGTCAGGCAAGCATGGTGTACGGACCGGCTCAGACCGCAGTGGCAAAGGCTGTCGTGGATAGCATGGCAGATGGGACTATCCCGAAAGGGTCTGTTGACGATTTGATCATTATCGCAAACGTCTTCGTTCATCCATCTGCCGTGGACAGACAGCGGATATACATAAACAACTACAAGGCCATGCGCCATGCGATCCGCAAGACGATAGAAGGCAGGCCTGGCGCAGACGAGCTTCTAGAGAACAAGGATAGGGCAAAACATCCTTTCAAGTACACTCCATAGTGAGAAGCCTTGAGTCGACAGAGAATATCCGAGGGCAGCTATGTCCTGCTTTACGTCAAACAGCGAAAAACCTACATGGTCAAAGTGGAGGCAGGCAAGAGCTTCCACACGCACAGAGGCTACGTAAAATTTGACGATCTACTCGGAAAAGAATATGGCTCATCGATCGTCAGCAGTTTAGGCTTCAAGTTCATAGCACTGAAGCCGCTTCTGCAGGACTACATAATGAAATCGTCCAGACAGACTCAGATAACCTACCCGAAGGATATCGCGCTCATGATCATCTTCAGCGGAATCGGCCCCGGAAGCCGAGTGGTTGAGGCTGGAACTGGAACGGGCGCGTTGACGATGTCCTTGGCCTTCTACGTGAGGCCAAGGGGCAAAGTGTACAGCTATGAAATCCGAGAAGAGTTTTTGGAAATCGCCCAGAAGAACCTGAAACGTGCAGGACTAGAAAACTGTGTCGAGCTTAAGAGCAAGGACATAACAGCGGGGATAGACGAGACAGGCGTTGACGGAGTCATCCTTGATTTGGCAACTCCGTGGATCGTCGTTCCGCATGCCTACAAGGCGCTTAAGCCTTCAGGAACGATAGTGTCCTTCAGCCCGACGATAGATCAGATCGTCAACACGACAGAGGCCCTCAATGACCACGGGTTCGTGGACGCCGAAACCGTCGAATGCTTAATGCGTGGAATGCAAGTCGAAAGAGGGAGGACTCGACCGCAGACGCTGATGACGGCACACACGGGATACATAACATTCGCCCGCAAGGCCACAGAGCATGAAGACTGAGGCGAATATCGCGAGACAGGATCACATCAGACTCTAAGGACGGCGGTCTTCGTTATCAAAACGCCTTGACACCGCGGACAACGCTGGTGCCTACGTTTGAGCAAGAAGGTTCTGCCACAACGACAGCATGTTTGAACAGTCACGATCATGCTCCGGCCCTGATCCCGAGGATAAGCTCTCGAGGCCTTTCCGCTGGCTTCTAACCCTTCTTCCTGTACACATGATTGCAACTGTTTTACGACCATTCTTTTTTCACCTCACGCTGGTCCAAGACTTTCAGCGCACGGTCCACATAGTAATAGATGAAGAAGGCAGGCTTAATGCTATGTATTAGAACAGTACCGTACCAAAATTAGTACGGCCACTGCCCCAACATATAGCGGCGTTCGGATCGAGGTCTTCTTCTCCTAAAAAACATGAACCCAGCGACCGCTATTGCCCAGCATACGGCGAGGCTCTCAAGTGTAGAAGTATCAGACTTTGATTTCTGTGAGCTCGAACCATCCAGCTTTTGGATCCCTCTGGAAAGCACCGCACCAGGCTGATAGTGATCTTCGGTCCCTACGCTGAGTGTTACAAGCGGAACTAACACCAGTAGGAGCCCCACCAGAACAGCGAACATTGAATAGACCACGATCCTTCTCAGGTTAGCTGCCTCCGCATGTAAGCATATGCGCAGAATCTTTTAAGTCTACATTTTAGAACAATCAAAAAGGCTTCGCCCTCCAAAGTTTCACTGTCTCAAACCAGAAGACGATCGTGCCAATAGACCCAAAGACCAGAGCGTAGTAACTGGGGAAAATCTGTCCTATCATGCAGACCGCAAGATAAGTTGCCAACATCGTAGTGAACAAAAGAGAATAGAAAAAGTATCTAGGAACGATAAAACGGCCCATGTGAGCGAAGAGCCTCAGAATTCCAACCTTTACCTCCTCCTCCAACACGTATTCGCCCGTTCCCTTCTTGTCAACAAGTCCCAAGTCATGCAACTTCTCAAGGTGATGAACCGCGATGCTCGGACTGGAGAAGCCGAGAGCACGCTGTACTTCACGAATGCCTACCATATGCGTGGGCTCTCGAAGAAGGTACCAATAAACAAGCAGGGTCTTGCCTTTCAATTCAGACTCAAGTACAGCCAAATCAAACTCTCGTGGAGACTTCGACATAGACCTTCCCAAATACGATTACACAAGTGGGGAAACTGATCTTAAGCTTTTTTGAGCAAGTGTTACCCTGGTTTCGTATCTGCTGTGGATGTTTGAGTAGCCTCTGGGGCTTGAGGCGGTGGGGGCTTCTTTCTTCTGAGAACGATGGCGGCTGCGATGACAACTATGACCACAGCTATGCCTGCCATGATGTAGACAAGGTTATTTGACAATAATCCAAGAAGATCCACTGACCACATGTTAGTCTCAGTTGCTTTCAGCGAAGTCTCAATGAGTGCACCTGGATTCCTGGAGTCAGGCTGATATGTGTACATTTCAACCATGGATCCAGTGTTCTGATCAAAATAGACAAGAGTCGTCGTCGTTTGGCCTTGATAGACTCCTGTATTATTGACTACGTTCACATTTCTGCTAGCCGACACATAAGTTCTTGTAATTGTTCGATTTATCGTGGGCGAATTCGACTGGGTTGTCACTTGATCTCCGCTTTTGAGGTCACCTGCAATGAGGAAAAAGCTCGACATATGAGCTGATCCACTTACGTCCACGGTGATACTTTGAGAAATCTGGGTGCCATTGTTGAATTGAACAGTCGCGTTCAAGGTAACGTTTGCGCCGTTTATGGTTAGAACCTCTATTCTTGTCCAACCAACTTTCTTTTCTTTGGTGATGTAGGAGGGCTCAGTTCCGTTTCCGGTTCATTTAAGGCTAAATTGACCGTATTTTATCCAATCTCCAGCTTTGACTCCAAGAATATAATCTACAGCTCGGACCAGCGTAGGCAAAACCATAGATGCAACGAGAATTGCCAGAGTAACGGTCCTTAAGTATGTTTTTTGCCATTCTATTCACTTGTCAACACCGAGAATACGTAGCCATTTGACTATTTCAATTTTCGCAAGGTTGCCGGCTAGTGCGCGCACTAGGGGCTTCTGACCATGCTCTCAGAAATCATCAAGAGCCAAAGCGATCCGAAAGCTTCTGGAAGTATGGGAATAAGAAACAGCGCGCCTATTCCTTATTCTTGTTCATTCTCAATACATGATCAGCAAGTGCTGACAATGCCAGAGGACGATAGCGTATTTTGTCTTTCAGATCTATCAAGAAGCTTTCAACGTTCTCATGAACGTAGGCTTGAGTTGTCTGAGCCTCTTTGAATCTCTGAACAAACCGTAGGTAATCATAATAGTTCTCGTGGAACGAGATAATTACACCAGTATGATTCAGCCCCATGCCTCTTTCAAGCATTATGATATTTCCAGGAGATTCTTTCACCTTTTCTTGAGCTACTCTCCTTGCCTCGTCAGCTTCTGTCGGTTCCAGCGTGGGTTTAATGCTGATGAATGTTAATGCCATTAGCTCAAACCCCAGCATGGTGAAGTCAGGAACCATCGTATACTCTTTGATTAAGCCTTGCTTCTCAAGTTTCTTGATTGTTCTGCCGACTGTAGGCTGAGAAGTATGAATGGCCGCTGCCAGCCCCCTATCGCTCCTGCGACTATTCTTCATAAGCTCAGAAACAAGCCTCAACTCCAAATCTTTCAAGACTTTCTCCCTTTCAACAGTCATGGCCGAGTATTACCTTCTAATGTACTAAAAAGCTTTGATGCTGGTTCGCCCATGCTGAATCTTAAGCGCCTCTGACAATGCTTTCATATTGCTTTTAGTGCTCACTTCAACCCGACTCTCTCCACTCTCCGGACCAGTCGTTTCAACACTCACCTCTTATCCGACCCACACAGAACCGGTAGTCTGGGCTTGGCGCAGTGGATTTCGAAGATGCGCTTTGCTCAAAGACCAGAATCAAGATTCTGAAAGTGATGTTGAAGCTTGGACAGCTTAACACTACTCAGATAACAAAACAAGTCGGCTCAAACTATGCCTGTGTTCGAAAGCATCTGGAAATCCTGCAGCAAGAAGGCATTCTGGAAATGACACCCTACGGTTCAAGGATTCGCTTTTACAGGTTCAATTCTCAATTCCAGAAAGCAGATGCATTACAGGCACTCTTGCAAATCTGGACAAAATAGAAGACGTGTCCCCGTTTTTTCTGTCCTATGTTCAGAAGTCGCATATCTACACAGAAAAAGCTCTAAAGCTTAAAAACACACGTTATAATCAGTGTTAAACAAATAGGGGGTTTTTGATGGGTGAGTGTGAGTTTAGCGTCAGCGTGGGGAATATGACGGAGTTGCGTGGTTGTCGTGGGGGTGGAGCGTGTGGGCGTGCGGGTTGGGGTGGCCTGTTTACTGAGTGCAAAACGTACAGGGAGCTTGTGAAGAATGAAAAAGTGTAAGGCTGCTCTCAAATGGATAGATCGTTACGAGAATTATAGGTTGCATGAGATAGATTTGACCACAAGCCAATAAACCTTATTTCCTAGTGAAGGTTCTTTCCAAGAAAGTTCAGTCTGTTTTTCGGCTCCGCGTATTTCGTTCACTTTTGCCTGCGTGTCCATGCTTATTCATTGTCTTTTGTGAGCTAGGCTTCTGTTTCTAACAAAGAAAATGAGTGGGATCTCTGCTTTTAGGTGATTTTCCACTCTTACTTCTTTGCGGTCTTTTTCTTATTTCCTTTGGTTTTTTTAGGCACTATTCTAGCCTCAAACTTCGATTTGCCGATTTTCTATTTAAATTTGTGTCTGTCACAAAACCCTACGCGGATTTTTGATGAAAAGATAAATAGGGTAATGGGTTTTCGAGTCTGGTTGTCGCGCGCTAGGGTATTTGCTTCACTTTATCCCTAGTCGTGACGTTGAAAGCTGTTTGTATACAAAAGCATCAACGGAAGTCAATTCTCGAGCCCGCTATAAAAAGAAGGAGGGTTTAGGAGAAGGGTCTTTTGAGTTGTCTTTGTCTAGCGATGACCATGGTGGCTGATGTGAGCGCGATGAGTATGAGCAGTGCTGGGGTCCATGTGGGAAACTCGGGCACTGTCCAGACATCTGAACTGATGATTTGGGTGTCTAGTGACCACGTCGTTGTGTATCCGCCTGTCTGATTGGTGGTTTCTTGCATGATCTCAACGAGGACGCCTGTCGACTTGTCCCAGTGCAGGTCAGAACGGTAACTTAGTGTTCCAGGCGAGGAGGGCATGTTTAAGTGGGTTGTGTCTCTGACACCGCTTAAGTACGTTCTAGGCGCGCGCGCTAAAGCATCTCATCCTTTGCCGTCCGTGTAACTCTGAGATTTCATCCAGAACGTCAACCTAATGCCTTCTCATCATCCGGCACTCAACGTTAACCAAGCCGAAAATAAAAATCTTCCCACCGTTAAATCAGACCATGTTGGCAGCTGCGTCAGCAGTCCGCTGTGCAACGGGCTAATCTGGCAAAAAAAATAACCAATGCTTAAACGGTCACAAGACGGAAACGTTAAGTCATGAAGTCCCTGACCGGGTGAACAGCGGCGAGATTCATCATTCCTTGCGCTGTCGCTTTGGAATGGTTATTTCGGGCTGCATCTTCCCCTCAACGACCATCATAGCATTCTTGACTTGCTCCAGATGCTTCTGTATGTCTAAGGCCTTCAAGACTGCTAGGCCGCGTTCAGAGACGGCGAAAACCGTTCCTTTGTTCAGAATTTTCTCTTTAACTAGGCCGTTCCGTATCAAGAAATTGAGCCTTTGGTTAAGAGCGGCGCAGTCCATGCTGGTTTCATACGATAAGCGGTCGATACTTAAGGGCTTATTCTTCAGACCTTCAAGAATGTCTTGATACAACTCGAGCTTCGATCTTCGCATACGGCACGCCATTTCAGAGAAATCCATGTTTCAAGGATAAATCAATTATGAATCTTGAATTCTTAGCCAAACACTGCAAATCCGGTCTAACGTATATCACGCAGACAATTTGTGTCGAATGGCAGGTTCCGGCCTATTCAAGAACGTGTATTCTCGATTCAGATTATTGGTTCATAAGATAGTTAAATACCAGTAACCTATTTCACCGCACTGACGTTGGAGGATGACAATTGAGAAAAATCATCACATTTAAGGAGAGAAAAGATTTAGAAGACAAAATGGCCAACGTTTTTCAAGAAAACCTCAAGGGACTCTCGACGGAATTGCAGCGAATATTGCTAGATGACCTGGTTACGGCCTTCCAAAGTAGAATAAATGTGCTAACGCGAGTGCAGAAGAAAGCAAGCTATTAACATTGGCTAATTACGAAGAAGACGTAGCTTGAATCCATAAAAGCTTTATATATAAAGGGTGAATGTAACGCGAAAGAGGTTTGATGATGAGGCGCTCTAAGCTCGAAATGTATATAGACATACTCAAGGTGCTGGCCCATCGTGGTCCGCTGAAGCTAACTCACATAATGTACAAGGCTAACGTTAACTGTAGCGTGCTGAAAGAGTACTTAGACTTCTTGATAAAACAAAACCTCGTCGAGGAAAGAACGGTCGGAAAACGGCGAATCGTATACGCCATAACTCAAAGAGGCATAACGGTCCTCAAATACTTCAGAGAACTGAAACAAGTCCTTCCAATCGTAGAAGAAGCCAGAAACAGGATTCCAGTGCCCTATTAGATACGCGCTTAAAACAAGAAACACTCTTCCACCATCTTTTCAATTGTATTATTGCCGTCGCTTAGGCGTTCCGTTCTGTCTCAACGGTGAAGTTCAGGGAAGGAAAGACATTTATAATAAAACTATTGGGTCAAAATTTGCCCTTAACAGCGAACCTCACCACTAACTCGCCATTTATCTTTTGAATCAGTAGATGGTCTTCTTACTAATGTTTCGCAAGCCTTAATACATGCGACGTGAGAATAGCTACTTGTACACTCGTAAAACAGTATGAGGAAAACGCCGTGTCGGGTCAGGAAGCGCTAGGGAAAAGACCTCTCCAAGTGCTCGAAAAGATCAGAGAAAACTTGGAAAGACTAAACGAAAAAATGGAAGTCATGATCGAACTGCAGAAGCACGACCACAAGGATGTTGGTCTGCCACTTACAGATGCTCCCTTGGATGTCATGACCCTATTGTCAATGCCCGACCACCTGAGGAAAACGGCTATGACACTCTGCCGGCTTGGTCGCGCAACGGCTGATGAGATTGCTCAGCAAACGCGGAGAGCCAGAGCCGTCGAAAGTGCATACCTCAACCAACTCGTCATTATGGGCCATTTGAAGAAGGAAAGAGACGGAAGGAAGGCATACTTCTACGTTGAGAGGAACGGTAAAGGGTGATCGGTTTGGGGAAGATAATAGCAGTGCATTCATACAAGGGTGGAACTGGAAAAACCCTCCTTTCGCTCAACCTAGCCGCGACTCTTGTGAAACACGGAAAAAAAGTCTGCCTGTTCGATCTTGACTTTCGAGCCCCGAGTCTTGCCACTCTTCTGGACGTGACGAAAGGAGATTGTTGGCTGAACGACTACCTGAATGGCGTCTGCGAAATTGACAAAGTACTGGTTGATTTTACCGACAGGATTCACAATGGAGGAAAGCTTTTCATCGCGCTTGCTAATCCAGCCACGGAAGCGATCAGAGACATGTCTGCCAAGGACAGAAAATGGGAAATGAGAGCCTTAGGAAGACTGTTGGCTCTCAGAAACTCGCTTTTGAGCGATAAGTCCTTTGACTACGTCGTCATGGACACGAGTCCAGGATTGCAGTACTCGTCCATAAACGCGATTGTGAGCGCTGATCTGGTGATCGTCGCAACGACCTTCGACAAGTCTGACGTCGATGGAACAAAACGCATGTTGCGCGAACTCTATGACTTGTTTGAAAAGAAAACGGAAATAGTCCTCAACAAGGTTCTGGAAGGGTCTACGCCAGCAGGAAAAGAGCCGATGCAAACCAGGGTGAAGGATATCTACCATGCTCCGCTCCTGGGTGCAATTCCATGTTTCTGTGATGTCCTAAGAGCTCAAGGCAACATAATCTTCGTCGAAGACAAGCCAGAGCATCCATTCACAAGAATATTGGATGGAATGGCAAACGAAATAGACAAGATGTGATCCGGGCCGACGACTATCTGTCAGCTATCCTGTTGACAAGCTGATAGATCCTGCAACCTCTACACTTCTCGTACTCTTTCTCGTCACAGTTGTTGCAGATAATGCGGCTCAGCTCTTTAATTTCATGCGTGTTCTTCACTCCCCTAAAAGAGATAGTCACCAATACGGTAATATGCTCTATTTCCAACCTCGTAATATTCCGCGCAAACATTTATACAACAGATACGCGCCCTAATGCCTCAAATCCAAGCGGGAGACATGGACTTTTGAGTAGTGCGGCGATAATCCTTGCAGGCGGCTCTTCCACAAGATTGGGACGAGATAAAGGGTTGCTTCAGCTGGGAGAAAAGCCTCTCTTTAAACATGTTCTGGACTCAGTTGATGATCTCGTCGATGAAACGGTACTGGTTGTAAGCTCACACGCACAAGAAAGAAACTACAGAAAACATACATCCACTGATATTCGCGTCGTCATCGATAAGAGGGACATGAAGACCCCGCTCGTCGGCGCTTTGACAGGCTTCGAATCTGCTCATGGTGAATACTCATTAGTCCTCTCATGCGACGTCCCATTCGTCTCTCAGAGTATTCTGTCACTCTTACTCGATCTCAGCATGAACAAGAATGCAGTCATTCCTCGATGGCCGAACGGTTACATCGAACCTCTACTGGCCGTTTACTGCACGGAAGTGGCAAAAGCAGCGTCTAACGATGCTCTCGATGATGGGAGACTGGACATGCAGGCCATGGTAGATAAGCTGCAGGGAATCCGCTACGTTTCCACGCTTGTCTTGAGACAGCTTGACCCCGAGCTCAGAACGTTCTTCAACGTGAACACGATCTTAGACTTGAGAAAAGCCGAGGCTATGCTGAAACATGCGCATCCGGAACGACGTTGATCACAATCGACATGCAGGTTTGAGCGTACCTCAGGCTTCAACAATCGATTCTGCTGAGAAGTTGATCAACGTTCTCGATGATGCCTTTCTTCCTGTCTTCTTGTCTGTCATTTCCCGGTTTGAGCTGATGTCGCGTATGCCTCCGTTGCTGAGAGCAACTTCTCTATGTCAGCCTCAGAGTGAGCTGAGCTCAAAGCTGCAGTGTGTGTGGGCAAGACGAAGATTCCGTTCCGAATCAAATCTAAATGATACTCGATCTGCTTGCTCCTATCTGCTTTGGAAACGCCGTTAGCGTCCTTCACTCTTTCTTCTGTAAAGTGAACGTTGAAAAGTGAGCTTGTTCCTGTGAGTTGTGCCGCCACGCTGTTTCTTTCGAAGGTCTTCTTCAGTCGCTCCCTTACTTTCTCCCCTAACGTGTTGAGCCTATCTATCAATCGGCCGTCTCTTAGTATTTTCAAGGTGGCCAGCCCAGCAGTCATCGTTATCGGATTTGCCGAGAAGGTTCCCCCATGAAAAGAGAAGTATGGACGTTTGTAGGTCAAGGCATCTACTCTTTTCATTATTTCGCTCGAACCACCGAATGCGCCCACTGGAAAGCCTCCTCCAAGGATCTTGCCGAAAACAGTCAAGTCTGGAACGACATTATAGAATTGCTGGGCGCCGCCCGGAGCTAATCGGAAACCTGTAATCACCTCATCGAATATTAGCAGAATCTCCCTTTCGTTGCACAACTCTCTTAAGGCCTTCAGAAATGTGCCTTCCGCAGGGATGCATCCCCCTCCAAGAACGGGCTCAACTATCACTGCGGCCACTTCTTTTTCTTTGCGCAGTTTTTCTTCGACCCCGATGGCATCGTTGAAAGGAAGTAGAATCGTTTCTTTTGTGGCGCCTGCTGTCAACCCAGCTGATTCAGGAAGCTTAAATGGGTATTTTACGCCTACTTGTAGGGCATCGTAGCCGCCGTGCCATCCGCCTTCGAATTTTGCGATCTTGTTCTTTCCCGTATAAGTGCGTGCTAGTCGGACGACGTACATGTTCGCCTCCGTTCCCGAGTTCGTGAACCGAATCATCTGTACGGCTGGAACCATTTGAGCCACTTGTTCGGCGAGTTCTATTTCCTTTGGGTGGGATGTCCCATATTGGGTGCCATTCTGAAGTTGCCTCTTGACCGCTTCGATGACCTCAGGCGGGCTGTGACCCAATATGAGTGCCGTGTGTCCTAACCAGAAGTCCACGTACTCATTCCCATCAACGTCGTAGAGTCTACTACCCTGCGCCTTCGCAGTGTAGAAAGGATACGGTTCAAAATATCTTATCCCATATGAAACTCCGGCTGGGAGAACTCGCTTGGCTCTTTCATGCAATGATCTGGATTTTGACGTTCTAGAAGTATATGCGTCCGACATTCTCAGCGCACGTCCGAATCCTTACGTTTGGCAGAATCTCTTTATTATCATTTCTACGGTTTCTTTTTGTTCGCCTGCACGGACATGTGAGATTAGTCTGGCCATCGCTCAAAGGATCAATCATGCTTGGCTAGTGAACTCAAGAAGCATTCCGACGGCATATCAGCAGCATGACGAATATTTTCGGACATATTCTAGCAAAATGGAACATATGTGCAAGTTGGCGAGATCGAAATACCCTGCGACACGATATCATCATTACAGCGAGAAGAAAGCTTTTTAAGCCAACGAATCAAAGGCCAAGATTTAGGCATTCTCATGCATAATCTCGAAGATCATGCAAGGGTCATTGAGAGAAATCTGATTATTGCAGTTCTCAAACTGACCAAGGGTGACCCCGTTTCACATGAACTAATAAATAAAGAAGCAAAAATTCCTTTAAAATTGGCTGAAAGGTTGCTAGATAGGTTGCAAAATGAAGGCCTAATTTATTCTCAAGGGGGATTCATCGAGGTTGACAGCATCAACCGCTTGAAACTGGCAGTGCAGGCGATAAACCTTGGAGCCGACTCTGAACGAGTTAGCGGTCTCCTTCAATGGAAGGAGTTTGAAGCCATATCGGCCCTCATTCTGGAAAGGAACGGTTACGTTGCCGCTAGAAATCTCAGGTTTAAACATGCTGGAAGAAGATGGGAGATAGATATTGTCGCATACAGAAAGCCTCTGGTAATATGTGCCGATTGCAAGCACTGGCTTCACGGGATAAGCCCTTCGACGTTAAGGAGCGTGGTTAGGGAACAGGTAGAGAGGGCAAGAGCCTTGGCCGAGCGTCTGCAAGATTCGACGATAAAGATCGGATGCTCATCATGGAGCTCTGCCAAAGCGGTCCCTGCTGTCTTTTCACTGACAGCCAACGGTGTCAAACTGTTCGAAAACGTGCCTGTCGTCTCGATTTTTCAACTTCAAGACTTTCTAGGCCAGCTCCCCGCTTATGCAGATTCATTAGAGCACTTTTCAGTGGTGAAGCATAGTGTTGATGGCTGGCTTTCTCGCAAACCTTAGGGCGGGATACAGGCTTGAAATGAGCAGTGTGGCCAGAGCCGCTAGGAGCCATGCGGATATTTCCATGACAGTGCTGCCTGCGAAGAATGGTTCAGGGATCAATATGAGCACCGTGGTTATTATTCCTAGAGCAAGTCCGGCTGCCCAACTCGAGAGCAGAATGAGCGAACTCTGGGTCATAACAATTTTCACGATTGTTCTGGGTCTTGCTCCTACGGCCCTCAGTATTCCGTATTCCTCGCGTTGATCATCGATCACTATCGTGACGTAGCCTACCATGCAAAGAGTAGCGGCGGCCAATGAGAGAAGTGGCAGAAGCATTACTTCAGACCATAGATAATTGAGAAAGTCTGACTGCTTGTTTAATACCTCGTCAAGTTCGGAGACCTCAAATTCAGGATCAGTGGCATTAACGGTTTTCTTCAATTCGTCCACCACCTTCGTTCGGTTAGTCTGGTCAGCGATTTCGACCATGATGATGTTCGGTTTCGATATGCCCATAATTTCCTGAAGGGCTTCGAGCGGAACATAGGTCACATTCCCATTGTTAATAGGATCCAAGCAGACGCCTACTATTTGGAAAGTATGCTCTGATAACGTCAAGCTCTGATTCAAAGGCTGAGAGAACATCTCTGCAGCCAAAGTGTCGCCGATTACAGCGTCTGAATTTTGATTTTCCATTAGGAAATTACCGTTCAAGAACCACTGACTGAGCACGTCTTCCGGCTCTACCCCAACGATTAATGATTTGCCTTCTCGATGGTCTCCAACGGTAGTCGTCTCGCTCGTCTGCTGATCAAGAATGAAACCTTGAACCTCATTTACTTGCGTCTCTACTATTAGGCGTGGATCAATTTTGATTTCGGCCATTTGGCTTAAATTGGCTAGTAGCTGGTCGGACGCAAGGTACTTTGGGTCAGTGTAATTGAACTGCGGCTCTGGCGAACCAGTGTAGAATCTCGAGAGCAATGACTCATACTGGGTCGTCATTTCAGAATGGGCGATTAAGAGCACTTTCTTGCCGACAGCTCTTTCAACCCAGTTTGCAGTGGTTTCATTGGCAATTATTCCACCTGCGACGGAAACGGTTACCAGAATAAAGACGATGGTCAAACATAGGAGGATTTGGAAGCTGGTGGACTTGCGACGGAACAGACTTCGAATAGCTATTTTTGCCGTGAGTCCTGCCTTGGCAACACCTTTGAAATCGGACTCCCTGCTCAGTCCGAAAGAAAAACTAGGTGAGAGGGCCACGGCCGGGCTGACTCTGGTTACAGCCAAGATAGGTCTTACTCCTACGATCAATGAGAAGAGCGCGAATGAAGCAAAAGTGACTAGGATCGCCAAAGGGTTGATTTGCCATTGAGTAGCCTGCAAACTAAAGTTGGCGAGAAGGTTGCTTGACACGTAGTCTGCTGTTATTCCTAGGATCACGCCCAGAGAACAGCTTGCAAGAGTCACGATGACTAGTTCGTTCATGAAATAACTGAAAACCACATCGTTGGGACACCCGGCAGCCTTCATTAATCCGATGTCCTTCGTTCGTTGAGACATCATCGTATGCATCAGGAAGGAGATGGTCACTATGCCGACGGCGAAGACCAGAATTTCGGCGAGTATGACGAACTGCGAGAAGACAGCAGCGAAGCCTGCCGTCAGCTTGCTCTCATTGGTCGCCAGTGCTCCGAACCCTGCCCTACTGCTCAGCGAAAGAACGAAGAGTGTTGAGGCGACGCAAAGAGCCTCCCCTGCGATGATCAAGCCTGTCTGCAATTTTCTCCTCATAAGGTCATTTATTGGGAAAAACGTTTCAGCGCTTGACACTTGTCAGCATTCCTTCTTCCAAATGTAACCTTTGATCGGCAGACTTGACTATTCCTTCGTCGTGGGTCGCAACGATAACGGTCTTTCCCTCAGCCTTCAAAGCAGTGAGTATTTCAGCGACTTGAGTGCCCGTTCTTCTATCCAGATTTCCAGTCGGCTCGTCGACCAACAGTAGGGGCGGGTCATTAGCCAAGGCACGAGCGAAAGCAACACGCTGCTGTTCTCCTCCGCTCAATTGGAAGGGAAAGTGTTCAGCTCGAACGTTTAAGCCGACCATGGCCAACAGCTCTTGAACGCGTTTTTCCACGTCATCGGTAGGTTTTCGCAACCATTCCATTGGAAATCCAACGTTTTCAGCTACTGTCAAAGTTGAAATGAGATTGTAAGATTGGAATACAAAGCCGATATTACTGCAGCGAAAAGTGGCCAGAGCATCCTCATCTTTCGCACTAAAATCTTCTCCCAGGACAACGACTTTCCCGCTACTAGGTCTGTCTATGCTCCCGATGATGTTGAGAAGTGTTGTCTTTCCCGAGCCTGAATCCCCACTTATGACCGTAAATTGACCCTTTTCTATGCTAACATCAACGTTCTTCAGAACCTCGATTTGGATATCGCCTACTAGGTATGTTTTGCACAAGAGCGAACCGAAAACAGCTAATTCCTCATTATTCACTTTGCGGCTTCCCCAATTCAAAGTTCCCCCTGTCCCGTTTAAGTATTCTCGCCTTTTCTGGGAGTTTTTTTCTCTCCCAGTCTTTCCAGGGGACCTCTTTGAAGATCCATTTCTTGCCTAGATGTGCCGCCAAAATTGCATGTTTGCATTCATTGTTTGCCGGGACAAATTCATCAAGGAACCTGAAGAGTTTGTCAACCTGTTGTATTGGGAAATAGGCATAGTAAGTGGCGTTCTTGACTTCGAAAGCATAGATGTTTAGGCCTTTTCTGGCTATGATATCCGGCAGCGGGTTCAAGCTTGGATTGCTGACCGGAATGCGAACCGCATTGAAACCGTTCTTTCGGAGGAGTTTGACTAGAACATTCTCACTGTAAAAGCCTCTTTTGCGCCACCTACGAATCTCAGCTTTGTCGACTTCTCTCATCGGCCCACCAATGCCTCTGGCTAAAGGATATAAGAAATGAGGGCTCTTCTTTTGAGCCTGAGGCTTTTAGGGTTTTTTATGCTTATAAGCTTGCAATGGGATTTCAAGAGTCGGCTTGTCGACGAGGCACACCTTCAAATAGTCTTCTAGCGTTGCGGCCGGAATTACCTCAATCTTGCAGTCCTTTATGTCAATCGAGTGCTCGTAATTCTTCTGTGGAATAACCACTTTCTTGAAGCCCCATGCTTCCGCGGCCTTGATCTTCTCATAAACGCCGCCTACGGCCGTTATCTGAATAGAGTTTCCGATGCCCAAGTTTATTTCGCCGGTGACAGCCACATCTTGCCTTATCGGTTTGCCTTCTATGAGCGAGCACAACAGAATCGTCATCGTCACGCCTGCGGAAGGTCCGTCTACTCCGTAGGACTGGGCAAAGTCAATGTGTGTTAGGTAATCTTGGGCTATGTCAAGGCCGTATTTCTGGAGAATAACGCTTCTGACTTTTGCAATGCTATCTGAGATGAAGCTTTGACCTTTAGCGACGCCTGTTACCTTGTAGTAGCCCTTGATCGGATAGGTCCTAGGAAGCTTACTTCGATTGATCATGTGGGCCTTCACGTTCAACACGTTCCCGGTCATTTCACCGCTGTATGGATCCATCGTCACGGCTAAGCCGTGTATTTGTCCCAAGATTACCCCTTTGGCTTCTATTTCCAATAGTTTGCCTCTTTCGTTCATGTCGTGTTCCATTATTTGTCTCTGAATTGTCTTGCAGTGTTGATCAACTGCCTCTCTTATGTGCCTATCCTCAACAACAACGCAGCCTTCGTTCATCGCGAGGGTTGCCGCTGTCTTAATGATGGAAATCAAAGGTCTGAACCTCGTCGTTAAGGCATCTTTCTTGTTGCTTCTTCGTCTTCCTTCTTCTGCGACTTCTTCGCAGGCTTTCCTGCTGAACGGTATCAAATTGAAGCGTTGAACCTCTTGCGATATGAACTGCACGTATCTGCGCCTGTTTTCCACCGTGTTAGGCATGTCGTTGTTCATCCTCACAACTTTGCCATAACCGTATATTCTGTCCATCAACGCAGGGTGAATCTGGCTGATGCTGTCAAAGTTTCCGGCTCCCACGAGAAAAGTTATGGCTGGCACCGGTTCGGTTGACACTGCCATGGCAGCCGTGTCTCCTCCGTTTAATCTTCCTCTCAAAGTAATTGGCAATTGTCCGTCTTCGAGTACCGTTAGCAAGGTTATCGCTTCCTCTGAATCGAGGTTTTTCACCTCGTCGATGTACAGAATTCCAAGAGAAGCAACATGAACGTCGCCTGCACTGACCCTTTGGTGCTCGGGAGTCCCAAGTCCTCCAGTCTGGTATGGGTCCCATGCTATTGAGCCGAAGAGTTGAGCGCTTCTGTGGCCTGTGGCGTCTATGAAAGGTGCACGCTCTGAACTGTTGTCGACGATTAGTTTTGGAATGTCGCTCTGCTGGGCACCTCCGATGCCTTTTAGGCCTCCTCCGCCCATGAGTTTGGAGAGCCACCAGATGAAGATGCCGAAGAATATCAGGCTGCCGCCTGGAATGAAAGTCAGCGGTACTAATCCGACGAATTTTTCGATAAGGTAGTCTGTAAAACTGCCGTTGTAGAAGTCGTGCAGAGGTTCTCCTGCAGTCTTGGGATTCAAGTTCCAAGTTTGCCAAGCTTGAAGCATGAAGTAGAACCCGAGAGCGATCAGGAGCAAACCTGTTGCAATTAAGAAAGCTTGCAGTGCCTTTAACCCGACTTTCGTAGTGAATTTCCTTTTGAGCTCTTTGAGTTGCTCTTTCTGAAGAACTTTTTTCGCTTCCCCCGCCTTGTGCATTGAGATCTTAGGTTCGCTGGGAAGGGTCGGGTTTTTCCAGCATAAGACATCAAAAAGTTTTATTCCATTTTCCTTGTAAACCTGAGTCAGCTTTTCAGCCAAGGCCCTGCCAATTAGGGACTTGCCGGTTCCAGGATCGCCTAAGAGGAGCAGGTATGGTCCAGGGCTTATTGCAGTTTTTGCGGAAGGTTTGTTCTTATCTACGTTGCCCCAGCTCTCGTACCACTTCTTTTCCTCAAGCCACTTGAGCTTGTGCACCCATTCGTCCAAGCAAAGGAAACATTCCTTTAGCGCCTGATCCTGGCCTATTGTCCAGTTGATCATGTTATCGTCAACAGGAAAACCTTCGGTGCTGCTGAAATTGCCCCAGTCCCATTTGGTTCTGGTCTTTCCACCCTTGACGTTTCGCTCAAGAGTCTCGGTTTCTTCTCCAAATTGGCTGGGGCTCAAGTCTGATACCTCTCGCTTTGTATGTTTGAGAATATGTATGTAACCGATTAAAGCGGTTATTTCAAAATCTATAATATGGAAGAACTGATAACATTGACAGATTTGATCGTCGTTAGCATGTCTCCGATGGCTCTCGCTGACGTCCAAGTTCCTACATGCAACTTATGACCATTAATAGTTCAACCAGTTTTATCAGTTTTAAGGATGCTAAACAAGGGTTTTCCTTCGCATGGAGATTATCGTAGGTACTTATATGAGGCCACGGTAATCTATGGAGTGAAGGATTAACCAGTCAGTAGATAAGACAGAATAATACTCCTTTAGACAAAAGAACCTCAGATTATAGAGAACGATTGTTATCTGAGCTACAAAAACTAGGGTGATGAATGACCATCTGTAGTTACACTTTCGTATGCTAGAAAAAAGGTAAAATATCCAAAATCAATGCTTGAATATCCAGTAGCAAATGACTATGCCTATGGTAATTCACCAAGTTCTTATGATAATATCAAAGTTCCTATCTTCACTGGTACATATCTTTAGGTTTGACTAGAGCCTTTTGTGCGGTATGGCTTAGGCTTACTTTTTCGATTTGAAAATCGGAATTACAGCTAGTGACGAAAGAACCGCACCAATACCAAAATAGACCCATTGAGGTCTTTCATAATGGTCATAGGTTATGTATATCGTTGGCGCGCGCGCTTCAGTCTGCCCTTTCCTCTGCCTAATACCACTTAAAACTGCTATCACCCCCCAAAAGCAGCGTAGGCTGGGCGATCGTCTCCGGCTAACCTCGACTTTTCCGCTTGAGATCGAGTCGTCGCTCTGACTTGTGTGGATGCTTCTGTATACAACCATTGCTGAAGTTTTGCTCATAGTGAGGACTGGTGACACGGATTTGAGCCGCGTATTACTAATACAACCAGAATCACCTAACAGTCAGAATGCAATATGATAATCCTCGAAATATGCAGTGTTTGGCCTAGTCTAGAGACTGCAATGTCTAGCACTCAACAGGAATAGACTGGAAAAGAGGGCCTTTTTGGCGATAAAAAATATCATTTCTCCTCTGGTGATAGCTCCTGTTTGGGAGTCCGAATCCTGGCTGTATACAAAAGCATCAACAGCTTTTGAAGTCTTGGCTGACTGTTGATGGCAGTTGGAAAACGTTAAAGTCGGGCGATGGCATTTGTTCTTAGCTATGAAAGCTGGAACAGTTATTCACGAGTTTTGTGCTAGAGACGGGCGCAAGGTGGTTTTGAGGACTCCCAAGTGGGAGGATCTGAATGATCTGCTTGAGATGATCAATGCACTTGTTGCGGAGGGGGCAGATATCGTCAGATCTGAGGAGGTCTCCAAGATTGAGGAGATAGATTGGCTTGCGCGAGCGGTTAGCCGCCTGGAGAAGGATGAAGTTTTCTATTTGGCGGCTGAGGTGGATGGCAAGGTAGTTGCGAATTCTGAGATTAACAGAAGACAGGGTGGTCACGATAGTCATGTCGGCGCAATAGGCATAGCGATCAAAGAAGGTTACAGAGACGTCGGAATAGGGGTGCAGATGATAAAGACACTCATAGAACAGTCCCGCAAAATGGGTTTGAAAGTTCTGACCCTTTCGGCTTTCGAGAGCAACAAACGGGCCATTCATGTTTATGAAAAGGTCGGGTTCGTTCAGACAGGACGTATTCCCCGCAAGTTTTTCAGAGAAGGTAAGTACATAGACGAAGTGATAATGACGCTGGTTTTGGAGTAGGATTTCCTATGTCGAGCTTCAAGGTTTTCAACGTGAGTTTCAGCTTCTCGACGAAGGGTGAGATAGAGTTTGTCGACTTGACAGACAAGGTCTTGGAAGCAACTTCCAAATCTGGTGTAAAGAACGGTGTGGTTCATGTCTTTGCTCCCCATGCTACTGGAATAGTGATTCTGACCGAAAATGAGCCAGCCTTGTTGGATGACATAAAAGATTGGCTTCAAGAGATCATACCCGAAAACAAAGCGTACAAGCACCCGTCTAACGCGCACGCCCACCTAAGATCGCTACTCCTTCCCCCTGACAGGACTCTTCCCATCGTCGACGGAAGGGTGGAATTTGGAACATGGCAATCTATATTGTTCGTAGAAACAGATGTACACGCAAGAAAAAGAACGGTAATCATACAAGTACTAGGTGATCCGTAAGCCTGCCCGGCAACCGTGAAAGCACAAGAACAAAACCACTTCACTTGCAAAGCATCTTTCAGCTTCGTAGCGCTCAGACCATCCTTGACCTTGTGCCTCATGAAGAAATTTAACAATTCACATTATTTTTCAGCGCTGCCTGCGATGAAAGTTGCAGTTTTGATGCAAATTCGGCCTATTCGATTTGCTTTCGCCTTTCTATTGACGGTTTGCGCGATCACCCGCCCATTCAATTCTGTCAGCTAGCGATGAACTCGATTGTTCTTATCCTTTATTTGCCTGGAGATACCGGCCCAATCATTAGGGCAGCCACGACATGAGACGACCTTAATAAGCTTCGAGACATTTCGCCAAGAGGGCCTAGAGATTTGGGCTATAGGTCCATGAACAGATCCGAAGCTTCGCACAAGTTCCCTTTGTCGGTAGCGACTATAAGAAATAAGAAGAGAAACGCACCTGCTGCATTGAATCTTGTTCCCGTCGAACGAGTGCACTATATATTAGCTCATTTGGTGAGCAAGAAGGAGAAAAACCCTCAATCGCTCACCCTATCTTCGATGCAAGCGACGTTCCAGTCATGAAGCTCAGTGGAAGAAGGTGCTAGTTAGCGAAGGCTGTTATGAGCGCTCTTTTTAACAGGTGCTTTGGGTTTGTTCGGATGGCGACCCAATTCCATCATGCTCAAGACATACGAGTTTCTTCATGCTTTCGCTGCAGCAATGAATCGAACGTACGTTCCTACAGAAGCACGATGAATGAGGTATAAAGCAGATGTAGTAGTTTGACCATCGCGGAATCGCTAAACAGAGGCCATAACTGGAAAAACTGAGCCTGCACCGACCTATAATTCACCATTTCGCCCCGCGTCGTCCTGTTTGAACGTCACGCTTACCGGCCGATTTAAAACTTCAACTCATTTTCAGACGACTGTATCCGCGTGTTTTACGTTTTTTCGTTAAACGCGATCCATTCGGTCTTTTTTCGCCGATCTGAACGGTTCGCTCGGGTCAAGTTATCATACAAGGCAGGAAGCTCGATCACTTGCACGATGGGTCTTTCGTTCTCAGCATGGTTTTCAAACGTTCAATGCAGGTCGAAAATAGGGCTCTCAAGGATCGCTTTATAAGGTTCGACGCAATTCGACGCTTGCTGGAATCTGGCGAGACCAGGTGATCAGGGCTGAGCTTGGTTGGTCGCAAGGCAGTCTTTGTGTGCTTTTTAGAAACTCGCAAAGAATCCCTTTATGACGTCCCTGGCAGATTGGACCAGAGGGTGCTTTATTTTCACTGGAGCTTGGAGTTTCTCTAGCCGGTTCACTCTGAAGTAGATTGGAGGATGTGGTTCGAGGCTCAGCCATTCTTGGAAGCGAAAACTGGACGATCTTTCGTACAGCAATCTTTTGAAGCCTATTTTTTCCAGTGCTCTAGCCAATACTTCTGGTGAGCCTATGACGACGGCAGAAACCAGGTCTGCTCTCGCTTCAAAGAATTTTGCGATAAAGAATATTACAGTCATGACTGCCCAGAAGTACAAGAGGAAGAAATAGGAAAAGAAGATTGTTGGAAACAATGGAAGAAGCACGTAGAACCTGAAGAGGAATTCGGCACCTGTCAAACCGTAGAGGAGAAGAGGATCATGCCCTTTGAGATGGCCGAACTCGTGTCCGAGAACGCTCAGAATCTCCTCATCCGAAAGCTGAACGAAAAGGCCCGTCGTCATGAGAACTACGCCCCGGCTGGGGCTTGGTCCTGAAGCAGCAGCATTCGGAATAATCGTGTTGGATACGACGATTTCAGGCATGGGAAAGCTGAAGCTTTCGGCGGCTTTTTTTACGAGTTGATAAACATTCACTTTTCTTGTTGACAAATCCTGCGGGTTACATTCAAACCCGTGAGTTGCGAGTACTTTTTGCACGGTTTCACAGTCAATTTCTCCTTTCTTGGCTATCGTCTCCTCATATATCTGCTTCTTAATGGCTTGCAGTTCTTTTTTTGAGTATTTCTGCCTGAAATCCTCATGTTCCTTGATGGGTAAAGGGTACTCTACCAAGTGGATGTATGGATTGTTCGCGGTGATGTGCCAGTCTGCGCCTCTTGAGATGAACTTGCTGGAATAGAACACAAGTATCAATTGCATAGCTAAGAGTATGATCGGGGCTGGCCAGCCTATCACAAAAAACAGCGCGATGCCGACGGTGATGAAAACGACTGAGAGGAGAATCTGAGTCTCAAGGAATAATCGATTGATCGGTTTCTTTTCTTTTCCCGTAAGTTTTTCTGGTACTATTTCTTCGCCCTCCCTCCAAGCCAAAAACAGCGTGGTGTTTCGCATCTGTTCTTCAAAGAACCCTACGAGAATGACGATGTCCTGTTTGACTTCTTCCACTAGTTTTTCAGGAACCGCATCGGTGAGCCTCGCGATATTCACCTTAACTGGTCTCTGGCCTATGATTTGGACCGCCAGATTCGGTTTTCCAGCCGCATCTAAGAGAGTGAAAGCGATGGAAGGATTTTCCGCATTGCTCGTCTTGGAAACATCTACAAATCGTTCTCGGTGGGCTACTACGTATTTCTGTTCGATGAAGTCCATCAATTCTTGAATGTGTTTTGCGGTGATCTCAGTTTCAACAGAATATGAAACGGTCTTGTTGCCCTCTTGCATACTCACGCTGTTCCTCGTTCCAACTCTTTACCATTTAGAACACTCATAGGTCCCATTCGACACCCATTCAACGAGACGTGGATGTATTTCCACCTGCCTTTTCATACTTACCAGGCGCGCGAGAAAAGAAAGGAGAGAGTTTTGTCTCAGCAACCGACATAAAGTCATGGCACATTGTTGTCAAAGCCTTTGGACCTTATAATTTTTCTGGTGTGCAGGCGATGTCAACTACTTGAGTTTTTCCCTCTTCTCATTTCATGGAGCCAGCTTGAACGATATGAGTTGGATCACCGACTGTTCCTCGGTTCCTTTTCTTTCACAGGCCAATGACGCACTCATTCGTCTCTAGCACTCCCGTGAAAATGGCAAAGATTGCTGTCCCGAAGAGCCGTCAGCGTACACTGTACGGAAAGGTTGCTTATTCAACTGGAGTTGGAAATATCGAAAATGGAGTTCTTTTTGTTGACTGGAGAGTTTTACCTATTTTGTTCGAGTCCAGTGAGTTGTTTCTTAGCCCGATTTTCGGAGTCTAGAGAGTATTTTGGAAAATGAGTGACTTTGCTTTTCGCGTTCTTCTTTGTGTTTTAGTTCTTTGTATATTGCTTCGAAAAGTGTGCCTGAAGGAGGGCTGAATTCTCTGTTTTTGAGCGTCGAATTTCGTGTTTCGCGGTCGAACATGTGATCGTCGATGTTCTCCCAGTGCCTCTGGAGCTTCTCGTCGTATTCAACGAGTGTCTTCTGAGAGTATTTCTTTCTTCGGTATCTAACTAGTCTGCCCAGTTTCATTGTTTTTGCCTTCTTTTATTTTTGGCGCGCCCACCACGCACTGATTATGATTATCAAGGCAAACATGGACCAGAACGTGAGCACAAGCATTGATGAAGCATCAGAAAACAGTTTATCAAACATCCTTCCTTCTCCTTTCTCCCGAGAATGCATATCCTCGGATTAGCTAAAAGCATGGCTTCAAAAATTGGAATAATCTTTCACGAAGCATATTCCGAGACAGATATCACTACAGCAATCGGCGCTAGTGTTGAATCATAGTTTATCCATGGTGTCCTCGCGGACAGGTTTGGCTAGGCACACCATAGATAACACTTCAATACGAGCGTGTCTCCTCCGGCAACAGGAATTGGCATTAAATTCATGGAACGAAAGAAGGCCGAAATGAGGCTTTTCGTTCGGCATGATTTCCGATATTTAAATGTTTTGATTTTCTCTTCTAGTTAAACTTATAAACTCCAAGCGCAATAATAGTACTTGCATTCTGGAGAGAACAGTGAACCCGATGAAACAGGGATCACTGTCAGCCAGGAATGGAAAAAGGAGAAAGGAAAATGAAAACGAAAAACTATAGGTTTAATGCTCTGTCTTTGATTCTAACGGCAATACTGTTAACCAGCACTACTGTGCTCTTCGTTAACCATGCACAAGCGTCAAGTCAGTGGCAGGGATACGTTAAGTCCTCATTTCCGGATTACGCTCTGAGCGGAATGCCAGACTTTGATGAGAAACAAGACGCATGGGGCCCAGGGGCGGGAGCCTACACCTGGTGTGCTCCAGTTGCAGTTGCAAACTCGCTTTGGTGGCTTGACTCAAAATACGAATCACTATTCAATCCAGCACCGGTTCCTCCTCCAACGATCAGCGACCACTTCAATTTGGTGCCTGCCTTTGGCCCATGGGACGACCATGATCCCAGAAACGTTGATCCTCTAGTGCATACCCTAGCCGTTCTGATGGACACAGACGGCCTAACATCAGGCGGTGATCATGTTGGAACGCGCTGGACGGACATTCAACAAGGCATTCAGAAATACCTAACGATGCAAGGCATGGCTGGACTTTTCGAAGTACATAATAGTTCCTTCCCAACGTTCAATTGGATTGATAATCAGACTGAACAGTGTCAGGGCGTTGAGCTTTGCCTCGAATTCTATCAGCAGATTGCTCCGGGAGTCTGGAGCAACTCATCCATGACAATTCCAAGCCTCGAGAACGGCCACTGCGTAACTCTCGCAGGCGTAAACGCAACACTCAACCCTGGCGAAGTGCTCATAAGCGACCCATATCAAGACGCTTTCGAAGCTGGAACAGCACCCAGAGGAGGACGCGAACCTGTCCCACATCCCTATCCTCATCTTGCAACAGTCCACAATGACACTCAATACGTCTCGCAGGACGCTTATCAGGTAACAGATTGGCTGGGACCAGGCCCAGGACCCTATGGGCCACTGCAGGATGTTTGGGAACTCGTTGGTTACCTTCAAACCATGGGATTCAACCCATCATGGCACACTTTCATAAGGATGGCCGTAGCAACCTCACCCTCAGGCATACATGACATAGCTGTCACCAACGTCACTTCACCTAAGAAAGTCATATTCCAAGGTTTCTGCGGAAACGTCACAACGACAATTGCCAACAACGGCAACTTTTCTGAAAATGTAAACGTCACGGTTACAGCCGTCAACAGCACGGGGTCATTCGCAATCGGCAATTTCATAAACGTTCCACTGAACAACGGAACTTCAGCCGATCTAGCCCTCACTTGGAATACAACTACGTTCGCGAAAGGCAATTATACGCTGTTCGCATCCGCAGATCCGGTGCCAGGAGAAACAAACACGGCAGACAACAATTTCACAGATAGCTGGGTAATACTACCGATGCTCGGCGATTTAACAGGCGGCACATCCAACGTTTGGGACTTCGTTCCAGATGGCAAGTGCGACGGCAAAGACGTATCCGTAGTGGCAAAGTGTTTCGGATCGTATCCCGGGTGCTCACCACCGCTGATATGGAACGCAAACTGCGACATTACTGGACTGACGTTTGGCCTTCCAGACGGAACAGTAGATGGCAGAGATGTTTCCCTCGTAGCAAAACACTTCGGCGAACACAACCCGTAAACCCCACCCTTTTTTTGTATCAACCAGCGCGCGCTCTGATTCATTGATTTCTGAAAGCTCTATCTTACGGAAGTACTTTGCCCATTTGACACGATCTCCTTTCACAAGACCGTATGAGTGCCACTTGGAAACTTCCTTCGATTTTTTTGCCATCAAAAGTCATGAAGTAAAGAACGAACAAGTTTGAATTATCTCTGCGTGTGGCCGCGCGCTCTTATAATGGGACGCGCTCTAGTTGACTGGCAGATTGCTAAGTCTGTTTGCCTTTTCTTTTCAGATAGTATCTCATTCCTGTGAAATCCATGGTGAATGCATAGTGTCTGAAAAACTCGTGAGAGATAAGGCCTCCGATATGGAACCCAAATGCGTTCTCTAGAGGAAAAGCGCCCTCGTAACTTCCGTGAATGTTTTGTTCTCTTGCCTTTCCTAGGGCTAACTCTTCAGCGATAAATGGGATGAACCTGAGTTTTCCTCCCCCACCGATCCCCTCACTTGCCATGCTTTCTTGTGGTCGGATACCTGCTTTTTTCAGAGTAGATTCTGGACAGGAAAACCCGCCACCCGCTAAGCCTGTGTCTACAAAGAAGAGCATCGGCTGAGTTCTATTCACAGTGCCAAAGGCAACCATGTAGTGATCGCCCGCCATCCAGAACGGAACTACAACTTGCTTATGCTCTCCTGCCGTCCGCATGAAGCGCTTCAGGCTTTCTCGAGTCTTGAATCGCAAAACCAATTCACCTTGGGGATAATCTAGCGTGGCCAAGAAATGATACAGAAGAACTGTTCCTACTATGCCATCCACTCTTTTTCCTCCGAATATGGGCTCGGAGAAGCGGCGAACACCCATTATGTTCACAGGGATATTCTTAACAACCACATCATTGAGTATAATGGAATCCACGCGACCATGCTCAAAGCCTCCCTGTTTTCCTCCAGCAAAAGTGCCAGTTTCTGATTCGAAATGCTCTGCACCTATTTCTTCGGCAAATTCACTGTCAATAACCACCTCAGCGCCCCCTGTGTCAATGACAAAGTTCACTGGTTTACTGTCGTTGACTTGCACTTCAACAACTGGTAATGGGTCAGTCACTATGAATTTCAGACCAACGGATTCTGCCGTATCTTCGATCTTGTAGGGTGAGACATGTCCAAAGCTCTCCAGCTTCTTTGCCTTGGCTTCTCTGCCAATTGCTCGAAGTAAGACTGCTGCGTCGTGGAAATTGTCGCGGCGATAGAAGACCTCTGCTAGCAAAGCTCTTGTGCCAGTGTCCTCCGGTTTAAGTTCTGTTGCCTTTGCCAACAACTTGTGGGCGTCATCTAAACGATTGGAGAGCAAAGCGAGGTGGCCAAGGCGGAGAGCAGAGCAGAAATTGCCAGGGTCTTCTGCAGATATTTCACTGTAGATCTTGTCTGCTTTTGAAAACATCCCTCTTTTGAATAGGCCATCCGCGGATTCAAGTTTTTTTCGGATACCCTGAGTCTTATTGCTCAAATTGTCTCCCCCTGAGGGGTCTTTCCACGTTTTTCGGGGTTTTGCATGGCTTGTGATTCCGCTTCATGTTTTTTGGCAAAAGGAATCTCTACTTGGAGCCGAGCCTTTCCTAAATATATTGGACCTTCATCTTCTTTTATAAAAGCCAGAGTGTCCTTCGATGTCATACCCAATAGGTCTAAGAGATCTTTGGGTACTGTGATTCTCCCCCGTTCGTCAATCTTTACGGCCCACACTAATCTTTTTTCTGCCATCCCAAATACCCATTTTCCCCAAATAGGAAAAGGGGGTAAATAAGGTTTTCTGCTCTGCCGAGGTAATGAACGCAGGTCGGTAAGAGGTCCTCACGATTCTAGAAGATAAGAAGAATTCCTAAGAGGAAACTATCGAAATCGTCTGGGGCTAATTTGGCGCCGTGCGCGCTAGAATTTGAATTTGGGTCCGCAAGTGCTAGCCTATTGGGCCTACCGTTTGGTTTGCCAATAGGGTATGGATGAAAAGTGGGTTATGGATTGTGTTCGCCAAAGTGTCTTGCTACTGTGGATATATCTCTGCCATCTATTTTGCCGTCCTCGTTGATGTCACAGTTGACGTTCCAAATCAACGGTGTCGCACATCCTGGGTAGGAGCCGAAACACTTTGCAGCCACTGAGATGTCTTTGCCGTCGACTTTTCCGTCCGGTATGAAATCCCAGACATTTGATGTTCCGCCTGTTAGGTCGCCGACAGCGGACACAATGACATAACCGCCTGTATAGTTGTTGTCTTCTGTCTCAGTTTCGTTTAATACTGGCCATGAGTGGGCCCATACCGTATAGTTGCCCATGGAAAAGCTTGACATATTCGTCGTGAAGGTCGTTGTCGTGAAAGATCCGCTGTCCAGTGTTATATCATGAGACGTGATCGACGTTGAATTGAGATAGGCGGTAACACTGAAGCTCTCATTGTAGCTACCGATGTTCATTACGGTCACTTGGATGGACAGGTTGAATCCTTGTCCGACGACGCTCTTTGAAGCAACCCATTTAATGGCGATGTTGTGCCCAACGTCTAGTTGCTTGAACACGGCCTGTACGGTGTGATTCTCGCTCATCACGACGCTAAAGGGATTGAATATTCCCGCATAGGTGTTGTCAAACATCCAACCATCGAGATAGCATCCAGGATCTGAGAGTGCGCCCACGGAGGCTACTGTGCCGGGCTCGAAAACGTAAGTGCCTGCCGAGGGATAGGTGCTGCCGCCAGGGGTAGACGTGATTTCTAAAGCGTATTTTGTTAGGGTGAACACGGCCTTCAACGTGTGATTTGCGTCCGTCCTTATACCCGTCGGGCTTGACTCAGAGGCGTTGTATCCGTCTAACTCCCAGTGGTCGAACGTGTAATCGCTGTAAGCTATCGCTGTCACTTCAACGTATGATGTCGTGTTGTACGCGTAGCTTCCAGGGGCCGGGCTTGTCGTTCCACCCTCGGCCGCGGTGATCGTCAGATTCCGCGGGCCCCAGAGCCATGGGCGAATCAGCGGGTAACGATCCGTATTGTTCGCGTCGATCGTATACGGCGTGTCTCCTACGCCGTCGCTTCCCTTTTGGGTCTGAAATGCTCCGCTGAAAAGATCTGTCCCATTATAGTCGCTCCAGTAGTTTCCGGCCGAGGGGTATCCGTCGTCCCAAAGGCCTGACGCCCCACTCGTTGCCGCCTGGTAGGTGTTGTTCAGGAGGTTGTTATTGTAGACGAGGTTGCCGCTTGAAACTTGCGAGTTGTTCAGGCAGACGCCATAGTCGTTGGACGTTATGTTATTCTCGAAGACGGTGCTGTCACCTTCAGTTATTAGCACGCCACAATGGTTGCTTCCTATCTTGTTGTCGAAAACTGTGTTGTAAGATGATGATATGTTTACACCGCAATAATTGTTCGTGACGTTGTTGTTCTGGATTTGCGCGTAATTCCCGCCGTTCAAATGTACTCCAGATTCTGCGCCGTTTCGTATGGTGAAGTTCTCAACCGTCACGTTGTCGGCTTTGATAGAAATCGCGGTTCCCGTTCCGTTAGCGTCGATTACCGTGCTACTTGGGTCCCCTCCGAGGATCGTTAGCATTTTCACGACGGTTACATGCTCGTAGTATACGCCTTTATCGACGAGGATCGTGTGACCATTCAATGTTAGGGCAGAGTCTACGGCCGCTTGGATCGTGTCGTAATTAAGACCTGAGTCAACATCGTGGATCGTGCTTATCCAAGTGGGGTACCCCGCGGTCTTCCAAGCCTTAAGGCCTCCCAACATGTTGTAGACCCTCGTGAAATTGTTTGAATCGAGAATACCTGAGGCGGTTGCGCTTCGCGTTCCTGACCCGCAGTAGACCAATATGGGGTCGTTTATGTGGCTTGTCAGTTCCCCGATCCTCGCCTGCAGGTCAGTCACCGGGATCAGCATTGCACCGTATATGTGGCCACTGTCGTATTCTGCCTGCGTTCGAACGTCTAGGATCACGAGGTTGTGAAAAACGCCGCCTGTTATCATGCCGTAGGCCGTGCCTACGTCTACGCTCGTGTAGGGTGAGGCGTACCCAACGAGCGTGGGTGAGACTAGCGCGCATACTAAAACGATGAGCAAACCAGTCCTTCGCATAATGCACGTTGCTTTAATCATCTTTTCGAACCCCCTTTCTCCCCTACAGGTTACTCGCCGTCTGAAAGATATAAGGTGCACGCCTTCTTGCAAGTGACGACAGCGCGCACTAAATGTTTAATATCAAATCGCGTGATATAGAGCAAAGATGATCGTTTTGACAAAAACAGACATTGCTTGGGATCTTTCTGAGATATTCCCTAGTGCCAAGGATCCGTCTGTTCAAAAAGCCATTGACAATCTCGGCCGGATGGCGGAGCATTTTGCAAAAAAATATCGAGGAAAAATCGCAAGTTTGTCGGCTGAGCAACTTGCAGAATGCACCAGGGAATTCGAAGCGTTTCAGGCCAAGCTTGCCGACGTTATAACGTTTTCTGATTTGTCATTTGCAGCTAACATGACCCTGCCCGAAACACAGTCGCTTCACGATAAGACGATGAAGATGGACGCAGAGCTGGGGAAGATGCTGGCCTTCTTCGAACTGGAAGCCGGAGCCCTGGTGACCAAGAATCCCAAACTAATCTCCGATAAGGCACTCGCCAACTACAAGCATACCCTTGAGAGACTCAAGAGTAGCGCTGAGCATTTTCTGTCTGAGGTCGAGGAGCAGCTGATTATTGAGAAAGACCAATACGGCATAAAGGCTTGGGAAGAGCTCCAAAGCAAATGGCTCAACACACGCAAGTTTGAAGTCGAAGTGGAGGGCAAGAAGAAGACTCTCTCCTTCGGCCAAGTCGGCGGACTGTTTCCTCACCCCGACAGGGCCACGCGTGAATCAGCCTACAAGTCAGTATATGGACTTCTGAGCGAACACGGAGAAATATTCTCCTCGGCACTGAGGAACACCTGTAACGACTGGCTCAATGTTTGTGAAAGACGGAAGTACGATTCTCCAATGCATGCCAGCCTGATAGAGAACGACATCATAAAACCAGTAATAAGTAACCTTCTGCAGGCCGTGGAGGATCACAGCAGCCTTTACAGAAGGTATCTCAATCTGAAAGCCAAACTGATGGGACTGCCGAAGCTCGGCTGCCATGACCTGATTGCCCCTCTGCCGAACGCGCAATCTACAAAATCCACGTTCGAGAAGGCAAGGGAACTGGTCACGAAAGCTTACAGCAAATTTGACGAGGACTATGCTTCAGCAGTAAGAGACATGTACGCCAGACATCACTTGGATTCCTCGCCTCGTTTTGGCAAACAGAACGGTGCCTTCTGCGCGAAATGGTATAACGGCAAATCCGCTTTCATACTAAGCAGCTTCAACGAGACTTTACGTGACGTTTACACGTTGGCACATGAACTTGGCCACGCAACTCACGATTACTACTCTGAGCCGAAGCAGACCATCTTCAATCTGAGAATCCCGATGATAGTGGCGGAGACCGCATCGATATTCGGGGAGCTTCTCCTTACGGACCTCCTGATCAGTGAAGCGAAATCGGACACAGAGAAGAAGATGATACTCTGCTCAGTCCTCGATTCGGCTGGAAATGTCATCTTCAAAACGACGTCCAGAGCATGGTTCGAACAAAGCCTCTACGACAGCATTGAACATGAAGAATTCCTAGACTTTGAGACCATCTGCAAACTCTGGACCGCAGCTAGAGGAAGAATTTATGCGAACACAGTGAACTGGTTCCACGAAACGAGAGCAGAATGGACCGCTACGCCGCACTATTACATGTCGAACTTCAGATTCTATAACTACCCGTACGTCTATGCTCAACTGTTCGTCTACGCACTGTACCAGAAATACCTTCAAGAAGGCCCAGAATTCGTGCCAAAATTCAAAGAAATTCTATCGGCCGGCAGCAGCGTCTCCCCAAGGAAAATCGGCGACATGGTTGAATTCGACGTAACTGACCCGAACTTCTGGAAACTCGGCATAAGACAGTACGAACGCTTCCTCAAAGACCTTGAAGGCATCGTCAAGTAAGCTGGGCACCAACGACACGCGCCACGATTTGAGAATCAAGCTGCTGGAAGAAATCAAGCAAAATGAGAACGAGTAGCTCTCGAACAGAACTCTCCCAGACTGAATGCGCGAGATGATTTTCGGAAGTTTTATCCGTATTTTGAGCTTATATGAAGGATTAGACGGTGAAACTTCTATGTCTTCTGGTGAGTTTGCGGAAAAACTTGAAGGTTTGGTTGCAGAGGCGATGCTGCGGGATCATGTGCCTGGGTTGAGTATGGCTGTGGTGAAGGATGGGAAGGTCACTTATGCTAGGGGTTTTGGGGCTAGGCGTTTGAAGGATAATGCTCCTGCCACTCCTGACACGCTGTACGGAGTGGGTTCATGCACCAAGTCCTTCACGGCACTGGCGATAATGCAGCTTGCGCAGCAGGGAAAGCTGAACCTGAAAGACCCCGTTAACAAGCATCTGCCCGAGTTTAAAGTGGGGAAAGAAGATAACCCGATTACGATTCATAATTTGCTGACTCATTCTTCAGGTATTCCAGACTTGGGCGGGGCGAATGTTGAGATCGTTAGGCATCTTGGGGTCGATGAGAAGTGGGTGCCCTTCAGCAGCTTTGAGGACTTGATGCTGCACGTTAACGGTGCGAGAGAGGAGGTGGCAGCGGAGCCTGGGAATCGGTTCTTCTATCTTAACGAGGGGTATGAGCTTCTCGGAATGATCGTTGAAAGAGTCAGTCAGACACGATATGAGCATTATGTTAGAGATATGATATTGAAACCCTTGAAGATGAACAGGTCTACGTTCTTGAAGGATGAGTTTGAGAAGGACTCGGACGTTATGACGCCGTATTTCATGGAAAAGAAGGAAGGAACGGTTGTGGCGACGCCGACTGTACACCCGATTAGCAGGCTATCTTATGCAGATGGCGGGTTAATGAGTTCTGTTATGGAGTTGACGAATTATCTTATCGCAAACATGAACCATGGAGTCTTTGAGGACACTAAGCTTCTAGATTCAGTGCTAATGCAGGAAATGCATAAGCCACATGTACAGGCGAATTGGGCCACATTTTTTGGGAAAATGTGGTATGGTTATGGTTGGCACATGGAGGATGAATTCTTTGGACATATGCTTATTGGTCATAGCGGTTCTACTGGAGTTTCGAGCGCGAATTTGTCGTTTTTGCCAGATTTGAATTTGGGAGTTGTGTATGCGTGCAACGTGGGCGGTGCCGATTCAATGTCGCTGATTCCGCCGGTGGTCTTGGCTTTTCTTATGGGTAGAGACCCGTTGAAGGAGATTCCAGTTTTTGAGATTGAGAAGAAAATGGCATTGCTTGTGGGCGAGTATGCAGGCTACAAGGGAATTGTGAAAATCTCGGTTGTGAGGAAAGGCGGGTTGCTGTTCATGGAAGTCAAGGAGAAGCTGGCTGAGCAAAGTCTTGCGTTGATTCCTGAAAGCGACAGACTTGAAAATCTCAAATTCTACGTGCCTATGGCTGGCACTCGCACAGCGGCAGAGTTTGTTGTAGATACTTCCGGAAAAGTGGACTTGTACATTGAAAGATACCGATTACACAAAGTCAAATAGCTAAGCAAACACGCGCGCACTTTGCGTACTTTCGTTGATGCTTTCGTATACGAACCGTGTCAGATCTCGCCCTTCTTCATTACGCGTGCTAGCGTAGCTCTCGCATATTGAGAAGCTGATTAGCAAATTGAAGAAAGAAACAGAAGCCTGATTCTGCCTTATCCTAGAATCCTGATCGATACAGGTATATTTGAAAACTCGGACAAATTTAAGGAAGATCGGGCTCCTAGCGCTTCACGGTTAAGGGTGAGGTGCCTATCGCGCGCGCACTTCAATTTGTTACATTTGCTGGGTTTCTCACACTCGCATGCACTAAGACGCTCGAACAGCAGCTTTCGCTTTGTCTAGGAGCTTCCTCTTTCTTCTCTTGTGTTCTTTCACAAATTTCAAAACACAATCAATGACTTGCTTTTTGTGTTCCCCGCAAAGAATCTTTCCAGTCTTGCATGCATCATATGTTTTCCTGATCGCGTCGTCGCTTTCAACAAAATGAAACAGACAGATTTCATATACGGGACAAATCTCTGGAACTCCACCGAGTTCACGCTGCTCCCTAATGCTGTTTCTTCCGCCGGTGAAAGCATTGGACACTTTCTTGGTGATGATTTCTGTTTTATCATGCAGAGTAAAGTAGTTTCTTAGCCTTTTTGACATCTTCGGAGAACCATCCAGTCCCTTGATGAGCTTGTGGTAGGTTGAGGATGGAGGGACAAATCCATACTTCCGTTTGAACGCTTGGCTCAAGTCTCGAGTGAAGCGAAGATGCGGATCTTGATCAATACCTACAGGAACCACCGTAGGCTTGGGTCCGCCGAAGTCTTCAAGCTGAGGCAGCAAAATGTCTCCAGCTTGAATCAAAGCTGACAAATATAAACCGATTCGTCGTTCACCATAGACTGCCTTCATCGTAGCCAACGTCACTGGTCTTCCAAGGAGTATGGCCAAATCCTTGACTCTGTTTTCCCTAGATTGCCGGTAAATGTAGGTCTTTTTCGGATCAAGCCCAAGGGCAAACATGTCCGCAATGTTGCCGATCGCGGTCTCCTCGCTTCTATCGAGAGAAATCTTGTTGTCTTCATAGGCCTCTATGTCAGCGACGCAGTAGAATGTCTGAGCCCCGTGCTTTTGAAAATAGATGATCTCTTTGGCAGTCATCAGCGTGCCTAGATGGAATTCTCCAGTCGGTTTTATGCCGCTCAAGACCGCGAATTTCTTGTGGCTTTGCATAGCATCTAATACTCTGCTAAAATCCCTATGTCCAAAAACTATCCCACGTCTCATGTATAATGAGGGTTTCGAGACTTTTGATAGCAGTGGACCGAAAGGTTCGATACCGAATTCCTTGTAGAGATGTTCATAGTCCTCGACTGAGCTTGTTCCGAACGGGTCAATCGAATCCTCTTTTCTAGAAACTACTGTCAAAGCTAACTCCCTCCCATGGAGAGAACGCCCATGATCGGAAAGCTAGCTACAAGATGCAAGAAATCGTTAAGAAGGATTAGGGCCAGTCCAACGTATTCCCCATGTATATTCAACAAGAGTCAAAGTTAAGCTTTTCGCGTGCCCTACTGCGACTGTACAGGAATGTTTCTCAACATTAGTTCCATTGTTTCTTGCTGAAATAGTCGAAAAAAGGCGATTGTTACAGCATTGTTACACAAATTGTTACGTTTTGACGGATAAATCACGCATTCCAGTTTAGCGCGCAGTTTCTAGGCCACAAGAGCATACCGAGCGCTCAATTATACATAAACATAGAACGTACACTATTTGAATCTGAAAACATAACTTCACTGTCAAAGTAGCTGAGAAACCGGGAGACGTCAAGGCATTGCTTGAATTCGACTTTGAATACCTTAGCGCGCCCCCTTAAGAAGAAATGGTGAAGATGAACGCATCCCGTAGAGGTTAACTCCCCAAAAAGGTTTAGAACCATGATAGGGTTCCATTCTTTCTAGCAGTTCTTAGGCACCATGAGTAGATGAGATAGCCTAATGGCAGAATTATGGCGCACATGAGGGTTAAAGTGAGGAGTTCTGGCAGAATCGTTTGTATGGGCCGACCGATCATCATAAGCCTGATGCATGTAAAAAAATAGTATTGGGGAACGAAGTAGGAGATTACCCGAAGCGGGTAAGGCATCACCTGAGGCGGGAAAAGAACGTTGCCGAAAACGCTTGTCAGTATGCCCATCAGCCACGTCACAGGGTCCCCTTGCTTTACCACTATCAATATGCCGGCGCCTATCATACTGAAGCCTACGAGCGTGCCTATGCCCAACCCTAATACGAGCAGTGTCCCGACGAGGTTGACACTGAGCGCGACCCCAAAGGCCAGGGAACCTACAGCCAGGTATATAGCCACGACAACCGTGCTCCATATGAACCCCCAAGCGGAACTCCCGATAATGAAAGTGCCCAAGCGCGTCGGAGAAACCAAGACTTCCTCAAGCTGCCAGGGAGTAGCGGTAGCCTGAACGAGCGTAAGGGCCTGGCCTATGTACGTGCTGAAGGCGACGCCTATCACCAAGTAGTCTTTGAAGGAAATGTGGTACATTTCAAGGACACTCTGCATGCTTGCGTTGCTGCCCAAGTATGCGTATGATAGCGCTCCGAAGAGGGCGCCTAATACCATGAGAGCCATGTTTGTTTTATAGGTAGAGAAGGATGTCATGTCTCTCTTTATGAAGTAGTAGATTTTTTCGACTTCTTGTAACTTCATTTTTCCAAGCCTGTTCCAGTTAACTCTATGAAGGCGTCCTCCAACGTGGGTTCTTCTCGTCTCAAATCAATCAACTGGATTTTCTCTTTGAAGAAAAAGTCGAGGACCATCGGCAGTGAGCCTATGCTCTCAAGGTGGAGGCGCAAAAGCCGTTGGCCGAGCACGGGGTCTTCCACCTCACTTACCATGTCGACCACGCCGTCCATGGTTTTTATGGCTTCTATTTGGGCATCCGTGATGGACTTTAATCTTATTTCAACGACTTCACACTTCTTTGTTACGCGCCTAATGGCGTCAGGGGTATCACAAGCGACAAGTTTTCCCCTGTTCAGTATGCCTATTCTGTCGCAGATTTGAGACGCCTCTTCAACATAATGCGTCGTATACAGCACTGTTTTGCCGGCTTTTCTGATAAGGTCGTTTCTTATGAACTCCCTCAAAGTCCTAGAAGATATCACGTCCAAGCCTACGGTCGGCTCGTCAAGAAGCAAAATGGGCGTATCCGGAAGTAACACCCTTGCCAAGGCCAGTTTTCTCTTCATCCCACCCGAATACCTCTGGTAGCGTTCAAAGGCCTTATCCTTTAAGCCCACAAAGTCTAAAACTTCCATAATTCTCTCGTGCCTTCTGCTCTTCGGAACGTTGTAGATGGCTGAGAAGAACTCAAGGTTCTTGTAGCCGTTAAGCCTCCAGAACGCACCCCTCTCACCCACGCTGAAAAGGGCGCCTATCGACCTCTTAACATTCATTTGTTCGCGCACAACATCGAAACCGTTCACAAAGGCGTTCCCCTCATCTGGAGGCAGCAACGTGCACAGGACCTTCACCAACGTTGTTTTTCCGGCCCCATTAGGCCCGAGCAAACCAAACAATTCGCCTCTTCTGATTTCCAAGTTGAGATGGTCGATCGCCGTCACCATCTTAGGTTCTTTCCGATTGAAAAGGGAGCTTCTAGGCTCTGAATTACCGTCCCTCGACTTGAATAACTTGGTCAGATCATGCGTTTCTATGGCTATGCCCGGATTCATCAAGCTTCAAGTCTCTGACTGCAATCCCGTTTTCATCAGAAATCATGAGCCATCACCCTTAAAGCTTGCCCCATTCAAGCCGACAATGCACACCTGCCTCCCCATAAATCCGTTCGCTTTAGGCAATTGAAATTCTTCATGATACCCAAAAATGCATCAAATGTTGTAGACCGCTCTAGAAATGCGCGCGGTAAGGCTGTACTCGTGGGCTCTCAAGAATGTTCATCCTTGACTGGCACTATGTCCCGATTTTGTGATCCTCATTGCGTCAAAGACTTCCTGGGCCATAAGTGTCCAAGCAACACTGAAATCTAAGTCAACATCGAGCGCACACTATTCGAGGACCAGTCCGACGAGTTCACCGTCAAAGTCGCAGAGAAACCTGCAGACATCAAAGCACTGTCAGAAGCCGGATTCGAGTATGCATGCCAGAAAGGCGGCATGGTCGACTTGCGAAAAAGAAAATGATGCAACCAGCGGTTCAAGAAAGCAGCGGAGCTACTCAGAAAGTTGCCAGGTTGAGGCATTCCCGACCGTTTGGTGATTCTCTCAGAACACAATTCCCCTTTTTCGGTGAGTCCTGTTGATGCTTTCGTATACAGACAGCGCGCGCACTGTTTGGGTTGAACCTCAAGAGCATCTTCCCATTGAAAAATGGGTGTTTAGGAGAGCCAGCTTATTTCCCGAAGTTTTTAGCGAGTAGCACGATGTCTTTGCCGTCGATTTTGTTGTCGCCGTTCAAGTCTGCGTCCAGATTCCAAGTGGGAGACGGCGCTGAGCCCTGGTATAGAAAGTTTGGACCGCAGGATCCGAAGGACTTCGCTACTGTGGCTATGTCTCTGCCGTCGATTTTTCCGTCGCCGTTAATGTCGCCCATGATTCTCACATTTATGGGTCCGCAGGCTAGAGTGTTGTCTGCAGGATTAATGTCCAGCGGTATGGTTGCGACTGCCGTTATCGTATAGTTTTGGAAGTAGGGCACGCCCGTGGTATCCCACACGAACGATGCTGTCTCGCCTTCTCCTACGGGTATGGTTATGTTTTGTGTGCCTATTATCTCGTTGGCCGTCATGTTGTAGTATAGCGTGAGATTCACGTTCTCGGCGAAGTCTCCCTTATTCAAAACTGTGACGTTGACGTAGACCGGCAGCCCCTGAAAGACCCACAGGCCATTCTCCGCATTGCCCGCGCCGTGAGGCACGACCACGGTAACGTTTGTAACCGCAACGTCGTGCACGTAGGTGGGCGTTGGCATCGGGCCAGCCCAAGGTTGCATGAGTGGATAATGGTCCGTATTGTTGCTGTCGATGACGTAAATGGTGTCGCCTATCCCATCGCTGCCTGTCTGATTCTGATAAGGACCACTGTACAAATCCACACCAGCATAATCGCTCCAATAGTTACCGCCAGAAGGATACGTGTCGTTCCAGGCATTGCCGAGCGATGCGGAATCGATGGAAGTCTGAACACTGTTTCCAGTGAAACTGTTGTGGTAAATGGTGTTGTATGAGGCGTTGAGGAGTTGAAGACCATAGCCGTTGTGTACCATGTTGTTTGCAGCTATTTTGTTGTTTGAAGAAGAAAACTCGAGAGCGATGCCATAAAAGTTTGCTGTAGCGTTGTTCCCGCTGACGGTGTTGCTGTTTGAAGCATCGGAGAGCATGATGCCGTCAAGGTTGTTTGCTGCGTTGTTTCCGTTGATGTTGCTGTTTGAAGACCAGTCGAGGTATATGCCATCATACCCGTTCGCGGTTGCGTTGTTTCCACTGATGGTATTGTCTGAAGAATGGATCATGCAGATACCATAGTGACTGTTCTCCGTTGCGTTGTTTCCGCTAATCGTGTTGAAGTTTGAAGCACTGTAGAAAAATATACCGTCTTGGCTGTTTTCTGTTGCGTTGTTTCCGCTTATGCTGTTATTATAAGAAGAACCGAGGTAAATGCCATCCAAGTTGTTTGTTATGTTGTTTCCGCTTATGCTGCTATCACCAGCAGAATAGCCATAGATGCCCTCCTTGTTGTTTGTTACGCTGTTTCCGCTCACGCTGTTCTTAGAAGAATAAAGGAGCATGATGCCATCCCCATCGTTTGTTATGTTGTTTCCGCATACGCTGTTAACAGAAGAATAATAGAGCTCGATGCCAAACTCGTCGTTGTTTGTTATGTTGTTTCCGCTCACGCTGTTATCAGAAGAAGAATAATAGAGATAGATGCCATACTCGTTGTTTGTTATGTTGTTTCCGCACACGCTGTTATCAGAAGAAGAATAGAGATAGATGCCAGTAGCGTTGTTTGCCGTTATGTTGTTTTTGCTCACGCTGTTATTAGAAGAATAAGTCTCGAGAATTATGCCATCCCCATTGTTTGTTATGTTGTTTTCGCATACGCTGTTATTATTAGAAGAAGAATAGCCATAGATGCCGACGTTGTTGTCTATTATGTTGTTTCCGCTTACAGTGTTGTTAGAAGAAGAATTGAGCCAGATGCCGTCCCAGAATGCCGTGATTTCCATGTTTTTGATTGTTACGTTGCTTCTTCCTGTCAACTCTATTCCTTTGGAGTTCAAAGCTTGTGTGCCTTGCAGCGTGTAGCCTGCCCCGTCTATTATGATGTTGTCTCTTTGTATGATGATTGCGCTGGAATTGACTGGAACGTTTTCCCTGATGTTGTCTGTTAACGTGTAAGTCACGTTGTCAACGCTGGAAATCGGCGCCATTGGCGGGTCGATGCTTCCGTCGGCCCGTATGTAAATGGTTTCGGTCCAAAAATAATCGGACTTGACTGGTTGAACGTTATGCGCCAATACTGTGGTGCTCACCAAGAGTAAAGATAGCAATATTATAGAAGCGGGTTTCCCTTGCATTTCAACTCCCTTCTCTATGCTCTAATTCAACTTGTTCCGATAAAAAGTTTGTGAAAAAATCTTCCATGATCACGCTCATCTGCAGCGCGCCAAAACGTCGGCGTTCGCGCGCGCTACGGCAAAGCAAAATCTTAAGTAACCAGTTTCGTATAACTTCCTATTGATCTTATTGGATAAATTGAAGGTTTACGTTCGCAGCTTTCAGCTTTCTACGCTTGAATTTGTTGACTTTGAAGGGGCAAGACATGCATGTGCTGGGGCGAGCAAAACTGCTTATCAAGGCCTTGGAAGTGTCTCAAATCTCTTGGGAAACCGATACCTGTGCGACGAGGACAGAAAAGCCTTGACATCTGTCGAAGATTACTGTAAAGGTAACGGTTTGGAATATGAAGTCGTAGATTTAGGAGTAATGAGTGACTTACAGAGGCTGAAGTGGAGAATGAAGGGAATAAAGACGCCAGCGGTCTGCTACGAAGACAAAACGCTTTGCGGCGTCCCAAGCGAAGAAAACCTGAGACGGCTCATAGGCGTCTAGCGCACGCCCTTGTTTCTGGGAATGTTGAATAGTAGGGCGCATGGCAAAAAACAGTACCCCCAAACCGGGCATATCCGCTATTCCTTGATGGCGTTTTTCATTAGTTCCTGTATTGCTTCGCCTATGCCGCTGGGATATTGATAAGCAACCTTCAATGCAAACTCTCTGATCAGGCTTTCTGGCACTTTGTTTAAGGTTATGGTGACGAAAATGCTCTCTTTTTTCAGGTCCACTCCTTCGTTTTGAAGATAATTGAATATTCCCTTCTGCTTGATTGCCACACATTCTGCCTTCTGTCAGTTGAAGAGGTTTTCGTAGCATTTGGAATGGTAGAGTTTGCTTGGCACACTGCTGTGGCCCTTTTTGCTTATGACGTTCTGGCCGACCTCGACAGGTTTGCCACAGCCCACGCATGAAAGAGCGACGCCTCTCAGTCTCAACCGTTTACAAACAGACTTCGAAAGCGTGTACCGGCGATTGTGCGCCACCTCAAATGCCTCTGTCTATACGCGTCTTTGAATAGTATAATTAAAGACCTACCCTCCTCCGACATCACAGCAGCGTGGAGAGATGAGTTAAAGTGAACCCGTGTTTTCCCTTGTTCCAAGTACCCGTTAGCAGGCCATATGGTCCCGTTTGAACGGTCCATGGAAAAAATCAGCGCCGTTCAATGAGAACCCTTCGCCGCGGCGTAGCGCCCAATGTTGGAATTAATGGTGAAATGTAACAAGTCAATCAACGCGCTAGCGCGCTACCCGTCTTTCTTCTTTGATAGTCTAGCCATTTTAGGAACTCAGTAATATTTTCTTTATTCACAGTTTATGCCTTCTTATTGATCTCTCCAAGACTGGTTAGTATCACTATTAGCACGCGCGCTACAGGTTGTCAAAGAGTCTTCTCCTTTCTCCCGAGAATGGATATCCTCGGATTAGGCAAAAAGTATGGTTTCAAAAATCGGAATAGTCTTTCAGCAAACATATTCCGCGCGCGCATTTGATGCACTTGCATCCTAGAGGCAAACCGCCTGTCGACGTTTACACACCTGCCTTTCCAGCCTTGAAGAAGGAGCAGATGTGGAAGGATGACCAGTTCCTCTACGTTCGCCAGGTAGCTCGGAAGCATGGGAAGCGTGAGGGTCCTATATCGATTCCACTTGCGTTTGATTTTGTTGCCTTGATAGTGCAGCAATTGGCGCAGACTCCAGCGCAAGGTAGCATTTGGCAGATCACCGACGTCACCTGGTGGAGCATCCTCAAAGCCGTTGATCCGCTACTCTACAATCACTTCTTCGTCCTGAATCGTTTGACCAAGCAGGCCGAGCATCCTGACACGAGCATGAAGGATCAGGAGGATTGGAGCGGCAAGAGTCCCCAGACCATCTCAATATATCGGGCTTTAGCTGGGAGGGAAACGAAGCACATCGGAGAGAGAATGCTTCAAGAAACCTAAGCGCGCTAAATCATATTAGCGAACTATTTTGACGTCAACGTGAGGAAAAAGGCGCCTACGCCCTGATTGAAATGTGACCCTGTTTTTCAGAGGAGAGTCAGAGCCTAAAAAAAGAAAGAAGATGAGGTTATGGGTCGTATTCTCCGAAGTGTCTGGCTACGAGGGCTATGTCCCTGCCGTCTACTTGGCCGTCTGGAAGGCCAAAGATCAGTCCAGTAATGTCGCAGTTTGCGTTCCATATGAGTGGTGGTGAGCATCCCGGATAGCCGCCGAAGCATCTTGCGGCTACGGAAACGTCTTTGCCGTCGCACTTGCCGTCCGGAACGAAATCCCAGACGTTAGATGTGCCTCCTGTCAAGTCGCCAACTATCGAAACGAAAACCCAGCCACCAGTAAAGTTATTGTCCGCTTTGTCTGTCTCACCTGCAACGGGGCTTGCATAGAAACTCAGACTGTAATTGACGTACTTTACTAAGCCCGTAGTGTTCCAGCCAAAGCTAGAAGTAAAAGTGAAGCCTGTAGTATTCCAGGTTTTAGCCTGTAACGTGGAATTCTTGCTATCAAATGGAACCCCGTTGGCATATGCTATTATACTAACGTTTTCATCGTTGTTGCCATAGTTAATTATGCTTCCATACGTGCATAAGGGGAAGCCCTGGAAAACTACAGTTTTCCACTGTTCTGGGTTGAGTATTCCTATATCATGAGAAGGCTGCGTGAAAGGGCTGAGCGGATAATAGTCATAGACGTTGGCGGCGATGACGTACGGCGTGTCGCCAATTCCGTCCTGGCCAGTTATATTCTGATAGGGGCCTTTCTCAGTGTCGTTGCCAGTGTAATCGCTCCAATAGTTCCCACCAGAAGGATAGACGTCGTTCCACGACGCACCGGAATTTGCTTCGATGTGAACAAGGTTCTTGTTGTCGACGAACTCGTTATGATAAATGGAATTGCTGTATGAAGGTACATAGGCGATGCCCATCCAAATCGCGCAGTCGCTTTGGTTTGCTATATAATTGTCTGTTAGGAAGAAATCGCGCACGGCGATCATCTCAATCCCAATTGTACTGTTTTCTAATCGATTACCCTGCACGCTACCTTCCCTGGACTGATCCAACCAAATGCCATATACAGTATTGTCTAGTATTTGATTGCTGGTCACATTTCCAAATTCGGAGGATTCTAATATGATGCCAGTTCCGTGGTTTCCACATAAGATGCTACCGTTCACGAGGGCATTATCGCAGGTGTCGAGCCATACGCCATTATTGTTGTCGTTAACAGTGTTATTGTTCATCTCTTCATTGGGAGAACCTGATATGGAGATGCCAACGCCAAGGTTGCCAATTACAGTATTGTCTTCTATCAAGTCGCTCGATGAGCCTTGTATGTAGATGCCTGTACCGTTGTTGCCTGTTACGGTATTGCCATTAATTGCATTATATGGGCCTCGTATGTCGATGCCTGTACCGTTGTTGCCTGTTACAGTATTGCCATTAATTGCATTATATAGTCCGCTCCACATTTTGATGCCACCCACATTATTGTCAGACACATTGTTGTAACTGAAAACTGTGTAGTTGGAGAGATCCGAGAAGATGCCAGCGCCGCCCCCGCCGTAGCTGCAGCTCGTCACATTACTCGTTGAGACTGTGCTATTGTTGGAAAAAATCGCCGAGACTCCATAATTACTGCAATATGTTATGTTGTCCTCGGTCACGAAGGTGGAATTAGAATTCTCGATGGAGATGCCGCTGCTGAAGTTCGCTATGTTCATGTTCTTGATGGTTACATTGTTTACGTGATCTACCGTGAAGCCATTCCCGTTACCGATGCCTTGAACACTGCAGCCATTCCCGTCAATTACTATGTTGCCCCTCTCAACGTCGATTAATTCACCGATGATGTTGCCAGTGAACGTGTAAGTCGTGTTGTCAAGGGTTGTAATATTCGGTGTTGGTGGGTCAATGCTTCCGTTAGCCCTTATGGAAATCGTTCCGTTTGCCCGAACTGGTTGAATGTTATACGCCAATGCCAACGTGCTTATTATAAGCAAAGCCAACATTGTTATAGAAACAGTTTTCCCGTGCAATTTAACTCTCTTCTACAAACCCTGATTCAACCCACTCCAAATATAAGGTTTGTGAAACAATCTTCTATGATAAGCCTCACATGCAGTTTCTGTTCGTTTGTCAGGATTGGCCACACGATTGGTCCCCAACCGAGTCCCACGCCCGCGTAAGTGGGACCAACACCAGCGTACGCCACAAGAGCCCTCTTGTCAAATACGCTACCACAGTTCAAACACTTCAGTCGTGCCACACACTCACCAGATTGAAAACGGGTAATTCTTACTAATATTAACGCGCCCGAGAACCTCATTCATGTTTGCGGGCAGAGTAAACTAATCTGTCTTCATGGACAAGCCGACAGTAACTGATCTTTGACGTGTGAAGTCGCGTTTTAGCTTTTGCCGAAGAGCTTTGCCACTGTGACGATGTCTTTTCCATCTATTTTTCCGTCATCGTTCACGTCGGCCAGAGCGTTCCATCTTGGGTCTCCAAGAATTGATCCAAAAGCCCGCGCAACTATGGCTATGTCTCTCCCATCCACTTTGCCGTCCATGTTCACGTCTCCAACAGGATTCTTCCACGGGCTCATAAGCGGATAACGATCACTACTAACAGCATCAATAACGAGCGGAGCGTCCCCGATTCCGTCACTACCAGTCACATTCTGGTAAGCCCCACTGAACGAGTCATTCTCATGGTAGTCGCTCCAATAGTTCCCACCAGAAGGATAGCCATTATCCCAGAAATTCGCAGGTGGCTGGGGACTCCTAAGTTCGTCGTAGGCTTGCTGCGTATTATTCACGAAGTTGTTGTGGTAGATGACGTTGTTCTGCGTATAGCCCCAACAGCTCACACCGTAATCATTGTTCACCAGCGTGTTACCCATCACAGTATTATCGCCAGAATAGGTGCCGATAGTGATTGCTCCGCATGCTAACCCTAGTGAGTCGATCTGATTTGTTATGAAATTGTTCGAAACTGTGTTGTTGGAAGAAAAATCAAGAAAAATGCCTGTCCATTCTGATCCTGAGAGAGTGTTGTTCATTAGCAGACAGTTGCTTGAGGACATTAGGTACGTGCAAGATCCATCCTGACTCGATATTACGTTATCTACCACTTCATCGCCGTGTGAACCGAAGAGAGTGAGAGCATCCGTATAATACTCCTCAAGAACATTGTCCATGATCACGCAGTTGTCAGCCGTCGCTGCTCTCCCATCAACCACTATGAGCATCACGGAATTACCACCCGTTGACTTTGGGCTAATCAGATGAAATCCGCTTATGGTAACGTTGCTTGCAATTACATGAATCCCAATTATACCACCCCAGCTTGCGCCCTGCAATCTGAGAGTGGTGTTTTGGTTGTTTTCTCCTTTGAGAGTGAGCGGCTTGTCGATTTCGATGTGGCCGTCATACGTTCCTGCCCTGACGAAAATCGTGTCTCCAGCGGAGGCATTGTCGATCGCTGCTTGTATCGTTGGATAATCGTCTGGGACAATTATGGTTGTGGGTGATGATCTTGCAGGCCGCACGTTAAACGCCAGAAACAGAGTGCTGATCATAAGCAGCGTTAACATCATTCCAGCAAACGTCACTCCAAAAACTGGCCTCCTCATTTACACTTCCCCTTCAACCTAGACTAAATACCTCCAAGTACTTACGTGTTGCGCGTTTTGGACCACCCGCCCTTTACACTATGCTGGCGCGTCTTCTGAGAGTAGCGCGCAGTATATCTAAACCGTCTTTCATAAAGCCATTTTAGCCAATTTCGGAACGAGCACCGAGCGACATTTTACTCGTGCCATCCTAGCTTACCTGATTGAGTCCGATGTCTTCCATGCAGGCTTTCTTGTCTGCCCTGTAGCCTTTGACATGAGGATTCCTCAGCTTCACCAAAGTTGTCTCGCCTGTCTCTTTGACTTGGCCGTTTTAGCGCGCGCATTATAGGACCATGTCAAGTCTAGCTTTGGTGCGCCAATCCAAGCTAGATATAGAAGTGGAAAGTATAAGGAACAAACTTGAGTATAAATATGGAGCAGATATACAACGAAGGATTTCAGTGAAAGTCGAGTAGGGCGTGTTTCAAACCGGCCGCGAGAGCGAATTAGCGCGAGCAAGAAGGTCATGGGCAACCAGGGCGGCAAGAAGAAGAAAGCTATACCATCCATCTTGGCGGCCGCAGATGTTTGTCTGAACGTGCATGGCAAAATAATTACTTAATCTTTTCACATAATAGCTAGACATTTATTTTGCTGGCTTTTTCGGGGTCGCTTTGGTCGCAGACTATCATAAAACTACAGTTGATGTGCAACTGTAAACGATTGAAGAAGACCAAGTGGATAGGGAGCGCACGCTTCATTCGTATCCTTTCTCCTTAAACGACTTTCTCTTTCTGCCTTTCAATTGAGGCTAGGCGGTGAAACGCCTCCAACACAAACAGCGTTGGCTTCAGAATATGTAATTAACTAGCGATTAGCCTTTTTCCAACCATGTTATAATAAAGAGTTATGGAACTATCTTCTATGCCTACATTTAGAATGCAGCGCGCGCGCCCTTTTTTTTCTGGCGTGTGCCACAGGTGACATAGAACATTTGCCCATAAGTTTTATCTCTCGCATCAACCATAGTATTTCATCTAGCCTAGCACGTGCGTGAGAGAACTCATCAAGGGGAAAAGAAAGTGTTCAGAAAGATCTCTTCCGTGTTAATTATAGCCCTCCTTTTGGTGGGCACGATTGTTTTTTTGTTCAAGGTTCAATTGGTTGGAGCGTCTGCGCAGGTCGTTTACATCAACGCTAACGGGTCTATAACTCCAGCGGGAGCGCCGATCACAACTTCTGACAACGCAACATACACGCTCACTGGCAACGTCAGCTACCCTACTTACTACGGAATCGTTATCCAAAAAAACAACACTGTGATTAACGGAAACGGTTACACAATTACAGGAAACCAGAGCGGATCCGGCTTATATCTAGCTTACATGAGCAACGTAACAATCAAAAACATTAACGTTCAGAACTTCACTTACGGAATCTTTCTCTTTGCTTCTTCGAACAACAACATCAACGGCACCAATTTAACAGACCAATTTAACGGAATCGCTCTCTCTCATTCTTCGAACAACATTATCAAAGGGACCACGGTTTCGACCAACAACAACTGCGGAATCTATCTCTACTCTTCTTCAAGCAATGTTATCAGTAATAACACAGCCTCAAACAACAATTACTACGGCATTTGTCTCGACACTTCTTCAAACAACAAGGTGGACGCAAACGTAGCAACATCAAACAGCTTTCATGGTATTATGATCTATTCCTCTTCGAACAACCTTGTGACTGGAAACAACGCATCAGCAAACGGGGAAGATGGTATCTATGTAAGCTTCTCCTCGAACACCTTCATCAGCGGAAACACTGCATCAGCCAATGCAGCTGGCATCATGCTTTACTCTGCAAACAACAACACAGTCAGCGCGAACAATGCAATATCAAATGTCAATCAAGGCATTGAGGTCGACTCCTCTTCGAACAACATTCTGACTGAGAACAACGCATCAGCAAACGGCAACTATGGTATCTTGTTCGACTCATCTTTCTTCAACACCGTATACCACAACAATTTCATAAACAACAGCCTAAGCCAAGCCGGCATGTACAACGCGTCAAACATATGGGACAATGGCTATCCTTCCGGCGGCAACTACTGGAGCGACTACCATGGGACAGACTTGTTCAGCGGTCCCTATCAAAACGTCACCGGAAGCGACGGAATAGGTGACACGCCTTACCCCTTGGACAACAACTCTGACCATTATCCGCTGATGCAGCCTTGGACCGGCACGATGCCAACAGTGACGCAAATCAGTATCGGGCCAACCCTCGTTATCGCAGGTTCTCTCGTCAACTGCACGGCCACCGTGTCTGGATTCAACGCCACAGGGACAGTCACGTGGAGCACGAGCAGCAGCACGGGCAACTTCAGCTCACCTATCGGTATTCTATCCTCAGGAATCTGCTCAACTCTATATATTGACAGTCAGCCGGGCTCGATTACAATTGGTGCATACTACAGTGGAGACTCAAACTATCAATCGAGCAGCGGCACGACTACTTTGACCGTCGTATCAAACGGCACCGTCTACTACAGTCAAAACTACACTAGCGTTCAGGCAGCGATCGATGCTGCGACTCCTGGATCAAACGTGATAGTGGCAGCAGGCACCTATCACGAATCTCTGACGGTCAATAAGACCTTAACGATTATAGGTGAAACAGACTCGCCTGGTTTTAGCGGGGGCGGCTCAGGGATAGCGATCACACTGTATTCTGGAGCAAACAACGTCATAGTAACAGGAATTGAGATCACAAGCTTCAACGAAGCCATACTAATGTACGCGGGCGACTGCAAAATTTACAGCAACATAATGAGCAACATAGGCAGCAACGGCATAGTGCTCGAAGGAAGCAGCGCCACGGGCAACACAATATATGGTAATATATTCCAAAACACGCCAACGCCAATCAACCTGACCTCCTCCACAGCGTTCAACAGCATATACGACAACATAATCAGCTCCCCAACCGCCGTCACAATTAACATAGCATCCAACAACAACATAATATACGAGAATTCCATCACAGGAAACAACATACTCATCAACATGACAAACTCTATGAGCAACAGTATCTATCACAACAGTTTCCTTGCCCCACTGCAGATAATCACAACGGGAAGCAACACGTGGGACAACGGCTACCCCTCAGGCGGAAACTTCTGGAGCGACTACCAAGCGAAATATCCCAATGCTGGACAAATCGACAGCTCAGGCATCTGGAACACGTCCTATCTAATCGACAGCAACAACAAGGATAATTATCCGCTCATGAGACCCTACGCGCCTGAAGCCGGCCACGACATCGCAGTCACAAGCGTCGTAACGGCAAAGAACGTCGTTATGATTGGACTGACGGGAAACGTGACCGTAACGGCCTTCAACAAGGGCCAGTATGCCGAAACGTTCTGGGTAACCCTCTACGCAAACGGCACAGTGATAAGCTCTCAACAGGTCAGCAGCCTTAGCCCGACAAACCAGGTGCTGCTCACGTTTACGTGGAACTCAACGGGCTTCGCGTTGGGCAACTACACTCTGAACGCTTACGCTTGGCCAGTCCCAAGTGAAACAAACATTGCAAACAACAACTTCACTATAGGCCGAGTCGCCATTTCAATAGTCGGAGACCTAACCGGCGGCACAGGTAACATTTGGAATTTCGTCCCAGACGGCAAATGCGACGGCAAAGACATCTCAGTCTGTGCAAAATGCTTCGGCTCATACATTGGTTGCTCGCCTCCCCTTATCTACAACGTGAACTGCGACCTGTTCAACCGTAGCAAAATAGACGGCAAAGACATAGCCTTCGTAGCCAAACACTTCGGCGAACATTACCCATAACCCCCTTTTTTCTTTTGATAATGTCAGCGGCCTCGCCCTTATGTCGAGGGTCTATAGCGCGCATGCCTGTTCCTTAATTGGTCTAAAATGGTTTTTATTCTTCTTTTGCTCATCTGCGCCTAATGTGGGCTTGTTTGATAGGCAACTATTGGTCGTGTTGAAGGGTGGTAAATCATGGAGGTTTCAGCAGATCGCCGGCGCCAAAACTGATATGGGCCTCAAATCTGCCTCCGAATTCCAAAAGAGGAATTAATACCATTTTTAACCAATTAAGGAACACGCATGCGCGCAAGAATGAGATTTGAATTCCGACTTCAATTGGCGACGTCATCCGCACAAGTGCGCTAGGAGAAAAAGTATCGAGTCCACAAGAAAGGCTCCGATCTACGTGGCTATTGAAGGCTTTTTCCTTTAAGATTTTTCCACAGATTCAACTGAGGCGCCAAGTCAGCCCAGGATATTGCGTAGGAACAAGCGTCTAACACAAGAGACTGGAGAGAAACTGTTCGAGAAGCGAGGCTGGAAGTGGGCGCTAACTCGTTTTGCTTCTGACGTTTGGGGTGACGGAAGCGAAGAAGCGAGTAGAATGTAAGCTAGAAAAGGAGTTGGTTCAACGCCTCGACAGGGTAGCTGAGCTCCTCAAGACGAACAGGACAGACATCATTAGGAGCGCATGCATCGCATATTTGAAAACGAGATAGGTGCAAAGAAGTTCGGCATCATGGAGCACGCTACAGATTTCCTTTGGGTACAGTTAGGAGGCAAGCGGATTTGAGAAAGTAGATACTCGCCAAATATGCGCAATAGAAAACGCCTTTGGCGGAGCGAAAAATTTGGATCCGGAACAAGAAAACATCGAAGTTCCGGAAAAACGGGAAGACATCAGAGGGAAGCTTGTACAACTCGCTTGGACGATGCGGCAAGAAGGCTATGCTGCAGAAACAATCCGCATGACTAGCAGCTGTTTAAGAGCATTAATGACAAGAGGAGCTAACTTGGCAGACCCAACAAGCGTCAAAGACGCTCTAGCGAAAGAGCAAAAGTGGAGCCAGAGCAGAAAGAGAAACGCAATCAGCGCCTACACTCTATTCCTAAAATTCAACGAAATGACATGGACCAAACCGAAATGCCAGGTAACGACGAAATTTCCATTCATACCCATTGAACAAGAGCTTGACGCACTGATCGCCGCATCCGGCAAGAAAAACGCGGCATTTCTACAAACCCTCAAAGAAACAGCCATGCGCTCAGGAGAAGCAAAAAGACTCCAGTGGACCGACATAGACCACGAGAAAAACATAACAACCTTAAACGCGCCCGAAAAGGGCTCAAACCCCAGAATGTGGAAAGTCAGCCCAACATTAATAGAAATGATAAACGCACTACCAAGAAACAGCGAACAAGTCTTCAATGGCTCTCTGAAATCGATGAAAACTACCCTCGTTAAGACCCGAAAACGCCTCGCAGCCACGCTACAAAACCCCAGAATGCCAAGAATACACTTTCACACTTTCAGGCACTGGAAAGCGACAATGCTATACCACCAGACGAAAGATCCATATTACGTCCAACACTTTCTAGGCCACAAGTCAATAAAATCCACCGAGATTTACATAAATATCGAACACACCATCTTCGAGGCAGGAGCCAACGACCAGTTCACCGTAAAAGTCACTGAGAAACCAGAAGAAATCAAAGCACTGCTAGAAGTGGGCTTCGAGTACGTCTGCAACAAAGATAACCTAATATTCCTGAGAAAGCGCAAATGAATGAGAAAGCCAACATCGCCAGTAGTCGGAGACTTCCAAAAAGTGGCCGGGGTGAGGTAGCTTGGTAGCCTATAGGCCTGTGGAGCCTAGCGCCCGGGTTCAAATCCCGGTCCCGGCCCTCACCAGAACTTTGACGAAAGAACGCTCCATTCATACTCAGCATCTTTCTTGTTCTTCAGGCCGTCTGCTCCAAAGTTTAATGATACTTGACCTTCAACGCAACGATAATCAAGGCCTGAACAAACACCAGAAAATTTGCAACAATAACAGGCACATTGTTTATCAGCACGCCATAGACAAACCACAGGAAGACAGCAGCACAGAATATGGAAAACATCCCTAGGGATATGTCCCTCGTAGACTTAGTCCTCCAAACCTTCAACAACTGAGGAAAAAAAGCCACAACCGTAAGCGCCCCAGCAGCCAAACCAAGCACGGTCACGTAATCCACAATGAACCCCCACCGAACTTTGCAGACAAGCCTATTTAGAACTTGCCATCCTCGAACGATGCGAGATGACCCTGCAGCACGATTAGGGATTCAGGCTCAAGCTCAGAAAAAACCGACCGGGAAAGGAGGCATGGATGCTCTGCCATTTTCAACCTACAAGTGCGGGCCAACCTTCCCTGACCCTTAAGTGCGCAGGCTGAGTCCAGAAGAGCCGACGGACGGTTCACATTTTCGCAGCGTCCACCATATGAAGCTGCAGTTCGACCCAGTTCAACAATAGGCATACCTAAGGCTTCAGGCTCGACACCAAAAAACCGACCTAGGAGGGGGGTATCAAATGTTCGCGTGATTTCAACCCAACATTTGAGTAGGCCTAGCTCCTGCCATCAGCAACACGACATTTCATGCTGGAAACCCAAAAAACCGACCTAGGAGGGGGGAGGTGCGTTTATGGCGTGTTTTCAACCCTAAAACGCAGGTCATCCATGAGGCTTCAGCGTCCCGATGAAAGCTCAGAACAAGCATCAAAAACAGACGAGGGCAGATCAACTGCCGACACTCTTCAACGTCAAAGCCCGAGACCAACACGTCAGCCCAAGCGTGAGAAGAGACGACGCACGATGGGGTAAAGACTAAAAGACCAAGCGTGACTCATATTAACCGTAAGAGCTGCAAGCAGATGGAAAAGAAGAGACTGGTCTTTCCGTTCACTGCCATCGTCGGGTTGGACAAGCTGAAACTGGCGATTCTGATCAACGCGATCAACCCCAAGATAGGCGGAATACTCATAAGAGGACCGAAGGGCTCGGGAAAGACATCAATCGTACGCTCGCTGGCAGACATCCTGCCCAAAATAAGAGTCATCAAAGACTGCCCCTTCAACTGCAGCCCAGATGACCCATCCAACATGTGCCCCGTCTGCAGCGAAAAACACAAAGAAGACCCGACCGAACCAGCCGAAGAAAGGGACATGGCCATAGTCGAACTGCCCCTGGGCGCAACCGAAGACAGACTCATCGGCAGCCTCAACGTGGAAAAAGCAATAAAGCAGGGCATACTAGCCTTGGAGCCGGGAATTCTCGCTGCAGCAAACCAGAACGTTCTCTACGTCGACGAAGTTAACCTTCTCCCCGACCACATCGCAGACGACCTCCTGGACGCAGCAGCAACCGGATGGAACGTCGTCGAGAGAGAAGGAATCTCCGTCAGCCATCCATCAAGATTCATATTCGTAGGCACCATGAACCCCGAAGAAGGAGAACTCAGACCACAGCTCCTAGACCGATTTCCATTATCCATCACCGTCGAAAGCATAACCTCGATCGAAGACAGAGTTGAAATAATCAAGAGAAACATGGAATTCGAAGCCGAACCAGAAAACTTCTACCAAAAATACAAACCCCTGCAGGAAGAAACACGAAACAGAATACTTCAAGCAAGAAACATACTGAGCAAAATAACCCTCCCAGAGGAAGTACTGAAAAGCATCTCAAAAGCCTGCCTAGACCTGAAAGTCGACGGACTAAGACCAGACATAGTCATCGCCAAGTCAGCATCAACCCTCGCCGCCTCCGAAAACAGGACCGAAGTAACATTCAACGACGTCCTAGTAGCCGCAGAACTGGCCCTGAGCCACAGAACAAGACAAGGCGGATTCATCGAAGCCGCGACACCTCAAGAAATCGCCCAAGTATTCCAAACCTCTACAAAGAACCTCCCCAAGTTTGAAAAAACCGGAGAAAAAACAGAAGAAGAAATGGAAAAAAGAAAATCGCTCAAAGGAAAAGGCGTATTCTGGGTCAAGAAAGACGCTTCGAAAGACGAAGAAGAGAAAGCGAAGAAGAAAAGTCGGTCCGAAAAACTGCAAGAACTGAAACTTAGACTTAACTTCCTCCTCGGTCGATTCACAGGCGGAGTCTGGGGAATAGGAAAAAGACTCAAGAAAAGCCCCTACAACGCACGTACAACAGATTCCATCCAGGTCGGCGGCGACAAACTAAAAGGCGAAACGCACGGTACACAGGCAGGCACCGAAAAGAGCGAAAAAAAAGCGTATCCCACAGTCAGCGAAGTAGCAAGCACTATGGCAGTAACCCAAGGCTTTCCACTGCTCAGCAGCCTGAGAGAAAGGGTCACGTCTCCTTCAAAGTTCCTCCTAGGGATGACGAAGACCAAAACTAAGAAGAGGACCGCACTGACAGGCAGGCGTCCTCAACTGGTCACAACTCTCGGTCGAGGAAGACCATACGGATGGAAGATTCCGAAGGGAAGACCCGCGGACATTCATCTGTCAGCCACCATTCGAGAAGCAGCACGTTGGCAAAAAGACCGAGAAAAACCATCAGGCACGGCGCTGACTATATCGCTTCAGGACATACGAGAGAACCTGAGATCAGGCAGGGCTTCACTGACCATGGTTTTCGTCATCGACCTCAGCGGGTCTATGCTGTACAATGTCGAAGCCGTCAAAGAAGCCCTCCTTAGACTTCACAGCGACGCCTATCGGGGCAGAGACCGCGTTGGCATAGTGGCCCTAAAAGGTCTCGACGCCGTGACTGTTCAGCATCCCATAACAAACCTCAGAGTCGTGGCAAACAAGCTCGTGAACATGCGCATCAGCGGCTTCACTCCTCTAGCGGCAGGAATGCAAAAAGGGTTGGAACTGCTAAAGCAGACCACACAGAGAGACCCTTCAACCATGCCTGTCATGGTGATAGTCACCGACGGCAGCGCGAACATCCCGTTGAAGAGGAGCATCGAAACAGGCCAAGTTCGCCAGATAGACGAATCGCTGGCGGCAGTCAGAGAATACGAGGAACTCGCCGTCAAGGACGTATTCTCAATGTCAAGAGTCGTCAAACGCGAAAACATCCACGTAATAGTCGTCAACACGAACCCTCACATCTATGGCCGAGAATCATACGGGTTCTCAGTCACAGAGCAAATAGCCCGACTGACAGGCGGAACACATCATGCAATCGGCGCCCTCACAAACGAGAAGGAAATGACTGACAACATGCTCGAGCACATGAGAGAAGACGAAAGAACCATAGTGGCGAACAAAACTGCAGGCTAAGAACAAATTAGGCTTCTGAAGACTCTCACCTAAACCGGGGGTTTCAAACGCTTTTTAGCTTCCAAGCTAGTATTCATCCATTTTTCAAACTCAGCGGACGGCCGGTCTTCGCTGAAAAGCTTCTTTCTTGACGCTTCCAAGAACTTGTTCGGCTGCCCCAAGAATTCAGCGGCGGTCAAAACAGTATGCTCCGACGCGTAGGCTTGATAGAAAACTCCTGCTGATCGCTCCTTCCAGTTCTCGTCCCTCAAGAAGTGATGCTCCAAGATTGTTGTAGGAACACGTTCAACGATTCTCTCCAAATTGTTCAGTGCAGTCTGAACTTGCCTTTCATCGGTTTTGAACCCGATCAGGTAGGACGGCGGCCCCCCCAGCATAAGCAACTCCGGCTTACCATCGATTATCAGTTGGAGTGTTCTGGACGAAATCGGACCCTGAACATCAGGCGCGAACATGAACACGTCTCCTTCGCACTCAACAGTGGCCATGAGAACCCATCCTAGGAAGGAGTTTTCAGGCCCGTGAAAAACTGGCTCCGAAAACCTGATTTCCGTGTCTCCGAATTTGAAGCTCTTTCCATCAGCAACATCAAGCTTCTTCGCATAGCTTCCGCCAGTTTTCTGAAACATCCATCCCCTCTGCCTCTGACTATAATTAACCATCTCCCGAGGGTTCTTCAACAGAACAACCTTCCCGTCGTAGATTTGTCTCGCAGTCTCAGTCTCCTCCGTCCACAGAGTCAACCAATCCTCATAGGAGGGCGTATGATGATCAAAATGATAATGGCTCAACGTAACAACGTCGGCTTCTTCAGCCGCCTCTGCAATCTTTCTACGACAATCAACGATCGCCCTGAACTCTTCAGGATGCGGCGGCAAGCCGAAGCGACAAGGACAGAGAGAAACTCCAGCATCTAGAAGCATCTTCAGACCGGAACTCTCAACATACGTGCACATCGACCTTACGCCAAGACTCTCCGCAGCCAACGGAACGACTCGAATATGCTTCAACATTTCCCCAAAAACAAAAACGCTAGAGTGGTATATCTTTTTATCCGAGCCGCCCACAAAGCTTAACTGGTGGGCAATGACGACTCTGGCCCCAATGATTCCAGATGATTTGGATCTTGAGTGCGAGAGCTCGCCACTCAAAGGCATTGAGGGGGGGGGATACCCCCCTCCGACCGTCTCTCTGTCTCATCATGTGCCGGACTGAGGCCATCTGCGATGTTGATCCGCTCAGAACACTCCACAGGGTTATCTAAACTGCCATGCTAAGAATCTGACCTATTATCGATTTTTCCGAATGGAGCATTCTATTTTTCTTCAGGCTTCTTTTCCCAGAGTTCCAACATTCCCTTTTTGAGTTCCCGTCGTTTCCGATGCAAGAACCTGTAGACGGTAGCATGCATGCTCCCCTTGACGAGCATCTGTATCGCCTCCTTTGCAACTTCTGCCTGTTCGATCGAGCCGATTATGCTCACAGTGTGACCATACACGGCCAAATTGGTGCCGGTCAACTCCTCAATTATTCTTCTGGTTTTCCCGTTCATCCCTATTATTCTTCCTTTGATCCTCTTGATGTCAGCTTCCGAACGTCCGAAGACCGTTCTCAAGTCTATAATGTCCAAGATATCTTCGTCATCTCGAACCAGTCGAAAAGCATGTTCGGGTGAGAATCCCCGTCCCAGTGCGGTCACAATATCTCTGGCCTTGAAAAGCATGGATGGATCCGCGGCTTTTTCCGACAGGTCTATTGCAACGTCGCCAGTCTGACTGTCAATTTGAAGCTCGACTGAAAGTTTGTCCTCAATGTTCTTCTTCGTTACGCCATCCGGCCCGATCAAGACCCCGACCCGTTCTGCCGGTATTCTTACAAACGTGTTAGGTTTCCCCATGGCCTGTTACATTCCTGTGGCATTCTTCTAATGGAAGAACGTTTACGCCTAACCGACTAAAAAACTTATTCAAGTTAGTCAGGTCTCTACGCAGAAAAAAATCAGCCATTGGATGCGCAACGGAGACTGCCTGCGAAACGTCGAATATTACAGGGTGACCCTTCCAGATCATTACGTTGTATTCGCTCAGGTCTCCATGTACGAGTTCAGCCTTGACGTAGAGTCTCTTCACGAAGACAAGAATTTCTTCGTAGATCCTGTTGGGGTTTGCAGGTAACTGTTCCTTCAGTGACGGGGCACTCTTCCCATCTTTGCCGATGAACTCCATTATCAACACGTTATTTCTGACCGTGACGGGGCAAGGCACCCTAACTCTAGCCCGCTTTGCCTGCTCCAAGTTCCGGTATTCCTTCCGAGCCCAAGTGAAGACGAGCGAACGGGTATCGTGCTTGACGCCCCTGAATCTAGGGTCTCCCTCGATGTATGGAAGCATACCCTTACGGAACTCTGCTGAGACAGTCAGATAGATCTTGACAGCTAGTTCTCGTCCGCCTGCGTCCTTCGCCCAGTAGACGCGCGATTCTTTTCCGGCGCTTACTACGCCGTAGATGTCGCTCAATACGCCAGCATTCAGAAAATCGTATATGACCATAAGCGTGGAACGGTCGAAAACTTCCTCTAGGACTTCAAATTCTTCGCTCCTTTTGTCCTTCATCAACTGTCCAGTTTCGTACGCCTTTTCTTTCTTCAGAAGTCTCTTATCCACGCGTTTTCTGAACGACACCTGTTAGAATCCGTCCTTTGTGATGCTGGACCTAACTGACGGTGATATAGCCTCTCCTTCCAAGATCCTCAGCCTGAGCACGAGTATAACGCCAAACCAGATCTCCACGCTTATCCGACTCAAAATCCCACGGAGAGACAAGGACAACATCACCCACTCGGATCCAAACACGCCTCTTCATCTTACCACGAATTCGACGCAAACGTTCACGACCATCTTGACATTTGACCATCACACGGTCAAAACCCAAGAGCTTCGTTGCCACGCCTAAAACATCGCTAGCAGATGGAAGAACCATCTCGCTCATGTCTCCTTCACTCAGGACTTTCTTCTTACCCAACAGAGCACCTCAAACAGACTTCGACCTTTAGGGAAAGGCTGCTCTTCCTTAAAAGCTATGCTCATCCGAGAGAAACACGGATCTCTTCGATTCAACGGAACTTTCAAGAGTCAACGCAGACGCTCTGTTCATGCTCTTATTGGCCTTCATCTTTCTATGCAACGCGTAACCACTGCTTGTGCTAGAGCTTCACGATTTGAGCATGAGGCACACCTTTGATGTCCAGCACGGCTTCCGGGTGCACGTAGCCCTTTTCAATAGCCCTGCTCACGACATTCTTGCCGACCAAGTTCACTATATTACAGTTTTCAATCATGCACATTGCCTCGTCCACGTCTACTCTGGCACCCTTGTAGAAGTCCTTCTTCACTTGAAAGACGATTTTCCCGTCATGCAGGGTTTTCCCCACTATTTCAGCATCGCAAACAGCCAGAAGTACGTTTCTTCCAACTTTATTCAACTTCATGTAAGCTTCCAATTTACTGCCGCTCTCAGAGCTGCTTAATTGCTGATCTGGCCCCACATGCCTTACAAACCAAGAACGAAAGCCGCTTCTCCTTTACGATCTTCGTATCTGGGCGCTTGCATATTGGACAGACTACAAAACCTTCCATATACCTTTGCAGCAGTCTCCCGAAGGTGTCCTGTGGAAACTTTCCTTGAAAGATTGCCCTTGACTCCTGCATGGTCGCTGCTGTCGCCATTTCTCCAGAAAGGAACTTGACCAAATGCTGGGGGTCACGGTCTAAGGCGCTGGCTATTTCCTTAAAATTGTAGATCACGGTTCTCATTCCTATAACACTATGGCTCAGCCGAGGAATCTCAAGACGCTCTCGCTTTGATGCCACATCAGGGATCGTGGACCGCGCCCTCTTAAGCAAAGACTCGTAGTCATATTCCATACAATCATTCTCCAAAAAAACAAGCTACATCATAGTATTAAAGACTTTATTTCAAAGAAAAATCCTGTTTTGAAACGACACTCCTAAGCCGACTTTTAACCCTGCTCCAGGGCAGTCGCGGAATCAATTCCTCGACCAAAAAGAAGGCACACGTCGAATAGGCAACTCCACCAATCACGTCAATGACGTAGTGTTCGCCTAGATAGACCGCACTGAACCACACTCCCACGGGCAACACAAGGATAGGTAGCGCCTTTATGCGTTTGATCTTGAAGGCGTACAGGGAAACCAGCCAAGGATATGCAGCATGAAGACTTGGGAACGCTGCAAAAGGGTTAGACCCAATAAGATTGAAGATGGTACGATACAATGGCATGCCTATTTCTGCGTCTACTTGAGAAAGGATACGGATGACATGGGTCGGCCCGGGCGCGTAAAACTGGTACCATGGGGGCGCAGTGGGATACAACAAAGCTGTTATAAGGGCACTGTATGAGGCCACCAGAAGGGCACCAACATATTTTCCGTAGTTTTTGGGAGAATACCTCCAAAGCACAAACGCAAACACTGTGGGAATTATGAAGTGCAATGAGTAAAAGAAAGCTCCAAGATAGTCAAGAAAACTGCTTCGGCAAAACTGTTGGAGAACAAGAGTTGGAATCGTTCCGAATATTTGCAATTCAGCACTGGCTAGTTGGTTAACATGGACGACCCCCAACGCGTTAAACGGAATTTCACGCATAGCTTCGAAGGATAGAAATAGAACAAAAAATGGAATCCAGTCTTTCACGAAGCGCCGAGTCCACTTTGCATTCGCGGCATATATCAAGAAACAGGCAACAAAAAACTCGGGTCCTGGAATCACACTGAAGCGCACGCAGAGAACGGATAAAACTGCCAAGTAAATTGCACAAAACACGATTCCCAATTTGCTAGCTGAACGAGCATCCTTTTCCAATGTCTGATCAGCGTTCTTCTCATGAGGAACATCAGCCATACGAGTTCCCAGCCAAATGTGAACGAAGACTCTTTAACTCAGCAAAGGTCGTGTTCATAGCTCCTAGGCTGAATATGGCCCTGATCTAAATAACGTTTGCTTGCAAATCCACCACTTACCCATTCAGCCAGAACACACGAGAAATCCATTAACGAATCCGTGAGATACTTGCAACACTCCCCTTTAGCCTCCATGACCTCACACAAGTAATATGCGATATTCCAACCGAAAACGAATGCTTGCAGTTTTACGCGCATCATACGATTGGGGAGAACACGATAACCATTATAGACCATTATTGAAGTTCTTTCGAAGTCTGAAGTCTGAAAAACAGTCCACGCTTGAAAAAGTTTAAGAAACGTAACAAGTTCATACTTTTAATTCTTAACGGTGAATCAATTGGGAAACCATGGCCACCCATACATACCTAATTCGAGCCCTAAAATCAAACAAGAGATGATACGCGAGACAGGGGTAGAATCAATCGAAGAGCTCTACGTTGACGTACCCATCAAGTATCGGTTGAAGAAGTCGTTAAATCTGCCGCTTAGGAGTTTATCTGAATATGAAGTCAGAAGGCACGTTGAAACACTGCTTTCTAAAAACAGGTCGTTTAACGACATGCCAATTTTTTTGGGTGCCGGTTGCTGGCCACATTACATCCCAGCACTTGTCAGAGAAATCGTACAGAGGAGCGAGCTACTGACATCGTACACACCCTACCAACCTGAGATATCACAGGGTATGCTTCAAGCACTCTTTGAATATCAGAGTATGATTTGTTCATTGACAAATATGGATGTTGCAAACTGTTCAATGTACGATTGGGCCTCGGCATTGGGAGAAGCTGCGCGAATGGCGGTACGTGTGAAATCACGCAACGAAATCCTAGTCCCGAAAATCATAAATCCAGAAAGGTTAGCCACTCTGAAAGCCTACGCGGAACCTGCTGGAATTCTAGTCAAGAACGTGGAATACGATGCAGAAAGCGGCGAAATAAATGTTGAGGATTTGAAGAGGAAACTCTCGTACAAGACAGCAGCTGTTTATGTTGAAGATCCTTCATATTTGGGTTTCATCGAGACCCAAACAGACGAAATCAGTCAAGAAACGCATTCACACGGTGCACTCTTCGTAGTCGGCGTCGACCCGACCTCACTGGGCGTTCTAAAACCTCCAGGAGAATACGGTGCAGATATCGTGGTCGGAGAAGCTCAGCCGCTTGGAAACGCAATGAACTTTGGAGGTCCATTGCTGGGCATCATGGCTTGCCGCGACGACATGGGTCTGATTCGACAGATGCCTGGTCGGATAATCGGTATGACCAAGACGCAGAGCGGTGACCAAAACGGTTTTTGCATGGTTTTGCAGACACGTGAACAACACATAAGACGAGAAAGAGCAACTTCGAACATCTGCACCAATGAAGCTCTATGCGCCGTGGCTTCAGCCGTCTACATGGCTTTGCTTGGACCTGAAGGCCTTCAGGAACTCGGCGAAACGGTCATGTACAAAGCCCATTACGCCATGAAGCTACTCTCAGGATTAGAGGGGATCAGAACTCCAATTTTCACATCAACTCACTTCAAAGAGTTCACCGTCAATTTCGACAAAGCAGGAATGAGTGTCGATCAGGTTAATGGAAGACTTCTGAAGTATCACGTACACGGCGGCAAGAACATTTCAAAAGAGTTCCCAGAGTTGGGTGAGACAGCACTTTACTGCACAACTGAAGTCCATTCAAAGTTGGAGATTGACCAATTGGCAGAAGCACTACGAAAAATCTTGGAAGGAGAATAGGCCGAATTGTTCAAGCAAGCAAAATGGAAAGAAGAGCCCTTTCTGGGCTATGAAAAATGTCCCAAGAGAGGGCATATTTTGCCTCTGGCCGAAGATGAAATCGTGAAGACTGTGGGAAACATCGATAAGCTCGTCCCTGTCCACATGCGTCGATCAACTAGGCTAGATCTTCCCGAGCTTTCGGAAGTTGAAGTCGCCCGGCATTTCATCCGATTATCAGAAATGAACTATGGAGTCGACTCTGGGTTGTATCCGCTTGGAAGCTGCACCATGAAGTACAGTCCAAAAGTCAACGATCAACTCGCAAGCTTGCCAACCATCGGCATGCTCAATCCGCACCAGGACGAGAACACGGTGCAGGGGATACTTGAGATACTTTACAAACTTGAGCGTTGGCTAGCTGAGATAACGGGCATGTTTGAGGTCTGCCTTCATCCAGCCGCGGGCGCTCATGGAGAATTTCTCGGGACGCTGTTGATGCGTGCATATCACCAGTCAAATGAAGAACAGCTCAAACGGAGTGAAGTTATCGTTCCTGACTCAGCGCACGGCACAAATCCCGCAAGCGCAGCCATGGCAGGATTCAACGTGGTAGTAGTTCCATCAGATGACAATGGGTGTGTTAGCTTGGGAGCTTTGAAAGCGGCAGTTTCCGAGAGAACAGCGGGCCTAATGCTGACCAATCCTAACACGCTAGGCATTTTTGAGAGGAACATTGACGAGATAGCGAGAATAGTCCACGAAGCAGGCGGATTGCTCTACTACGACGGAGCCAACCTTAACCCACTGTTGTGCAAGGTCAGACCTGGCGACATGGGATTTGACATTGTTCATATAAACATCCACAAAACATTCAGCACCCCGCATGGTGGAGGTGGCCCCGGAGCCGGACCTGTAGGTGTCTGCAAAGAGCTGGCAGAGTTTCTGCCCGTTCCAAGCATAGCCTTCGATGACGGAACGTACAAGCTGAGGTACGATAGGCCTTGTAGTGTTGGAAAAATAGGGGGTTTCTTCGGAAATGTTGCCGTTCTGGTGAGAGCATATGCATACATCTTGAGCCTTGGCTGCGAAGGACTTGAAGAAGCAGCAGAGATCGCCGTTTTAAACGCCAATTATCTCGTTGAAAAACTCAGCAAAATCAGGGGACTAACGCTTCCGTATGACAGCGAGAAGCTACGAAAACATGAATGCGTGTTCAGTGCAAAGGTTTTGAAGAATGAAACTGGTGTTTCCGCGCAGAATATTGCTAAGCGCTTGCTCGATTACGGGCTTCATGCTCCAACAGTTTACTTCCCACTGATCATCGACGAAGCCTTGATGATCGAACCTACCGAATCTTTCGAAAAAGAAGAGCTTGACCGTTTCGTCGAAGTTGTGCGCAGAATATGCGATGAAGCATATACCGACCCTCAAGCCGTCATGAGAGCTCCTCAGAACACCAGCTTATCAAGGTTGGACGAGGTTAGGGCTTCACACCCGAGAACTATGACACTGAGTCGGCGTATGTATCTGAAGAGGAAAACTCAGGAGCCTGGCAACAACCTAGAATGATGAGCCATTCTCTCCGCAGCATCCTTCTTCCGGTGAGCAAGACTCAGAAACTCGAAGCACAGACACTGTTCTCTGGCAAGATGCAGATGTGTGGATCAGACTTCATTGCAATAGTTATATATTGTTCGAGGAAGACTATTCAGCAAATAAGGATATGAAAGGCTTGACCGAACTCGAGGACAAAGTCCGCGAAGCAGTGGGCCGAGTAGTCGACCCGGAGACTGGCATGACCTTTGCCGATATGCAGATGATTACAAACGTCGAAGAGGAACAACCTGGAGTTTTGAAAGTGGAGTTTGTTCCCTCAAGCCCATTCTGCCCCATTGCCTTCAAATTAGCTCTGGACATAAAGAATGCCGCCTCGAAGGTCCCGGGCGTCAAGAAAGCGTCAGTCTATTGCCGTGGTCATTCGATGGAACGGCAAATTAACGAAACAACAAACAAAGAGCTTTAGAAACGAAGTGATTTTATACAACTCCACGCCCTTTTCAGCATTAAGAAAGGGCAAGTATGGGGGGAGTGATTCTGAGACTTTTTGCTGGAACAAGAGTCGATGGGCAACGAATCAATACCATTTTTCATATGGAAGACTGATCGTATTATCGATTGACGAATAAGCAAGGGAAAGCGCGGGGAAGGATTCCTGTCTGCTACGAGATTCATACGCAATGAGGGTCCTTGGTACTCAAAACTAGGTCCTTCGCTTCAGTGCTGCAATATTGGACGTAGAAAGAAAACAGGTTAGGCTTAAGCTTTCTATGCGACCTTGGCCACGCCTCGTTTCTTGGGTGCGACAGTCTGAAAGCACTCTCATTGGCCTGGATAGTCGTGTTCAAATGCTTGCCAGTCGATCTTGTATAAGCATACTAGTGGAATAATGGCGGCGCCGTAATTGGTTTGCGCCGCATTGAGGGTCAAGGTCTCCCCGGCGAAGTAGGCTTCTTTGAAGTATGTTGGCTCGACGCCAGGTTGGTCCAGAGTAAGACCGCCCGCTGTCCCGCCGCCACCAACGTCGTACCAGCGTTGTTTTCCCCAGCTCATCAATTTATATACCGTTGAGTTCGTGCCGAAATCAGTCCACGCTCCTGAGGTGGTGTTCATAAATGGAGTTTCATTCGTCCACGAATAACTCGGGTTCATGTAGCCCTCGCTCGTGAACCTGTCTTCAGCTTCTCCTGAGATTTTAGCCATCCATACCCATTTTCCTTCGTCGCCGTACCCAAGAAAGCCTGCTGTCGTTGCCCCTGTAGTTGAGGATGTGGACGCGCCTATGGTTATGAACACGAGAACGTAGTCAACACCGTAGTTCCTCAGCATTTTCAATGATTGCGTTTCATTGGCCATAAAGGCATAGCCAGTGTTTTCTATCGATGTTGAGTTTATGGTCGCATTGTCTGTGAGTGTTGTCACGTTACCCAGCATCGTTAACCAGAATCCATAATCCCACCAGCTCATAACAACGGTGGTCGGCTGCAGGTTAATGCTCGTCCACTGTAACATGTCCATCCACTCTCGGACTGGCTGGTTGGGGATGATCGGAAGACTGGATGCGGTTATGGTCAATGGCGTATAGACTTGCCTGTACACGTTAGGTACGCCTCCAGTTTGAGGCGAGAAGGCAAGGTTTGTCATCAGAATAAGAAATATTAGAAAAATAGCGACGCCGCTAAATTCCTTGCCAACATGATCCAAGCCAAGTTTTCTTCTCGTTATTTTCGGCGGCTCTTTCAACAAGACGACGAATGGATTCAAAACTCCCATTATTCCAGTGGCACAGATAAGCCCGAAAGCCGGAGCCAAGAGAAAAAGCAAACGTACCATAGAAGCCGAGAAGTATACCCCGGTTAAACCGAAGAGCAGCAAAAACAAGTTTCGGTTGCTCCCAAGATTTCTTGAAACGAAAAACAGTCCAATCATGAAGAACAGTATCGTGATGCCATACTCAAAATAGATTGAACCCCAGGCAGTTACTCTGTGTTCTGCAACAGAAGCTATGAGAGCATTCGAGCTTCGCAAGAGTGGGTCCAGAATCGTAAGGAATTTCCCTGCTATGCTGCCTACGCGTCCCGAGGCGAAAATAACGGTGAAACTCCCGACAAGCACAACCAAAAGTGTCGCTCCCAAAGCGAGTTTCTCCTTCGCCGAGGTTAAGTTGCGTATGAACTCGTTCAGGCAGAGTAGCAAGAATACGCCTGCCGCTGGTAGGACTGCAAAGGTTGTCAGGTACCCTACAGACAAGAACGGAGCATTTATCGATATTAATAGCCCTAACCCGAAGGTCAAACTGTACGCCAAGAGAACGCGTCTAGTTGCCCTTCTCAGCAGGATCAAAACGAAGACGAAAAGCACAGTCAAATCTACCAAGTAATATGCTGCGCCCCACCCCATTATGAAATAGGCCAAGCATGCTCCACAGGCGAGTGAATATTTGACTGTCGAACCGATAGGTTTTTCATCATCGATTGCTCTCGGAAAGAGCAAGAAAAACAACAAAAAGGTAAACATGCTTGTCTCAGTCTCAAACCAGCCCAGATTACTTCTTTCAATGAACGACGCGTCGAGAGCTAGAAAGAGAGCCGCAAGTAGGCCCACAGCTTTCCCTCCAATTTCCTTTCCGATGAAATAAAGAATCAAAACGCATATTGTTCCCATTATGGGCGGAAGGATTGCGAGGAAACTCATGAGATCTATGTTGATGCCCAAAGCCCTAACCACATCGTAAAGAAGAGCTCCAGTCATGGGTATTGAAGGCAATGATTGAGATCCCATGTTGATTCCCATGGGGTGCCAAAGTTGGGTTTCAATCCACAGTTTCGGCCAGTAGGGCGAAAACAACCCGTTGTTCACCATATAGCTGGCAATGCGATATTCGAAGAACGCGTCAAATTCCGATAGGTGTAGCCCACCTGTTCCAATCTCCCACCGGAGGGGAAAAATACGAATGGTAAAAGCTATGAAAAGAACTAGCAACAATGCTCCGAATGCAAGTAGCGAACCGTGGCTTGTTTTGATTCGCAATCTATCCAGGTTTTTTATGGAGTTTACAAAACCTTCTTTTAAGGCACTCCTCGAAAGCTTCAAAGAGGTCTCATCTCTCCTATCGATAGTGCTGCCGTATCAATCATGGTGGAGAATTGTGCACGTTGGAAGCCTAGCATGTGGTAAGCAGAACGACTGCTAATGTTACTGTGTTCATCTCTTTGCTTGACGAAGCTCATCGTCTTACTCTTTATATTTCTCGTAGTGCTCAGCATCTCATCTAGCGCGCGCCTTGGAAGGTTGCACATTATTGAGATTTAAAAGACTTGTAGTACAATATTTGGATATATCTAGTACAAATTCTGTATAGATGTAGCGTGTTTCAGGGTGTTTTGCTTCTGAAAGGAATTTCACATGCACGCCCAGAACACTGATCCATGGGGCCTGACGACGATTTTGATCATGTCGACATATGATCTATGATTGGTCGCGGCGCGCTGCCTGGCACATTCGGGATGCGGCAGTTAGACACAGAAAACTTGCAACCAAAAACCTTAAGTGTTAATGGTAGTGCTATCTGTGTTGTCAAAATGTAAGGTGTTGAAAGAATTTGGCAGTTGAAGGATTTTCAGGTGCTCGACAGCCAGTGGACGCTAAAGTGAAAGAGCTGAACCCTCAGTCTAGGGCAGTGAACGTTTTGGCCAAAGTGGTTTCGAAGAGCGAAGTCAGAAGCATCGCGGCGGGAAGAGACGGTGCAGCCCATAAAGTAAGTGATGCATTGGTCGGCGACGAAACAGGTTGCGTCTACCTAACCCTCTGGGATGACAACATTGAGAAAGTAAACGATGGAGACACCATACTGGTAAAGAACGGCTACGTAAACCTGTTCAGAGGAAACATGCGCTTGAATATCGGAAGATACGGCACGCTCGAGATTTCTGAGCAACCCTTGACGGGCGACGTGAACAAGGAGAATAATATGTCAAACCAAGTATACGAGCAACCCAGGCGCTCATTCGGAGGAGGCGGAGGAAGAGACTTTGGCAGAGGCTACGGCGGTCGAGACAGACGAGGCGGCGGCGGCTACAGACAAAGAAGATACTAAAAGCTAGTTGACGCCAACACACCTCCAATTATTTTCTTCTAACAGTAGGCAAACTATCTTCAAGTTTTCCCGGTTTATCTGATTCACGGAATCTTTCTGTATCTCAGCTTCAGGTTCTCTCCTTCTTTTTCGCGCACATTCCATAGATCATGCGAACTGATTCTTGAGTTTCGCAGATTGAAGTCTTCTCCGGGAAACCCACCACAACCTTTAAAATCTGAGGCTCAAAACATCAACCCCTAGTTAAGGGGAGAAAATCAAATGTCTAAACAAAAGAAAGAAGAAAGAAAACCGACAGTAGACGAGTTACTTGCGAAGGCCAAGAAACCTTCAATGTTGGCACCGCCGTTGCATAGATTCTATGGGGGAAAGCTTCAAGTGATGCCAAAATGCGCAATTGAGAGCCCCGCGGACTTTGCGATATGGTACACTCCCGGCGTAGCTGCCGTGTGCAAAGAAATCCAAGCAGACCGTGACAAGTCCTTCGAACTAACGAACCGTTGGAACTACGTGGCTATAGTGTCAGACGGGACACGCGTGCTCGGGTTGGGTGACATAGGTCCAGAGGCAGGACTGCCTGTTATGGAAGGAAAGGGCATACTGTTCAAGTACCTGGGTGGCGTCGATGCGTTTCCCATATGTCTAAGAACTAAAGATCCGGAGGAGATAATCAGGGCATGCGAGCTGATTGAGCCGACATTCGGTGGCATTAACCTAGAAGATATCGAGAAACCGAAATGCTTTCACGTTTTGGAGAAGGCGAGAGAACGTTTGCAGATTCCAGTTTGGCATGATGACCAGCAGGGAACAGCCACAGTCATCCTTGCAGGGTTGATGAATGCCTTCAAAATAGTGGGCAAGAACCCGAAGAACAGCTCGATAACCCTAGTTGGAGCAGGGGCAGCCAACCTTAGAACGGCGTACGTCATGATAAGGTGGGGAGTCAAGCCGGGCAACATATTCCTTGTCGACACGAAGGGTCTGATCTACCCAGGCAGAAAGGACATAGCCAAAGAAGAGAACCCATGGAAGTATGAACTGTCGCAGAAAACTAACGCGGAAGGCAGAAGGGGCGACGTGTCTGAAGCCTTTAAGAGTGCGGACGCAGTCGTGGCCGCCTCAAAGCCTGGACCAGACACTATAAAGAAGGAATGGATCAGGACCATGAACGACGACTCGATAGTGTTTGCCTGCGCGAACCCGATACCTGAGATATGGCCGTGGGAAGCAAAAGAGGCAGGAGCCCGCATAGTGGCCACTGGTAGAAGCGATTTTCCAAACCAGGTCAACAACAGCCTTGGGTTCCCAGCGATATTCCGCGGCGTCCTTGACGTCAGGGCTAAAACTGTGACTGATGACATGTGCATAGCAGCTGCGCAGGAACTGGCAAAATTCGCTGAGGAACGTGGAATGAACGAGGAAGACATTCTGCCCAGGATGGAGGAGTGGGAAGTCTATCCGCGTGAAGCAGTGGCTTGCGCACTGAAATCTATAGAGCAAGGAGTTGCACGGGTCAAACCGAGCAAGAAAGAGCTTTACGAAAGGGCCGTGGCGATAATACAGAATGCCAGGGAATCTACGAAGCTGCTCATGAAACAAGGCTTGATAAAGCCCATGCCGCCAGAAAAGGAACTCCTTAGATGAAAGAACGGCAAAATCGGTAAATTCCCTTTTTTCGTTTTTCAAAGCAGAAAATCTTTTAAACTCTTCGGCAGAACATAGAACCATGCGGGAGAAAATCATATGCGTTCGGACTATGCTCTATACACTGTGGCATTGATTTTTTTTGCCATAACTATCATATCCTTCGTGGTTCTCAGCGAGCTTGAAAGGAACCTGTCAGTCGTGGCAACGGTGGTACTTGGACTTCTATTCGTCGGTCTGGGTTATACTCAGCGACCAAGAACGAAGGCCGAAACGTTGCAGGCTCCTCCGTCCCTTCTGGCTGTAAGCCCCCCACCGAGTATTGCGGAAACCGTGGAAGCTGCAGGCCAGCAGAAAACCGAGACAAGCGTTGAACCTGTACCTGTAAGTGCAGAAGTTGCAAAGATAGAGCTTACGGCCGTTAAGGGTGTGAAAGAAAGGCGGGCAGAGCAATTGAAGACTCTGGGCATACACAGTGTGGAGGAATTGGCAAATGCTTCAGCGGAGGATCTTGCGGAGAAATTGAAGATTTCGGCGAAATTCACTGCGCAATGGATTGGAAATGCGAAAGAACTCCTAGCTCGATCGTGAAGAGACAGGCTTCAAACGCAGAATCAGTTTGTGAACTTGAGGATTTTTACTATGTTTCTTCTTTCGAGCCTCTTCAAGGCATCTAGAAACTCGTTCTTCTTCTTGCCTGTGAGCTTCAAGCTTAGAAGGATATCGTTGACGGGCATTTGTGGGGTGCCGAGCATTGCGCGTTTGTTGTGCAGATGTTTCACTATTAGCCGTTCCAGTCTACCGCATCTCCATGTTGTGTTGCGGATGAGAACCACTATGGCCTTCACGAGTTTCTTCTCCCTTCCTTTGCTTCCTGTCAAATGTCCACCACGACATCATGCGTATGTACCATCTGGCTTTTTAGGATTTGTGTTGAATATGCGATAACGGGGTTGTTCATCTCGTCGTCGCTTTGTGTGTGGGGGATACGCCGCCTACGGTTTCCAACCCATGCTTTTTGAACGCTCGCGGCCTTTGGTCTGCTTAAAATGCTTATCAAGGTTTAGAACGTAGTGGCTAGGCGGAGGACGTGTTGAAATGCTAAGTGCAAACGTTGGTCGTATCTGCTTTGTGCGGTTGGCTGAGGGGGATGATCTTCTTGAAATGATAAAGAAGAGCGCTGAGGAAAATGGCATGAGGGCGGCAGCGTTCACTCTGATTGGGGCTTTGCGGGACGTTGTCTTGGGCTGCTATAGGAATCAGGAATACGTGTATACTCGTCTTGATGGTCCCTTGGAAATTGCTTCGTGCACGGGTAACATTGCTCTTGACGAGAAGGGTGAGGTGGTGGTCCACTCGCATCTTGTTGTGTCGAATGAGAAGGGTGAGGCATTCGGAGGTCACCTTATGAAGGAGTCACATGTTGGGCCGACTGCGGAACTCATGCTGTTTGAAGCGACTGGTATAGACCTGCGTAGGGTGTTTGATGACAGGACCAAGTTGAAGCTTCTAAAGCTGAGCTAGGTTCTTGCGGAGATACAACCCATCAGCCTTTCCGTAGTAGTTCTTCAGTTTTCCGATTGTCTCATAGCCAGCATTTTTGTAGAGGCTCAACGCTTTGATGTTGTCTTCTCTGACTTCAAGATGACATGTTTTGACGTCTTTTTCTGCGAAGATTTTTTCGATTTCTCGGAGCAACTTCCGTCCGACTCCTCTTCGTTGACTTGGTGATGTGACGTCTATCGTGAGCACGTGCCCATCTAGCGCTTTTCTTTCAAAGAGTATTGTTCCTATGATGAAGCCTATGATGTTACTCTTTTCAATGGCAATTAGGCTTATCGTGTTGTAATCCATGAGCAGGTTCGCTATTTGTTGCCGGCTGAAAGCCTCTTCTTTGAAGCATTCTCTTTCGATCTCGTAAAGCCTGTCTAAATGTCGCATCGAAGCAGTCTCTATGGTCATGGTCATCTAGGGCATCGCAATCGAAGACATGGGTGAAGCATGATTTAGGCTTTTCAGTGTACAATAGCCCTGTTCCTTTTTCCGAGGTCTCGACCGTTGCCGTTGTTCAGTGGCATGAGTCATAGATTTGTCCGGTGACCTGCGTTTTAGTGCTGAAATCACGCTTAAAGCGCACCTCCCCCATCCTAGACGGGTTTCTCGGGTCTCCGGATGTGAAATCCCGCGTGTGCTCATTGCAGGACTGGACATACTCAACGGTTGGGCTGAAAACACGCGAACTGTTGATACCCCCCTCCTAGGCCGTTTTTTTGATCTTGGGCTAGGCGGCTTACCTGTTCGATGAGGACCATCAAATGTCGGGTCGAAATCACGTGGACAGAGAGAGACGGCCTCCCCCTCCCTCCCCCGGTCGGTTTTTCTGATCTTGATTTTCACTGTCTGTCTATGCAGGTTTAGGAAAGCTAACGTGCGCTATCTGTATTTTGGGATGTTGTAACATCCGAACATTTGATACCCCCCTCCTAGGTGGGTTTTTTCGGGTTTTTGGATTTTCGGGTTGGATTTTCTGTGGTTCGATACTCGTGTTGCGTGATCTGGTGTTTGACGTCAAGGTTTAACTGTGTTATGGTACTATTATTGAATTGGTGGAAGGCTATGATGCTTAAGGGTGTTCATTTTCTTCTGAGTTACAAATGCGATTTGGAATGTGACCACTGTTTTGTGTTTGGGAAGCCCGAGGGAAAAAGTGCGTTCCACATTGAACAGGTGAAACAAGTCTTGGAAGAAGCACTGAAGCTTGGAACCGTGACGTACGTTTCAGTCGAGGGTGGGGAACCGTTCCTGCACTATCCCATCATGGTCAGAACGGTCCAGGAAGCCGTGAGAAGGGGATTTCATGTTGAGGTCCTGACGAACTGCTATTGGGCAACCTGCCAAGAAAACGCTGAGGAATGGCTGGCCCCCTTGGCCGTAGCCGAAAATGTGCAATTAACCTTGAGCAGCGACCTATACCATGGAGACAACTGGGAGACCAACGAAGTCAAGAATGCAACAAGGGCTGCGAACAAGCTGGGCCTCAAAGTGGGCATAATCGCCATCAAGAACCCAACGCAGACGGCAAGCGTCAAGGAGATCGAAGGAGCAAAAGTAGACCTATGCGAGCTGATGTACAAGGGCAGAGCGGCCGTCAAGCTCACGGAGAAGGCCATCAAGAAGCCTTGGAAGGAATTCACAAAGTGTCCCTACGAAAACCTTGCAAGTCCGGAAAGGGTTCATGTTGACCCGCTCGGGCATGTGCATGTTTGCCAGGGGATTTCAATAGGCAACGCTTGGCAAAAGCCATTTTCTAGAATAATCACAGAATACAGGCCTGACGAGAATGCGGTTCTTGAAGCCCTGATTCGCGGCGGTCCAGTCGCCCTGGTCGAAAAGTTCGGCTTGCCCCACGATGAGTTCTACGCAGACGCATGTCACTTGTGCTACTCAACTCGCTGTATGCTTCGAGGCAAGCAGCAATGTACACTGGCGCCTGACGAGATGTACGGCAAAGATGATGACTGAAGAGATTGGATTCTCCTGCGAGAGATTCTTGGAAGTAGCCTCGACAGGATTCAAAGAGCCAGCCTAGCAAATGTGTTCGTAGGACCTTGTTGCCTAAACTACGGTCGCCGAATATCAATCGTACTTGGAATTCTTAAATAGAAACAGGTTGGACTATGAACCAGAGGAGAAGATGGTGTGAAAGTTCATGTTTGAGACGATTATGGAAATTGAGTTGAAGAAGATCCGGCCTAGCAAGCTGAACCCACGGTTAGAGATTAATCTGGAACGTCTTAGTGAACTCGCTGGAAGCATCAGGGAAGTTGGGTTGCTTGAACCGATAATCGTGAGGCCAGTTGCTGAGGAATTTGAGGTGGTGGTGGGTGAAAGACGATACCGAGCGTCGCAACAGGCTGGGCTCGAAAAAGTGCCTGCAATCGTCAGGGAATTCAGCGACGATGAGGTAGTTCAGTTGAACCTTATTGAGAACGTCCAACGAGAAGAACTGAGCGCCGTTGAAAAAGGTAACGTGTGCAAATACCTCTTAGACAACTGCCCAGATCGTTATCCGAACCAAAAAGCAATCGCGGACAGAATCGGCGTCAGCGCCGATGCAATATCTGCTTGGCTCAGATCAGCCGAAGTGGTTCCTGAGGAGGTTCAAAAGCTCGTTGCCCCATCTACAATTTCCGGGAGCGTGCCTCAAGGAAAAATCGACTACGCAACAGCCCTAAAAGTTGGACGCTCCATTAAGGAGCCCGAAAGACAGGTTGAAATAATAAGAAAGCTGGCGGAGAAGCGGATTCCCGTTAAAGATAGAGCCCAAATCATCGAAAGGCTGACTCGTGAGCCGGAAAGACCCGTCGAAGAAGTCATGGAAGAAGTCGCTAAAGCTCCATACGAACTACAATTCTTCGCCCATGAAAAGAAGCCTATAGTTGACGGCGAGAAGACGCAGACGTCGAGGACCACGATCCCTGATCCCAAGATCAAAGCAGGTGCTATCGTGCACGCAGTTATAAGAGAACCCCGCTTCGCGGACCTACGAATAACATCCGTTGAAAGAAAGAAGCTGAAATACTTCGACAAAGAGGACGCAGAGCGAGAAGGCTACAAAACGATAGAAGAGTTCAAGAAGAGGTGGCGGGAAACCTGTGGCGAATTGGACGAAAATGAGCTTGTTTACGTCATCCATTTCGAAAAAGTCGCATAAACTCAGGCAGGCTGACACGACTGCCAGAATCAAAGGCAAACAAACTGCGAAGGCATCGGCTACCTTGAATTTTTCAGGCCCGTATATGCTTTCCTAGTGCGCGCCGGGGAAGATCGGGTCAGACGACGTACTCTCCTGTTTCCTCGAAATTCTTCACGATTTCCATGACACGCTTGGGTGCGTTGATTGCCTGTATAGGAATCCCGCTGAGGAGGGCCCATGGGCTCCTTTTCGCGATCACCGAGGCAACGTGTTTTTCGCCGAAGCATCGTTTGGCTACTTCGTAGACCATTCTTCTGACTTCTTCTTCAGAGTACTCTCCCAAGGCGTGCAAGTATTCATGCAGGAGTAAGTTGTAGATTAAGGCGTTGACCACTCGCTTTGACTCGACGGTGGCCTCAACGATTTGCACTAGCGTTCTGTTGAGAACGATGTTGTTGGTTCCGATTGGGTGGTAGGCGCCGAGTTGCACGGGCAAGTCATCGAGGAAGAGCATCATTCTGTCTCTGCGTCTATTTAGAGATGCCTTGACGGTATCCTTGACGATTTGCCATACTTCAGCATAACCATTCGCCGTTTCTAGGCTATTGACAAAATCTGGAGCGCCCGAAGAACCACTTTGTTTCATACGTGCCCGCGCTAGGCTACTTTGAAAAACTTTTCTTTCGGTGCTCCGCATACCGGGCATTTTTCAGGCGCGGTACCTTCAACAGTGTTTCCGCAGACGCTGCAAACGTAATAATCGACCTGTGCCAGTTCTTGGTTGGTCTCAAGTTGTTTTTCGACCTTTGCGAACAGCTTTGCATGAACTTGCTCCACCTTGTTGGCGACATCAAAACTCCAGACAGCCTGCTTGTTGCCCTCTGCTTTAGCTGTTTGCAAGTATTCTGGATACATCTTTTGATATTCGAAAGTCTCTCCCGCTATTGCGGCACGCACGTTCTCTTTTGTTGTGCCGACTTGGCCTGTTATCTGCAGATGATTCAAAGCGTGAACCGTCTCTGCTTCGGCAGTGGCTCTGAGAAGCTTCGCCACCTGCGTGAATCCTTCCTCGTCGGCTTTTCTGGCAAAGGCCAGGTATCGACGATTCGCCTGGGATTCCCCTGCAAAAACACTTTTCAAATTGTCACTTGACTTGCTCATGGTTGTTCCACTTCGGTTTTTAATACTCGATCCACTGCATATAAACGATTCTGAGGCATGCGAGCTCAAACATATGGTTCCTAGATCTTGGATTCGCAAAAGCAATAAATGGTTGTAAATGAAGAATGAGTATACATTGGTTTAGGAGATGTGGTTGAATGGCTACAATAGTTATCGTGAGAGATGTCATGTCAAAGGATGTTAAGGTCGTGCGTCCAGACACCACGATGAAGGAAGTAGTGGCCACGATGAACAAGTTCGGCATAGGTTCGATAATAGTTGTTCAAGGCGAAAGGCCGGTGGGCATCATAACTGAACGTGACATCCTCAGAAGGCAAGTCGAACCATGCTTGGCCCCGGAGACTCTCACTGCCAGGCATGTTATGACAAGCCCTCTTGTGACGATAAATGAAGAGGCAAGCATCGAAGAGGCTGCCAGACTCATGGCAAAGAAGAAGGCCAAAAGGCTCCCAGTCATGGACAACGGTAAGCTCGTTGGAATATTGAGCTATACGGATATCGTCTTCAAAGTGCCAGAGATGCTCTCCACGCTTGAAGAGCTTCTTAGACCTTACCATCGATCATCCTAGTCTTCTCAACAAGTGCTCAGCTTGCTAGAACTCCGGTTTGGGTTTACAGAGTTTCTTGTTCAGACATGACTTGATGAACCCGTAGTACTCCGGATCAGGCTTTCCAGGGCGGCTCTTGAACTCTCCATGGAATTGAGAGGCGAAGAAGAAGAAACGATCTCGAAGCTCGAGGATCTCCATCCTGCGACCGTCCGTGCTCTTGCCTGAGAACACCAGACCATTTTTCTCAAGCCTTTCAAGAAAATCAAGGTTGACCTCAAACCTGTGCCTATGGCGCTCGCAGATCTCTTCGCTCTTGTACAAACTGCACGCTAAAGTGTTCAGTTTGACAACTATCTTGTGTGCCCCTAAACGCATCGTTGCTCCCTTGATTTCTATTCCTCTCTGTTCAGGCATCAGGTCAATCACCGGATTTGAAGAGCCAGGGTTGATCTCCGTGCTGTTTGCGTCATTAAGACCACAAACGTGTCTGGCAAATTCGACCACTGCGAGTTGGAACCCGTAGCATATTCCGAGAAATGGAATGTCGTTCTCCCTTGCGAATCTTATGGCTGTTATTTTCCCTTCAGTACCTCGGGGGCCAAAGCCGTAGGGTACAAAGATTCCGTCAAAATCCTTCAGGGCTTCTACGGCTTTTGGGTTCTGTTCGAGTTTTTCGGCCTCTAAGTATTGAATGCAAACCTTCGTTTTGCATGCAGCCCCACCATGGCGCAGTGCTTCATTCATGCTCACGTAGCTATCTGTAAGCCCTGCGTATTTGCCTACTAGAGCAATTTTCACTTCATGCTCTGGGTTTAGGATCGCGTCGACGAACTGTTTCCATTCTTTGAAGTCTTTCTTCTTGTCCGCGAAACCGAATCTTCTGCATATGAAATCGCCCATTCCCTGATCGTCCAAGATCAGCGGAACCTGATATATCGATTCAACATTGTAGGAGCAGAAAACTGCATCCTCAGGGATTGTTCCGAACAGCGCTATCTTTCTTCGAGATTCAGCATCTATCATTTCTGGACTTCTAGCGACGATGATGTCAGGCTGAATACCAATGCGCCTCAGTTCGTTAACGCTGTGCTGAAGGGGCTTTGTCTTCATCTCTTTTGTAACGTCCAGAACCGGCACCAGAGCTACGTGGATGTACAGAGTATTCTCGAGACCTTCTTCTAGGCGCATCTGCCGGATGGCCTCAAGAAAAGGCTGACCTTCAATGTCTCCCACGGTGCCTCCTACCTCGGTCAAGACAACGTCTGCGGCAGCACCCTTTGCCACGCTACGAATGCGGTGCTTAATCTCGTTAGTGATGTGAGGCACGATCTGCACGCATCTACCTAAGAAGTCTCCCCTGCGCTCTTTCTCAATGACCGCTTTGTAGACCATGCCGGTCGTAACGTTGTTCTCGGTCTTAAGATCAAGATCGAGATAACGCTCATACCAGCCCAGATCGAGATCAGTCTCACCGCCATCATCAGTCACGTATACTTCGCCATGCATGTATGGGTTCATGGTGCCTGCGTCAACGTTCACGTATGGGTCAATCTTCACCACTGTGACCTTCAAACCCCTAGTTTGAAGCATCTTGCCCACTGAGGAAGTCAAGATCCCCTTGCCTACAGAACTCAACACTCCGCCCGTGACAAAAATAAACTTAACCAAACAGGTTCTCCCCCGTAATAACAATGCCATAAACCCAAATCAGCATTTAAGTCCTTTCATCGAACACAGAAAGCTTGAAAGTCACATTTCCAAAGAGATCAATCATGCTTGAACGTGACACATCCTCCGAGTATACCGCAAAAATCAAGCTTTCTGGCGTCAAATCGATGTATTGTGCGATCATGATTGAAGGCAGAGAGCAATCGTTGAAAATTATTGAGCGCGCTAATCTAGAGCGTAAATCTCTATTCTCCATCAAAATCCAGAATTGAATAATCTTAATAGCGTCTGGATGGAGGGATAACAGGAACTTGGGTCGACCAGCATGAAGGCTAAAGAACTGTCTGCCCAGCAGGAATTGAAGAATGATGAAGAATCACGGTTGGAAATCGACAGTGAAGCAGAACAGATTTCCGCCGACAAACCGACAGTAACAATAAAAGAAAAACGAAAATCAAAGAATGAAAGCAACAAACCCAAATGTCAAACAGGCGATGAAGAGAAAAAGAGCGTTTTTGTCAACGGTCTCGCTGTTGGTGTAGGAACAGGATTTATCGCAACTTTCGTCGTAATGTGGATCGCGGTTTTCTTCTCTCCGCAGTTGCCTGCAGGAACAACATACCAGACCATGATTTCAATATTCATCTATCCGCTAGTCTACTTGCTGGCTGTAGGATCTATCTCGCTGACTGCCGGCATAGTAAGACAATACTACGCTCGCCAGAACGGCCAGGCTCATAAACTCTGATTGAATCTTGTCCAATCCCAATATCCGCGTCCTAGCGGTAGAACCTTAAGAGCGGCGCCAAACGTCGGGATTCTTGTACGTCACTTTGGGGCCGCTTTTCCAAAGCAGTTCGAAACCTCTTAGGAACGCGTTGCTTGACAATTTATTTCCCATTTCACATCATCACACAGTTGTTTACATCTTGTATCGCACTATTTGAGAGACTTAAGCTTTACTGTTTACTAGTACAACATAAATACAAGAGCCATGTGGGCTCACCGTGATGATTAGTCAGTCCCTTGTTCTTTGGCGTTTTTAGGCTTGGGGTCACATCGTCTTTGTTGTGCTATTTCGACGGTGACTTGGCTCGGCTCAGGATTGAGTCTAACTGCTCCCCATTGAGTGCTAGTCCGTGCAGGAACTTCCCTCGAAACTTGGGCTCTTTGAGAAATGTTTTCTTGATCGGCAGTGGTTTCTCAAACTTGATAACGTATTTGAAGACTAAGGCTTCTTTCCACTTCTCAGGCTCAAGTCTTTCTTCTTCGGGAAGCTCATTCTGTTGACAGACATTTTCTATTACCCCATAACCGACGACAGAGTCTCCGGATTCTGTCTTATGTATGAAGATTATGCTCTGATCAGACTTCCACTTCCTGCGAAGGTTCGTGTAGTAGATCGCCATGTCGAAAACGTGGTTAACCCAGTAGTCCGACATAATTCGAAGAACGTACCCTGCAATCTCTGCCATTTGGCCTCTGGCATTACGTACAAGCACAGGCCGTATTAAAGATGCAGGCAGTGGAGCACTCAGGCGCTTAGCCCTAGTTTTGTTGGTAAATGCTGCTTTAACTGCAACATGTTTGTGGCATTTTCTCAGTCAGTTTTTCAAAGCAACCTAATTCAGCGCGCTTTTAGGGCTTCCTCTATCCGATTTACCAGTTGCTCCACACTTCTTGGAAGATAATTGCATTCTACTCTATGGCCGATACATTGACTGTTTGTAGAGCTAGTCTAGTTCTCTTTTCTTAGGGGCGCGGCTCATTCTCCAAATATCTCTGATTGCTCATCTTTGAGTTCTTTAGAAACTTCGGCAATCCCTTTTCGGTTTCGTTCTCGCAGAGCGCGCCCGCTTCAGGGCAAGAACAGAAACTATCATTAAGTCTTAGCTTGGCGTCCTTTGTCTTTTGTTTCAGGAATGGCTACGATTTTCTCAGGTTCGTCGATGATGAAATCGATTTTCTGTTCGTTCTGGCGGCGTCTGTTTTCCTCTGCAATCTTTTCATACCTTCTCATATCATGACACATGCCTAAACCACCTGTGGTCTGTCTGCTTGGTAATTGGCCATGGTTTCTGGCTAAGTAGCTTGTTAAGTGAGAATATGGATTTTGAATCAATCTTCCGCTGAAGTGCTTGTCAAACCATGTGTCAAAGCCAATATCGGCATGAGCGATTTTCGAGCGCGCTAAGCTAGCGGCTAGCTGAGAAAGCTACGCATCCACTGTTTATGCTTATTGGGCAAGTCTTAAGCCACTCGGTTTTGTAATTGTACGTAGGTGACCGTTGTGACGAAGATGTTGTATCTTGAGGACAGTTACACGCGTGAATGTAATGCGACCGTTGTTTCCGTGAAAGATGACAAGTACGTTTCGCTGGACGAATCTGTCTTTTATCCTAAAGGTGGGGGTCAACCGCATGACACAGGAAAGATCATTCGGGGTGACGAGGTCTTCAATGTTGTATTTGTGGCCAAGTTTTCTGGGGAGGTTAGTCATGAGGTCGATCATCCGGGTTTGAAGGCGGGTGATACCGTTCATTGTGTTTTGGATTGGGACAGGCGGTACAAGCTTATGCGAAGTCACACCGCTGCACACTTGTTCGCTTCAATGTTGTGTGTTGGGACCGGCGCTCTAGTGACAGGCAATCAGCTTGAGGTGGATAAGGTCAGGTTTGACTTCAGCCTAGAAAAGTTTGACCCGCAGATTCTGGAGGAGTACCTGGGCAAGGCGAATGCCTTGCTGCGTACCGATACGCCTGTGCGGTGGTATGAATTACCCCGAGAAGAGGCGCTGAAGATCCCGGGCATTGTGAAGATGGCTGAAGCTTTCCCGCCAGAGATTCCCCGTCTACGGATCGTGGAGATCGTCGGCTTGGATAAACAGGCTGACGGCGGTACACATGTCCGAAACTTGAATGAAGTAGGCCAGATCAAACTGCTAAAGATGGAGAACAAAGGGAAGAACAACAGGCGCATATACTTCACACTAGCCTGAGATATGAACTCGCCCGCCAGACCTTCAGTTGGATCATTTTTGCATTCGGATTCTAATTACCGGAGCGTGCGTCCAGCTTGCGTTGTGTTATTACTGTTTTCTATTTTACCAGCAAAACGGACCGATCTGCGTAGTGAACAACGTGGTCGCTTACGCTTCCAAGCATCAACCGCCTTACGATGCCGTGTCCTTTGCTGCCCATGGCGATGATGTCATAGTCTCCGTCTTTTGCAGTTTTGATTATTGTTCTGGCAGGATCGCCCGATTCTAGTTTTTGATCAATCGTTACTCCTTTAGCTTGGCTGGCCGTGTGGGATAAGATCTGACTTCCGATGTCTTTGCTCAGTTTTGGTTTCATGCCAAATAGGTGCGGTTCCAGCACGTTCATCAGTGTTATTTTTGCGTCTGTTTTCTGAGCTAGATTCATCGCACATTCCCAAGCTTTTTGACCATCCGCTGAACCGTCAATTGGAACGAGAATCTTTGATATCTTGTTTCTTTCTCTGGCGATCAACACGGAAGTCTTAGCATGCAATGATACTTTTCTGGCTACGCTTCCCAAATGCAGTGCTTGTTCGTGTTCACCGCTAGACCCCATTGCTATCAAGTCGTAGTTTCCGCTCTCAGCCTCGTTCAATATGACTTCAGTCGGATCAGCGTTTTCAATCTTCTCATTGGCTTCTATGCCTTGTTTCTCGAAAAGAGCCATTGCATCAGCGACTATGGCCTTTCCCCTCTCATTCAGCGACTCCCTAATTTCGTCACTGACTCCCTGCGGTAAAGTCCGCTCAAAGCGTTTCGGACCCTCCAAATATGTTATTGGTTGTACGCCTTCCGCTCCTACAGGAACGTATTCATGCTCTGCCGGCCAAGATTCTGCCAAGGGTAAACCCAACAATTCGTGGTAGACAGCATGAATAACGGTCACTTGCGATCTGAACTTCGTGGCCAAGAGTGCCGCGAGTTCCTGAGCAACCACGGATTGGAGAGAACCATCCGTGGGAACTAGAATTTTATTGAACAATCTTGGGTTTTCCAACGATTTTCCACCCAGACTGCGTATTCACAATGGTTGAATATTAAGCTTCGCACATGACCTAGCCTTCGTTCCTAGCAGAAGAATCTACCGTTGTCAGCTCTTGTTGCGATCTTTGCCCAAAGCCCTTCCACACGTTGCTTTCATCTCAGAAACCATGTAGCTTACCCTCAAAAACTTAAGAACTAGATAGGCTAAATGGAGATAGCCTCGTTCAAGGAACAAGAAGGCGGACTTCGGATGTCTTCTGCATCACCGTCCAACGATGAGTCCAGTCTCAACTTCTTGCCGATCAAGACGCACACTTCTGCAATGGCAAATGGTGTGAGTCTGCGTGTCTATTCAGACACCAGACCGCATAACTGGAAGATAGCCTATTTGCAAAAAGGCCTGATACTCGTTGGAAACGGAACAGAGATGGTAGGAGAAGGTGCAGGCTTCGGGCTTCCTGTTCTCGTTTGCTCAGATGAAACGTATTTTTCAGGGACTTCAAAAACGTCTCTTTCTCATCATGACAGGTTTTGGATTATTCGGAAAGAGTTTGTGATGGACAGAACAGCTAGGAACAGATTTAGAAATGTGACGCTGGAAAATCGCAGGGTACGTGATTTTTTTGGGTATTTGGCTAGCCTTTATCAGAGGCATCCGCAATTACGGTTTCTGGAACTCAAGAAGCTAACTGGACAAATGAACATAGACACCGCTTTCGTTGAAACTATTCCATATGGCAGAGTGATAGTGACCTACTTGATAGACAAGAATCGCATCAGAGTGAAAGTCAATTTTAGGCATCTGAAGAGTGAGGGAATACGAAAGATTTTCATGCTGAACGAGCAGGGATCGAGATTCTTCAGGGAGTACGTTGATTCTGAGGAAACGAAGCTGAGTGATGAAAGAATAGGCGCTTGGGATGAAATAGATGCTACATGGGCTAGTCTGGTCGCTCCACGAAATGGATTTGGCTTCCGTTTGTGGAGACTGGAAAACTGTGTCTTGCGCAGGGGAAGGGAGTTTCTTGAAAATTCTTTAGATTGGGTCGGATTGGACTATGAAGTCAACGGTGACAGTGATGTTTTCGAGTATACAATCGAGATCATAGGTGCGTGACGTGGTTGACGAGAGTGACGTTGGTCTACCCGTACTTTCGGCCTTCGAACGACAATTCAATTTTCAGGCTTCCGCCCCTAGGGCTGGGCTACATAGCCGCATGTCTGAGAGAGCATGACGTTTCGGTCCAGTTGGTGGATTGCACTTTTCTGGACGAGGCCACGGCTTTGCAGAAGATCAGGCTTTCGCGCCCAGACATTGTAGGAATTCAGGTCATGTTCTCGATAAAGGAAAAGGCCCTTCGAATGGCTCATGCTCTCAGAAAGGATGTCAAGCTGCTTGTTGCTGGTGGTCCACTTCCATCGTCGGATCCTTTGGATTTTCTCGACCTTTTCGATGTTGTCGTCGTCGGAGAAGGCGAGCAGACCATGCTTGACCTAGTTCGAGCGGTGCAGGAGGGCATCAGATTAGAAAGCGTTTATGGAATCGCTTTCAAGCAGAAAGGCCAAGTCAGGCTTACTCCTGCTCGAGGCTTTATCGAAGATCTTGACGAAATCCCGTTTCCCGCTAGGGAAATGTTTGACAATGAAGCCTACAAAAAATATTACTCGAAGAGTTTCGGTTACTCAACGACATCGGTGATGACGTCGAGAGGCTGCCCCTTTCAGTGTGATTTTTGCAGCAGGCCTGTGTTCGGCAACAGGTTCAGGTCGAGGTCCGCCGCGAACGTGGCGGATGAGGTTGAAGAGGTTAAGAAGCTGGGCTACGAGAGAGTGTGGTTTGCCGACGACTGTTTCACGTTGAACCGGAAGAGGCTGCTTGACATATGCCAGGAATTGACTAATAGACACGTTGACGTTGGCTGGGAATGCCTATCAAGAGTTGACACTGTCGATTCGGAAGTTGCCAAGAACATGAAGAGAGCCGGATGCGTACGAGTATTCTTCGGAATAGAGTCTGGGAACGATTCAATACTGAAGCTCATGAAGAAAGAAGCAACAACAAAACAGGCCAAAGAGGCTGTTAACATCTTTAAGAAGGTTGGTGTTCAGACTGGCGCGTTTTTCATACTTGGCTACCCTGGTGAAAACGATAGGACTATTTTGGACACGGTTGATTTTGGGTCTTCGCTTCCGCTGGACTATCTCTCTTTTACGTTTCCTTACCCGATTCCTGGGACACCCCTATTCGAGAGGGTCAAGAACCGTATGTTTTGCGAGGATTGGGAGGAGCCTGAGGGCTTTCACATCGTAAAGCATAAATTGCTCTTCCGTTCCGATTTTTCTGAGACAAAGCTGAAATTCGCCATTTTCAAGGGCATGACCCAGTTTTACATACGGAAATATCTTGGAAGAAGAGGATACAACGTACTGGGCAGGCTGTTTGAACGTCTCACGGACACTGTCTACAGTGTTCTGCCTTGACTTTTCACGGAGGGCCTTGGGCTTGTCCAAGGCATGCGTTGCTCAGTCTTCGTCTTCCGGTTCGTGTTGACGCCAAATGCAAGGCGCTCTCGGAAAGGGCAGACGCGAAGGGCTCACAGGAGACTAGGGGGCTATCGCTATTTTGATCTCCGTCTTCGAAGTCAAGAGCAGATCAAATGCCTGTCTGATCTCGTCAAGGTTCATCTTCTTCGTAACCAAGGGCTGCACATCAATCGTTCTTGACGCTATCAGGTCCAAGGCTTGCCTAAAATGCAACGGAGTCGCATGAAAAGCACCCAGAACAGTGAGTTCTCCATAGTGAACCATCTCAGTGTCAAGCTTGATCTCGGTTCCAGGAGGACTTCCCCCGAATTCGAGCACGGTTCCGCCTTTCCTAACGAGCCTAATAGCCTGCTCCCAAGTGGCAGGCAGCCCTATGGCCTCTATCGCCACGTCTGCACCGTACCCGTCTGTCAGCTTTCGAACCTTCTCAACAGCATCGTCGGTCCTACTGTTGATGGTCTCGTCTGCACCTAGTTTTCTCGCAAAATCCAGCCTTTCATCAACGATGTCTATCAGCACCGTTTTCTTCGCACCCAGTCTCCTAGCAGTCAGAAGATGCAGGAGTCCAATCGGTCCTGCACCGATTATTGCAACCGTGTCACCAAGCTTTACACGCGCCTCCTCAATACCATGGAGCACGCAAGCGAGCGGCTCAGTCATGGCTGCTTCTTCATACGAAACTCCAGATTGGATTTCCTGCATGTTCACGAATACCATGCGGGCCGGAACCTTGATGTACTCTGCATATGCTCCCCAAAGCCAAATCATGTTCTCGCACAGATTGTACTTGCCCTTCTGACACATTGTGCAATGCAAGCATGGAGCACTGTTTCCTGCGCGAACGCGCATCCCCTTCGTCGGCCAGTCTAGGCCCTTGCTGACTTCAACCACGTCTCCTGCCCATTCATGCCCGAAAATCGTGGGAAGTTTAATGACTCTTTCAACGTAGCCTCTCTGAAAGATCTTCAAGTCAGTCCCACATGTTGTGGCTGCCTTGACCTTTACCAGAGCCTCGCCAGTTTCGAGCTTGGGCACTTCAACATTTTCAATTCTCAAGTCTTTTACGCCATAAAGCAAAGCGGCTTTCATTTTGCATCACTCATTCAGCACGATAACCTTCAAACTCTCGTTGCTCTCTGAGGCTGTTTTGAACGCCTTTGCCGTCTCGGCAAGTTTGAAGCGATGAGTTATCAGATCCTTCACGTTCAGTTCTCCAAACGTCATCATTTCCAAGGCCTCTTTCGTTTCCAAGTGAGAAGTCGAATAGGATGGAATTATTTTGAGTTCATTGAAGAACAATTCCTTAGGGCTTACTTGCAAGTATTTGCCAGGGGTAGTGGGCGCAAAAACGCAGAGTTTACCGCCTTTACGGCAAATGCTCATGGCCGTTGTATAGGCTTGCAGGCTTGGCGCAGTCACAATGGCCACGTCAACACCTCTGTCCTCAGTCTCAGCGTTGACGATTCTTACAAAATCTTCATCTTCAGGGTTGACTGCCACGTCTGCACCGAATCTTCTGGCGGCATCCAACCTGTATTCAAACAGGTCGCTGACAAACGTTTTTGAAGCTCCGAAAAGCTTCGATAAAGCCAGGTGGATAAGGCCTGTAGCTCCAGCGCCGATTACAGCTACTGTGTCGCCTGCCTGTAAGTCACACTTCTTTATGGCTCGTATGCAGCAGCCGATAGGCTCAATAAGCGTAGCCTCTTCGTAAGGCATAGCATCTGGAATTTTCAAGGTGTCCAGCTTAAGATTCGGTGCTGGAACCCTGAAGTATTCTGAAAACCCGCCAGGTTTGATGTTCGTCTCATGAAACTGTTCGCACAGAGTGTAGTCCCCACGTAGACAGTAATGGCATTTCAGACAGGCCACATGGTGGTGCACGAAAACCCTATCGCCAACTTCGAAACCCGCGACTTTGTCACCCTTCTTGGCAATAGTCCCTGCTGGTTCATGCCCAAGAACCAATGGAGCCTTGCTGCTGAGATACCAGTCCATCAGATCTGAACCGCACACTCCGCACGCCTTCATCTCCACTAGGGCTTCATCTTCGCCTATTTTCGGCACAGAAGTTTCCTCTATCCGCACGTCCTGTGGTCCATAGTACATTGCGGTCTTCATCGCGGCTCAATCGTTCTTCAGCCATCAAACACATAAGACTTTCCGAAATCGCAAAGAGGCAATGATCCCAAAAGGCTAGGCCAAGAATCAAGGTTCGGACTCTTGAAGCTTGTCGCGGATCTTCCGCAGAAACTCGGCCGCAGGAGCTCCATCCACGATTCTATGGTCATACGTTAGGCTCAGAGTCATCATGGGTCTGACTTCCACTTTCCCATCAATCACGACCGGCTTTTCCTTGATGGCTCCAACGGCAAGGATGGCTGCTTCAGGCGGATTTATGATAGGAATGAAAGAATCAACTTCGTACATTCCAAGGTTTGTGATCGTAAAAGTGCCGTTTGAAACTTCTTCCTTAGCCAGCTTCCCCTGTTTGGCCTTTGAAGTCAAATCCTCAACAGCCTTCTCCACTTCCTCAAAGGTCTTCTTTGCCGCATCTTGTATGACTGGGACAACCAGGCCATTCTCTGTTGCCACCGCCAAGCCTACGTTGATCGCCTCGAAGACTCTCACCTGATTTCCTTCCAAAGAGGAATTTATTCTTGGATGCTCAGCAAGCGCACTTGCGACAGCCTTCACAAGGATGGCAGAATAGGAAACTCGCAGACGCTCACGCAGGATCATGGCTTTGGAAGCATCGACCTCCATCATCACAGTGCTGTGCGGTGCTGTTCTAAAACTCTCAGAAAGACGCTCGGCAGAAGTCTTTCTGAACCCAACAAGGGGAAACGTTTCCTTTACCTTCAGCAGTGTTCCGCGACTTTCCTCGAGTAGCCGTTCAACATCCGCCTCAACGATCCGTCCCTCCGGTCCGCTACCCTCAACAAGGGACAAATCGATCCCGCGCTCTCTTGCAAGACGTTTAGCCGCAGGCGAAGCCAAAATGCCGGCCCTTTCTTCCTCAACTGTTTCAATCTTTTCGGCGCCCATTTCTACTTCTGAAAAGGGCTCATCAGACCCTGTAATGACAGCCAGAACCTGATCTACCTGAGCTTCAGAACCAGCTTCTACCAAAATCTTTCGGAGTATCCCAGAGGCAGGGGCTTCAACGTCGTACGTAGCCTTTTCTGAAATGACTTCCACTAGCGGCTCGTTCTTTTCTACGGTTTCACCTTCTTTCTTGTACCATTTGCCGACTGAGCCTTCCTTCATCGTCAGGCTGAGCCTAGGCATGACCACCTTTGTGACCATTTTACATGACTTCCTTGACTGCTTTGATTACCGTCTTTTCGTTCGGAATCACGTACTGCTCCAAAGGGGGACTGAACGGAATAGGAGTGTCAGGTTCAGCCAAACGTTTTATCGGCGCATCTAAGTAGTCCAGAGCTTCTTCGGCAACGGAGGCAGCGATTTCAGCGCTCACTCCTGCGGTCTTGCAGTCTTCGCTCACGATGACTATTCTTCCAGTCTTCTTGACCGACCTCATTATCGTTTGCTTGTCCAAGGGAGTCAGAGTCCTCAGGTCAACGACCTCAGCGTTTATTCCTTCCTTTTCAAGAGACTTGGCAGCCTTAAGCGCTACGTGAACCATGTATAAAGTGGCCACTATCGTGGCGTCGGAGCCCTCTTTCTTAACGTCTGCCTTACCGAATGGAACGGTGTAGTCTTCCTCAGGAACCTCACCTTCGATGGGATACAATAGCTTGTGTTCACAGAAGAAGACTGGGTTATTACCGCGTATGGCCGTTTTCAAAAGCCCCTTCGCATCATACGGCGTTGATGGCACCGCAACGTACAAGCCGGGAACATGCATGAACCAAGCTTCCAGGCTTTGTGAATGGTGTGAAGCTATGTTCACGCCTGCCCCGAAAGGCGTTCTGATCACCAGTGCACATCTTGCTTGTCCCCCGAACATGTAACGTATCTTCGCTGCCTGGTTGGCAATCTGATCCATGGCTAGGGCAGTCAAGTCCCCGAACATTATTTCTGCGACGGGCCGCAAGCCGGTGATCGCGGCACCGACGGCTGTCCCGATTATGGCCGATTCGGATATAGGAGTATCCCTAACCCTTTCGTCGCCGAACTCTTCAGCCAAACCAGCAGTAACCTTGAAGGCTCCTCCCCAACATTTGCCAATGTCTTCTCCGAGCAGAAAAACCGAAGGATCCAAACGCATTTCCTCCCTCAACGCTTCCCGCAACGCATCACGGTACGACAAGCTTCTCATGTTGGTTCCTCCTTCAACCGTAGACATCCTCCAGAGCCTCTTCAGGCAGTGGAAACGGGCTTTCAAGGGCAAATCTGACTGCAACATCAATCTTGGCTACTGCCTCTTTCTCAACCGACTGAAGCTCAGCCTCGCTGAAGGAGTATTCACGAACAAGGCATTCCCTGAAGCCTCTGACAGGATCCCTTCGAAGCCATTCTTGAACCTCCTCTTTAGGCCTGTATTTCGCAGGATCAACTCGTGAATGCCCCTTATGCCTGTAAGTTTTGCATTCGATAAGCGTCGGCCCTTCCCCTCTCCTCGCTCTTTCAACAGCCTCATATGTGGCCTCGTAAACCGCTAAGACATCGTTGCCGTCCACATTCGCCCCTCGAATCCCGTACGCCAAGGCTCGATCAGCGATGTTCTCTATGTTCATAGCGCATGATTGTCGAGTTCCCATCGCATACAGGTTGTTCTCGCACACAAAAATGACTGGCAACTTCCACGTAGATGCCATGTTCAGGCTCTCATGAAACGTTCCCTGGTTTGAGGCACCCTCGCCGAAAAAACAGGCTACAACTTGATCCGTTTTCCTAAGCTTAGCCGAAAGCCCCGCGCCGACAGCTATTGGAAGCCCTGCACCCACAACCGCCGTTGCGCCCAGCATCCCTATGCTGAAGTCTGCTATGTGCATCGAGCCGCCTTTGCCTTTGCAATAGCCAGTTTTCTTACCCAGGATTTCAGCCATGGTTCGATTCAAGTCGGCGCCCTTTGCTATGCAATGCCCATGGCCCCTGTGCGTGCTCGTGATATAATCATCTTTTCTCAGCCTACTGCAAACGCCTACTGCGACCGCTTCCTCTCCAGCATAAAGGTGGATCGTGCCTGGAACAAGGTTTTGACCATAAAGTTCGAAGACTTTCTCTTCGAACAGACGGATTTCAACCATTCTTCTGAACATTTCAACAAGATTTTCTCTTGTCAAGTTCGAAACCAATCACTTTCACGACCATTGACAGATGATTCACGCTTTATAGATCTTAAGACTTTTATAATGTTTTTTCCACGTTGTGCCAATTCACGAAAAAGGTTTGTTGCCTCACTCCAGCAACAGTAGCGCGCTAGGAGATAATAGTGATCATAGGGCAAATATTCTTTCCAGAACAAAACTCTATGACAGAAAACCTGTAGCTCAAACGCTCAGAGGTAACTTTAATGAATAACCGTAAGCGCAGGCTACATGAGTTAAGTTGCAGAGCGTAGCAAAACGTTATAGAGCCACGGTCGTAGAGTATTGAACGGGTAAAACTGCCGCCTGCGAGCCATAATTGAGGTTTTGAGGGGGACGAATGCAAAAATCCTATTCAAAAATGCTTGGCATCGTCGGAAAGCCTAACACTGGCAAATCAACGTTTTTTTGTGCCTCAACTTTGGCGCCGGCTGAGATTGCAAACTACCCGTTCACGACGATAAAGCCGAACAGAGGAGTGGGATACGTCAGAAGCCCATGTGTTCACGGAGATTTCAACGTTAAAGACAATCCGGCAAACTCGCTATGCATGGACGGAGTGCGACTGATCCCCGCGGAGTTCATCGACTGCGCAGGACTCGTGCCAGGAGCCTGGGAAGGAAGAGGGTTGGGAAACCAGTTTCTGGATGAGATTCGCAAGGCAGACGCACTGGTTCATGTCGTGGACGCCTCTGGAGGAACGGACTGCGAAGGAAGACTCTGCAAGCCTGGGGAGCATGATCCGCTTGAAGACGTCAGATTCTTAGAACGCGAAATCACGATGTGGATGGCTAACATATTGAAAAAGGACTGGCCGAAGATCGCCAGGACAGTTGAAGCCGAATCAAAAGACCTCTTCTCGATGCTTGAGGAACGGTTGAGCGGATTGTCAATAAAGAGAAATCACATCATCGAAGCAACAAGGAGAATTGGGCTGAATACAGATAAGCTCACGAGTTGGAGTGAAGACGATTTCTTGAAATTCGTGGACACATTGAGGCAGATAGCTAAGCCGATGATAATAGCAGCGAACAAGATGGACATGCCGTGTGCCGAGGAAAACTTTGAAAAACTAAAGAAATCAGACTACATTGTCATTCCATGCTGTGCAGAGGCCGAACTCGTTCTCAGAAGGGCAGCAGAAAAGCAGTTGATCGACTATCGGCCTGGAGACTGCAACTTCAAAATCCTGAAACCGGAAAAACTCAGCGAAAGTCAACTGAAGGCACTGGAAACTGTCAGAGAGAAGATCCTTCTCAAGTTTGGATCCACCGGAGTTCAAGAAGCCGTAAACACCGCTTTCTGCAAGCTATTGAACATGATTACGACGTATCCAGTAGAGGACTTGGAGCACCTGGCAGACCACAACGGAAGAGTGCTTCCAGACGTGTATCTTGTGCCTTATGGAACGACCGCGCGTCAACTTGCCTACATTATTCATACAGAACTCGGCGAAGGTTTCATCTATGCTGTTGAGGCGAGAGAAAAAAAGAGAGTCGGAGAAGACTACGTACTCAAGGACAGGGACGTTTTGTCGATAGTTAGTGCCAGGAAGAGAGCTTAGTCCTTTGACTTCTCAGGCGCCGAAGCGTCTCTTGCGGTTCTGAAAAGTCCTTACGGCCCGCAGTAGGTCTATGATGCGGAAATCGGGCCAGTAGACATCGAGAAAGCAGAGTTCACTGTAGGCAGATTGCCACAAGAGGAATCCGCTCAATCTCTCCTCGCCTGAGGTCCTGATGATCAGATCAGCGTCCTGTTTCGGCAGATGTGCCGTGTAGAGGCGCTGCTCGAACGTTGCTTCATCAACTTCTTCTGGGCTGAGTCTTCCAGCATGGACATCCTCAGCGATTTTTCTCGCAGCGTCCACGATTTCCGCTCTGCCCCCGTAGGCGAAAGCAAAATTGAGGAAGTGGCCATCATAATCTTGAGTCGCCTTTTCAACGTTATGTATGATCTGCTGCAAATCCTCGGGCAACAGGTTGATTCGACCGATGACTTTGACTCGGATCCTATGTTTGATTACGCGCTCATCTGTCAATATCTTCCGCAGGTTCTCAGAAGCGATGCGCATTATTTCTGCAACCTCTTCTCTTGAACGCCCAAAGTTCTCAGTGGAAAAAGCGTAAAGAGTTATCGATTTGACTTTAAGCTTTATGCACCAATCGATTAGTTGCTCAATTTTTTCAGCGCCTTTCTCATGTCCTGACCATGAGTTGAGAGCATTATCAAACGCCCATCTTCGATTTCCATCCAGAATTATGGCTATGTGTTCGGGTTTGGCGCCGTTCTCAACCTGTCGCCACAACCACTTTTCATAAACTTTGTACGCGCCGATGTCCGAAAGGATAGTTTTGAACATCATCTGACCCTCGCATCCTGCAATGAGTGGGCACAGTTGCAGTTTTCTCCACGTTCATCAGGTAGACTTGCCACAGTCTCAATTAAAACTTCCTTCAACTTTGGAAGAATCTGTTTGGACACCGTTGAAACCTCAGAAGCTGTTAGTCGCTGCTGCATGCCCGCCGCCATGTTTGAAACATAGCATATGCTCGCATAACACATCTGAAGTTCGCGTGCAAGCACAACCTCTGGAACGCCAGTCATCCCTACGATGTCACACCTCAGCCGCCTAAAAAGCTCAACCTCAGCTGGAGTCTCAAAGCGTGGTCCTTCAGTGCAGACGAGAACAGCTTTCTCCCATACGCGCAAATCGTGCTTCTTCGCGTTTTCGACTAGCAGTTTCCTCATCTCTGGGCAGTACGCTTCTGAAAGGTCAATATGTGTCACGGGCGAGTTGTCATAGAACGTAGTAGGGCGAAGCTTCGTAAAGTCGACAAAATCGTTGGGAACAACTATGTCGCCAGGTTTGAGATCACGGTTTATGGCCCCTACAGCGTTAGTGGCCAAGATTCTCTTCACGCCAGTGTTATGCAACGCGTACACATTTGCCCTGTAGTTCACTTTATGCGGTGGGATTGAATGGTCTTCTCCGTGTCTGAGAAGAAGAATCACCCTCTTGTTTTCCATGGTTTCGGCGAAAACGGGGGAAGCTTCACCGTAGGGTGTTCTCAGACGCACCCTTCTTGCATTCTGAGATATGTCTCCGAAGCCTGTGCCTCCGATTATCGCGACACTAGCCTTCTCCAAACTCTTCAGCCTGCTCTTTCGTCGCGCGGAAGAAGCTCCTTGAAGACCTATGAACTACGAATATGACCAGGACCGAGGCGACCCCGATTAGTATGCCTACGACAACGGTGAAAATGAGCTTGTCGTAACTGCTTTCTGGTCTATTCAACAAGACAGAGGCCTCGTTTAATATCTGGCTTGACCATCCGACAGTAACGATCAGCGCCGCGTTCCGCAGTAGTCTTGTGTCGTGTTCCAAATACCAACGTATGGCTCTTCCTATCAAGGCAACGCAAATGCCCACCGTTATCAGTATCGTTGCGTCTTCGATGAAATGGCCAGCGAGTTTTGGAAGAATGTTTATCCAGCCAGCTAGGTTAGGCGGCGGCGCGATTGTTTTTGCAAAAGTCGCAGCATTTGCCCAGCCTAAGTAGACGCCTAGCACTACGCATAAGGTGCCGCCCAGTATGGAGAAGTTGGAGATTTGAACCCTGAGGGGTGGAGGGGAGTATTCCTTTATCCACGTGTAGAAATTCTTGGCCGCTCTGTCAGCCCCAAAGCCCTTCACTACCAGGATGGCGCTCAGGACGAAAACGAATACTATCCAAAATATCGAGAGAAGGTTGAACAGCCAAAGGACACCTGCGATTAATACAAGTATGCCCGGGACGCCTAGGATGAAACGCGAGTAGCGTGGGTTATCCATGATCGTTCTCAAGTATCTAGAGAATAGCGCGGCCGTTTCCTCGATTGATTCACTGTGCTTAACGACTATTCTGCTTATCGATGAGACTTGCACCCGGGACTGCACGAGTGGAAGGACGGCTTCGTCTGAGTATCCGTCAACGACTAGGACGACCTCTTTCGCGGGAAAAGAGTGGAGCACTTCGCCGAGCTCCGCAACCACTTTCCTGTCTGCTCCGACCCCTCCTAGTTCAGACCCGGATATTGTCGCTATTTCAAAGGCTTCTTTAGGATTGTTTTCCTCTTTCAGATGATCGTATATTCGAACTGCCTCGAACATCGCGTTGGCATCTGGCTCTTCGGGATCGCTGAGGGCCAGCTTCACGGCTGCGTCAATGTTCTGTTCTCTTCCGATAACAGGAGTCTTAACCTCAGCCTTTGCTCCGATATCACCGTCCCTGTCTACACACAGAACAATGATTCGTTTCTGTTCGCCTTCTGCCAACTCTTCCTTTGCCATGCTATTCTCTAATCTCGTATAATCAGAACATGCTTCACTTTAATCTTTCGCGATTGAAAGAATTTTTCTGCGCAATTTCCTCTAGTCTGGTCCTTGGCCAACCAGAGAGTTGCCACGCTAAATATGGTTAGCTCTTCAAAATTGGACGTAAGCCTTAGAACCTCGTTGGGTTTGCACTATTCACTCCCTTCGCTTCTGCGTTGCATCATCCTTCGCATCATTCCACCCATTTGAGGCATGTTCTTCATGCTCTCTTTTATTATGTCCATCAAAGCCTCGTTTAGCTCTAACTCTATGGTGATTTTCGCGTGACCCTTCTTCTCTTCAACCATCATATCACCTCCCTATCCTTCTCAGTATCCGAATCAACGTGTCCTCCAGCATGGAACTTGCCTGCCGCGGCATCAGGTCCAGATCGACATCGATTCTATAGTGAAACTTGCCGATCCTTTGGGTTCTGATTCTGTAACTGTCAATGAACCCCTTTCTCTTCCACTCTTTCAATCTTCTTCGTAACCAAAAAGAAATGAAGCGAGGCGATATTGGTTCGAAAAATAGGACAAGTCTCGCAAAAACAGAAGAAAAATCTGTGGACAACCTAATTCATTCCGATACTTTACGTTGATACCGACTGTTATATAGTCCTATCTGTTTCACCCATTGTCGTGCTCTCTATTCACGTTTCTTTATGATGTGAAAGCCTCGTTTGTCTAGCTGTCTCAAAAGTTCCTTCGGGTCTGGGTACCATTGTCCCCATTTCCTGCATATGTGCTCAGTCCAACTGTAGTCGTCGTAGGTAAATGTTTCTTTTCTACTTCCCTCCAACGGTATTTTCGCTCTTGCCTTGCGGTAGTAGTCTTGTGCCAGGTAGCCCTGATCCATTTGGTTCATGGCTATTGAAATAGCCTTGTCATCAAGTTTTGGATATTTGTCTTCGAACAAAGTGAATTCAACTGGATATCTTGGCCGTGTCTGAGGATTTTCAGCCATGTATCCCATGGCCAACTGAACGAGGGGGAATACTCTTTGCGGAAGATCATATTGTTCTGCGATCTTGTCAGCTCTGAACATTGCCATTCCCAAGAAGCAGCTTCCTAGTCCAAGGCTTCTTGCCGCTATGACCATGTTTTCCGCCATGTAGGCCGAGTCTTGGATTCCGAAGAACAATAGGGTAAGGTCGTTTGTGACCAACTTCCAGTTTCGCTTCTCCATTATTCTCTCAAACTTGTAAGAGTCGACGCATATCGTGAACAACAGTGGCGCTTTGAACGGGTTGTGTTTTCTATCCCTTGAAAGCAGGATGCTGTAATATTGCGAAGCGAAAGGGGCCTGTTGCCCGGCTCTGACGATCATCTGCACAATTTCGTCTGTGGGTGCTTCTTCCGCGTATTTTCGGATGGACCTGTGTTCGAGCATGGTTTGGATAACCTGATTAGCCTTCATGGGTCTCTGTTCCTCTTGGTAGTAGATCCGAATTCTTCCGGATATATGGCTTTGGCTGAAGCCTAGGTCAATCCAAAGATTCTTCCACTCGAACTGAACGTCCGCCGCTCACGCATTTCCATCATCATACTTCAGGCTGGATGATAGCCGACTGCGTATGCGGCCACTCATTGGCTTGAGTCGCCTGCGTCCATTCCTTTCTCGGCGACCTGTTGGAATTCTTCCCATGTGAGTTTTTCTCGTCGCTTCAGTTTCTCTCTTGCACGTTTTTCAAGCTCGCTCAGAATCGCCCGCTCAGTCTGCATCTTTTCCACCTCTTCTCTCTGGCGAACTTCATTTTTGAGATGTCTCATTTTGTCCAAAATCGCTGCGATCTCTTCTTGAATTGGCATTATTTTTTCTTTTGTCTGTACGAAGGTTTGGTGCAGGCTGTCGGCTTCTGCCTTGACCTTTTTCGATTCTTCTATCTTCGATAGCATTTTTTCATGGCGTTCCTGGCTTTTCTGGGCCGTTTTTGTCAACTCCTCATGATAGGACTGACCTTCGGCTCTTAGGGTTTTGATCTCAGCCTGCGTAGCCAAGGTTTTTTGTTTCAGCCGCTGCAATTTTCTGTAGATGTTTAGTTGGGCCTCAATCTGCCTGGACTTTTCGACATGTTCCTTCTCTTCCTGAAGGCTCATAGGAGTCGTTTGGATCTTCCATTCGATGCTGTCGAACTGTTCTTGCAGGGACTGAAGCGACCTTGCGGGCTTCTTCTCTGTCGCACCTCTTAATTCTTCGCGCAGAGTCCTCAGCTCCTGGATTTTCTGTTGCACTTTTGTCTTCGCCTCATTCCGTTTTAGCTTCAGCCTTTTAGCTTCTTCGTTGGCTTCATCTCTTTCACGTTTGAGTCCGTATATCTCGTCTCGAAGCTTCTTGAACTGCTCATTTCGCTTGTCTCGCTTCTCTGCCCACTCACCTGCCTCAGCCTCAAGCTTGTCTCTCTGCCCTTTCAAAGATGAAATCTGCTCGTTCAATTCTTCGATCTGTTCTCGTTCTGACAAGCCTATTCTTCCTCTTTTCTCATGATCAATTGTGAATACAGTCGGCTTCATCCTGAAGGCGTCGTTCCTAGGGGTTTCTTTTCAAGTGTTTAAGGTCGTTTAGCAAGACGTTCTACGACTATTCTAGAATCATTCGTGCGTCGACTGTTTTTGCCCCTTTTTCATAGACCACTATCGGGTTCAGGTCAAGCTCTCTTATTTCTGGATGCTCCGTGACCAATCTTGATGTGGCCAAGAGAATTTCTACGATTGCGTTTATGTCTGCTGGTGGCGAGCCCCTGTAGCCCTTAAGCAGAGGATATGCCCTTACTCCTTCGATCATCTCATAGGCTTCTCCCTCGGATATTGGCGCGATCCTGAAAGCCACGTCTTTTAGGACTTCTACGAACACTCCGCCTAGTCCAAACATCAATGCTGGGCCAAACTGAGGGTCTTTAGTTGAGCCCACGATGACCTCAGTTGAAGCTGGAGCCATTTCCTCTACGAGTATCCCGACTATACGAGCTTTGGCATTATGCTTTTTCACGTTACTCAAAATCTGCTTGTAAGCATTGCGAGCTTCTTTGGCTTCTCGTAGGTTGAGCATAACGCCTCCGATGTCCGATTTGTGTATTATGTCTGGTGAAACTATTTTCAGGACCACGGGGTACCCGATCGCATCTGAAAACTGGGCTGCTTCGTCTTCGTTCTTGGCCAGCTCAAACCGCGTTACTGGAATGCCGTACTCTTTGCAGATGATTTTGGCTTCGGTCTCCAACAGAGACTTCCGCTTGTCCTTGATGGCCTGCGAAATTATTCCGGAGGCTAACTTCATTAATCCTGACCTTCTGACGAAACGTTAGTTTGATGTGAACATTATTTAAGCGCTCTTCCTCGCAACAGCAGGATGAAATGCTTGAAATGGTTATCAGGGCATCGAGAAAACAATGGCAATGCCAGCACCAAGTTCCGTTGTCAAAGCTGACGTTTCTGACCGCAGTCGTAGGGCAGAGTAAAACCAGCATTGGAGCAGAGATTGCGAGTCTTTCCACTTGCGAACATGCAGGTCGGCAGATTAAGGTTTTCAGTGCGCGCGGGTATTCTTGCCGTTTTCAGAGTCACATCATAGCCACTTGGGCGTAGACTTTGGCATCGTTGACAATGTTGTTTATTTTTGCGTATTCGTTCGGTTGATGAGCCACTTCGTCTATGGTGCTCCAGACCACGGCCGGAAGGCCTATTCTCCTGAAGTAGGCTGCGCATGTTCCTCCGCCAATTCCTCCAACTTTGGGTTCGATTTTCCTCACGCTTCTGATTGCTTCCCTCAGCATCTTGACTATTGGGGCATGCGCATCTGTGGGCTGGGGAGCCACGGTCTTCTGCACGGGCTCAAATTCTATGCTGGCTCTTGTCTTGTCTTTGAATTCCTCTGCCAGCCTGTTCACGTCATTGACGATGTTTTCAACGTTGTAGCGGGGCAGTATTCTGCAGTCAAAATAGATTACGTCTTCCCCTGGAACTATGTTGATGGCATCAACGTTCGCGTCCTTCTTCGTGGGTTCGATCGTGGTCTCAGGTGGGTCAAAATACTCGTCCCTGTCTGAATACTTCTCATGCAGCAATTTGTCCAGTTCGAGAGCAAACTGCATCCCGACGCGATGCGCGTTCAACCCGGTGCTTGGTCTGCTGGCATGCGCCTGTTTGCCGATCGTGCGAAGCCTGAACCACAGTGCGCTTTTTTCGGCTATCTCTATGAAGCTGCCGTCTTCATTTCCGCTGTCCGGCACGATTATCAAATCTTTCGGCTTAAAAAGTCCTTGTTTTATCAGATGTTGAATTCCGTATTTGCTTCCCTGCTCTTCGTCCGCGACGAAAGCTAAGGCTACTGTTCTCTTAGGTTCTGTGCCCGTGTCTTTCAGTGCCTTGACTGCGAAGATGGAGGCAATCATCGACTGCATGTTGTCCTCGCTGCCGCGACCGTAGATTCGCCCGTTCTTGATGGTCGGCTCGAACGGTTTCGTCAGAGTCCACAGAGATTTTTCTCCCGGCGGAACGATGTCAAGATGGGTCACTATCCAGAGTTTCTCATTGCTCTTTCCGTTAAAATAGGCAACGATGTTTGGTCTCTTTCCAGATGGAACTCTCTTGTCTGCCGCGTCGTAGCGCTCAATCTTGTCAAGACCAAGGGTCTTCAAAGTCTCATCAAGCTTTTCAGCCTTCTTGAGTTCTCCTTCCCCGCCGTTCTCAGGGGCTATGGCGGGGATACGGATCAGGTCCATGAGAGTCTGCACCATCGTTTCCCTTTGCTTATCAATCTCCGAAATGAGTTCTCGGCTTGCCATGGGGCATCACGCTGTGACTAGCTAAGTTGTTGTTCATAGTCTTTAATGGTTTTCGCTTGAAAAAAAAGCCAAGCGCCTGATGCTGCTACGTTCCCTGGCTTGCTATTGGGCCAGTTCTTGCAGGGTTTTCAGGCGTTTGATGATGTTGGGGTGAGTGGAGAATATCTCCATTATTCTATCCGTGGTTGTGAGTTTCTTTGACAGGATTTCCTGGACTAGCTGTAGGTCTCCTCCCGAATGCGCCATCGTTGAAATTGCGGCAGAGTCGATTTCAGCTCGGTCAGGGTCGGCGATGAATAGGGCCTTGAAGGAACTCGTGTTCCGTTTTCCCCTTCTGAATCTTCCCATGTTCTTGGTCGCTTGGACTATCTTTGCAAGTCCAGTGGACAGTTTCTGCGCTCCACCGTCAACTATGCTGGCGCTATGTCTGTCTGCGTAGTACTCTCGTAGGCGGCTCAGATACAGCGTGAAAACCGTTAGAACGTAAGAGAAGGCCATGAAAGCGATGCCTATTACCGCTCCGCTGCCTTGATTCTTCTGCTTGCCCCCGAATGCGCCTGAGAGCATAAGCGAATAGCCTATGTAGGTGAACAAGGCGGGCAAGAGCGAGACGAACATCATCGCTTGAACGTCTCTGTGTTTCAAATGTCCCAGTTCATGTCCAAGAACGGCCTCAACCTCGCCTGGATTAAGCGTTTTCAATATTCCGTCTGTGACGGCAACCCGGTTTCCGGCGATGGGCGATCCGTAAGCGAACGCGTTCGGAATCGGAATCTGCGCGAGCATCAGCCTCGGCGTCTTTATCCCGCTCTTTCTGCTGAGGTCCTCGACTACTTGATGAAGCTGCGGATTCTCTTGCTGCGACAATTCTCTCGTGTGATAAAGAGCATCGATTAGGTACGGCGATAACAGCCACTGGCCGATGTTGAAGGCAACGACCAGGATGCCTAGCGTTATCAGATCCAAAGTGCTGAACAGAAACAGAACTACTGCGAACACTAATGTTGACAGCCCGATTATTATGGCTAACGTTGCAACCATGGAAATGCGAAGTTTCCATACGTTCATTACTTGCACCAAACAGCATGACGAAATAGACCGTCGCTTATATTTTTTTCTTAGCTTTTGTGATTTTTTTCTCGCTGTTTTTCCCACATGCGATTTCCGGATATTTTACCGAGGCATCGGTGTTTGATTATTCTTTGAGAATCATCCTCAGGGGGAAGAGCAGGACGTTTTGGGCTATTAGGTTTGCAATCAGAGGAATCAGGATAGTCGGTCCGACAGCTCCAAACATGGTTGCGCCTAGGATAAGTGAAAGTGCGGCGTTTTTCACGCTGGCTGCGATTCCGATTGTTATTGCCGGTTTTTGGCCGTATTTTCTGCCGAACAGGTAAGCCGTGGAGAAAGCAATTCCCAGCGTGATGAGCATGAACACGTTGAGCCATGCGAACTCTGCTGCGTCTTTCTCGGCTGTTGCGACTCCGGGGGCTATTGAACCCCAGATGAGCAGCATCATTATGAGGGAATTCACCCGTGAAGTGTGCTGTCTCAGGTGGCTGAGGCTCTTCTTGACGATTGCCTTCAGCATAAACGATGCTACCAGAGGGATCAGAATCATCTCTGACAGGTAGAGCATCATCCATCCGACGTTGATGCTGACCGTCGTCCCCAAGGCCAGGAGCAGCGTAAACGGCATGGTGACTATGGCCAGCAAGCTCGTAACCGTGCTTATGACTAGGGCCGCTGGGACGTCTCCGTTGAAGACTGTGGACCAGAAGCCTGTCGCTATCGCGGCTGGCCCAGCGAAGGCCAAGACAATGCCGGCATATGCGGTTGAGGAAAAGAATGGTTTCGCCAGTATTGATAGTAATGGTGTGACGATGAAGACCATCGACAGGGTCAATGCGATGACGGGATAGTTCTTCAGAGATCCGACGATTTCCTTGGGTTCTATGGTCAGCGAGACGAAGAACATGAGGAGCATGAGTAAGTATGGCAGGTAAGGCTTCCACAGCAGGCCAACGTTAGGCAGCAGGAAGCTTAGCATTATGCCTAGCAGTATGATCAGCAGCGTCGAGTATTTGCTTATGAGTGTGCTCATGCGGGCAGACTTCCTGTTCAGCCTGTCTGCTTATGCCATACTTACACCGGAGGCTTCGATATATTCTTGTCATGCGTCGAGACTCGATCTTCACGTGTGCGACCGCCTTGCACTGATTTCGCAGGCGGACCTGCGGTTTAGGGCTGAAAACACGCCTAAAACGCACCTCCCCCCTCCCCGGTCGATTTTTGAGTTTTCGGCATGAAGTGTCGTGTGTGCTGATGGCGGGACTGGACCTGCCCAACTGTTGGGTTGAAAACACGCGAACAGTTGATACCCCCCCTCCTAGGTCGGTTTTTCGGGGTTTGAGCATGAGTTTTCCCGTGTGATTGAATGGAGATTGTATGGTTATTTCGTTCGCTCGGTCTCGGCTGCTACGCATTTGATGTTGACGGCGTCTGCGAGCCTCTTCAGGTCGGCGATGCTCATCCATTCGGTCTTGAGGTACGTGCAGATCTGCTCGTCGGTGAGTCCTAGACGTTTGGCTTCGTCGACTGCGTGTCGGTAGGCTTCGATTTCCGTGGGTCTGTTGCTGTAGCTGTAGTTTGTGTCGAATAGTTCTTTTCCTTCTTTGAACTGTTTCACGTGGACCAACTCGTGGATCAGGTCTAGGTACACGTCGGTCTTGTCTCCGTTGTTCAAGTAGTATGCGCTGATGGTGATGTGGCCGTCGACGTTGCTCACCCACATGTAGCTTCTGAACCAGGTGAATTCGACCTTCAAGTTAGCGAGCACTTCTTCGGTTTTTTCGCCGAATATTTTTCTGACGGCCTCAACTTTGTCGAAGCCCTTGAAATAATCGTTGAACGCGTACATGTGTCCTCCAGTGCGAAGCAGCCTGTCTATGCGCAACTTCCTAATTGCACGCTGCAGCCTGAGGATCAGCAACTCCCGCACGTCCATCGCACTCGACCACCTTAAGAGTCAATTGTTTGGTTGACTGAAAAACGAAACGACTAGTAAAGCTTGTCCCCCCAGTCGGCGTCAGGATGCGCACGTTGAGGGAAAAAGCCTTTTGGCTCCGTCTGACTAAGACTATCGCGTGATAGCCTTGGATACTCTTGAAGAGTTTAGGCGATACCGTGAGCGAATGAACGAGCGCATCCTTGAGAGCGGAAACCTTGGGATCAAAAGATTTTTCGCTCTTGACAGCCGGGCCTACGAGAAGGGAGCTTTGGACGCGAAGACCAAAGAGCTACTGGGCCTTGTGGCCTCCACCGTCCTACGCTGCAACGACTGCATCACTTATCACGTCCTCCGATGCATACAGGAAGGCGTCAGCCAGGCTGAATTTTTCGAGGCGTTGAACGTTGCACTCATCGTCGGCGGGTCCATCACTATCCCGCATATACGCCGTGCGGTAGAAGTGTTCGAGGAATGCAAGCAAAAACAAGCGAAAGGGCAGAGCATCGAGCTGTAGACTGAAGCTTCCATGTTCGAGACCTGTGAGAGAAGCCATAGAAGCTGATGTCAGATGATGGACATTGATGTGGTGAAGATTGATGAGCGGTCCTAGAAAACCAAATCGTTTGATAAACGAGAAGAGCCCGTATCTGCTGCAGCATGCGTACAACCCTGTGGACTGGTATCCGTGGGGTGAAGAAGCCTTTGAGAAGGCAGGGAAAGAGGACAAGCCCGTTTTCCTGTCCATAGGCTACTCTACGTGCCACTGGTGCCACGTGATGAAGAGGGAGTCTTTTGAAGATGACCAAGTGGCGAGTCTGATGAACGAAAGATTCGTCTCCGTAAAAGTCGACCGTGAGGAGAGACCCGACATCGACGGCACCTACATGAGCGTTTGCCAAATGCTCACAGGAAGCGGAGGCTGGCCTCTTACCATCATGATGACGCCTGAAAAGAGGCCGTTCTTCGCGGGCACATACTTCCCAAGAGAAAGCATGTTCGGAAGAATAGGCCTGATCGACCTTCTCCAGAAAGTATCCGACGCATGGCAAAATGATAGACAGAAACTGCTCAACGATGCTCTGAAGAATACTAGGAACCTAGCAGACCTCAACAAGATAAAAGCAAACGGACAGGACCTGACTGAAGAGATTCTGGACGAAGCCTTCATCGGGTTAGAAGACAGTTTCGACCTGGTCAACGGTGGATTCGGCAACCGCCCAAAGTTTCCGACTCCGCATAATCTTCTTTTCTTGCTCAGGTACTGGAAACGGAGAAAAAACCAGAAGGCTCTCAGAATGGTCGAGAAAACACTGCAAAAGATGAGGCTCGGAGGAATCTTCGACCAAGTGGGCCTCGGGTTTCACAGGTATTCAACCGATTCCTCATGGCTTGTTCCCCATTTTGAGAAGATGCTGCACGATCAAGCCCTTATTTCATTGGTCTACACGGAAGCCTATCAGGCAACGGGCAAAAAAGAATACCGTAGAACAGTAGAGGAAATCTTCGAATACACTCTTGCAAGTCTGTCGCATCCTGGAGGAGGGTTCTATTCAGCCGAAGATGCCGAAAGCGAAGATCAAGAAGGCAAATTCTACTTATGGACCCAGGCAGAGGTTAGAGAAAAACTCCGCGACGCTTCTTTTCTAGTCGAAAGGGTGTTCAACATCCATACTGAAGGAAACTACTTGGACGAGCTGCTTCAGGAGAGAACGGGGAAAAATATTCTGCATCTGAAGAAACCCATGAGAGAATTGGCATCTGAGCTCGGCATGAACCTTCAAGATCTCGAAGACAAACTGGAGGAGGCAAGAAAAGCTCTTCTTGAGACGAGAAAGATGAGAGTTCCTCCAGCGAAAGATGACCAGATTCTTACAGATTGGAACGGGCTAATGATCGCTACGCTGGCAACCGCCGCTCAAGCCTTCAATGAACCTAGATACCGAGAGGCTGCCACGAGAGCTGCAGAGTTCATACTTGAGAATTTGCAGACGCCTGAGGGAAGACTGTTACACAGGTTTAGGGATGGAGAAGCAGGCGTGCCCGGCAACGTGGATGACTATGCCTTTTTCATTTGGGGGTTGATAGAGCTTTATGAAGCGACTTTTGAAGTACGATTCCTGAGCGAGGCCATAAGGCTTCAGAAAATGGCGAATGAACATTTTTGGGACGTAGACAATGGCGGGTTCTTCTTCACGGGTGATGACAGCGAAGAAATTCTGACAAGATACAAGGAAGTTCGGGATGGTGCTTTGCCTTCAGGCAACTCCGTGGGGCTTCTGAATCTGCTTAGACTCGCACGAATGACGGGGAACGAAGATTACGTGCAGAAGGCTGAGAGACTAGTCAAAGCATTTTCATCGCAGGTGATGCAGTCGCCCTTCTACGATACTATGTTTCTGGCGTCTCTTGATTTTCTTTTCGGGCCTTCATACGAGATAGTCCTTATCGGTGACATAGACTCTAAGAAAATGATTGCCATGCTGGACTCCGTATGGACGAAATATCTTCCCAACAAGATTGTCCTGTTCAAGACGGCTGGAGACTCAAAGCTGGAGAAGCTGGCAGGTTTCACGAGAAATATGAAGGCCATTGAGGGCAAGACAACAGCGTACATTTGCAAAGACTTTGCCTGCAAAGCCCCGACAACTGACCCGCATGAAGTCGAGAAGACCCTCACAGTGAACTAGCACGTGCCGCCGCAGCAAGCACTGGGATTTTTTCTTAGAAAGGAAGTACTCCTCAATCACGATTCATGCTGTGAAGGGCAAGAGGCACGAGGTGAAGGCGCGCGAAAACGATTGAAAAAGCTGGGAAATCGTCGCGGACCTGTAGAATGGGCAAGTGATCTGTCAGCTACGGGCTTGGCTTTGGTCTTTTTCTTGTCAAGTATACGAGGACGCCGATGCTCATCAGTAGAAAGCCGATGCCGAAGAAGAGCCAAGCGTATCCTTGGAACATGAGTAGGCCGGCCCCGCCTTGTATTAGAGCTGTCAGAGCGTTTTCGATAGTGGACCATTGTTGTGTGTCGTTGGAGTAGGCTTCTTGTATGTAGTTCAGCGAGTCTCCGTAATACTTTTTGGCGCCGCTGAAATCTCCTTGCATGTAATCATTGTCTGCCAGTGTCTTCGCGACGTTCGACTGCACTATCAGTTCCCTTGCTTGCGCCGTGAGGATGGGAAAACCACTGATGGTCGTGGTGGACGGGTATGCTTCAATCTGCTTTTTGGAGTTGTAGGCATCAGCCTGATCGGAAGAAAACACCGCGAAACCGTCACCGCTCTGCGTCCAGGTTGGCTGTAGTATTTGCACGTTTCCACTTGTGCTGTTCACTTGCTCCACGTAGATGGTGTAACCGTGTGTAACGAAGTTGTTTGCCAGTAGGACCGATGGAACTGTGAAGGTTACGCTGAAGACGTGTGATTGGCCATACGGTATGACAAACGGGTTGGTGATATTGCATTCTACTGAAGTGTAGTTTTGGCCCCAGTCAAAGCCTACTTTTACGGCGGAGACATTTATTTGATCAGCGAAGTGGCGGTCGTTGTATACGTTCACCACCAAGTTTGCAGTCGTATTTTCCTCATAGGCCGTTATCAGCACGCCGTAGAAATTATCTGGACTATTTCGAGCTATCGCGCCAATCCAGTTGTAACTTGCTATCGAAGCATGTGCCATGGGCATATTAGTTGCCGATACGAGAATCACTGCGCATAGGATTACACAAACTATAGCGATTGTTTTCAATTTTCTCACAAACTCTTTGACTAAATGACATTGCACTAGTTGGCAGTTACAGTTCTTATAGCTTTCGAAAGAACCCCGATTGCCTCACACAATACAATGGCTTTTGATGAAGACCCAGCCTGCTTGGCCACATCAGAATACAGAATACGCTGGTCTAAGTTCAGCTGATCAAATTCAAAGACGAGTGCACCTCAAGAGTTGCTAAGGACGCAAAAGAGGCAATCCTACTAGAAAGGCAGGCTTTGAATACGACACCGAAGCATCATACGTTTTTCCCAAAACCCACCTAACACCTAAGAAATGATTTGTAACAGGGGAAAGAATTGAAAAGTGGGCCGGGAGAGATTTGAACTCTCGACCTTCCGGTTATCAGCCGAACGCTCAAGCCAAGCTGAGCTACCGGCCCATGGGTGATGTTAACTAGTATAAGTTGTTGAACCATTTTTAAGGGTTTTCGGAACGCTTTTAATCATTCTGTGACTATTGCTGTTGGTGGGCCCGTAGCCCAGCCAGGATTAAGGCGTCGGCCTTCGGAGCCGGAGAACGGGGGTTCAAATCCCTCCGGGCCCGCCACACTTTAGCGCGCGCTTTACCCTCACACTCACTCCGTGTGCGTGTGTGGTGTGTATAGGTATAGGTAGGTAGGTGTAGGAGGAGTGGTAGGTGCAGTGGCAGAAGTGCAGATAGGCAGAGGTTGTGGTGTGGGCGGTGGTAGTGGTTGGTTGGTGGTTGGATAAAACTTCACCCTTTCTCTCTCACACTAACTCTCTCTAACTCTCTCACTCACTCTCTCTAAAAAAACACAAAAATAAAAAAAACACACACGCACACACACGCAAACAGACACAAACACACACAAACTCGATTAGCAGAAACAGAGTCCCCTTCACTATCCGAGATTCATAACATTTTTACATCATCTTCTCTAGTTATCCAACAGGGAATTTGAAGATGGTTAATTGTCCAGAATGTGGGAAACCGTTGAAAAAGAGCACGCGCAAGGCCAAGTACTTGTGCGAAAACAGCGCTTGTTCCGTTATATTTGTTCGTCATCCTGACATGCAATCTATAATGGAGATAACATACAAGGCCAGCGCGCGCTCTAAGGCTTCCTGACGAAACGACCCGTCTTAAGGTCTCTGTATCGGTCTTGACAGCTACCTCTTACAGTGACAACTTCATGTCTCCACGACACAGCTACTCTTTCAGAAACATGGGCAACCCCTCTCCCGCGATTAGCCAAAGGTCTCTTTTCAACAACAACTGGAATTCCCCGTTTCCGCGCTTCAACAGCCAAAGCGTTCAACTGCCTATTTGTGCCGTGCCATTTTTGACCATTTTAGGAACACGCATGCGCGCTCACCTATGTTGAGGTAATCTGGTCCGATTCGCTTCAGAACTTCTATAGAGATATGACAATGATTCAGGCTTCTGATGCAAATCTAAAGCTCGTAGTGGCAAGTTCTAGGATTTTGGGCAATGAGAAATGCCAACGAGAATTTGAAAAAGTGGCCATCTCGCAAAGAAAACTCGGTCTTGCAATGCATGGCGATCTGATAGACGGCAATAGAATAGTCGACGATCAGAATTTTCTTGAAACAGATTTCAAGAATACGGTCATCAAGCGCGCGCTCTAATCCCTCCGGGCCCGCTCCAAGCTTCCTGGAAGAAGCTATTTACCTAGCTAAGGAAAGTCAGTTCTGTGTGGCGCGCCTAGAATTCAATGGGCAGCAACCCTGGTTTTGAGTTGGAAGACCACCTAAAGCACACTTGCGCATTCTTGTCATTCATTCAGTGGCCTGTTCATATAGATGGGAGGCTCAATTGAGTGACCACTTCAAAGCGTTGAATCTAATTGGCATCTTTGGTCCATCTATTAAGTTGTCATGCTAAGCATATGGTCATGAAAGATGTTTAGGGAAAATGGCAAGCCAAAGGTTAAATAGAAAAATGATCACGTTCTGATTAGGTGAAGAGAGAACGGCGGAGAACGGTCTTTTTCCTTTCCTTTCTCCTTTCTCCCAATACCGTTCTCTCCGCCCTTTCTCCTTTCTCCCAAAGTAAACATTTGCGAGGGCAACTTATACAAAGTATTGTGGCAATATCCTATAGAATAACATTTTGCTCATATCCATGCCAAAATGAAAATCCGACCCGTTTTGAATTCATGTCTGAAATGATGAAAAGGCAAGAATGAGTTCAGCGAGGCAGAACAGGTTCAAATGCGATAATGGACTGTGCGGCATCCGCATAAGTTTTTGTTCCATTCGGATTTGAAGTGTTTCGCCCGGAATATACCGCCTCAACGCTATTCTCGGCAGAATTAAATTCCTGCAGAAGCTGAGTGATAACGGCACGTATCTTCGAGCATTCAGCGCGCTGCTCCTCGTTCCCCTTTTGATGATTGTCGTTCAATGCCACTTTCCTCGTCGTCATCACTGTTAACTGACATAACTAAGACCACATTTCACTATTGCGATACGATGAATTAAATCTTCATAGCCATGTGCGACGACCATTTCTCTGGCAATATGTCGATTTGAGCGCGCGCGCTTCCTCAATTCGATAGTCTCCTTGCCTGTGTTCATCCATTCAAACACTTCTTTGTTAACCATGAACAGAGGCATTTTGTCCCCAAAATACGCGTTGATATATCCGTCCCAACATTCTTAAATCTACACGTCTGTCATGAGGCGTTAAGCACATCATCCGAGGCATGATCATGAAACGTGAATTGTATGTCACCAACAGAGACGACTGGCGCGCCTGGCTGGAGAAAAATCATGATGCCGCAAAGGAAGTCTGGTTGATTTGCTACAAGAAGCACTCTGGAAAACCCGGAATCTTGTACGAAGCTTCGGTTGAGGAGGCGCTTTGCTTTGGTTGGGTGGACAGTATAATCAGGAGACTAGATGATGGTAGATGTGCTCGGAAGTTTACGCCTCGCAAAGGCGCCAGCGCCTGGTCTGAGTCCAACAAGAAGAGGGCAGAAAAGATGATCCGCAAGGGAAGAATGACCAAAGTCGGCATGATAAAAATCATAGAGGCCCAAGAAAGAGGCGAATGGTCAAGGGTCCGAGAAGTCAGCAAAGAGCTTGTTGTTCCCTCTTTCATTCAGAAAGCTTTGGCAAAGAATGAAAAAGCCCATGCGTTTTTCCGCACGTTGGCGGACTCGTACAAACGGCAGATTGTCAGTTGGGTTTCGAGCGCCAAGAAAGAAGAGACGAAGGCAAGGAGGCTAACAGAAGTCATCAGCCTCTTGGAAAAGAGCCAGAAGTTGGGACTGAAATAGGCTGTGCATTGTGCACTCGCGCGCTCAAATAGCAGCACCAGCGCGCGCTAGGCGATTAACGTATGAAGTTTTATTCGTAGAATATGAGGTTTTGTTCCTCTAAGCTTTCGTGAAGCTTGTGCACTGCGTCATAAACGTCCTGTTCTTTCTTCGCTCCGGTGCAAACAAGGTTCCCGCTTGCGAATATCAGTATGACCACCTTAGGCTCGTCCATCCTGTAGATCAATCCTGGAAACTGCTCCGGCTCATACATGGTTTTTGCAAGCTTGCCAACTGCCTGTTCCAAATCTACCTTTCCGCCTAAGCTTACGGAGGCAACAATGTTCTGAATCTTCAACTCGGGTTTGCTGATGATAATTATTCCACCTTTTTTCAACTCTTTAACAACTGCCATAACAGCCCTGCGCGCTTCTTTCTCCGATTTTGCTCCTGTGCACACCATTTTTCCAGAGTTGAAGATCAGCGTTGCTGTCTTCGGTCTCTTAAGCCTAAATACTAGTCCAGGAAACTGTTCTGGGCGATATTCAACCCCTGGGTAACCCTTCACCACAGCGTTCAAGTCAACCTTCTGGTTTAACGTAGCAGAAGCAACAACGTTTTGAATTTTTATTATTGCTTTAGTCTTCGGCATCAAAGATCACTTCTTATAGTGCGCGCGCATTCGATGACGCTTAAGCTTCCGCTCCTCCCCAGTCGCAACTGCCTTTCACCGCCGAACCATGTTACTTTGCCATTTTTGATGTCAACTACGTCGCCCTTATGCACCATGCTGATCTGGTGGTTCCATAAACTCATTTTCATCGAACCAGTTTCGTCTTCGATAAGTGCATTTGATATACAGGCCGTCGTTCCATATCTCGTGTAGACGATTTTAGATTCTGGAATCTCCAGCACTTCTGCTTTGAGGCTGACTTTTTTCATTCCGACTTTCAAGTCACCAATCTTCGAGCTTACACCCTCGCAATTCTTAACTGAGGAAGTTCGGGCCAAAATTGTTTCTGTGTAGCTTTCGAGCTGATCCTTTCCTTGCAAGATAGCAATCGATATCGGAAATTGAGCTATAACCTTCCGCGCGCGCTCCGGACCGTTGGTAAAGAGAAAAATCGCTGAATTTTTCGTCCTCTTACGACATTTTATAGCCAACTGCGCACATTCTGACCCGTCGTGATTCCAAGCTTCTACAATGCCATTGAAGAATTCACTCGAATCAACCTTATGCAGCATCGCGATTCTGGCAAGGTTCTCCAGAATCCTTCCATCTTTGTATGAAGGCATGCTGTTAAGAGGCCTGCCTCTACCTCTCCAAATTTGCTTAGCCATCTAACTTGTTTCCACCCTTTTCAATCCATCGCTAGAATATTAGATCTGGAATGTGCATCCCATATTCTCAACATCACTTATATAGCTTAGTTGCTAGGCGCGCGCTCAAAAACTTTAACTTAGTTCGATCGATACCTAAGTTAAGGTATCCCAAATGGTCGGGAAATTATGAAGCAAAGTGTCACGAATGAGGATATTAAGCGATTTTTAGCATCTTTTGATAGGGACCCTAAGAATCTTCTTGCGCTGAACGCGGTGACCCAGAACGGTATAGCAGCTGTGCTCTGAGTCGAAAAGAAGTCGATCGAATTAACTACACATTCAGTAATCTCATAGAGTCACAGGAGGCTACTAATCAAGAGGGGTCAGGGCGGTGTTGGTTATTCTCCGGACTCAGTCTCCTTTGCCTAGAAGCTATGAAAAAGGTGAACCTTCAGACCTTTGAACTCTCCGAGGTCTACCAAATGTTCTGGGATAAATTCGAGAAGGCGAATTATTTCCTTGAGAACATCATCGAGACCAGAGATGAACCATTGGACAGCCGGATGATTCAGGCTGCCAGTACTAGCAATTTCCATTTTGTCCATCAAATCAGAATGGCTTAGCTGGAACCTTAGCGAAATCAATTGGATTCGAGCCTGAAGTGGTTTGGGTCTCTATGGGACTTGACGCCAATTGGTAGTGGACCGAGCGGGATTTGAACCCGCTACTGAACTTTCTTTGTCTTTCGGCAAAGAACGTTCATTAAGAAATCTATGGTTTTCACTGTCTGAATTTTTCGTCAAAACTGCCCACAGCTCCTATTAAGAGTTAATAGCAGCGTCTTTAATAAAACTGACCGTGAAACAAGCGCGCACTCAGGAACGGTTTCTCTCCAGAAAAATGTGTGTGGGATAAAACTTTGCCCCAACAACCAACGACTGGCGACCTGAATTGCCATATTATTTTATAAATGTCCCAGCATTGAAATCATTCAATGGACTCGATACATTTGTTGAAAACAGTCGTCTCAGATATTGCAGACTCTTTGGTGGATGTTGATAAATCCAGAGAGCGAGCTCCCAAGGCGAAAGGCGGATTTTACCAAGCAGGAGTCGGACCATTTCCAGAGTGGCTCTTGTTGAATCGAATATGTCAGATATTAGGTTCAAAGATTGAATACCAAGGAAAAGTTGAAACCAGAAGATGTCCAGACCTTTTGATAAGAGATTCTTGGGCTTTAGAGTTCAAAATTGCTAGACCTTTTGGAGATAATGGAAAGGATGCTGAAGACTGGTCCGTCAATCTTCTCCATCCATACATTGGAAACACCAGTTCACTGGCGACTGCATGAAATTGCTCAAGTTGAATATGCCTGAGAGAAAAGCCGTTGTCGCAATTGGCTATGAACATGACCCGACACAGAAACCTCTTGCGCCACTCGTAGATAGCTTTGAGATACTTGCAGAAAGAATAATGAAGATAAAACTAGGACCAAGAGAAACTGAGAACCGCAAGAACTTGCTTCATCCTGTTCATCAACAGGTGACGGTATATGGACGGGAAGTCTGCGGAAGCGTCTAGTCTTGCATTGAAAAGGATAGTTATGAACAGTTAGCGCGTGCTTGTTATGGGATTATTTGGGCGTCTGCGCAACCGCTGATTAAATTTGTTATTTTTATCTTTAGGTGTTCATTGGGTTTTGCGTTGCTGATGAAGATTGGAAAGCCTTTGATTCTGGCGATGCCTTCCCCGTTTGGACTCATATCTACTATGTCTACTTCGTATTCTTCCCCAATTTCAATAGGGTAATTTATGCCTTTGCCGTGTTTGGTTTTTGCGTTTCTTGGAGCTCGCTTTTTGGGGCTAAAAACACATTCCTCGCTTTCAACATTCAATACCAAGAAATGCATTCTAAAGGCATAAGCGTTTCGTCTCAACCCTGCTAAGAAAAAAGTTAAAGAGACAGACTAGTAGGCTCAGGTGCTATAGACAGCGCGCGCTAGAAAAAAGAAGGGCTATGGGGTTCTGGGTTTCCGCGCGAGCGTGCGAATACACTATAAGCCGCGAAGCACCTAAGCGCGCGCCTATGATTCTGCGGAAAAGTTATAGCCGAACCGAAGTGACTGTGTGGATTGGTGAATTCAGTTGAAGAATAATGAGTGCACAATCTACATCACAACTAAACATGGCTATATACAAAGATACCATAAAGAGAAGAATGGTTGGACACAAACCAATCCAAACGGTAAAGTTCGGCTACTTAGTGCAGAGCAATTATTATCACACATCTTGCCATCTCTTGCTGGGATTGGACCTCTTAGCGTTAGGGTAGAACCAGATAAACAGAAGAAAGATGGTGTGGCGAGTGCTAAAAAGAAAAGTTAGTTTGGAAGCGCGCGCGAGATTGGAGTCTAGCAATCGGTTTCACTTGAGCTTTTTGAATAGCATGTGACCTTCAGGGCTTGTGGCAACATAGTCAAATCCTTGTTCAACAAGAGTCTTGGCTTCTTCAGAGTTTCGTGCAACTTTGCAGACAAATTCATCGTCTCCGAAATTTACTAGGTGCGTGTAGACCAGCGTGTTTTCTATTCGTTTGTGACCTAGCTGTTCTTTGACGTAGAGAATGTCTTTGGTTCGATGATAGAGCATTGTGGCAAAGAAATGCCGCAAATCATACAGCCTGATTTTCATCAAATTCGGTTCTTTCAGTTTCTTAGCAACATCATTTCTGTATCGTTCAAACGCATGACGTGCCGCACTAGGGTCAGGGAACAACTGGTCATCCAATCCCAAGGTTCTTCTGCCAACATACTCCTTCAACATGGCAAGCGTTGAAGGTTTCACGGCTACGATTCGGGGTAGACCATTTTTAACGGATTTCACGTTGATAGTTCCCTTCTCCAATTCCATGCACTGCAATGTCAAAGTGTATAGCTCAACAGGACGCAACCCAGTATCCCTCAAAACACTGAAAACCACTGCATATTTCCTTGAAGCTCTAGCAATGATTTTGCCAATCTGCTCTGGACTCGCAATGTAAGGCAATCCTCGTTGACGCTTGTAGCATGGAGCCTTCCAGACTAGACCGTTGACTCTCACATAATGGCAGTAAGCAAAGACCAGTGCTTCCTTGTAGGCAACTGAACAATTCTTCCCTGCGATGACTTCACGAACTGACTCAGGACAAGTCAAATCAGCAATCCTTGATAAGACCTTTAGCTTGTTGCCGTAGCCCTCAACCGTAGACGGTGAGTATCCTTCTTTCCTCAATTCCCAAACTGTTCTGAAAATTCCTTCCTTCACGGAAACTGGTGTGTGTTCAATAGAAGTGGACCGGGCGGGATTTGAACCCGCGACTTCCGCCTTGCGAAGGCGGCGATCATACCAGACTGATCTACCGGCCCTTTGCCTCGGGCATTTCTCAAACACTCTTGTCAGGACAGGATTTAGGGTTTCTGATGCTAACCTCTTAAGTTCAGTAGCACTAAATAGTTATGCAGCAGATTTTTTTATGAACTTCGCCCAACGATTGCTATGGTGACCTTCTTGTCGTCTAGTTGGCTCTCATGCCATTCTGCTTCGGTTTCTTTCCGATCATTGTGCAGCTGGACTTTTTTCGCTCGGACAAGGTCAGCCATATCCCTAAGGTAGGGCTGCAGCAGTCTGATGCTCTCGTCTTCAAGATCTGCTACATGCACGACCTCAAGCACGTCGGTTGGCACGTAGCCAAGTTCTTTTCGCAAAGCTTGAACTCTACGAGCAAGGTCCCGCATTAGACCTTCGCCTAGTAGTTCTTCGTCTCTTCGAGCATCAAGGTAGACTTGCATTTCACCCTCGTTCGCCGAGACCCAACCCTCCTCAGCGGCGCTTTTTGCTTTCTGAACGAAGTCTACCGTTTTAACGTTTGAAAGCTCCAGCAAGAGGTCTTCGACGCCTCGAAGTGCATTGCAGACATCTTCTGGGGCTACAATCATCATCCTTCTCAATGGCCATCGGCGTTTCAATCGAGCATTTTGCCTTGCAGCATAAGTCAATGAAACACACTTGAACAACGTGTCAAACTGCTTTTCCAACGTTTCGCTTCGCATTTTCGTGTCTGCCTGTGGCCATTTCTCGAAGTTTACTGAATCAGAGAGTCCTGGATCGAATTTTCTGTAGATTCCTTGATGCAACGCCTCGCATAGATACGGGGTGAAAGGGTTAAACAATAATGTAACGGTTTTCAGGACATGCCACAACGTGGCGTACACTGCCCATCTTCTTTCAAGAGTCGCTGGATCATCTGTCCAGAGCTCCTTTCGCACCATCGGAACGTACAGCCTGCTCAATTGCTCTATGACGAAATCTTCAAGCATCGCCGAAGCTGGATTATATTCGCATGCCTCCAGTCTCGCAGTGAAGGCTTCTGTTGTCTCTTGAAGCTTTGAAAGCAGCCAATAGTCTGGACTTGCGAGTTTCTTCTCTTCTATCGCCCATTCAAGCGTCTGTTTCTTCGCGTCGAAATCGTCAAACTCGGCGTTCTGAGCGAAGAACCTGTTCAAATGATACAGCGTAGACAGTATCTGATACGTGCGTCTGCCCAATTCTTGAACGTCGAAGTCGTTCGCATCGGTCGGGGAGCATTTTCTCAACATGTAGAATCTGCAGATGTCAGCAGAGTATTTCTCCAGCGTTTTGTTGGCTTCTATGACATTTCCGAGACTCTTGCTCATCTTTCTGCCTTTCGCGTCCTGGGTTAAGCCTTGGAAGAGAAAAGCCTTGTATGGCGGTTCCGCTTTCCCCGTGAATATTACATATTCTTGGAGCAGCCTATTGGCCCATCCTCTTGTCTGATCTATTGCTTCTGTTAGGAAATCAACCGGCACGTACTGCTTGAACTCTTCTTCTGTGAATCGCGCGAAGAACGATGCTCCACTGTTGTGCCAAGTGTCCAAGACAAAGTCTTCTCTGCGCATCTTACCGTGGCACTTGGGGCATTCTAAAACAATATGGTCAACCCAAGGCTTGTGCAGCTCAAAATACCCTTTAGGTTTCTCCTTGGCCTTTTCCATAAGCTCAGCCTTGCTTGAGACAGCGGTTTTCTCGCCACATTTTTCGCATTTCCATATCGGCAAGGGGGCACCCCAGACTCGTTCTCTGGATACGCACCATGGTTTGCCCTCTTTCAAGCAGGCGATGAAGCGATTCTTTGGGCTTTCATAGTAGTAGGCGACTTTCTCAGCAGCTTCCAAGATCCTATCGTTCACTTTGTCCGTTCTCAGGAAATACTCTTTTCTCGCGAGCCAAATGAGTTTGTGGTGAGACCGCCAGCACGTTGGGTATTCATGCTTCACCGTTTTGACCTTGACAAGCAGTCCTCTTTTCTGAAGCTCTTCGACCACCATTTTGTCTGTGTCCCTTGCGAATATGCCGCAGAAGAACCCACCGTCCTGCGTGAATTTTACTTCATCGTCGAAAGGAGCGAATATTGGAACGCCACGTTTCATAGCTGCAAAAAAGTCCTCTTCACCGTTTCCTGGCGAAAGATGAACAACCCCCGTGGCCGTTTCCACATCTACGAAGTCCTCGCAAACAACCTTGTGCACAAGAGGATGACTATCCTCCAACTCTTGTTGTCTAGGAACTAGGTCTTTGAAAGGGTAGTCGTAACCCGTCCCTTCGAGGCTTTTTCCCGGAAGTCTTTCTACTATCTTGTAGTTTTGGACTCCGAGTTCCCGCATTGTCGCCTCTGCCCGCTGAGCCACAAGAATCCAGGTTTCATCATCGACCATCACTTTGGAATATTCAGCATCCGGTCGGACCGCGAGCATCGTGTCGGTTATTAGCGTGAAAGGCATGGTTGTCCAGACCAGAAAATACGTGTTCGAGCTATCGTGAACCTTGAATTTGAAGTGAAGACTCGGGTCTTCAACCTGTTGGTATGAACCCTCGTAGCCCACTTCTGTGCTGCTGAGGCTGGTTTGGCAACTTGGGCAGTAGGCCACGACATAATGTCCTTCCTCAAGTAGGCCTTGGTCCCACGCCCGTTTCAGGATCTGCCATTCTTTTTCAATGTACTCGTCCTTGTAGGTCCAATAGGCTTTTTCTTGGTCTATGAAAATCCCGAGTTTCTTATCTGCTTCAACCCATTGCGTATGATATTTCTCTATAGCCTTCTTGCATTCTTGAACGAACCTGTCCATACCTACCTTGTCCAGAAGTTCCCGCTTGTTCTTGACGCCAAGTTGCCTCTCAACTTCCAGCTCAACAGGCAAACCTTGACAGTCCCACCCTGACCAGAACGGTATGTAGTATCCCTGCATTGTCTTCCATCTGTATCGCAGGTCTTTCATGACCCGTCCACGTGCGTGGCCTATGTGAGGCACACCGTTGAGAGTTGGCGGACCCTCAACATAACCCAAAACCCCTATGTTGCTGCCCTTTCTAAGCTCTTCTAGCTTCTGGCGTACGAGATTAGTCTGCCAATATTGACGTATTTCTTCTTCAAGTTCAAGCGGGCGATAATCTGTCTTAAGGCTCTTTCCAGAACTAGCTCCGAATTTGGCGGTCACCTTGCATCACATTGCACCCGCAACACTGCAACATAACATCTGAAACATATAACCTTTGCCCATGGACGTTCTGCTGTCTCCGACGCTTGCACTAACTGTAAGTTTCTGGCGCGCTACGTCTAAATTCCAGACATGTTCTTCCAATTCCAATCGCATCATCCTCGCAACTCAGGCTAACCCGTCACGACGGCGGTGGCGGTCTGCTCTTCTTTTTCTCTTTACATTCATGGATACTGCTGTAGGTTAGCATCCCAGTGACAGAAAGTCCGAAGGTCGAAACGGAGACTAAGGCAGAAAATTCCAGCAAGTTACCCAAAGTCCTCGAAGCTATCGGAGTAGTTTCATCCAGAACATGTAGATTATCTGTAATGTTCAGAATGGAGGAAGCAAAGTATTCTAAGATGCGCGGATCATAAGGTTCAGCAAACGAAGGGAACAATCCGTACGCAGAGCCTCTCTGAGGTATTGGCCACGAATCTTTGAATTGAAGCGCATTATTTTGCTGAGATTTAATGTAGGCTACGACCCCTGAAACCGTTGCAGGTTCATTTTCGACTCCACCGATTTGGCGCAATAGCATAATGGCATAATACGTGCTGGGGAAATCTTCACCAAAATCATATCCATAAACGGGGGGACAAGGGGCGAACTCGACCCCTCCGTCCGAAGTTTTCTCACATGACATTACATACGCTCTGAGCCTTTCTGCATCCACCGTTTCCTCGGCGCTGACACCAAGAGTTCTAAGGGTTGAAAGCGCCGCGTATGTGAAGGCTATGCCGGTTCTGTTTTGTTCATCAACATACCAGCCTCTATAGTTATAATAGAAGAAGTCGCCTTCTGGCGATGGTCTGAAGGCTCCGTTTTCTGCTTTGCAGGCCAGTATCCAGTTTATCGTCTTCGTCACGTTTATTGAATCCAGGGCATCCAAATTGGCCAGGATTGAAACAGCCAAAAACGTGGATATCATGTTAGATTGGGCATATCCTCCGTTGTAATACGTTTCTTGCTCAAGTGGAAAAGTGCAAAAGGCATGTGACATTGTTTCTGTAGGAGATTCTTGCACTTCGAACGATTGTTCGTGGAAGGCGCCATCCGTCTGGTTGTATCTCTCCATTACAAGATTCAACAAAGCCGTCCTGTTTACTCGGTTTTCAGCGCCGAACTGCCGTAGCACGGTCGTAATGAGATATGGGGTATACAACTCGTTAATATAGCTCACATTCTCAAAACTTACTGCGACAGGCCAGTTCCACAATGTTCCACTTGCAGTTGTTACAGTCTCATCAGAAATAATCTGGTTCAGTTTTTGCTCTAGATCAACTGATTTGAGTCCGCCAAGAGCCTCTAGTGTAAGGAGCATTTGGGCAGTACCAAGCGCATCAAAGCTTTCCTGGGGCAGACTAGTGATTATGGCAGATCTTCTGGTCTCCGTAAGGATCTGCGTGCTGGCTTGAACGATTATCGTGGAAACGAGAAGGGAAACCAGAAAAGCAGCAACCGCAAGGTAGACCGCGTATCTCATTCTCGTACTCTTTCACCTTCGAGAGTACCCTCAATACATTGAAGTTACCGAACTTATAAAAGGCTAGGTGCCGTTTAAACAGGCACTTTCCGCCAGTCCAAATCCATTAAGGGTTTGTTTGATAAGCTGATCTTGGCTACACTTAGGAGTAAAACCATTTTAGGCCACTTTAGGAGAAAGCATGCGCGCTAACATTTTGGAACTTTCAAAAAAAAGGGGGAAACTAGGCGAAGATCGCCCATATACTTACTGTCCAACTGCCTGTTGATGCTGAGAGCGCTGCGTCATTGAACTGAACTGTTACTGCTGAGCTGTCATAGTAACCGACGTCTGTTGTGAACGCGTCTGAATAGCCTATTAGGGAATTTTCAGTCTCATTGTAGGCAAGGTCAACGGTTTTGCCGCGAAAAGTCAACGTAACCATGTCTGGAGTCAACTGTTTAAACGCGCTATAATTGAACGGTGGAACAATCGGGGTAGAAACCGGGGGACCTACGATAGATGCGTTGTTCATCGGCATCGGTGTCAGCGGATAGACAACCCATCCTTGTTGTGAGATGTCAAAAACTATTTTGATCGTATAGGATTCTGACGGGTTCAGGTTCTCTGTCACAACATGGAATGCGTATGGAACGCCCGGAAAGACTTCGTTTGGTATGTCGCCAACTTTGGTGAGCCTTATTGGAGAATTCAAGCTTGTGTAACTGTCTAACTCGTTGCTTGCACGTTGCCCAGAGAGAACGGCAACGGTGGCGAAGACTGCTCCGATCAGCGCCAAGGTCATCAGTGCAGCTAAGATGGCTATCTTCTCTTTCCTCATAGAATCACCAAAGATCAGTTGGCGTGCGGATACTTAAGACCAAGCATTAGTACACGACCCTATGCGCTAGTTCTAAGTTTTGGAACATACTAATTTTCTCAAGCTAACCATTCCAAAACTGACCAAGGGCTCTCAACCCACATTACCGCATCCGTATTAGGAAAAAGCGCTAACAGTTGACAGAATTTTCCGTAAAAGCCAAAAGCGCCTGAGTTAACAGACTCTGCATGGAAGATTCATTCAGACTTGATTTCTGGGTCTACATGTTCTCTTTGATCATCTTGGCTAGCCGCTGAATTCCTTCGTCTATTTGCTGTTCTGAAGGATAGGAGAAGTTAAGCCTCATGGCGTTCTGTCCCTTGCCGTCGCAGTGGAAAGCTGAGCCCACGACGTAGGCGACTTTGTTTTCGACGGCTTTGGGGAAAAGCTCGTTAGCGCTCATTTTCTTCGGAAGTTTCACCCAGAGGAATAGTCCGCCTTCTGGCTTGGACCATTTTACGCCTTTTGGCATGTATGTTTCAAGGGCCGTCAGCATAGCTTCCAGTTTTCTGCCGTATACCTTGCGTATATTGTCTATTTGTCTCGGAAGTAGTCCTCGCTTCAAATATTCAGCGGCTATGAATTGAGTGTAGGTCGGTGAACATAGGTCCATGCTCTGCTTGGCCACGATCATGCGGTCCATCCACTCGACCGGGGCTATTATCCAAGCTAGCCTTAGCCCTGGCGCCAGCAGCTTCGAGAACGTGCCTAAAGCAATGACCTGCTTCTGATTGTCTAGGCTGTAGATGGCTGGAACAGTTTCTCCTTTGTACCTCAGATCCCTGTAGGGACTGTCTTCGACAATGGGAAGCTCATACTGATAGGCCAAGCGTAGAAGCTCTTTGCGCCTCTCTAACGACATCGTTGCGCCTGAGGGGTTCTGAAAATCTGGGACCACGTAGATGAACTTGGGTTTCTTCCCTCTTTTGGCTAGTCTGCCTAGCAGTTTCTCCAGAAGATCCATCCTCATGCCATCGTCGTCCTGGGGTACACCGATCATTTTGGCGCGGTAAGCGCAGAAGGCCTGCAAACCTCCGATGTAGGACGGTATTTCGACTATTACAGTGTCTCTTGGATCGAGGAAAACTTTGGAAACAATGTCTAATCCCTGTTGGGACCCTGTCGTTACAAAGATGTTTTCTGCCTTGATTGTGGCTTTTTCGCGATCCAACCATTTTGCAATTTCTTCCCTGAACGCGATTTCTCCTTCTGTCGTCCCGTACTGTAGGGCTAATGCTCCTTTTTCTCGAAGAATTTGGCATGAGATGTCCTCAAGATCCTTCACAGGAAAGGTTTCTGGCCCAGGAAGTCCGCCGGCAAAAGAGATCATTCCTGGTTGTCGAGTGACTTTAAGGAGCTCTCTTATTTCAGAACGCTTCATGCACAGAGCGTTTTTGGAATAAAACGCGGTCAGGTCCTTTATCAACCTTGATCTTCCTCTACGTTGCTACATGTGCCTTGTTGTATGTTGTCGCAGTTGGTATAAATAATATAAGGCTTAGGTTGCAGTTTACTGGAACAGTGCATGCCAATCAGCAAAACCTCCTCGACTTCTAGTTTCGCCAGCATGCGAACGGCGCATGCATATCAATCTTTTGAAGTGAACGCAGCTTAATGGGCTATAAGGAGCATTTTTTTCCACTCTGGACTATCTGGACATTCTTGCTTATTTTTTCGAACAGCTGCGGATTTTCTGTGTGCACTGGAAAGATTTTTTTGGGTTTGATCTGCTGGATCAAGGCTGCGAGTTGGTTTCTGTTCAGGTGTCCGGATGCATGCAGTTGGTGAAAGTGAAGTCCAAAATGGTCTAGCCAGTTGTGCATGACATCGTCCTCAATGTCTTCTTCGCTGAATGGTTCGCTCATGCTGTGAATGAAGTGGCCTCCAGTTTCCGGTCGAATGTCGATGAGTTCCGTGAACTGATAGAAGTCCAAGTCCATGATCAACTTGCGTTGATTCTTGCTCACGAAATCGTGCGTCACCATCTTGTCCATGAACGTTCTCTCCCAAACGTAGTAGTCGCGCTCGTCAAACCTGCCGGATTTTTTCCGCCTGTAATAAACGAGTATGCTTTCGTCCTTCATAGGGTCGGGAAAACTGAGGCGCTTATCCTCAGCGAGCCTGCTCAGCAGATATGCTGTTTTCGGAGAGATCACGATTCTTCTTCCGCATCTCTTGGCCACGTTGTAGAAGCTTCTGAACCTATCCATGTCTCGGCTGTAATGCGTGACGAACACGGCTTTGTTGGTCGAGGACACTATTTCAGTGCTTAGGGATTCTACCTCTTGTTCAGAGTAGTTTTTTCTATTCTCAGTCTCCACCATTCTGGTGCCCTCGCAGATCAAAGCGTCAGGCTTGAACTCTTCGGCCTTGGCCACAAATTCTTCAGTCATATCCTTTCTGGGACCATGAACTCGCAGGTCTCCCGTGTATGCGACTGTGCCCTCGGAAGTGTCGATCAAAAATCCATAGGCTGCGGGAATTGAATGGTCGACGTGGATGGGTTCGACAACGATGTCTGCGACTCTTATCTTTTTCCCGGTTCGAAAAGTATGATATCGATGTTCACCGTAGCCGCATGAACCTGTTTCCTCCATGCATTGAAGGAACAGCTTGGTTCCAACGCCCAGATGAACAGGAATCTTAGGGTCCAAGAATCGAATGTGGTTTATGTGATCAAAATGCGCATGCGACAGGAAAACAGCATCAAAATCGGGCCTCTCGTAGGCTAAATCAGTATCGGCTAACAGTTCTTCGGAGTATAAGCCTCTTATCCTCGGCAGAAGGCGGAACTCGAAGTAATCTCCCAGCCCGTTGATGGCTCTCGGGCCGAGCCAACCAGTGAAAAAATCTGAACCGAAACCGAAGGACTGACCGAAATCAAAGAATATTCTTGTTCTTTGGCCTTCCAACAGAATCTTGTTTCCGCCGATTTCACCCACTCCGCCATAAAAGGTCAGCGTGACCATTTGATCCACAACAATAGGTATCATGCTGTTGAACATGAAATCTCTTTTGTTTTAGCCAGCGGAAAGCGACCGTCGTCATATAATAACGAAACTTCATCCGCGCTCCTAGGTTTCAACGTATAATGAATATTTGAGTCTCAGATGGATATTTTCCTGCCGTCGAAATCGCGTTTTGACACGCCGAATTCGTTCTTGACTTCTCGCAGTTTTTCTTTTGTGAACACTGGGCCGTCTTTGCATACGCGGTATCTTCCGATGACGCAGCTTCCGCAAAGCCCAACTGCGCAACGCATTATCCGTTCCAAGCTTGCCTCCATGCAGGTGCGATGCTTCTCGGCAAGATCAAACACCCGTTTTAGCATTTGCTCCGGTCCACAAGCGTAGACCATGTCGAACCTCTGCCTGGACATCTGCTTTTCCAGCGGCTCAGTTACTAAGCATTTCATGCCGTAGCTGCCATCCTCGGTGGTGGCCACAAAGTTCCCTGAAGAGCAAAGTTGCCCCAACTCATCCAGGAAGAGCAGTTCTTCTTTTGATTTTGCGCCCAGCACAAGAGTGGGTCTAGCTTGTTCCGCATTCAACTTTTTGGCTAGGAAAAGCAGAGGGGCTATTCCTGTTCCTCCTCCTACCATCAGCAGTTTGCCTTTCTTTAGCGTGAACCAATTGCCGAAAGGCCCACGTATGCCGATCGGCTCACCGGCTTTCATGTCGTGAAGTGCCCGAGTTGCCGGGCCGATCTTTTTGACGGCTGCCGCTATCATGCCATCTTCGTCAGCATCCAATATGCTCAGAGGAATCTCGTCGACGCCTGGTATCCAGAGCATCAAGAACTGTCCTGGCCTTGCCCTTGCACAATGTTTGTCTTTAAACGTGAAAGTTTTCACGGTTGGGCTTTCCGCCTCTGCCCTCAGAATTCGTGCGATTCTTAGCCTGTTATCTACGATGTGATAGGCCGACAATCTCGTTCACGCTCTGACAACCTTTCTTTCTCAAATAGGCACTCAGTCCCCGCGTGATTGTGTTGAACACGCTCGGGCCCGTAATGGCTATTGCCGTGCCGATCTGGACCGCAGAGGCCCCTGCAAGCAGGAATTCCGCGGCGTCACGCCAGCTCATTATGCCGCCACAACCTACTATTGGAATCTTGACCTGTTCGAAAATGTCGTAAACGCAACGGAGTGCCATAGGCTTGATGGCTGGACCTGAGAGCCCACCGATCCTGTTGCCCAGTATGGGGATGCCTGTCTCTGAGTCGATGGCCATGGCTTTCACGGTATTTATAGCCGTTAGAGCGTCTGCCCCGGCTTTTGCCGCAACCTCTCCGAGATCTGCAATGTCTGTCACGTTCGGTGACAGCTTTACGATTACGGGCTTATCAAGAACGGCTTTGACCTTCTTGACGGTTGCAGCCAAGAGTTCAAGACTTTGTCCTATCTCTGAGCCAGTCTGCTTGACATGCGGACATGAGACGTTCAGCTCAACGGCGTCAGCGCCCGCGTTAACGGCCTTCTTCGCTAATAAAGCATACTCGTCTTCTGAATAGCCATAAACACTGGCGATCAGCGGAACTCTCAAGGCAGTCTTGGCCCGGCGAATTTCGCTTGCGAATTCGTCTATTCCAGGGTTTGGAAGTCCCATGGCGTTTACTAGGCCGCAGCTCACTTGGACAACGGTGGGGTTGGCATAGCCTCTTCTCGGCATGAGCCCAATGGACTTTGTGACTATCGCGCCCGCTCCACCTTCAGAAATGCTTTCAAACGTTTCTGTTGAATAGCCCAGGATGCCGGAAGCCAACATCGTTGGGTTTGCAAGCCTCAAGCCCGCTAGGTTCACGCTTAGGCGATCCTGATTCAAAACATTTGCCCTCCCAATTTTCCAGGGCAGATGAGGCAGAATCGCACTGCTCTTTGCAACTTATCTTCCTCTTTTTCAAGTTGCATATAGAAGATCTCTTAATAAATAACATTCTATCAACGACACGTTGCTGTGGGCAGCTTGAGCGGAACACTCTGAACGCCGCTGACTCTCTTACTTGCTTCGTATCAGCGATTGTTTAATAAGATGAGACTCAAGAAATAGTGTTGTTGAGGCGAGCTGATGAAGGCCACGATAGTTGAATGCTCATTCGGAATTTTGGCTTTCGACGAGAATAAAAAGCTCGTAGGGAAGACACTGTTCCCACGAAAGCCTGAAGCAGTCGCTAATGTCCTCGCGAGTATTCAAACAGGAAAGATCGTTGACGAGCTCACCGAGCTCGTTGAGGATCTCAAGGGCAATGGTTATGATCTTTTCGTTTTCGAAAACGGCACGTTAGCAAATGAAGTCAAAGAGAAACTGAACGTTGACACTGAGGTTGCGAAGCCTTCTGAAGCCGGAGAGATTATCCGTTCCCGCATGGAACAGTTTGCCGTTGAAACGGGGTTCTCGAAGGATGCGGAAGAGTTCGGCCTGTGGATGCACAACCTGACTATGGAGATTGCAAAGCTCAGGGTAAAAGGTGCGGTCGAAAAGAGGGATTTGATAGCCGCTCAGGCAATCCAGAGCCTCGACGATTTGGACAGAGCGATAAACCTGTTGATGAGTCGTGTGAGGGAATGGTACGGCGTCCACTTTCCGGAGCTGGACCGACTGGTCGAGAAGCATGAAACTTATGCGCGGTTGATCGTCAATTTAGGCAATAAAGACAATTTCACGGCTGAAAGACTCGAAGAAGAAGGCATCCCAACTGCGAAGGCCGAGGGCATAGCGAAGACGGCTGAAAAGTCCATGGGCGCAGACCTGACCGAAGGCGACCTGAAGCAGATTCAGTACACGTGTGCCAACATCCTCAGGCTTTATGATCTCAGGCAGGGCATGGAAACCTACATGGACAAGACTATGGAGGAAGTCGCCCCCAACATCAAAGCTCTCGCAGGCTCCCTACTGGGGGCTCGACTAATAGCCACATCGGGAGGCTTGATGAACCTTGCGAGGAGGCCTGCGAGCACGATCCAAGTGCTAGGCGCGGAAAAAGCGTTGTTCCGCTCGTTAAAAACCGGAACGAGACCGCCGAAGCATGGGATGATCTTTCAGCACACGCTTTTGCATGAGGCAAAGAGGTGGCAGAGGGGAAAAATAGCCAGAGCCTTGGCTGGAAAACTAGCGATAGCCGCGAGGATAGATGCTTTTGGAGCTGGACGAGTAAGCGGCAAGCTCAAGGCAGATCTGGACAGGAGGATTGACGAAATTCGGGAGAAGTATGCTGAGCCGCCGCCGATTCAAGCCGCGGAGCCTAGACGAGAGCGAGAGAAGCCTAGACATGAAGAATTTGTGAGAGATAAGCCTAGGCATGACGAGTTTAGAAGAGAGAAACGGAGAAAGTTTAGGCGTGAACGTTAGAGTTAAGCCGCATCTGGACTTTCCCGCGATATATCAGGTCGTGCTTGAGGATGGTGCGAAAAGGCTTGCCACGAAAAACCTTGTTCCGGGCAGAGACGTCTACGGTGAAAGGCTCATCCGCTTCGCAGGCGAAGAATATCGCGTGTGGGACGCCTTCAGAAGCAAGTTGGCCGCTGCTATTCTGAGGGGTTTGGAGACGGTTCCGATACGGCCAAGCCATCAGGTTCTCTATCTAGGTGCGGCCTCAGGCACGACTGCAAGCCACGTTTCAGACATAGTAGGCGACAAAGGCTACGTCTACTGCGTGGAATTTGCGTCTAGGTCCATAAGGGACTTGGTCGAGAATGTATGCGTTTACAGGGTTAACATGTCGCCGATCTTGGAAGATGCGCGTGTGCCTGACAAGTATTCAATGCTAATACGAGGCAAGGTTGATGATATCTACTGCGACATCGCACAGCCAGAACAGGCAAGAGTCCTCGCGGACAATGCTGACGTGTTCCTGAAGAAGCATGGCTGGATAATGCTTGCCGTGAAATCCCAGAGCATAGACGTAACCAAGGAACCGTCAGAAGTCTACAAAAACGAGATCATGGTTCTTGAGAAACGTGGGTTCCTGGTAAAACAGGCAGTACAGCTAGAACCATACGACAAGGCACACATTATGATAGTAGCGCGCACTAACATTTAAGACTCGGCAAGTTCGTCATGTTTACAGAGTCGCCATGTTGAAGTCGCAAGTCGCAATCGTAAAGGGGGAAAGAGGGCACGAACCTGTCTTCAGAGCGCTAGACTTGATAGACTATGAGCCAGCTCTATCCAGTTGGGATAAGGTTCTAATAAAAGTCAATTTCATAACCGTTGAGACATGGGATTCTGGAGCAACCACAGACCCGATAGTAGTCGAAGCCATAATCCACAAGCTGAAAAACCTGCCAGTTGAGATCTACGTTGTAGAGTCAGACGCTACTATGACCAGCGCTGACAAGGCCTTCGAAGTCACAGGCATGAAGGAGATGTGCGCACGCAACAACGTCCAATGTCTCAACCTAAGACACGTAAGAGACAGAGTCAAAATCGACATTCCAAAAGGTGAAACACTGAAGAGTATCAAAGTTCCTCGCATTGTCACGCAATCCGCGATAATAAGCGCAGCAAAACTCAAGACCCACATGTCAACGAAGGTGACATTGGGCATGAAGAACATGTTCGGCCTCTTGCCAGACAAATTCAAGGGAAAGTATCATGCGAGGGGCATAAGCAAAGTCATAGTTGACATCAACACCGTCCTCAAACCCATGCTTACGGTGATTGATGGGTTCGTGGGAATGGAAGGACGGGGGCCCTCAGGAGGAACACCTGTCAAGATGGATCTAATAATCGCGGGAAAAGACGTGGTCGCCGCAGATGCGACCGCTTCGAGAATCATGGGATTTGAACCCATGGAAATCCCCCACATCCGCAAGGCCTTCGAGAAAGGACTGGGAAACGTTGACGACATAGAAATCCTAGGATCGAAACTTGACGAGGTGACACGCGCATTCAAGAGAAATTGAGCATCGCATAGAATCCAGACGCATGCCTAACGGCAACAAGCTGTGCACGAATTGAAAACTCTCATTTTAGCCCAGTTCCGCATTGCGTTCATTGACGAAGAATCTGATGTCAGAAAGTTTGCTTGTCGTCTGATCGGTTGTGGCCCGTCTCACTGGTTGAATTGTAGGTAGTGTTTATATCTCGCACCATGTTGCATCTCTCAAGTGATATTTCTATGGTTTATGGGGAGGGAGCAAAGGCCGTTGAGGCCTTGCTCAAGGAGTCAGGGTTCGCTGTTTCGCAGATATGCCAGTCTAGGCCGAGTTGTTTTGATTTTGCTGCCAGAAAAGGTGAAAACCTGATTCTAATACGAGTCCAACGAGACATCGATAACCTTTCCCCAGGCGACTCCTCAGAGCTCAGTGAAATATCGCGAAGCATTTCAGCCACATCGCTACTCATTAGCGAGAATGCCCGCGAAAAACCGTTGGAAGAGGATACGGTCTACTCAAGATACAACGTTTCGGCTGTCACTCAAAAAACGTTCGAGAACATTGTTTCCCGCAAAGCATATCCTCTCATCCAAGCGGGACCAGGAGGCTACTACGTTGAAATCGATGGACCGGCGATTAGGCGCAGGAGACAAGAACTAGGCCTGTCAGTGGGTAAGATAGCCGAAATGAGCGCCATATCTCGAAGAACGATATATGGCTACGAGCGGGGAATGGCTAAAGCATCAGTCACGGCCGCATACAATTTGATGTCCACACTTGGAATACCGGTTGCCAAGCCGGTAAATGTTTTTGAAAGATCAACAAAAGAGCGAAAATGTCTTCTGCTGACGAAGGCAAAAAGGGTAATCGCTAGAAACAGACTCCTCACGAAAATTTTTCAGAAATTCGCCCATTGCGGAATCAGCGCGTTCAGAAAAGCTCCTTTTGACTTCGTGATAACCGTTTCCCAAGACAAGATGAGAATAATAGGCGGGGTTGCTAATACTGCGGAGCCAGATCTTGAAATGAGAGCCGATGAAATTCTCAGCTTATGCAGAGTCGTTCAGGCGCATCCTGTACTCATAACCGACGGACAAGAACTAGCTAACCGGAGCATGCCTTGCATTCAAAGCGATGAGTTTTCAAACCTAAAGAATCCGGAAGACTTGATCCACAGCATTACGTGAGCTTTGTCTGCCGCGACTCACCGTCACTTTTTGCCTTCTGAACTGGCTTCCACGACCTTCTCACGAACGGAGGACACTCTTTCAGGTTGGCGAAACATCGCCGAAGAAAATCCATGGTCCTCGGGTCGGAAGGATATCCTGAACCGAAATCTCCATGAGTTTTTGCCAGCGCGGCAATTTCCGCGTCTCTCTCAGTTTTCGCAATTATCGAAGCCGCAGAGACTACAGGATATGTTCTGTCCGCCTTATGCTCCGAGACTATAGGTATTCTGAAGGACATGCACTCAAGAATGTCCCTCTTGAACCTCTCTTCCAAAACATCCGACGCATCCACATAAGCCTTATCCGGCCTGAGCGCCACGAGCACTCTTGCCATGGTCTGGGCCTCAAGCCAATTAAGCCTACGAAGTTTCCTACCATTCAGAACCACATCGTCAATCTGCTCAGGCGAAAGCTTCACCACGTTACAATCCTTTGCGACTCGTCTGATTTCGGGAGCAAGAACCTCTCGCCTGTGTGGAGACAGAAGCTTCGAGTCCTTTACGCCTAGAGCAACGAGCTTATACAATTCAGTCTCTTCCACGAGCACTCCTGCAATCACTAACGGTCCGATTGCAGATCCACGCCCTGCATCATCCACGCCGGCGACAAGCATCGGAAGCTTCACGACTCCTCAAAAGGAAAATCTTGACTTCAAGGCTATAACACTTTGTTCCTGCCCCAGCTGACTTTAGCTTATGATTCTGCCCTCCCCATTTTCAAAACACTTTTTATGCTTGTCTTCACTGATAACAAAACAAAAAGAAGGATGAACATGAAACTGGAAGGAAGTCAAACGGAAAAAAACCTGCTTGCAGCATTCGCAGGCGAATCCCAAGCCAGAACAAGGTACACCTTCTTCTCCAGCGCGGCTAAGAAAGAAGGATATGAGCAAATATCCGCCATCTTCCAAGAAACTTCCGACAACGAAAAAGAACACGCACAACTCTTCTTCAACCACCTAAAAGGCGGAATGGTAGAGATCCAAGCAACATACCCTGCTGGCATGACGGGCACAACGGCACAGAACCTGTTGGCCGCAGCCGAAGGCGAGAAACTCGAGTGGGGCACGCTTTATCCCGGCTTCGGCGACATAGCAGAAAAGGAAGGATTTCCAGATGTGGCCAAAACATTCCGTAGCGTAGCTAAAGTGGAGGCCTACCATGAACGCCGCTACCGTAAACTGCTAACGAGCATAGAGCAAGGCAGAGTGTTCAAGAAAGATGCACCGATCAAATGGAAATGCCGAAACTGCGGCTTCGTCTTCGAGGGAGCCGAGGCCCCTGAGAAATGCCCAGTATGTAGTCACCCGAGAAGCTACTTCGAAGTTTGGGTCGAAAACTACTAAACCCCCCTCTTTTTATCTTAGCGCGCGTGAAAGACTAGAATAGTCTATTTGCTTTGACTATGCCCCAGAAAATCAACTGCTTTTTCGACGATGACCTCTTGCAGCTTTTCTCTGTTTTCACGCGTGACCACGTATGCTTCCGCGTCCGGATTCGCTTTCAACTCATCAATCAGCTTGGTCGTTGCCCTCCAATGGACGACCCCAACCACGAGTTTCCCGCTCTCCATAGCCTTTTTGACTGCATCTCGAAACCTCTCAGAAAACAGCTCCATCGGGCCGACTTCGTCAATCGCAACCACATCGGAGCTTTCAACAGCCTGCAAGATGGCCTGGACGCCGATTCCATCAAGGTCATGCATGTTCACTCGGTATCTTCCCACCTGCGGACCAATGGGCTCGTTAACACGAGCAAGCCAACCGTTCCGTCCACTGGACAAGTCTAAGATTTCAAACCCGACACGCATAACATTCGACCGCGCCTCACGCGTGACCATCCCACCAACGCGATAACCGCGTGCTTTAAGCGCCTCTACGATATGCAACAAGACCGTGCTTTTCCCCACGCCCGGGCTCCCAGTCAACAACAATAATCGTTTCAAGGGTTTTCCCCTACCAATCCTCAAGGCAGTATAGACTCAATCGAGCAGCAAACCTCTTGGACATATCCTCATCCGACACTTATTTCTGTAAACCATGTAACCTCACACACATAAAGAAATCGGAACCTTGCGCTTTGCACCGTCGACTTCGGGTTGAAAAATTAACGTGCACCCTACTTTGACAACTCCAACACGGTCAGGAATTGCCTTTTCTTTCTAAACCAGCGTGTAAAACGTGCCCAGCCGAGAAAAGAATATTAGCACATGTGAAGCGTATCAGAAAGTCAAAAGATCGTCAACGATGATGCCTGGAGAAAAGCAAGAGCATGACAGAAGCTCTTTCTGGTCCCAGTTTTCCAACGGAAATGATTACTGAAGGCGAAGCCAAACTTTTGGTACCGAGGCTTCGGGCATTCGTGAGATCCCCGTCAGACTATGCGCCTTCGAAGGCCCCAGTATTCTATAATCCAGTGATGGAACTCAACCGGGACATTGCAGTGTTGGCCCTCCAAGCGTATCAGAGAATGGTTGACCATCAGATTTCAGTATGCGAACCGCTGGCCAGCTGCGGGATACGAGGCGTAAGGTTCGCCGTTGAGGTTCAAAATGTCAAAAATGTCGTAATGAACGATATCAGCAAGAAGGCAGTTCAAATCGCCCTGTACAATGTTCAAATGAACGACATCGGCGACAGAGCTGTTGTGGAAAACAAGGATGCCAACCTCCTGCTGACTGAGCATGCGGCGCCACACAACAGATTCGACGCCGTAGACTTGGATCCCTTCGGTTCTCCCGTGACATACGTTGATTCTGCAGTTCGAGCCTTGCGAGATCACGGTCTCCTAGCTCTGACGGCAACAGACATGGCGCCTCTCTGCGGGGTCCACCCAAAAGCATGCATCAGAAAATACGGCGGCAAACCACTACGGACAGAATACTGCCACGAAGTTGCCGTAAGACTGCTAACGGGATGCTTGGCGACGGTGGCTGCAAAGCATGAGATGGGCCTGCGTGTGTTGTTCAGCCACAGCGCCGAACATTATATCAGAGTCTACGCGCTCGTGAATATCGGGGCCAAGATGGCCGACGAAAGCCTGAACAACATGGGTTTCATACTGCACTGCTTCAAGTGCTTCCACCGAGAAAGCTTCACGGGGTTATCTGCCTTTGAGCATTCTGGGAAATGTCCCGAGTGCGGTTCGAAGCTTACCTTAGGCGGACCATTATGGCTGGGAAAGACGCTCGACGAGAATTTCTGTCAACTAATGGAAGAAGAGACAAAGCACAGAAAGCTGAGAAAGAGAGAGAAGATTCTAGGAATCCTGGCCCTAGCGAAGAACGAAGCTGAAGCCCCTATGGGGTACTACGTGGTGGACAGGCTCTGCGATGCGTTGAACCTACCTGTCCCATCGGTTCACAGTGTGGCAGAAGCCCTCAGAAAAGAGGGTTTTCAGACATGCTTGACCCGTTTCAACTCGAAAGGAATAAAGTCAAACGCCTCGGCGGCGAAAATGAAAGAAATCGTCAAAAAAGCAGTGAAGGACCAATCAGTAACGCGTGCTAACAGCAAAGGAAGGGGGTAAATGTGGAGTTCTTCAATTCTTACGACGATGCCAAGCGTGCAGAAGCCTATGCTAAACTAGAGTTTCCAGGCACGTACTTTTTAGCATACAGAGACTTGCCCGAAATCATATTTGAACACGTCAAAGGAAGAAGAGCGGTAGATTTCGGATGCGGCACGGGGCGTTCAACAAGATTTCTGCAAGAACTCGGGTTCAATGCCGTTGGAGTCGACATCGCAGACGACATGATAAAGAAGGCAACAGAAATAGACCCAAAAGGGGACTACCGTCTCGTAGAAGATGGCGACCTCAGCCAGCTTGAAGACGGTGCCTACGACCTTGTACTGTCTGCATTCACGTTCGATAACATACCTACGATGGAAAAGAAGGTCGAGAATTTCAAGGGAATCAGAAAGCTGTTGAAAAGCGGAGGAAGAATAGTCAACTTGGTCTCATCACCTGAAATATACACGCACGAGTGGGCATCATTTTCCACCAAGGACTTCCCCGAGAACAGAACTGCGAAAAGCGGAGACAGAGTAAGAATAATCATAACAGAAGTAGACGATAAGAGACCGGTAGAGGACGTAGTCTGGACAGATGAGCATTACAAGGAGGTCTTCAAAAGAGCTGAACTGCAACATGTCAGAGCCTACAAGCCGCTAGCAAAAGAGAATGAGCCCCACAAATGGATCAACGAAACAAGGATCGCACCATGGGTCATTTACGTATTGAAAAAGACGAAACAGCGAACCTGAAAGTTTCCACAACGCCCTTTTCTGAAGAGTCTGCCTTCAAAAATCAATCTTCCCACGTACTTTCTCGACGCTGAAAAGCTAATCATGCCATAAATTGAAAAAGGACCCTAGAGAACATTACTCGGCAATGCTGGTTTCATGGAATAAAAATGATGATGAAGCTAGGGAAATACCACAGGTCATCCGAGCGAAGCAAAAGCTGAATCATCTACAATGCTTGCACAAGCAGGCATCCGAGGGAAGCTGAATGGACTCGCATCCGAGCGTCTTGGCGTTTTCGCCCAGGGCCGAATTTGACATCATTCTGGTTCTGTTTCCAACCCTTCTTCATCATCCGACTCTGTCTCTTCATCCCAATCCTCATTTTCATCGATCATAGTTCTTTCACCACCTTCTCAGTTCAAACGAAGCTCGTGTGAGACCGACCAGCATTAAACTTTCTGAAGACAAAATACTCACTGAGAATACAGATTCAACGCGTGCGCCAGCGCTATATTGCGAAGCGGATTAGCACGAAAACATTAAGGCAAGACCATTTCAGCCTGTTGATCATCAATTTACCAAGTGTTATATAAGGAGACATCTCGACTTAATACTCGGCAATCTGCTGGACAACATAGGCTATTTAAGTAATTGACCCACAAATTGTTAACGGCAATCATGGACTATGGAAGGTCACGTCAAAATGGGAAGGGTGCTAGTCACATCTGCATGGCCCTACCTAAATGTCACTCCGCACCTCGGCAACCTAGTCGGCTCCATCCTGTCAGCCGACGTTTTCGCTAGGTATTGCAGGTTGAAGGGCGAAGAAGTTGTGATGGTAAGCGGTTCAGACGAGCATGGAACACCCATCGAGGTGGAGGCCATTCGCTTAGGCATATCTCCGAAAACGTTGACGGACAGAAATCATGCAAAAGTTGTTGAGCTATTCTCAAAGTGGGGAATATCCTTCGACAATTACACTAGAACCGAAAGCGTCACCCACAAAGAATTCGTCCGAGATATGCTGACAAAAATATATGAAAACGGATACATCTTCGTCCAAGAAACCGAAATGCTCTACTGCGAGCAATGCGGCCGATTTCTCCCAGACAGGTTTGTCGAAGGAAAATGTCCATACTGCGGCAAAGAAGGAGCCCGCGGAGACCAATGCGACGCCTGCGGAAGACTACTGGAACCGACGCTTCTAATAGAACCGTACTGCGTCATCTGCGGGGCCAAGCCTGTTGCAAAGAAGACGAAGCATTGGTATTTCGACATGCCGAAACTATCACAGACGTTGACTGACTATCTTAATAGTAATAAACAGCTGTCAACCAGCACGAAAAACTTCAGCCTGAACCTAATAAGGGAAGGGCTAAAGGCAAGGGCTGTGACCAGAGACGTTGAATGGGGCATCCCCGCACCTTTCCCAAGATCAGAAGGCAAAACAATCTATGTCTGGGTCGAAGCCGTCTTGGGCTATGTATCCGCCACGATAGAATATTTCAAGAACAAAAGCAAACCTGAGAAATGGAAAGAATTCTGGTTCAACAAAGACGCTAGATCCTACTATTTCATCGGAAAGGACAACATCCCATTCCACACAATTATCCTTCCAGCCTTGCTTCTGGCCTCAGGCGAAGACTTCAACCTGCCATGGAATGTCTCAGCAACAGAATTTCTCCAATTCAAAGGCGAAAAAGCCTCCAAGAGCCACCGCGTCGGAATATTCATAGACGAAGCCCTAGACCTCTTTCCAGCGGACTATTGGCGTTACTTCTTGATGGCGTCCAGGCCTGAAAGCAAAGACTCAAACTTCTCATGGGAATTATTCATCGAAAGAATAAACGCGGATTTGAACGACACGCTAGGTAATTTCGTCCACAGAACCTTGACCTTCATAAACACACAGTTTGATGGCAAGGTCCCTGAACCAGAATCACAGAATGAAGATGCGAAACGCATCCTGAGTGAGCTTGAAGAAAAAGTCAAAGAAACAGCCGAGGAAATCGAAGGCTGCAAACTGCAAGCAGCTGCCAACACAGTAATAGCGATAGGCCGAATGGGAAACCAGTACCTGAACGAAAAGGAACCCTGGAAACTGATCAAGAACGAAAGAGGACAAGCGGCCACGATCTTCTACGTGGCAACACAAATCGTCAAAGCCCTGGCCGTAGTTTCCGCACCTATCATTCCTTCCGCGGCAGACGAAATCTGGAAAACCCTCAAGCTGCCAGGCAGCGTAAGCGAACAGAAATGGACTGAAGCCTTGTCACCATTACCAACACACCACAGGATAACCAAACCGAAGCCACTGTTCAAGAAAGTAGAAGAAGACCAGAAGCAGCTCGACGAAAGGCTGGAAAAGATCAGGGCCGCCCAGTCGGCAGGCACGTAGAATCTTGGGCGTGAACATTTGCACATAAAAGTCGACCTTCACGTTCACAGTTGCTATTCCAAAGATTCACTCATTACACCAGAAGAAATCGTCTTCTACGCCAAGAACAATGGACTAGACGGAGTCGCCGTCACCGATCACGATAAGCTTGACAGCGCGCTTAAAATCGCGAAAGAGACCGAGTTCTTCATTATTCCAGGCATGGAGATCACAAGCTCAGACGGACACATCATCGCCCTTAGAATCCACGAACCCGTTCCAAAAGGGCTGAGCGCAGCCGAAACCGTGGAAAGAATACACGAAGCAGGCGGCCTAGCAGTGGCCTGCCACCCAACTGCTCTCTTCAAAAAAAGCCTAGGAAATCACACAAGCTTAGAGTTTGACGCCATCGAAGTAATAAACGCCGCAGCTCTCCCGTTTGGTTTCTCTGTGAGAAACGCCAAACGGCTTGCGTCAAACCTCGGCATCGCACAGGTCGCAGGCACCGACGCTCATTACGGACCACAAATAGGCTGTGCCTATACGCTCATCGACTCAGAATTGAAGGTTGACGAAGTAATCGATGCTATAAGCAACCGTAAATGTCAGCCTTTTGGAAGGGCTATACCTTGGAGGCTGAGGCTGAAGAAAGAATTCCTCATGCTCAAGAAAAATTCTGGCTCCGAAAGCGAGAAAACAAAAAGGTAGTGGCTAAGAGCCTTCAAGCTGGTAAAGGTCTAGCTCTATGCCAAGGTGTCTCTCTGGTCCGGATCGAGGTTCAATGTTGAAAAGCTGAGGCGCAATCGTCTCAAATCCACCCAAGATTTGTGGCGAATCAACTCCCGTCATGACAAGCGTGACTTTCAGCTTACCATCCTGCTCCGGGTTCACCCTTGCACCCCAAATGACCAAAGCATCATTGTCCATCATTTCAGTGACAATTTCACCTACGCGGTTTGCCTCTTCAATCGTCATCTGATTGTCTCCAGTGACGTGGATCAGGGCTCCAGTTGCCCCTGCATAATCCACGTCCAATAATGGACTTCTGAGCGCGTTCCTCACCGCTTCTTCAGCACGATTTGGCGCATCTGATTCGCCTACTCCGACGATGGCCATGCCGCCTCGCTTGACGATAGTCTTGAAGTCTGCAAAGTCGAGGTTGATGAGACTCGGCGCGGAAATTGTTTCAACGATACCTTTGATCATCCTTGCCAATACCTGGTCGGCAACCCTGAACGCTTCGCTCAGGGGAAGTTGAGGAACGAGCTGCATGAGTTTGTTGTTGTCGATCACCACAACGGTGTCGCACTGTCTGCGCATATCAGCCAAAGCGCTTGCAGCAAACTTCATCCTGCCTCTTTCAATGCGAAACGGTGTAGTCACAACACCGACGACTATTGCACCATTCCGTCTTGCTATCTCTGCAACTACTGGTGCGGCGCCCGTGCCTGTGCCACCGCCGAGGCCAGCTGTCAAGAAAACTATGTCGACTCCGCGGAGCAGATCCTCAACATATGCCCTTGATTCCTCGATTGCGGCTTTTCCAAGCTTTGGGTCTCCGCCAACGCCGAAGCCCCTCGTGAGTTTTTCGCCTATGAGAATCTTCTGGCTGGCCTTCGAAGCGCGCAAGTGAACAGCATCGGTGTTGATTGCCACACACTCTATTCCCGTAGCGTGCATCTCCATCAGCCGAGTCGCCGTGTTACATCCTGCCCCGCCGACCCCGATTACAAGTGTGCGACAGTCGTCCGGCTGCTTAATCTCTTGACTCATCGTGTTGTGCCACGTGTACTTGACTGTGCTCTCCGACGCTCTCGGCCTAGTCAACGTTCTTCCTCCGCCAAACCTCTTCGTTAATCAAATCACGTATCGCTACACGAATCACCTCTGCCCTGTTTGGATAGAACTTCTCAGTCACGAGCTGATCCAGCAATCTTATGTAGGTTTCAGGAAGATATAGTGTGATCAACTTCATCGTTTCTCCCCTCCGGGTAAGTTACACACAAATCTGCGTAAAGTTATATCTCATTGTAACATATTGCAAATATGTGCAAAACATGTTGAGCCCACCCTTTTTAAAGCTTGTGCAAAGCTTGTCTCAGCTTTCTGTAAATTCTGCCCACTGGCGAGCTTAATGTTTTTATTGCTTGTTGATTCATTTTAGGTAAAGCGATGGCAGGAAATGCAGGTTTTCGTAAAGAGCTTTGGGTGTTCCACAAATCTAGCCGACGGGGAAGTATTAGCAGGTTGTCTCGCCGCTGCGGGTTACAATCTCGTGAATTCTGAGGCGGCTGCAGACGTAATCGTCTACAATACTTGTGCGGTCAAAGGACCCACGGAAAATCGCATGATTGAGGTTCTGAAGCGGGTTCCCACAGATAAGAAACTTGTCGTCGCTGGATGTCTGCCATTGATCAGTTTCGAAAGACTGTCTAAAGAAGTGCAGTTCGACGGTGCTCTTGGACCAGCCGCTGGCGAAAGCATCGTTGAGGTCGTCAGGAGTGTGACGCGTGGTGAAAAAGTTGTGGCTTCTGAAGATTGCGTTAAGGCAATTCCGAGTCTGGATTTGCCCCGCGTGAAGTTGAGTCCAGTCATAAGCATTATCCCCATAGGATACGGGTGTTTAGGCTCATGCGCATATTGCTGCGTAGTGTTTGCCAGAGGCAGACTGAGAAGCCATGACATCGAAGAGATCGTGAAGAGAGCCAAAAAGGATCTAGCCTCGGGTGCACGTGAGCTTTGGATAACTTCCCAAGACACGGCCTGTTATGGCAAAGATAAAGGGACCGACCTTGCGGAGCTACTTGCCGCCCTTTGCGATATTGACAGCGACTTCAAGATCCGCGTCGGTATGATGACCCCAAACAACGCAATGAGGATTATGGATGATTTAGTTGATGCCTTTGCTGATAAGCGCATTTTCAAGTTCGTCCATCTCCCCCTACAAAGCGGGGACAATGAGATTCTGAAACGCATGCAAAGGCACTATTCCCTCAACGATTTCAAGAGCATAGTGAGGAAATTCAGAGAGGATCTTCCTGACGTGACTCTTTCCACAGATATCATCTGTGGCTTCCCTGGCGAAAGCAAGGAAGCATTTGCGAGGACTCTCCAAGTGATTGAAGAGACCAAACCTGACATCGTTAATGTCTCGAAGTTCTTTGCAAGGCCGCGAACAGCTGCAGCTGAAATGAAAGAGGATTTTCTGCCACTTATGGAGATTAGCCAAAGGAGTAGAACTGCAGCTGTTGTGGCCAAGAAAGTAGCTTTCGAAAGAAACAAGCAGCTCATCGATTGGACGGGCGAAATCCTTATTGATGAAGCTGGGAAGGTTGCTGGCTCCTGGATTGGACGTGACTTCGCCTACAAGCCCATCGTGGTTAAAACCGAAAAGAAAGTGCTCGGGAAATCATTGAAAGTGAAAGTCAAAAGGGCTTTCTCCACATATTTGGAAGGTGAAGTACTCGAATAAACGTCAAAGCGTGAAAAGTGGAAAAGATTGCTATCGGCACAAAAAAATTGTGGAATGTGAAGCCGTGGCCTCTTGTGACAGGATTCTAGAAACCCATCACGAGAGTTTCTGTGGATTGTACTCCGTTGATGCTCCTGATGCAGTCTGTGACGACGTTGCCTAAATCTCCGAGTGTTTTTGTCTCCAGTTTGATAACGAAATCCCAGCGGCCGAAAACACCGTTGACTTCTTTGACGCCTTTGACTTTGCACAGCTCTTCTTTGACGGTTTTCATGAAATTCAGAGTCTCACTTGAACCGACACGGACTAGAATCATAGCTTCGACCATTTGAAACACCACCACATGCGTAGTTCTTTACCATATAATAAACTTGCCATACCAAAGTCAACTTTGGTCGGACGCCCGATTACCATCCGAAATAGGTTCTGCCAAAAACGCAACATCAGTAAGCAGGAGAAAACAAGACAGGATCTCTCCGCTGGAAATCTAACGAGTTCAATAAGTTATTTATGTACATTCACTCTTATTCTGTCCTGAGGAGAGTGAACCTTTGAGCGAAGAGAGCATCGTTGAAATCGGCCAAGTAACACATTTCTTCTCAAAAATCAACGTGGCAGTCATCGAGCTGAAGGCACCCTTAAACGTCGGCGACACGATAGTTATCAAGGGACCGAACACGGATTTTGAACAAGCTGTTGAATCCATGCAGATTGAGCACAAGGACGTTCAGCACGCCGAGAAAGGACAAAGCATAGGATTGAAAGTTGCAGACCGCGTGAGAGAAACAGACACCGTGTATAAAAAGGTCTAGACGCCTTTTTCCTGAAGCCGACGACTGCGGCGAAAAAGTCGCACCATCGCCTGAATGTCTAAATCTCCCACGTTCGAGACTCAACTACCGAATTCACTGGGGACCTATTCTTAGCTGGGATCTCCAAATCAATCAAAACAGATCTTTGACCGATAAGAAAATATCCCTTTAGATTCAATAGGAATATAATAAACCAAGCAGGTTGATGATGAGGGCGAGACTCGACAATGTTTGACAAGGAAAAAATGAAGGAATTGAAACGCCACCGCGAACGCTGGGAGCAAACGACATTGCTGAACTGGATAAAGCAGAGCAAGGAAAGAAAAAACGAGTTTCGGAACCATTCGGGCATGCCGATCAAACGTTTGTACACCCCTGAAGACATTGAAACGTTAGATTATCTGAGAGATTTGGGATTTCCAGGCGAATACCCGTTCATTCGCGGAGTACACGCGACGATGTATCGTGGCCGTTTGTGGACTATGCGCATGTTTGCAGGCTTCGGCAGCGCAGCTGACACGAACCGACGTTTCAAATACCTTCTGAAAGAAGGCGAATCAGGATTAAGCACGGCTTTTGATTATCCGACGATAATGGGGTACGATTCAGATCATCCAATGGCTAAAGGAGAGGTCGGCATATGCGGTGTGGCCATATCATCCCTCAATGACTTGGAGGTCCTTTTCAACGGCATACCTTTAGACAAGGTTACGACTTCCATGACGATAAACGGTCCAGCGCCTATGCTGCTGGCCATGTACATGGTTGTGGGCGATAAACAGGGTGTGCCGAGAGAAAAGTTGGGCGGGACTACTCAGAACGATAACTTGAAGGAATTCTTCGCCCAAAAACTGTGCATTTTCCCTCCGAAGCCATCGGTGAAGCTTACGACAGACTTGATTGAATATTGTGCAAGACATTTGCCCAGATGGAACCCCGTCAGCATTAGCGGATATCACATCAGAGAGGCCGGCGCAAACGCAGTGCAAGAACTTGCATTTACGTTGTATGATGGAATAAGCTACGTAGAAGCCACAGTGGAGAGGGGACTGAAAGTTGACGATTTTGCCCATCGCTTATCATTCTTCTTCGCCTCTCATAATGACTTCTTCGAGGAAATAGCCAAGTTTAGAGCCGCCCGCAGAATATGGGCGAAAGTAATGAAGGAAAGATTCCATGCTGAGACCCCAAGATCCATGTGGATGCGAATGCATGTCCAAACCTCAGGATGCACACTCACGTCGCAACAACCGCTCAATAACATCACGCGTACAACAATGCAGGCTCTCGCAGCAGTCTTAGGTGGAACACAATCGCTCCACACTAACTCATACGATGAGGCGTTGTGCCTGCCGAGCGAGGAAGCCGTGAGGGTTGCCCTGCGTACGCAGCAGATCATAGCGCAGGAAAGCGGAGTGACAAACACTGTGGATCCGATGGGTGGGTCATACTTGATTGAAGCGTTGACAAACGAGATGGAAGAAAAAGCAATGGAATACATCCGGAGAATTGACGACATGGGAGGTGCTATCGCAGCTATCGAGAAAGGATTCTTCCAAAAAGAAATCGCAGATAGCGCCTACAAATATCAGAGAGAGATAGATGAGAAAAAGCGGGTCGTAGTCGGAGTCAATGACTACAAAATTGAAGAATCTAAATGCCCTATTAAATTACTACATGTTGACCCAAGAGTCGAACAGGAACAGGTTGCCGCCCTCCAAAAACTAAAAAGAAAAAGAGACAAAAGGAAAGTCGAGGAACTGCTTGGAAAGCTTCATTACTCTGCAGAAAAAAATGAGAATCTCATGCCAACGATAATCGAAGCAGTAAAGGCATATACTACGCTTGGCGAAATCACTGAGGTTCTGCGGCAAGTTTATGGAGAATACAAGGAGCTGATAGTAATCTAAAAAGGAGAGAGACTAGATGCAAGAAAAAGGAAAAATCCGAGTCTTGATCGCAAAGCCTGGCTTAGACAGCCACGATAGGGGGGCCAAAGTGGTTGCCAGGGCACTAAGAGACGCAGGAATGGAAGTGATCTACACGGGCTTGAGACAGACACCAGAGCAAATAGCCGAAACAGCACTCCAAGAAGACGTAGACGTCGTAGGACTGAGCATACTTTCAGGAGCACATAAGGCGCTCTTTCCAAGAATCATGACCCTTCTTAAACAGAAGGGGCTGACAGACGTCATGGTCGTTGCGGGAGGAATCATACCGCAAGAAGACGCGGCAGAAATGAAGAAGCTCGGCATCAAACAGATCTTCGGCCCTGGAACAACTACAGATACAATAATACAATATGTATTCGATAACGTACGTAAGAGAACCTAGATCATAGACGTGCAAGACACTTGGCAAAAACTGAAGAAATCACCTATGGGGTACTTAAGGGAGACGTCAGAAGCATAGCACGAGCAATAACCATCGTCGAAAACGAGCCGATTCAAGGACGGAAAATAGTCGCTGCAATATATCCTCGCACGGGAAGAGCACACATAATAGGTTTGACTGGCCCTAGCGGTGCTGGAAAGAGCACGTTGATCGAGAAGATCGTGCGCGAGTACAGGCAGCAGAACAAGACAGTCGGCGTTGTTGCGGTCGACCCGACGAGTCCCTTCACAGGCGGCGCATTCTTAGGAGATAGGATCCGCATGCAGGAACTCAGTACTGATACAGGAGTGTTCATACGCAGCATGGCGTCCCGCAATTACCCCGGAGGACTTGCCAAGGCAACGAGGGATGCCGTTAAAGTTCTGGATGCGGCAGGCAAGGATGTCATCCTCGTCGAGACGGTGGGTGCCGGCCAATCTGAGGTTGAGATAATAAGGGTTGCCCAGACGATAGTCGTCATTCATGCACCAGGCTTAGGAGATGAGATACAGGCAATAAAAGCAGGGCTCATGGAAATAGCTGACATCTTCGTCGTTAACAAAGCTGACAGAGAAAATGCAAACAAAACAGTGATGGACATTCAAGCGATACTGCAACTCAACGACGCCGAAAACGCGTGGAAACCTTCCGTCCTAAAAACAATAGCTCTCACAGGAGAAGGCGTCCTCGAGCTCGTTAGCAAGTTGAAGGAACACAGAGACTACCTTGAACGGAACCCTGGAAGCAAGAGGGCACTCTTGAAGAGCATAGCCGAAGCAGAACTCGTTGAATCAATCAAAGAAAAAATGGCAACTTCAATAATGGAAGACCTAAAAAGCGAAGGAAAACTTGACGATTTACTCGGGAAAATCCTGAAAAAAGAAATAGACCCAGCGTCTGCAGCAGAAAAGCTTCTTAACGAAAAACTCAGGAAGCATTAGACCTTGCCGAAACTTGACAAGGGACTCGTTCAGGTCTACACCGGAAACGGTAAAGGAAAAACCTCAGCAGCCTTTGGACTTGCACTCAGAGCGGCTGGAAGAGGATTGAAGATCTACATAATTCAATTCATCAAGGGCGGGTTTGACTACGGCGAACTATACGTGGTGGACAAGATTCCAAACGTCACGTTGAGAGCCTTCGGCCGAGGAAAATTCATAACGGAGAAGCCTCCGCAGAAAGAGGACGTCGAACTTGCAGAACATGCACTTCAACTAGCCAAGAACATCGTCAAAGGCGGACAACACGACATTATCATCTTGGACGAGATCAACGTGGCTCTGAACCTAAAACTGATAGACATCAAGGAGGTTCTGGATTTGATAAAGAGTAAGCCAACACACGTTGAACTTGTTCTAACTGGGCGCAATGCTCCTGATCAGATAATTGAAGCCGCGAACCTAGTCAGCAACATAACAGAAATCAAACATCCATTCAAGGAAGGATACAAATCACGCAAAGGCATCGAGTACTAGTCCGCAAGGTTAGAACTGAGCCCTGTTTAACAGTTAGGAAAGAACCTGAGGAGGAGCCTCTGGATTTGCGGTCGTTTCAGACTTTTTTCTGCGTCTCAACGTCAACAGCGTTAAGATTGCCCCGACAGCTGCGACCGCAGCGATTGCCAGAATCAAGTATTGCATTAATGTCCATACTTCTCTGGTCACCTTGAAACCCGACACGTTTGCTTTGATCTGACCTACCCCGGGGACCAGAATCGTTGCGACGTTATCGTTCATCGAAGTTATCGTGCCGTTCATCGTTCCTATAGTCGTCTCAATAGTCGCTACGTCGCCGTTTATCGCTTCGACATTGAGGAAAATGCTATCAAGGGTGGCGTTTACGGATGCCAGGTCTATCTTGATGAGACCCACGTCTGTCTGAACGTTCGCCACTCCGTCCGTGACGTTTATTACTTGTGCGTATATCGCCGTCAGGTTCACGTCTATTAGACCTAGGTCTGTCTGAATGCTGGCTATGCTGCCGTCCATTGCCACGACATTCTGATCCATCAGGGTCAAAGTACTGCTGACCAGGAAGGATTTGAAGGATGTGCCGTTTGCTTGGATCGTGTTCGCAATGTAACTTGCTTCTACAACGAGTGTGTATGTGCCAGTCTCATTTGCCACCAGAGTATACGGTATCTTGAATAGCCCTGTTGAAACCTGTTCAGCCACAAGGTTCTCGAGGGTACCGTCAGGTTTGTAAAGTGTGGCGTCGGTAACAGTTGCGTTGACCGCTTCCCCCTTGAAAGTGGTTTGTACGTAGAAAGTGGCTGTTTCGTGAATAAAATGAATGCTTCCTACGTCAATCTGAACTGAAAGTGGAGTAGTGTCTACAACGGTGAAGTCTGAAGATGCATTAATCCCGGCTGAGTCCACTGCTTTCACGACTTGGGTACCTGCGCTTGAAAACGGTACGTTGAACGTGAAATCAAAGCTCCCCAGAGCATCCGTTACGATGAATCCTACAAAGGCATCGTTAAAGGTTAGCATTACTTGGCTTGAGGGTGAAAAACTCACGCCAGTGGCCACTACTCTCGTTCCAGCTGGCCCTTCAGACGGATTCAAACTTAGCATCTGCTGAACCAAGATCTCTTCACCCACCTCATTGTTGCCAATCAGTGCCTCTCCAAGGACAGGCACGACGTACAAGGTAACGTTGAACGTTCCTTCGACTTGAGGATTCCAGATGAGATTAGTAGTCCATGATGAGCCTGCAGGTAAAACACCAAGGTGGATCGAGGTAAACTGCACGTTGCTGTCAACGAAAAGTTCTGCAGTGACGTCTTGCTCGTCGCTAGATCCGAAATTCAGAACGGTGAGATTGAAGTAAACGATGTCTCCAGGCGCGATACTATTCGGTCTTTCCCAATCGAGGATCAAAACATCATGCACTGGCGGAACTTGCTCCACAGCTCTTCGCGCATTGATTCTTCCATATCCATAAGACGGATCAAAGCCCGGCGAACCTAGATCGTTAGCTGTATATCTCATCTGAGCTCTGACCCAATCGCGCGTGGCATTGGGAAATTGGCTCCAGACAAGAGCGCCAAGCCCTGCAACGTGGGGACAAGCCATCGAAGTGCCGCTCATCTGAATGTAAGAATCGTTCGGAAAAGTTGAATAGATTTGCACTCCAGGGGCTGATAATTCAACCCAGCTCCCGTAGTTGCTGAAAGCCGCTGGATAATCAAACTGATCCGTGGCCGTGACAGCAACGACCTCACCATAAGCTGCAGGGTAGAATTTGGCATCAGATGCTTGGTTGCCTGCTGCGCCAATTATCAACACGTTATGACCGTAAGCGTATTGGATTGCCTCGTGGATAAGCTGACTGTCTTGATCACTGCCCCAGCTCAGGCTCAAAATTCTGGCGCCCTTTTCAACAGCATGGTATATGGCGCTGGCCAAGTTGTCTTCGTATCCCGTCCCACTAGCGTCCAAGCCTTTTTCCGCCATGATCTGAACCTGAGCCATCCCTGCAATACCAAGGCCGTTGTTTATGACGGCAGCTATTATGCCTGCGCAGTGAGTCCCATGACCGTTATCGTCCATGGGGTTGGAATCGTTGTTAACCCAGTCGTAGCCGCTAGCATTATAGTTAGCTGCGATATCTGGATGATTATAGTCAATCCCTGTGTCGACCACGGCGACGAGAATGGATCTGTTTCCTGTCGTCGTATTCCACGCCCAATCTGCCTCTATCTTCTGGGGTCCCCATTGAGAAGACCAGTATGGATCATTCGGTACGAATTGTGCCTTGAACTGGACGTTAGGCTCAAAATATTTGGCCAGACCAGAACTCTGCGCCTCACTCTCGAATGAAGAAATGTTGTCTGAGGGCACGTTGGCAACTATGGCGAGCGGCTCGCCTCCTAACGTGACCTTATTGATTATTCTGCCCCCGAACCTGGCGACAACGGCGGCAAGTCTGCTAGCACCTGAAAGCCCATTTTTCACGCCGACGACCAGATCGTCCACTTCATTGCTTAGCGATGAACTACCGGCCACTGTTTTTCCCATGAACGAACCGGCACGATCTTCGACACCGACAGTCGACACAGAAAGAATTGCCAATAAGACCAACATCGCAAAACGCTTCATAATTCTATCCATGATCTCACCAAGTCTGATGTACTTTAGACCTAATGATTCCAGCGCGATGTAGGATTCTGAAAGCGACCTCATATAAGGATGTTCCTGTCTCCGAGGCTCCTCTATCCGTTACGTGTATCAAGAACCTCGAAACTTAGAAAATCGACGAGAAGTAGATGTGTTTTGCGAGCTTTTGCTGTCCAAAACGCGGGTCAATCCTGCGAGATAATCACGTTGTTATGAGAGGGTAGACTTCCCTCGCAACATACTCGACGTATTTTTCCTTCTCTGACAAGTTGAATATGGTCACAGATGCATCCCTCGTTATGCCCACAACGTAGCCGAATTCTTTAGACTTGGCAACCACGTACCAAAGGTCGCCGTGTTTCGCATAGTCCTCGAAAAGAGACGTGTTGACCAGATCCGGACCATACAACGACAGTTTGTTCACGTTTGGTATGTCGACGTTGTCAAAAAATGTAATCTTCGTTTCTTCAGGATTCTTAAGGTGAAACTGTTTCAGAGTCTCAGGTGGAATTCTAGCTTCCAGTATTCCGCCAACTTTTTCGAAAATCAATTCACTGAGCTTGTTCGCGATGAAGTTTGCAATTCGTTTCTTCTCCACTATGGCCAGGAAAGTGGTGCCTTCATGTTGAGCAAAACTGAACAAGGCTTCGACCGTGCGGGGCAATGGGGTAACCTTGCCTCTGTGGAAAACGTGCATCACGTAATCGTGGGAGTAGACCCCTTTAAGGATATTTCTCATAGGCAGAAGACCGACAACTTCGGCGAAGAGTTTGAACCTATACTCACCTTCCTCAAAGTCCTCTTCAACATGATAGTTCTCAAGTCTCGAAGCGACTTCAGCAACCGACAGCGGTTCTGATAGTTTGAAGATCTTCCCAGCGACAACCATATTAAAGCCTCAACTGCCACTTTGGCAATTTATGCTTATCAAGCTTTGCAAACCGCGACTTTTCCGAATCTGTACAAGGAAATCGCAATCATATGAGCGAATTTGAATTAGACTCAGTCTGACCGCCTTAGCTGTTAAGAGAATCACTGCTTGTTTCTTCTTTGCCTGCTGCAAACATTCAAATCGTGGGCAACCAGGTGCAAGCAATCTAGGCTAGAATAAAGCGAATGATATCGCGATGGATGCATCAGTCGCCAAGAAAGAAAAACCAAGTGCTTTCTAGTATCTGACGCTGAGGTATAGCAGCACAATTAACGCTCCGAGTGAAAATAGGCTTGGCAACATAGCAAACGGACCAAGACCGAATTCATGGAAACCAAATGCCTGGTATACTAGGGGAATAGACACAAGAGCATGGAGAAGAAGGACTGCTGAGAATATTATGAGACCCACCGTAAATTCTGATCGTGTCTTCTGGTATATGCTAACGTATATGAGTAACAGCAAGATTGAAAGCGTTGCGTTGATCGTTGAAACTACCGTCTCCACCGAGTAGAAAAGTTCTATGTCGCCACGAATATCGGTTTCAGGTGGGTGAGGTGCGAAGGGAGGAGGAAACCAAGTGGTTGATGTGGCCCATAATATTGCAAGGATGGTTACAACTATCAATGTCACTATTATTAGCCAAATTCTCACGCTCTTATTCATACGTTTGTTCATTTGCGTTCCTCTCTTTTCTACTTTTTCCAGATTTTCTTCACAATGTCCTCGAACAGCGCGTAATTCTCTTCCATCACCGGAGACAGGAAATACGTTGTACCGTACCCTTCTCCGGCTGAGGTGACTATTCTGTTTTTCTCAAGAACCCCAAGATGATGCCTTATCGTTCTGTAGTCCATCCCAAGCAGGGTTGCCAGCTGATTTGCATTTTGCGGAGTCTCTTTCAAAGCCTGAATAATCTTGGCGCGACTGACACCGCCTCTTGTACCTGCAATTAGCCATCCTATCACATACTTGAACGGACGCGCACTAGCAGACATCCATACCGCTCCGACACATCAAGGAGTTTTCCGCTAAACCTATTCGAACTGAAGTAATAAATATGTCCCTCAGTTCCTCGCCTCCTATTGCACCTAATGATGAGAATAGGAACAGATTAGGAATAGAATCTGGTGCAATTTTGACAAACGATTTAATAATCCGTGGCTTCATAACGGTTTGGAGGTTGAGGACAAGTCGCCAACACCCTATTCTTCAAAAAAGGGACTCGTGAAAGGCCGGAAAAGCTGAAGGACACTCTTTCTCTTCCAATCTCTCCTTTCTCCCCCTCAGCAACTCCGGACCTTAACGAGAACCAAAGAAGAATAGAAAAATAACCAAGAAAAGAAGATGATAGCCATGGCTACGAACAAGAGGTCAACCTCCTCGACGACGGCAACGGAGAAAACCACAGTCAATCACCTCCTCCTTGGCTGTACGAAACGTGATGCCTCACGTAATCAGAATTATGGTTTGCCTTCACTGCGCCAAGGATTTTTCATCCGTCCTGAGGCTCTACGGAATTCAAACGGTTCAGAGACCGAATGAAAAGTAGTAGAGAACCCCCTGTTGTTTGGCCTGAAAATGATGGCTGTAGACGACACAGTCACCGAGGCCACAGCTTGGCAGGAGTCATTTCCTGAATCTCGATGCCCATGGCCGTGCAAATTAGGCAGCCCAAGATCACGAGCTGATTCCACAAGCAGCTCGTTTTAAAGCAAGCAAAGCGGTCAACTCCGATTCTCAGCGAGGGTGAAGATGTGTTTCGATATTATCATCGTGAGATCTGCCAGATCAATGAGAAGCAACATGCTTTTGAAACAACCCAAACCCCAGATACGTCTGGCTGCTTGAACTTCAATGACAAATGTGTCCCTCTGTCTCCATGCCATAGCAAATAGTGATCACTCTTGGATTAGGGATAGAATTTGGTCTAATTCTGAAAAACGGTTTAATAACTCACCAGTATTGAGAAGATATCGTAACTAAGGCATGGAGATGGCAGCAGTGAAAGACGTGAAGTACTTTGGCCACAGACGACATAACAGAATGTCTGGGTTCATTGCTGCCCCTCCTCGCTTCATTGAATTAAAGATGGAACACTTGGAACAGTGACAAGTTTGGGTGCCTTGACAAGAGCAATAAGGAACATTTCGAGAAGGAAGATAAGGGCATTGTTAGTAATCGTTGCCTTGAGTTTTTCATTGGCAATAATGGTATCTATTCCTGCCGGTGTGATCGCAAACCAAGAATCCACGCAGAGCTTGACACAGAGATTCAACAGCACCATCATCAACACGGAAGCACAAATCAACCAGAGTACTACACTGATAGAAGTCTCAACGTCGAGTGGAAGCATGTTTTCCGGTCCGCCCTCAGACATGTCTGGTCCCCCATCAGGCGAGAACCGATCCGGCTTCTCGTTTACACAACGAGCAGAATTCTATATGAATGAATCCGTTGTTGGCAACATTGGTTCCATTGCTGGTGTCAAAGACGTTGTTCCGTTCCTCTTGAAATCATCCTCGGAGACCACCAAGGAGACCATAACTACACCGATGGGAGATTTCCCCATGTATAGACCGCTCTACACGATTACTGGTGTCTATCTGAATTCCTCGCTCATCGACGAATACTCCGTCCTACCTACAGACACAGACATGATAGCAGGGAGAAATCTGCGCGAAGGGGATAGTGGCGTTCTTCTCATGAGTCTTAACCTCACGAAGTACTACGGAGTCGGAGTGGGCAGCGAAGTGGAGGTGAATGGCACATCCTTCACGGTGATAGGGATCTACGACCAAGCGGGTCAAAACTCCATAGAGACGAGGGGCGTGTACATGAATCTGACTGATGCTCAAACGGTTACCAATGAAATAGGAAACGTGAGCAGGCTTGACGTGTATGCAGAGAACGTCTCCTGTGTGGACACGATAAACGCGCAGATACAGACAATGTATTCAACTGAGATAAATGCACGCGAGATTTCTGTCGCAACGTACGCAACTCGCTTGGCAAACCTTCAGAGCCAACAAGCAAGATACACCGAGCTTCTGAACAGCACCGAATCAACCTTGGCCCAGACCCAGTCGGTTGCAACCGAAGAGATCATCGTGGCACTCGCTGCAACGAGTGTTATTGTCCTGTTCGTGATGCTGTACACGGTGCGAGAAAGAACGAAGGAGATAGGAACACTCAAAGCGATAGGGTTCAGCAACTGGAGCGTCATGAGCCAGTTCATGCTTGAAGGAGTAATCTTAAGTCTAGCAGCAGGCGTTGTAGGCATTGGCATAGGAACTGTTGGAGCTCCCATTATATCAGGAGTTCTACTTCCAGCTGTAAACTCGGTTGGCGCGCGCGTTGGTTATCAAGGCATGAGCTTCGGTACAGCAACATCTGGGTCATCAACTGCATCAGCTGTTGTAACCCCCACAGTCATGTTACTTGCGCTTGGCGCGGCAGTGCTCCTAGGAGCCGTAGGCAGTCTGTACCCGGCTTGGAGAGCTTCAAGAACAAGACCTGCCGAGGCGATGAGGTATGAGTGAAGCTGTTAGTGAAGCTGTTAGTGAAGCTGTTAGTGAAGCTGTTCTGAAAGCTGAAAAAGTTGCTAAAGTCTACACGATTGGCAAGCGTGAAGTGGGAGCCTTGTCCGATCTCAATCTTCAAATCAACAAAGGTGAGTTTGTCGCCATCATGGGCCCCTCTGGTTCAGGCAAGACCACGTTGCTAAACGTTCTGGGCTGCCTTGATAAACCGACCGCTGGAAAAGTGGTTCTCGACGGCGTTGACATCTCAAAACTGCCTGAAAGCGAACTTTACAAGATAAGAAGAAACAAGATTGGCTTCATCTTCCAGACCTTCAACCTCTTGCCATACCTGAACGCCTGCGAAAACGTCGAGCTGCCGATGGAATCCACAAAAAGACCCAAGAACGAGAGAAGGCAGAGAGCCCGCGAACTGTTGAAGCTCGTGGGGCTGTCTGGAAGAGAAGATCACAGACCTCAGAGGCTGAGTGCTGGCGAACAGCAAAGAGTGGCTATCGCACGGGCCATGGCAAATGACCCGGCGATAATCCTAGCGGACGAACCTACCGGCAACTTGGACACGGAAAACAAGTATGAAATCGTCAGGCTCCTCGCGAACCTGAACATTGAACGAGGAACAACAGTCGTGATGGTTTCGCACGACAGCCATGTAGCTTCCCACGCCGAGAGAGTGCTCCTTTTAAAAGATGGTAAAATCGCGAAGGAGAAGCAGGGGCTTCATTTGGTGAGAAAAAAGCTCATGTGCCCCTACTGTGGAAGCAAGATTCAGGCCACTGATCAAAGATGCCCCAGTTGCAAGAAGAGATTATGAAATGAAGAAGGAGGAATGTGAATGGAATTATCTGAAAAACCGAAAATAAGCAGTTTCTCCAAACGGTTGATAGCGACAGTCATCATATGCTTGTTTCTGGGAGGAATAAGTGGCTACGGAATAAGCAATCTGGCTACTTCAAGTCAAATTAGCGATTTAAAAAGCACCGTGGCAAATCTTCAAAGCCAAGCTGCATCTGACAATTCCACAATCAACTCCCTACGTTCCCAAGTCACAAGTCTTCAAAACCAAGTTTCAGATCTCCAATCGATGACTAACGCTTCAAGCCAGATAAGTGCTCTTCAAGCTGAAGTTTCAAATCTCGAAGAGCAACTGTCAGAGCTTCAATCAGCGAGTAACTCATCCTTCCAAAACGTCACGTACGAGAACATAACCTATGTTCTAGGAGACAATTTCTCACTGTCTCAACTCTACCAACAGGTTAAGAGTTCTGTTGTTGTGATCCAAGGAATAATCGTTCAATACGACATTTTCGGACAGGCCTACTACTCTGAGGTGCAGGGATCAGGGTTCGTCTCGAACTCGACGGGACAGCCTGTAATCATCACAAACTACCATGTGATAGACGGAGCGACCAACATTACTGCGACGTTCATAGATGGAGACAGCTACCCAGCCAAGGTAATTGGTTCAGATCCTTACGCAGATCTCGCGGTTCTTTCAACGAATGCGCCGCAGGACGAGTACAAGCCTCTCAACATCACGAGTTCATCAACCCTCAGCGTCGGCGACCCTGTCCTTGCAGTCGGTACTCCATACGGGCTGGCTGGAACGGTGACCACAGGAATAGTTAGTGCGCTTGGAAGAACGATTACCGAAAGCACGACAGGCGGATACCTAATAGCAGACTGCATACAGACGACGACGCCGATAAATCCCGGCAACTCAGGAGGACCGCTTCTTACGTATCAAGGCGAAGTTGTTGGCATAACCACGGCTATCGTTAGCAGTTCCCAAGGGTTGGGATTCGCAATTCCTTCAAGCACGATACTTCGGGAAGTCGGATCTTTGATCACAAACGGTTCATACACCAACCATCCGTGGTTAGGAGTAGCCGGAACAGACATGAACTACTGGATTGCGCAGGCAACGAACACAACCGAAACCTATGGATGGCTGATCACTCAAGTAACAAGCGGAGGACCAGCTGACAAGGCAGGTCTGCGAGGCGGCACAACTCAAACCGAAGTCGAAGGATCATACATAACGACAGGCGGCGACATCATAATTGCGATCAATGGAACAAGAATCACGAATGGAGACGATCTCTCGACTTACCTAGAGGAGAAAACCTTGCCCAACGAAACAATCAACATAACTATAGTACGAAACGATCAGATAATGACTCTTGCAGTGATACTGGGAACGCGACCTTAGCCAAGTGCATCATAAGTTTGCGGAAAAACCTGCCACATGTGATCTTATGAGGAGAATGCTCAAGTCAAAATAGCATTCGCCCAACCGAAACAGAGAACGACGACCTGTTACCGACACGCATGGGCTCAGGAGACAAAGGGTGCTTGTGCCTGAATCCTTCTATAAGGCTTGCGCAAAGCATCATCTTCGGTCTCCAACAAATCGTTAATTTCCTGGCAGTGAAGCAAGAACTCTTTGCCCCTGTCCGTTGCCCTAAGCACAACCTTATTATTCATCAAGCCTACGTCCACGAGCTTCGCATTCATCATAAGCCGCATGTATCGGCTTAACATCAGAGAACTCAGGCCCACCTTATACATTAAGTTGGTCTTCTGTACTCCGCCGCATGCTATCTCCAAGATTTCAGCAACTATCGCCACCCTGTCTCTGTACGGTTTCCTGCTGTGAATAGTTATGTTTTGCATTTTTGTTTCTGAGTCTCCCATTTTCTAGGTCAATCCTGTCCAGCTATGAACGTGAGCGTATCAGAGAGAGCCACTTGCCCCTGGTACCTTGTGTTTGCGTATGCCTCATAAGTGCCAACATATGCGGAGTCGGGCGGTATTCGAAATGATACGCTTGCGATTCCTGAAGAGTTTGTTAACACCGAATCGGCGTAGATGGGTTTTGTTCCGTTTGGACCTATGACGGCAAAAGCTATCAGCTGGTTTGGTACGCCTTGGCCGGATTCATTCATAACTTGAGCGTAGAGGTTAACAGTCTCGTTGATGGCGTAGTACCCTCCTGGTGTGTTCGATCCTATGCCGCCTTTTTGGGTGAAAATGTCTATCGTTGGTGTCAGCGAGAAGCATCCGAAACTTGTAGTGCCTTGTATTATCTGCCCATCGACTTCGCTATAAGCAAGTGCTTGCCAGATTGGCTGGGAAGGATCTGAGGGCGCGGTGATTTGGAACGTGATGCTTGCCTCTCCAAGGCTGTTCGTGGTCACTTTTTGATTGAGGAATTCCTTGCCATCTGGGGTTCTTACGTCAAAGTATACAAAGTATGCAGGGGTTCCAGCGATTGAGGCATTTTTGAAGGATAATTTTGCCTCGAGGAGAACTGCGTCGTTTGGGAGAAAGGAGATGCTGGCAACCCCGTTCTTTTTGGAGAAGAGGTCAAGTCGAGCTTTTTGCGACTCGCATTGGAAGCTGAGCGTATCGCTTACAGCTTCGTTTTCGACAGTTGTGTTTGCGAAGACATGCCATGTTCCTATCACCTGACCTTCAGAAGGCAGAAGGTAGACGTCGCTTTCAGCGATGCCCGAGCTGTCTGTTAGCGTGGTTCTTGCAATCAGGGAATTGTCTGGCCTGTATATTGAAAATGCCACTGGCACATTTTCTAGGTTGTTACCCTCCTGAGTGAGATGAGCATATATGGAGACATTGTCGAAAGGTGCAAGGTTTCCACCAGAAACGTTGAGCCCTTGGCCGCCTTCCTGCGTGAAGACATCCAGTGCACTATGCAGCTTTGTAGTGATCGGGGTAGGGGAGAAAAAGGCATAGCTTATCGTTCCAAGTCCTACTGCTAAACCGATTGCGAGAATTGACGCCGCGAGCACTTGCTTCTTTGAGTTCATGAACCTTCGATAAAATGTATATACGGTGGAAAATTTAATTCTACGTTTTTGTACATGTGTACAAACAGTTTGAACAGCGATATTTCAAATATCCTGAGGGCGTTTCTTTTCCACAAGGGAAGGAAGAATATTGAGTGAATCAGATGATGTTCTTAGAGGACTTACGCTGAAGGTCTACAGATTCATTTTGAAACATGACAGGCCGGTCGGTATCCGCGAAGTTCAGAGAGGGTTGAACCTAAGTAGTCCCACCCTGGCGCTTTACCACATAAATAAGCTTGAAGAGGCAGGCTTCATTAAAAAGGAATTGAACGGCTATGTTGCAGATAGAATAGTCCTCAGAAACCTCATACGTTTGAGAAGGGTTCTGATCCCTCGAAATCTTTTCTACACTGTGTTTTTCGTGACTTCACTGATATTCTTAGTAGTTTTTCTCAGACCACCAATACTAACAAGAGAATACATATTCGCACTAGGCGTCATCAGCGTTGCAGCAGCAACCTCAATCTATGAGACGATCAAAGCAGTTTCTGAAAAGGTGCTGTAGCTAGATCTAACCTCGGCAAGTGTAATACAATTCCTGGAGTATCAGCATCAGTCAAAGACATCTATTTCAAATTGATCATGTTCACGCTGGGGCCATGTTCTATGAGAAACTGTGGTCTTGCTATTTTTGAACAGTCCGCCTATTCTTTGACTTTCACTCTGCTGCCTAATGTCTTAGGTGCGAACCTGTGGATCGTAGATTGTTCAAAAAACGGAAGTGAAATCATATCTCAATTGCCGCAAAACTATCGATACTGTTTTAATAATAGGTTTTTACCTCTATTACGGCGTCTTCGAGGAAAAGCCTCAATGTTGATTCAAGAGGTTATCCTAGAGAATTTCATGAGTTATGAATATGCTAGGGTACGTTTTAGATCGGGCGTAAACGTGGTTTGTGGACCGAATGGATCTGGGAAATCGTCGCTTCTGCTTGCGATCTCAGTAGCCCTGGGTCAATCCTACACGGAAAGATCCAGAAAACTAAGTGATCTGATACGCTGGGGAAAAGACCAAGCACGAGTCACAGTGATCCTTGAAAATGTCAGAAGGGGCAAGAATAGGCTGGTTCCAAGATATGACAAGGACCAGATTTTTCTAACGCGCGTTCTGCGACGAGACGGCAAGTATTGGTTTGAACTTGAAAATAGAGCAGCAACGAAAAATGATGTTGACAGACTCCTGTCTAGATTGGGCGTTGATCCTGACAACATTCTGATCATCATGCACCAGAATATGGTGGAACAGTTCACGGTACTGTCTCCCCAAGAAAAACTGCGGATAGTTGAGGCTGCCGTCGGACTTGAAGCCTACAGAGAGAATGTGCTGCAGGCTCAGAAAAAGTTGGTCCGGACCTTGAGTCAAGAAGAGTCTATGGGCAAACTCTTGGAATCAGCTGAACAGACCCTTAACTATTGGAGAGAACAATATGACAGATTCCAAGAGAAGAAGCAGCTACAAGCCCAGAGAAGATTCCTGGAAAGAGAACTAGCATGGGCAGAAGTCGAGCGAAGAGAGAGAATCATCACAGAGCTAGAAGTTGACAGAAAAAAGGAACAGGAAATTCTAGACGAAATCAAAGAGGAAGCAAAAGCCACAGAAGCAAACCTCGAATCCGACACGAAGGAGACCCAACAACTCAGAACCGAATGGAAAACGCTGTTTGACGATCGCTTGAGCCTTGAAAGGCAAAGAGCCACAAACGAGTCAAAAGCCGATCTTTGTGGGCAGATCCTGACGGAGACCTTGATCCTGGAGACATCAGCTCTTAAACTCAAAGCGGTCAACCAAACGATCCCGCTGACAGAAGAAGGCCCTCCAAGATTCAAACTCTTGAAAAGTGAAAACTTGCGAGAACTGATCCAAGATTCGAATCAGCACCTTCTAAAACTGGACGACGAAATACAAGCAAATCAGAAGAAAACCCATGGACTCGAACAGGAAATTGAGAAGACTGATAGTCAAATCTTGGATGCCCGAATCAAGAAAGCGTTACTGATATACCGTAGAGAAAATGCCATCGCCGCTGTGGAATCATTAGAGAAAGAACTGAAGCAGTCAAAAACACGTCTCGCGGAAGCTACTGAAAAAGCGGAACAGAGCGGGCCTAGAATTGCGGTACTCAAGGGTGCAGGCGAAATCCTCGACGAAATTCGACTCACAGAAGGACATTTGGCTGCCCTCACCGACGTCTCCGAAGACATCGAAAAAATGTATGAAAACTACTCCAAGCTCTACTTAGAACTAAAAGAAAAAGCACAACTAGTAGCCGAGAACCGCGAGAAAACTTTGGAAGAAGTCAAAACGCGCATGCAGGCTTGGCGAACAGTGATCCAGAGCCTTCTAGACCGCGCCAACCTAGAATACCAGAAGATCCTGACGCAGACTCAAGCTTTAGGAGAAGTCAGGCTTATCAATGAACACGACATCGAATCTGCTGGACTCGAGATTCTTGTCGGTTTTAAGGGCGGCAAACCGGTTCCACTCGATGGTTACACCCAGAGCGGCGGCGAAAGAACCACAGCGACGATGAGTTTTCTACTAGCCCTGCAACAACATGTTCGTTCACCATTCCGGGCTGTGGACGAGTATGACATCCACATGGACCCCAAGAACCGTGAGCTCATCGCAAAAATGCTAATTTCAACTGTAACCGATGGAAACGCTCAATACGTAGTCATCACACCAAGCCAGATAACCTTCGCAAAAGAAGAAGTGAACATAATCACCGTGCAGAACGTTGAAGGAAAATCGGTAATCCGAGAGGTTGCTTGATGCAGTCGAAAAGGGAAAGAGATAAGACGGGCAGAGAGAAACTTGGGCACATAATCGAAACGTGCAAGTCTGTTGAAGAGCGTTCACTTGATCCGTTTCTGATAGACGTGACCGAAGACATTAGCACGGTTAAGGAGTATTTCGCAGAATGGACGATTGCTGAAGATCTTTGCCTGGATGCTGAGACGATACATCATTTGGCTTCAGTCATTAAGCTTCAAGGCGAATGGGTCAGGCATCGATCAACATCGCTTTACACAGACCCGTTCCTTCTCGAAGAAAAGCTTAGAAGCCTATCGAAAGATGCGATCATAGAAACGTTGACTCAAGCTTGGCATCCAATCATCGAGTTGGAACAGATTTCAATACACAGTTTGGCAGAGGCAACCGCGTACTGGATAAACCTACTGCCTATGAACGAAAGGTGGAAGGAAAAGCCGCCTGCCGAAGTTCAAACAGGATCGGCTTCAAGGGAGGAACTCTTGAAAGAGAGAATCTTGCAAGACAAAGCTTTCTCGGAAGAGCTGGAGAATTTTCGGCAGGAACTCGAGAGCCACGTTAAAGAAAAAGGCCAGAAAGGCAAGATTCCCTATTGGAGTTTCATAAGCGGAGAGACCTACGAAGAAACCGTTCAAAGAGCCTTCATGACAAGCTTCCTCGTTACCTACGGTTATGCAACACTAGAAATTCATCCTTTGGAAGAAGAAATCTTCTTAAGACTAGCCGAAGAGCCAGAGACCAAGATTGGCAAGAGACAGCTCGTGTCAATTCCAATATCAGTCTCAGTTGAAGAATGGAAAAAGTGGAAGAGGGAAACGTTTCATTGAGCATGAGAAAAGCAATATACGCCAGCAAGCTCAAAAGAGCGACTCACCTCCTCTTCTATAAGAGACACATGAAGCCTGGCGTAAAAGGCTGGGAACTTCGAAAGGCGCTAGGTGCTGATTATCCGAAAGTCCTGAAACTCCTAGATGATCATTTGAAAACAATCGACCTCCAAGTAAAAACCGTGTTCGAGGAGCAAAAGGAAGTTGAGAAGCCAAGCTTGGAGCAGCTGGACAGAGCCAGATACTTCATAACGTTGAGAGGGGAGATAACCCCGAAAGAAGCAAAGATGGTAGGGTGGCGAATAGATGATCTTGCAGGACTCGCAATCACAATTTCGTACATAATCTCCAATAGAGGAAAAGCCCCGCGAAAAGAAATCGAAGATACGTTGCGCGACAAGCTTCCAGGATGGAAAGTTGGCGTGAACATTGATCGCTACATTCGATATGGATACTTGACTCAGGACGAAAACGAACAACTATACTTGGATTGGAGGACGCGTGCAGAAGTAGACCAAAAAGCGTTAATCGACTTGGTTCTAGCAAAATGATAATTCTTGAAGGCAATTACGCATCTACATCATCGAACGCGTCTCGAGCAAATGCCAAAGAACAGCCGTTCGGGGCAACGACTATTTTCTAAACTTATGGTATGCAAACGCTATTACGTTTATGACAATCAGCGCAACAAGGATCAGCATGGGGCTACCCAAGAACTTGCTTGCGGCAGATCCAAGTGTGACACTAGCACTTTTCATCAACGCAAACAATAGGACGAGCCGATTCATGACATACGCCTCCATCATCACGCGGTTGTCCCTCCCAGAATCAGGTTATGCTCACGTTCTGTATTTGAAAGTATCTTTTGGCCAAGAACCGCAGACGCTCTGCATTCTTTCCGTTCTTTCCTATGGCTACGCCTTTGTCTTTCGGGTTTACGGCTACTACAGCCATTTTCTTCCCATCGGGTCTCTCGGTCACCCGAACCTCATTGACGAGTGCCGGTTTCAACGCATTTTTGATGAACTTTACTGGGTCCTCAGAGTACTCTATTATCTCCTGTTTTTTTCCAGTCATTCTTTCCAGCGTGTGAATGTTTCTGCCTCCCCTACCTATAGCCACGCCTATTTGCCCCTCGTTTATGATGAAAATTACACGCCCTTGCTCCTCGTCAACTATACAGTCTTTGGCACTTGCGTTCGTTATGCTCTCAAAGAGAGCTATATATCGCATTTCGTTGCTCGTGAACTTTATTCCGCTTGTCATTCGTTTCCTCCAGCAGACTCCTCTGGTTCTGGTGCCTCTGTAAGTTTAAGGATCTCAGAATCGCCTGGTTCCCTAATACTCAACGCTGAAACAGTGAACGGCTTGCCACATACAGCAGCCAAGTCAAGGGCAGATCCTTTGTAGGTCATGTACGGGACATTTGAAAGTTTGCTGTAGTATTCTATATCTTCACGTTTGCCTTTAGGGCAGTTTGCAGCTATGATAATCATCTTGGCTTTTGCTGTCTTGGCGCTTTGCGCTGCGGAATCCGCGCCGAAGGCGACCTTCCCAGTTTTCGCTGCCGTGGCGATTGCTTTGTCTATATCTATCACTTTTTCTTTTCTCCTTTCGAATCGAAAGTCGACATGTAGAGTTCGACTAGTCCCGTGCCTATTGGAATTGACTGCCCGACTATTACGTTTTCGGTTACGCCTGCAAGTGGGTCACTCTCTCCTTTGACCGCGGCTTCGACAATATTGGGCACGGTTATTTCAAACGCGGCTCTTGCGAGGACGCTTGATTTCTTGCCGCTGATGCCGTGTCTCCCTATCTGCTGCACTTCGCCTGTTGAAGTCATCATGTCAGAAACGAGCATCACGTGGCGAACGTCAACATCAAGACCCTGATCCTCCAAGACGCCTTTGGCCTCATGGGTCAACGCGTTCCTCGCAGCTTCTATTCCAAGTGTTTTTGCGATTTCATGAACGTTGTTAGTTGTGGTTCTGGAAGTGTCCACGCCCCGGATCTCCAAAATCTTGGGCAGGTTTGAACCATCCGTTCTTATGACCCATTCTCCATGCTCTTCCGTGACAAGTACGCGCTTTATGCCCGCAACTCCTTTGACGTGGAGAGACGGAATTTTACTCAGCATTTTCCTCAGCGCATCAGCTCTCTTAGGTTTAATGTGGATGTTGTTGCCTCTGGTCTTGATTGTGCAATTCTGGGCCTGCAAAGCTTCCGTCAGATCGTCGGGGGCTACTTCTCTGTCCTCCATCATGGTCCTGTTGAGTTCAACTATTATCTCTTCATGAAGGGGATCAGCATATATTGCCTGCGTTAAGTTTTCGAGCGTTGTGAAGATTATGGTTCGCGCAAGCTTCACTGCTGCTTCTCTGCTTTTCCTGTGCTCTTCATCCAAGTAAATCGTCATTATTGGCGTGGACGGTATTCTTCTGGCGTCAACGATTTCTATCAGCCTCGGCAACCCTAGCGTTACGTTCTGCTCTCTTACTCCTGCATAGTGGAATGTTCTGAGGGTCATCTGCGTGCCAGGCTCACCTATCGATTGGGCTGCAACAATGCCGACCGCTTCGCCAGGTTCCATCAGCGCACGTTTGTAGTGCTCCACGGTGAGATTGATGGCCTTGGTAACGCCTGTTGTGCTGAGGTCAGCCTTGGTCAGATTCTCCTTGAGTTCGCTTGCTAGTATAGGGGTAAGCTGATCTTCAACCTCTTTCAATCGATCCTTAATGTGTTCAGGCGATGAAGGTTTGCCTCTTTCTCGAGATATCTGAAGCTGATCTACGAGCCGGCCGACGTTAACGGCTTTTCCGTGATCACTCTTTGCTGGGTCCACGCCGTCCTCTCCGTATTGGAATTGGATTATGTCCCCTACTGAATTCCTGACTGTTCCGTCATACTCCAGCCGAATATGCTCAAGAGCGTTGATCAGTCTTCTCTGCATATAGCCGCTCTGCTGTGTCCTCACTGCAGTGTCGACTAATCCTTCTCTACCACCCATCGAATGGAAGAAGAATTCAATGACGTCAAGTCCCTTTTCATACGAGGAATACACGAACCCTCTTGCCTTCGGCGTTGCGTCACCAGATCTAAAATGGGGCAAAGCACGACCCAGATATCCCCTCAGTATTCTTTTTCCACGAACCGATTGCTGTCCAACGCAGGCGCTGATCTGACCAATGTTCAGGCTTGAACCTCGGGCGCCCGTCCTGGTCATTACGATGCCAGCATTTTCAAGTGTAAAGTCTTCGTCGGCTATTCTTCCTGATTCATCTCTTGCTTTTGCCAACTCGTTCATAACGTATATTTCAAATGAGTCTTCAAGAGTTTGTCCAGGAAGCCTTGCCAGAGTTCCCTTGTTGTAGCTGTCAATCAGTTCCAATATCTTCTTTTCAATCCTGTCCATAGTTCTTCTTATTCTTTCCTTCGCCTTTGAAGAAAGGACAAGCTGTTCATATGAGTACGTGAAGCCTCGCGTAGTTATGTAAAGCTTCAGCATGTGGGTTATCCTATTCAGAAATTCCCTACCGGCTTGGGTTCCGTAATCTTTGATTATCCTGTGGAGAAGACTTTCAGATTGTTCTGCGCCTATTGAACGCCTATCTATGACACCGCTGATGAGTTCACCGTCCCTGACGACCACGTAGGCGTCGTACTTGCACTCTGCTTCTTCACATTTGACGCAGCCCTGGCAGATGCTTGCCTTCAAAACGTAGTTCATGTCTTTCGGCAAGAAGAGACTGAAGATCTGTTTGCCGGTCCACAGTGGCGTGGGCTCTTTGATCTTGGGTTTAGGCAATGGACCATAATAACCGGCTCCCAGCAGCAGTCGATTCACTTCATTGAAAGTTAAATAGTTGCTTTTTCTCGTGAAAAGGTAAGCAGAAGTGATGAAGTCCCTGATTGCTCCTATTATGGGACCGCCGAATCTAGGTGACAGTATCTGATCTTGAACCTGCATGAGCAGAAGCGCCTCTGTCCGCGCCTCTTCGCTTTGAGGAATGTGAAGGTTCATCTCATCTCCATCAAAATCTGCATTGTATGGAGGACAAACACATAGGTGCAAACGAAACGTTTTGTAAGGTAGAACACGCACGTAGTGGGCCATTATGGACATGCGGTGCAGCGAAGGTTGCCGGTTGAAAATTGCTATGTCCCCGTTCTTCAGATGCCTCTCCACGATGAACCCCGGTTCAACAGCATCCGCGATCTTGTCCCTATCGACCACAAATTCAAGTCTTATGCGTTTTCCGTCAGGTCTAATTATGTAAAGAGCCCCAGGATACTGCTCTGGTCCATTCTTCACTAGACCCCGCACTTCTTCTAGGTTCCACTCGGTAACTTTTTCAGGAACAGACAAGCGAATCGCAACCTCCAGCGGGACCCCAACCTCGTTTATGTCAAGATTTGGATCTGGAGAGACGACAGTGCGCGCGGAAAAGTCTACTCTCTTCCCTGAAAGATTGCTTCTGAATCTACCCTCCTTTCCCTTCAGCCGCTGCGAAAGTGTTTTCAAGGCCCTTCCGGACCGGTGTCTGGCTGGCGGTATTCCTGAAGCTTCGTTGTTGAAGTACGTCGTCACATGGTATTGCAGAAGCTCAGACAGGTCTTGAATTATAAGCGTTGGAGCGCCAGCATCCATGTTTTCCTTCAGCCTCTGATTGATGCGGATTATGTCCACGAGTTTATGAGTGAGATCATCCTCAGAACGAATGCCCGATTCGAGGGTTATTGAAGGACGAACGTAAACCGGCGGGACAGGCAAAACTTGCAGAACCATCCATTCCGGCCGCGCGGCTTTAGGGTTGAACCCTAAAAGCTCCAAGTCTTCGTCAGATATGCGACCCATTCTTTCGCGTATCATGCTTGAAGTCAGAGGTTCTGAACCGCTCTCGGGGATTTGCTCGCTGAACTTTGTGGGTTTTTCGAAGGTTATCTTGTACTGCAGAGCTCCACAATGCGGACATTGTTTGGTTTTTGTCTCTTGGAAGATGACCTTGTAGACATCATCCGGAACCAAACCTAGAAGCTGACGCGTCTTGTCAATCCGGATTCGAATCTTCTTAGCGCTTTCATCTGGAAGTAGTATGCGACCGCAATTCCTGCAAGTCGCCCTTAGAAGATCGTATATGAGCTTGGTGAACTCAATGTGCACTATTGGGACTGCAAGTTCGATGTGGCCAAAGTGTCCTGGGCATCTTATCGCAGTGTTGCCGCACGTTTTGCATCGTTGCCTCGGTTCGAGAGTCCCAAGCCTGCCATCCATTAGCCCCGCAGTGATCGGGGCACCATCTTCGTCATAAGTGTCGGGCGTCTGGATCTCCACCACTGAGATCTTGCGAAGATCCTGAGGCGAAAACAGGCCGAAATGGATTTCATCAATGACTTTGTGAATGATTTCCTCAGTTGACATATCAAGCCTTCTCCTTAAGCCTCAATTTCGGCGATACGCAAAGGCTTACAAGCTCCTGTAACAGCAGTTTGAAGGCGTAGGAAACTATCGCCGGCGAAATCTTGGCTTTGTCTTCACAGAGTCTGCACGTGTACTTCCTTTGTTTCATATCGTAGTAGGCTATTTGCCCACATGTTTCACAGATGTAGAGGGTGTACTTGTCTGATTCTTCCAACAGCCTATCTCTGAGAAGCATTGCGGCTCCGTGGCCTATCAAACAGTCTCGCTCCATCTCGCCGAACCTTAAGCCGCCGCCTCTTGCTCTTCCTTCGGTAGGCTGCCTTGTTAGCATCTGAACTTGGCCTCGTGCCCTAGCATGTATCTTGTCGGCAACCATATGATGCAGTTTCTGATAGTAGACGACTCCGATGTAGATATCGGCGACGAATTTTCCACCTGTCACGCCGTTGTAGAATACTTCTGCCCCAGTGTGGCTAAATCCCAAGCGGATGAGTGATTTTCTAATCTCATCGGAGCTTTCATTTGAAAAAGGTGTCCCATCGACTGGTTTTCCTCTCACCGAGGCAGCTTTTCCCGCAAGCGACTCGATGAACTGTCCAATCGTCATTCTTGAGGGGATAGCGTGCGGGTTGATTATTATGTCAGGGACTATTCCGTCTTCCGTGAAAGGCATATCTTCTTGAGGCGCGATTAGGCCTATCACTCCCTTCTGTCCATGGCGGGACGCAAACTTGTCGCCCAGTTCTGGTATCCGCTGGTCGCGGACTCTGGTTTTCACAAGTTTGCTTCCCTCCCCGGATTGTGTTATGAAAATCGCATCAACAACACCTGTTTCTGAGGGTCGCATGTCCACTGACGTGTCCCTCATAGAGGGGCCTTTTACTTCGAATTCCTTGTATTCTTCGAGAAATCTGGGGGGGCTTATTCTTCCGATTAGGACATCGCCTCCTGAAACGCCTGACTCTAACCCTATTATTCCATCTGGTTCAAGCAGTCTGTAGTATTGTTCTCCCCTGAACCCTCTTGTTCCAGGTTCGGGCAGAGTGAACTTGTCCTTCAGTCCACCCAAGTATTGGCGGCATTCGGCTTCGTATATCCTGAAGAAGGTGGAGCGTCCCAAGCCTCTTTCTATGGAGGCCTTGTTGAAGATCAGCGCATCTTCCATGTTGTATCCCTCAAACGAAAGGACTGCTACCAAGCAGTTCTGTCCAGAGGGTCGAAGCTTGTAGCCCATCGTATCCATGACCGCGGTTTCTACGAGTGGTACCTGCGGGTAATGCAGTACATGTGACCTGGAATCCACGCGTTGCTGAAAATTGGTCGAATATACTCCCAGCGCCTGTTTTGCCATTGCGGCTTGATAAGAGTTCCGGGGTGACTGGTTGTGCTCGGCGTAAGGTACCGTCGAAGCGCAAATTCCGAGGATTGTGTAGGTTGCAATCTCCAAGTGTGTATGATCTTCCGTGGTCTCTTCTGGGCTTAGTGCAATGTATGCATTTTCCTCTTCTTCAGCGTCCAAGTATTCGACTATGCCGTTCTTGACGAGGTCTTCCCATGACCATTCGGCCGTGGATATTCTTTCGATATGCTCTTGTTGAAGCTTCGGAGCACCTTTTTCCGCGATTATGAGAGGTCGTCTGACTCTTCCCTCATCACAATTGATGTATAACTCGTCTCTTTTTCCGTGGATTTTGGAGAAGTATGCTATGTTGACTTCAGTTGAGATTTCTCCCGCTCTGCGTTTTTCTCTAAACTCGCGTGCAAGCTGCTCTGACGTGTTGCAGTATCCCACGATGCTTCCGTCAAGAAAGACTTTTGCTCCAGAAAGCCTCAGCGCTTCATCGGCTTCGTATACTGGTGTCATGCCCATGCTTGTAAGTGTCTGCCTTATTCTTTCCGGGTTGACTCCTACGGAAATGTAGGCAGATAGTGACAGATTTTTCACGAGGCCGCAGTTTGAGCCCTCTGGGGTTTCATTCGGGCAAAGGCGGCCCCAATGGGTTGCATGAAGATCTCTTGCCTCGAAGTTGGGCTGACTTCTGCTTAGCGGCGACTGCAGCCTGCGAAGATGGCTCAGTGTCGAAATGTGGTTTGTTCGATCGAGAAGTTGGGTTATCCCTACTCTTCCTCTTCCCCAATTTCCAGTTGCAAGTGAATGCTGAAACCTCTCTGTTATTATTCCAGGCCTGACTGCTGCTGAAACGTTTATGATCGATCCCTTCACGCCGATGCGCTCGAGCTGATATTTTATGTCCCTGGTCAGGTTTCTAAAAGCGACCCTGAAGAGATCTGCCAGAAGCGGACCGCCAAGCCTTAACCGTTTGTTCTTGAAATGGTCCTTGTCGTCCTGGGTTCTCCTCTCAAGTTTGAGCTCTATTGCTTTGCTGGCCATTTCGCCGAGAAACATGGCCTTGTCCTTGCGGTTCTGTGCTGTCCTGCCTATGTGCGGTAAGAAGTTTTTGTCTATCGCTGTTTCCGCTTTTTGCAGTCTGTATTCTTCTACTTGGCCATGAGCAACTCGGTTTCCGATGAAAAGAATCGCGTCTTTCGGAGTGTCTACTCCTAAGGCTTTTTCGAAGGAAGAATCTAGCTCGGCCTGCAATTCTTTCTCCAGCGAGACGGCTTCAGCTATGTCTTTGTCTGATTCCAGTCCTAAAGCGCGCATCAGAACTACGAATGGAACCTCTGTGGGCACGCCCGGTATCGAAACGTATATGGCGTCGTCTGGTTTGAGTTTCAACTCTATTCTAGCCCTGAATCCTACGGTGGTTGAGAATATCTTGGATTGGTATATGGGGCTGGCTCCTTTGTCGTCTATGTCAACTATGACGCGGTTTGGGGCCAAGTCTTCCATGGCGACTATTACGCGTTCGGAACCGTTCACCACGAAGTAGCCGCCTGGGTCGTCTGGGTCTTCTCCGGAGGTTATGAGTTCTTCTCTGGAGAGCTGCGATAAGAAGCAGAGTTTCGATTTCAACATGACTGGGATGTTTCCAACGTACACGAGTTCAGTGTCTTGCTCTCTGCCGTCTACGACAGGCGTCATTTCGAGGGCTATGGGTGCGGCATAGCTGAGGTTTCTAAGCCTTGCTTCCATGGGGTAGATCTCGTGTTTTGTTCCGTCGACTTCGGTGACGTATGGGCCGGTTATCCTTGTTTGAGGGTCGATTATCCAGATCTGCCCAAGTTTTACCTTGTAAGGGCTTTCTGGGACTTCTATCGGGATTTCGGCTACTTCGTCGACGACTTCCTGCAATCCGTGGTCTATGAATTCGTTGAAAGAGTCTAGGTGCTGGCGGACTAGTCCTTTGTCTTTGAAGAGAGATTTCAGCAAAAGATGTGTATCATCTTTCGAGATTTCGTTTATTTCAGAACGCCCCCGGTGACCTCGCGCCTAGAAGCATTAGAACGACATTCCTTGATGTAGGTACTTTCAACTTCTTGATTTCCTCCGGCTGAAAAATTATGCCCAATACTAAGAGCTTGAAACGTAGACTATGGAGCCGTCTAATAAACTTTTTTGTGGTAAGCCTTGATTTTTCCTCTGTTTGGGGTATTATGGCTTTGTTTGTGGGCTGGTAATTGGTCGACTGGCTTGTAACGTGGCGGAGGAGTCAAATCGGGAGGAGACTGAACAGGATGGAGATTCTGGGCCTCTATCGTTTGGTTCATTGTGAATGGCAAATGGCTCGGGTTCCGGCTTCGATTGGTGCTGTTTGTGGAGAGTCTAAAGTGGAATTTGTCGCTTTCATTAAGCTAAAGCATGAAACTGCGTTGGTAGTCTGGGTTTCTGATTGGTGTCGTGGGATTGGGCAAGGTTGGGCAAGGCTGTGCATGTTGCTGACGTGGTTCGCGAGGTGATGAGGGCACTCGTGTGTTTTGCATGAATCGGTTGGGGATGGGGCTGTTGGGAAACGATTAATAGGGGAGATTGAGGAGTCTGTTGTCGGATGCAGCGGTCGCCGAGCCAGGTCAAAGGCGAAGGACTCAAGATCGGGTGCCGCGTGATCCGACAGCCTCTATGAGTTATCCTTTCCCGTAGGGGTTCGCCGGTTCAAATCCGGCCCGCTGCACCAACTTGGGTTGCTGAATGCAGTATGCGTTCGAGTTTGGCCTGTTGACTTGCACTCCCTTAACGGCAAAGCGCGAATATTTCATCCGCCCGAAGTTTTTTCTGGCTCCTGAGTCTTGTCGTAGGCGTTGAGGGTCCGACAGGGGGATCTGCAGTTTCGGGTTGAAAACGAGCGAAAGTATGCCTACCGCTCCCCTTGGTCGTTTTTGGGTTTCGGGCACGAAGCCTTTTGTGGTCTGATGGTCGAAGCGGGTTGAACTGCGTTTTTGGGCTGAAAACACGCCGTAAACGCACCTCCCCCCTCCTAGGCCGGTTTTTGATCTGGCTCTGCGGCTTACCGGTTCGATGAGGGCCATCAAATGTTGGGTTGAAATCACGCGGACAGAGAGAGACGGCCTCCCCCTCCCCTCCCCGGTCGGTTTTTCTGATCTTGATTTTCATTGTTTGTCTGTGTGGGTTTAGGAAAGCTGACTTGTGTTATCTGTATTTTGGGATGTTGTAACATCCGAACATTTGATACCCCCCTCCTAGGTAGGTTTTTCAGCTTTTTATTTTGGTCTTTACGCGTGGACAATTTGTGGTTGAAGTTCTGGGCGATTTGTTTTTTGTGTCTGGGTCTCGTTCTGTTGGTGGGCGTTTTGAGTTGCTAGCGGTGGGTTTTGTTGTAGTTTAGTATAACGGTTGGTTGGAAACGTTTATATTATGTCTTGCGACGTCGTATATACTTCAATGGTTGATGTTAGCATGAGGGAAAAAAGTGTGAAGTCGAAGCGGAAGGTTGAGAGTCTGGAGTTTGATGTGTTTACTGATGACTTCTTCGTTTACGAGTTTGTCTTGCGGAGAAGGGCGGCTTGAATCGTGTTGTTGCTGGTTCATTGCCGAGCGTTGCTTCTACAGTCTTGTGATGTGTTGTGGGTTGGCCCGGTCGCCATGCTGAGTGATCGTTCGATGTTGCGTTTCAAGAAGCACAAGTTTGGCCTGTGAGGTTGGGGGCGGATATCGTCACTAAATTTCGTTCCTAGCTTGCATTTTTGATGCAGATAAGAATCGGAGCAGCAAGCAAAGGATATATCGTGGTACGTGTCAGGTGAGGTTTTGTAGCATGTTCAGTGCAAGGGCGAAGTTTGGTGCCGCTGGTTGATGATATAGTCAGGCTTAAGAGGGAAAAGAAGGCTATCATTCTGGCTCATAATTATCAGCGTCCTGAGATTCAGGACATCGCTGATTATGTGGGGGATAGTATTGAGTTAAGTAAGAAGGCGATGGATGAGAATGAGGCGGAGATGATTGTTTTTTCTGCTGTGGATTTTATGGCTGAGTCAGCGGCGATCTTGAACCCGGGGAAGAAGGTTCTGTTGCCGACTCTTGGGGCGCGTTGCCCGATGGCTCAGATGCTCACGGTCGACGAGGTTAAACGTGCAAGGACGCTGCACCCGAACGTCCCGCTCGTTTTGTACGTCAACAGTCTGGCTTCAGCCAAAGCCCATTGTGACATATGCTGCACTTCGGCCAATGCGGTCGCCGTGATCGAGTCTTTGAGCGCAGACACCGTGCTTTTTGGGCCTGACCGAAACTTGGCTGAGTACGTCAGCGAGAAGACGGGAAAGACTATCATTCCAGTTCCTGAATGGGGATTCTGTCCCACTCATCTGCTGTTCCAGCCTGAAGACGTTCAAATAATGAAGATGCAGTATCCGGATGCGCTCGTTCTTGCGCATCCTGAATGCAGCAGTGAGATGCGTAGATCTGCTGACTTCGTGGGCAGCACGTCTCAGATGTGCCGTTATGCGCGAGAAAGCTGTGCCAGAAGGTTCATTATCGGCACGGAAGAGGGGCTCTTGCATCGCTTGCGTAAGGATAGCCCTGAAAAGCAGTTCTTTCTGGCTTACGAGGGGGCTGTTTGTCCAAACATGAAACTGAACACTCTTGACAGGCTGTATGCATCTCTTAAAGAAGAGAAGTATCAGGTCATGGTCCCAGCTTCGATAGCAAGAAAAGCTCGAAAAGCACTTGAACGGATGTTCGCGCTGAGAAGTTGATGTTCCAGAATGAGCAGCGCAGGCTTGAGGGGGTCAACGTCTGGACTGAGTGTCAGACCAATGTGCAGTTTGACTAGTCAGAGAAGCAATGTTGTCGATTGTAGGTATGCCTGAAATAAAGTGAGACGATAGGAAGAACCGCAAGTGTCGGAGAAAAAGAGGCTTGAGTCAGCGATTCATGCTGCTGAGAGTTTGCATGGACATCTGGGTCCTTTTCTGGTCATCGGAGTCAGGATGGGAAGATTAGCCCTAAAGACACTGGGGATAGGAACCAGCAGAAGTGACGAGTTAAGGGCTGATCTCAACGTTCCGCTTTCGACGCCGTTCTCCTGCATCATCGATGGAATTCAAGCCACGACTCAATGCACGATTGGGAACCAGAAGCTCAAGGTGAACGATTCAGAGGAGCAGATAGTCGCATACTTCGAACGGAAGAACCCTAACAGAGCATTGAAGATTCGCTTGAAGCCAAAGATTGCGGAGGGAATAGTTGGCAGGATGTCACATGGCTCATCCGCCGAAGAGCTTGCTCGAGAAGTTGCACGGCTGCGTGAAAGCGGGTTGTTCATCGTGGAAACGTGAGATCCAACGCTTGATAGTATTTGTTCTGGTGGTAAGCACATGGAGGATCTGGAAATGGCCAAGGAAAGGCTTCGCAACGGGAACTTGGGACTTTCGATAGTCAAGGACGGCCGCGTGATTTACGAGTCAGCTTCGCGTGGACTTTTTGGCCTCTTGGACGCCATCGAAAGTCAAAAAGCGATCCTCAAGGGAGCTTCAGTTGCTGACAGAGTCGTCGGGAAGTCAGTTGCGCTCCTATGCGTCTACGTGAAGGTCAAAATGGTCTACGCGATTACTTTGGGCAGAGAAGCGAAGGCTGTTCTTGATTATCATGCCGTATGCAATGAATTCGACGGTCTGGTTGACGCAATATTGGACATCGACCATGCGAACACTTGTCCCTTTGAGCAGCTCGTGGCAGGGATCTCGAGTCCGAGAGTCGCTTACGAGAAGATCAGAGTCTTGTGTCAGCATTTGCAACGTGAAGATCGGCAGTGAAAAATGATGACAGAACAGTTTATATCAAGGAAAAATGAAGAACTCGATGTGGCACAGAGTACCTTTAGATGCAAACGCGGAGCATGTGGAAGATGAGTGCGAAACCCGTTCATGTTAGTGATTCAAACTTCAACGACACGGTTGGGAAGCATTTGTTGGTCTTGATCGACTTCTGGGCGGATTGGTGTGGTCCTTGTCGAGCGTTGGCTCCGACAGTTGAGGAGCTAGCCGGACAGTTTGCTGGGAAAGTTCTGGTAGGAAAGCTTGACGTTGATGAGAATCCTTCAACGGCAGAACGTTTTCAGGTTAGCAGCATCCCGACTTTGGTGATGATAAAGAATGGCAAAGAGATTGACAGGGTCGTGGGATGCGTACCGAAAGATCACATCGAAACCATGCTGAAAAAGTACATAGGACAGTGATGCAAGTGGACATTTCAGAAGTCAGAATGTTAGGTGCCCTGTTGCTTCTCTTGGGTGTCTCGATGTTCGCTGTCGGCGTCTACACCAACCAGCTGAACGCGTTGATCCAGTTGTTGAAAACTGTTTTCAGGATTTGGTGAACATTCTGAGTGAGGGCCAAAGCGGCCCCATGACGTTTTGATCTTTGATTCATCGTGCGTTGGTGAAAGCTTCAAATAGATTTTAACTGTCTTATTATTTTTCGGTGATTCAGGTGGGCTTAGGTGAGATTGGGAGTTCGATTTCAGAAAGAGAAGCGATCATGGAAGTGGCCAAGCTCATGCTTGTGTCTGCGCGAACTGCCCCAAAATCAGGCGGCGTGGATGATGTCCTCACTCTGATCGTTTACGGCGAGAGAAAAGATGCTATTGCTAAGCAGATGGAGCTTATCGGTGAGGAGCGGAAGCTTGACGGGTTCAAGCGGGACGCCAAGAATGTCAGAGACTCGGAGGCGGTCGTTCTGATCGGCGTCAGAGGAGATAAGAGCTTTGGACTTGACTGTGGAGCATGCGGATGCAAGACATGCAAAGAGTTTCAGGCAAAGCAGCGAGAGACGAGCAGAGATTTTGTTGGGCCAACCTGTCTGTTCAAAGCTTTGGATCTTGGGATAGCCTTGGGCTCAGCTGCAAAAACCGCAAGCCTGCTGAACGTTGACAACCGAATAATGTACCGAGTCGGCACGGCTGCCTTGAAGCTGAGAATACTTCCAGAGGGGACCGTCATGATGGGGATACCGGTTTCAGTCAAGGGTAAGAGTATATTCTTCGACCGTAAATAGTGAATGTCTCTAGCTTTGTGCCTTCGTTTTTTCATACATTTTTTCTAGAGTCCACCTGATGCTGGACTTCAGGTCCCTCAAACGTTCAGAATCAACGTTTCTCACGCATATCTCGCGGATCAGGTCTCCCTCTCTGACTATGCTGTATGACAGAGAGCTGTCTGGCGGCAGTTGTCCAGCCCTGACGAGTTCATTGTCCCTTTCCTGCATTTTCATGAGGACTCGTTCTATGAGAAATTGATTGAACGGCGGCGTATTGACATCGAAATTCTTGTCTGCTGCTGGCAAAGCGCGCAAAGAGTTTTCGGTCGCATAAAGCACGGCCAGCAGTTCCCCTGAGGCAGTTTTCAGCTGTGCCACATTCTCAGATGAAGTAGTTGGTTCGGCGACCGTTTCTTCAGGCTCAACTGTGTACTCTTTTTCTGGCGAAGCTGTCTGAAGTGCGCAAGGCTCTCGGATCGTATCGGCCCGTTTGAATCCTTTTTCCAGCAATATCGAATTCACAGTGTCAAGCGTGGCCTGCAATTCCTTGAGCTCGGTTTCAAGTTTTTCGATTCTTTCGGTGAGCCTGCCTTTGAATTCAATGAGCCTCTTCATTTTTTCGGCGTCTTGGGACATTTCTTGTCACAGGCACGATAGTAAGTGGCATCTCCTTTATCAAACCTTTGAAGAGATGTTACGCCTAGGCCAACTTTGTGACGGCGCAATCGCCACTTGATATTTCAGAGGTTGATGCAGAAGGAAGAGACTGAAGCTTGACTTTTAACTCATTCTCAAGAAAGCCCTCGAATTCTTTGAAGACGGAACTGTCCGTGTGGTTCAATATGATGCAGATGTTTTCCCCCTCTTGGAAGCTGCTTAGATCGTAAAGTGCGATCCTGCACGAAAGGGCAGGGTTTTCGAGAACGGCTTTAGCTAAGGCTTCAGAGGGCACTTCGGAAAACAACCAGGCAGTGTAGGAAGACTGAACGACTCTGTACGTCAAGCCTTCTTGGACTACGATCTTGTTGTTTATTGCCATTCTCTTGAATGAAGAAGGATGAATATCCCTAACCCACACGAAGTTATGGTAGCTGTTCTCGACCTCAACCCAATCTTCGGTTTCGGTGGTCCTCCAACCGCGACGTCTGCACAAGTCTTTGAACCTTGTTAGAATTTCCCACACACCAGACATTTTCATTTTCTTACTTCCAAGGTTGTTGTGATACAGTGTTCTAGAACTATCTTCTATATCTGCAGACCACAGATTTAAAGTTATTTGTCATATTTGGTGCCAAGATGTTCATCTTCTGATGCTTCTGCCGACAATTTGCCTAAAAATGGCGTGGAATTCGACAAATTTGCGGAGCATTCCAGAAAAGCGTACGCTCGCGAGTAAGGCAACGCGCGCGCTTTCTACAGTTATTCGATAAAAAACGATAAATCTAAACAAGTTCTTTGTATAACAAGAGGCTTCGAACGTACTTGAAGTTCAAGAACGACTTAGTGACTCTTGACGCCACTGATTTGAGGATCTTGCAGGCTCTGCAGGAAAATGCTAGGCAGACGTACAGTGCTATAGGCAAACAGTTGGGAATGGCCCATTCAACAGTCTATGATAGGATCAAGAAAATGGAGCAACACGGGATAGTGAGAAGGTATACTGTCTTGATTGATCCTGAAAAAACGGGGGTCCGAAGCGTAATGGCTATAATAACTGTTTACACGGATCCGAAGGTCACTGAAAAAGTTGCGCAGAAGCTTTCTGAGGCTGCTGAAGCCTTGGAGGTGTACACGTCTCTTTCAGAGGAGCTTCAGATAATGGCGAAGGTTGTTGCAGATACGCAGGAACGCTTGCACGAGTTTATCGCTAACTATGTTGCCCCAATGCCAGGTGTGCTGAGAGTTCGCACGTCAATAGTGACGAAGAAGTTTAAGGAGGAGCAGTTCTCGATGTTAGATCCGAGCAAAGTCAACATTTATAAAAGAAGCGCCTAATATAAATGAAAGAACGGGGTGAATCTCAGAATCATGTCCAAAAACCTGAAAATAGTTCCGAGGGAGAAAGCATTCTACTTCTTCACGTCGATCGGCAATTACACAGGAGCTAGCGCGTTGTCGCTTAAGGAGTTTATGGAAAAGATAAATGAGGTCAATGTCAAATCCATCGAGTTTCACCTGTATCGAGGAGACTTTGAAAAATGGGTGAGCGACGTTCTGCAGGACGGGGAGCTGGCTGGAGACATAAGGAGACTTCAGAAGCTCAATCTTGCGGGTGAAGCTCTTCGTAACCAGCTATTCTTGACCGTTTCAAGGCGATTGAAACGTCTAGTAACTTAGCTGAGTCAACTTCAGGTTCATGATTTGCTCGATTGCTGCCCTCAGCATCTACGTTTTGCAAGGTTGGCATTCCAGCAGGCCACGCGTTGCTTATAGTAGCCTTCTCATTATAGTTGGGTATGCGGTAGGCAGCGGTTTCATTGCTCGTTGGGAAAAATTTCATTTGGCTGGGCCCCCCAAACGGTGATGGTGGTTGTTGTGGGATCTTGGCGACGGCCTGTTGTATCGTGTTGTTTTCGTTTATAAGGTAGTTCAGCAACAGAGCTGTTGCTCCGTCGTTGTTGGAGGCCTCGATCCAATTGTCCCAGCTTATTATCGCCTTAGCGCCTTTTTCTTCAAGTGCTTCGGCAGTCTTGGTATATCCTCCTTCTAGTCCATTGCAGGTCATGAGGATGATGACGGTGTCGTCGAATCTTCCGCTCATAACTTCTGTGATGAACTTGGGGGTTATTGCAAAATAAAATGTTGGGTCAGGTTGAATGTAGCATAGGGTGAGTTCTCCATTAGAGTATTGCGGGTAGTCGCTCGTCCCGTTATTTTCGGAAGTGGATATGGCGATGAACTTTCCTGATTCGTCCTTCGCAGAATGTGCTCTCCAGATTATCAGTTTGTATCCATCAGAGGGCAGGTTTTTGTAATTGTCGACCGTCGCATTATCCGAGTAGTAGTCAACTTCTGGAAAATGGGTGTATAGCAACGTTCTTGTTTCGTTTATGAAGGTTTGGTTCACACTGCGTGAACTGCTGGTCAGATAGGAACTGCTTAGCTGATCTATTATGGCTGCTTTTGGGGTAGTGCTGATGGGTTTCTGGAGGTAGAAAGAAAGCGTGGCAACGACGACAATCAGAATGAAGACGATTGTAGCCCCTATGTAAATCGTTCTTTTTGAGACTAAGCTCTTGACAGTCATTTCTTTGCTCTCGGCTAAGGTCTGGACTGATCTTTTTTTGAACTCAGACTAAGAGAAAGAGGGAAAGATGGGCTTATTTTCTTTTGTGTTTTTTCAGGCTTATTGCTAAGCCGAAGAGGGCGACGATGGCGAAGTAGGCTATGGCAGGTGTTGTCGGCGCTGGCTTGGCGAATGAGATTGAGTATCCTCCTATTGGACCGCTTACGACCATTATCCTTGCTTGGGTGGATGAAGCAGTGTTGTTGACGGCGTCTGTGACCTTCAAATAGACGAAATAAGTGCCAGGTGCTGTCGGGTTGAACGTCCAACTGCTTGGCGTGGCGCTTGCGACAGGCATATCGTCTAGGATCCATTGGTAGCTATAGGGAGATGTTCCTCCGCTGGTTGTTGATGTGAAGGTCACTGAACCTCCGAGGGGCATTGTGACAAGAGTTGGGCTGATGGAGACCGTGAGTGGGTTGGGAAGGCCCGAGTAGTGAGCCGTTGCGTTGTGTGCCGCGCCCATTGTCATGCTGATCGGGTTGACTTCGTTGCCTTGAGATGGACCGTCCACGTCCCAGTAATTGAAGGTGTAGTTCTGGACTGTTGGTGCAGTCAAGGGCACTGATGTCATTGCGTCGTACCATCCTTCGCCAGGAATTGTCGCTTTGCCGTTGGGGTCAGTCATCACCGTCAAGTAATACTGAGTCTTCCAGTTCCAAGTGATGGTTGAGGGTTGACTTATCGTGAAGGAAACGCTTGTGCCGGATCCGCTTGGTGGGACGCTTCCTGTTCCAGCCCAACCTATGCAGACATAGCGTGTGCCTGGCGAACCCGTTGTGATGTAGGAGACGTTCGCGTTGATGGTTGTTCCTGAGTTAAACCATCCGCTTGGTGGGTTAGGCAAATCCCATAGGGAGAACGTTCCGAGATAGTATTGAGTCTGGTAGTTACCTATCACGTTACCGCTAGTCGCTATCGTTATCGATCCGCTTTGAGCCGACGATAGTCCGGATGTGCTAGTCCAAGTATACTGTTTGGCGTTGGCCGCAACCACCAACGGGGATTGATAAGCGAAGGTGTGAATCGAGGCACTGTCCAACCATACCTGGTAGGATAGACCAGTGTTGTTGTACTGTCTTCCATCCACTATCACGATTGTGTCTGTGAAGTCTGATCCGACGCCTGATTGGTCGAAAGTCACCAAGTATTGGGTGGCGTAGTTTGCTGTGACCGTCTTCGGCTCGTCCATTGACACGCTTGTGGGTGATCGTGTTGGGTCGGTTATTTCAGTTATGTTAGTTGTTGTCCACCCATTGAATCTGTAGCGTGAAGAACCTGGAACTATGTCCACAAATGCATCTGTGGATATCGTAGCGGAAGCCCCAGAATCATACCACCCGGCACCGGATGGAGAGTCTACGCCAGGAGGATCAGTCACCATACTCAAGTAGTATTGAGTCTTCCAATTCGCAGCAGCAGACTTAGGACCATTCATAACGATAGCGTTCGAGGGCGACGTATTCCCAGTAGCATCACCACTCCAGGAAGTAAACACGTACTGCGTGCCAGACGGACCAGCAACAGTCAACGGAGTCACCGTAGCATAAGCCGTAGATCCGGTATCGTACCAACCCTGACCACCAGTCGAACCATAAACCGAAATGACGGTCAAATAGTATTGCGTCTTCCAGTTCGCATTTGCAGTGCTGGGACCACTCATGACAATCGGGTCCGAGGGGGAAGTATTCCCGGAAGCATCACCACTCCACTGAGTAAAAACGTACTGAGTACCAGACGAACCGGCAACAATTAGAGGCGTTACCGTAGCATAAGCAGTCGTCCCACTATCGTACCAGCCCTGACCGCCCACCGTACCATAAGCAGACGTGACAATCAGGTAGTACTGAGTCTTCCAGCTGGCAGTAGCAGTCTTAGGACCGTTCATAACGATTGCGTTCGAGGGGGAAGTATTTCCACTAGCGTCACCGCTCCAAGAAGTGAACACGTACTGAGTCCCTGACGACCCACCAACAGTCAACGGAGACACCGTAGCATAAGCCGCAGATCCACTATCATACCAACCCTGACCGTCAACCGAACCATAAGCGGATGACACGGTTAGATAGTATTGGGTTTTGTAGTTGCCAATTATGCTTCCATATGTTGTAACTGTTATGGAGCCATTTTGCAGATTTGTCAGGCCAGTTGTAGAGTTCCAAACATACTTGGTGTTTGCACTAGGATTCAATGGTGATTGGTAGGCAAAGGTGTGGAGGGAACCGTTTGTCCATGGGAACGAAATGGGCAGTTGTGACCTGTTATAGTTAGCTCCGTCAATTATAACTACTGTGCCTGTGAAGTCTGAGCCGACACCAGTCTGATCAAACGTAATGCGATTTTGCACGATGTAGTTTCCTATTACACTTCCGGAGGTTGTGATGGTCAGTGTTCCGCCCTGAAGGCTTGAGAGTCCGCTAGTTGAATTCCAAACATAGTTTTTGCCACCGTTCACAGGCAAGGGTGAGGCGAAATAGAAGCTATGGCTCGAGCCTTGATCCCACCAGAATTGGGGTGTAGTAGGCAAACCACTGCGACTATAGTTTACGCCGTCAATAGTCACTATAGTACCAGTGAAGTCTGAGCCGACACCAGTCTGATCAAAGATCACTTGATATTGAGTCTTCCAATTCCATGTTATGCTTGAGGGCGTGGTTATAGTGAAAGTCATGGTGGAGGAACCACCAGAGGCCGGAGCGCTTCCGGTACCGGTCCAGCCCGTGCAGACATACTGAGTGCCAGCTGAACCTGCAGCTGGAGAAGTGACAGATGCGGTTATGCTCGTACCAGAATCAAACCAACCACTAACCGGAGTAGGAGAATCATAAGCAGAAGACACAGTCAAGTAGTACTGAGTCTTCCAGTTCGCAGTAGCGGTCTTTGGACCATTCATGACGATCGCGTTCGAGGGAGACGTAGTGCCCGAAGCATCACCACTCCACTGAGTGAACACATACTGAACACCAGAAACACCAGAAACAGTCAACGGAGAAACAGAAGCGTAGGCATTGATTCCGCTATCATACCAGCCTTGACCGCCCACCGTACCATACACAGACGCGACAGTCAAGTAGTACTGAGTCTTCCAGTTCGCAGTAGCGGTCTTTGGACCATTCATGACGATCGCGTTCGAGGGAGACGTAGTGCCCGAAGCATCACCACTCCACTGAGTGAACACATACTGAACACCAGAAACACCAGAAACAGTCAACGGAGAAACAGAAGCGTAGGCATTGATTCCGCTATCATACCAACCCTGACCACCAGTAGCGCCATAAGCAGAGGTGACAGTCAGGTAGTACTGGGTCTTCCAGTTCCACGTGATGTTTGAAGGCTGAGTTAAGGTGAAGGTAGTGGACGTGCCCGACCCAGAACTTGGAACGCTTCCAGTTCCAGTCCAGCCAGTACAAACATACTGAATACCAGAACCACCGGAAACAGGTGAAGAAACAGATGCAGTTATGCTAGTCCCAGAATCAAACCAACCATTAACCGGAGTAGGAGAATCATAAGCAGACGTGACAGTGAAGAAATACTGGGTTATGTAGTGTGCTGTTGCTGTGTGGTTTGCGGTCATTAGGACTGTTATTGGGTTTACTCCTGCTCCTCGTGAGGTTCCGTCAACATCCCAGTAGTTGAACCTGTAGCGCGTGCTTGTTGAAACGTTGACGTATGTTGGAGCGGTCAACAAGACATTAGTGCCGTTTACGTACAGTCCTTGACCTGGAATTGTTGTTATGCCCAACGGGGAAGTGTTGACGGTTAAGGAGTATTGCTGGGCGGGCGGTGGACAGAGGATGCCTACTAGTATCGGTTCGCATTCTGAGGATGTAATGTGCGCGGCTTTTATTACGTATGTTGATGCAGCAGCGTCCCAGTATGGTTGCCTATCTGGTGAAAAAGTGTTAGCCTCTGCAGTCCCGTGAATGCGGTCATATGTATAGTATGTGGTTGTATTGTCAGGCCAATAAGCCGTCTGTGCTCCCCATTGCAGCTTGAAGAATACGATCATGTTGTTTCCGGATGAATGAACATCAAAACCTATGTTGGTTGCGTTGTAGAGAAGGATAGAAGCAGCAAAACCTGGATTTCGGTATTGTGTGACGATGTTTGGTTGTGTCATGTTGTCGTATATTATTGCAACTCCTGGGTTGCTTGACCTTGCTGGAGCAGGTACCCATGCCGTACCGTTGTTGTAGTAAACGGTTACTTGGGCATTAGGAAGTGGGATAACAGTGTTTGCGTAGGACACTCTGAAATCAACCTCCTTCAGCACTTGAATGACGGCGACCGAAATGCCTGTTAGGCCATTGTTATCTGTGACGGTCAACTGCACGGTGTAGTTTCCGTCGATGGGATAAGAATGTGTGATTGTCGGGTTTGATGTCGTTGTTACGGCTCCATCACCGAAGTCCCAACTGTAGCTGGCGATTGAGCCTCCTGGTGCGAAGCTGGCCGAGGCGTCGAAAGTTATGATGTCACCGGGTCCTGGTATGGACGGTGAATAAGTAAAGGAAGCGGTTGGGGGTTCACCAGGATGGGATGACTTTATGAAAATCGGTAAACTTGTGATGGTAATAGCTAGGGCTATAACTAGAATTAGTTTAAGCCTCATGCTATTCCCTTCTCCCTCGGCAGTACTTACTTAGGTTCTCGAAGGCTTTTAAGCTTTTTGGATTTTACTTCTATTTGGCTATTTATGTTTCAAACGATACGAGAAAGCATATCGTGCGGCTGTTAAACTGATCGAGTCTAGTCGGTAAGTGTGATCAGCATGTTCATCATTGGCTGGCAGGTCATCAATCTTCTCGCGCGCGCGGACGATTTGTGCGAAGGAATATCCAAGGCACCATTGCCTCGCGAGAGATACAAGGCGATGCCACGAGTTCACCATTTGCGAAAGATCGTAACGATCGAACCACTGTTAGAAGATCATGGAAAGGTGGGTTCACGAAATACGACCTGAAGTCTGTACGTAGGTTACAACAGCGCGCGCCGCGCTAGGGTTATGGTGTGTATTCTCCGAAGTGTCTGGCTACTATTGCTATGTCTTTGCCGTCACATTTGCCATCATTGTTCACATCGCAATTCACGTTCCATATCAGTGGTGGTGAGCATCCGGGATAGCTGCCAAAGCACTTCGCGGCTACGGAAACGTCTTTGCCGTCGCACTTGCCGTCTGGAACAAAATCCCAAACATTAGCAGAGCCGCCTGTCAGGTCGCCAACCATCGATACCACGACCCAACCGCCCGTGAAGTTGTTGTTCACCGTGTCGGTATCGCCCGGAACGGGCCAAGCAATAGCAATTATAGTGTAGTTGCCTTTGGAAAAGCCGGTGGTATTCCAATCGGAGATCAATGTCGTAGAGTTACCGCTGTTGAGTGAAACGTTCGAAAACGCGGCGATAGATGTTACGTTAGCATTGGCCGTCATATTGACGTAAACAGTGACATTGAAGACCTCAGCAAAGTCGCCTACGTTGGCAACCATCACGTCTATGTCACTACAGTTGTATCCTTGACACACCACCCTCTTTCCACATGCCACATTGGTCACAGCCACATCATGCGGGCTGTTAACGAATAAGTAGGCTGTCCTGGTGTTGTCTTCTGGACTGGGGTCCCCGACTATCTCGCTCGTGTATGCCCTTATCGTGCATAACCCCACGTCTGCAGGGGTCCATGTGAAATTGAGTGTCGCAGTTTCTTCTGGTGCCCAAGTCAGCGGTTCTGTTCCAATAACAGTTTCATTAACAAGCGTGCAGTTCAGGCTTACAGTGAAGTTTTCGGTGTTAGCGCCGTTGTTTTGTGCCGTCACGTAAACAGTGACTGTGTCGTTGACAGATGGCTGTTCGTCCGAGAATGTGATGCTCGTGACGGCTATGTCATGAGCTGCGACTGTGACCACTCCGTCAGTGTAGTTATTGTTGCTTATTTCGGTCTCGTTTGGAACTGGTTCAGCGTAGGCGCTTATTATGTAGTTTCCTTCATCAAAGCCTGACGTATTCCACGTGAAGATGACAGTTGTAGAATCGCCACTTGCTAGGTCAATGCTTAGAGGTGGGTCAAAGGCTGTCATGTTGGCATAAGCTGTCAAGTTAAAGGTCTCAGGGTAATCCCCAATGTTTGCGACTGTCACGCTTATGTTCAGGGGAAAACCCTGCCCAACGATCGTCTTTGCAGGGACGACGTTGGTCACCGCAATTTCATGTATTGCCAGCCTGATTGTCAAGTGTTGAAACGGCATGGGATCGTTCCAATTGTTGCCTGTGTCGTTAACGTAGAATAGCCACTGGATTGTCACCGCACTGCTGTTTAAAATTAATGTGAAGTTGCTCCATGAATTTCCCGTGCCCAAACTGTTGAAACTTGTCCATGTTTCGTTTACCATAGTGCCAGTGTTGTTGTCAGACAGCATGAATCCGCTGAGAGTCGTACTGGGGAACCAGTCACAGTAGAACGTGCTGTTACGACCTGCCAGGTTAGATGTTTCTCCGAGTGATGATGGATAATAGGCTGGAGGCGGCGGTGATGTAGCGCTGTACACAGCCGTTAGCGTGGTTGCTGATTGGAGATCTATTGTTCTGCTCGCAGAGGTTGTGGCATCTGACCATTGCTGAAAGGTGTAACCAGAAAATGTTTGTGGGACAGAAACGGTGTAAGTATCCAAGTTAAGCGTCCACGTTGCCGGAGTGTTCTCGATTCCAAAACCGGCCAATGTTACCGGTACCCCGTCTAAAGCATCACCTTCGGTCGTTTGTGCATCGATCTGAAGTGTTGCGGTAGTCGGTGGGGGCGTGTTTGTTGTGGGCACGTATTTGAATTGTGGATCTAATGGGCCATTGTAGGACGCAGAGGTGACAGTGTTCCAATCGTTGCTGAAGTGGACGACATATACTCCAGTCTGTGGAAACGTGTAGGTTGCTGTTCCTGAGCCGAACATGAAGTTGATCTGTCCAGCGTCGACTGGTATCTTGATTGTTCTAGCGTTGTAGTCAAAGTTGAACATTGTTGCTGGATTGTTGCTGCACGTATCCTCATAAGTCTCGTCAGTCAGAGGTATTGCTAAGGATCCAGTCCCAGGCACTATGCCATTGTAGAACATGATCATTAGTCCTGCGCCGGTAGCAGCAAGACTAGGGGTTCCACCATTCGCGGGTAAGCCCCATGCGAATTCGTTGCTTGCTGGATAAAAGTCTCCTGAATCATCAAGCAGTCCCTTCCAGCCAACGCTGCCCATCGAACGGAATGTTGCCTGCATAGTTGATGTCATGTATGGATAATAGGCTTGCATGGCGGCCCATGCTCCTTCAGTGTTCTGGAGTCGACTTTCCCCACGACCAGGCACATGGTCAAGAGTATAAAACCCTGGATGCCACAGTGGACTGCTATAACCATTGATCAGAAGCTTCTGGTTCATGTCTGAAATCAGTCGATTGACATATGTGTTGAATAGTCCCTCTGTAACTAGGTATCTTCCAGACAGAAGGGCAAAGAAGCCATCTTCAGTTTCCATTGCTGCCTGTCCGTTGTAACCGTAATACAGTCCGTTCCAGAAGAAAGTCTGCTGGAAATTCCAGATCATGTCGCAAGTTGACATGGGTCCACCCAGTTGCTCTAGCCATTCGATCGAGGTTGCAGTATCATCATAATACCGATGATAGGTACCATAGCCACCCGATGTGCTGTAGGCGATGTAAGTCCCAGGATTTGAAGAACCTCCCGCCACAATTATGCTGTTTATTTCATTAATGGCACCAGCTTTGTCCCATTTGGAAGTTAGACTAGAGGGAGCCCAATCGTAAGCATTCGCTTCAAACCTGGCGCTTTCATCACAGTATTCTTCTAAGTAAGTTATTGGCAGATAGCCAGTCATCGTCGCACTTGAGAGGTAACGGTCAAGAGTTGTATCGGACACGGCTGAGGGCATACCGTCATCAATAGCCAACTGCTTCATGAACAATATACAAACGGGCCAATTGCCCATACTCAACTCATCTTGAGCAGCAGTCTCGTAGTAGCTTGGAGATCCAACGCTGAAAACTGTTGCGTAATGAGGTACGTAAGCCACTGTTCCTCCGCTTGGTTGGCTGGCAAACCATGAGGCAGGATCCCAGTTGTTAGCGGTGATTATTGCGTTCATCGCATCTGCCAAAGTCCCACTTGACAAATCAGCATGAATCATCGGAACCGAAACTGAGAATGACGACATGAGAAGAATGGCTAAGAGTGCCAGAAGCAAAGCCTGTTTCAAAATTCATTCACCCGCCTGGCTCGCTGGGACGCTGGTAACTTGACCGCTTATCCAAGCTGTTTCGCGCGCGCGCTAACACGAATAATTTGAGTTTCATCATTAACAAGAGATAACTTGGTGGCGATGTTAATAGCCTTTTACAGAACAAAGTTCAATAACGAATAACTTCAGGGCTAACTCCGATGGCGCTCTACCCAACAATCAAGAAACTAAGCGCCATAAGGCGCGCCGATCGCTGTCATTTGATTGTTCGATGTTTAGGATGCGGTTCCGCATTTGCCTTACAGGAACGGCGAAGCCTCTCTACTGCCTAGAGGAAGATGACCGCTTCTTAACCATCTTTTTCAGTCTCATGCCGACTTGGTGCTGCACGACTATTTCAAGGGGACTTCTTGCTGTTTTGCCCCATCAAACGTTTGAATTTCCATCAAAGACTTTGTCTCTAACATAGAACGATTGGAACTGTTCATCAAACGCAAGGCGGCGCGCGCTTGTGACGGCGGTTAAGCGGGATCAATTATGGTCGTTGAGCGTGATCCGTATATTGATTATTGATTGGCGTTTATTGATTTGCTTTGATTCTTTGGGTTCATCATCAGGCTTATGACTCCGCTGAGTATGGGCGGTATTACTAGCGTGATGCCAAGGGGGTTCAGCCATTCTAAAAGCTTCGGCTGGGAGGCCTCGGAAAAATAGAAATACGTTACGATCAGAACTGAGCCGCCTGCAATGTTGATTTTTCCTCCTTTCTGGATGTTGCCTCTCATGATTAGGCAGCTTCCATAGGCTGTAGCCATCGCGGTTATTGTTATTGCCACGCCTGCGATCCATATTTGGCTCGTTTCGTCTTGGATGTTCGTCAAATTTATCATGGTCGAGAGTAAATAGAAGCCGATGACCAGGGAGACAGCTACCCCTAGGAAGCCTAGAAGGGCGCTGATGATGTTCGGTTTGTCTATCCTGGTCTTCATTTTTGCCAATCGGCTCCCGCAGTTTCCACTTAACGGTTCGGGAATCAGCCTTATCGACAATCGGCGATTTAGATTGCATCCTCAAAAAAAGTTAGGATGGGTTATTTTTTCCTCACGAATATGAGGATGATCGCTGCGAGAACGACAGCGATTGCTGATAGTATTGAGGCAGCGTACAGTGTCATCGTTGCGGTTGATTGGATTCCGTCGAGCTTTGTCGTGATGTTTCCGAGAGTCGAGGAGACGGTAGCCATGTTCCCGTTGATACTGACTATCGTGGCGTTTATCGTGTCGAGCTTTGTTGAGAGAGTGCCGACTGAAGTGTTTATCGTGGCCAGTACTTGGCCATTGTTTTGGATTAGGCCGGCTAATGTCGCGTTGATTGCTGTCAGGTTCAGCGTGAGGTTTGTCAGGCCGTTTTGTATTGTTGCGATTCCGTCGTGGATTGCTGTTATCTGGGCCATTTGGTTGTTCCAAGCGGTCAGTGTTGGGCTGATCTGGAAGCTTTTCAGGCTTGTGCCCTTGGCGTTGTAGTATTCCACCTGTACCATGAGCGTGTATGTTCCTGGTTGAGCGGTTGCTGGCACGTCATAGGATATAGTGTAGTATCCTGTGGTTACTTGTTGTGTTGAGCTGCTTAGGTCTGCGATGATATTGCCATCGTAGTACAATGACGCTTCGATCTTTGTGGCGTTGATAGGCTCTCCGTTGTTCGCGGTCAGCAGGTTAAATTGGGCGGTTTCCCCTTTGAAGTGTATTGAGCCGACGTCCATGGTGACATCGATAGGCGTAGGCTTGTTGTTCGGCATCACCGTTATCGTCTGCGATGTATTGGATGAAGCATCGTTGTCGAGAATTACCGTTAGCACTACGTTGTAATTGCCGGGCGAAGCGTAGAGGTGGCCTATGCTGGGTTCTGTCGTGTTCAGCTGCGTTCCGTCTCCGAAGTCCCAATTGTATATGAGCGGTGCATGGTTTGGCGGCTCGGTTATGGTGAATGTAGTCGCTTGATCGACTAATGGTTCGGCAGGTTCGCAGGTGAACGTAAGAGGCTGGATCTTGTAGGATGCACTCGCGGACGGCCCTTGCGGAATCTCGGTGACGTCGCTTGAATTTGGAATGTCGCCTACTAGCAGCGTATCGTTCAGCATGAGGTGCGATGTGATCGGTGATTCTGCTGAGCTGGGTTGGGTTATAGTCTCGAATTCAATGGTTGCCAGCGTCCCATTTCCGTATGGGTAGTTTGGCCATTGGCCTGTCGCGTTAGGGTTCAACAGTATGCCGATTAAGACGTTAGGACCGTAAAGCGTTTCGGTTTCGATGAATTTTATGAAGACCGTGTACGGTAGTCCAGCAGAGTCGTGGAATTGTTGCATGAACGGGCCTTCGAATGCGTCGATCGTTTTCAGCAGTGTGGGGTCATATTGTACTCTGAACTGTGCGACTATCAGTTTCGAGTCGACGTCAAGGTTGTTGATGTTTATGCTTACGTTGAACGTTTCGCCGAGTAGAATTGCCCCGTAATCGGCCGGCTGTATACTGAGTGTTGGCAGCGGAATGGGCTGAGCGTAGTAGGTTGCGCTTGTGTCTGTGTGTGGGATCTCTGTGGTGTTGTCTGAACCTGGAATGTCGCCTACCAACAGTGTGTCTGTGAGGTTCAGGAGGCATGATGCCGGCGGTGATGGTTCGGTGGATCTATACAGAGTCTTGAATGTGATAGTGGCCAGTGTTCCGTTGCCGTAGGGGTAGTTTGTCCATTGGCCCCCGTTTGGGGTTGAGTTCGGAATCAGAAGTATTCCTGCAAGGACATTCGGGCCGTAGTAAAGGTTGTCTTCGATATAATTTATGAACGTTGTGTAGGGAGCTTGAGCAGTATTATGGAACTGCTGCATGAATGGGCCTTCGGTCACGCTTGTGGCGTCAAGAAGTGTGCTGTTGTATGAGACCCTGAATTGGGCGACTATCAGTTTCTGTGACACGTCTAGGTTACGGATGTTCACCGCAACGTTGAAGGTTTCACCGATTCTTTGTGCCGTGTAAGATGCCGGGTCAAGGTATATTTCAGCTGTTGTGTCGGCTTGAACTCTGATCGGAGTTATCGAGCATAATGCTGCTACGTTGAGGATAACCACTTGTGTTAGTATTATGATTGCTAGACTTCTCTTCAATTCATACACCTAGAATGAAGTTATAGGATTTTGCGCTGTATTTTAGTTTTCCTACGTTGAAATATGGATTCTGAATCAGCATGTGTAGCGAATCATTTTGCATGAAACAATAAGAGATGTATAAAAAGGGTGGAGTTTGCCAGTTGCCTGGCTCACTTCAGTTTCTTCTGTAGCCGTCTCTTGCTGAGGATGAGGGCTGCTGCTGTCGAGGCCATGAAGATGGGCATTATGAGCATATAAGCAAATTCTGGCGTGACAATTAGTGTGCCGTTCCCAAGTGTGGGTATGTCAATATTGGCCAAGCTCACGTCCCAAACCCATGTGTCACCGCTTGTGTACGTCGAATTTATGTCAAACTTTGTCGTCACGTTTTGGCCAGTAGGTATCGTGAAATTCATTACTTCAAACTCTGCCCAGAAGAGACTTCCGATGCGTGGTCCGCTCGCATTGTCGGCGCCCAATAGTGTTTCGAATGCCAGTATGCTTCCGTTGCGCAAGGAGCCTGTGTCAATTACCGGTGCCGGTGAGTTGGTCGTATGACCTGCAAAGTAAGCGCTCGTGGCTCCTCCTGTGTAGCCTGCGCGAGTGCACATAAGCAGAGTTCGGTTATAGAGGATGCCGACTTGATAGGCGAAAATGTCTTCTGTCATGTTGAGCCAGACAGTCAAGTTGAACATCTGATTCGGGGTTACACTTGGGTTGTTCAGAGTCTTGGTTGGCGGGTCAACCCATATGGCGTCTGCCTTTTCTGGTTGACTAGGTGTGTCAGCAAATGCGGGGGCTACGGCCATGGCTAGGAGCATTATGAGTAGTGAACTAACGAAAGTTCCGACGATGATAGATGCTGCTCTGTTCTTCAAATTATCACCGAAGCATGTATACTGTATGATGTGCATTTAAGTTTTTTTGTAAAGATTGCACAAAAAAAGTGGTGGAGAATTAGGGACAGAATTGGCCGAAGTTTTTCGCTGCTAGAACGATGTCGCGTCCGTCGATCACGTTGTCAAGGTTTAGGTCTAGATTGGGGTCCCAGTTTGGAGATGGCGGAGAGCCTGGATATATCTTGTCTGGACCGAATGATCCGAAGGCCTTGGCTATTAGGGCAATGTCCTTTCCGTCAACCTTGCCATCCCCGTTCGCGTCACCGACGAGTCTGATCGTTACTGTTCCGTCAACGTATACGTTGTTGGTCAAGTTGTACTCGTGTGGGAGCAGGTCTGCCATCGCTGATATCGTATAGTTGTGGCACAGCTGAGCAGACGTCGTGTTCCAAACGAAGGTTATGGTCATCTGAGCATTCGACGGCAAGTTTGTAATTGAGAACGTTCCTATCGTGTCATTGTCTGCGTAGGCTGTGACGTTGAAGCTTTCGCTCACGTTGCCAAGGTTTGCCGCCGTGACGTTGATTTTCAATGGGTTACCATGGAAAGCCCAGGTGTTTGCGGGCGTGACGTTGGTTATGGCCACGTCGTGTATTATGGTTACTACTTGCACGATGCCGTCGACGTATACGTTGTTAGTCGTGTTGTACTCGTAGGGAACGATGGACGCCACGCCTGTTATGGTGTAGTTTCCTTCAGGCACTCCCGTGGTATTCCATGGGATCGTTGTCGTCGTTTCAGCGTTGGGTGCCAGGCTTGCGATTGAAGCTATGCCGATCAGTGCACTGTTGTAGTATGCGCTGGCTGTGAAAGTTTCGCTTACGTTTCCCAGGTTCTTAACGGTCACGTTGATGTCGTCTGACAAGCCTTGGTATATCCAGTTGGTTGCGGGCACAACGTTTGTGACTGCAACATCGCGTATTATGTTGGAGAAGAGACCATCTGACTCGGAATGAGTTATCGGGTTGCCATTAGCGTCAAGAAGCTCCGTCTCGGTTAGGTTTAAGGGTGAAATTCCATAGGCCTCAACGTGGAAGTGCATCGTTAGCATCGGAACTGGAGGATCTGTGCTGATGGGGGTCGAGTAGTTGAGGCTGACCCATACGAAGCCTGCATTGCCGTTCAGCATTATCATAGCGATCGGAAATTGACCCTGAACTCGGAAGACTTCCATTCCGATCCAGTTTATGATGGATGGATCGTAGGTGAGGTTGAACGCGCACAATCCCACGTTCGCGGCGTTGGCTAACGTGACGTTGATGTAGAAGGTTGAAGATGGGCCCATATTCAAGTTGAAAATTTCAGGTGGGTTCACGGATATTATGGCTCCGCCAGTAGGTGGTGTTGTCACCGTTACTGAGGCATCCGTAGAGGTCACGGTCGTTCCATTGCTGTCCGTAACGGCCAGATGGACCAGGTCGAACTCTGGTGCCGCCGGTGTGTAATCCCAGTTGTTTGACGTTGCACCCAGTACTGAAGTTCCGTTTAGGTACCATTGGAAGCTGTATGGGGCTATCCCTCCGCTCACCGTGGAAGTGAAGTGTACTGTCTGGCCCACGAATACCGTGGATGTCATCGGGCTTATGGACACCGCGAGCGCCGACGGTGGCGGTGGGACTTGAGGGCCTATGAATTTATATGCACCGTTGAAAGTTGCGAAGTTGACGTTGTTGAGGTCTGGGTCCCAGACCCAAGTGTCGCCCGGGTACGGCGTGCTTATGTCAAGCGCGCTTGTGAAGTTTCCAGACGTGGGAACAGCTCGGATCGCGAACTCTGCCCATATCAGGCTGGCGTTTCTTGGTCCTGCAACGAAGTCGTTGCCTAAGCATGTTTCGAAGGCTATCACGCTGCCGCCGACTGTGTCGATCACTGCAGGTGGCGAGCTGGTCGAGTGGGATTTGAAATAGTTGCTAGTGCCTCCAGCCGTATAGGCTGCTCTGGTGCAATTAAGCTGCGTCGCATTAAACAGTAGCTTCACTTGGTATGCGAAGATGTTCTCAGTCAGGTTGAGCCAGACGGTCACGTTGAATTCTTGGCCTATGCTGCCGTTTACGGTGTTGAAAATGTTTGAAGAAGGTTCAACCCACATTGAGTCCGCGATATGAGATTCTGACGGTGTGTCTGCCTTTGCGAAAATGATCATAAAGTTCAAAACAAGAACCGTGATAAGAATGGTCATTTCTAATGTTTTCTTTTTCATTTTCCTTTCTCCTCTAAGCTTAGGCTAAACTCTGTATTCAACAGTTTTAAGGGTTTTGGAATATTGTTCCATATTTGGAAAAAAGGGTTTGAAGCTGTTATTCATAAAAAAGGGACAGCTAGGTGAGCGTTGAGCGGTCATGGGTCTTGTCCGAAGTTTCTCGCTACTGGCGCGATGTCCTTGCCGTCGCATTTTCCATCTCCGTTGATGTCTGCGATTGGGTTCCATAGTAAGGGGGGTAAGCATCCTGGGTAAGAGCCGAAGGACCGAGCAACTATTGCTATGTCTCTGCCGTCGATTTTTCCGTCGCCGGTAATGTCGTAGATTTTGATTGTCGCGTTTTGGACTTGCACTGTGGCCGATGTTGAAGCGGTCCGGCTGAGCGAGTCTAGAACGGTCAACATTACTGAGTAGTTTCCTGGCTGCGTGAAGACATGCGGCGTTTGGTTTGTAGTCACGGTGAAATTGCCTGTTCCATCTGAGAAGTTCCACGTGTAGTTTACCAGCGTGCTGAAGGAGCCCGGCGTCGAGTTGGATGCGTCAAATGTGAGGGTTTCGTTTATCACGGCGTTTTGAGGTGCCCAGGTGAAGTTTGCTGTTGGGCCGTAGCCTAGGCTGATTGTTATCGGTTTTGATGTTGTGCACCATAATCCTTCGTTGTTCGTGACGTTCAGCGTTACTATATACTGTGTTGCTAGCGTGTAGACGTGGTTAGCCATTGGGTTCGCAGGGTTGCCTGTACTGACGTAGTGTGCGGTTCCGTCGCCGAAGTTCCAATCGTACTTTGTTATTATGTCGTTGTACCCTTCGGGGGTTGATGATGATCCGTCGAAGCTGACGTCAATGTTTATTGATGGGTTCGGTGGATAGTATGCGAATGATGCTTGTGGTGGAATACCATTTACGCTTTGCACGTTGAAACTAGTGGTTGCCGATGATGTTGTGGCTGGGCTCACTTGGCCCATTACGAAAACGGAGTATTTCCCTAGCCTGGGGGCGGTAGGAAGACTGATTGGGTCAACATATGAGCCGGGAGTGTTTTGGGGCGCAGGCTGAGGTGGCTGTGTTATTCCGAGCAGTCCGGTTTGCGTCCTGCTTATGTCATAGTAGAATGCGCTCTGAGGGCAGTATGCCAGACCACCGCTGGCCGGTTCGTTGCTGTATACGCAGCCTATTATAACTGATCGACCAGATGCTGCCCAGCTGGGTACTTGCATCAGGGGGTACGTTTGCCCGGCAGTCTGGAGAGGGTCTAAGCTACTCGTCCAGGAGTTTGTGTTGAGGGCGACCATATTTTCATCGTACACTGTCGTCGTAGCGAATATTGTGATTGATGTGCTCTGTACATTGTACACGTTCATACTGACGTACATCTGCGACCCAGCTTTTATGGTATCTATCGGGTTGTTGCTTGCGTCTTTAATTGAAATATTCGTGATGTTTACTAGCGTAAGCCCTGTGGGGTTTCCGACTTCGAGAGTCTGAAAGGAGTACGGTCCGTATAATGTCGGTTTGCTAACCTCGACCGCCACCAGAAAGTTGTTTGCCGGCAATCCGCCGAGCGAGACGTTTCCACTCACGATGGCTTTTTGCCTTTCCGTGTAGTTCTTAAGGTCCATGTTCGCAGTTATCGTCAGTGCAGCGGAACTTCGTATGGATGATTCTGAGGGATTTCGTAATCCTAGTACAGCAACTGCAAAGATCGACACTGTTAAAAGGATCGACACTGTTATGACGAAAGCATAAACGTTTCTTTTCTTATTCAATTTATCTTCTCTCCTTGTCTATGGCTAGGTGAGAAAAAGGGCTATTAAGCATTCTGGAATATTATTCTGATACTTTTCTCTATGTTATTCTGATACATTTCGCTATAAGGAGTAATCTTGTTTTTGAATAAATAAAAAAAAGGAAGGTTGGAATTAGCTCTTTATTGGGTTTAGTATGGGTATATGTTGATTATTGGGTCTGGCGTGAATTCCGGCGCGAGTGCTTCGCCGCCGATAGTTGGGTCTTTGTCGTATACGGATACGTGTACTGAGGCGTTGCCTGCGTATGCCCATTTCGGTATGCATATCGTCACTGTGAAGGTGCTGTTCTTCCATGTGCAGAATACTGTTCCGCCGACCGTTGTGCTGTAGGTTGTGAAGCCGAATGGTACGGTTAGGTTGTCCGAGATGACTATTGCGAACAGTGCGGGGTACATCTGTTGAGAGTGTGTCCCGTAGTTCACGGTCACCTTGACGCATTGGTCGTGGTAGTAGCTGTACGAGTCTGTGGTTACGCTTGATATGTAGACTAGGCGTTGATAGTAGAATGCCATCGTGTCACTCACTACTTGATCAGCGATGGTGACTGTCGATGTTATCTTCCACACGCCTGTGATGCTGTCCGGGTCGAGGCATGGCCATGGCATTCTGTATGTGTATGTTGCGACGCCGTTCGCGTCTGTTGTCGCTGTGAACTTGGCCCATATCTGGTAGGTTTGCGCTGGAACAAGCGTTCCGTTCGGCAGCTTCGTGAATGGACCTTCAATCTCGAAGCCAACGTCTTTGCTTTGTACCGGCCAGTAGTTGTATGTCACGTATGCGTTGAGGTATATCTGTGATTGTGGGAACACTAGATCCATTGGGGTGCTCGGTCCTTGTCCACCGTATGGTGCTGGGAAGGCCAGGTATAGTGGCGAGTTTGCGTAGTAGTCTGGTGCTGGATATGGGAATGGCCATGCTCCCGTGAGTACTCCGTAGCCGTCGTTGACTGCCCCACCGACCAAGTCGATTTGGCGGTCAACTTCGTTGAGTGCCTCGATTATGACATTGCCGTTCACTCCAGGCAGATCAGCTATAGAGTTGCCGTCCTTGTCGATGAAGTTGTTGTCTGTCGGTGGCCAGAATGGCCATAGGGTCAAGGCCGTGGTGATGTTTGCTTGGTCGAAGCAGTTTTGCACTAGAACTTTGAAGGTGAATATGGCTACAGCTGGGTTTACGCCTGATGTTTCAGGTGTCGGGGTCTGTGGCGCGTTGGGGAATGTTGTCTGGTCGTATATTCCCGTGCCTAAGTTCGGGAACAGCAGGCTTAAGACTTCGACGTGTGTGAATGGGTATGTCATGTCTCCGCCTATCTCGTCGACGCTCGTGAAGAAAGTTCCGTACAGGTTCCAAGTTGGGTTTTTCATGAACGGACCTTCCGCCACGCTTACCAGCTGGAGCACTGCGTCATCATATTGCAGTCGGAACTGAATAGCCACGGTGTGCCATGACTTCGTCAGGTTCTTCACGTCTACGGCGACGTTGAATGTTCCTCCGATCATTGGGCCAGGACCGACGATGGTCGTCGTTGGGTCAACCTGCAGCCAGGGCAGTTTCAACACGATGAAGGCGTTGATTTTGACCTCGCCTTGTTCAGACGCCGCCGGGGTTATCGGCAGTGTGTGGTCCCAGAGTGAAACGCCTGAGAATGTCAACAGACTATCGTCGAATGCATTTGTTGGAGCTGGCGGTGAAATTTGTTGAATCATTACGGTGAACGTTAATGTGCCGATGAGTACCTTGTTCGCAAGTGGTGGTATGACTCCAATGGAGTTTGCCACGAAGTTCCACGTGCCTGCTGCGATCGTGTTGGTTATCACACCCCAACCTGGGGCTACTGTGAGGTTTAATACTCCTCCCAAGACGTCGATCACCGAGCTGTTCCAGCTCAGTGCAAAGGTTATGTTGTTCAGGAACCACGATGGGTCGATTTGCTTGAGGTACACTTTCACGTCGAATGCCGTACCCAACACATTTGATCCGCCAATCGTGTATGGCCATGCGATAGTAGGGCTTTCAATTCCCATGAATGGCTGAGTTGTCGGTGGCGCCCAGGTGTATGTTATCGGAGAGTTATAGGCTGTGAACGGAATGTTGGCCAGCGAATCATCGAGTATGAAGTTGTTGCCTAATGCGGTTTGTGTGATCAGATTGAACGCTCCAATAAACTGTCCACCTTTCGGCGGTGATGCGGTCACGGTGAATATCATAGTCTCCAGTGTCGAAACCTGTCCGTTGACAAAGTCAGCGCCCGACAGAGTTTCGAAGGCCAAAACACTTCCAAGGCCATATAGTCCACCGTCGATTACTGGTACAGCCGGAGTCGTGCCGTGGCCATTGAACAGCATGCTTTTCGAGCCATCTGGCTTGCTGTAATCTGCTTGGATGCATTGGAGGAAGCTGTGCGGGTAGAGCAGCACAAGCTGCCAAGTGAATATCTTCGTCGCCGAGGTTATGTTCACACAGACCGTGAGGTTGAACGTGTAGCCTACGGAAACCGATGCTGTGGTCCAAGTGAATGAAGTGTACGGCGCGTGTGCCTGATCTTCAACCCACTCTGCATTCGAGGTGTGTGGTACTTGTACGAAAGCGGTATCTGCTGCAACTGAGGATATCAATAGCAACGCTATGGAAATAGCTGTGAAAATTCCTAGTTTATTCTTCATTTTTATTTCTCCCTTCTCCTTTTTTGCAAGTGATAATGATGCTGTCTGCCGATTTAAAGATTTTGGAATTATCTTCTATTGCTGGTTCAGAAGTATTGCAGGATAGAGTATATGTTGCGAAAAAGGTCGGGCTTCCTTGATAAATCATGCATTGCCGTGTTCGCTACCACACGCCACGGATAGCGAATCGATCTGTGAAAAGATATTCATGCTAGCGAAATCCTTCAGGAGGCATACAGATAGACCCCTTCTCACGGCAAAGAGTGGCGAATGAAGCAGATTCTCCAGAAAAGCACCTCGGGTTTCAATGCCCTACGACTTGGACCAAAATTCGATTCAGGTGTTCTCATATCGTATTCTGGAGAAAAGCGGTACTGCGTCGCCACGTGCGTATCAGAGGCGTCATGTGGGCTCCCTTCGTTCAGGCTGGATTCAACGTCAAGTTGATGGGATACCCCTAGTGAGCTGTAGGATTGAAACAAAAAAAGTGTGGGAGGTTTTTTACCTTTCCAGTTTTCACTATTTTTTTCCTAATGCGCGTAATAGCCGAATTTCTTGGCTATCTGTGCTATGTCTTTGCCGTCTACTTTGTAGTCGTGGTTGATGTCTGATATTGTGCTCCATCTTGTGTCGCCTGGGACTGTGCCGAATGCCTTCGCTGCTGTCGCTATGTCTTTACCGTCAACTTTACCGTCTGGGGCTGCCAATTCAGCCTTGTATGGGTTTGCTGCGAGGAAGCTTAGGGCAGGAAGCATCGTAGTTGGATCGATTACCTTTGTCACAGCGTCGTACCAATTGGTTCCTGCGATGTCCTGTGGGATTGAGAACATTTCCCATGTTATGTCAAAGCCATGTCTTGTGTTGAGCGGTATGTTGGCACCAAGCTGGGCAATGCCGCTGAACGTGAATGTGTCGTGGATACCTACATAGTAGGTAGTGTAGCTGCTCAGTGGTGTCCCTATATTAGCGGTATTCCATGTCAGTTGAATGGTAGTGTTGCCGACAAACCACATGTACTCGTAGTAGTTCAGGAACGTGTTGTCCCATATCCACCATGAGACATCTAACATTCCGCCTACGAAGATTCCATGCATGTCGAAGCCTGTGGCTGTTCCTGAAACCCCATAGACGCCGTTGTGGCCGAGGATCCAGTCTGGTGTTGGAATAGTGACGGGTGTACCGTTCACTGAGACCGTTGAGTGGACGGTTATGTCTCTGTCTGCAAAGAGGTTCATGTACGTGGTCGTAAAGGTGACTGCCGTTCCGTTGGAGTCATCTGGCAGATGCGTCATGTAAGCCAGGTATGATGGGCTTGTGACGACTGGGTCTACTTCTATTGGCAGGTATCTGAAGTATCCTTGAGTGCTGGTTATCGGTACGGCTCCTGTGACGCCTTGCATGTTGCATGTATTTACGCTGCCCGGCGTGTTAGCGACGAGCACGACGCTTGAGCCTGACGTGTATGAGGCGAGTCTCCATGGGCCGTTCTCTATCATGTTCGGGTCTGGCGCGAATGTTGTCGGGTCGCCTGAGACGATTATTGGCTTCCAAATGTGTTCGGGTAGGATGCGGTTTCCGCCTGCCCAGCCTATGGCGAACATGCTTTTGACGTCATACAACACTTCAAAGTTGTATGGGTCCAACTCCGTGAAGGACAAGATGTCCAACACGTTGCTTACCCACCATGGCGGAGCGAGGCCTCTAGCCGCTAAGTCGTTCTTGAGCTCTACGAAAGTGAAGTAGGCGTCAGCTGCAGTCACGGGTTGGCCGTCTTGGAAGAAGTAATCATTTCTCAGCGTGTACACGACTTTTGTGCATGTACCCAAGACAGGGTTATTGTACGTTGTCGCGACGAAGTTCTTTGCGGCCCAGTTGTCGAACTCGGCCAGGTTGAGCGGGTTTCTTGTCACGAGGCTGTCGTAGCCGCAGACGTCAATCACCGTGTTGTCCCATAAGAACTCTGTGTAGACAGGGTTCATCTGGTTGAGCTGGGTTGTCTTGAAACCGTAGAAGATTGTCATGTTGCCGCTGCCCCAGTCATATCCGTCTGGGTGCATGTTCAGGAACGATTGTCCATTGTCCGTGCCAAAGCCTGCTATTACGGCGAAGCCATCCCAATACTTGCCTCTGTACGCGTTCTGTCCATCATCTGGGCTTGTCGCTACACCATTGTTGCCTCCGGTGTACGTTCTAGATACGGCCTTGCCTCCTGCTGCAATCCACAGTGGGATCATCAGAACTTGGCTGGCCATTTCTATTTGAGCATCGATACTGTAGAATTCTGCGTCAGCCTGAGTGTTGGCAACCATCACGTTGTAGCTGTCCGTGTTGTATGTAGCATCGTTGATTCCACCATAGTTTGGTGGTCTTCCTGGGTGATAGTATGCAAGCGGATAGTTCCACAGATAGATGAAGTCTGGTGTAGAGCTTAGGCTCCAGCCACCAGTGTAGATGCTGAAGTCTTTGCTCGCCATGACCTGTGCTCTTGCAGCGTTGATATCGACGTGATGCACGACAACATTGAAGCCTAGGGCTGTAAGCTGAATTCCAAGCCGGGTTCCAGCATAGTCTCTGTAGGGATCGTCGATCCTTGCATAGATATCAATTGTGAACGGATGGCCTTTGTATCCTCTGAATCCGCCGACGACGCCCCAGACTCCTGCGCCGTTGAGAACGGCGGTCGCCGATGCAAGACTGAATGCGTACGTCAAGTCTGCTCGGGCTCCACCGGGCGTTATGTCGAAGTCCGTGTACTTGCCCCATGGTGAAAGGCCTAGCGAGTTTGCTCCCAACATTGTGTAGACAGCGATGTTTGTGTTGGGTCCAATGTGTGTTACGTAATCATTCCTGTCTGTCACGTATGCGACGGCTTGCCTCAGGCTGAGTTCTGCAAACGGGTTGCCTGTTACGAAGTTGTCGCTAGCCTTCATTCTTGGGTTAAGGGTTATGAGAGGACCAGGGTAGTCCAGATATGTGTTGTTGTTGACGTCCATGTCGAACTCGCGCATGCCGAACTCTGGGCCGTACTTGAATACGGCTATCGAGTTATTCAACGGTGCAGTCGTGTAGGCAGCATAGTGTACGTCGTCCAAAGGCCAGTCGGTGAGGTCTATTTTTCCTGCTTCAAGTCCTGCTGTATATTCTGATATCTGGTCTGCGTAGAGCGGTATCACTATTCTGTTCGCTCTAGGACCGAAGTACTCTTCCAGAGTATCAGTGGCCTTAGCAGGATTACCATAACTAAAAGCGAGTGTTTGCGGCACTAATATCATAGAAGAAATCATTACGATAGCAAGAATTGCGCATATCAATTTAGTTTTCATTTTCTTTTTTCTCCTTTCTCTTTTTGAGCACTATTTACGTTGTTTACCCGTGTTTAAAAAGTTTATGGAACATTTGTCTACACGAAGCGGGGTTTAGACGTCCGCCTCAAGCGTTGTAGCGCAGGGCAAAAGCTATTTTGAGTAAAGGTGACAGGCTACGAGGTGCCCCTTGTTTATCTCTTGAAGCGGCGGTTCCTCGAGTCTGCAGATATCTCCTATGTATGATGGACACCTAGTGTGGAACCTGCAGCCAGAAGGCGGGTTGATGGGGCTCGGGATCTCACCTTTGATCCCAATTTCAATACGCTTTGAGGTAGGGTCAGGTATAGGAACAGCTGACAACAATGCGTTCGTGTAAGGATGTAAAGGCTCTCTAACCAGATCGTCAACGTCTGCCATTTCCATAATCTTCCCCAAATACATGACAGCCAGCTTGTCACAGATATGACGACTCAGAGCCAGATCGTGCGTTATGTAGAGGAAGGATACGTGATACTTGTCTCTAAGCTGAACCATTAGGTTAAGCACTTCAGCTCGGATGGACACGTCCAGCATCGAAACTGGCTCGTCGGCCACTATAAACTCTGGGCCTAGAACCAGAGCCCTCGCAGTAGCAACCCTCTGCCTTTGTCCCCCGCTCAGCTCATGAGGATACCTGAAAAGAAACTCTTCGGGGGGGACAAGCTGAACGTCTTCCATGACCTTGTGGACATTCTCTTCCATTTCGGGACCCACGAGACCCTGGATGAGCATGGGTTCCTCTATTATGCTACGTATGGTCATTCTAGGATTAATAGATTCATACGGGTCTTGAAAAACTATCTGCATCTTTCGGCGATACGGTTTAAACTTTTTGTCCGGAATAGATGTAACGTCTTTGCCCTCGAAGATTATCTTGCCGCCTGTCGGTTGGATAAGCTTAATCATTAGCCTGCCAGTTGTGGTTTTTCCACTTCCACTCTCGCCTGCAAGTCCGAATATCTCTCCTCGAGAAAGGCTGAAGCTTATGCCGTCAACAGCCCGAACGAACAATTGCTTCCCGAGAACAGATTGGAAAAAGCCCATTCTAATTGGAAACCATTTCTTTAAGTCCCTCACTTCTATTATTGGGGTACTCATTTCATCATCACTGTTTATGATTTCTTGTCTTCTTGAATTGACGAAACCAAGTGGCATGCCACGAAATGTCCCTTGTCAATCTCCACATATGGGGGATCTACTCTCTTGCAAACGTCCATGGCATATTTGCAGCGTGGATGGAACCTGCAACCATTAGGCGGATCCAAAAGGTCTGGCGGACTTCCCGGAATAGAGACCATGCGCATACGTTCTTTAGCGCTGATACTTGGGAAGGCGCCTATGAGTCCTTGCGTGTACGGATGAAGAGGGTCTTTGAAGATAGTGACGACATCACCGTACTCTGCTATTCGGCCAGCATACATTATCGCGCAGTTTTCGCACAGTTCCGCGATGATTGAAAGATCATGAGTTATCAGTATCATTCCAAGGTTTAACCTTGTCTTTAGCTCCCTTAAGAGTTTGAGCACTTGGGCAGCCACTATGACGTCTAAAGCCGTGGCAGGTTCGTCTGCAATGAGAATGGACGGGTTTGAAGCAAGCGCCATGGCAATCATGGCCCGTTGTCTCATCCCACCGCTGAATTCGTGGGGATAGTGATCGATCCTGGCGGGATCTATGCCTACGAGTTCAAACAGCTTGCTGCCTCTTTCATACGCCTCTCGCCTGCTAACTTCAGGTTCATGCAATGTTATTGCTTCGCTGATTTGTTCGCTGACCTTGTAAACGGGATTCAAAGCGTTCATGGCGCCCTGGAAGACGATTGAAATCTCTTTCCACCTATAATTCTCTCGCATGTCCTCTTCGTCAATTTTGGCTAGGTCCAAGCCTTTATATAGGATCTTGCCTCCTGCGATCCTTCCTGCAGCCGGCAATATGCGAAGTACCGTCGTGGCAACAGTTGTTTTTCCGCAACCTGACTCACCTGCGAGTCCTGTTGCTTTGGCCTGCTCAACACTAAAAGTCACGCCGTCTACTGCCTTAACGTCTCCACGGAGAGTCTTATAGTAGGTTTTGAGGTCTTGAACCTCCAGCAGCTCCATGTTGTTCACCCTGTACCGTCAGTTCACGTCTTAGACAACTAGAATAGACGATATTTAACCTTTTACATGATTGCTCAGGGGATGGGAACGCGCAAGCTCTATATTCTTCTGAAGGTTTCGCTTCAAACTAGGCGAGTTCGCTTGGAATATCGTTGGCAGAACAGGAACCTAAAGGTAGAAAATGTAATTGCAAAAGCGGAACAATTTCTCAGAGACCGAAAGTTCGTAACCCGTAAGGAAGAGGGTGAAAACCGTGTCAGATTGATTGGAGTGGCGAGGAAAGAGAAGTATGACGTTAGGCTCGTGGAAACCGTGATTTCTTGGTCACCAGAGGAACTTTCGATCAAATTCGAAATGAGCGACCACTTGAAGCCGATTTTGCATCTTGGTTCACTCATGTCCTTCTGGGGTGGCGGTTCTCTCGTCCTGAAAGAACTCAAAACGAATGAAAGCTTTCGCAAACTAGAAGAGGATTTTTGGAGAGAGATGGAAGAGGTTGTGCCACACTCATCAGCTGTGTAGAAGCTTCACCTTCTCTGTCGAAGTTTTGGATTAAGGATGTCATCTAGGGCAAAGCCCAGAAGAATGAAGGCCATAGCCAAGAGTGCAATGCATATGCCAGGCGGAACTATCCACCACCAATTCTTAGTGGCGCCTGCAGTGAACACTTCGTTCAGCATTCTTCCCCAAGACATCCTATTGGGATCGTAGAACCCGAGGAAGCTCAAAGCTGCCTCTGTCGTGATAGCTCCAGGAACGGCAGTTGCCAGCGATATATAAACCAGCGCCATCACGTGAGGCAGTATGTGTCGCAGGACTATGTGCCCCGTGCCGGCCCCCGAAGCTTTCGCTGATTCTATGAATGGTCTCTCCTTCAACGATAGCACTTGGGAACGTACCAGTCTGGCGAAGCCGTTCCAGCCCAAGAAGCCCAAGAGCAATATCAGATTGTTTATGTTCGCACCTAAGACTGCCACAAGAACGATCATGAGTGGTAAACTGGGCAATACAAGCATCAGGTCGTTGAATCGCATTAGAAACTGGTCAGCTGCTCCTCCCAAGTAACCCGCGAGGAGGCCGACAACCAACCCTATGGTTACGCTTACGATCGCTACCATGGCGCCAATGTAAAGCGATATTCTCGTGCCGAAAATCAACTGTGCGAATAGATCTCGCCCGTACTGATCTGACCCTAACAGACCGAAACTTGTTCCGTATGTTCTTAATGCAAAGTCGTCAATATACAGCGTCGTCGAAACATTTTGATTCGTATAACCAGTATCCATGAAAGTTATTTCAATACCAAATCTGTACGTTCCAGGAGCCGGCGTGAACAGATTCACAAGATCAGATGGCGTTTCGTCATCTATAATCTCATACGCACTGTCAGGACTCATCTTAGAAACAATCCAACTGTCTGATGTGTTTAGTCCTGAAAATGGCACGACAATACTGGACTTCAAATTGGTCGAGTTAAGGAAAAAGCCTGGTGGAAGATTCGATCCCAAGGGGAAAAGAGTCTTCATATCGCTCATTTCTTTGCCAACCGGGCCTATAAAGACTCTTACCTTAATGGGAACATTAAGCTTGATTGTTTGTCCGACCACTTCCCAAGTGCTCAAAGCTTTCGGTATGTTAGTCGCATTCAAAAGCCCATGCGACGAATCCTCATCATACACGCTAGTCCCGGCCATACCGTCATTGTTCAGGTTTTCCACGTTAAGTTTGAAATCATCGTACTGAGTCATTATCGTAACCCTTACAAGCACGTAAAGGTTCGTGTGAACCTTGACCGTCAAATCGTCGTATAATGCGAGTGTCTGAGCCGTAAGCATTACTGTCTCGTTCACGCCGTGAGGATTCTTAAGTGGACTGCTCAGTTGGACGTAATTTGGCCCCACGGTCAGGACTTGATTTGCTTCTTCCGTTTCATTGCTTCCTATGGTGATGGTGGGCATGCCTGTAGACCCATAAACCCCGAAAGCCTTTGGAACTGAGTCAACATATAGTGTTGTGTCTCCAGCCGACGTTGCGTTTGTCAACGTTGCCGTCGTCGCTGTCCAGTTCTTGACTTCAGTGACGTTGAAGTTGGTCTGGTTTGCCAAGGTTCCTTCGTTTGCAACCCAGTTCATTTGGTCCCAATGCCCGGGCAGAGTCGTGCCATTCGACACAGTGCCGTTCAACCAGTCTTCCCAGGTCGGGTATAGCTGGGCCGCCGTACTATTGCCAAAGTACTGGTTGATGTCGGTTGAGGCTGCTATGTACAGACCGGAAGTTGAGCTTGCGCTGATGATCAGATTGCCTGTGTTAGGCAAGTTGGGGTTGCCCCGTATGCCACTGCCTCCGTTGATTCGAATGACGTACCATTGTTCTACAGGTTTGACTGTTACGTCGACGGTTCCGTTTGCCAGCAACTCAAAATTCGCAAGCAATCGTTCAGGTGGCCCTGAGTAGGGATAGTTGAAGTCCGTGTAAACGTATGCCGTGGTTTCATTGAGCGTAGAGCCTTGAGGTCTTTGGTACGTAATTGCCAGAGACCCGTTCTCGTTCAGGAATTGAAACCCCTGAACAATGTACGGATAACCCACGTCTGGTGAGTATTGAGCAATAACGTTGCCTTCATTGCCGATAGGGGTAACCGTAGAATTCCACTGACCGTTAGGCCACGGTTCCGCCTGACCAGGATTTTCAACTGGGGCCATGTTCAGGGACAAGGCTTGACTTCCGCCGAGGAAAGAGGGAAGGTAACGAAGCCATTCAGGGGCAACGTATCTACCAGCTATCGCTCCAGCACGGTTCGGATCCTCACCCAGCGCGTTGTAGGGAGTAAGCAACGGCGCCCCGAGCGCTAGGAACACGAAAAACAGAATTATGACGAGTCCAAACGCTGCTCTCCGGTTTCGCAGGAAAAGTTTCATGAAGCCTCCAAAGCGCTTCAAGTTCCAGAGTAAAGTGCTCGGTCTTTTCGGCTTGGTCCCCATCGTCATTCACCCGTATTTGATCCTTGGATCGATCACACCGTACAGCAAATCTGAAACGATATTGGCAACAATTACGCACAAAGAAATAATGTAGAAAAACGCCATCAGTACAGTGTAATCCCTGATTTGAAGCGCGCCATATATCCACGCCCCTAAGCCGGGGTAGGAAAACACTGTTTCGGTTATTATCGCACCTGACAACACGAAGCCGAAAGATAGGGCAACGGCCGTTATGATAGGAAGAGATGCATTCTTCAAAGCGTGCTTGTAAAGCACCGACCTCTCAGTCAGTCCCTTGGCCCTTGCAGTAACAATGTAATCTTCAGTGATCGCATCCAGCATGGTAGCCCTTGTCAAAAGAAGCATACCGCCGAAATTGAATAGTGTCAGTGTAGCCAGAGGCAAGATCAGATGCGAAATATATCCGTAGAACAGATTCCAACTCTGAGCGGAACTGATGCTGAAAACCATGTTCAGCGAAGCAGTTGAATAACCCGTCGTCGTCACAACAGCCTGTGGCCAGCCTCCCGGCACGTCCCAAATCGTAGGATATGCCTGCGCTCCCGGAAACCAGCCTAACGAATTGCTGAATATCCACAAAAGTACCAGACCTATCCAGAAAGTGGGCAATGAGCCTGCGACCAAAGCCCCAACCACTGAGCCCGTGTCGACAGCAGTCCCCCTTCTCTGAATTACCACCATTCCCAGCCAGATCCCGATTATTATCGACAAGACGGTAGATGTCCCGAGCAGCATAAGAGTATAGGGGATTTTTACCGACAAAACCGATGATATGGGCAGACCTGATGCAATTTCCTTCCCGAAATTCCAAGTAAGCAGGTTACTCATATACCTGAATAATTGAATATACAAAGGCTGGCCTATCCCCCATTGAGCTGCAAGTTGTTGCTCGTGTTGTATACGTTGCGCGCCGCTCTCCCTGCTGATGCCTTCACCCATGAGGAATTGTATCGGGTTACCAGGCATCGCCATGAAGAGAAGAAAATCTACAACTATCACGGCAAAGACGAGAATTACAGAGTAGACGATCCTCCTCGCAATAAAACCTCTCAGCCCCATGCTCTCACCACGCTTAAATTGAGAAAAATTAAGACTTAAGCTTTTGCCTTCCTCGCATATAGTTCACATAAAACCTTAAATAAAACACGCAAGGATAGCATGAACAGGTCTCTCCTATGAGCAAAAAGAAACTCACCCCTGTCTTCGTATGGTTGCTAATTGCATCCGTGCTCATGATTGTCAATGGGGCTCTGATAAGCTTCTATAATGGACCAATGATGGTTTCATCGGGTTCTCCTCCTATCGTGCGCTTCTCCGATTGGGGAAACTTTGCCGCAACGGCAGTTAACGCCACGAGCGTTTCCGTTCTTCATCAAGAACCTGATCCCGCAGTGCTCGTAGAAGCACTGAAGACTTTCACCAACCCAGACAATTCAACTGAAGACAAGTTGTTAACGTTCGAAGGAAGTTTCCCTGGAAACCGAACCGTCCGAGGAAACCAGACTCTGCTGAACGAATGGGTTGTAACAGAGTTGACCGTTGACCCCACGACAGTGAGGGACAATATCACGCTGAGCCTTACAGCCATTTCGAATGAGCCCTTTTGGTGGCGTTTCGTTTCAGGAATACCAGGAACGGTCGAAGGCGGGGCCGCCTATATTTGGCTGTTCCTAGCCGTCCTCGTTCTGGCCATAGATATGTTGATCTACATGAAACCCAGAAATCAAAAAAGGTTTGCACCTGCTATTCTTGTATTTTCCCTTTTGAGCTTGCCGATAGGAGGAGGCTTCATCATAGGAATGATCATCGGCCTCATCGTCGGCCTCGCAGGGCTTGAATGGCCCAAGAATTTTCAAGAGACATTCATCGGGAGAATCTTCAATGTGGCAAGGCTAAACGCAGAGTCCCTCAAGATTCTGGGAACAGACGCAGCCAAAATGCAGACTGCGGTTCTGACAGTTATTTTTGTCGCTGTTCTGAGCAGCTTGGGAGTAGGCATCTACATTCTTAACGTTAACCTGATGCACGTTCCAGACACGTACGCAGCTCTGAAGTCAACCTACAGCATCCTCGTTCAAGGAGCAGTATTCACAGGCGTTGATGCCTATTTCGGAGCCACGGCCTACATTACCGTAGGCATCCTCAAATGGCTAATTCTTTCCATAATTGTCTATCTTGTCGGGGCGAAAGTCTTAGGACTAGAGTTCAAATTCAGAAGTATGGCTACAATCCTTGCCTTCGTTTACGTCCCTGAAATCCTCCAGATGTTTACCCCATTCCTGTTCACGAATGAGCCGATGCTGTCCAAGGGAGCGTTGATAATCTTGATCCCGGTAACATGGCCGCTGGCACTCTTCTACATCAGCCGAATCTGGGCTTTCGTCATACTGATCTTCGCCATCAGAACAATCATGGACTTAACCACGATGAGAGCATTAGGTGTCGGTCTCTTCACAGGAACGATCTACACACTTGTGAATTACCTGTACGTGTACCCGACTTTAAACCCGCCCGGCTTGGCAATCCAATTCTCGAATTCTTCCGTACCGATCCTCATATTAGCATCAGTCGCTATACTGGTCGCCTTTTTCCTAGGAATCTTCAAGAAGCAGGTCTAAGCGTGCTGAGGGTTTTCCTCAGAAGCCTGCTGTGGTTTTTCCTCAAGTTCCCTGCGTCTCGAAACTATCCAGTCCTTATAGCCTGATGCTACGCCCCACATTATGATTATGCCAATGGTTGCCACGAGAGCCCAAATGGGAGGCAGATAAAGCATGCCCCACACGACAAGAAAGGGCACTGTCACGATTAAGGCGACCGATAGCACTGTTATCAAAAACCAATTGTCAGATCCACGTCTTGGCAAGGGTCTCTACCTTTTGCCCCACAATATCCTATAACTTAAGCATGCTTTTAAGGCTTGACTTGGAAGTCGCAAAATCATGCAATAGTCCTAATGTTTCCTTTTGTGGAATAACGTTGCCATTATCAGTACTGTAACCATGAAAAATATAAGGAACGTCGACAAGGCGAGTTCAGGCAGAACTGCTGTAGCACTTATTTCTATGCTGTGCTTTCCTTGAGAAAAACTGAAGTATAGGCACTCGTGAGCTTCATCGGATGAGGGTAGCTCCCTGACCTGCGGGGTGATTACCGCACCGTCAAGCTTGACTTCATAGGGATCATCAATCAACCCCTTGGGAATAGAGACTCTACAGAAACCTGTGGAGTTCGTTTCTTGATAAATGCTCATCGACAGAGTGGCCACCGTGCCGTTTAGGCTGAAGCCAGACCCTGCCAGTAGCGAATCGCTCACCAATGTGACAGCATATCCAGAGACCGTGAAATCTGAAAAGTTGCCCATCAACGGGTAATGATCCGCCGTGCCATAGATCGCCAAATAAGGCGTGTCACCGACACCGTCACTGTTAGCGTCTGTACCATTGTAATCACTCCAATAGTTGCCTTCCTCGCCGTTGTCCCAAGAGTTCGGAGTCGGCCCGTAAGCTTGGTAATACGGTGTGACTCCTTCCACCACGGTGTTCACGTTGTGAACAAAATTATTGTGAAAGATGATATCATTGTGCGAAGGTGCATAAATCGGGATTTCCAAGCCATAAGCGGTGCTGTTCACTATGGTGTTGGCACAGACGACGTTTCCGTCAACCCAATCCAACTCGATTCCGTTCCAATCGCTGTCAGAAACGTAATTGTGTGAGATAACGTTGTTACGGCTGAAGTTCGATACAAAGATGCCGTAACGGTTCTTCGCGACCCAGTTGTACTCAATCATGTTTCCTGATCCCCCGATTATTCCTACTCCCTCAAGATTCTTCATGATAGTATTATCTGAAATCGTGGTGTTGTTTACGTGTGACAGTTTGACACCGTAGGAAAGCGAGAATGTCGGCGAATTCTCCGTATTCCTAATGGTGAATCCGCTTACGGAAACATTATCGGCCGTGATTGTCATCGTGTCCTCATACTGCGACGTCTCCAAAACGGTCGTGGTCTCGTTCTGGCCAATGAGCGAAATACTCTTGTTGATCCATAATTGCTCATGATATACTCCTGCCTTCACGTATACTGTATCACCAGGTGTCGCGTTGTCTATGGCGTCCTGTATCCTGGCAAAGTCATCAGGAACGATTATCTTCCGTGCTGCGTCAGCATATTTCGACTCCACTTGGCCATAGCAGGCAGTCCTTAATCCGAGGCACGTAAAGAGGATTAGCAAAACGGCCACGATGAGAATTCTCAACGGCCTCGAATTCAAACAGACGTCACCTTTTCTTTATTGATGGCAGATCGAGACTTTCTTCTTCGTCTCCACCCATACGCCAGAAGGAGAAGCGCCACGACCACAATTGATGATGCGGCTGCCACGATGAAAACTGGACTGAGGTTGTTAGCGTTCACAATTCTCAGACTCAGTTCGGAACTCGACGGGACATATGATTGGTCCCCCACATATTTCGCGTAGATCGTTAACAGTCCCGTCTCGTTAAAAGACTGAGAAATCGTTGCATCACCAGCAAAATTTGTTGTAGAAGATCCTATCCATTCTTTGGACGTCCCTCGCTCAGCGTAGAAGTAGATCGTTGCGTTAGGCAAACCCGTGGATTGCTCGTCCCTTAGCTCTGCCTTAATCGGAACGTTGTAGGACAAGATGCTTTCGTTCTGTGCAGTAAGTGTCAACGTTGAATAGATTTTCCTCACGTGGAAAGTCATCTCTGCAAAGCTTGTGGTTCCTTCACCGTCAATCACGTACAAGAGTGCGGTGTAGTCTTGACTCTGCACAAATTGCCTAGAAACATTTTGAGATAGAAAGATCTGGTCGTCGCTAAATACCCAGAAACGGAGAGATACGTTACTCGAACTCGTAGTCTCGTCCACAAAATTCACGACGTCATACAGCCTCGGTTCACCAGGACTGTAGGAGAAGTTTGCTTTCAGCAACGTATTTTCCTCGGGAACAGCATACAGCGGGTAGCGGTCTGATTCTACGCGGTCGACAGAATACGGCAGGTCACCTATACCGTCGCTTCCCGTCTCATTCTGGTATGTGCCAGAGAATATGTCGTGGCCAGAATAGTTGCTCCAGTAATTTCCGCCAGTTGGATACCCGTTGTCCCATTCATTCACTGGCGGAGGAAGGATTTGTTCCTCGACGTAGCTGACTTGGGTGGTATTATTCAGAAAACTATTATGGTAGAAGCTGTTGTTCCCTGAGGCGTCAATCTTGACCCCGCATTGCGTATTCTGTGAAAAAGAATTGTCGACAAAAAGGTTTTGACTCGAAGTGTCAAGACGAGCGCCAACAGTGTTGTTAGTGATTTCGTTGTTGCAGACTTGATTCTCCGAGGAAGTATCCAGATAGATCCCATAGTAATTCCGAGTCAAAAAGTTTCCACGAATGGTGTTGTTGTCGGAACGTTCATTCACAAGATTAGAGTAGTAGAGGTATATGCCCCGCGGCAAATTAGGTAGTCCCCTCGCGTTAACCGTGTTTCCAGCTATGTAGTTGTTTGAGGATGAGCAAAGGGATATCCCGTTCCAATCGTTTGAATCAAACGTGTTATTCACGATCGTGTTATAGTTGGAGAGAACGAGGAGAATCCCCTCACTGTTGCTTGAACAAGTCGTATTCAACACTAGGCAGTTGCTTGAGTGTGCAAGGAGTATGCCCGAATAGTTATGCGTCAGGTTAACGTCTTTGATTGTGACGTTCGCAGAGTTTACGATTGCTACATAACCAGCGTCGGTCGGAACGATCTTGTCGCTTTCGTTCACCCAGTAATAGACTTTTCTTCCGTCGACGAGGTTAGAATCATCAATGTCATGCAGGAAATGAGAAAGAGTCAAGCCCCAGACCTCCAGGTTATGCTTGTTGCTTACCATTCGATTGTTCCTAAGAACATTTCCTGAGGAATCCCACATGAATATTCCCGTACCATGATTGGCTACCGTGACGTTCTGCACATTGCAGTCCTCACCCGCAATGTATAAGCCGACAGCAGATGAACCGACAGAGCAGTTAACAGAAAAGTCAGCAAGCGTCACTCCATCAACGCCCCTCTCAACGTCTACGGTTATCGGCCACCTACCATCGTTCTTAATGACAGTCGAGCTACCGCTGCCGATGAGAGCCAAAGGCTTGTCTATCGTCAAGTGTTCAATGTATTCTCCAGGCGACACAAGAATCGTTGAACCTTCCCCCGCATTAGCGATTGCTGCTTGGATCGAACTGTAATCGCCGGGAACCAATATGAGACTGCTGCTTGAATACGCTGTTGAAACAACCATAGGTGGATATAGCACAGTTAGCATCAAGAACAAAGCTGCAAAAGCCTTAAGAAAGCTCACGCTATACCCTCGTTCACATATGCCAAGGCCCATTCAAAAACCTTCTTATTAAGACATACGCAAAGCCGACATTTGCCTGCCTGCTTGTTGCTAAATCGATTTCTTGTCAATTTCAGGTTATCTTGCGAGCATGGTGATGCAGCTGACTTTTTCCTGTTAATTTAGCCTTGAAGCAACTGCCGCAGTTAGGAGCATAGCGATCATGCAGAGCAATGCGTGAATTGTCATGCGTCTGAGGCCTCTCGTCGCCTGCGCTATCATCACAATTGAAGAGGTTTCAATGAGGTAAGTTTATGAGTTAGCATGAACAAAGGAAGTATTGGATGGAGGGGGTATCAACTTGATAAAGTCTATTGCAGTTACAGGCGTGATCATACTTCTAGCCGGATTGATGCTCATGCCCGTCTCTAGCACTCCGAAAACTGTAAACGACTACATAAACATAAGAGTAGTCGGCCAAGCCGCGAGCCCTCAGAGCTTGCCTTCCTGGAACATTTCGCAAACTTTTGGCCAGAATGAAATCGTGGGCTTCGATTTTCGCGTTGACGCTGATTGGTCAGATAACGCGTATGATCTTTATACTACCAATGCAAACCTCACTGGTCAGCAGTACCCTGCAAGGTATTTGAACATTGAAGTAACGGACCCTCAATCTGAGTCCACGACATTTGAGATAATACTCTGCATAACATCAATGGCCGGAGGAGCAGGAGCAGTCAGCGTCTTGGCCGACTACTACAAAGTTTATAATAGCACGTCGTCAACGTTTAATCTGATCGACCCTGCACAAGGGTACAACGGCTCCACCGGGGGATTAGCGATAGAAAAGGGCTATCCATGCACTGTCCAGCTCCCGACGACCGTCAACGCATGGGGCGGAGGGACAATCTATCAGCTGGGGAAAACCACCATGCAAGGATTGTACACCATCACACTTTCGCTTGATCCGTCGGATATAGTGGAGCCGGGCTCACTGCCGACCCAAGCATCGCCTCCTGCTGATCTTGTAATGGTCGAAACAAGGATAGGAACACAATATCCGTACAGTTGGCTTCTGCCAGCAGGCGCCTCAATAGGCATTATCGGCGTGGCCATAATGATTCCAGGCGTCATAAGCAAGAAGCGCAAGCCTCTTCACAAGGCGTGACCCAGCACGTATGGAAGATGGATTGGAGCCGGGTTACTATTTGTATCTCTCGTCGTTGCAGGCATTGCTGCTGCGAACGTGAAAGTTTACTATGGAAAACAGGATTGGGCTGAGGGATATAATCCTGATGGCAGCCTCGGAGACGTTTACAGTAAAATAGTGAATGTCCCGCCTCAAAATAGTACGGAGTTTGGATGGGTGGGATTCAACATCATGTTACCAAATCAGGAAAAACCAGGTTACGCCGCCTCCGGTGCGATAGAACCTGCTGATCAAGACCCGGATCCGGAGATAACGTTGAATGTGGTAAATGCAACTGCCCTCAGCTACTTGAACGGAACATTCGAACCGTGGGATCCTTCCTGGTGGAACGTAACCCAGGTCTACGCGACGATAACCTTGGGCAGCAGCAGCGGGCTCACGAGTGGCGTATTTGAATTTCAAGGTCTAGACAACTGCAGCCCATACACAGTTCTCCTAAAGGGTCTAAAAAACGACACTCAAGATCGCCCATTTCTAATCAGCATCAAAGAAACGTGGCTTGACCCGCAGAACCTAATCGAACTGACGCCTTCGAGCACCTCAGCGATTGTTGCATCAGCCTTGATCGGATCGGGTCTGATAGTTTACGATCTGAACTCTCAACGCAAGAGGAAAAAACCCAGAAACGCACACTTCGTCAGGAAAAACGGCAGAGAGCGAAAAGGATCGTGGCTCAAAAGGAAAGAAGCGCGTGCGAAAAAACGTTCGCCCTGAATCAACTACAGGGCTGAAGAACGCATGCTAATTCTGCTTCTTCGCCTCTTTTTCCCTTCTTCGCTTTTGCAGAAGTTCTGCGTATTCTTGAAAGGATGTTTCAACATCCCAGCGGAAGCGTGTATCCTTGACGATTGCCTTCCGGATATTTAACTCCCGTTCTATGAGAACCCTAAGGATAAGCATCAAGATCACTGATGTGAATAAGATCATTGATAGCAGATTGAAAGGAAAGGGTAAGAATCCAATCAGAAGAAGATTGATTATAACGTCGCAAAACACGAATAGAGGCAGAATCAACGCCCAAAAGAGCCCTTGAATTCTGTCTGAAAAGCCGTCCAGAGTGAGTCTTGGAAATTTAAGAACAAGCCTGTAGAACAATGGAATCTCAAGGTCATCTTCGTCAGAGCTATCAGCTGACATGTGTTAACGTAAGAATCTAATCAAAAGATCTATTTTAGCTTTGGTAAGCAACCTGGAAAACTCTTTTTTGTCATGATCGCAGCAAGCGCTGAGGCAAGAATCAGTAAGTGCAATGCTCAGATGGCGGGGTTTTGAAACTCTCGCGCGCGCGAATGGTCAACGCGAACGCACACGTGACAATCGACAAAAGTATGAGATTCCCCAGTTTCTAGCGCTTCTATCCTCTCAAGTTCCTCCATGAAACGCAAAAACGACGGCGCCCAGTCATTCCCATAGGGAATACCAAAACCTACTGAGTACGTTATCTTTTGGAAGCCTAAACGTTATGAACCAAAGAACGACGCCCCCAATGACCAGCCCAACTATCATGCCTGGCAGTACAGCTACGAAGAAACCGAGAAGACCAAAGAACATCGCTATGTAAAGGATTCTTGCTTTCGCCGCTTCTACCAATACTGTGGCAAAAAGAAGAGTAATCAGATTGGCCCAAAACCCCCACGTTATCATCCTTATCGTGTAGTCATCGTACCTGTCTGAGGGTTTGAGTCCATAGTTTCCACCACTGAATTCGCCCGGGCCGTAAGACGAAGGAATATACTGGAATGAGTAAGTTCCGTTTACGTAGCCCGTCTCTTTTATCCAATAGAAAGGATATAAAAGCGGGTCGTACGTTGCGGAAAAACTGATCGTTGCATCAGCATAACCCAAGTTAGGATGGATCTGAAAGTAAAGCTGCACTAGCAAATTACGGTGATAGCCTAGACCGCTAATTGTTCCAAGCACCGCAAACAAAAAAGCCAAGAGCACCGCAATGCCGATCTTCAGAAATATGCGTTTCGCCCGCCCGCTTCCGAAGGTCTGCGATGTCAAAGTCTAGCACTCCCAAGGCAAAGTTAGAGAAAACCAACATTTAAGCTCTGACCTTAGAACCAAGAAAACCATTCGCACGCGCGCCATAGCTGCAACGAAGTGTAACTCTTATGACTGCGGTACTCCTGCTTCAGAAGTAAGTCTGACGTGCCTGAACCACGTGATCTTTGACGAGCAAAACAAAGCCATGTGCCAATAGCCCGACTTTTTCAGCCGCAGTTTCACCCTCGCGCGCTGATGCAGGCTGCATGCTCAACAGATATCGCCTGTTGCCTTGAACTCCTAGAATATCAACTTCAACAGCAACGCCAAAGGTTAGACGTATGGGGAATTGTAGCTATCAGCGAGCCCAAAACCGCGCACGCATGGTTTTGAAGAAAAGTCAAGAAAAGCTTGTTCCAAAGTAGCGTGCTACTCTAACAAGATCTCTGCCGTCGATTTTGCCGTCTTGGGTGATGTCAATGTTTGCGTCCCATCTGGACATGCCCGGCATGGTACCGAAGGCCCTCGCTGCTTCCACGATGTCTATGGTGTCAACCCTGCCGTCTCCATTGATATCGCCTAGGATTTTGACCTTCACCGTTCCGTCGGAAAGAGAGTTGTCCGAGGGTGTATTATCATCTGTTATGTTTGCGACCGCCGCAATCGTGTAGCCGGGGTACGCGGAAGCCACGTTTGACGTGTTCCAAGTGAAGATGATGGTCAGATACTGCCCAGAGTTTACGTTTGGAGTCTGTATGCCTATCGTCTGGCCAGCCGTGATATTGTAGTAGAGGGTGACATTTACGACCTCGTTGAAGGTGCCATTGTTCACCACTGTAACATTGACGTTGATACTTCCACCTTTGTAGACTTTGGAAGCGGATGGTGTAACACTCACAACGGCCACGTCATGCCCAGGTTGTGGGGGCGGCGCCTGTAGGGTCACGGTGACCACGGCGGTGTTTGATTCCGCGACCGTTCCATCCTGATCTGTGACGTTCAAGTAAACGTCGTAAGTGCCGTTTGTCGGTTCTGAGAACGTGAAGCTGCTTGAAGTTGCGCCTGAGGCGGAAGTTCCGTTTATGAACCATTGAAAGCTATAGGGCTGAGTTCCACCGGCGGGGTTTGATGTGAAAACCTGCGTCTGGTTCACGACCAATGATGCGGAAGTTGGGCTTATTGTGACTGTGAGTTGTGGGGGGCCGGAAGGGCCTATGAACGCGTAGTTCGCGTTGTAAGGTGTCACAGTAAGCGTGTTCAGGTTCTCGTCCCAGACCCAGTTGTTGTCCGGCGTTTCCTTGGTTATGTCAAACTTGCTCGTCAGGTTGCCCGACGCTGGCACAATAAGGATCTGAAACTCTGCCCACATCAGGCTTGCGCTGTGAGGGCCCGTAACTTGGTCGCTGCCTGACAGTGTTTCGAAGCCGAGGACGCTTCCGTTGCCCAGGCTGCTAGTGTCGATCACGGCTGGAGGCGAGTTGGTCGTATGACCAACGAAGAACTGGCTCGTCGCGCCTGCCGTGTACCCCGCGCGCGTACATTTGAGCTGAGTGCGATTGTAGTGAAGCCCGACCTGATACGCGAAGACGTTCTCCGTTATGTTCATCCAGACCGTAATGTTGAACGTTTGACCCAAAGACGCGTTTGTCGTGTCAAACACGACAGACGACGGCTCAATCCACATAGCATCTGCACCGTGCGGCTCAGACGCCACGTCTGCCAATACCAGAATCGTCGTGAAGCTCACAAGGAGAACTGCGATGAACAGTACCCCGAGGATCTTTGTCTTCATCTCTTTCTCTCTCCTTGAGCTTCGCACACTCTATTTTATTATTCCTTGGCTGAGCGCCTTAAGTCTTCTGGAATAATGTTCTATTTTTCCATAATTTTGTATTTGAAACGATCCGCTGTCCCCCTTTCCGGCTGTAGCCAAACAGTACTGTTTCAGCAAGGCAGGGCGCGCGCTGATTCGGAATCTGGAATGCTTGCCGCAGATCCCAAAAATCGACTGACTCTTCCTTCATGCTGCTGCTTAAAATCTCCCAATGAAGTTCAACGGTAACACTAAGAGTAACATGCGAAAGATGGTAACGTGAGAGCGCGCGCGCTAAAAAGGAGGGGATTATGGGTCTACTTGTCCGAAGTGTTTGGCTACTGTGGCTATGTCTTTGCCGTCGACTCTGCCATCATTGTTCAAGTCGCAATTCGCGTTCCATATCAGCGGTGGTGAGCATCCGGGATAGCTGCCGAAGCACTTGGCGACTACAGAAAGGTCTTTGCCATTGCACTTGCCGTCTGGAACAAAATCCCAAACGTTAACAGAGCCGCCGGTCAGGTCTCCAACCATCGATACTACGGCCGATCCGCCTGTGAAGTTGTTGTCAGAGGTGTCGGTTTCATTTGAAACTGGCCAAGCGTAGGCGCTTATGGTGTAGTTGCCCTTAGCAAAACCTGTTGTGTCCCACGTGAAAGTGACTGTCCTGGAGTTGCCGCTTGTCAAGGTGACGTTTAAGGGTATGCTGATGACGGTTATGTTGGCGTAGGCTGTCACGTTGAAGGTTTCTGTGTATAGACCTAGGTTCTTTACTGTACTACTTATGTTTAGGCCGTAGCCCTGACACACAACAGTCTTAACGTCTACGTTTGTGACAGCTATATCATGTTCGTATGACTCAACAGGGTTGGTCGTATCAGTGCCTACCTTGGCCGTAAACAAGTACGTTCCGAAGACCTTGTCGTAATAGATGTCCACAACTAACGTATCGCCACTGTCATGATCCATGATGTGGTATCCAATCTCAGTCGTCCGTTCCTCGGAAGTTGCTTGGGTTATTCCGACGCTAAAGGTCAATCCAACCTCCGCCTTTCCAGACGCTCCGATACCAAGTATGTCAAAACCACAGTGCACAGCCACATCATAAGACATTTCAACTTCAAATGTGAAGCTACTTGATGAACGACTAGTGACAGAATAGCTTTGGTGAAAATCAATACCGCCTGAAATCACTCGAGTATCTAGTTTGGACACTTTTCCAAGTTCACCACTTTCAACAACGTTATTCAGACCAAGATCCATCGCAAGCAACCGGCTTCGCCAAGGTTCTTGAACGTTGTTTCTGATCCATGTTGCTGTAACAGCGAATTCTACCCCCCTTGTCGGACCATACTCCATAACGTTTTCCGTTGTTCCATTGATGTAGGTCCTACTCACTACTCTGTAGTGCAAGAGCCATGATTCTCCAAAGAACACGTCGCCACGACCGGGGCCAATATACAACGGATCACTGTTCTCTTGGCTTGACGTCCAACCCACTTGGTACGTCTCAACAAAAGCGTCTGATCTGCTATCACTAGTTTTCACAGATATTTGTGACGAAGCATCTACGCCGTTGCCTAGAAAATCGGCACTTACCTCGAAACCAGTAGTACATCCAGATCCACCCGATAGGGTCGTTTCGGTGCTTGTTGTCACTGACTGCTCTATGTACGAGTAGCTTTCGTCGCCGGGTGGATCATGAAGAATTGAGTAGACCACTGTCGGAATTAGGGTTGTCCCCTCATCAAGAATGACATCGCTATATGACTGACTGTACCCGTTCTGATCTGTTTTGATTAGGTAAACGCCCTGTCCGGCGATGTATCCCACGACCACGTAACCCTCATCCAGAGTCTGCTCCACAGAATAACCCCAATCCAGGCCCGCGCCACCATACGTTCTGCTCCATTGCATAATCCCACTCGAATCCGTCTTAACAAGATAAACATCCTCACCACCAGCACCAAACGACACCGTGGAACCCGCAATTACATATCCACCATCTATAGACTGTTTCACGCATCGACCCTCACAGTACACACCACCGTACGTTTCTTGGAATGCGCAAGCATATGTGACGTTGATATAGTATTCGGAAATCTCGGTATCATTTCCGTTTTCCATTGTCGAAACGTAATATATGCTAGCATTAAGATGTGCCGAGATCTTGGAGAAAAGACCTGAACCGCCATTATCACCGGACGCCAGCAACGTCAAATTCTGATAATAGAAGTTCATAACAATGTCGCCCGTATCACCTGGAAGTCCGTACGTTTCGATGACTACGTCTGATTCAAGGTCAATTCTTATCTCAAACCAATCTGTGCTTCCGACGGGAGAAATCTTGGACTGTAACGCTTGACCATTTCTGAGTATTGTGGCTTGTTCATAACCGGGATCTGAAATGCCAGCAGCCGCCGTAGCTGTCACTTTCGGCGCCATACTAAAACAAATAAAGACTTGAACACTCAAAACTACCATGAGAAGCAACGCAACACTTTTGTCTACGCATATTCCTTTCACCACAAAATACCTCCTCAAGATCACTGCACGTTGTGATTGTTTCTCTTCGCAGAAGATATAAGACTTATGGAAATTTCGTCTATTACAAGCTAATTCTCGGAATCCTAGCGCGCTGACTTGTCCCTAAATTAGCTAATGTTTATTTTTGGATTGGGGTCTCATATTCTTGAGTCACGTCCAGCTTAAGAGGTGAATCCTAGCGGGACATCAGGATGAACACGAGACCTTGGAAACCCTCTTCAGAAACGTGGACTTATGTTTTGTTAGAGCAGCGTTACTCGGGTGCTTTGATACGGTTGGACCTAGTAGACCTCCCAGAAACCCCCTAGGGCTCTTTGGAACTTTCATCGTAATGCGAATGAAAAGGCGTTCGTAGCCTAAGAGAAATGATAAGACTCCTCGACACGGACCTGCGGCTTAGAAGACTGTGCCTGATCAAGACAGGGGAGACAGGATACCCAAGAAGCGTTCTCAACCGGTTCATCCGAAAAACTGGAGAAGACAACCTCACGAGAATAATCGAGGAAAAAGTGGTCAAACCATTGAAACAGAACGATGCAAAAGAAGTTGATTCAGTCTTTGATGCCTCGTTCATAAAGGCCTGGAGCACATGACATCCACTGGACAACCAGAGAGGCCTTTCTGACGACGGTGTAAGAGTTGGAAGAGCAGACAGAACCTCCGGCTTAGGCCACAGGCTTCACCTGTCCATCGACTCGCAAACCATGCTTCCGTTGACCTGCGCATTTGCTTCCGCAAACCAGAACGAGAAGAAACACTCACTAAACATGCAGGAGAAGACCAAGAATATTCTGAAAGGGTGCGGAGCCAAATTGAAGCGTGATAGCCGACAGCCAGTACAGCGACAGCAAACTCAGAAGCGTTGTCAAAGTCGCAGTCAGTCCATACCCTGCAAACCAGAAATGCGGCGTCATGAGGCTCCTCAGGGTGGACAAGAAGTTCAGAACCCACAGACCAGAAGACCAGAAAAGAGAGTATCACAAGAAGCCTCACATAGAAGCGGTCCACAGCTTCCTCAAGACCCAGTACAGCATGACCATAAACAAGGTCAGAAGCGCAAAAAACGTGGCTTCCTACGCGATCTACAACCTATTATGCCTCGTTCTGAACAGAGAAGTAGCAGAAAACATCAGAAGACCGACAAAACTGCCTCCTCAACCTACTTCAACACCCAACAAAACAACAAAGCAGCGCGTTAAGAATCACAGGAGACGCGTCCACCCTGGCAGAGGCGACAAAAGTCTGCATTTGCATACTTCTGAATTGGACGAAAAAAGGGAGAAGGGGGGGTCAATGAGAAAGGCCTGGCCTTCTCATCAACCGATTACGTTCAGAGTTAGCAACGTTTGTCCTTTAGGGATAGTCGTGAGCGTGGAGTCCTCGAGCCACGTGCTAAAGACTGCGTTCTGGTCTGATAATGACGGTAGTTGGTATGTATTCATGTAATATTCGAAAGTTATGGTCGCCAGTGTTCCGCTGCCTGCCTTCCCACTGACGTTTCCCTCCAGCGTTTCGGTGAGAAGGAGGAGGCCTTTACTCGTGTCTGTAGAATTCGAAAACAGTGGAAATTGTCCTTTCATCATGTCCCCGGCTTGAGTGTTTGCAACGCTGATTTGGGTCGAGTTGAATGTGATAGCCGCCTGCCATGCATACAGATCATTAACGTTGGACACAACAAGGGCCATGGTGAAGCTACCTATTGGTTTCGGCTCTGCCTGTGGTTCAACATACATGAAAGACGGGACGATCATGGCCAAAACGTATCCTGACACGGAAAAGGCCGTCAATAACGCAATGAGCATTAGCCCTGTTCGCATTCTTTTGTCATCAAAAACTCTCGACAAACCTTTCATAAGATGTCCTCCATTATTTCCAAATCCTGATGCTCCATTCGACTTATACATGCCTTCTTCCTTCGTCAGAATCCCCTCTGCACACAATCCCTTGAGTCTAATGTTCAAGGTCTTCCGAGAAAGCTTTGTGATATTCACGAGCTCCGTGAACGTTCTAGGGCGCCTGTCAGTCGCGTTCCTAATCAATGCAAAGTCCACTTCCCTGCGGCTTTCCAGACTAATCGTAGTTCCACAATTTGGGCATGTGATTTGAGGCATGTTGCATCACCAAGATACAAAGCACCAAAACACGGATATAAACGTTGGTGAAATAGAAACTAGCAGCCTTGACACGATTCCACCTATGTAAGAACACCTAGTTTCTAAGAAACTAGGTGTCCTAGAACCGTAGCCAAACTGGAGATTGACGACAAAACTAGAACAGACATGCCAAAACGTGCGCTTCCGATCAAGTCTCAGAGAAAAAAGGCTAGGCTGCGCAGGTTCCGAAGTTTCTTGCAACTTTGACTATGTCTTTGCCATCGATTTTTCCATCTGCATTTATGTCAGCATCTGGGTTCCATCTTGGGTGCCCTGGATATGATCCGAAGGACCATGCTGCCGAGGAGATGTCTCGTCCGTCGACCTTGCCGTCACCGTTTAGGTCGCCCATGATTCTAACTTTTATTCCGCCGCCAGCCAGAGTGTTGTCTTCAGGGTTGTTATCAAAAGGTATACTTGCAACGGCTGTTATCGTGTAGTTGTGGCAGTATGGTACGCCTATCGTGTTCCACGTGAACGTGACAGTCTGGTTTTCTCCTGGAAGAACGCTGGTGTTTAGCATGCCTATCGTTTGGTGTGCAGTAATGTTGTAATAGAGGGTCACCGTCACATTCTCGGTTACGCTTCCTTTGTTTTCAACCTCGACGCTTATGTTCACGTTCAGTCCTTGATAGACCCAGTGCGCATAAGGAGTTACATCCACGACTGCCACGTCATGAGCAAAGATGCTGACTACACCGTCGCTGAACAAGTTGTCTTCAACATGGCTCTCGCCAGGCACAGCGCTTGCATACCCAGATATTCTGTAGTCTCCAGGGGACATATCGCGAGTATCCCAGGGGATAACCAAATTCATCGTCTCACCTGGACCCAAGCTGACCACCACTGATTCTATCACATATCCTCCGGGATGCGACCCAGAGCTCACCTCGTAGTACCCGTCTTCTTTGGCTGCTGGGATCTCGTTTACGTCTGTATCCAACAGAAAAGTCTCGCCGTTGTTGATGCCCAAAGGACAAGAATACTTGATGCCGGGTGGTGGAAGATTGACTATTTCGAACTCTATTATGCATAGTTTTCCGTCTCCATTGAATGAAGGTTGATTTCCAATCAAGCCGGCGAAAACCATTATCTTGCCCGTTCGGAAGTCTTCAGCAGTTACCGTTGGTTCATTGTAGAAAACGTATTCTGGATCCCACGCGGGCTCAAACCACCGGGTCGCATTGATCATGCTTTCGTTGTAGCACGTGCTTAGCTGGAAAGAACAGAGGTTTTCAACATCTGCAACCCTAAGAGTTACGTTGAACCGGTAGCCCACCGAAACATCCTTCGAGTTGAACACGTATTCAGATGGATCCAAGTATATTCTTGTTCCGCTAAACGTTATTCTTGCCTTCATCGTCGAGGTTCCTTGGGACGCGTAGGCAGTCACCGTGAAGTTCTCGGCGTAGTCTCCTTCATTTTCCACGCTGACGTTCACATCTACGGGGTCTCCAACGAGCACCTGGTGACTGGAAGGCTCAACGTTTGTGACTGCCACGTCATGTATACCCTGCACCTGAGACCATATTGTCATGACATTGTCCGCGACGTTCTCTTCTCCCAACAGCGGTTGCGCATAGGCTGTTACGTTGTAGTCTCCCATGATTGCAGGTGTCCAAACGTAGCTCATCTTGAAGGATTGACCGACGTCTAGTTCAGGAACAGTCGTCGAACTGGCAAGGCTTCCGTTCAGGAACAAGTAGACTTGCACGTTAGTTTCGCCGTTTAACCCTTTATTTTCGACAGTGTAATTTAGCAATGCTGAATCCTGACGCGTAAGGGAGGCCGGTGCTTCCAGCGTTACGCTCAATTCATGCTCCGGCTCGAAAGGCACAAAAAGTATGCTGCTGCTGTAGTTGAGGTTCGTTGAGTCTTCGGCAAGAATGTGGCCGACGCCGTTTGAAATGCCAATTGTGGTTGAAGTGGAACCGTCACTGAAGGCGTAGTCGAATTGTATCAAGCCGTCAGATCCTAGTATCGCTTCAAAGTTGGCACTAATGCTTCTGTTGCTGTAGGCGGCAACGAACCATCTGATGCCCACTTGTGTGGTGGTCTGCCAAATGTAAATGTCGCACGGATCATACGTCACCCAATCATCCCATGCGGGGGCCATTGCCAGTTTCTGAGCCAACGCGGGTATGCTGTTGCTGAATGAGCTATCTGGATTCGTGAACGTTATCAGGCCATTGCTTGAAATGAAAACTGTGCTATATTTGATTCCATAGAATGGAAAGTCAAATGGTAAAGTGTACTGCCAGCTTGCATCGTCGGCATGCCAACCCATGGGGACACCTCCGCCAACCCATCTTTGTGGAAGATAAATCCTCGTATAGAAAAAGACGCATACCATTTTGGTTACGTTGTTATTATCTGTCTTCTCCTCTCCAGGTGCAGGTGGAGCGTAAGCCGTTATGTTGTAGTTTCCAGTCTTCGTGGGGACCCACATTAAGTCGATGGTGCTGGATTCGTGAGAGTTAATCGTGAAATTCTCCTCAGATCTCTCTACTGTGTCGTTGATTAGCATGTACAGATTTACGCCAGTTTCGTTGTTTGATCCTCTGTTTCGAACGGTGACGGAGAGCCAGGTTGAGTCTCCCAACTCAAGGCTTGTAGGAGCTACCAAGGAAGTCGCAAGATCATGCTCGGGTCTGAGTGCCATCCATGTGATTATGTTGGCGAACATTATTCTGTTGTCGAATTCATATAGGTCAGAAGCAAAGTCATCCGACAAACAGAGGACGTATCCCCTTGTTTCTGCGCCTGCAATCAGCATATGCGCGTCGTTGAAGTCATTGGCAATCCAATATCCTGGATTGAGGGTCTGTAGTGAATTCACAGGGTATGAGGCATAGATGTAGTTCACGCCCTCCATTATGGGATGCGAATGATCGAATTTGTCGGAAGGCCCCGAATTACCAGAATAGCCTGTGTATGCTATGCCGTATCCAAGGAGTATCGTTTGAACTGAGGAGGCCAGTTCGTCTCCGATGCCAACGAAGCCCTTTCCCGAATCTATGAAACTTTGAACTGCCGCAATTTCCGACGTTGACCAAGGAGTATTAACCCAGTCTTCTCCAACCATAAGAACGTCGTAGCTTGTTAGCAACTCTGGCGTCAGCTCTGAACGTATCGTGTCCACGATGTAGCCCAAACTTTGATAGTAGAACTTCAAATCATCGCTGTGTAAGGATTCTTGGTGGGTCTCGATGAAACCTATTACCGCCGCGGACGAAACTGTCAAAACAGTGGTTTCCACGTTGTTAAAAGTTTCCTCCTCGCCGGTGACTGGAGGCGCATACGCTGTTACGTTGTAAGTTCCAAGATTTGGTGTCCAAAGATAAGACAGAGTCTCCAACTCGCCGACTCCCAAAGTGGGAATAGTCAAGTTAGCTGCTGGTTCCCCATTAACCAGAACAGACACTTCGACCCCAGTTTCGTTATTAGCTCCCAAGTTTTCCACGGTGGCATTCACCAGGACGCTTTGGCCAGGGCGTAGATGACTGGGACACTGAAGGGATACTGAAAGATCATGTGGAGGCCTCTGGTAGCGTGACCATATTATCGCGTTGTAGAAGAGCTGCAGAGGATGCTGATAGTATGCAGGAATCACTTCAAGCCAAGGCGAAATGTACACCAAACCCTTGTAAGTGACTATAGCGCTTTCTTGAAAATGTCCAATCCCAACGTATTTGCCGCCTGCTAGCACGCTTGAATCCCAGACCCCGCCAGAGGGAACCGCCGTTCCAACTTGTGGCAGTATCAGTGGGCTAGGAACATGATCAAAGATGGGATGACTAGTGTTCAGCAACTGTAGAAAATCTGTATATGTTGCCTGCCAATTTGCTAGATCCTTGATTCCGACGAGAGGCGCTAGCTTGCTGTTGCCGGGTACCGCATTGTAGAATGTTCCAGCGGTGATTATCAATCCGTGTCCCTCGTGAACGTAACGTGTTATCGCTTCAACCTCCGAGGCTGTGAACTCCCAGTTGGATGCGCATGAGATAATCAGCACGTCTGCTTCTGTCCCAGTGATGTCTTCGTACGTTATGCTTTCTTTGTTCAAGGTTGTATAATCAATCCAGACCATCTGGGTCCCGAAGAGTTGCCATTGAGTGTTCAGCACTTGCCAGTTTGCGATGATCTCTCCATAGACGTTTCCGGCGGAACGCAACACGACGGCTTTCACTGGAGTACCAACGGCGATGAATTTGGAGAGCACGTTGTTTTCGAGGTTAGTCTCTCCTTGGACTGGTTCCACGTAAACCGTGACGTTGTAGGATCCTTCAACGGTCGGACTCCACGCGAGACTTGCCACAGACGAGTTCAAGCTTGAAAGAAGGCCTATCGAGGCAGTGTCAACCAACGTGTCGTTTGCGTAAAGTTTCACGCCCACGTCAGATTCATCGTTTTGTCCGAAGTTGTAAACGGTGGCGTTTATCACTGCTGTGGTTCCAGGTTCCACGTAGGGCGGCGTTTCCGAATCGAATATTGCAAGTTCATGAGGCAGGGAAGCCTGTTCGACTGCTCTTCTAGCGTCCACTCTTCCGTACCCGTAGTACTCATCGAACCCTGGATCACCCAGGTCGTCTGCAGTATAGCGCAACCACATTCTCAACCAGTCTCTTGTCCTGTTCGCGTATTGGCTCCACACGAGAGCTGCTATCCCGGACACGTGTGGACAGGCCATAGAAGTTCCACTCAAGTAGTCGTAGTTCATTGAATAACCATAATCGTTCAGTGTCACATGGTATGTCGGCATCGTTGAGAGAACGCTGACTCCTGGAGCAGCCAGTTCGATCCAGTCACCCCAGTTTGAAAAAGATGCCTTGTTATCGTTCTGGTCTGTGGCGGCGACGGCCACCACTTCGTCATAGCCCCCTGGATAGGGCTTAACATTGCTGTTGTCGTTACCCGCGGCGGCTACGATTAATACTCCTCTGCTGTAAGCGTATTTTATCGCGTCGTGAACTATTTCGCTATCACCGTAACCGCCCAAGCTTATGCTCAGCACATTTGCACCCTGATCCACGGCGTGTGCGATTCCGCTCGCCAGCCAATCAGAGTACCCGCCACCCTGGTTGTCGAGGACTTTTTCAGACATTATTCGAACTTGGGCTAAACCTGCGATTCCCACACTATTATTCAACACAGCCGCGATTATTCCCGCGCAGTGAGTTCCGTGCCCGAAGTCATCTCTGGGATCTGGATCATTGTTAGCCCAATCATATCCCAAAGGCACGTAGTTTGCGGCAAGATCTGGGTGCATGTAATCTATGCCCGTATCAATAACAGCCACTAGAACACTGTTGCTACCCATCGTGGCGTTCCATGCCCAATCAGCTCCCACTTTCTGTGGTCCCCACTGCGAGCTCCAAAGAGGATCATTGGGAACAAAAAGAGCCTGAACCTTCATAACGGGTTCAACGTAGCTTTCACAACTCACGCTCTTCACATCCGCCACGTAGGAAACTACGGACAGCATCGGAATCTCAACGACCAGCGCTCTCAACTCTTTTCCAATCATGACTTTATTGACGATTTTGGCCTCGTGGTTAACGGTGATATTTTGGAACGTGACGAGGTTCGATGGGCTGATGTGGTCAACTCCTACTACCAGCCTTGTCATGTTCCCGAACACGTATGTGGAATTCGTCCAGAAGTTTGGATCGCTGAAGTTCCACTTGTCTTCGTTGCTCGGCGTTTGACTTTGGTTCGTCGTCTTTTGGCCTTGAACTTGCTCGACGCCCTGCGATGCAACTCCGTTTGATGAAGAAGTGGCTTGGCTGAGGTTCTCCGCAAGATTCCCATTTGCCGGATTGTTCGCATCATCTCTTGCGAATGATTGTTGAACAAGAAATGCTGTACTCAGCATGCTCATAAAGATTAGCGTTATCATGAGAATTCCAGCTAGTTTCGTTTTCATGTCCCTTTCCCCCATAAGGCAAATTTGGCCGCCCAAAGCCAGTTCTCTACAGGGCAGTATAGTTGGGCACAACATATAAATTTTATGAATATTTTTTCTATTGCCAAAGACTGGATGGACAAATGTATCAAATGAATAGAAATATGGTCTTCGGTTCATATGGCGCAGCATATGAGTGAATAGAAATCAAACAAAGAGGGCAAAAAAGATTTTTCAAATAAATCAATTTGTGCAATCTTCCATCGCTACTCATGTTTTATGCCAAGGTTTGCTCTGAGGTTCACGTGCGAACGTTTACAATTCTGTAGACGTCACGAATACCATAGAAGAACCAAAAGAGCTCTGATTTATCGGTACAAAAGAGCAATACTTATAGAGCTATTACCCATTGGACTGCAAACCGTATTGAATATTTGTGCCGACTTCTTTTCATCTGAAAACAAATCGCAAGGGTACGTGTGCAGGCAGGTCATCTCACCTGCTAGGTGTTTGTCACGGACACCGTAGGTGACAAGTGAAAAAGCGAAAAGTTACGCCTCGCTGATTTTCTTGAGTTGATTGCGGTACATTTCAACTATTTCGGCCACTGTCGTGGCATCCTCTGCAGCCTTGTCAAGCCTGTATTTGCCTGTGAACCTTGGAAACCTGACGGCAAGGCCGCTTCCCTGGCGGACAATACCCATAGCGCACGTATGGATAGGACTTAACGTTATTTCAGCTCCCAAGATCTCAATCGCCACGAAGGGTTCAAACCAGACATCTGCTTCAAGCATCGAATTGACCCTCGCAGGCTTGTGCGAAACAACATGCTTCTGCATCATGTTGTGGAGCTTCGCCAAGTCTTCATCAGTGAAGCCCGTTCCACATTTAGTAACGGTTTCGAAGGTGTCATTCTCAGAATCGTAGGCTGCAAGAAGAAGAGCACCGTAGGTCCCCGCTCTCTTTCCCCTACCATGGAAACCTCCGACCACAACCAAGTCAACGGTATCCCTCATTTCACTCTTGTAATCACGTTTGTATTTTATCCACAGCCAACCACGTGCCCCTGCTTGGTACACAGAGTCCTTGGCAATTGACTTGCAGACTAGACCCTCACATCCATCTTCTATGGCCTCCAAAAAGAATTTTTCAAGCTCGCGTGCATCGCCGACGATCATGTGCTCCGCCAGTTTAACACGTTCACTTTCCCTGATTATCTGCTCAAGCATTCTCCTTCTCTGGGTGTAAGGGTCAAACGTCAGATCTTTCCCGTCGACATACAGCGCCTCGAACATGAAAAGTGAGATCGGATAGTCTTCTATGGCTCTTTCAATCTCATACTTGCGCCTCCGATGCATGAGCTCCTGAAAAGGGCGCATCTCACCAGAATTTACATCGACGGCCACGCATTCACATTCGAGAATAGCTTCCTTTGCCTTGACGTGTTTCTTGAAGAGTTTGACAGCATCAGGATATTGACTCGAAATGTTTTCCAGACGCCTAGAATAGAGCGTTACAATGTCTCCGCGTTTATGGGCTTGGAGTCTTTCTCCATCATACTTGTATTCTGCCATGCACTTTCCGCCGAGTTTCTCAAGGATTTCTTCAGGAGATGAAAGCCTTTCAGCGAGCATCGGCCTTATGGGTTCTCCAACGGAAACCCGGAATCTCTTGATTCCTTCGATTCCTTTTTCAACGATGGTTTTTGCGACTCTGCCAAGGTCAGAGCTGACGTTATATGCCCGTTCAACGTCTTCACGGGCTTCTTTGCCGCCTCCATAAGCCACGGCCAAAGCGTCAAGAACAGTCATATCAGCTATTCCCAAGCGCAAGTTTCCAGTAACAGTTTTCATCACATACTTGGCTTCTCTTGGAGATGCTGCAGCAAGAAGACCAGCCAACAGCGAAACTTTGAAATCAACAGCACCTGAGCCTGAGGCCTTGGCCATCTTATCAAACGTCTCATACACCTTCTCCACCGTCAATAGTTGCTGGAAGAATGTCACTTGCTTCTTTTTGGCAACGAAGCTTTCAGTCGATTCGCCGATGTCCCCACTCTTATTCAGATCTTCTTCAACCTCAGCTTCTCTCCTTCCAGAAACCTTAACAAGCGCCTTCACTGCAAGTTTTTCAGCTACGCCAATCTCAATGCCAACAAAATCAGGATAGATTTTACCTTGGGTCAGATAGACCACTTTGTCTATGACTTCACTGGGTGTCTTCTTCAAAAGTCCAACCAACAGATCCGTAATCTCCAGCCGCTTAGTCGTCGCCCCAATCTTCTCGTAAGCATCGGCAATCACGGCGTAGTACAATCATCAAACCTCGTTGTTATCAATGCAACCGGAGAGTATTAAAATCTCATCCTAAACGGATTGCCTTGCTTGCAAAGATCGCTGTTCCCTGAGCGCATGCCTCCTAAAACGCATAGCTCCAGCTTTCCCGCCGCTACATTACGACAGTCAAAATTCCCCTTAGCACTTATCGAATGAAATAAGCATTGCAGGCGATAGAAGATTATTTCACAACGTTTATGAGCCAAAAGACCTCAGTCATATCCTGTGAGAGGAGGGGAACCCATAATTGAGAAGCACTTATATGCTTCTGTTAATCTTACTCGGATTATTACTCGTTCTCTACTCCTCAATAGTAAAGGTTGAGGTCTCCGCCCTTGGAACAGGCATAGGGATCCGCGAAGATGGACCTTCGATAGCACAAGTTGGAGACACGATCTCACACAACCATAACCGTAGTCAATCTCGGCAACTACTGGGACAGAAACATGACAATCACGGACAAATTTCCAAACGGAACCTCTTCGTCGTAGAACGTTCCCGACCTCGCGCCACTTCTGCAATCAGGACACCAATTCACCATATCTGGAATACAGTACACCATCAAACACGGAGACGTGCTTCCCCAGCAACCCCCTATCGTCGTCAACAATGCCAAAGCCACCGGCTATGCAGACGTCAATGGTTCGCGCCAATTAGTCCAAGCTGAGACCAACTTCCCCACCATCATCCTCACACCTCCCGTTGCCATTTTCACGGAGTCAAACGATCACCCCATAGTGAATGAAACAGTCACTTTCAACGCGCCAAGCAGCTACGACCCTGATGGCCACATTGTCAAATTTGAATGGAACTGGGAAGGCGACAGAACATACGATTTCAACGCCGGAACCAATCCGATTGCGACCCACGCTTACGAGCAACCAGGCATATACTATCCTACACTCAGGGTCACCGATAATGACGGCCTCACAAATGAAACAACTGAACGTAAATTTGTATCCTCACCCGCTTTCGTCGTTGGAGGTTACTCTGTCTCGCTCGAAACGGCATATCCGCAGACATTTAGCATCATCTATGTTATTCTGGTATTAGCTGTGACTGCCGCATCGGCGTACTTGCATTTTCGGCTCAAACATATTAGAATCTCTCTGAACAGGCTCGGCCAACTAGACGAGTCAGCCTCAGGCTGACCTGAAGAAGAGTTCACTCGACTATTCAACGTTTCCGCTACAAAAAAACTCATCATGGATAATCTCATTCAAAGGCTTCCTGACACGCGCCGCGGGCGCTTCAGCAGCATAACCCACCAGTATCAACGCAACCGGTCTCACCCCAGCAGGAATTCTCAAGACCCTTCTCGCCTCGTCCTCTTCAAAAGCCCCGACCCAACAGGTACCCAGACCAAACGAACGGGCAGCCAAGTGAATATTCTGCGTAGCTGCCGACGTATCTTGAATGCAATACAGAGCCTTGCCCCGCGCGCCGTATCTACCAGAGGAGCTATCCTCATTCGCACACACGACAATCACAACAGGAGCTTCCTCAATGAAGGACTGACCCAAAGCCGCTTCGGCAAGCGCCTTCTTAGTTTCCGAATTCCTGACGATAATAAACTCCCAAGGCTGAACGTTCCCCGCTGAAGGCGCCCACCGCGCAGCATCAACAAGCCTCCAAACATCCTCCTCAGAAACGTCTCTCGCCAAGAAAGCTCTGATGCTTCTCCTACCCCTGATCGCTTCAAGAACATCCATCACAGCTCCTCCCAGAACATGCAGACCAAACGAGGAAATACTCGTCCCCAAACTTCCGTTTTCAACATTCAAACGAATAAGCAAACGCTACACAACAGTCAAGCAACCAACGCCCATGCCCCGCCGCTCAAGAAGCCTGATTACAGAACGGGAAATCGCCAACCCGCGCGACTGTTTCGCAAAAGAAAGACTGAAGTATAAGACGATATAGGGCGCAGAAGACCATAATTCAACTCAAACTTAGATCCGTAGTTAGTCCGCACCAACAAACACATACAAAGCCCCCGTCAAACCCAGAAAAAACCGACCTAGGAGGGGGGGGTATCAAATGTTCGCGTGATTTCAACCCAACATTTGGGCAGGTCCTGCCATCAGCAAACACGAGATTTCATGCTGGAAACCCGAAAAACCTACCTGGAGGGGGCAGGTGCGTTTTAAGCGTGTTTTCAACCCAAAAACGCAGTTCAACCCGCATTGACCATCAACCCAAAAGAGGCTTCACGCCTAAAACCGAAAAACAGGCAAGGCAAAGCTTAGACGACCACACCCCTACCAAACCACAACCAAACCCACAAAATCGAAGAATGCACTCATCGACAGACCAAAAAGCCCCATCGAGCAAAAACCTTAAGTCCACTCAGGCTTCACTTGTCCACGGATGATGAGAACCGAGAGTCAATAGAGCAAAATGCAGTGATATGACTCGACGGGCAAACTGACATTCACCAACACAGGGAAATCTCTCAACACACAACGAGAAAGCCCCAACAGCCTCCACGCTTCTCCGACACACATCGACCAGCACATCCTCACCTGCTCGCGTGCCGCACGAAACCTGCAACCGCAACAATCTCAAATGCATCCTCAAGAAATGACCAGCCTAAGAAGGATTTAATACGGGCAAGAACTCATCAGACCACATCAAAACACCGCCTATGCAGGAAGCCAAAGCTAATAAGTGGAAGGAGAAAACCGCATTTGAGCGACTTGGCAAAATGGTTCGAAAAAAGACGTGAAAACAAAGCAATCGAGCTTGTGCAGCAGCACTTGACCATAGCGGCAACGACCGTGGAAGACTTGGAAAAAGCAATAGCCGCTGCGACAAAAAAAGAAGAGAAAGAGGAACGAAGATTCGCCGAAACAGTCGCGAACGGCGAAAGAGAAGCAGACAAGTTACGCAGAAAAATCATGGACGAAATATCGAAAGGAGAGCTTTCTCCAACAGACAGGGAAGACCTAATGGAGCTCGTCAAGAAAGTAGACATGGTTGCAGATTGGAGTCGAGAATCAACAAGAGTACTAGGCGCGATACCCATAGAACATGTACCCGAAGCGATCAAAAAAAACTTCCAAGAAATGGTCAAAAGCGCAAAAGACTGCGCCCAATCCGTGCAAAAATGCGTTAACAAAATGCTAACTAAGCCCGAGGAAGCACTTCAGGCCGCAGATGCCGTTGAACGAGAAGAAGAAAAAGTCGACGACATCCATGAAAAAGCAAGAATATCCCTAGGAAAAGAGGATCTGCCGAAGGCAGGAGTAGCAGTCTTAATAAGCCAGCTCTTCGAAGCGTTAGAAATGATTGCAGACTCCTGCGAAGATGCCTGCGACCAAGTAAGAGTCATAATGATCAGGAGATGAAGTGAAAACATGTATGAAACAAAGGTTGATATCTCAGACCTCAAAAAGGAAGGCAGCGACCTGATCAAAGACCTAAGCCAATTCATAAAAGAGAAGACCAAAGCCGACGTGGAGACGGCAACAGACTGCATAACGATAAAAACTAAAGAAAAAGCAGTCTCAAGAACACACCTCAGAGTACTCTTAAAAAAGTTTCTTCATCAGAAAGAATTGAAAGAATACTTCAGAGTAATAGGCGGAAAAGAAAACACCCTAGTAGTCAAGGAGATAAAAATCACCGAAGAAGAATAGCACGCGCTAGTTGAGATAGAAAGCCCCTCCGACAGACAACGGGCAGGCAGAATATCAATAGCTGGACCAGCAACAAACATAGTATATTCTTTCATACTATTGGGAGGCGCTATTCTGATCCCTGATTATCAACGAATCTTGTTGGCCGGGACAGCCTTCAACACCTGGATGGCCCTTTTCAACCTAATTCCTTGCGGGATATTCGCCGACCTGTAAGTTTTTGACTGGAACAAGAAGATCTGGCTCATCACGTTTGCAGTCAGTCTGGCCTTGATTGCAGTGTCTTATGTACTCCTCTGATGAAGCATTCACTGGGAATTGTCCGTGGAACACGATACGGACCAACGAACATCGATAGAGGCAAAGACCTTCCGCAAGAACCATCGAAAGCAGGTCTGTCCGGAAGGCCTGCAAGTGCTTTTTAAAGAAGGGTATGTGCTGAATAAACATTGACTAGAGAAGCTCTATCGTAACGTGCACTTCTTCTGGAACTCGAATGCGCATAATACGCCGCATTACGCGCTCCTCAGCGTCAATGTCAATTAGACGTTTATGGATTCGCATTTCCCATCTGTCCCACGTTGCAGTCCCCTCGCCACATGGTGACTTCAAAACCGGTACCTTCAACCTCTTTGTCGGCAGCGGAACTGGACCATTCATTTTAACTCCTGTCTTCTGGGCAATAGTTTTTAGTTCGCCGCAAACATCCTCCAGTTTCACGTAATCCGTGCTGGTCAAACGTATCCTTGCCTTTCTAACCATGGCCCACCATTTCCATTTTTCTGCTTCCAAACAGTCAAATCAGGTATTTACCTTAGACGGTTAAGCGCAAAATAAAAACTTATCGAAACACATAACGGCAACGACCGCTACAATAGCCTCCGAAAACGTGTGGTCAGACTGAAACTCAAGGTCAAAGCAATATTCTTCGACTTGGACGGCACCATCATGGACTCGAAGGAAGCATACTTGACAGCCATGAAGATTGCGCTTTTAAAAATGGGAAAACAAAAGGAGATCAACGATGAGTCGGCGGCAGAGATTCCGAAGAGACTCGAGCAGAACCTCCCAATAATTGACTTGCTCCAAGGTGTGGACGTGAAGAGATTCTTAGAACACTATCTACATGCCTACTATCAAGCCACTGCCACGAAGTCTAGGCCAATGCCAGGCATTTCGCAAGTATTAGAAAGCCTTTCAGGCAGAGTCAAAGTGGCGCTCATCACGATGCGCAACGTTCCAAAAGAAAGAGTGATCGAAGAACTGGCAGGGTTCAATCTCGCAAAATACTTTCAATGCGTGGTGACCGCACACGACACGCATGAACCTAAGCCCTCTCCCGAAGCGCTAGTTAAATGTGCTAAGCAACTGAACACGACGATAACAGATTGCGCTGTCGTAGGCGATTCAGTTGCAGACATAAGGGCCGGAAAGAACGCAGGCACAAAAACGGTAGCAGTTCTATCAGGAATTTTCTCTCGCCAAGAACTGGAAAGGGAAAAACCAGACCTAATCCTAGAAAGCGTAAAGGACCTACTTGAATGCCTGGAATAACGCGGAGGAGTGCCCAACCATATTGCTAAAACCAGAATAATACCGAAAATTATCGAATTATCTTATAGAAGCAAACACGAATAAAGCTTATTTAAAGCTTTTAGCCTATATTCTTAATCGGAGAAGGCTTCGAAGCGGGAATAACCATGAACTTCATAGAAATACTTCTATCGCAGAAACTTCGAGAAAAAGATCCAATGCTGAACATCCTAGGATCAGACCGCAAGGTGCTTCAAATAGCGTCTCAGGATTTGGTAAACTACCTTAAATTTCATTGGGAACTCATCGGAAAAGACGCAAACGAGTGCGACATAGTGGAGAAACTGGAAAAGTTCTATAACGAAAATCGAAGCGAACTCGAAGAGTTCCTAGACATATGGACGGGAATATGGCTCAGGAAATGGAAAGAAAGAGTAAAACTACTGATCGGCAATGAGAACAACAACCGTTGGAGCAAGGTCACCAAGATTCTCACCAACGCCGAACCTATTTGGAAAAACCTCTCAAATCGACAGAACATGGCGGAAATAGTCATCCTCACACTCGTTAAGAACGGGGAAATCTGCGGTACGACGATTCTTGCCGAGAATCTACTAAAAATGGAATTGGGGGAAAAGAAAGATTACTTCAGCGAGAGAGAGCAGATATTGAACGTCGTCAACAGCGCCTTGAGAAAAGCTCGGGAATTAACCCAAAGCAAAGGACCTTTGATCTTCGTGAAAATTGATAAAGGCTACTATTCCAATCCCTGAGAATCATTACGTAATCGCTACACTCGTTTTTCTTCGAATAATGGAAACACATTAACCTAGGGATTATTATTTAGGTCTTGCTTTCAGGCCGAAACAGCCGAGGCACTGATTGCAAAAACTACCGCGTGGTCACGACACATTCCGCTGGTCTGATTGTCAAGATAATTAGTGCTGCCTTGAACCTTCTGGGTTGCCTTCGGCGGGATATTCTTCATTCCCCAATAATACTTGCATTCTATCTCCAAAATTCCACTTGAAAGACATTTAGTTTGTGCCGCCTCACAATAAGGACACTTCAAGGGATTCGTTCTCGAACGTTCAATCTTTTGTTCAATCCAACGTCCAATACGTCTTAATGCATTTCCTCTTTGAAGCTATTTTGAACCCAAATTGGAAGTGGAATCCATTAACGTGAATTCGAAGGCTGATGACGAAGCAACGTATCAGCAATTCTTATGGTCGGCAAGCGTCGTCAGCGCATTCTGTCTCTGTGCAGATTGCGCGTTTGCCATGAATACTTCCTGATAGTTGCCCTCTCTCCGTACCCGCAGGCCGCGCACCGTTTTTTCGCAACGCTGTATGCTCTTCTTCCACACCGTCTGCAGCGTATATGTACCGTTTTGCCTTGTCGTTTGCCGAATGACGGTGTTCCTTTTCCCACAAACTGTCACCTTGGTGGAGGCGAAATCAGAACTACGTTGTCTCCTCTAACTATTATCAGTCCAAGCTTTCTAACCGTCTCAGAAGTCGTAGTATCCTCTGTTTCCTCGAGAACCAAGTTCAAGTGCTGATCAAACCCTTTGAGCCTTCCACGGAGGCTTTTTCCGCCTTTCAGTCTGACGAGCACGATCTTCCCGAGGTTCTGCTCAAGGATCTCGGTCGTCATCTCACTCATTTGCACATCCTCGCACCATACTTTTATCACTTTTATACTTAACATTACACATTTAAATCTATCTAAGTGAAGACAACATGCCGGAAAAGAATGCCAGATATTTCTTGAAAGAGAAGGAGTCCAAGGCCCTTCTTGACAGGGCTTCCATAAGATTGAAAGCCGATCTTAAGCAGATTCTTGCGGGCAAACCTAATCTTGAGATTGTAAGGATGGACTTCGCCGATGTCTTCCTTGTGAATGGTAGGCCATTGCTTATCGAGGCTCAAGGGAATCTCTATCCTACATTGACTTTTGCCGAGCTTCTTGCGGCAATGCCCAAGTTCATTGTTGACATGGGAGCGATCCCTCACCTATGCAAAGGCGCAGATGTCATGGCGCCAGGCGTCCGGGGATTTCGCGGCGATTTTTGCAAAGGAGATCTTGTGATAGTTGTCGATGAGAAGCATGGGAAGGCAGTCATGGTTGGGGAGGCCCTGTTTGATAGTGAAGAGGCAAAAAAGGCTATTCGAGGCGTTGTGGTCAAGAGCATTCATTTCGTAGGTGACAAAACATGGAACCGAATAAAAGAATTCGAGACGAAGGTTAAGCCTAATTCTTGAATTCATGAAACATTTTTATAGTCAATTCACATTAGGAATTGAAGCCTAAAATTGGGAAACACTTAAACTCTAAGAGAACAAATAAACACATCAAGAGAGGAGAAGGTTGCCGGGATTAGGCAGAATACTCCGTAAACCTAAGAAAGAAGAAGAGGCTGGAGTCCGGATCGGCCCTGGAAAGACTTATCTAAAGGCAATGCCTCTCCGTGATCTTTCAGATTTGGACAGCATGAAGAGCGAAGTGAAATCTGGAAACATTCTAATCGTTAGAATAACCCCTCTTGCGAGCAAGAGCATCGAAGATGTCAAACGTGCAGTGAACGATTTGACGGAATTCGTTGAATCGGTCGGTGGAGATATCGCAAGGTTAGGTGAAGAGCGAGTAGTCATTTGCCCTCAAAACGTTAGAATATGGCGCGAGAAAACTTCAGCCTCAAGCGAACCTATAGCTACAGCAGCCTGATCGTCTCCAACAGATTAGGAGCAAAAGCGTCGATTTCGCATCTTCTTTGAAGGAAGCTGGCTATGCTAAGACACTTTGCTCTTTCCCCGTGACAGACCAAGACTCTTTCAGGTTTTGTCTTCAGATGGGTGAGATAGTTTATTATCTGCCTCCTATCTGAATGCCCAGAGAAGCCTTCAATCGAATCCAAATGCAGCCTCACTTTCGTCACATCCATCTTGCCTTCGGCAGTGATTAACGCTACTTCATTCATGCCTTTTTGGACTCTTCTACCCAATGTACCCTCAATCTGATAACTCACAAAAATTATCGTATTCTTCTGGTCGTCCGCTAGGTTCTTGAAATATTCGATCACCGGACCTCCTTCAAGCATGCCAGATGTTGCCATGATGATGCAAGGCTCACCCTCGATGATTTCTTGTCTCACGTTTGGATGCTCTACTACAGTGAAATAGTCTGACTGGAAAGGGTTGATTCCCTCATGTAATATGCTTTCACGGACTTCTCTTCCTAAGTATTCTGGAAAAGCGGTGTGTATAGCTGTCGCTTCTGAAATCATCCCTTCAATGAACACAGGCGCCTCTTTCATTAGGCCTCGGCGCATGTATCCATCGAGTATAAGCATTATCTCTTGGGCCCTTCCCACTGCGGGCACTGGAATCAGAACTTTACCTTTTCGTTCCAGAGTTTCGTTTACGAGCGAAGTCAAACGTTCTTCGGCTTCGACTCTTGAAGGCATAAGGTCTTCTGGCCCACCGTACGTGCTTTCCGTTATCACAGTTTCAACCCTCGGAAACTCTGTATCAGCAGCCTCCAAGAGCATGGTTCTTGAGTATTTGTAGTCCCCTGTGTAAACGATGTTGTGCAGGCCTTCGCCGATGTGCAGGTGAACCATCGATGAACCCAGAATGTGTCCTGCATTATGTAGGGTCAAGCGGATGTCTGGAGCTATGTCGGTCACGGCTCCATATCTTAGAGGATTGGTGTGAAGCACGCATTCGCGAACATCTTTTTGGTCGTAGTACGCGGTCGTTCCCTGCTTGTTGGCCACGTCTAAATAGTCTAGCTGAAGCAGCGTCATGAGGTTTGAAGTGGGGGCTGAACAGTAAACTGGGCCGTCATACCCATATTTGTAGAGGAAGGGCACTAACCCACAATGGTCAAGATGAGCGTGACTTATTACGATAGCATCCAGAGAGTCTAGTTCAAATCCTGGGTTGTCAAGACGTGGAAAAGCTTCAAAGGGCTTTGATGAACCGGGATTGGTACCGCAGTCCAATAAGACGCTGCTTTCTCTTGTTTGAACGAGGAAGGCCGATCTGCCTACCTGCTGAGCGGCTCCGAGAGCGGTTATTCTAATGTCTCCTACGTCGTAGGTCTTGGGCCTAAAGATTCTTTCCCCAACCGCGCGCAGTATTCTTTCTCTCTCTTTACTTTCTGAATGAAGATAATGACGCATGTGAGTCACTATCTGAGAGCGCAAAGGAGGGCTTCTTAGAACTTGAGGACGCCATCTGGTCTGTTTGATGATTTCTTGCAGGATCATTCCGTTCTTTCCGATTACAAGGCCTGGCTTCTTTGCCTCAATTATTATTTCGCCAAGACTTGGGTCAAAGTTTACGTCTGTCACTTCAGCCTCGGATGAGACAATTTCGCGTGCTTTCCTTTCAGCATCTGCCTCAGGAAGTCTAACGGATGGGTCAGAACGTATTACTATGCGTTTTCTTATGACGTTGACGATGTCTGCAATCAGGCTGCTTTGTTCGACTAGAATCTCCGGTCGCTTGGTGTAAACGGCAAGTGTGGGTCCTTCGTACTCTATTCTCGTTACTTCGGCTTCTTTAGGAACGTGCTGAAGAATGTACTGGCTTATTTCGATCTTGTCCCGTTCGCGGGTTTGGACCACGATGTTAACTTCCCTGGTTTGCTAGGAGCTTTTTCTTTTCTTTTTCAGTCAATTCACGGTAGCCTTTCTTGTCGATTATGGATATGTTGAAACTGTCTCCTGTTGCAGCATTGCGCTTCATGGCAGCTTCCAAAGCCTTAACAATCAGAGGCAGCAACTCTTCCGCGGAGGAGCCTTCTTTGTACCTGTCGTCGAGCACACCGTAGGCCACTGGCGAACCCGAGCCTGTCGAAACGCATTTTTCCTCTATTAGGGTGCCAAAAGGGTCTAAACGAAACACGTGGGGCCCAGAGTCATCTAGGCCTGCTACGAGGGCTTCAGTCTCCAACGGCACATACCTGTTTGAGAATAGCAGGTTTGCGACAAACCTTGCAGCTGAACTTATGGACATGGGCCTGCCGTTGCCGATTTTGTAGAGTTGAGCGTTTGCAGTCAGAATGTCCACGACTCTTTGCGCGTCTGCCACCGTCCCTGCGATGGTCATGGCAAGATGATCATCGATCTTGTAGACTTTTTTTCCATGTTTATGAGCCACAAAGTAGCCCATGCTCACGCGGGTATCCGCGGCCAATATGACGCCGTCTTTGCAGACAACGCCAATGGTTGTCGTTCCTTTCAATGTCAACTTGTCTACTGTATCATTACTTATCATCTTATCTTCACCCAAAATTCAAATGTGACGAGTTTACTTCACTAGGAAGTAGCATGATGTAATCATGGCATGGGATTTATTAATATTACGGTTTGGAATAGCGGGTTCGGACAAGTTCCAAGACGAGAGGTTGCTCGTATTGAAAAGTTTAAAAAATGCGCCGCACGAATCTACAGACTAGTTGGCGTTCGGACAGTGGTTGACTTTGTTCCCAAAGCATCATCGTATGCAGCTTCCCAGAGAAGTCATTGTAGGAAACGGGACTATAGAACAGGTTGCAAACATTTCTCGTAAGTTGGGGTTCACAAAGTCTGCTCTTGTGATAGCTGGGTCAAAGACCAACGACATTGCAGGGAAAACGGTCAGGGAGCTTTTGGAAGACAGGAAGATGGAAGTTAACACTTTTCTTGTTGAGACTGCCACGATCAAAGATGTTGAGACCGTGGAAGAAAGAATAAGAACGTTAAAGCCGGAGATCGTTTTCGGTGTGGGGGGCGGCACGAAGATTGATGTTGCAAAATGCAGTTCGGCCCGTCAAGCTATTCCGTTCATTAGTGTTCCAACGACGGCTTCGCATGATGGAATAGCGAGTCCATTGTCTTCTATCAAGGGATCTGGTACGCCTTACTCAGTTTTGGCTCAGGCTCCCCTTGCGATAATAGCAGATACGAACATAATAATGCAGGCTCCGTGGCGTTTTGCCGTCAGCGGGTGCGCAGACGTGATCGCGAAGCTTACGGCCGTGAAGGATTGGAAGTTGGCGCATGAAGAGAGGAACGAGTATTATGGTGCATACGCGGCAAGCTTGGCTTTGATGAGTGCTAGGCTCGTGATCGAAAGTGCTGACCTTATAGGTGAGAAGAGCGAAGAGGGGATCCGCATGTTAATAGAGGCGCTTATCAGTTGTGGTGTTTCCATGAGCATTGCGGGCAGCAGCCGCCCGTGCAGTGGTTCAGAGCATTTGTTCAGCCATGGTCTTGAAACTATAAGGCCCGATTGTTCCTTGCACGGGGAGCGGTGTGGTGTGGGAACGATAATGATGGCGTTTCTGCATGGGGCAAATTGGAAGCAGGTTAAGAAGACTTTAGAGAAATTGGAAGCGCCTGCAAGTGCGAGTGATCTTGGCGTCGATAAGGAGGAAATTGTGAGAGCGTTGGAACTGGCAGCATCTCTGAGGCCGGAAAGGTACACGATATTGCATAAAATGAACCTGAGATATGATGGATACGAAAGATTGGCTAAGACGACAGGGGTGATATAGTCTAGGTTTTGGTTTCAGGTTTCTCTTTTGTTTTTGTGCTTCTTTTGATTCGCTTCTTTGCTTCGGGTTTCTTGGGTTCGGCTTTTTCTGGTTTTTCCTTCTCAGGCTCTGTCTTCTTCGGTTCTGCCTTCTTCGGTTCTGCCTTGAAGGTTTCGATAAACTTGATTTCTGTAGTGTCTGGGAGGAACTTTTGTATGTCTAATGCTATTCCCCTTTTTGCTACCTGTATTCCTTCTAGGTAGAAGGCTTCATCGGGCATTTCTATTGTGACGGTTTTTGCTTCGGAGGCGAATTCAAACTTGTTTTCTTCGACTGCGGGGGTTCTTCTATGGATAAGAGCGCGTAGTTTCTCTTCATTGTTTTCGAGCTTTTTTTTGATGGTGACTTCGTAGACGAGCGTTTTTCCTGCTAGTGGAGGGTTGAAGTCGAGGAGGACACGTCCGGCGCCCACGGTGCGGATTGTCGCCATTTTTCCTCCGTAGTCGACGCGTGCTCCTAGTGCGGGAGTTATTCCTTTCTCTGTTAGGTTCCTCAGGGGTACACGTTTGACTTTTTCAGGGTCTCTTGCTCCGAATGCCTTGTCTTGCGGTATCTCCACTGATGATGTTTTGGTAATTTCCATCGTTGTTAGGCTGTCATCCAAGGGTTTCAGGACCCATCCTTCGCCTATTACGATTAGTTTGGGCTCGTAGATTTCGCTTTCTTTGTATAGGTGTTGTTTCTTTGCGGTTTCTTCGAGTGTTGTGTCGAAGATTTCTCCAGTTTCCTTGACTTTTGCGGTGTAGTCGATGGTTATGAAGTCGCCTTTCTGTAGACTCACATTCATCATCCTTCGAAGTATTGCCAAACTAGGTCTGGAAGCTAATAAAAGCTTTCCTCTGACAGGATTAAGAAGGTTGAACTGTGTTTTTGGGCTGAAAACACGCTTAAAACGCACCTCCCCCCTCCTAGGCCGGTTTCTCGGGTCTTCGGATGTGAAATCCCGCGTGTGCTCATGGCAGGGCTGGGCGTGCCCAACGGTTGGGCTGAAAAAACGCGAACTGTTGATACCCCCCTCCTAGGTCGGTTTTTGATCTTGGGCTCGTCGGGTTATCAGTTCGATGAGGGCCATCAAATGTTGGGTTGAAACCACGTGGACAGACAGAGAGAGACGGCCTCCCCCTCCCTCCCCCGGTCGGTTTTTCTGATCTTGATTTTCACTGTTTGTCCATGTGGGTTTAGGAAAGCTGACTTGTGTTATCTGTATTTTGGGATGTTGTAACATCCGAACATTTGATACCCCCCTCCTAGGTCGGTTTTTCGGGCTTCGGAATTAGGTTCATGCGTGAATTCCGTGTTGAAACCCGTGAGTTCTAAGGAAAGGTGTCTTAGGACCAAAACCATCCTTTGATGAGGTGTTTGACCTTGGGTTCAAATGCGTCGTGGTTTAGTCGTATGCTGAGGCGGTGACTGACTGTTCCCTGGGCTGATATTTGTCCTCTTAGTTCAACTTGTTAAGGCCTGGCCGCTTCATTCCGTTGGTTTCGGGATATCTTTGTTTTGGTCGAAGAGTTGGGGTATGATTTGTATCGCTTCTTCCACGGCTCTTATGTTGCCTTTGATTTTTCGGAGGTATTTGGGAAAGTCTAGGACTCTGATCACGGTCGCGCCTTTCTCTGTGATTGCGTAGACTTTTGTTTTTTCTGTGGGTCTTTCTTCGATCAGTCCGTTTTGGATGAGAGACTTCAAATGTTGTACCAGAATCGGTTGACTCATGTGTGTTTCGAGTGTTAAGTTGCCTAGTGGTAGTGGTTCTTTCACGAGGGCTCCTAGTATGCTTTCATATGACTCTAGTCTTGATTTTCGCAATTGACTCTGCCCATCGGCCTAGTCTTTGGCCAACATAGATAAATCAGTTATGAACGCTCGATCCGCACACGCTTACGTTGCTTTCCGACTGCACGCGCCAGTCTCGAAGAAGTAGAAGCAATCAAGGTAGAAGAGATTGGCAATTTTAGCTTAGAGGACTTCATACCACCACAGATTCGTCCATACACAAATTTCTCTGATGAACTTCAATCATAATACGCTTCAATGAGAAAAAGAGAAATCATAGAATCAAGCATTCAAGTCTCTAATAATTAACAGAACCGAACTCAGTATTCTTGTTAGATTCTCATATCTGTTCTAATACTAACCAACGTACTAACCGTTATAGTCTTAGCTCAGGTATTCCAGAAGCTTTACTATGAATCTAAAACCTAAGACGGCTTCCATAAACCAATTCGATGTATTTTCCTATGGAACAAAGTTACATAAATCATATATTGAACTTAGGGGGTAAGAACTAGTGGTTTCTGAGAGGGGAAAGGAGGTGATACGATGATTAGAAAATACTTGATCATTGCTATTCTGGCTACTTTCTGTTTGACGGCAACTCTGTTCCTTACCAAGCTTCCAGCAACCCAATCACAAGTTGAAAATAAGCTGCAAGTCCAAGCTTCAGACACACGAAAGTCAACAATCCTCTACGATGCAGACGCCATGTGGGTTGAACCAAATCAGAGCATATATGGGGCGGGCTCAAAGTTCAACATAACATTGTGGTTGAACATGACGGAAAACATCTACGGATGGCAGATCTGCCTTCTCTACAACCGCACTCAACTGATGTGCACTCGTGCAGGCTTCACAAATGGAATCACGAGCGACTACTTCAACGGGCACGTAACCGTGTCGGTTCAGCCGGTTATCGACACGGGTACTTTCGGCAACGGAACTATAATGACCTATGAAGGTTGCTTGGGGCAAGATTTTATCTCGGGACCGAAAAGCGCAAGTCTGATGTGGGCAGAGTTCCAGGTTCTGATCGCAACTGGGGGCAACTTCAGCAGCAAGTTCGACATAAGCACGCTATATCCCGATTGGACGTGGGTTCAGGATACTGATTTAAACAAGATTGCTATTACTCCTCACGATGGATACTATCTTTTCACGTCTGAACCTCCGTCTGAACCTCAGATAGTATCGGTTGAGTGGCACCCAACCTGCCCCTATCCCTATGTTCCCTCAACTGTTCCAAGACTACAGGAACCCGTTATGATCTTAGCAAACATAAGCAATGTCGACACTGCTGGAGGGAGCTTCGTAGGACTCTACTACAGGGTTGACGGCGGCGAGTGGTGGAACACAACCATGACGTACAACGCGACAAGCAGCCTATGGTTCGTCACAATACCTGGACAAAACGGGAACACCACAATCGCGTTCTTCATCACAGCACGCAACAGCTTTGGCGAAGAGGCAACAAGCACGACACTCTCCTACAGCGTCAACGCCCAATTGATCGGAGACATCAACGGCGACGGCAAAGTAGACGGCAGAGACATAGTCATACCAGCCAAACACTTCGGCGAATACACCCCACCTCCATAACCCCATCTTTTTTCTTTTTTGCTAAAGTTCTTAGGTTCTAATCTCCTTCACTTTTTATCAAAGTTTCTTCACTTTCTTGGTCTATCTTCTAAAGGGTCTACTACTCTAGAAATCTCTGTTAATTTCTCATTATAAACTCTTAACAATGATGAGCTGGCCTTCTTTTAATTTCTCTCCGAGAGCAAATTCGTTCTTCTGCGTCCCGAAAAAAATCGTTACTCGTTACTTTGGTGGATTGCGTTTGTCCAACATCGACTTCCTCCTCAAAGAGGACGAGTGTTTCCTCCTCCAACTGTCGAGCGCATATTTCCGTTGAAGTTTGTTCTGCCTTTTGTTTTGAGGAGTTCAAGAGCTGCCGCCTTCACTCCAAGTTCTGCCTCAATTTTTCCCTCTGCGCTCCCGATTATAATGATGTCACCCTCGTTCAACCTCAGTTTTGACAACGCGGCAATGGTGGAGGAATTTCTTTCTGACACTTCTTCTCCAGTGCCAGGCATGGCCAAACCATTCTTAGTGAAGATCAAAGTCGTGGCTCCTCTTGCACCTGCAGTTATGGCAGCGTCTCTCTGTTCCAAACCGTATCTTACGTAGTCTTTCATGCCAGCCACTCGAACTGCAACGTTGAAAGGCCCTACAGCCAAGGGTGTGGACGGAATCTCCATCTGCTCGCTCAAGAAAGTTCTTAGGCTGGAAAGCAGTTTCCTTCCAGCTGCAGATAGCGAAATCCCTGACCTTGAGAGTTCAATTAGTCCTTCATTCTTGAGATGTTTAATGAGAGTTCGGGTCTCGCCTTCTCCCAAATGAAGGTCTTTCGAGAGTTTCAACCTGCCCATAGTTCCTATAATGCTGATGTCTTCCAAAGCTTTTATGACATGAGCTCCCGCGAAGGACGGCGACCTTCCAGGCGCGATTTTCGCTGCAACTCTATCCACGGTTTCAAGAATCTTCATACTGTTTTCCTCGTGTTTAAGGTATTGCTAATCGTTTAAGGAATTGTTATATATAAGTTGGATGGATTGTCTATCCAGCGCCCCCGCGCGCGATGTAGGATGAATATGCTGTCCTCCCGCCTGACAACCAGAGACATAAGTCTAATAACAGTACTCACTGCCTTATGCATCGGTTCGGACTACGCCCTCGTAGGAATTCCAAATGTGAAGATTATGGATCTTGTGGTCTTCGCCTCGGGCTTCGTTTTCGGCGCACCCGTAGGCGTAGCTACAGGCGCATTGACCTGGATGGTATACGGTATTATAAACCCCCTTGGCTTCAGTTTCCCCCTATGGCTGTCGACTATAATTGGCGAGACAGTCTTCGGATTCGTGGGTGGAGTCTTAGGAAGAATAAACTATAAAACACAAGAAAAAGCCTTCAACGTCTTCAGATTTAGCCTCGAAATGGGTCTATGGGGCCTCATCCTCACAATAATCTATGACCTGTTCACAAACATGGTTTTTGCAGTTACATTTGGTCTACCAGTAACAGCGGCAATCGTGACTGGGTGGTTTATTCCTCCCTTTTTTGGAATCCTACATGAAGCAAGTAACTTCATCCTGTTCTTTTCAGCTCTCTACCCCTTAACCAAAGTCATCAGAACTTTTCGAGGAGGTGACAGAACATGAATCAAAGTGAAAGAATGCTGACTATGGGGCTAATTGCTTTCCTACTTGTTTCTATAATCACTACAGCAACAACAATATACTATCACCAAGAATACGTGACCATGGAAAGACAATACCATGAGGAACTTGCAAAGTTAGGAGTTGTTTCATACACTGTGAACATATTATTAGATAATAATGGAACAAAAACATGGTACAACCAAACACTAATACCCATAGGCTGGTCACTCTATAATGCAACCGTCAAAATAACAAGTGGGAATGTTAACTACTCATCTGTCTATGGGCCTTCGTTCATCACTGCAATAAATGGAGTCTCGAACACAGGGTCTTACTATTGGATGTGGTGGATCTGGAATAGCGCCTCGCACTCTTGGACACCTGGATCGGTAGGAGCGGATGCTTATACATTAAACAATAACGACATCGTTGCATGGTATTTCGAAAATACCATAACTCTCCCAGCTCCATGATTTATTTTTAACGCATGGAGCATCAACTCCTATGAGTGCGAGTCAATTCATACTAAATAACGGGGACAAGATATAATGGAGCTACCAACAATATTAAGCTCAGATTCAGATCCAAGACCGAAAAGAAAACAACGAAAGGGGCTGGAGATTAAGGAGCTTCTGGCGCTGCTGGTACTGAATCTGTAGGGACCTGTAGGACGTTACCGCCTCAAAGAGAAGAGGCCTCTCTGAACACGAAGGATTAGTGAAGCAAATGCTTGCAGACTTCCAAAAAAGTAGCGCGGTGGCTTGTCCCTGAATTTAGCCCTGTACGCGCGCGCTCAAGGCTAGACTTCCAAAAAGGAGGAAATTCAGTATAAATTCACGCTTGAGGGGTGGTAGCCCGGGAGAGATTCGAACTCTCGTCAGCGGCTCCAGAGGCCGCCATGTTTGACCACTGCACCACCGGGCTTCGACCGACAGAATCTAGCATTGAGTGCTCTAATAACCTTAACGCAAAATTATACGAAAGAGCTTCTGAAAGGCTAACCCTGCTTTTTCATGGCTTCTTTGACGCAGTAGCATTCTTGACTGCTTGGGTTCCAGTCTTCGCAGCACCAGAGTGTGTCCACGAGTGGGTTCTTGTCTTCCGAGAAGCGTTTGCTGCAGAATAGCTGATTCGGATAGTTGTATACTGTGTGGGTGCCGCAGTTTCCGCAGTATTTTCGTTCAACGGCGTTTTCTTTCATTCAGACTCCTCTACGGCGATTTTTTCTCGCCCGCCGTTGGCGACTCGTTTGAAGTCCACGCTCAGTCTTTCTATCACGGAAGCCACGATCAAGGGGAAGATTATCGTTGCGTCGCCGATGACCATGACTTTGTCCGCATGGCTCTTCACCTTTCCCCAGCTTACCGTTTCTTCCAGCGTGGAACCTGACAACCCGCCAGGCTCGGGCCGGTCCATAGTGATTATCACGGCATAGTCCATGCCTTTCTTGGATGCAAGGGCAGCAGACTGAATGGTGTTTCTGGGCACTCCGCCGCCTATGATTACCATGCCGTTCCTTGCAGAGCGGTTGCAGAGGCCGACTATCCTCGGCACGTCTTTGAAGGCGTCTAGCATCAACGTGTGTTTAACGCCCTTTCGAGAAGCATGAAGCCAATGCGCGAAGCCGAACTCAGAATCGCGAACCGCCGGAAGGAAAACAGGCACGTCAGCCTCGTATGCAACTCGAAGAATTGAGTTCGGATCATGAAGTCTCTTTCCTAATTCGCGAGCAAACTCGTCTGATGCCAAGCTCTTCCCCTCGTTTTCGGCAGCAATTTCGTCGAATATTGACGCGAGCTTGTAGTCCAGTTTGACAAAGTCTTCTTCGGGCACGAAAATGTCATAAATGCGGTAAATATGGTACTTGTAGAGTGTAGAATCATCCACTAGCCAATGACCCTTGTAATGGTGACCGCCTAACGCTTCTATCGTGTCATGAACCATGTTCGCCCCCGTGCTTACGACTACGTCAACCAGTCTTTCTCGAATCAAGTTAGCAATGAGGGAACGCATGCCAGCGGGAACAACTGCGCCAGCCACAGCCAGAAAAATCGTGCAGTCATCGTCTCTAACCATCCGCTCGTAAATGTCACAAGCATCCGAAAGCCTGCCTGCCCCGAAAGAACACGAACTCTTAAACTGCTGAATCAACTCGTCAACCGAAAGTCTGCCAGTAACCCTAACATGTTGCACAGGTTCTCCGAGAAAATCGCGTCTTTGCATTCACACCACACAGATAAATTGTTATAAGCGAATTAGGCAAAAATATCTTTCTACGCAAACTGAGAAGAAATAATCGAGAAACCTGCAAACAGAAACAGTATCCAAAGCTGCCAGAGAATTAGTCCGCTTAATTTGAATTCTGTCTAGAGTTCAAGAAAACTCTTAAATGATGGGTCGCGCATTTGTGCGTGTGCGTCTTCTCACCATCAGGAGACTAATGGTTTGGAAATAAGCAGGAAAAAACTTCGCGATGAGGTTCTTGAAAGAGTTAAGTATGTCAAGACGTGCGTCTTGGCACGAGAGGTCTGCCTGCTGGTGCGGACGAACAGAGCCGTGCTCAACCCTGAAGACGTCCGCGAGATCTGCCTCTCTGTATCTAAGCTCTGCAAAGAAGAAGGCTGCAAGGAACCCAGCGAAACCTGCCAAAAAGCGGCTGAGGCTGTTGGGACTCGTGAAGAGGAGAAGTATCTTGAGCTTTGTGCCCAAAGCTGCATGAAATGCGGTGAGTCGAGAAAACCGACTGCTCCTCAAACAGGGCCTCAGAACAAGTCAACGTATGTGTCTTGAGGATGGGAAATCCTTTAAAAGCGTAGTACCATTCTTTGAGTAATAACATTAGAAAACTGGAGGCTGAGAATTGTACATTGCGCCCTTCGTGCCTTCCCCACCACAAGTAGTTCAAAGAATGCTAAATCTGGCAGAATTGAAGGCCGGAGAAGTCTTCTTCGACTTGGGCGCTGGAGACGGCAGAACGGTGATAATGGCCGCAAAGGAATTCGGCGCGAGAGCCGTGGGCGTCGAACTGCGCGAAGATCTCGTCAAAAAAGCGTTAAGCAGCGTCTATGAACAGAACCTTCAGAACAGGATAACCCTAGTCAACGGCGACATGTTTAACGTGGACCTAACGTCTGCCGACGTCGTCTTCCTATACTTAACGACGAGTGCCAACGAGAAAATAAAGCCGAAGCTGGAGTCTGATCTCAAGAAGGGCGTTCGAATAGTCTCCCACGACTATGAGATCACCGGTTGGAAACCGTCCAAGACCGAGAACTACTGTGAAAACGAAACGCTTGGATATCCCTCGCACACTTTATATCTGTATAAGAAAGCCTGAGCCAGTGAAGGTTCTATGCCGTTAGCCACGTTCAAAACCTCCTTCAGGGTAACGTGGGCCGACACTGACGCGGCTCAAGTCGTACATTATTCGAATTATTTCAAGTTCTTCGAGAGAGCCGAAGAAGAATTCTACAGGCATGTGGGATTCAGCTTCACCGATTTACATGCCAGGGGACTCTGGTTTCCCCGAGTTGAAGCTTTTTGTCAATACAAGAAGCCTGCAAGGTTCGGCGATCTTCTCGAAGTAGAAATTGCCATAGGAGAATTGAAGGAAAAATCAATACGGTTCGAATTCAATATTTTCAACAAGGAAGAAGCCACGCTGCTCGCGGCAGGCTACATCGTCGCCCTGGCAGCAGACAAACAAACCGGAAAAGCCACAGAAATACCAGAAGAAATCGCGAAGAAACTCAGGCCCTTCTGTAAGTAAGTTAATTAAGAAATGTCAAGCTGTGAGTCCTAGTGACTGAGAAAATGCAGTATGTTCCATGGCGCTTCATTGCGGACTGGCAATGCGTTGCATGCGGCGAATGCTGCAAGCTCTACAGCGTAGTCATCAACTTTAACGAATGGCTGAAAATTGTCAAGACCTACGGCGTTGAACAAACCGTCCCGGGAATAAGCAAACTGTTCATAAGGAGAAAAGAAGATGGCTCATGCACGTTCCTAGACAATTTCTCGAACAAGTATGCATGCGGAATACAGTACATGAAACCCGCGGCATGCCAGCTGTGGCCCTTCAAAATACTAGCAAGACCAGAATATGGATACCCAAACGAAGCAGCATATCCAATCTTTGGGAAACTTCTCTTCGTGTACGGAGATCCCATGTGCAAAGGCATCAGATACGGAACGCCAACATCTGAATTTGCCAACTACACGCTGAGAGAATTCTTGGAACTCTCCCTGGGAATCCGCAACAAACAGCACAGAACAACTTCAGACATAAGAGCTCCCATGCTGCATGGAAACCGTTGGAATCTCAGCCGAAGCTACTAGAAAGGAACGCGACTCCTGTACAGCCCTCGGATGTCACTGTTAAGCCAAAATAAAAGACATGAACAACGATTAACACTCAATTTAGTTGAGCCAGACTGCTTTTTGAGTGGGAAAAGAATAAGAGAAAAGTAATCACGTCAATCCTTAGTTGCTTGGAAATGAATAATATGCCGAAGACCAAGACTGTTCCGATCTTGATGTTGATCACTGTTCTACTCTTGGCTTCTTCCAGCACCCTTGTTTTTCCTGCACGCGCCGCCCCTTCGATTGATTTGGAAGAGTTTCGATGGAACAGTTTTCCAATCTCAGTCTACGTGGACCTGAACCAGTGGAGTACCCCAGAATATGCCGTAGCCATTCGAGGGGCACTAGACAACTGGCTAAAAGCCATTTCGAATTTCACACAAATGAACTACACCAACTCCTACAATGGGCAATCACTTACCTATACTTACTATGTCAAGGATGCAAACTTCACGGTCAACCCAGACGTAATAATCTCCTTTAGTCCCAACGCGATGAGCGGCGGAGCCATCGGTCTCACAACGTACAATTATGACAACGTCCATGAAGTCATTCCCCCCATCGTCATCAAGTTAACCACCTACTCCGCGTCGGCGACTGACCTATTCGTCGAAGACGTTGCCATGCACGAGTTCGGACATGCTCTGGGCGTCGGGCATGCAAGTTCACAAGTTACGCAGGATGGATACCCTGAAGTTATGTACTACGCCTCGTCCAAGAACAGTATCAGCTTCCCATCTACTCTAGACATCTATGCACTGTCACAGCTCTACCAAGACCATTTCAACCAGACAGTCCAGCTGCCGGTGAGCATACCGTACGTGGTCCTTGCTGAGGGCTCCTTGCCACCTCCACCACCGCCTCAAACGCCATTTTGGGAAACATACCTCCAATACCTGCCTCTCGTAGCAGCAGCCTTAATCATCCTAGTCCCGGTCTTAATCATAGCAGTGATCGTCACGAGAAAAAAGGCGGGTGAAAATGTTCCACCACCAGCACCTCCCGCGCCGCCAGACGATCCTCCAGCCTCCACGTACGACGTTCTAAGTGGGATCGAGATGTGGATCATCAACGTGATAAGGGCGAAGACCTTCAAGTTTCAACCAAGGTTTCCAGAGGTTAGCGTATGGTAACACCGAAGCTGGGCCTATCGATGCTTTATTGCCTAGGCGAGCCCTTCCAGAAAATGACTGACCGTCTTGTCGAAACTACAACGCAGTATATCGAGATCGTAGACGATGGTCTTCACGAACTGAATAAGCAGAGAGTTGACGTCCTGAAGGAAATCGGAGTCTCTCATGGATTGAAATATTCGGTGCATGCGCCCTTCGCTGATGTCAACATTGCTTCTCCGTCGAGTAGCCTACGCCGAGCCATGATGAGACGGCTTCAACGATCGATCATGCATGCTCAAGCCTTGGGCGCTTACGTCTGGGTTTTTCATCCTGGAACAAAAACGGGAATTAGCTCTTTCTACCCGGGCGTGGACTGGCTTCAAAACTTGAACAGCGTACAGAGTCTAGCCAAGGTCGCAGAAGAGTCGGGAGTAACCATAGCTATAGAAAATGTGCCTGAACCCTACCCGGGCTTGATGAAGAGCGTGAAGGATTTCGAGGAATTCTATGCTCAATTCAGAGGTGACATGGGCATGGTCTTGGATGTTGGGCATTCAAACGTTAATGGACAGACTGAAAGCTTCATCAGGGCTTTTTCAGATAAAATCGTCCACATGCATCTAAGCGACAACGATGGCAGTGGCGATCAGCACTTAGGTATAGGCCAGGGCACGATTGATTGGGGCAGACTTGCAGCTTTGATGAGGGAGATTTCGTATGACAAGACGGCCGTTGTTGAGAGCGTGGAGCGAGTTGATGAGAGTCTGCTGAAGCTGAAACGGCTGTTCGTCTAGCTGTCGCAGAATGGGATTTCCAGCTTCATGAAATCCTCTGCCACGCGTGTGTTGTCAAAAATCTTCTTCGCCTGCTTCAACAGCATGTTCGCGTCTTCGTATCTTGCGCTGATGTGAGTCAAGATCAGTTGCTCCACATTGGCCTTCTTCGCGGCGCGGGCTGCTTGGCTGGGAGTAGAATGGCCATCTTCTGCTGCCCTTTCCGCGAGGCTGTCGTCGAATGTGGCGTCGTGAATGAGCACGTTTGCTCCAGTCGCAAGTTTTGCGAAGTCTCTGAACGGTCTCGTGTCCCCCGTGTACACGATCTTTCTTGCCTTTCTGGGGTTTCCGATGACATCTCCTGGCTTCACGATTCTTCCAGTCTTGAGTTTGATTTCATGTCCTTGTTGGAGTCTGGACCATAATGGTCCCTCAGGTATGCCTATAGTCTTGGCTTTTTCAGGATAGAATCTTCCGGGTCTAGGCTTCTCGACGAGTGCATATGCTAGGCTTGGAATTACATGATTTGCCCATGCTGTCTGAACGGTGTATTCTGCCTCTTCGCAGGCTGTCCCTTCTTCTTCAATCTCGTGGATTTCAACCTGAAAAGTGAGGGCGAACTGCACTGTTTTCTTGATACATTCCAAGAACTCTGTTATGCCAGGCGGGCCGTAAACGTCGAGTTTTCTTTCGCGATCGAGCAGGGCCATGGTCTGCATCAGTCCCGGCAACCCTAGTACATGGTCCCCATGCATGTGAGTTATGAAGATTTTCATTCTTCGATGGAAGCCTCCTCCTGCCCTTATCATTTGCCTTTGGACGCCTTCGCCGCAGTCGAACATTATCTGCTCGCCTTTACGCTGTATCAGAACGGCTGGTAAGCCTCTGCCTGGTGTCGGGACGCTTCCCCCGGTTCCTAGGAAAATCACGCGCAGGCTCAAGTTCTACACCTTTTCGAAGACTACGATTTCTCTTGTCAAGCTTCGATGAACGTAAACAAAATGAGACTCTAGATGCTTATAACCTAATGTCGTGCCAATCTGGCCGATATTCAGCGTTCTCGGCGCGGCCATACATATCCGATGTTTCTTGCTTAGCATTTCGTTTGCAGTGATTAAGAGTTCTTCAACTATCCGCTTTGTGGTCCGTTTCAGAGTGGTTGAAGATATTCCATAAGGCGGGTCAGTCACGATACAGTCAACACTAGTCAACGGCGGACTTCGCATGTCCCCAACGACAACGCCCTCTGACCTAATTTTGAAATGGGACAAATTACGAACGGTTCCCCGTGCCATGCGACGCTGAATGTCTAAGCCGAGAGCGCGACAGCCGACAAGTGAGGCTTCGATAAGCATGGTTCCAGTTCCACAGAACGGGTCGAAGACGAGATCCCCCTTCTTGGGCTCAGCCAAGTTGACCATGCACCTCGCAAGCTTCGCCTGCATAGCCGAAGGATGAAAGAAAGGCTTTCTTCTAGGTCGCCTCTCAACAAAAGGCTTTGCCGGAATCTCTGCAAGCCTCACTCCAAAAATGAACCTATTATCCGTCAAAACACCCATGAAGGTTCTGTCAGGTTTTTTCAAGTTCACATGCGCGCGGGCCTTTCTGTCCAACACGAGCCTGCCAAGCGTCCTCTCAAGTGTCATCTCTCGGATCTTTGAAGCGTAGTTCCGCACGCGTTTCACTCGGACCGCGAAGCTTTCTGCAGTCAAAACTTCATCCAAGTTCACGGTTCGCATGCTTCTGATTATCGTACTCATTTCGGCCTCGCAGTTGAAAAGCTCCAGTCCGCAAAATCTGGTGAAAGCTGCCCTTCGTTTCACGGCTTCCACACAGCCAAGTTCAGCTTCAAGACTAATAACTTGGTCAAGCTTCTTCGAAACCTTGAAGGCAAAGCCTTCAGCCTTGAGAACTGCCTTCAGCTCCGAAGCTGGAAGATCCTCGTGCTCGCCTGAGAGGAAAAAGAAAAGCTTTCCCACGCTGATGCTCCTTCAGCCGAGCAACTTCTTAGCAATGAGGGGCGCAAGCGAGACCTTACTAACATGGCATGGCACACTGTCCGTGCCTACGATTTCCTCTACTCCAGCATCGAGTATACGCTTTTCAGCGTCACCGATCAAGAGCGGATGAACGCATGAAGAATAGATCTTTTCTGCACCAAGCTCTTTCAGAATTTTGGCAGCAGCAACGATCGTCCCGCCGGAACTGATTATGTCATCAAAGATTATAACGGTCTTCCCCTTCGCTTCAAGCGATCTTTTTTCTATGCTGACCTGCCCAGTGTAGCGGTCTCTTTGCTTCTCCAAACATCCGAATCCTCCTTTCAGCACGCGTTCGGCTTGTTCAGCGATGTACGTTGCACCTTCGTCCGGAGCGACGGCGAAGGCTCCTTCAAACCCGCGATGTTTAAAATATTCAGCTAAAAGCGGAATTGCTGAGACCGTTTCAGCCGGAAATGGAAATTTGCTGAGCACCTTCTCTTGGTGCACGTTGACCGTTAATAGGTTGTCAACGCCTGCGACTCTGAGCATGTTGGCTATTGCTTCAATGCTCAGGGCTTCGCCGGGCAAGAAGATTTTGTCTTGGCGAGCGTAGGCCAAGTAGGGCACGACCGCTCTAATCTTCCTCGCTCCGTTTCTTTTCGCCGCATCCGCCATCAAGGCTAACTGTATGAGTCTTGAATCTTGAGGAGGACTTGTCGTTTGAACGATGACAGCCTCTTCTTCTTGCACGTTGCCCTCCAATCGTACGTAGGATTCCCCGTCTGGAAAATTCTTGAAGGCCACGGGCACCTCCTCAGCTCTTAGCAGGTCGGCTATTTTTTCTCCAAGCTGCTTTGATGAGGGCCCTAGAACAATTTTCATACTTCTCGCCGAAACTAGATGCAGTTTCTTTGTCTTTTAGATTTTTCCGGATGCCTTGTGCTTCTCGATTATTTCCTTCGCCCTGTCCATCCGGATTTTCTTTTCTTGAACCATCTTCTCAGCAACTAGATCAACCAGCTCGCCCGTCGCGCCCGCTCCCACGGCTATGTTTCTCGCGTGAAGTGACATGTGACCTCGCTGGATTCCCTCGCTAGCCAAAGCTCTTAGCGCTCCTAGATTCTGAGCGAGACCAACTGCGGCCAGAACCTCGCCGAACTCGTTTGCCGTCTTTACGCCGAGGATTTTCACGGCGATTTTTGCTATCGGATGCGTTCGCACCGCTCCGCCGATCAAGCCTACTGCCATCGGCAGCTCGATTGACCCGACTAAATCGCCATTCCCGTTTTTCTCCAACATGGAAAGTGAAGTGTATTTGCCGTTTCTTGCTGCATAGGCATGTGCTCCAGCTTCGATTCCGCGGTGGTCATTGCAGGTCGCGAGTACAACGCCTATTATGCCGTTCAGTATACCCTTGTTATGCGTGGCGGCGCGATACGGATCTGCTGCTGCAAAGGCCGAAGCGTTCACTATGCCATCCACGACTTCTTCGCCTCCTACGGCCTCTTTCGGCACACGACACCATGCCCTCACCAGACGTTTTACCGCCAGGTTCGAAATTATGCGAAGGTTCACCCTCCCCTCTGCAATGCGCTCTATCGTGGGGGCAACGGCTTCAGCCATAGTGTCCACGGCGTTGGAGCCCATGGCGTCACGGCAGTCTACATGCAACTCCGCGATGAGCATCTGTCCCTTGGACGTGTCGATCACCTTTGCTTCCAAGTCTTTTGCACCTCCCCCTGCAGAAACAAGCAAGGGATCCTGCTCGTTTGCCTTCTGCAGTATTTCCGCTTTCTCTTGAAGAAGCCGCATCCTTGCAGCATACGGGTCTTTGACGCCTAGAACTTGTACTTGCCCAATCATTATTGGAGAAGTGCTGCTTGTGTGGAAGCCTCCCCCGTCCCTCACCATTTTCGCCGCGTAGCTCGCGGCGGCCACGACTGAGGGCTCCTCGATAGCCATGGGAATCAGGTAATCATTCTCATTAATGAGAAAATTAACTGCTATGCCCAACGGCAGCGGAAACATGCCGACAACATTTTCTATCATGCGGTCAGCCAGATCCAAGGGTAAAGACCCAGTGTCTTGAAGGAGAACGGCTTCTTCCTCTGTCAGATCAGCAAATTCCTTAACGAGCTTCAAACGTTCTCTTGGGCTAAGCTTGTAGAAACCCGAGATTGATGACGATCTACGCAATTTCACCACGATTTTCAGTGCTCATGTTGGAAGTATGACAATAATTCCAGTCTTTGCCCTTTTAAGCTTTGACGGATTCTCTGTGTCTTGCTTTGGGTCGGGCCTTCGGCGAAAATTCATATGGGCATATGGCTTACACGTTTCTCGAGGTTTGACAGGCGAAAAGAAAAGCATGGCTTGGAACCTGATGTTCTATGCTAACTTTTCTACTTTCTTCCTCAAACGAATCGCATGCTTTGCAACGTTATCTTTTTGGAAGTGCAATGGCAGAGATTCCGAGGCGTTTGCGGACTTCTTTGGCGAATGTTTCAGCGTGACCGACCCTGAAGTTGTCTGTGATTACGAGTTTGGGCCTTGCACGCCGAACATACTCCAGCAGCCCATCGAAGTCTGAATGATCGCTCAGGGCTACGACGTACTCTTTGTCCGCTTTTTGACGACTGGGAGAATCGAATTCCCAGCCGCTCACGTAGATTCGGAAATTGCCTAGACCAACTTTGTTGCCAGTGTTCATATGGTAGAAAGCAACGCATGGCGAGCAGGTTTCGAGAAGCTCCTTCCCTTCTTCTTCATCAGACAGCAACAGGCGCCCTATGTGCATTCCGTGTTTTTCGCACACTTTGGAGACGTGAAAAACCTTTTCAGAAGCAACAAAAGGCGCGTTCAAGCCCGCTGTGTGCAAAATCTGCATGACCTCTTGGATTTTTCCATGGTACCCGAAAAGGTAGACCGGGCCCTGCTTCAATCCTTCCTCGACGAGCGAGACGAGCAGGCTTCTAACGTCAACGTCGAATGATCGCCTGCAGGATGGGCTCCCGTACGTGGCTTCCATAACGAGAACGTCTGATTCCACTATTGGCGAGTCATCGATCCTGAAGTCTCCTGTGTATGCAACTCTTTTTCCATCGGCGTCCTCGACGACGACTTGCGCTGCACCGAGGATATGGTCAGCCTTGACAAATGTGACCTTTTCTTCTCCGTGTAAGAGCACTTGACCGTAGTCCAGTGTTTCTACGAAGCCGCCCATGAGGAAGAGCGGACCCCTGAGAACGTCGATCAGATCTTTAGTCGGCGGCGTCATCAACACTTTTTGGCATTTTCTCAGGCTCTGGTGCAGGCCCATCATGTGATCGGCGTGTGCGTGACTGACTACCCTCAGAGGCCTTGTCTCATCGAAAGAGTCACAGGCAATGATCTTTCCAAGCTGAACGGCGCCTCGATACGTCACTGAAGCGTTCAAGGATAAGTCAGACACCGTCACGCCCTCATGGAAGTGAGCATATCTACGAGCTCACGGGGATTTCCGCACTCGATTCTCACCCTTATCGGTCCCAGAGGAGACTCGGCCATTTCTTGGGCAAAAGAAACGTGACCTGCGAACGCTACCTGCTTGTTCAGGCAGAAGTTTACGGTTTTTTTATCCATGCCGCTTAGTAGAACTGTTTTGGCTGCAGTGCGGATGTGTTCTCTGTAGAGCAGATTGTAAAATTTGACGAGAGGTTCTTTTCCATTGACTTCTGCGACGAGAATGCTTCCTTTCTTCAACGGCTTCGCAGTTAAGTTGATGTTTCCAAACATGTTTTCGATCGCTTTTTTGACTTTGTCTTCGGATTCAGTTGGGTTGACTTCGGCGTCAACGTGGAGGATTAGGTCTTCCATTTTCTCTCTATCTCTCTCAGGAGTTGTCCTGCCTTGTTCTTGGCTGTTCCCAGAGATTCTTCGTTGACTAAAATATACTCGGCCATGGCTATAGCGTTTCCTAGTCCGACGTGCAGTTCTCTTAGGTCTCTTTCATGGAATATAGTCCAGTCTTTGGGGTCGTCGCTCCTCCGACGGTTGTACAGGCGTTGAAACCTGGTCTCCGGCGAAGAGTGGACTGCCACCAAGGTGAGTTTGGCAAAGCGGTTCCTGAACTCTTCAACTTCGCTCAGGCTCCTTATGCCATCTACGATGACCTTCGCCTTCGCGGCTGCCTCAATCTTGGGGACACATCTCTTCGCAATCACGGCTTCTCCTTCCTGCTGTCTGAGTTCAAGCATGATTTTGCCAATGTTCTCCGGAGTGGGCTCCATCTTCCGTCTTCTGGCTTCTTCTCGCACTTCGTCACCCATCACAACGACGGCATAACCGTTCTGCATTCCAACGGTTTTCACGATGGATTTTCCTGAGCCAGGCATGCCTGCAACGGCAACTATGAGTTTTCTTGACGACATCGTACATCGAAAATACTGTGTTTTCAAATGCAGATAATCTTTTACATTAGAACAGTTATGAAAGGATAGTGCAAGGATGTTCGAAGGGGAGAGCATGGCTGAGGGCATAAGGAGCTTCATCGCGTTTGATCTGGAGAACGTATCTGTTCTGAAGAGGTTAGCTGAGGCGCAGGCCATTCTTTCTAAGACTGGGGCGGATTTGAAAGCCGTTGAGCCTCAGAACATTCACTTGACGGTTCGTTTTCTCGGAAACATATCCTTAGAAATGGTCGACAAGGTGTATGAAGGAATGAAAAAGGTTCAGTTTATTCCTTTCAACGTTCAGCTTCGCAGTCTCGGCGCTTTCCCCGACTTGAGGTATCCACGCGTGTGCTGGGCAGGAATAACCGAGGGTGCAGACCAATTGCGGGGGATTTTTGGCCAATTGGAGCCTAACTTGCGTGGGTTGGGCTTTGCACCCGACTCAAGGGGTTTCAGTCCCCACTTGACTATAGCTCGTGTGAGATCGAGCAGAAACAAGGCTGAGCTTGCCCAATGCCTCCGCGAAAACGCAAGCTTTGACTTCGGACGAATCAGCGCGTCGTGCTTGAGGCTCAAGAAAAGTGACCTGACGCCGCGGGGTCCAATCTACTCGACCCTCAAGGAAGTCTGCCCGCAAGAACAATGAAAGGACCATTTCCATGCCAGAAGACGTAGAAAAAGTCTGCAAAGAAGTTCTGAAGCAGGTTACGCCCAAGGATCCTGAGAGGAAAAAGATAGAGAACCTAAGCAAGAAGCTTGAGAAGAGAGTGGCTTCTGCGGCAGAAGAGCTCGGTGTGAAGGCGAAAGTCCGTGTGGAGGGTTCAGTCGCGAAGAATACTTGGCTCAGTCAAGAGCCTGAAATTGACGTTTTCATGCGAGTTTCAAAGTCCATACCACGCGACTCGTTGGGAGATGTGTGCCTCAAGGTAGCGAAGAAAGCCACTGAGGGTTCGAAACAGGTCGAAAGGTTCGCAGATCACCCATATCTCGAGGCTTTCGTCGAAAACATCCGAGTGAACATCGTTCCATGCTATGATGTTAAACAGGGCGAATGGATGAGTGCGACGGACAGGACGCCGTTTCACACGGATTACATGAACGCGCATTTGACTGATCAGATGAGAGCCGAAACGCGTCTGCTTAAGAAGTTCATGAAGGGGGGAAGCGTCTACGGCGCAGAAATCAAGGTCGGCGGGTTCAGCGGTTACCTGTGTGAGCTTCTAATTCTGCATTACAAGTCCTTCCCAAACACGATCAAGGCATTTGCAGAGTACAGACAAGGAAAGATTATTGACATTGCAGGATTCTACGATGACAGGCAGAGGGAAATCAAGCTTCTGTTTGATGAACCTTTAGTGGTCATCGATCCAATCGATAGGGCGAGGAACGTGGCTTCTGCCGTGCGCAATCAGAAGCTTTACAGTTTCATAGCGGCCACACGAGGGTTCTTGAGAAAACCAGGCATAGAATTTTTCTATCCTTCCGAGACCGTTCCATTTTCTGCGGGAAAGATGCGGAATGAGTTGAAGAAGCGGGGTTCAAAGATCGTTTTCGTTGTGTTTGAACAAGCTGACGCGGTGGCCGACATCTTGTGGGGTCAACTCTACAAGTCTCAACGGTCTCTTCGAAAACTGATCGAGATGAACGATTTCAAGGTTTTGCGGGAGCTTCCCTGGAGCAATGAGAAGGATTTGAGCATGTTTGTTTTTGAGCTTGAAGACTGCTGCGTTCCGCCCATTAGGAAGCATCTGGGACCACCATTGGACAAGGAAAACGAATGCGAAAAATTCATCGCCAAATATGTTGAAAGTCCTGAAGCAGTCTGTGGACCCTACGTGGAGGAGGGCAGATGGATGGTCTTGGTTCGTCGGAAGTTTACTGATGCTTGTGACCTGCTGAGGGACAGGTTGAAGGGTGGAGGAAGAAACGCTGGCGTGGCTGAGGGAATTTCGCAGGTTATAAAAAGGGGTTTTAGAGTTCTAGTCAACGAAGAAATCGCAGATGTCTACGAGAGGGACAGTGGATTCGCTGTGTTCTTGACGGAGTTCTTGCGGGGCAGGCCTAAATGGTTAGAAGCCCACTGAGTGTGAGGGCGATTAGAGTGATTCCGAGTATCCAAGTGTAGAATGCGAAGTAATGAAATCTCTTGCTCCTCACCAGGTTCGAGACGAGTCTTATGGCAAAGTAGCCTGCAACCGCTGCCAGGACTATGCCGACTAACAGTTCTATGGGGACTACGTTTTGAATGGCGAATTGACCGCGACTATGGTAGGCTTCGAATGCAAGGTCCCCTATTATCGCGGGGATCGAAAGCAGGAATGAGAACTTGAATGCTTTTTCTCTTTTTAACCCCAACAGCAGAGCCGTTGAAATCGTTACTCCGCTCCTTGACAGCCCTGGAAAACTCGCAAGCCCCTGAGCTGTACCCATGATGAACGCCATCGTAAGTGTTATGGTGCCAATGTTTTCTTTTCCAATTCGAGAACTGTAAAGATATGTGGCGCCGATTAGGAACGTTATGCCGATTATGAGTAGTGTCTGGAAAGTGTTCTCAAGGAACCCAGCATAAAGTATTCCGATTATTCCCGTCGGGATCGTTGCCACGATTATGAGCGGTATGAGCCTTCCATATTCTGACTTGAAGTCCAAATGCACCAGGGCGGAAAGTATTTCCTTGACATCTTTCCTGAAGTAGAACACGACCACGATTAATGTTCCAATGTGCAAAGTCACATCTAAAAATGCCGTCGCCTCAAAATTCATCAAATACTGCGCTATTTTCAGATGGGCAGTGCTTGAAACCGGCAGCCATTCAGTCAGGCCTTGAATTATGCCTAGCGGGATTATTTCTAATATGCTAACTTGGCCTACTGTGAAGTAGATTGTTTGAGTAGGGGCCATCTCACCAGCGGTGTCATTAAAGTAAATGACTACGGAATGCAATCCTTGGGCGAGGTTAGTCAAGGTCGTATTGCCTACTATCGTGGTATTTGCCCGCCCGTCAAGGCTATAACCTGCCCAAGAGATAGGCGCATTTACCTTGAACGTCAAAGGTATTTCCGACACGGTGTACGTCGTGTTCTTGGGCGACAAAATCGAGACGGGCGGCAAAATCGGGAGGTTCAGAGAAATCTGGTTTGCCGCTAGAAAAGCAGTATCGTGCGAGTCCCCATTGGAAGCATAGGCGCTTGCCTCAGCTATGTTGTGGCTTCCAGCGAACAAGATTAAGGCGAAAAAAAGCATGCAAATTGAAAATATGAGCATCGGTCGTAAAGCCTGTCGGCTTGCTAGCCTAAATTGCTTGAGACCTGGAGCCATGAGCAGGCACAAAGTGTTATTTTGGAATGTGTGTGCCAAGTGTTTCCCTCGAATTGACAGCTACAGCTCAAGTTTAAAAGATTAGGGAAAGTAACCTGTTAATACATGTGACGGTGTCGTTGATGAGCGAGTACCCTCCTGGAAGCGCTGAAGACCGACAAATACTTGCATCGATGCCTAGTGACAAGTTGCTTGATTACTTGTTCCTTCAAGTCAGGAACCTGTGGAGAGTTGACGGACTATACTTTCTGGGTATCGAGAAGGAGTTTGGTACAGAAGCTGCAACAAAGATTGACGCTGGCGTCTGGCAAGCCATGGCTGCCATTGAGGCCAAGAGTTTGCAGAGAATGTTCCGAGTCTGCGAAAACCCTGGCTTGCCCAAGATAATGGAACTCTTGCAGAGGTCAAGCTGGGCTCTGGATCAACCCTTCAAGATTATCGAAATGGGAAAGGACCGTGCTGTGCTGGGTGTGAACAGATGCAGAACCCAAGAGACTCGGTTGAATAAGAGACTATCCGAATTCCCATGCAAGCAAGTTAGGTTCGGCTATTTGAAGACCTTTGCAAAGACACTGAACCCAAAAGCCGAAGTGAAATGCCTAGTCTGTCCACCGGACAAACATCCAAAAGATTCATGGTGCAAATGGGAATTCATATTACAGATTTGACAGTTTGCACGCACTGTTTACGGGGATGACGCTTTCAATGGTGGCCGTAGCCTACGCCGAGGCAGGGCATTGCTCAGACGTTGATGTCCCTGATGCCGGTCTTCATAATTCCAGTAATATGGGTTATCTATAAAGAGAAAACGAATCGGCGTGGAATAGCAGGAGCCATACTTGCGGTCGTTGAGGTTGCCATCTTGTTTCTGACCTAGCGAGTACCGTGTCTGTGGCGAATTATTTTTCCTGCGCGATATGAGAAGACATGCCTTGTTCAAAGAAGCTGATGCTTAGAGTCTCAGTGATCGCGGATTCTTATTCTGGGTTCATAAGTGTTATTTCACGCTATGATGCACGAGCGATTGATGAGCCCTACGAGAAAATATCTGGCGTTTTTCATTCTTGTTGGTATCTTGTTAGAAGTCCTGGTTTACCCCGCAGAGGCCACTTCGATGAGCTTCACTGTTCAGGCTGGTCAGGAAGTGACAAGGCCTCTTGACCTTGCGGTTGAAGATCACGTTACGGTAAAATTCGTTGTTACAGGGCGGACTTCGAACGTGTTGGATTTCTATTTCACTGATCCTGATGGAAACGTCATTCAAGCCTTCAACGGAACGGGAAGTGTGAATTTCTTCTTCATCTGTTCAAAAGAAGGCACGTATGAATTGCACTTCTCTAACGTAGGCTCATCAGATGACAAGCTTGTCAGCTTGGACTATGAGGCTCTGCACTACATTTTCGGGATGCCTCAGATGCTCTTCTTGACGTTGGTTATCCTCGGCATCTGTTTGATCATGATTGCAGTTTTCTTCTTGATGGGAAAACCTCGCTAGCAACCACTTGTGTCGCTCACGCCGACCAGAAGGCATGAAACATGCGTTCAAACAAGCGCGCGAAATGCTATATACAGCCGCTCAAGTTGTAGTGCGAGAGTCGCATACGTGTCTGATGAGGCAAGTTCGGAAGGCTGGGTGAAGCTTCAAGATGCTCCTCCTATACCGAATCTGAGATTTCGACATTTTAGAGGCGAATCCGATTACCCTCATATGGTAGCTGTTACTGAAGGAATGAAAGAAGCAGATCAGTTAGAGCTGACGATTTCTGTTGAGGATATGGCACGCGAGTTCAGACATCTAGAACACTGTGATCCGTACCGAGACTTTCTTTTCGCCGAAGTAGACGGCAAGGTAGTCGGTTATACTCGAATATAGTGGAGCAAAGACCCGTCTGGCCTCTATCTTTACAATCATTTTGTCTACCTTCTTCCTGAGTGGAGAGGAAAGGGAATACGCAATGCGATGCTCAGATACAATGAACAGAGACTGAGAGAGATGGCTCAGACGCATCCCAAAGATGCTTCTCACATGTTCCAGTCAATCGTGGCAGATCCCGAAAAGGATTGGCTTTCAGTCTTAGCCAGCGAGGGATACAGCGTTTTCCGTTATGGTTTCAGGATGGTTCGCCCAAACTTGGAAAATGTTCCTGATTTTCCTTTTCCTGAAGGTATAGAGGTTCGCCCTGTGAAGCCTGAACACTATCGAGCCATTATTGATGCTTGGAACGAGGCATGCAAAGACATGAGAGGCCAAATTCCCATATCGGATGAGGACTTCAAATGGTTCCAAGAGTCTCCGATCTTCAACCCTTCACTTTGGCAAATAGCATGGCACAAGAATGAGGTCATAGGCACAGTTCTGAACTTTGTTGATGAACGGGAAAACATGGAATACAAGCGCAAACGCGGTCACGTAGAGGCGATATCCGTAAAACGTCGTTGGAGAGGCAAGGGTATAGCAAAAGCATTGATTGCCCGAAGCTTCAACCTTCTCAAAGAATATGGAATGACGGAGGCAGCCTTGGGAGTAGATGCTGAAAATCCAAGCGGAGCCCTTCACCTGTACCAAAAAATGGGCTTCCAAACCGAGAAAAAAAGCATATTCTACAGGAAACCTATGGACTGAAACTCAGCGACTGAAACTCAGCGCGCGCTTTTTGATCTGTCGCATTCACTTTTTGATCAACTTGTTGACCTCCTGAAAGCTTGCAACTGCCCTTCGCAACCGATTTTTGGTCTTTGACTTTCTGAAAAATATTATTCGTTCCCAGCGAGCGTTACAGATATTAGCGACGTTGCGCACAAGCCAATCTACTCTGAGGGATCTTGATGGAGAAGATCGTAGCCCATTGTGGAATTACGTGTTCTGATTGCCCGACCTTCATAGCGACGAAGACGAATAACGCGGCGGAAAGGATTAGAGTGGCGGAGCTATGGACAAAAGAGTACGGTCACCTGTTCAAGCCAGAAGACATCAACTGCGACGGCTGCCAAACCAAAGGAACACGCGTCTTCAACTATACTAAGATATGCGAGATCAGAAAATGCGGACAAGAGAGAAACATCGAGAATTGTGCCTACTGTGACGAGTACAAGTGCGAAAAGATTTCCAAACTCCACGAACAGGCGCCAAAGCCAAAAGAAACGCTTGACCAACTAAGAAAAAGCCTAGGTAAGGACACCAAACGCTAACATATGTGCGCCGTCCAAAAACGCCGAAACCGTCCATGGCGCGCGCGCCAAACATTTACGCTCTCAACCAACCAACATTTGGTAACGGCACTGAATATCTACAATGAAATGAAGAAAAGAGAGCAACGACAATAGAGCATTCCTCTATCCATCCTTTTAAGCCGGTCTGAGATGTTGACCACTTTTTCTTTTGGAAACATTCCATGCAAATAGCAACTATTTTGACCTTTTGAATAGGTTGCTGAAACGATGTTAGACCTTTTGCTAACACAGTCACGTTGCCTAAGGGTTTTCCGCATTTTTGGCATCTTAGTGGTCTAGCGTCACTCATCTTTTCCCATAGAACGATTCTCTATCACTCTTTTAAGTTGGTTTGACCCCGTCTATTCTTAGAAGAAAACGGTCATGTGAAGACGGATTTCGGGAGACATCTCCACTTATCCTGGGTTCAAAGCCCAGCGACTCGTCATATTCTCCACGCCCATTTCTAAACTTCCCACTTGATCTTTCACCGTGAATTGTCGGTTAGATGTTTGTCTTCTGACATGGAAATCTTGGTGGACTGTTTTTATACGAGCTTGAAGTATCCATCGGGGAGAAGAAGGCAACACCCAATGACACTCATCATAGATGATGCGGGTAGCGGAGACCTGCTTTTCGGCGTGGTCATAGCTGCATTTCGTGATGAAACTCAAGAATTTAGATATGATCTTATAGGCGTGGAATTTTTCCAGTCCAGCCGTTTCTGCGAAAAAGAGTATCTATTCCAATCTTCAAGGATTGTGTCCCAACTGGTCGTTGGATTGAAAATCAAGTCAGGAGAAGAAATCCACGTTTGCAAGAGCTACATCTTTGATCAGGCCGTAGACGATTTGCGAAGGACCTACGGTGATGACAGAGTTCACAGAGTTGAAGTGACTGGTGAACCACAGAGACTTGTAGAAATAGCTTACCTCGACGAGATAAGAAACTTGGGTTATGAACCCATAGCTGAACGAGAAAACAAAAGGGCACAAAGCTTCTTCCACATGATGCGCTGGTTGAAAGAAAATCCAGACAGGCTGAGATACGCCAAGACTGGTTGGCCACGCCTGTCAAGATACCGTCTATTCAAACCGTATCATCAAAGCATCATGTATAATGCAGTCTGCACTGATTGCGGGAATGAATGCGAAGTTCCATTCAAGCCTGACCAAAATAGGCCAGTGTACTGCCAGGCATGTTGGACAACACGGAGACCCTCTCGATAGACGCGCCAGCTTAAGATTAAGGGATTACACAAGGAATCCTTGGCATAAGCGCCTCTGTTGATGGTTTTCTAGCTGGGAAAAAAGTTTCCGCTCAAACAGTTCCAATTTCCTGGATTCAGAAAAGGACAAATGAGCGTTAAAGAACTGGTAGTCACAAACTCGGCCTTCAAAAACTATCAGCATGTTCCTATGAAATACACGCGAACTCATGGGGCTTTACGCGAAGAAATAGGCAAATAAAGCGCGCTTACTGCATAGGCTTTATGGTGGTACTGTGAAAGCTGCTGTCTTTGAGAAAAATGGTCTTGACAATTTGGAGATCAAGGATGTTCCACGGCCTTCTGTGGATTCGCATGATGTGCTCATCCGAGTGAAGATGGCGGGCGTTAATCCAATAGACTTTTTTGTCGTGAGCGGAATGCGGCAGATCAATCCTATGCCTCATATTCCTGGGGCTGAATTTGCCGGGATAGTTGAGGAGATTGGGAATCATGTGACTCGTATAGAAAAGGGAGACAGGGTAGTCGTCTACAACAGAGTTTTCGATGATGTCTGCGACATGTGCTTGTCGGGACGCGAAATGCTCTGCAGGAATGGCGGCATAATGGGCGTAGTGACGAACGGAGGCTACGCAGAGTACATTGCGGTGCCTGAGAAGAACGTCTTCAGAATTCCGGATGACATGAGTTGGGAGCTTGCCGCAAGTCTATCAGTCGCGGCGTTGACATCTTATCACGCGTTGAACGAGGCGCAACTCAGAATTAACGAGTGCTTGGTTGTTTTCGGTGCATCAGGCAACACTGGAATGTTCGCTGTTCAATTCGGCAGTAGATTAGGGGCAAACGTGATTGCCGTCACCAGAAAGGGCTGGCTTAGAGATTATGGCGCCCATTACGTGGTGGGCTATGAAAACGCGGATGAGGAAATAAGGAAGATCACGGCTGGAAAGATGGCTGACGTCGTGCTCAATTCCTTAGGCTCGGAAACGTGGCCAAAAGCACTTGAGGCCCTTGGACTTGGTGCAAGACTGGTCTTCTTCGGAACGTTGACGGGCGCAAAGATCGATTTGGACCTCGGCAAGATATACTTCAAACAGGCAAAAATCATCGGAACGACCGGCGGCTCCAGAAAGGAAATGCAAGATTTAATCGACACTGCGGGGAAGCTGAAGCTGAGATTGTGGAAGAAATTCAGGCTCGAAGAAGCAGCAAACGCCTTGAAGTCATTGTCTTCCAAGGAAAGAGACGGAAGAATACTCTTGGAACTCTAACAGACCCGTGTTGCAGAGAACGAAGAAAAACATATACGTTACTGAGTCGAAACATAGCGGCTAAGGAGTAAAAGACTTGAAACTGAACATAATAGGCGTAGTTGGTGTCATAATATTATTCATCAGCCTAGCCCTGCCTTGGTGGATGATGACACTGTCACCCAGCGAAACAAACGCCATTTATTCTGGGAATGTGGCGATTTACCCGTATCAAGCAACCGCTAGTGTGACCCCGCCTGGCAGTTCCTTAGTACTCAGGACAGACTTCTGGTATGGATGGGCAGCCCTTGCCCTTGTCATTTTAGGTGGCCTGCTGGGAATTGCAGGCAGCCTGTTACGGGGTGCAAGGGTTTTACTCGTTGGAGGCGGACTCATGGCACTACTTTCAATCATAATCTTCGCAGTAGGCCTGCAAAGCGACCTCTCCAACTCAACTTTCGCACAGGAAGCGGGCCTGCCTTGGCCGGCGTTAGGTCTGTTCGTAAGCGGAACTTTCGGTGGGTATGCTTACACCACCTACCTATCTTTTGGCTTTTGGCTTGCCTTAGCCGCAACAATCATAATGCTCTTCGCTTCTTTGAAAAAGCCCAAGATGATCGCCCCCACGGCTCCTCCGCCAACGTCAGCATAAGGAAAATTCATTCCAAAAAGAGAAGCGGGTTGCGAGAGACATCTCGATTTGGGCTGAATTCAGATCCCGACGCCCCACAAACCGCAAATCTGCCTCGTTGGACGACGAAAAGCTCATCTTCGGAGATTTTCCAGAATCAGTCACGCTGCACAAGAGTTATAGCTAACCCGAAGGGTTTGAAAGAAGCTTGAGGGTGGAGAGATGTCTAATCTCGGTTTCAGAACCATGGCTTTCACCTTCAAGATCCGAGATCTCTTCAGACCGCGCAGGGACATTGTGAAAGAAGTCGGAATAAAAGAAGGATTCCACGTTTTAGACTACGGCTGTGGGTCAGGAAGCTATGTAGCAGCCGTTGCCGAGTTGATCGGAAAGTCGGGAAAAATCTATGCATTGGACGTTCATCCGCTTGCTATCGAGATGGTCAAGAAGATTGTGGCAAAGAAAAGGCTGAAGAACGTCGAAACGATCATTTCAGATCGTAAGACTGGGTTGCCAAGCGACTCTATGGACGTAGTTCTGCTGTACGACGTTTTTCACGACTTGACGGACCCTAATGGCGTGTCAGCAGAACTGCATCGAGTGTTGAAGCCTGATGGAATCCTATCCTTCAGCGACCACCATATGAAAGAGAACGAGATAGTATCAAACTTGACTGGCAAAGCGTTGTTTAAGTTGCTTAGAAAAGGAGAAAAGACCTACAGTTTCATCAAAGCTGAATGAGGAAAGCAGACGCACGTGAACACACAGTTTTCTATATTCCATTCTTTTCAACGTTTGAATATGACCGGGTGGGAAATTTGAAGCGAAAACGGGGCTACAAACGCGGATATTCAGTAGCCCTTCTCGTCGGCTTAGAGGATAACCGTGCCGTTTTGTGGCAGATATTCAGTCATGTTGCAAAAATGTACGTCACAATGAACCTTGGCGGAAAAAGGACCGACTCTAGGGCTCTGTATAATTTCCACGAATCTATTGTCAACGCTTTGAGACCAGCCCTCAATGAGGGCGCAAGAAGCATAGTAGTCGCATCTCCCATGAAGACCACTTACGCGGCAGATTTTCTCAATCATGTGCGAAGACATCACGCCCATCTAATTCAATCGAAAAATCTGGATAGGGCGACCTTCGCCACGTTAGTCGGCTCCGCTGACCAGCCGCATAGAGTTGCTGAACTGGTGAAAACCAAAGAATTCCTAGAGTTGATAGCAGAAACTACGTCACATGAAGCTGACGACATAGTCTATGCGTTGGACAAAAATCTCTACAACATCAACGGCAACTCGGCTGCCCTGTTCTCGTTCAAAGAAATCGAAGACAAGGTTTACGACCGGGAGGAGCGTGACAATTTCAGAACAGATTATCTGGTCCTCACAGAAAAGTATCTTGCTGATGCTAAAGACAAGAGCAGGCTTCACAAGCTCTTACAAATAGCTAGAAACATGAAAATAGAAACGAAAATAGTCAAAGCAGAAACCCCTGCAGGCAAGCGAATCAGCCAATTCGGAGGCATAGTCCTCTTTACCCAGGCCACAAGACAACACGCCCCTAAAAGATGATTTTTGATAGTCTTTCGTGACTGTAAGCAAGCAGCAACAATTTAATAACATCGTTGAACTGAAAAGATTCCACGAATACGTGATCGAATTGACAAGATGGAAGAAACTGATTCTTTCTCTCATCACACTGATTTTATTCTATCCAATAGTGGTCCTTGACAGGTATATTTCCTCCCTGTCGCGCGAGACAGACATGCGCAGAATCATAAAGGAAAACAAGGAAATCTTCTAGGCTTCACAAGAAGCCTATAGGAAACTCGGGCTAGACGCTAGTATCTTGCGACGTTTTTTCCCACTTTGTAATAGAAGCCTTCTTCGCCGATCCATTTGAAAAGCAGTCCGTCTTTCCATTCATATCCTTCACGAACGTGAGTCGCAAGGACCTCTCCTATGAACCAAACGTGGTCCCCGGCTTCTATGACTTGAACAACCTTACACTCGATGCTCATAGGACTCTCATCAATAAGAGGTGCTGAGACTCTGCTCGCTGGAACCGCCGTCAACCTGGCCAGCTCAAACTTGTCCACGTCTCGGCCGGATTTTTCTCCGCAAATCCTCACTGCTTCAATCAGTTTCTCATCAACCACATTAACAACAAATGCCCGACTTTTCCGAATAAGCTCATAGGAGAACCTTGAAGGCGCTATGCCTACCCCGACTAGAGTCGGCTTTCCAGAAAAGTAGGCAAACATGCCAACGCTAAGTATGCTCCTTTTCCCAGAATCCTCGCACGACACGAGGTACACGGGTCGAATCGGCAACTTCCCAAGGCCGTCTCGAACAGAAACTTCGCTCTTCATGAATCATCAAATCCTCCGTTTCATTGCTATATGCATTTTCCTAAAGAGTTTTGGCTGTTGATTCGCGTATTCCTACGAGAGCGCACGCCGTTTCTCAGGTGATTCCGCCTTGTCGGCTGGGCATTTTAGTGATTTGCCTAACGGGCGAGAGCAGAACCCATAGGAAAGCAAGCGACCCGCCGACAGCGGCGATCCCGATTCCCGCGCGCAAACCGAGTACCGTGCCCAAGACTCCGCCGACTATTGAGCCGATCGGGATAGTTCCCCAGACAAGGAAACGCATCGTGGCGTTCAGCCTCCCTTGAACCTCAACAGGTACGATTGCCTGTCGGAAGCTTACCTGATTCACGTTATAGATGACGGAGCCCAGGGAGCCTAAAAACGTCGCCAGAATCAGGAGGGGTATCCCGAATGAAGGGTCAGCGAAAAACACGGCAATCCAGCTTAATCCCCCCACAAAGATTGATAAGACTATTGTCCGGCCCAACCCTAGCCGCTTAGCAAGCCTACTGGCAACTACAGCACCAACCAGAGCACCGAGGCTACCCAGAGTGTAAATGATACCTAACTCCGTGGAATTCATGCCCAACTCGTTTACAACAAAAAGTATCAAGAGAGCGCCGATCGCGCTCGAGAAAAAGTTTGACGTGCCTGTTGAACCTGCTATCGCCCATAAATATCTGTTTTTGAAGACAACTTCCAGCCCTTCCCTGATATCTTTAACGACTGAGGCGTCTTTTCTGCGTTTGACCTGAGATTCTTTCTTCCTTATCCACGACAAGAAGCCCGCAGAACCGCAGTAACCCACTACGTCAGCTATGATCGTAACCGGAGCAGTGAGTATTTGGATTAAGATCCCGGCGATACTTGGCCCTGCTACTTGAGCACTCGCCCTACTTGTCTCCATTCTACTGTTTCCTTCGACGAGTTGATCCTCGTCCACCAAGCTGGGCAGATAGGCGTATGAAGAAACATCATCAAAAACAGTGAAGGTACCAACTGAAAAGCTCACCAGGTAGAGGAGAATCAAGTTGGGGCCTCCCCACCACGCGGCCAGAGGGATAGTTACGAGAGACAAAGCTCGACCCACGTCGCTCATGACCATTATGGGTCTTCGACGACTCCTATCTGCCCACACGCCTACGAACAATCCAAAGACTAGAAATGGCACGGTCGGAAGCGCCCCAAGCAGTCCCATTTCAAACGAGTCAGCCTTAAGAGTCTTCACGGCAATCCACGGAATTGCCAGCGAAGAGAATTGCACACCGAAAACCGAGAAGGTCTCAGCCGACCAAAGCTTGAGAAAGTCCAAATGCCTAAAGAGTGACCGAGGACCAACCATCGAGTCTATTTTGGCGCGAATTCTCTGAACCCGATCCCTGAATCTCTTGAGTTTAGGCATAAGTCATTGACCCTTGTTTCGTCACTCCAAAGCAAACAGAAACGCGGTCATTCTAGATAGATTTTGTGCAATAGTGGCGAGTCCGACGGCCATTGTTCCAGAGTATTCGCCTCTTGTCGTTAGCCATGCTCCACCATTTTGCAAAGAATCGCCTGTTTTCAACCCTTCCTTGACCCGTGCGAATGATTCTTAAACAACAGGCAATAAGAGCTAGCCTTAAGGGTCGTTTCCATTGGATGCTTGGGAGCTAGTAATCATAGGTGCAGGGTCAGCCGGCTTGGCGGCTGGAATCTACGGTATCAGAAGCGGGCTGAAGACGCTTATTGTAGAAGAGAAGATTGCAGGAGGAACCACGGCGGAAGCGCCATTAGTCGAGAATTATCCCGGTTTTCAGAGCATCAATGGGCCTGAACTCGCTCAAAAGATGGTTGAACAAGCCAAGAACGCCGGCGTGATCCTTCACGAATTCGAAGCAGTCACAAGTTTCAATCTTAAGTCTGAGCCCAAAGTTGTCAAGACTAACCGAACAGAATACACGACGAGAGCCGTAATCATCGCCACAGGAAGACACTACCGAGAGATCGGCGTCCCCGGCGAAAAGGAACTTCGAGGAAGAGGAGTAAGCTACTGCGGAATCTGTGACGGCCCATTGTTCAAGGACAAACATCTACTGGTCGTTGGCGGCGGAAGCTCAGCGCTAATAACGACCCTCTACCTTGCAGGAATTGCCTCTGACGTGAAGATAGTTCATCGCCGAGACACCTTCAGGGCCGAAGAAGCCCTTTCGAAAGCACTAAGGGAGAAAGGAAACATCGAAATCCTCTGGAACACCGAAGTCAAACAAATAGTAGGCGAAAAACTCGTCACCAAGGTTCTATTGTTCAATAACAAGACCGGAGAAACAAGAGAATTGCCTGTTGACGGCGTTTTTGTGCAAGTTGGCGAAGACCCGAACAGCCAACTAGCCCACGAAGCAGGCGTTGCGGTTGACGAAGACGGCTACATACTCGTTGACATACTGCAAAGAACAAATATCCCAGGAGTGTACGCAGCAGGAGACGTCACAAATAACCCTGTTAAACAGATTGGAACGTCGATCGGACAAGGAATAACGGCAGCCATGGAAGCTTACGGATACGTTCGCCGACCCTACTACAAACAATGAGCCAAAGTGCAAAACTTCTGCAAAACTAATATTATTCAGAACTGCCTTGAAAAATTCCATGATAGGCACAAGCACCTTGTCTAGCCAGACTGGAGGATCATCAGGAGAAAATTGCAGATGAGTCAAACGTGCACGGCTGCATTAAGCATTAACCAAGACCTTTGTAGCAGATGCTCGATCTGCCACTCGGTCTGTCCCTACGAAGCGATAAAGCGGGACACTGAAACAGGCAAGGTTGAAATAGACCTCCAGAAATGCCAAGTCTGCGGGATATGCTACAGTGCTTGTCCCGTGTTCGCCATAGAAATGACCTACTACAATTATGACAGCCTAGTAGACTATGTTAACAAAATGCGTGAAAAATGCAAGAGCGATACGCTTGTTCTCATGTGCCGAGGAAATTCACCCTCAACATGCGAGATCGAAGACATCCTCAAGGATCAAGGCTTACACGTAACTAGCTATGTTCCTCTCCGTCTGCCATGCGCTGGACGAGTGCCCACAGAATTCATCTTTAATGTCCTAAAATCTGGGATCAAAAAAGTAATCTCTATCCAATGCGAAGACGCGTTCTGCAGGTTCAAAGAAGGCACGAGGATAAACACCAGACGAATGCTGCTGAGCCAAGCAGTCCTTGAAAGATTAGGGCTCGGCAAGGACGCCGTGAAAGTGATAAAATACTCCAGAAAAGTTGTCTACGACACTGAAAAATGCGTAGGCTGCGACAAATGCGTTTTCATCTGCCCATACAAGGCTATAGAGGCTGAAGAGTTCGCCACGCCGAAGATACTCTACGATTATTGTATGGGCTGCGGAGCATGCGCTCTGGTTTGCCCACATTCGGCCATACAGATCGAGGGCTTCGAATTTGAAGACGTTCTGAAACGGTACTCTGCATCAGCTCAGAGACTTAAGGCGGCAGGCAACTTCCCCGTAATCTTGGTCTTCAGCTGCCAATGGTCAGAATTTTCAGCCCTAGATAATCCGGAAAGCCCAATACTCAAAAAGGGCTTGATGCTCGAAGTTCCATGCTTCAAGGCTCTCGATCCTGTTCACGTCGTGAATGCACTGCACAATGGTTTTGACGGCGTCATCGCCGTGGTATGCAACAGCGAGGACTGCAAGCTGCAGGAGGGCAAAGATACCGCTGAAAGAAACGTAGCTGTGTTGAAGGACGCTCTTAAGAAGATGAACCTTCTTGACCGTTTCGAGCTCTACACGGCCTCGCCTAGATGCATCGGAGACTTCAACCAAAAGCTCGAAGAATTTTCCAAGAAGATAGCTTCGATGCCGCCGTTGCAGATTGAGGTGAAGGCGAACGTATAAGATCCTGGCCAAGAAGGAGCTTGCTCCGAAGATCAAACTCTTCGAGGTCTGCGCCCCAGAGATGGCTGAAAAAGCTCAGCCGGGCCAGTTCGTAATTCTGATCACACACGAGAACGGCGAGCGCATACCGATAACGTTAGCAGGGTATGACGCCAAGAAGGGCACGATAACATTCGCGTTCAACGAAGTCGGAAAGACGACCAAGCAGCTTGCACTGCTGGAAGAAGGAGACTGCATATTAAATATCACCGGTCCGCTCGGCATGCCGTCGGAGATAAAGAATTTCGGCAGAGTCCTCTGCGTCGCTGGTGGCGTGATGATTGCACCAATGCTTCTGCAAGTTCGAGCCCTGAAGAAGGCCGGCAACAACGTGACCACCGTCGTTGGAGCAAGAATGAAGGAACTACTCTTCTTCGAAGAAGAAATGAAGGCTTGCAGTGACAGATTCTTTGTGGCAACTGATGATGGGTCAAAAGGCCGCAAAGGATTAGACTTCTTGAAGGAGATCCTTGAAAAGGAGAAGTTTGACCGTTGCGTGGTTCAAGGACCAGTCGTGATGATGAAAGAAGTTTCAGAACTCACGAAACCCTATGGCATTCCAACGATCGTCGCTCTGACGCCTATCATGGTTGACGGCATGGGTATGTGCGGCGTGTGCAGAGTGACTGTCGGTGGAAAAATGATGTTTGGATGCGTCGACGGACCTGAATTTGACGGGCACAAGGTGGACTTTGACGAGCTTGTTAGTAGGCAACGCATGTTCTTGCCCGAGGAAAGATTAAGCTCGATGCTTTGGGAAATGCAAGGGGGCTGCAGCTGTGGCCGAAAGTAAGCCCAAACCAAAGCCTAAGAAAGAAGCAGTGCGCATGCCCAAGCAGGAGCCAAAGATTCGAAGGCAGAACTTCAACGAGGTCGCCTTGGGCTACACCGAGGAACAGGCACTTGAAGAAGCAAACCGCTGCTTGCAATGTCCCAAGCCTCAGTGTGTACCAGGCTGCCCCGTTGGAATCAGCATCCCAGAATTCGTCAAATTAATGAAAGAGAAAAAATACGAAGAGGCAATCAGCAAGATCAAAGAGAAGAACGCGCTTCCAGCAGTCTGCGGCCGGGTATGCCCCCAAGAAGAACAATGCCAAAAAGCTTGTATCATGGGCAAAGTCGGCGAACCAGTAAGCATCGGTAGACTCGAAAGGTGGCTTGCTGACTGGGAAAGACACAAAGGAGAAGTCAAAGCGGAGAAAACTGCCGCAACAACTGGCAAGAAAGTCGCAGTGATCGGTGCAGGACCTGCGGGGCTCACGGTCGCAGCAGACCTTGCCAAGCGAGGGCACCAAACTGTGATCTTTGAAGCACTCCATCTGCCAGGCGGCGTTCTAGTCTATGGCATTCCAGAATTTCGTCTGCCTAAGAGCATAGTTCGAGCGGAAGTTGATTACATCGAGAAGCTCGGTGCAGACCTTCGGCTTGGATATCTCATCGGACGAATTTACACGATCCCAGAGCTCCTCAAAACGGGGTTCGACGCGGTCTTCGTCGGGACAGGAGCAGGATTGCCCGCGTTTATGTGTGTGCCCGGAGAGAACCTCGGCGGCATATACTCAGCGAACGAATTTCTGATAAGAGTCAACCTGATGAAGTCCTATGCTTTTCCAATTACCGACACGCCCATACGAATCGGCAAACACGTCGTAGTCATCGGCGGAGGCAACGTGGCCATGGACTCAGCACGTTCAGCACTGCGCCTAGGAGCCGAAGAAGTCTGCATTGTCTACCGACGCTCACGCGAGGAACTGCCAGCCCGACAGGAAGAAATCGAGAATGCGGAGGAAGAAGGCATAGTATGCAAGTTTCTGGCCGCACCGACCAAATTCATCGGAGACGAGAAAGGCTGGGTCAAAGCCATGGAATGCATCTGCATGGAACTGGGACCACCGGACGATTCGGGCAGAAGAAGGCCCGTGCCATGTAAAGGCTCAGAATTCGTGATGGACACGGACACGGTCGTAGTTGCAATCGGGAGAACTCCAAACCCGATCATACAGAGCACGACCGAAGGCTTACAGGTCACAAAATGGGGAACGATAGTAACGGACGAAAGCGGCAAAACAAGCATCGACGGAGTCTACGCAGGCGGAGACATAGTCACAGGCGAAGCCACAGTCATAAGCGCCATGGGAGCAGGCAAGAAGGCGGCAGAGGCAATACATGAGTATTTGATGAAAAAATGAGGGTGCTCGCCTTACAATATTCTTAAATGATTCTCACACGTAGGCTTTTTCATGCATGAATGGGCCCTAGCCGAAGCAGTGATAACAGCTGCTTCAGAGATTGCCGAGAAGGAAGGGTTGAAAGAAGTCACAGAAGTAAGAATAAAAATCGGAGAAATTCAACAAATAGAACGGGACATATTCAATTTTGCCCTATCACAACTCAAGCCGGCCAAATTTGAAAAAACAAGATTCACCGTAGAAACCGAAAAAGCCGAGCTGAAATGCAGAGTCTGCGGTCAAGAATGGCTGTTCAACGAGAATAAACTCGACACAGATTCCGCTGAAGCCATACACTTTGTCCCAGAAGTGGCACACTCGTACATAAAGTGTCCAAAGTGTGGAAGCCCAGACTTCGAGATAATCCGAGGACGTGGAGTCTGGCTTGAAACCGTAAAGGGGATGAAGTGAACCTTGGTAGACCCGCGGACCGCCATAGTGAACGAAAGGATAAAACGAATAACCAAGATCATCGCCATCTCAAGCGGAAAGGGAGGCGTCGGAAAAAGCCTCGTAGCCTCAACACTCGCCCTCACGTTAGCCAAGACAGGCTACAAAGTGGGACTCTTAGACCTAGACTTCACGAGCCCATCTACGCACCTAATCTTGGGCATCAAAGGCGTTAAACCCAAGGAAGACAAGGGACTGGTGCCCCCAAACGTGCACAACATGAAATACATGTCTATAATATACTATACTGGTGAGCATGCATTACCGCTGAGGGGCGCTGATGTCTCAAATGCTCTCATCGAGCTGCTCTCGATTACGAAGTGGGGCAAGCTGGATTTCCTGATTATAGACATGCCCCCGGGCATCGGAGACGCAACACTCGACCTGTTGCGATTGACCAGGAACACAAGATTCCTAATTGTGACAACACCTTCACAGCTAGCCCTCGAAACTGTTCGAAAATTGGCCATCTTGCTTAAGGAATCCAAGACTAAAGTTATAGGCATCGTGGAAAACATGAAGATACCTACGTACGAAGCTGCGAAGCATCAGACTTCATGGATTGGCTTCGACCTTCTAGGAGAGATTCCATACGATCAAAAAGTCGAAAATGCATTAGGCGACACAAACAAGCTTCTGAAAACGACTTTCGCCAAAAGAGTGAAAAAACTCATCCCAAGAATCGAAGCACAAACCTAAACCTGCCTACAGCAAAGGCTGATGCTGATCATTGACAGGCAAACCATGATACGTTCATTCCTACGAAGAGTGACTTTTTCTAGTCTTGAACACAATTGTGTAGGGCACTCTTCTTAACAAATCGTAGTTCCTAAGGAACCCAGTCTATACATACGGAACCTTGGCCAACTCTGACTCAGTCATCTTTTCCAAGGTGCATGGAGCAAGGTTCTTTTTGGTGATGAGAGAGTCTGATGCTGTTCGAAAATGTTTATATTGATTCGGACGGTTTCCCCTATGCCAAGACCACAATGAGTATATCAAAGCCTCTGTTGGACTACGCGAAGTCGCTTAAACCGCAAAAAGGCTATGCTCAATCCTTTTCGGCTTTCAGAAGGCTAGTGCGGTATCACAGGAGGTACTATCGGTTCATTGTGGCAATCGTAATTCTCGCCGTGATAAGATCAATTCTGTTCTCTTTGGAACCGCTGTACACGACTAAGATCATAATCAATGTTATCGGAGAGAACGAAACAAGTCTTCTGGTGGGTTATTTATTGGTCATCTTTCTGGCCGGAATAGGCTACGCCATTTCAAACTTTGTTTTAACTTATGTTCACGGTGTAATGTCCCAGTACATCGTGCGAGACATAAGAACCGACTATTACTGTTCACTCCAGGGGAAATCCTTTAGCTTCTACGATTCCAAGGGTGTCGGTGATCTCACGTCAAGAGCCACCGTTGATCTTCAGCTGGTAGACGCTTTTCTGAGAACATGGCTTGGCACCGTTCTCAATGCTGTCTTCACGACGATTATTATCATTGTGATAATCTATCCAATCAGTCCAATCATGACCCTGATTTCAATGGCCACGATGCCGTTGATCTTCTATTTCACGGCACGCCTCTGGGTTGAAACGATGCCTCTTTTCAGGAACATGCAGCTAATATTGGGAAGACTGAGCTCATACATACAACAAAACATTATTGGAATGAAGACGATCAGGATATTCCGTCGAGAAAAAGACGTCGTTGACGGATTCAAGGATGTCGAGGACGTATTCGTAAATACTGCAATCAAAGCTGGGAAGATACAATCGATTTACATGCCGCTTGGTCCGGCAATACTAACACTGGGAATAGCCTTTGTCTACGTGTACGCGGGGTATACGCTTAGCACGACCCCAGCCTTGGCTATTGTTGAAGTGGGCAACATGATCCTCTTTGCTAGATACATGATGAGGTTGACCTTTCCCATAAGAGATGCGAGCCAGACTTTGGGGACGTGGATCGCTGCTTATGCTGGGCTGGAAAGAGTTTTCGAGATCACCGATACGCCGCGGTCCGTTGAAAACCTGCCTGATGCGAGGGACATTAGGATACAAAAAGGAAAGCTTGAATTTGAAAACGTGACCTTTGGGTACGTGGAAAATAGACCTGTGCTCAATAACCTCACCTTTACCGTGCAGCCAGGCGAAAAAATAGCTATACTCGGCGCAACAGGATCTGGAAAAAGCTCTCTAATCTACTTGGTTCCGAGGTTTTATGACATTCAAAGCGGCAGCATAAAGATAGACGGCGAAGACATACGCGAGTTCAAGCTTGATTCACTCAGACGACAGATAGGCGTGGTGCTGCAGGACGTTTTCCTGTTCACTGGAACGATCAAGGAGAACATTGCCTTCGGCAAACCTGACGCGTCAATGGAGGAAATAGTGCAGGCTGCCAAGTCGGCCAGAATACATGACTTCATTGAATCCTTGCCGTCTGGCTACGACACGCCTGTGGGAGAAAGAGGAGTCACGTTGTCAGGAGGCCAAAAACAGAGGATAACCATAGCGAGGGCACTCATAACCAATCCAAGGATACTGATAATGGACGATTCTCTATCCTTCGTAGACGCTAAGACGGAGCAGGAGATTCAATCCGCGATCGAGGAAGTAACGAAGACAAGGACGACGCTCATGATCGCTCAGAGGTTCTCGACGATAAAGACCGCTGAGAAGATACTAGTTCTTGAAAACGGTTCGGTGGCTGAATTCGGCTCGCACGAAGAACTCATGGCTAACAACGGCGTCTACAAGAAAGTGTATGAAACCCAGTTTGTTCAGAAAGCCTCACCTATTCTGGAGGAGGCAGGTGCTGTCTAGTGTCAGGTTCGTACGGAACTTTTTCTACAAAGCAGGAAGAGAAAAGGAAGAGAACCGTTCCGGACCGCGTGCTGATCAGAAGAATCTACCAGTATGCCGAGGCTCATAGAAGAAACTTCATAATCGGCGTTGGAGCCACGATAGCTGGTGCACTAACAGGGTTGGCTGCACCCTACATGCACGCGATAGCTATAGACAACATAATACAGCCTAAGAACCTCTCAGGCTTCATCTGGTGGATACCCCTCTTCGCTGTTATCATTCTGAGCAACTACTTTTTCCAGTACGTCCAAACGTATCAAATGCGAATAATCGGAGAAAAAGTGGTTGCAAAAATGAGGGATGACATGATGCAAAAACTGCAAGTCATCTCACTCAAATACTTCTCGGAAGGCGAGATGGGGAGAATCATTAGTCGACCGACGAACGATGCAAACACCGTGAGGATCTTCCTGAGACTGGGACTCACGAGTATCGTCGTAGACATCTCCTCAATACTGGGTTCTTTCATCATAATGTTCTTCCTAGATTTTCAACTGACCCTCCTCGCCATATCGATTCTTCCCGTGGCCATCATTCTAGTCTGGTTCCTCGGAAAATACTCAAGAGCAGCGTATAGGAGAACGCTAATCACGACGTCGGGACTGACGGCAAGGATGCAGGAAGATCTAGCAGGCATAAAGGTCACTCAGGCCTATGCGCAGGAAGAAGAAGCAAGAAAGAAGTTCATGAAGAGCCAAAACGAAAACGTCAAGGCAACGAACAGGGCTATCCTCATAGGCTCGTCATACCCGCCCTTCGTGATAGGGCTAAGACTGATAGGATCCATGATAATCCTTTTCTACGGAGTAGCGGCTGCCGTAAACGGTGTGATCCAGATAGGAATCCTCGTGGCCTTCATCGAGTACCAGTTCTCCTATTTCATGCCGCTGGTCGATCTCGTATCAATGTATGACCAGTACCAGTCAGCCATGTCTGCAATCGAGAGAATGTTCGACGTCATAGACACAAAAGTCGAGGTGTTGGACGCATCCCCTGAAAGGAGCATGGTATTGAAATGATAGAAGAGGTCAGATTCGAAAACGTCAGTTTCGGGTACGATCCAGATGTCCCAGTCTTGAAGAACATCAACTTCACCCTGAAGCAGAACATGAAACTCGCAATCGTGGGCCAGACGGGTGCTGGAAAGAGCACGATAATCAACCTTCTGGAGAGATTCTACGACCCAAACGAGGGCAAAATATTCATCAACGGACATGACATAAGAGACATCTCCCTTGCCTCTCTGAGGGAACACATGAGCACAGTTCTGCAGGACTCGTTTCTCTTTTCGGTTTCAATAAGGGAAAACATTAGGTTCGGCAAACCTGAAGCGTCAGACCAAGAAGTCGTCGACGCAGCAAAATCCATAGGCGCCCACGATTTCATAATGAAGCTGCCCAACGATTACGACTACGTGATACAAGAAAGCTCCTCAAACATATCGATAGGCCAAAGACAACTCATAAGCTTCGCCAGAACGCTGATCGCAAACCCAGAAATCCTGGTGTTGGATGAGGCAACGTCATCGGTTGACGCGTACACGGAGCTGGTGATACAGAGAGCCCTGAGAAAACTCATGCGCAATAGAATGACGATAATAATCGCCCATAGACTTTCAACCATCAGACTCTGCGATGAAATCCTCACTATCGACCATGGATCAATAGTGGAAAGAGGTACACACGAACAGCTCATGCGCGAAGAAGGATTGTACAGCTCATTCTACAGACTGCAATTTAGGGAGGAGACAGGAACAAACACTCCACGACAGCCAGATGTTTCACCGAAGAGATTTGGGTCTCGGCATGAAAAAAGTAAATGACAATGTTGGGAAATAGATCTTGCGAACGCACAGTATGGTTTAACTATCGGATTTCGATAAACATGTTCAGACAGTTCTTGCCACTAAGAGGGTGAAGTCCTTGAGGGTTGCCGAGGCTATGAGAACGAACACAGTCAGCGTCGAAGAAGGCGTATCCGTCGCTGAAGCGTCTTTAAGCATGTACAAGAAAGAACAAGGGTGCGCGATTGTTACAAGGCAAGGTAAACCGTTCGGCATCGTGACGGAACGCGACGTAACTTGGAAGGTTGCTGGCAAAGGGCTCGATCCGAAAAACGTGAAGGTCGCCGACATAATGTCGACGCCCCTGATAACGATCGATCCGGATGAGGAGCTAACAGAAGCGGCCAAGATAATGAAAAAGCACAAGATAATGAGACTAGCCGTCGTCAGGGAAGGCTCCCTCCATGGCATTCTGACAGCTGCGGATATTGGCCGCAACCTTGAACGCTACATGGACAGGGAGATACGAGACATCCTGGGGTACCTATGGAGTCCCCGCTACATTCCAGAAGAGAGGTAACGTAGACGCGCGCTGGCGGCTAAGGAACGATGTGAGCACACCCTTGGAAAGCAAACTTGAAGCACTTGTCGTACATCTAATTCTTGATGGAAAAACAGAAGAAGCCCTGGAAAAGCTTGCAAAGCATTACAACGTTGACACCCCAAAAATCAAGGTCGGCTTGCCCAAAGGCAACCGATCAAAGGCACGGGGCTGCTACGCAACGAAGAACCAAACGATATACGTGCTCAACAGCGACGTACTGAAAGATCCCTTCACGATCCTGCACGAGTTCTACCATCACCTACGCACGTCACCCGACAGCATGCATAAAGGAACAGAAAAACTCGCAAACAAATTCGCCATAGAGTTCATCGAAGCAAGTCGAACTCCAAGAATAAAGTACGCTTACACGATTACTTTCAACGATAGCCTGCAGCACCGCGACACCAATTCCCCTAGTTAGCGCGATGATCGTGACTGACTATGCCACGATAGGCTGAAGACTAATAGTGAACTAATTCAGGATCAGTCTGAAGCATCTGTTCCAAATCAGTAAACGGTGCCGAAAAAACCCGCAGGCGTAGACGTGGTTTGAATTGAAAACAATCCACAACTATAATGAGCCCCACGTTTCAAAATGCGTAGCTCATTCAAGAAGGCCTACGGCAGGTTCTTCAAAATACGGTGGAAGCACCCAACGCTTGAATCGAAACTCGTTAACAAAAATCAACCTATTCTCATCCATCCAAACACATGAGGAGCGATGAACGTTGTCAAGCTTCATCAACACCCCTAAGCTTGCAAGCCTCACCAGAACAGAATGCAGAGTTTCATGCTCTAAGACTTGGAGCAGGCTATAAACTGTAAAAAGCCCCTGCAGCTTATGCCAATAAACGTTAATCACGTTAGGCTCTGAACTGTCAATCCAGCCTCCGCCTAAGAAATTCTGACGCCTCGGATTCTCCAAAATCTCCTTTTCAGTTGGAACAATAAGCTCAATCACAGAAGGTTCTCTGAGCCTCTTCATAATCTTCCCGTGCTTCAATCGTCTTCCACCCTCCTGTAATTTGCTGCACACATTAGGAGCTCAAGAGTGAAAAACACGACTTTGTACCGCAAAAATCCCTCCATGCTCAGGATTCTGAGACAGGCGTGAAAAACATGAATTATGTCGAAACTGCAGCTAGCTTTTTCTCAAGTGGCAAGAATCTGACTGTCGCTATCATATTTCCCTGGTCTTCGGAAAGACAGTTCTTATTTTGCCTAGGAATTTGTCCTCAAAGTCGAGAGCTTCCAGTGTGCCGGTTATCTCTTCTTCGTCCTCGTCAGAAACGTGCTTGGCAGGTTTTCCGGTCAATTCATCCAGTACAAGACCGCATGAGTATAGGATGACGCCTTCTTCTGATGTTGAGAGCACTATGTGAACGCCCGAGCGCTGTGCTGCCTTGACGTACTGCTCTAGACTAAACGGGTACAGCAAGGTCCTTAATGTCAATGGCACCAGGGCGCTTTCCCCGGCCAGCACTGCCGTGTTTCCTTCCTCAGTCTTTTCTGTTTTCATAATCTTCAAGCCCATTTCCTTTAAGGCCTTTTGACAGGCTGAAGCTACTTCGTCAACTTTGGCCTCTGGGATTAGAAACTTCCTTTCCGAACAAACGGCTCCGCCAATCATTCGAGAGAACACCAAGCCACTGATCTCTGTCTCTCCTATTACGTTTTTCCATTTAGGTGTGCCCATGAAAGCAAGCGTTGAGGCTACAATTCAAAACCACAGATGGGCTTAAATCGTTTCGTCACGTTTGTCCGATTGTTAAGAGTGTTCCAGCAGTTCTTGCCGCAACTGTCAAAATTGTTGGCAGATCCTTTTTCTGTACGATCTTCTAAGATAGACCTACGAAGTACTAGTACAGCTGACACATCCCAAGTGGCTTCCCCTCGGTTTGTCTCATCCTACACTATGGATTAAAGTAGACACGCTCAGAATTCTATACTTCAGCCTGAGCATTGCAGGTTTTTCATATGGCGATTAGCTGAAGAACTGAACAAGCAGAGCCTAGCGGACAGAACATTACGGGTAAGACTTCCGAAACAGACTATATGGCCTCTCTCCTTGCTTCAATTTCACTCTCACAGGAGCGGATAATAGAGGGTTCATCGCGCGCGTTGGGGGTCTGCACAAGGACGACTTTGAATGGGCTTCAGTGCAGTATGAAGCCGCGGGCTATGTGCTAGTCTGCTTCGAGTTAGACGTTGACGGTTACCATTGGAATGCAGTTTATGTGAAGGCTGAGATGCTTGAAAAAAATTACTAGGGAGGGGTCCCCGACCGTCTCTCTGTCTCTGCCTTTATCAGTCGAGGTGCCAAAGCCATGAGCCTATTCACTCATGACAAGAACAACATTCTGCAAAAGCCAAGTGCGCGCTAAGCCACAGAACGCATAGAGTCAGGCTTTGAGTACGTCTGCGAGGTCGACGGAACAAAGCTCTTTCACAAAAGAAAGCAACATCCTATGCCGAGGGTTCGCCTCATGGTGCCGAGGGCCGGGTTTGAACCGGCGACGACCCGGTCTTCAGCTTCGCCCTCAAACCTTGAGGCTTTGAGTCGAGCGCTCTCCCAGGCTGAGCTACCTCGGCAGTTTTTGGATGACTTCGGATACTGTTTATTATCCTGAGGTTTATTTGCGTTTTCTCAGGAATATTAAGCTGTCTTTCTAGCCAACCATTTCCGAGCCCACGTCGCTTAGTGTCTTGGTTTTTAAGGTTTCTCGACCATTCTAAACGCGGAATGTACCACTGGTTGATTTCACGGTGCGTAATTGCGCGGGAAAAGTCTCGAACTGTTGAATTAGACTCGCACCGATTATTTGAGCCTCCCTTTACGAGTAATGAACTCGGATGGTTACTTCTGCCTCCGTCAACGTCAAGATCCAAGAGGTTGAGGAAAACATGGAAGATACTTATTTGGATCCAAATAGCCATGGTACGTTGGAACCTAGGCGGGGTAGGCGTTAGATCCCAAAGGAAGCTATGTAAGAAAGAATTGCAAAAGAGGCAGGTTCAAGGTTTATGCATGCGAAGATGTTCCTTTGCGACCTGACGTACAAGCAAGCATGACTCACAATTTACTTGATATTCTCAACCAGACGTTGGGAGAGGAGAGGTGCAAGCTGACTTTCTCCTTTGAATTGAAAGGGAGAAGGGAGAAAGAATGATTATGAATTTCCAACTTGCACCTCTGAGTCAGAAGGGATGAATAGATGCTTAAAAAACTTATGACAAAATGTTTCATAGCAGCGGCCCCAGCGTTAGGATCTTCGACTTATCACGCGGACAATCATCATCTGAGAATCAATACGCACGAAGACAGAATGGTACCATAGAAGTCAAGAAAGAGTCAATCGTGTTTGCAACAGATCAAATGTACACTGCTGGAGAAAGCGAGGCTGGATGCGCCCGTAAAGTCTGCAGCCAGTGTTTTTCTGTCAAGTCAAAAACGCTGAAAGCTCCATAGTTGGTTAAGAGCAGTCAGTTTCATATATGCAGATAATGCGAAAACAGGTAACCGATGACCACGAAACTCAGGAAGCAAAAAATCATCAAGTATTTTTCGTACCAGCATCTTTGCTCAAAAACATCGTGACCACCTGAATTTTTCAACGTAGTACACCCAAAATTCTATCTGAAGCACTAATAGAAAGGTCTTATGAAACAGCAATAACTACGGTGGATCAATACAGCAAAGAATATCAAAGCCAAACTTGAAATGTAGAACCGTTCAGGTCAGAGGCGGGCCCGTAGTCTAGTTGGTCAGGACGTCGCCCTCACGCAGTATGCTAGGGCACGCTGGAGGAAGCGGCGAAGATCCCCGGTTCGAATCCGGGCGGGCCCACCAAACAGCCTTGGACTTGACTCTTTCAGTCATTCTATCATGGAAAATACAAGCCTAGAACATCCGCAGATCCTCAGCAGTTGCTTGAGTTTCTTTCTCCCCTTTCGTGTTTCCGCTTGTTTTCTCCGTAACTGTTGCCCGCGCTGCTTTCATTAGAAATGCATGAGTTACTCCATATTTAGCATATAGATAGAGGGTAAGAGTTAAGAACGGTGAAAGGCAGAAAATGGATACGGACCCGCACCAATGATATTGAAAGCAAAAGAAAGAGGGAATTGGTATGAAGGAGGTTGAGTTGAAACTGCTTCAGGAGCTTATGAAAAACAGCAGGAGAAGTGACAGGGATTTGGCCAAGGCTGTTGGAGTCTCTCAGCCTACGATCAGCAGAACGATCAAGAAGCTCGAGGAACAAGGGGTCATCAAAGAATTCACCATTATACCTGATTTCGGAAAGCTCGGTTTCGAGTTGATGGCCGTTATCATGTATAAACTGAGGGCCATTTCTCCCGAAGAACTAGATGAGCTGCACAGAGCAGCCAGAGAATTAGACAAGGAGGAACGTCGTCCATACCTCCTCGTCATGGAGGGCTCTGGGATGGGGAAGAACCTCGTGGTCGTTTCCTTCCACAAGACCTATTCAGATTACGCTAGTTACATGAGGATAATGAAGGAGGCGGCGAGTTCTGGAATGAAAGCCTATATGAACATGGATGACGTTGAAGGTTTTCTGATCGATCTAAACTTCAAGAAGCATTATCAGCCCATAACATTCTCCAAGATGGCTGCTCATCTTCAGAAAATGACGAGAAGCGAGTAAAGTAGACACAGTTGTACCTCAGATTAATATGTGTTATAAAACCTAACTCGTTAAGTCAGGCTCAGCCTTGATGCACTCCAGAGCGATTCACACAAGCTTGGATATGATGAGAGCATGGAAACTGCGCATGGAAGATTCATCATTCTGTCTTGCTCCAGATTTCGGCGCAAAAAGGTTTATTAAATCTCGCGATTTAATATATAATGCGCTTGGGGAACACAGTATGAAGGATAAAACTGTTTTGCAGACAGCAGATAAACGCGACAAGCCTCAAACAGACCAAGAGGCAAGCTTCACGTGCAACGAATGCGGGACCAAGTTTGAGAAACCATTGTTCACAAACATTTCTTCGGCAGGCCTTGTACAAACCTACTATGCTTGCCCGCATTGTCTCAGCAAGTTACCCGACGAAGAAGAAAAAGAAACGCAGTGGAACGAAGCCGCAGCTCCATCTGAAGAACCAGAAAAAACCCAGCCAAAACCACAAAACGAAAAATGCCAACATTTCCTGGGATATCTCAAAAAGCGGCCGAAAGAGACTACAATCCCTGAAGCTTGCTTAACATGTCAAAGAATAATCGAATGCATGGCTAACAAATGAGCGTGACAAAGGGTTTTTAGATCCCAGAAACAAGGAAAAAATGAGAAGCCATAGGCCAGCAATGAAATGTTCTGTGGACTAGCTGATCTTTCTAGCGGAGCCACATTCCGCTCTCGCAGCCAGCCTCGTCAGGAGGAGAATCACCTTGATGTTGATGGTTGACGAAAAAGAATGAAAACAAAATCCCGGGCTTGGATTGAGAACACGAGTTTTGGGGTCTGTCCGTCATAAGTTCTTCATCTGCATTAATCAGACTGGGACGGCGACATCATCCCCCACATTGTAGCGTCGTCACAGTCAAATAAAGTGTTTGCGACAATCTGGTACATGAAGAAGAATGCTTATGCTGACACGACGATCAAGGCAGTAGGCAAGAGACTCGCACATTTGGCAAGAAAATGTTTCTTAGGTGATGCGGAATCTGTTAAGGGTTTCATTGCAGAGAAAGATTGTTCTATGGCTTTCAAAGAGAGTCTCGTTGAAGCGTATGATCTCTACTGCAAGGCAAACGGCATTGTTTGGGGTAAGCCGTTTTATGAGCGTTATGATAGGATGCCGAAGATTCCGAGTGAAGAGAGGCTGAATATGATTATTGCGAATGCTTCTCGCAAGTTTGCTTTGATACTTTCTATGATGCGGGATTTGGGTACGAGGCCGATTGAGCTTACTTGGCTGAAAGTCAGAGACGTTGATCTTGGGACAGGCGCGGTTGGCATTACGAGTGCGAAGCATTGTGTTGGTAGAACGTTGAAGTTGAAGACTCAGACGCTTGTTATGTTGAATGCTTACATTTTGAAGAAGAAATTGGGGCAAGAAAGCAGGGTCTTTGCGGTTGATTCAAGTTCGATTAGTGAAGGCTACAGGCGAATTCGGAACAGACTTGCTGAGAAACTCGGCGACATGAGTCTGAAGTCAATAAGATTGTATGATTTCAGACATTTCAAAGCTTAAATGACTTATCATTACACGAAGGATTTGCTCTACGTCAAGCAATTGCTAGGACACAAAGACTTGAGAACAACATTGCGTTACACGCAGTTGATAGATTTCGCGAATGAAGAGTTTCATGTTGCAACAGCAAAAAGCGTCGGCGAAGCATCGAAGCTCATAGAGCAGGGCTTTGACTACGTCACTGATGTAGATGGAGTTAAGCTGTTCAGAAAGCGCAAGTAGCTCTGTTCAGCTTCTTTTCCTTTAAACTTTACAGAAAAGAGGGGTTAGGTCGCAGGGGAGGGACTATTGCTATTGCCTCGATTTCAACTTTGAATCCGTCATAGAGAACGACCTGGACTGTGCTTCGTGCAGGCTGGTTAGTGGGGAAGAATCTTGCATAGACTTTGTTCATTTCTTCAAAATCCTTGAAGTCCGATATGAACACGGTTGTTTTGACAACGTGTTCCATGGAGCTTCCAGCAGCTTTGAGAATATTCATCATGTTTGTCAGAGCCTGTTCTGTCTGCTCTTTGATTGAACTGCCTTTCAGCTTGCCGTTTGTGAAATCAACTCCGACCTGTCCCGCAATGAACAGGAAATTTCCTGCTTTCACGCAATGTGAATATGGTGCGGGCGGCTTCGGAAGATTATCAACTACTATTACTTCCTTTTTCATATCTATCGACCCTTATTCATAACAATTCAATATAGAGATCCATTTTTCTTTTTAAGTTTGGTGAACGCTTGAAACGAAGTCAAAACAGGGATTTTCCCCTATAGAATAGTATGTGGGGTTTTCGCTGTTTTGAAAAATTCTCATGGAATGCTGATGTTTGAGGTCAGGATTCTTAAAGAAACTTTGGGCTAACTCTCGACACTTTTCTTCAAGTCTTCATATTCTTCCTTAGAGATTTCGCCTTTTGCCAATCTCAGCTTCAGTATCTGTAACGGGTCATCATTTTCCTTCTTTTGCTGGACTGCTGAACCTCTGCAAACTGGACAGTTGTCTAGTCTTGCTCTGGGAATCTCAACACCGCATTTTGGACAGGCAACCGTGAATGGTGTAATGAATTCGGATAGTCCTTGGGAAATGAGTATCGAGCTTACCTGAGCAGGATAAGATGCGTAAACATTTTCCAGCTGTTTTAGCGCTTCAGTTTTACCACCGTTTTCCAGTTGCTTTGCTACATTGAGCAAATTCTGGCGCAAATGATAAGGCATCAGGTTTTCGGTAAAAGCTAAATCAGTATTAAGTAGAGGAGAGTGAATGTGGAACGTCGGATTCTCTTTTAGAGATTCAAATGACACTGTGTCTGTTGTCTCATCGACGTTGACCTTGAAAGGTGTAAAACACGTCTTGCACATGCCATTTCGGTCTTTCTTCATTCTCTCAAAAGTTATTTCAGAAATGGTTCTGGAGACTCCGCAGTTTGGGCATGTAAATCTATGTACTGTCAAAGCACTGGCAATTTGGTAGTGCATTGGTTTAGAAGAACTTGAAAAGAGGGTGTTTCTTAACGTGTTGATTTCAAAATCCAACGCTCGGATTTGACTGTTGATATCCGCAACTCTGGCTTGCATCTGTTGTAGTTGGAGTTGAGCTGTTGTAGAATCACCAAGCAAAGAATGTAAGATATCACTCACACCCACACCCTTAACTTGTGAACGTATTTGCTCCAACTCCCTCACTTTTTGCTGTCTTTCATTCATAGCAAATTCAAGACGTTTTTTCATCGTCTCCACGCTTTCACCCAACGCATCTCCCCCATAGGCAAAGTGCACGAACAACTTATTTAAAATAGCGCGCCAAAATGCTTCTGCAATTAGAATAGAGAAACTTGAGTCTCGGTGGTCAAGTACCGGCAGTTAAGGCAAGTGCATGCATCACTTTGCGAAAAAAGAGCAAAGCTCCGCTAGAAAAATCTTCCAGGCGGAAAAAGCATGCTTTTTTTGGTCTTCCTATTTTTTCTTTCCTTCTCGCAAACTGAAAACGCTCATAGAATGTTGATGTTCGGGGGCCAGAATTTTGGGGATAAAACTTTACCCCAACCAACCAAAAACGACGACTTTTGGCAGGCGCGCTGAGTCGTGGCGCTTCGCGACGACATACAATTGTTATGAAAATCGATTCTAAGGCGTAATTGTCATGTAAAAATTTATTGTCTCGTCCTCGACGGACTCAACATAAGCGCGCGTGCGCTGGAAGATGGATTAATTTATGGATATCATGATGACCATTTGACTAGGCTTCAAACGATACTTCTATTACAGAAGTTGAATAAGTTCGGTCTAGTTGAAGGATTCAAGAGAACTCAAAGTCACTTTGGAAAATCAACCATTAAGTTTGTAGAATAAGAAGGTGAGAAAAGATGAGTGAGAGAAGATTCAACAGAAGTAAAAGCTACAGATGTCCATCATGTAGCCTAGAATTCAAGAGTGAGGGAGTACCTAGACACTGTCCACGATGTCACTCTGTAATTGAGATTAAAGAAAATAATAGGAGATGATAAAATGAATGAAGAAGAAAGAAGAAGCGCGCGCCACATGGACACCTGACAACAGCCCTTTCCAATCAACGCAACTACAGTATAAAATCTCCCAAGTCTCTCAATGAACATGGACAACCATTCTAAGCCATCCCATCAAGCCCTTCTCAGCATCGAATGGTTTTCCATACCTTTCCTCAAAATCATCATTAAAAAATTTATTGTTCTCTTCGCTCTAACGCTCATCAAACATAAATTTTTCGGTTTTCTCTCCCCTTGAAAACCGTGATGATGTAAAAACCTATAAATAATGAAATCTGATGAACAAAGGAAGAGGATGAAAGAATGACAGAAACACAGGGTAAAACAGAGATAGACAACATCAACCAAGACAAAGAACAAACACAACCAACAAATTTACAAAGCCCAAAGGCTGGGACGGCGACATCATCCCCCATGAGTTTACCATTTTTTCGCTACAGATAAAGTGTTTGCTATTTTGGCAAAGCAGCAAGGATGATCGGAGGAGGATGCGTCTAGCTCTCTCTCAAGTTTGCTGACGGAGGTTTGTTTAACCAGCAATTATAATCCTGTGGCGACTAACTTAAATAGCTCCTGTTCTCTAAAGCATGAAAAAGGGAAGGTGAGAAACTTGAAAAAGAAGATGACGCTTATGGTCGTTGGCGTTATTCTGATTCTCATTGCTTTGATACTAGGCGCACTACAACACTTCTACTATGGTACGCTGCCAAACAACCAGAACATTTATGGCAGCGGCGTGAACAAATGGTATTTCTACGTGCTTGTTGGAATCGTCGGTTTAATTGGCATCATACTGGTAGCATGGTCTCTAATCATAGTGGAAGCGCCAGCCAAAACGACTCAGCCAACTCAACCAGCCCAATAAGTCGGACACGCTGATTTTTTGATTATAAAGTCTACGTGCCGACGGAACGTTTTTTCTTTCTTAACCCCTGTTTGCGAATAACGTTCAAAGTTGGAGAGTACGGCCAGCTTAGCCAAAATGTGGTTTGATTCTCTTTTCCAAGGCTTTTATTGTTCCCGAAACGGCAACGACATGTATGCTTGCAGGTCTGTCGCTTATTTTGGTGACGGTTGCCAGTGCTGTTCGAACCATGTCGGAGGCTGCGTTTGTAACACGTATGATGGCTGACTTGTTTTCCATGTCGTACTTTATCATGCCTAGCCAAGTTTGGCTTGCGCCGTTCTCCCCGTAGAGCCTGGTAATGACGGCCCACACTGCGTTAATGAACTCTGTCGGTTCAAAAGTTCCCTTCGAATCTATTTCTAGGGCCAGATAGCGACGCTTCGTTCTTTTCAGCAGTTCTTTCCTCTCCTGAGAACGCGGATTCCAGGGGCGACGAAGCTGGTGTCGAGTTTTTCTCTGTTTCTCTTAACTATTCTTGCAGGGTTGTTGGAGACTGTTTCCAGGCCTAGGTGTTTTTCTAGGCCGAAGATTGAAGTTGCTATCGCGATTTCCATCGGCTTTCGAATGAGTCTCTCATCTGATGCTCCGCTCGAAACGACGATCGGTACGTCAAAATCATCAGCGATTGATGTTTCCCTTCGGAGGCTTGACAGAAGTCTAATCCTCGTTGAGGTCTCTGATGTGAGAAGTGGTTCCATATCGATTTCGAGGGAAGCCAAGGAGTTTGAAGCTAATTCCGCCTCAGCCAGATCAAAGAATCTCCCGCGAAAATTGGGAGACGGAAAATTGAGGAGATCAACTCGCCGGTCTTTTGCAGCCTGCCTAGCAACGTTCTTGGATTCGCACATGACGCAGACTATTTCGAACTTCCTTCTGAGTTTCCTCAAGTCGTGTATCAGCTCGTTCGGCGTGTTCGGACGCAGATCCACGCGTGTGGCGAGATCAATTCCGACTTCAGCACATGTACTCTTTATTTGTTCGGTTTCGCTTTGATTGAATTTCGGCGACGATGTTATGCCTATTAAACCGTATCCGAGGTTTGCGGCCTTGCGCACCAAGTTTGTAGTTTGTTCGAAATCTCTCAGGTTTGGACGCAGATGAAGATCGGAATAGAGTCTTCTCATGGAATTAACCCTAGTTCTCTGCAGATTCCGATTACTTGGTCCGCATTGGATTTCTTGAAGTGTACTTTGAAGTGAATGGGATCAGTTATGCTGAGCCTAAGCTCGTTCATGTACGCACTTTGTTTGTCAAGCCTGAGGTACAGGTTACCCTTTTCCAAGTGCCGGCCAATTTCGTCTCCCAACACTTCTTTGTCCATAATGCTCAGGCCAGATGATAATTTCATGATAACTCTTTGGACAGCATGTTTATCTTTGATTCTTGCTTCGAAGAGCATTATTGGGTTCCCATGATGACCCGTCAGGTTGTTTTTCTTGAGGGTAACCACGTTGCCTGCATCGGGTGGAAGAGTGTTAAGCAAGGCTGTCTGAACCTTTTCCTCGTCCTCTGTTGCATGTACGAAGGTTCTGACGTCGATGTAGGCTATCGGCACCTTTGAAGACAAGCCGCATCACAGGGTGGAATATGAGTTAAGCTAACTTTTAGTTTTTCTCCCAGCTTTGCCAGCGGTCCTGGGTTTTGCAGGGGTCTTGGGTTTGATGGCGACCTTAGGCTTGGCTGCACTCTTAGGTTTTGCAGCTCCCTTGGCCTTGGCTGCAGCCTTTTTGCCCGTTAAATAAGCTTTTAAGGCTTCAACGTTTTCTTCGTGAGCCGTTTTTCGTTTAGAATCCACGCGCAGACCGAATCTTAGTGCCTCGGCTGGACTTGAATCAGCCTTCTTTATTTCTTCTCTGCTGAAGCCTCTTCCTAAGCGTTGCTTTCGGTCAGTCTTGAACACTTTCGGCTCGGTTGAGGTCATTGGGCTGCTTCTCCTTTGCCAGCTTTCCTGCTGGGCCTGAACTTCTCTGCACCGCGTCCTCTTCTTCTCAGGCTCCTGACTTTTTTGCCCGCGCTTGTTAGGCTTCTGAAGACCCTTTTGTGATGCTGTTTCTCACAGATCCAGTTGATGTTCGGATCAGCTTTGACTACGGGGTGGTTGGGGTCGACCATTATGACCTCAAACCATTTTGAACGGCCATCTTCGCCGACCCAGTAGGAGTTCAGAACTTGAAGGTTGGGGAACTTTCTTCCTGACCTTTCTTCGGCTATGAGCCTTAGACTCTTGCCGACCTTGAACTTCTTGACACCCATCCTTTTCGGTCTTCTTCCTGACCGTGGCCTCTGCTTCCTCATTCCTCCTCTTCTAACTCGGACACGGGCCATCACGAAGCCCTGTTTGGCCTTGTAACCCAGCTTTCTAGCCCTGTCTAGACGCGTGGGTTTATCTATCCGCGTGATCGTCGACTGCCTGCGCCACTCTACGAGTCGTGTACGCATCAGAGCGTCAACGAATGATTTTTCAGGCTTGGCCCAAGCCTCTGCAATGTACTTGTATGCCATGATCAGATCACTCAGGTTCAAAGATTATGGTTCAGCCTCAACGGCTACATCCCAGCGGACACTTAATCCGCCAGTGGCTTGACTGATAGCTGTGAGCCATAAGATAAACTTTTCCAGAAAAATGATTGATCATCAACTGAGCGCTACAAGGTCCGAGCTGTCGTTTGACTGGTTCGAATTCAAATGGTGTCAGGAGGTCAGTGTCCAGTTTTGGCTTGGCCTGAGGATTTGATGATTCATTTTTTCTTTTTGCGAGGATACGGCTCTAATTTGTGGTTTCTCGCCGGTTTTTGTGGCCTCCATGCTGAGCCTTTGCGTAAGAGAGGATTAGGGAGGTTGAACTGCGTTTTTGGGTTGAAAACACGCGAAAAACGCAACTCCCCCTCCTAGGTCGTTTTCCCGGCGAGTATCATGGGTTAATGGTGGGTTAGGGGCGAAAATGAATGGTTGCTTCGGTTTCGGCTTGGTTCAAACATCATGTCAAACGATCGGTGTTCAATTCCGAACTTGCATTGTTCATGATCTCACGTTGGTGTAACGATTGAATGAGGCAGAATTGCGAATGCGCCACTGTCCGAACCGAGTTGAGAAATCGCTTCCAAATCGGGGTTCGGAGCCAAGGTTGAACCGACGGAGAAAACAAGGCCGCATTGGCCATGCAGTCTATTGCGCGCTTCAAATTAGGAACTTGCCGTTCTTGTAGAACAGTTTTCCGTCGGCGTATATTTCCCCGTCTTTCTTCATGTCTTTCAATATGTCCCAGTGAATGGCTGACCTGTTCAGAGAACCAGTATCAGGATAGCCGTTTCCAAGGGCCATATGGATTGTTCCACCCATCTTCTCATCAAAAAGCATGCTCTTCGTGAACCGCGTTATCCCATAATTGGTACCGATTGCAAATTCTCCGATGTGGTCTGCGCCGTCAATCTTGATCAGTTCTTTGAGTAAATCCTCGCCTTTGCGTGCAGAAGCTTCGACCAATGTTCCATCTTTGAACTTGAGCAGGATGTCTTCCACTTCTCTTCCCATGTAGACTCCGGGATAAGTGAATCTTACCTGGCCCTGCAATGATGTTTCAATTGGGCCCGTGAAAACTTCCCCGTCAGGCATGTTTTTCTGACCGCTTGCGTTCACCCATTTTCTGCCTTTGACATTAAGAGTCAGGTCAGTGTCTTCACCAACGACGTGCAAGTTTTCGACGGTGTCTAGGTAATCACAGATTTTCTGCTGATTCTCATGTACCCTCTTCCATTCTGCAACCGGGTCTTTCTTGTCAAGCAGGCAGCTGTTATAGACGAAATCCTCATATTCCACGAATGACATCGCGGCCTCTTGGGCCTGATCATTTATAGGAAACGGGCAGCCCGTCCACCTCAGTTTACCCTTGCCCTCGCGGTCATGAAAAATTCCCAAGAGCTCGCTTCTAGAAGCACTAAAAGTTTTTAATATTGATGGATCCACGTTTGACAACCTTTTCGGATTAGGCTCACAGAATATGCTGATACTCACATCCATGTTCTCATACATGAACCTGTCAAAGGGCGACACAAACTTAAGCTGATGATCCTTGGCATGCTTGAAAAACACGTAATCAATGTACAAGCTTGGCAGGATCCAAGGGTACGCATCTGAGAGCAAGCATTCTTTGTAGATTTCAGCAATCAGCGGTGCAGCCGCTGTGCTTCCTCGTATGACGACTTTTTCCTTAGGCTTTACGTCAACGCTGTAGTGAACGCACAGTTTAGCGAGACTCTCAATTCTCTGGTCAACCATACTCGTCCATCAGCTAGTTTATCATTTAATTCATTACACTCTTGAGTGCCCTTCTTATTGCTTACGGAAAGATTTCAAAGAAAACAAAGAACGCAAGGCTAGCTGCACGATTTCGAAGCCATAAAAATCGCTAGATCAGGCCTAAGTCGTAGCCATCTTCCAAATCGCATTTTCCATTTCGGCACCATGCTTCATTCCATAGTAGATTCCTGCGACCCTGGCCGCATATGGGATCATAATGCGCTTCACAAGTTTGAAGAGAACAGGATTCTGAATTCTATGTGCCAAGAATGTGTCCCGCCAAATCCTACCATTGTATTCCCAGCAACGAGTCAGAAACTCCCAGCGTGCTCTCGTGAGGGAATCGATTTCTGCCCCTCGCTTGTTCATCAACGAGCAGTTCTCCAATGGAACGAATAACAACGGAACATAGAACGCGTTAAAGCCTTTCAGGTCATCCATCAGTTCAAGCGTTTCAGCAACATCCTCTTCTATCTCATCGGGCAGACCGATGATCAGGGTGGCAAGCGGATACCAGTCATTGTCATTCAAGATTCCGAAAGCCTGACTGACAATATCTTTCCACTGCTCAGGCTTAAACGGCAACATCTTGCCGGCCATATACTTTCGCATAAGCCTGATGCTTCCCGTCTCTATTCCTGTCTCAGAAGTCACGATTGGCTTCTCACCGTGAGAATACCAATTCTTGTCGATGAGAATCTCTGCCGCCTCTTTCACCATCCTGGGATCACAGACAACAGGTGCCAGCGACATGTGAGAAGGCTGAATTGTTCTCACGCCTGGAAAATTGGCCACACTCTTGAGCAGCTTGATCACGGCTTCCCTGTTAGGCCGAAAACTCTCGCCTCTTGATCCGTACAGAAACAGGTCCTCGGTGACCAAGGTGACGCGGGAGTCGCCGTCGCGAGTTGTCACCTCCACTTCTCTCATTATCTTCTCCAAAGGCATGTCCACCTTTCTCTGCATCGTAGGCGTGCAGAACTGGCAGTTCCGGCCGCAACCCCTGGAAATCTCGACCGAGCCATGAATGGCAGCATGCTTTATCAGCGGCGTGTCGTCGTCAGCTGACCTGTTCTCCGTCCTGAGAACAGGCGGCAGGGGCTCTCCATTCATTGCCTTCTTGAAGATATCCGCGATAGCTCTAATTCCTCCTCCGATGATGACACAGTCTACTCCATAGCCTTCTGCCACCTTTTTCCTTTCCAACTGCCAAGAGCCGAAACCACCCACGATGACTTTGGGCTTGTACTTTCGAATGCTTTGGTTTTTCACGAGCTCTCTGAATTCGACAGCGTTCATAGGCTCTCCACCTCCGACCAAAGAAGAATATGTCTTGCTGACGTACGCCATTCCAGTCGGGTCCATGGAGGAGATACCAACTACTTTCGTTTCCGGTCCCACGAAGGCGTCCAAATCCGCTGGGTGAACCACTGCGACGTCAGATTCGCTGAAACCGTTCTCCAAGAGCAAAGCCTCCACTTTGCGGAGACCATAGGGGGCCTGTTTCGCTCTTCCTCCACCGTCGTGTTGAACTGGCGGATAGAGCATTTTTCTCACGAGCCACAATGGCACTGGCCCTTTGCCGAAACCCGCAACGAAAGAAACGAACGGGTTGTCATAATAATCGCTCATCTCCGTTGCTGAAGCAGTAAGAATTACTTTGAAGCCTCGATTGTTCGCCATGGCTCTCCCTTATTTCACAAATGCAATGCAATTAATTCAAGTCTTATTAAAAGAATACTGTTTGCCGAACCATAAAAACCTGGCAAACGAGCAAGGATTTGAGCGAAGTTGCTAAATATCGGATGCGCCGTCCTGATGGCATTAGTGAATGGTGGACCTGTTGAAATTGCTACTCGACGAAATGTATGCGGGTCTGAAAGAATACTTTGAGACCCTCGGCTGGGACGTGGTGACGGCGCAAGAAGCCGGGTTAAAAGGAGCAAAGGACAGAGACGTCGTTGACTATGCGAAGAAGAAGGGTATGCTACTTGTCACGCAGGACCAGAAGCCGGCGGAATTGGCAGAGCTGACTGGCGTGAAATTCGTTCTGATATCCAGCGCGATGATTGCCCAAATTGCTGATGCGAAAATAAGAGAAAAATACTCAAACAGTAGTTAGGAGTGAAAGCAGTTTTGCCCGTAATCAATTCTTAGCACTACTATACCAGAGTCTTTTGCTCCTTGAGTGAGGCAAGGTTTGACACTCGTATGCCTATCAGCCGTATTTTCCTATCAGGCTTAACGTGGATGTGCATCAATTCGCTTGCTGTTTTTCGCAGATCTTGCAAACGGTTGGTCATCGTGGGCAGGCTCTTGCTGTAGGTATGCGTCTCGAAATTCTCGTAGCGAATCTTGATCGTGACAGTCCTGAAATGGTAGCCGTGATCCTGGGAATCTATGGCAACTTCTGCTGCGAGCTCATTCAAGACGTTCAATGCTGAATCGAGGTTAGAAGTGTCTTCTTCGAATGTTGTTTCGCGGCTTATGGATTTGATTTGGCTTCTCTCTTCCACTTCGCTTTTGTCGATTCCGTGTGCCATCAGATAGAACTGGGGGCCTACGACACCAAAGTTCTCCGCCAGCATTGTAGGGTCAGAATGAGCCAGCTCTCCTATCGTTTTGACTCCGATGCTTGCAAGTTTCTGCTCCGTCTTTCGTCCAACCCATAAGAGTTTACGCACGGGAAGAGGTGCAAGAAAAGCTTCAGCTCCTTGATCTTTGACGATTGTTAATCCATCTGGCTTCTTGTAGTCGCTGGCTATTTTTGCCACGAGTTTGTTTGGGCCGATGCCTATTGAGCAGGTGAGCTTTTGTTTCTCGTAGATCTCATTCTTTATCTGTTGAGCCAGATGCTCGGCTTCAGCGTAATCCTTTGCCCTAGATGTTGCGTCAAGGAAGGCCTCGTCTATGCCCCACTGTTCAAACTTGTTGGAATATGATCGCAGGATGTTCATGATTTCGTTTGAGACTCTGACGTACAATTCGAAATTCGGCTGCAGATAGACGGCTTCTGGAATGATCTTCCAAGCTCTTGAAATGGGCATGCCTGATCTTACGCCGAACTTCCTTGCTTCATAATTGGATGTCAGCACGACTCCTCTTCCTCTTCCCTCTTTTGGGTCGGCGCCCACTATGACGGGTTTTCCGTGCAGTTCGGGACGCTCTCTTTCCTCGACTGCCGTGTAGAAATGGTCCATGTCTAGATGGAAAATTATTCTTTTCTTTTCAGTCATGTTCTTCCTTTTCCGTTGACTCATGTTGATCTGGAATGATGTTCTTGCGATTCAATTTATCGTTTCAGATCGTTTAGTTTGACTATCGATTTCGTATTCATAACTCTTAATGCCTGCCTGACTGACTATGAAGTCATCAAAGAAAAGGGAAATGAAATGAGTACCGAGATCTCAAACACGTTGGCGGCCAAAGCGGCCGTCGATGCCATAAAGAAGAGGAAGAGTACGGAGAAGATAGAAGTCAGCATCATTGAACGGAGCCATGAAGATTGGGTGATCAGGGGTACGTGTCCCATCGACATGGAAGGGCATCCGTGGGCCGAGAAATTCGAGGTTGTCATTGATCCGAAAGGAAAAGTCAAGTCTGTGGATTTTGCTCTTCTCTAGCCGTTGGCTCTTGAGTCCTGCCTTGTTTCTCCGAGGGAAGTCGCACATTAGCGAGTGCGGCTCGTCATGCAAACCTCCCCTGTGACATCTTACGAAGTTGCTTTTCCCATGGTTTTCAAGAGTTATATGTCTAAGAGTAGTAGTATTCTGCAGTGGTGGAGGCCTTGTTTCAGAAAATCCTCGTTCCCTTAGACGGTTCTGAACATTCAATTGAAGCGTTGGAAGGAGCAGCCCAGATAGCGGAGAAATTCTCAGGGAAAATAATGCTGGTGCACGTGTATTCGGTTTCTGTGCAGCCTGTCATGATGCCTGAGCCGTCTACGTCAGGTTCATTAGGAATGCCTATCCTGACTGGAGCTGAGGTTACCAAGATGATTGAGGCGGCTCAGAACGTTGGGAATAGGATTCTGGATGATGGCGAACGGAGAATCAAATCGGACAAGCTTGAAGTCAAGAAGATGCTCGTGGAAGGGCATGTGGTCCAGGAAATTGTCAGGATAGCCAATGAAGGCAACTATGACCTGATCGTGCTAGGTGCCCGCGGCATAAGCCATATGAGAGAGATACTCTTGGGAAGCGTAACTGACGGCGTGATACACCACGTGCACTGTCCAGTACTAGTGATAAAGTAGTCGCATCTCAAGAGAACGCGCGCGCTCATAGATTGCTCTCAGAAGCCGTATCCCTTGAACGGTGTAATGCCTCGCTAAAACACTTTTGGGGGCTCTTCCTTGAAAGATGTCTATGCATCTATCTGAAACGAAGGCTTTACCCCTTTCTTAACTGACGAAGTCTCTCAAGTCTTTAGGCTTCAAGGTTATCGGGCGCGGATTCGTATTGCGGATTTGACAGTTTGCACCATGTTCTTACCATCAGCTACTTTCTCTTCCTGAAAGGGCGGCGCTGAACCGCAACAATATACGTTAATATACTCGACGTAACTTTTCAGATGCGGAAGTGAATCTTTGTCTGGACCGATTGACATAGTGCGTTCTATTCATAATGCGTTTCGTCGTGATATTCTCCAGATTGATGATTCAGTCTTCAAAACAGCACGTAGTGGTGGGGATATAACTGCCGTTTTGGATCGACTTCACATTATGGACGAGATTCTAGACTATCACGCTAAAGGTGAGGAGGCAGCGGTTTTCCCCGCTGTTGACAACGTGGCACCTCTTGTGGCCAAAGCTTACTTGATGGATCATCGTGAGCTTGACACAATGGTTAGTGGGCTGGAAACAATCCGAAGAACACCTGATCCTCTAACAACAGCGAGGGCGACAGCAGTCCTAGCTTCGCATTTAAGAATTCATTTGGACAAAGAAGACGCTCATCTGTATCCGATCCTAAGAGAGCGAACGACAGAGAGCGAGCAGGCCTCAATTGTTGGACTCATGTCAAAAAAAGTGCCGCCTGATAGATTTCCAACTCTAGTTCAATGGCTATTCCCCTTACTTGACTTTGATGATCGGGTTGTAATTACTAAGGGTTGGATGACTCTGATGCCGCCACAGGTTTTTGCTGGTCTCAAACCGCTAATAAGAAAGATCGTTGCTGAAAATTGGGTCGAGCTGGCTCTACGAATTCCAGAGCTCAACGACAAATAGATCTACACGACCTTCCAAAACAGGCGGAGGGTGCTATGCCAGCTTTTTATTCCACAATACGCGCTCGTTGGAGACGCTGCTGAGCTGGGCGAATCGAAAAAGCTGATCTTCTGGAGACGCATGTGTCGCGCTTCATTCGCGTAGTGTTCTAGAAAATAGACGCTTCTGTACTAATGACTAGCTTTAAAGCAATTGTTGCTCAGTCATACTCTGCAGGGGGTGACTGTATGGTTTTAACCTGTCCACGTTGTGGAAGAATCGCCCACGACGAAGGTGTGGTTTACTGTCCCTTTTGCGGCACAGTCTTAGGGGACAAACCTGTTAAGATAACAAGTTTTCCGATAGTTGCGGGTATAATAGCGATCATTACCGCTTGCATGTGCGTCGCATGGGGAATACAAGGCATAGCGAAGTTTTTTTCTATTGGCAACTATTACTTTTATTACTATTATTATTCGAGTTTGCCGATTGGTTTGCTCTGGACTGATGGGATTCTTGGGCTTCTGGGCTTCGCTTTAGGTCTCAGCGGCGGGATATTGTCACTCAAAAGGAGCAACATTGGTTTAGGCATGCTTGGAGGATGCTGTATGATGTACTCTGGGATAGCTGTTATCTTGGCATTCGGTCTCATGGGAGACGGACCAATTGGATGGGCTTATGGCTTGGCGTGTGGTGTTCCAACTTTAAGTCTCTCTGTCTTGAGTCTAGCCTTCATCGGAGTTTCAGGATCAGAATTTCATGGTATCATCGGTCATGCAATGAGAGCAGACTCGTTCTCAGAATATCCCAAAAGCAGCAGCGGAATCAAAGACAAAAAGGCTCAGGTCTGTCCTCAATGCGGCAGGCCTTTTAAGCAGGCACGATCATTCCCGTCGAGGCCACGCTATCCAACCATCGGAGGCATCCTTGCCGTAGTTTCCACTGGCATATGCCTAATCATCTCCGTATTCTACGTAACAAGCTTCACCCTTAGGCCCACGTACTATGATCAAAGCTGGAGCCTATTAACGGAGGGTTCATTGGGGCTCGTTGCTTCCGCATTCGGTCTAGCGGCTGGATTGTTATCGCTGAAACGGTCAGATTTCTGGATAGCTATGGTTGGCATTAGCTTTCTGCTAGTACAAGGTTTCGTGATATGGGCGGCGTTGGGCTCTGAAGGGCTCTTCGGAACGTCAAGCTATGGGCCAGTTCTTGGATCGCCAATCGTGGTTCTTTCAATCCTGAGCCTAGCATCCATCGCGGTGTCCAAGGCGGAATTCCGCTAGCGGAGTGTGTTCCTCGCTGGTGCATAGCTTTAAAGATCAGCTGGCAATCGTCCTAGTGGGGTGACAAGAACGTCTGAGGAAGAAGACTCGAATGACGAATGTGAATGTGAAGAATGCGACGAAGAAGAATAAGCTTCGAACAACATCACATTTCTTTCCACTTGCTTGCCCCTGCTAACTTTTTTAACGTTCCATTATGCTTTTCTTCCGCTGCTCTAAAGTGTAAATGCGTTGTCTCTCAGGCCATGTGGTTTATGTTGTGCAGTGCCAACGTTGTTCGTTTTATGCAGGCTTCGCATTGAAGAAGGCGAACATGCTGTAATTCTATCGTGAACCTGCTTTTTGCGCGGCGTCTGCCACCTGCATGGATCATCCACGGGGGCAGTTGGCTCACTTTAGAGGTGTTCTTTGATTGGGCTCTATTGCTTGTCTGTTAGCAGGTATCGGAAAGAGAACGGTTTGATCGTTAGATCTGTTCTGTTTAGACTGATTACGAAGCCATGTTTAGCCGTGAGATTAGGCTGCCAATCTCGTTTTAGCTGAGTAATAAGATTCGTGTAACCTGTGTAGTCTTCGTGCAACGACACCATCAGGCTGTTCATTCCCTATCCTTCTCCGTTGTTCGGGAAAATCACGCACGGTTGCTTTCTAGTCCATTCTTTTGCCTTTTCAAAAAGCTGGGGTTTGTCTTCAGCAAAGGACATGAAAGTGATTACGCGCGCGCTATTGACTCATGAGCGTACTAATTTTGGTACAGGCTTGTTCCAAAGCCTAGCTTTAAGAACGTCAGCCCATCGTTAGAAGATGATGATGCGATATGAGGAGGAACCTAGTTTCGCTCGGCAAGTGGGGACTGTACCTCGTCTTATCACTCTTAGTCGTTTGCCAGGTTGCGATGGGCTTCGCCGACTCGCCTGATCCAGGGCTTCTCCACCACAATGTCGAAATCGAGGGAGCTAAAATCATCAGCGAAGGAGGATACTTGTGGTTTCAGGTGACTAATCACGAAACTTATCCGCTCCAGATCGCGATCCAATACCCCTCCGACGTGATCGTCAAGAAAGAAATCCCCGCGACGCTAACGCTGGAAGCCAACGAAACCTCAGATTTCTATTTCCAAGCGCCTTACTACTGGAACGGCACAGGAGACTACACCCAAGATGCTGAAAAAGAGCTGAAGTTTCACTTCAAAATCTCCGACCATTACCAAAACTATACGATCAACGACGAAAACATAGACTTCACAGTAAAAGTCGTACCCTTGAACAGAGGGTTTGACACGAGTCTGCTCTACCTAACGATCTTCGCGGTAGCCGCAGTCATCGCATCAGTCACAATCCTAGCAGTGAAACTAAAAAGTCCGGAAAAGCGCTCCCAAAACAGTCTGCGGTCCGCCAGCGCGCGCTCCTTCACCAACCCATTTCAGAAGCAATCCATCTTTCCAGCTGTAGCCCTTCGAACGTGTGTTGCAAGAACCTCGCCCATGAATCAAACACGGTTTTCGACTTCTGCGACTTAGCGCGCACGAGAGATAGAAGATGGAGATATTTCAAGAAATTCGATGCCCTCCCTCTTCTCCCTTTTTGTTTGGGTTTTGAGGTTTTGGTTTTGGCGCGCGCGAAGTTTTACCCAACCAACCACTCACACTACCACTGACGGCCTCCACCACTTCTACTACCACTCCTACTCTTGCCCCTACCACTCCTTCCACACCTACCTACGTATGCCTACCTACCTACACCTATACCATCACACACTCGCGCGCTTGCTACAATAGCAATGTTCAAACAAAGCCGTTTCGGAAAAAAGCGCGCAAGTTCAATGCATTAAACCTGCGGCTTTTCTATGAAGCCATCGGGTGCATTCAAAGCGTGCATATTTGACTTGAATTGATTATTGTTTGGTTCTGGCAAGCCAAAAACCTCTACAACCGCAAGTCCCGAGGTCTAGGGGGGTCCTTTTTGACATTATTGGCGTGATTGAATTTCAAAGACCTTCAAAAAGACGTTTCAACATCAAAAGCATGGTGCTAATACGCTTCCACATTTCACTCCAAAATCTTTTAAGGAACAGGTGAAATTCAACAATTGCAAGAATGATAAAGACAACATTCTTCCAGCTCTTTTTAAGCTACTCTTGAATTTCAACAATCATACTCTGATAACCTAAGTAGCGAGCGCGCAAAGCTTTTAGTTGGACTACAGGTATTTAGGGTCAGGGGTGTGATTATGGCTTCTTTTAGAGCTTTGGCGCCATCTTTGACGAGAATAACCGTCGCCGCTTCTATGGGAGCGGCTCTACACATCGGACAAGGCAACCCTGACTTGGTGGATGCAAAGGCTGTCGAGTTTTCAAGGGCCATCCTAGCGCAGACCGACGTCGAAGGCGAAATCATCGTGTGTGAAGGACCAAAGGACAACGCGCCTGCTTTTGAACGCCGTGAGAAAGTCGGAACGGGAAATGGTCCGAAAGTAGAGTTCGTGGTTGATCCTGTTGATGGAACAACAGCTACTTCCAAAGGCCGGAAAGACGCAATCTCCGCCCTGGCATGCGCCCCATCTGGCTGTTTCCAAGTGCTTCCCGACGACGGATACTACTTCAAAGTAGCCACCGATTACAATTCGAAAGGAAAAATCTCCCTTGACATGTCCGTGGAAGAGATCGTGCAAACGGTCGCCCATCGCAAGGGATTGCCCCTCGAGAACCTCACCGTCATAATGCTAGAGCGCGACCGACACGATGAAATTCTGAAGATCCTGAGGAAGATGGGCGTGAGGATAATTCTGATTCCAGACGGTGATATTGCCGGAGCAGTCGTTACGTGCAGACCAGGATCTGGCGTTGACCTTCTCCTGGGCGCTGGAGCGGGCCCTGAAGCAACGATCGCTGCAACCGCCATAAAATGTTTGGGAGGCACCATGCTCGTGAACGTTTGGAAAGGCGACAAACATGATCCGAACCGGATCAAAAGGCTCGCCTTGGAAGGTGTAGACATCAACAAGACTTATTGTGAAGATGAGTTAGCCAAAGGAAATGAAATGGCCTTTGTGGCTTCAGGCGTGACAAAAGGTGAACTCTTGGACGGTGTGCGATTCATTCCGGAAGGGGCAATTGTAAATTCAATCTGTATGAGGTTGCCTAGTGGGACTGTTGAAAGGTCTGAAACCACGCTTAGGTTCAAGGGACATCCTGTCTACAAGTTTCTGGCACGGTGAGGCTGGACAAGGGTCTGTGTCAAAAAAGACAAACCTACTCCCTTGCGGCTGCGAATATCAGAACGATGGTTTCGTGGTAGTTCGCGTTAGCGCGTGTAGCGCGCTCGTAACCAAAGAATTGTCAACACTACTTGTTTTGCCATTATTCATGTTGGCAACACTAGCAGCCGTCACAGTCTAGCGCGCGTTTCGACAACTCTCTTCTGGCCCTTTATGAATCCTGTTGAAAATTCAATTTCAAATCCGCCATCAACCGTTTGGGAAGCTTCGATTGATACTCTCTGTCATTTTCTCACGAGAAGAAAATAATGAAATAACAAATTAATTTTCCGAAGCCCCCGGAGGGTGTATATATGTATCCTATTCCTGATGGAGTCGGGCTGGTTCAAAGAACATAGTTCGGAAAACAACCATTTTCCGAAAAACCTTCAGTTCTTTATGAACAGTGATGTTGTGACCAAGCGCTCGCCTTGCTACTCTTGCCTTCAATGAATTTGCTTTGAGTCTCAGCCAGACTCATTTCCTATCTTCATAATAAGACTGAATGGATAATTAGCGCGCTACAAAAAAAAGGGGGTGTTTTGTGTCGTTTCAGTTCTTAATGATCACGTTGCATCCTTTGATTTGGAATATGAATGCTTTGACTTTGACGTTTGACGGTAGTGCTAGGAATTTCATTTGTATGCTCTGGCTTACGCCGTTGTTCCAGTTTGCGCCGTATTCGATCGTCTTCCATCCGTCGGCGAAAAGTAGCTGTGGAAGCACGTTGCCATACTCTGACTGCCAAGCCCAGACAAGCGGCAGAGTAACGGTTCTTCCGTCTTGTAGAACAGCGTACAGTTTCACTTGGTCTATGTGGCTGATGGTTTCCGGATGTTCGATGAACTCAAAATTGTAGACGCCGCCGACTTGTCCCGGCGTGTATGTCAAGGTGTGATTGGTTGTTACGTCTATGCCGGCCGCGTTGTGAATGTTGAGCAGGCCTTCGCATTGGTAGTTCTTGCCATCGTACGTGTAGAGGATCGGACATCCACCTCCACCTCCGCCGTTGGAATAGAAGTATGCCGTCAGCGAATGGTCACCGTTCATCGTCACGGTTATCGGGTTGCTCGTGCTGGTTGATCCGTCAAGGTACCAGTAGGCGAAGTAGTAGCCGCTTGAGGCAGTTGCTTTCACGGCTACGTTGGTGCCGTATGGGTAAGATTGGGTGGAAGAGTTGGTTGAACCACTACCTGAGACTGAAATAGAGAGTGTCGGATTGTGGATATTGATGGTGCTAGTGGCCCAATCGCTCCACGCGCCCACTACGTCTCCTCCCCTTACTCTGACGGTGTAGCTTGTCATTGCGCCCCAAGTATGCATTACTGTTATCGTGGTGCCGGAGAAATATGGACCGTAGGTGGGCCAAGTTGGACTGTCGCCCCAGTCGATCTGATAGTAGATGTCGTCTCCGTCAGGATCACCTGTTGTCGTGGATAGTCTGTAGGTGTAGGCACTTCCGTACATCGAGCCTGTCAGGGGGGAGGGCACGCACGGAACGTTGTTGTAGTAGTAGATAGTAGTGGATGCCTCGTTGCTCTTTCCGTTTGTGCTATCAACATGGACAACGACAGAGTAGTATGCGTTAGGAGTAACCGTGGAGAGTGGGTAGCTGCAAGTGTAAACTCCTCCTGTGTCATTGCTTTGAGTAGGTGCTGAATTTTGAACCAGATTCATGTAATATCTACTTCCGACGGTGTTGCCTAGAGCGTCTTTGAGATAGGCGTAGGCATAGTATGTATTTCCGTTGATAGTTGTTTGTGGGCTCAGCAGATAGCATGGAGGCGGGGTGATGCTAGCCGTGACAGTGAATGGAAATGAACCAGCATAGGGAGTGCCGTGGAGAAACACCACAGGACCCGCGCTTCCGACAGTTATTACTCCCACCAGAAACCTCATGCCCGGAATATCTATGTATTGCTGCTTGGCTTGGTCCGCAGTGTTTACCGCAGCCGCTATCCCGTACAAGTAATAGACTCCGTACGAGTATGGTATGTTGAAGGTGTATGTTCTGTCGTAGCTTTGGCCAGGATAGACACCCGGGCCCATCGCGTTGGTCGTGTCCAAAGGCGTGTTCCCCATTCCTATGACGGCGAACATAACGTTTCCTGGAGCCCCCGGACGCGCCCAAATGTTGCCCGAATATTCTATTGACAAGGATCCGTACGGACTGACGAACGCCTCTGGTCCTTGCCCGTTCAAGCTGACATGCATGTTGCAGTCGTTCCCGTTTGGATTACCAACATGCTTCAGAGTCGTGTCTGCGAACGATGGATGGCTCAACGTGACGGAAGGCGAACCACTAACTGGGCTAGTGTTTACATCGGGTGTGGTCCAATACAGCGTTAGCCTAGTGCTTATCGTACCACCGCTGACTTGACCTATACCATTTCCAGCATCGGCCCATATTTCTGTGTATAGGTCAACAGGAATGGCTATTCCTTGGGATCCAGCTGGTACCGTGACACGCACGTAGACTTCGCCCAAGGTAGATTGACACTCGTTAGTCATGTTCATTCCGAATTGGGCGGGCTGCCATTCATAAGTGTACGAAGGAGGCTTCTGATAAAAGGCTATAGCGACTGCTTTGCCAGCCAGTACTGCTGCATCGATAACTAGGCCATATGGTCCCGCTGCAGCGCTCATTGCCGTAAATGCGCAATCCATGAGCCAGTCGCCGACCATTGCAACCCTTGGATCTGGGGTGGCAGTCAGGTTCTCTCCAGTCGGGTCTATATTGTTTATATATTGGTTGTTTATGTTACCAGTGACATTGACCCTCAGCTTGTATGGACAAAACCACAAAGGATTGTCGACCCAGCCCATATCCGTGATCTTCAGGTTCAAATCATAGTATCCTGTCTTCGCGCTGTCCGCCCAACTCCATGCAATAACTGATCCCCTAACCTGCGCATTTGTTCGAATCAGCCCACCAACATTTGCGTTGGCTACACCGTTGACTCCGTAAGATACGTACAGCATATCAAAGTACGTTCTCACCGGTCCCGTTTGCACAGCGCCATAGCTTGGATCATTGTCCATTCCGATCCAAAACTTGGTTATGTACCAGTTCGGGTCCTGCTTGTATATTAGTGATAGGTCAAAAGTTGCGAATTGCCATGAGTTTGGTGTATCGACCCTTCGTGCTGCTGGGTGAATTCTGACACCGTTCTGGTCTGTAATGTATTTGCTGTTGTAGTTGAAGCCTCTCAGCGTCGACCATTGATTTAGGACTGGATTGTACAGTTCGCCATCAATCATACAACAGGTGTTCGCTGCATGATAATACCAGATGTTTATGAAAGTATACTGCTGCAATTTGATCGGTTCCAGGACGACGTTGTAATCGTCTGGGGTCTGATCGAACAGGTCCATGTAGCAATAGGAGTAGGTGCTGCTCGTATTAAACCAGCCAGCAGCCATAAGTTGACGGCTGCCAAAGTCGCCGAAACCAAGCGCCGTGCTTGGAGGCGTCACTTCGTTGTTTCGCCATCCACATTCCGGTTGAAGAGAGTATCCAGGTCCATAATACCCATAAAAGTCGTTGGTCTTCCAATCTACCATGTTCGTATGGCCTATGGCATTACTTGGGTCGTTTTCCCAGCTTGTGCGGAATGGTAGCACAATTCGGTTAGGAGCTTGGGCAGAAGCCGTGGGTGTCACATCAAATCTGATTATCTGCGTTGAGATCATCTGCGTCGAGAGAAGTGCAATTGCGAGAATGCAAGCAAGTTTGATTTTGTGCATTTAGTTCATCCTCACATTTTAGCTCTTTTTGTAGTTATCGTTCTCTTCGCGCCCCTATGTTGGGGCCAGGCGGTGACACGCCTCCAACGCAATTAGCGCTGGTTTACAATCGTCAGTTAACGCCTTTCTGCAACTAGAGTAATTAAGGCTTGTGGAATCAACTCCTATACGAGACACCCAAGAAGAAAATAGAATTCGGAGAAGCAGAAAAAGTTTAATGCCAAGAATTGGAGATGCTGGCGTGCGATTTGTGATGATTAAGATGTGACAGTTTCTTTTGATTCATCATGAATAATGCAGCAATATCGGACCTGAAAAGCCTTTTATGTGCGCATTTACTCTGTCGCGGTGAGGAGTAAGGCTATGTTATTTCTTGCGATTCTTGTGGGACTGCTTATTTGCGCCATAGGTATATGGTATTGTGTTCAAATAAAACGGACGCCGAAAGACAAAATGGTTCCATGGGGTTTTCTGGGTGGAGCATGGATGACTCATGACGCCGCTTATGCTGTGGCCATTTCCTTGTTCATTCTCGCCGCTGCTTGCTTTCTAATAGGCTTGGCGATATAGTGCATCACTTCGAAATGAAATCAGTCAGTTTTCTTTCTTTCCTTGAACAATAACACGTTCTTTAGGAAAAGCAATGAGAAGTGCATTTTTCGTCCCCAGCGTTCCTCTTTCGATCTACAGATTTCCAAGTAGTCTTTGATCAATTCGCCTCCATAAGACGAAACCCAAATGGTAAACGTCACCCGGATAAGCTCCCTCCAAAATCAACATGGTGGTGCGGGGGATGGGGTTTGAGCCCGATTTTACCGGTAAAAAGGCATAGCGCGCTAGCGCAGGTGCAAAACTGAAATGTGGATAGCACCAAGTACAGTTTATGATAAGTAGAGTTGAAACGCTTCACAAAAAGCTGCATTTGATGAAACTGAAACTGGCAAGATCTGCAGGAATACGGGAGGGCATGAGAGTTCTTGACGTTGGCTGTGGGCAAGGCACTTTTACTGTTTGTGTTGCAGAACTCGTTGGCGAAGGTGGCAAAGTCATTGCAGTCGATATAAGTGATGAGGACAAGGACACATTGAATCAAAATCTTGGGAGATACGACGTTAGGTCGCGGGTTACGTTTGTGAAGGCTGAGGCCGCCGAATTGCTCACCGTCTTTCATCCTGTAAGTTTTGACATGGTTGTCAGCTATAGACTGATAGAAGAGCTGAAGCAGCCTACACGATTGACAGAAATAGTCTCATCAATCGTTGGTGTGGTTAGACGGAGTGGAAGAGTTTCGATGCTGGAGCTGAGTACTGAAGCAGACACCATCGCCGAGCAGAACATGATTAGACTTCACAGAGAAATCGGAAAGGACTTCTTCCCGTCACCGAGAACGATTCTTAGACATTTGAAGAACGCAGGTCTGTTGAATGTTGATGTGAAAACATTACCCACGAATGTTTCGTATTCGGCAGAAGTGTTTCTGAAGAGTAACATTAGCCAAGACGAAGTATGGCCCGAATTCAAAGCAAGAATAATGACGGAGTTGTGGCCTTCTATCAAGCAATATGGCATGAAATATCCGCATATGAGAATATTCCGTGGACAAAAACCATAGTGTCTCAAGCTAGCCAGAAAGCGCGCCGAGAAAAAAGGAGCTCCGGGTGATATCACCAAGGTGCTGTGGATTCAAACTATCAAAAACTGAGTTATAAAGAGCTAGGTTCATCAGTAGCGATGTCAGGATATTTCCTGAACTCGACCGAGAAGAGATGTGAGGTCAAAATGAAGCCTTTGAAGCCTTCTAGACTTAACGTTGGCGATACGATCGGCGTAGTAGCGCCTTCTTATCCGGTCTTGACTTTTCAAAGTATGTATCTTCGAGGAGTTGAGAATCTCAGAAAACTTGGTTTCACAGTGAAAGAAGGAAAAACCGTTAAGCTTCAGCACAGCGGATACATGGCGGGAACCGACATCCAAAGAGCCGAAGATATTAACACCATGTTTGCAGATGAAGAAGTGAAAGCAATCATTTGTGCAATGGGTGGCCATGTCGCGATTCGAACTCTGCGCTATTTGGATTTCGACGTAATAAGGGCCAATCCCAAGATTTTCTCTGGAATGAGTGACATTACAATCTTTCACGTGACTTTCTTGGCTAAGACTGGTCTGGTCGGCCTCCATCAAACAGACGTTGTTTTCGGTTTTGGGGCGGACATGGACAGCAAAGAAGCGCAATACGAAATGAACCTTTTCTCTAAGGTCACTGAGAACGCCGAGCCGTTGAGGATATTGCCTGCATTCACTCGTTGGGAAGTCTGGCGGGAGGGTAAGGCTGAAGGTAGACTGTTTGGGGGAAACCTTCCGAGTCTTCAAGCGTTGCTTGCAACACCGTACTTTCCGAAACTGGATGAAGATATTATTCTCTTCTGGGAATGTATGGCACAACCATTGGATCTACTTGACCAAAGACTGGTTCAAATCAGAGAGGCTGGTTTATTTGACAGAGCCAAGGGCATGCTGATCGGCAAGATTAGGGGCGAAGAAGCTGGTGTCATAAAGGATATGACCAGTGAGGTTAAAGAGGCTGTTTTGGATATTACTGATGAATCTGATTTTCCAATAATCGCGAGCATGGATTTCGGACATTATACTCCTAACTTGCCTTTGCCAATGTGGCTGAAAGCAAGCCTGAACACTGAAGCAGCAAGAGTCTGGATAAACGAGTCCTACGTAAAATAGTTTCAAGAATTCTCAAAGATGGGCTGTAAGATCCTTGAAGCACCAAAAGGGTTCAGAATGAACTGGACATTACTGTAGGTTAGCGCGCATGTATGTGAATGTGAAATCAATTCTTTTACCAGTAGACACGTGTTCAAGTGTAAACCCCCACTCATAACATCTCAAATTGGTCTTTTTTGGCTGAAATAAGCTCGGAGCGAGGCCGAAATTGAGGTGCGGGGGGTTAGGTTTAAATCCCCGTTTAAATTCTCGGCTTTTATGTTTTTAGAGCAGTCATCCTATTGTTTCTTTGAAGTGTGGCAGCACTTCTTCAGCGTACAGTTGGAGTGATTGGAAGTAGCTTTTCTCGTCAGGAGCGCGAATTGCTAGAACAAAATATCTTACTCCGCCGTTAACGAACTCCTTCGTTTTTTCAATGCATTCTTCCGGTGTTCCTACGATGAAGCATTTCTCAACTGCTTCTCTGGGTACGTCTTCTTCTTTTTCCCATTTTTCTTTGTAGCCAAGGATTTGTGGCAACGAGCTTGGTGGTTGGGATGCCCATACTAGAAACCATTTTACATGATGTTCTAACCATTTAAGTGCAATATCGTGGTCATGAGAAATGCTTGTGAATGGAAGATGGGCAGGCATAATTTCATTTGGGTCTCTGCTAACTTTTCCTGCAATGATATGCAGTTTGTTTAGCCATTCTTGGTAATGTTTTGGAATAAGCTGAGGCCCGAAAGCACCATTTCCGTGTATTGCAGTTATCTTCAACATACGCGGCCCGCTTGCACCAATCCAGATTGGCGGATGAGGCTTTTGTAATGGTTTCAATTCCAAAGAATAATCTTTGATTTCCCAGAAATCCCCCTGATAAGTTACTTTGGGATGTTTCCACAGCTGCTTCAATATTTCAATTGTTTCCAACATCCGAGCGACAGGTCTATCCATAGGAGTACCGAAAACTTCTTTTCCTTCTCCAGCTCCAAGCCCGAGAACAAGTCTCCCTCGAGACAGATTATCTAGTGCAGATATTTCTCGAGCTAAGAGCACTGGATGCCTATGATTCGGAATTAGGACGCAGGTGCCTAATCTTATCTTTCTGGTATTTGCGGCAATAAATGACAATGCTGCTAAAGGGTCGACTCCATGATCTGGAATCCAAATAGAGTCAAATCCAAGTCTTTCAATTTCCATTGCAACTTTTGTGACGGATGAAAAACTCTTCTCAATTCTAAAAAAAGGACCTATGTCAACGCCAAAGTTAACACTTGAAATTTCCAATGCGTTCTCCTCTAAAAATACGAGAGTGCGTGATTGAAAATAAACTTAGGGGAAAAAGATTACATGCTTAAGAATCGCCGTAAGCATCTGTAAAGACTGACATCACAGTCAACTGGTTAAAACCGAGAATATAAACCGCAACTGAAAGGATTAGTGCGGGGGATGGGGACCCCACCCAACTTTTCCGGTAAAACACCATGAAATGGTAGGTCCGCCCGGACTTAGACCCAAATGGGTTCGAGTCCACTTGCTCAGACGCTCTGCAGCGCGCGCTAACTGAGCCAAAAACGGAATTGTGACGCTTTTGTTACGGTATTGTGTTACAGAAGTCCATGCAAAGGGTCTGTTTCTTTTAATGCACGCGCCCGGTAAATTGGTGCGGGGGATGGGGTTTGAACCCATGCAGCCCTGCGGCAGCAGGTTTCTTAAAGCGTCGTCGCTCTTCTTAGTGACGAAGCGTTTCGCTTCAGACGACGTTTTCCTAAGCCTGCCTCCTTTGACCAGACTCGGACACCCCCGCGTTTTTGAGGGTACGAATGCTGATTCTAGGTTCTCTTTTATATCTGTTTAACCCAAAAGCGTTAGCAACACCTTAAAACATAAAAAACTGTCTTTTACTAATATCGTGTGCGCACATGCCTCGGTAGCCTAGCCTGGTGGGGCACCGCCTTGGTAAGGCGGCGGTCGCGGGTTCAATTCCCGCCCGAGGCTCCAATCTAAGTTAGCCAAAAAAAGTTTACAACAAACTGTGCGACTTCCATAACCCAGTGGTTTCGGGGAGTGAGCAGCTTGACTGGGGGATTGAGCGCATCTGCACCTACTGCGTTTGGGATAATGACAACTGGACGAGTGGCACACACTGTATTCTCTTTCTCTGGTTTCTGGCCCATTAAAGCTTTTAAGTAATCATGGGCATTTTAATGAATTTGACCACCGGGTGACTGAAAGTATGTTTATGTTCCATATGTTAATTTCCAGAAGAATTATGGGTTACATATGGACAAACGACAATGGTGGTAGAGAGGAAAACTCTTGGCGCTTGACGAGCCTCTGACCAGCACGATAATAGTTGTAGCAGTAATCGCGGCCTGCTTGCTAATCCTCTATGCAATGAGGGGGCGCAGGAAAAAGATGAAGAAGGCTTCGGAAGAGAGGGAACCGCATGCTGATTTGAGGGGTTTACCGTTCAGGGTCACGAAGAGTGTTTCTTCAGACGATGCAGGTCATGCGAAAGATGAACTGAGAATTCTGCAGCTCGAGAGGGAGATTCTTTCTGACGCGATTCGTCGACTGTATGAGGCGCATGCGGAAGGAAAGATTACGGAAGAGGAAAGAGAAAGACTCGCTCAGACTTACAAGTCTCGCATGATGACGGTGAAGGATGCCATTTCGAAGGACGAGTCAGTCGTTGCCTTGCATGAGCTTGAAGCGATGCAGGAGGACCTGATGAAGCTTTTCAGCGAACGCTTCGATGAACTGAGCGGAAAAATCGATGAGTTACGCGGCAAAACGGAAACAAAACAGTTGAAGGAGCTGAGCATACCCGTTGCGGAAGAAGCCTCCGATTCGACAGAAGAAGATAAGACGCCGTCTGACGAAAAGACCAAGAAGAAGAGGAAGCCGCCGTCAGCTAAACCGACTCCGAGGTCTGAGGCTGAAAAACGAATAGAAGAAATCAGGAACGAAGTAGAAAAAGTCCTAGATAGACTGGGTCAGATGGAAATTGAATCCTAGACAAGATTGGGTTGAAAACGCTAAGAAGAAAGCCGCTCTAAAAGCGACCGAAAACGTGAAGGACACCTTTACCGTCGGCCTGGGAAGCGGGAGCACAGCAGCTTATGCCATCGCAGAACTAGGCAGGAAAGTCGAGCGAGAACAACTGCACATACTTGCCGTGCCAACATCATATCAGGCTTTCTTGCTCGCCGTGAAAAACGGAATACAAATAACATCGTTGGACGAGCATCCGAGGCTGGATCTGACGCTAGATGGGGCAGACCAGATAGATCGAAGCCTGAACCTCATCAAGGGCATGGGTGGAGCGCTCACGCGAGAAAAAGTGGTCGCATCGGCATCAGAAAGAGTCATAATCATAGCCGACGAGACCAAGAAAGTCACGACCCTGGGAGAAAAGAACCATCCAGTTCCATTAGAAGTTATACCTTTTGCAGTCGCACCAGTTATGTACAAGATTGGAGAAATAGGCGGAAAGCCTGTTTTGAGAGAGGGAAAAGCGAAAGTTGGACCCGTCATTTCGGACAATGGCAACATCATCCTAGATGTTTACTTCGGACCGATTCATGGACCCGCAGAACTGGACACCAAATTAAAAAACATTCCAGGCGTCGTTGAAACCGGTTTGTTCGTCGAAATGGCGGACGTCATATATCTTGGAACGCGTTCAGGCGTTGATAAAATCGAAAAATAGTGCGTTTTCCGATGCAAGATTGTGGAAAGGCTCTGAAGAAAACGTGAAGACACATACGTTCTGCAGTAAGCTGATTACTAGAAATCTTCTTCCAGTTCCATCGTACTGTATTCCTTGTCTTCTTCTATGACCTTTTCTGCGTCATCCTGTTTTTCCTTTTTTCGCCCTTTCTTTTTCTTATCCATATTTCATGTCGCCTCACTCGAATCGCAGCATATGGCCATCTGGGTTTCAGCAACCCCAGCTCTTGTCGCTTATTCTATTCTCCTCAATAAGTCTAAAAGAAGTTTTCCACAATTCATAGGTTCCAGTTTTCCGTAGCTCGACTTTCTAAGCATGTTTTGACGTATTGCTTCGAAACGACCTGCAATCACGCCTTGCGCAGGAGGGTTCTGTGAAGTCACCGTTTGGTTTGGGGTTCATGTGAAAAATCGTTTGGTTGATAGTCAGAAAAAATGGGGAATGCTGAGCGTGTCTAGCGGATTTAAGTTCTCATTACGTCGAGGTTCTTAATGCTTTGTCATATTCTCGGTCATAGAAAACAACATTGCAGTTGGGGTTAGGGCATATTCTAGCGTAAAGGACTTCTTGTTTTGCTTGTTTTACATTGGCGAATTGAAACGCAGATATTAAGGTCACTAATCTAAATTTGCGGTCAACTGCCTTTTGTTTGCATACAGGGCATTCTATTTCTCTTGCTGGCATAAAGAGAATATCTGGATGAAAACCTGTTTATGTTTTTTGGTGATTTTATAAGATGGCAATTACTGCGAGGTCTATATAGAAACCAAGGAAAAAAACTCAGGGTTTGTTTTGGCTCGCGTTCTCAATCAGAGTTTTCCATTTGTTATCTCCCTCTATTATTATTCCACATGCTTCTGAGGGAGTTTTTCCGTCTAAGCCTTCATGTGGTCTAATGTAGTTGTGGAACAGTTGATAGCCTTGAAGAATTGCGGTATCTTTGGTTTTTAATCCTCTCATGGTCTTTTCTCTGTCTCTAACTTCTCCGTTCATGCGTTCCATCTTGTTATTGTTATGATCGCCTCTTATCGTGATGTGTCTAACGTGTTCTGTTCGGGTTTCTTTCTTCTGTGTCCAAAACTCCTTTTTGTAAGCGTCATGGTAAGCTGGAAGGCCATCAGTTATTATGGTCATGGGTTTCTTTCCCATCAGTTGTTTGCTCATTTGGAAAAGTTTTCGTGCATCATGAGTATATTTAGTCTCTGCAACTTCTTGAGCTATCCAGAACCGCGTTTCATCATCCATCATAGCGAAAAGATATTTCATGTCGCCTTTTATTTTGATGTAAATTTCATCCGCTCTCCAAGTGTCGCTTACGTTTGGAGTAATGGTTTCAACATAGTTCTTCATGAGACTAACGTATTTTTTTATCCAGTTTAGGATTGTTCTGTACGAAACTTCGACTCCTAAGAGTTTGAGTGATTTTTGGGTATTTCTTAGGCTTTCACCTGAGAAGTATAGTTGCATTGCGCTTGTGATTGCTTGAGGGTTGTGCTTCATTTTCTCAAAACCGATGTTGATGGTGAAGTATTTGTGACAATCTCGGCAGTAGAATACTTGGAGATTTCCAGTTTTGTTTTTTCGTAAGCCATATTTCATTAAATTAGAAGAACTGCAATAGATGCATGTTGAAAGGTTTTCTATTGGAGTAATTCTTTTGGTTGCTTCTCTTAGCGACTTAGAAAACTCAACTGCAAAAATGTGTTTGCATTTCACGGCGCGGAATTTGTTATCTGGGCACTCGCAGACCCATTCATGATCTACTTGGCAAACAGCGTACTCGCCATGTCCATATTGAGAAAGAACGGTGTAAAAGTTCCCTTCTATGCGGGTTACTTGTCGTTCTTTGTGGGCGATCTCTAAGCCTCTTTCTTCTCTTCGTTTTTCGAGTTCTTCTATAGTCATCATACCGCATTACCTACACTGTTACCTAATGCATTACCCCAATATAAAGGTTTAGGTAGCGTTTAGTGTCATGTTATAGGTAATGTTATATATGACCTACACACCATATTGCCTATGAAGAGGTAAAATAATGGGCGAAATAACAACCCTCACGAAAGCCGCGAGCAAAACAACTTCCTTGAGAACCACAGTTCCAGCAAGCATAGTAAGACAATTTAACCTAAAAGACGGAGATAAAATAGACTGGACATTGAAAGTAGCAAATGGAGAAATGATAATGGTAGTTACTCCTATCAAGCGATAGCAAACGCTACGCCTTTCTCGCAAATATTTTTTCTTCCATTTTTTTCAGAAGCTTCCCTTTACCTTCTTCGGTCTGTTGAATCAATGTCTCCAGTCGCTTACTTTCTTCCTCATATAAAGTCACAATTTCCCTTTGCTTATCAACATCATCAGGAATAGGAATAGCTATCTTTGCAAGCTCTCTTGAATTTAATCGTCCATACTGCCCCGTGGCTCTTGCACGAAGAAGATACTGAATAGGCTCAGAGGTCAACACTATCTTAAGGTATTTCTTATCAACCAGTTCCTTACTTGCCGTATCTTTCTTTGCAACAAGTTTGTAATGTTCAATCGTTCCACGAACCTCATCTAAGTCAGCAGGAACTATCGCTATCATACCATCCTTGAGATTGATCTTCGACACAACAAGCTCACCTGCTCTGAAAACCTTATCCTTCTTTCCTTTAGGATCATGTATGTTATCAATTATCCCAATCTCTAAAAGCCCCGTATGTGTGATTCCTACGATATATTTGCTTCCAAATTCATTCACGCTTTGGTCGGAGCAAATATCTTCTTTGAAGTCAACCACTTGCCCTATTGGTTTTGCGCTTCCTGTTAGTTGTATCTCTTCTTCTACTTGTTTTCGTCTTGGAGAGTAAAACTTAGGATCTAAGCGATTGTTCACCCTTTTCCTTTCCACTTCATAAGAATCTTCAAGTTCCTCACGTTTGCATACAAATGAAAAATGGGAAAAACCAGTTCTTTCGCCATTTGCAAAACGCAGATAATCAGGCAGTATATGTTCTTCAAGATCATTGGGTTCGATTATAGTGCTTTTTCCAAAGTTCTCTCCGCAATGTTCTGCTATTGCCATGAAAATGTCTCCTTGAACTAAACCCGATTTCTTTTTCTGGAGTAACAAAATGCTTGTATAATTGTGCGCATCTTGTTCTTTGAATATGTCAAATGGGAGAGCTACAACTGCTTTTATCACGAAATTTCTCTTGATGTAGTCTCTAATGTAGCCATCAGTCGCATTGTTTATGACACCATCATCCACTATTATGCCCAGTGTTCCACCATCTTCAAGCAACTCATGACACCGTTCTATGAACAAGACTTTAGAATCTTGTTGTCTAAGATGTTTTCTCCCCACAGACCATTTAAACTGCTTTTTCTTTGGAATGTAGTGATGCGAATGTGCGAGTTCATAACTCTCAAGAATGTCATGCCCATCTATGTCGATGTGCGTATCAAGCTTCACTTCAGAACTAAATGGTGGATTTGTTAAGGCTGCCTTGAAACTCTTTGACGCGAGAATAGCACCATATCTTTTTGTCTGTAAGGAATCTCCGAAATGAATACCCGTGCTTCCGTCTCCGTGAACGCTCATGTTCATTGCGGACGTTTTTGCGATAATTTCTTCATTATCAAAACCTACAAGCAAACCTTCGCAGAGTTTCGTCTTCGCATCTCTATACTCTTTCTCAGCATCTGGACTTTTGAATATCAGTTTTCCAGCAACCTCTTTTTCCATAAAGAGGTTTTTGAGTTCTTCATGCATAGTGGCAAACGCGGAAAGAAGGAATCCACCACTTCCACAAGCAGGATCAACTATACGCATGCCTTCACTACCCCAGCTAACTTGGGCAATTTTTACGATGAAATCAACTATTTTCCTTGGTGTGAAGTATTGTCCATTCTCTCCCCTGAAAATAGTGCTTACAAAATTCTCATACACATGTGCTACTGGGGGATAGACGCGCCTTTCATCATCCACTAAAATCAATTTTTCGAGCCTTTCTACAATCTTATTTACGGTAACATCATCAAGCAAGATAGCGTCTTCATCCCGAAATATCTTCAAGTTTCTCTTCTTATAATGGTCTTTAATGTCCTGAAACAGTGTGCCTCGTATGTAGTTTTCTCCTTCCTCCATAATCTTATAGGAGGTAAACCTGTTATCTTTTCCGTCCCTCTCTCTACGATCTTCGTAAAGCTTGATAAAGAGCAGCTTGTTGATTTCAGCAAATGCTTGTAAACCTGTCTTCGATTCACTTGCTTCTCTCATGTCATCTTGACATTTATACAATATTCTCTCAAAATCACGTTGGTCTGTGACAGGGGCACGAACTAATGCGGTTTGAACTATTTTCACGCCTAAAGGCGTTATGTTTAATTTTCCTATGGTGTCGTCGATGTTTGAGAATTTTGTCAACAGTTCGCATTCTTTTATAGGGGAAAAGATTAACTCGTTTCGAGTTAATGTTTCATAGATATGCGTTTCTTCAACATTTGTAGTCATGTGATATTTTGGGCGTGGCTTAAGCTCATTTGCCCGTGTGTAGTCAAAAGCTTGGCCTTCAGCGTTTTCTGTTGCTGATTTCAGTTCATGACCGTAGCTTTTGACTTCAATTACAACTACTGGAGACGTTCCTTTCCTTGCTATAATATCGCTTTGACCACCAACGTTTTTGACTTGGCGACCATAATTTATCGTAAGTTGAGGTTTAATGTCTATTTCAGCTACCTTGTAGCCTAAAGCGTTCTGAAGTAAGGGTACGAGAAAATGTGTAATTATAGCATCTTCCGATGTAAGATTTAGCAGTCTCTCTAATGTCGTTTTTCCTTCAATCCACAGGCGAGCGTCATTTTCAGAAATGTTAAACCATGACGAAACTTGCCGAGCTTGTGCTTCTACAGAGGACATGACCTTCTCTTATGTAACGAATGAGCTAATAGATTTTTCGCATCATGTACATGATCTGTTGTTGTCCCACGATAGTTAACACGTATGTCTATCCCATGAGAAGTTAACAAAACCCTCTGTCACAAGAGCTATATTTGAAACACTTCAAGTAAGTACAGGTGTTCCAAAATGACTAAATGCCCAACATGTAGAACAGAGACAGCTAAGCCTTCAAAGAAATGGAAATACGGACGGTTTACTGTGGAATTGTTTGAATGCCCTTGTGGAACCAAATTCAGAGAGTATGCGCATAATGGCAAGTATAATTTTACCTTGAAATTTGAAAAGGGTAAACACAAAGGTTACGTAAAAGCTTGATTTTGTTATCCATTATTGAATTGTGGTGATTGTTTTGTCATACACGTTTGAGATAAAAACCACGAAAAAGAACTCTAGGGCGGATATTTGGGGTCTGAAAAGTGGCAAGTGGAAAATCACATCGGAAGACTATGTTACGATGAGCTTTCCTTACAAAGACAACGTTCTCACTGTTACCGCATCCTTTCCAAATACAGAGGAACCAAGCTACAACGCTATTTTCTCAATTGACTCCATCAGTGACGTATTCTGGATGATTCTATCTATGACTGCAAGTGGTGTTTTCCAATTCAAGAATAATGAACCTCTCCAAATAATCAGAAAATGCCTTAACTTGTTTTGACACTGATTTTTTAATAGGTCGCTAGGAGTATCCGCGTTTTCTTCTCCAGCCTTTTCGACGAACAAGAAACTTGACCTCAGAACCCTTCGTTTGACAGTTTAGGCTCGATGCTTTCTTCGTTGCTTGTTTCTTAGTGCGAAAACGAAGGCTCGTAACAGTAATAGGATGCGTACCCTTTCTCTTAGCGATTAACCATTTCTTCTGAAGGCGAATGTGCGAATAGGTCATTTATGCTCGCTAGAAAAATCAGTACCGTACTAATCGGGATAGCTGTTTGTAGGGCGCATGGTCTTGTTTGAAGGGCACACGGAGAAAATCAAACAACGCGAGCAAAACATCCTAGTTTTCAGCCTACATTTCAAAAAGCTTAAATCATCTTGCCCATATTTTCAATTGAGGAGTGAATATGTCAGCGGATTTGTATAAGGCCATAAATGCTTGTCTCAAACCTGTAAAAGACGACTTGGCAAAAGTGGATGCTCGCGTCAAGGCAATTATGGGGCAACTCGACCTAATAGAAACGCGAATAAAGGCCCTAAGTGGCCAATTGACCACCATTGAAAAAGCTGTTGCACAGAAGTCAAAGGCTTAACAAAATGGCTTCGGCGAAGCTATCCAAGGTATTCTTCAACAAATCTACGTCAACCGTGGATTTCGCAACAGAAGACTATCTCAAAGATTTTTTGGAGATGCTAAAAGCTGAATCGCGTCTGCCAATAAAGAAGGTACTTGCTATACTTTGTAGTAAGGAAGTTGACACGATTTCTTGTTCAAGAGATGACACCAATTACTCTTTCTTCGCAAGTCAAGGTAGAAATGGAATTTCAATTACTGTGAAGAAATTAGGAGAAGAAACAGTAGAGTTTATTGTTCCAGAATCTCAACTGGAGAAGTTCATGCCTCTTTTGGGTTCATCCCACGACAGTTAACAAGGAAAGAAACCCTTACCAAACGAATTTTCACAACAAAACCTACCAAACGGAGACTTCACAGAACCCGCAGGAGCTTGAAAGAATATCCAAAGAAATTGTAAAAAGACTATCGCTAATTAAAAGACCAGAGATAGAACCTGCCTATCAGTTTTTGCCTGTGTCGTGGAAAACAAAGCAATCCATCGGCAGGGCTGCTATTTCGGATTGTCCCTGTTTGTCATCTTCCTCTAATGTTCCAACATATTTGCAACAGGTTTATTTTGAAAAACGTGTTATTAGCAATTGAAAGGTGAGGCACAAAGTGGGCAGAAGAGAAAATCCAATTGGAAAGAAGATTGATAGGCAAAAGGGTCATCAAACGAGAAGAGCTCGTGGTGGGAAGAAGCAGAAGAGAAGGTAGGATCGAGATTTGTCTTTACACTTTCGAAACATGCCTAGTGGGTGAAGCAGATGGCTCGAAAAGAACGATGTTCCCAATGTGGAAGTAAGAAAATAATAGTTCAAGCTGGTTCCAAGAAGTGCGAAGTATGTGGATTCCAGTGGAGTGGAAAAACAGGAAGGAAATCCTCCAAGAAAGAAAGAACAAGATACTGAAAGAAGATTAGATGCTTAGGCTCTAAACTTTTATGAACTCCCTGAAATCTCCATTCATTCATGGAAAAGTCCAAGCTTGGACAGGTAATACAGTGAAATATTCTATGGTGTCCCTGAAACGATCTTGAAAAGAAGCTTGTTCCAAGCCTGTATTTCTAAATGGCTTTAGCCACAATGTTCATGCTTGTCAACGGACTCATTGGTTGGAGTGTTGACAGGTCTCCATAAGCTGCAACTGTTTCCCATCCTGCCCTCCGTAGAAGTGAAGAAAGTTCACCGAGACTGTAGATGTGGTGTGTGATGTCAACTTTGTCCACAAACTCCAAATCCTGTCCACGTTTGTTGTAGAAAATCCAAGAAGTACTGATTTGTGATGTTATTGGGTCGTATTTCCTATTCTCCAACAGGACAATGTGGTCTAGCTCTGTATAAGAGGTAGGTGTAAACTTGATAGATAGATACTCAGTATGCATTGTCTCTGCAACAAACAGGATTGCTTTCTCACTCGAAAGCTCTCGAGCTTGTTTGAAAATGCTTAGGTCGTCTTCCTGCTTGTAGAATCCGACAGATGTCCAAGCATTAACTATCACATCAAATGATCGAAAGCTTCCTCCAATGACTTTGTTCAGGTTCCTTACATCACCTTCTAGGAAAGTAACTAGATTCGAGACTCCATGTTCCTTTGCCTTTCTATTTGCATCTTCCAGAAAAGCTCTTGATATGTCGACTCCCACAGTCTTGAAACCTTTCTTTGCCATGTGGATGGATACTCTGCCATTTCCACAACATAAATCAAGCAAGTTACCTGAGTTGATTCCAAAACCATCAAGCACTTTTGTCATTCCATTAACAAGTTCTTCAGTTTTCAGCCATTTTTGGTTCAGAAGTCTTAGGAATAGATCAGAACGATCAACAAACAGTTTGTTGACCCAATCTTTATACATGCCTTATTGTGAGGCTACGCTGTCAGATATGCCTTTTGAACAAAGCTGGGCAGGACATACGTCCACGCATGCATAGACATAATGACATAGCACAACACCAGGTATTCTCGAACTATCTTTTCATAGATATTCTAAGGAGTCCCTGAAACTATTGTGAAATTCCTTCAGAAGAGTTAAGTGTTTTAGAAGAATACAAATGCTGCGTCATAGGAAATTGGGTGATATAGTTTTGGTAGAACACTGGAGAAGGTCACTAGTAAAGGCAATTACTTATAGAATTCTAATCATTGTGTTAGACATTACGGTCATCTACTTATTGACTAGAAATCTTGACATTGCCCTCGGGTTCATGATTATTAGCAATGTCTACACAAGCATAGCGTACTATTTCCATGAAAGAATCTGGAACAAAATAGGTTGGGGAAAAACAAAGTGAGACTTGTTCTTCTGTGATATCCTTTGGCTAGATTTCTATGGACTCCTGAAATCTTCAACCATTCACGGTGAATTCCAAGCTTGGACCAACAATATATATGGAAAACTTCCGGGGACTCCCTGAAATCTCTATTCATTCAAGGAAAGCAGCACTTCTTCTAACCATTTTCTTTTCACTCATTCTTGAATCCCTAGTTTGCCTATTGTTGCTGTGCAGATTAAAGATTTCTGCCTTTAAGGTTGAGCGTATGGCTTGACGGTGAAAGAAACCTGTGGAAATTCTAACTCCAACTTTAAAAGTTAGTTAGGCATAACCCGTATTCTAAGGTGAAAAAGAATGGATGAAAGGAAAGTAGAGAAGGATGCATTAAAGAAAGAATACCTGAAAGAGATAGCTCACCAATTGGCTGTGGAAAACAAAGTTTTAGATGACGACATATATGTAAATGATAGCGGACACATAATTTTCGAGGTTAATAATGATACTCTGATAAGAATTGCCAAGGACTTGGCTGATAAATTGGCTAATACAAAAGCAGAAATATATCTTCAAAGAACATGATCAACTAAAATCGTCGAGAACTCAACAACTTAATACATTTAGAATAGACCCTTTTCCTTTTATTTCCGATGTTCCTCTCGAAGTCATGCTGGAGCCTTCTGAACTGCATGGCTTCTTGCTCAACAGGAGACCAAACCTCATAATCAGAAAAATACCCCCTTGTAGACATAGAATCGACAAACCCATCATCTCTCTCCACTATTTCGTGAACCTCCTCTGCCCCCTTATGGACAGCAAGCAGTGCATGACCAAAAGCATCCTCTTCAGACTCCAGTTTCTTCATCCCAAATCATACACCATGTCTTTCTCTACAGCTGTTACAGCTTCTGGACAAATCATTGTTCGCATCATCGAACACCGCACAAAAAAGGAGCTCACTCATAGCTCTGTATGCTAATAACAGACAGAATCTTTCTACTTCTTATCGGTTCTTGTCAGTATCTTTGGTTCTTTCCATTCTTCTCTAAGAATGCTGTAAAGGCAGTCGTCTGTCCATCTTCCTCTAGTGAAGAAATCCTTTCTAGACACTCCTTCCTTTTTGAAACCTGCTTTTTCCAGAACCTTCTGAGAAGCCAGATTGCTAGTATCTGTGCATGCTTGAACACGCATAGTGTCTTTTGACAGAAACAAGTAGTCCACCATAATTCTGATAGCTCCTGCGCAGTAGCCTTTCCCTCTCTCACTTGGAACGAGAGCATAGCCGATTTCTAGTAGTCTACCTGCTGGGTGCAAGACAAAGAAATGGAAAATCAGACCTATTTTGCTTCCGTCTTTTTTTTCTATGACGAAATACTTCAGTTCATATGGATTCTCAAGCATTTTCTCTGCCTCTGATTTGGACAACTGCATTAAACCATTGTATTCACCAAAGACCTCAGGCTTGTTAACCCATTCTGCAAACAGCGGCAAATCCTCCTTCTCCATAACCCTCAGATTTACAGTCTTACCCTCAAGCAACCAATATCACCGTCGAATCTATCCTCTTGATCAGTTCTTATGACTTGTGCTAACCCGGCAATTTAACCTCGAAAATCATATCCAGCCACTATTCATGTCAAGAACAGCATGTCAAGTGTGGCACTTACGATTAAAAAGTCTGCCTTCAGAGTTTGACGTTTGCTTTCTAGGAGTTGAAAATCCAAATATCTGCAAATCAACGATGTTCCAAACGGGCTTAAGAATTGGAAACGCACAAGAAACAAATGGGATGCATTTCCCGTGAAGAGAAGAAGAGAGAAGCAAGTAAGCCTCTATACCTCACTAGGTATGAATGAAATCAGATTCACATTTTCACATTCGAGCAATCTGTATCACCGCACATCGTGTTTTCTGTTTCAGTTCTTAGGTTTTAGTTCATTCATCCCAACGGTACTTCTGCTTCTTGTTTCTCAGCTTCTCTAAACTGCAATTGAAACAAACCCCGTTATGGCAACAGACCAGTTCACCACAACCCTTACATTTCCAAGACTTTTCTTGGCTATCAAGGAACTTCTCAATTCCGTTCTCTTTGATGAAATTCAAATTCTCTATCATGCTCATTCTGTAACGAGATCTGTACCTGCTGTCAATGGTTCTCAGCCTATCACATGGAAAGCTACTGCACTCAAAACAGAAAGTGACCTCCTCATTCGCCAATTTGGAACAATGTTTTTTCAGAAAAGCACATTTCTTGTTTCTCGGTCTGCAACCTTTGCAATAAGGCAGTCTGATGCCCTTGTTTTTCAAATCATTCTTATATGACAGGTAGCTAGAGCAGATTGCACAGTTCATTCCACAGGGTGAAATCAACTCAGGATCATTTTCTGCTTTCATTTCAACAAACCAATTCTCAATAGGAGCAATCAACCATTAAGTTCTTCTTCTGTTTTTCCACATCACAAACATTCTAAGGACTCTCTCGAATTTCCTCAGAATCTTCCAATATTACAGAAGCAAAACCAACTGAACATTAAAGGCAAAATGAAAATCCCTCTTTCTCTCTTTTGTCTCCAACAAGAACTACGATGAAAAACTTGAGACTCCCTGAAATCACCATTCATTCAAGGAAAGCAACAATTCTTCCAGCCTTAGGAATTACACAAAACAAGAAACCTACTCCACAGAATTTAGCACAAAACACGATGGAATCAAATAACCTTAAATCAAGCTTTGCATCTCAAACAAACCTGGAATCTGGAAGCCGGGGTAGCCTAGCCTGGCTTGGGCGCCAGACTCATAATCTGGAGTTTCGAATTGGGGCCTTGCCCATGAACCAGAAGTCGCGGGCTCGAATCCCGCCCCACTGGGGGAGCATGCCTCCCTCAGGGCGAACGGCACCATCTGCCGAGCCCGTGAATAGGCAACTTGCTAGCCAGCTTGAGCCTTCCATCTACGTAGGTTACATAAGCCGGTTAGGTGACCACTTTTATGCTGGTACTGTCTCTTGTTGATATTTCAAGTTGATCGTCGAAGCCTTTCTTGACTTGAGCGTTTTTCAACGCAATTCGATCGCCTATTTTCAGTTTATCAGCAGTGTCTGAATGCTTTCGCCAGGCTGAGACCCATATTTTACCAGTGTCATCTTTCATTTCGAAACTTGCAAGTCTCACAGTCTCATTCTTGAATGTTTTGACATGCCTGAGCATCGGCCTGGTAGCAACTTCTCCCTCGACGTTAACGTGGGTCAGTTCTTCTCTTAGATCCGATATTCTCAGGAATTCTTTTTCCGGCACAAAGGCTGCTACGTAGGTCTCTGAGTCGATGTGGATCTCAGGCTTCTGTTCTAGGGCCTTCTTCACTCTGGCGTTTACGATCTGCAGTGAAGCTTCTTCGTTCAGCATCGGTAGGAGCTCATCGACTTTTTCGTTCCATGCCACGACTGATATCTCGCCGTTTTCGTCAGCCAGAATGAACCGCATTACTTTTCCTGAACCTGAATCTTCTCTTTCAAAGGTTGAGGCGGGAAAAACCCTCTTGACCTTCCCGATGACGTTCACTTTCCTGTGCTTTTGATCAAGTGCGATGTGGCCAATCCGCGTCGTGAATTTCATTATCGTAGGATACTTGCCAGGTTCTACGCCTGGAGGATCCGCTTCTACTGTGCACTTCTCTCCGACGTGTAATTCGACTTTTCCCCCGCGGCCTTCTTTTGCGTATGCGTGAGAAACACGCAGTATTTGTCCAATCTTTATGCTTCCGGATTCAACGAGTCTTGTCCTGTCATTCCACATCACGACTCTCACGATGCCCAGTTCATCGGCGATGAGGCAACTTGCAAGTCTGCCTTTTCTGTCTCCATTGAAAGCTTTCGGCGGGAAAACTGCAACGACTCGGCCCACGACTGTGACGTTGCCCAAGCCTGGAACCAAATCCAAGAGCGAGAGCGTGGGGGGCGTGGGACCACTGCCTTGTGTTTCCATGCCCATCTGCGCTGCAATCATGCGTAGAAGGGTTCCCTCGGAGATGAAGCCGCCTGTTCTGTGCTTTTCTTTCTCAAGTTTTTCTGCAATTTCTTTTTCGGAAATCTCAGGGTGCTTCGAGCGGATCTGATCTATGATCTCTTCGTCGGTCATCGGAATTTCGACACAAAACTATTGAAGGTGCCGTATGCATTAAAAGACTATTGGCAGCCTAGCCATTATCCAACACAGCTTCGATGGAAGATGGACGCGACCATACTCTACGATGTGGGCATAGCCTTCGTATTCGTTGGCATAGCCATATCGGTAATCGCGGCTCTGCTCCTCATTTTCCCGGGCTCCAGACGAAATGGAAAGACAAGAGGCGGTGGAGTAATAATCATAGGATTCATTCCAATAGTTTTTGGAACGGACAAGGATTCGATCAAGAAGATTCTGCTGCTTTCGCTCCTGCTAACCGTAACCCTTGCCGTGATAATGATCCTGTATTACGTGTTTTTCAGGTAGGTGAAAATCTGAAGATTGAGGCAAGAGAAGCTGACTCGGAGAACCCGATCCGAGAGGCATGTCATTCAAGTGTTCTACTAACTCTGCTCGTTGCGGGGCTTCTAGTATTCTTCATCGGAACCGTTCTTGACGCTTGCAGCATCCTTTTTGGGTTATGGCAACTCAACAAGTTTCGGGGTCATAATTTTCTTGGGGCCGTTTCCAATAGTTATAGGCGCAGGCCCTCAGCCGATCTTGATTCTCTTGATTGCAGCATCAGTCACTGCTTTGACTGTTTTGGCTTCCTTTCTGAAGCGGAGAAGGCGCAAAAAGGCAGATGACTAGGGTTTTCAGTCTTCTTTCGATTCTTCACCATAATAAGCGTAGAGGAAAATCAGTGCTAGGGCCACGAATGTTGCTGCCATGAGCACGAATTCGAGTGTCGTGAAATATGTTCCCAAGTCCATTTGGGCCGTCTCCACTGTACATCTACATTTGAAGTTTAAATATTTAAGGAGTAGGTTTCTTCCATTCAGCCATCAGGGAATCGTAGAGTTCATCGTGTTCTTCTATGTTCTCATACCACCCTAGGCAATTGGCGATTTTCTGGGCTATTAGATGATAGCAGAGGTGCACTTGTCTGTCCATGACGCGAAAGTAGAAGTCGTCACACGTGCAGAATTCAGCCTGTGGGATAATAAGGTAGTCTCGCTCCTTTCCAACCACGATCCAGATGGTCTTGCCGCTCGGCTTGAAAACGTACTTTTTGACCCTGTTTTCCTTCAAAGCTTCAAAGGCTTTAGTGAAACGTTGGCCGAAAGTCTCGTAGAGGTGCGTCAAGTTTTTGCCCGTTAACTTGCCTTCTGCTTTTGCCTCTTTGCAGACAGTGCTGAGGATGTCGGTTTCTGAGTTTTGGGCCATTTGTTGAGAACCTCAGGAAGTCACGCGGCTAAGACTCGAGCATTGCGTGTGCTAGTCTATGTTGATAGGTTCGCCTTTTGCTTTCCCTTCTTTCATGATTTTGGGAAATGTTACTTCTAGCACGCCGTTCTTGTATCCTGTCTTCGCTTCGGTGACTCTGACTTTCGCGGGCAATTTGATTTCCTTGAAATACCTTCGCTGTGGGATGTCCACTGATATGGTAAGCGTTTCTTCGGTTCCATGCAGTTGAATGTCCTTCTTGTCCACGCCTGGAAGTTCCGCCACAACGTGTACTTCACCGTCAGTTTCAACGATGTCAACTAGGGGTTCACGTTCTTCTTTGACCTCTGGCCCGCGGCGACTCGGCTTAAGGTTTCCAAACTGGTTGATCTCCGGTTTTCCATCAGAGCCTATCTTGACGCTGTAACCGTAAACGAACGGGCCAAACTCACGGCTTGTCGACCCATCTGGGAGCTTGCGTTCTCTGACGTAATCCTTCGGAACTCGAGAAGTGAAACTCTTGAATTCTTCCTCCATCATTTTTTCCATGTCATGGAACATCTTGTCGATGTCTTCGAAGTCCCAATCTCTGAAAAAAGGAGATCGCCGTCTCCTGAACCATTCTGAGGAATGATCATCTTCATCGGACATTTTTCCGGTTCCTCTTTGAAGTGTGAACAAGGCTAAGCTGTATAAGTATTATGCTAGGAGTCACCAGCCCAACATTCTAAGCTGGCCAAGTGTGCCCAAGAAGCTCCCGTCGAGAAGATAAGTCTCTGCCCCTTCCATGTCAACGGCTTCGGAACGAAGAACTGGACCCACTGCAACCCCAGTTTTGCCATCAGCGCCTACGCGTCTTTCGTTCAACGGTCTTCCGCCGAGGAAATCGTTGAATGAGGGCATTATGAAGAGCTGCAGGAATTCAGTCCCAGTTTCTCGGGCTTCAGTCTGCCCTATACTCTTAGGCTTGTGTTTCTGCTTCAGTGTTTTGGCAAGCTGTTTTCGGTTACAGTTCGCCTTTATCCAGACTTGCCTCGTTATTCTGAACCCGGCTGGATCGCGTAGGGAGACGACGGGATGAACGTGTCCCATCACTATCGCCTTGCACGTCAAGATGTCCAATGGTGGCCATTGGTGTCCGTGGAAGAAGCCGACTTTGCCCAGAATAGTGCCAGTTGCAGGCAACAATTCAATGTTTTCCGGTAGAAGGGGTTCGAGGTTTCCATCGTGGTTGCCTCGGATTACACGTATCGTCTGCACCAGTTTTCTTAGTTCAATGAAAAAGTCAGGCACATCCTGCCATTCACTTATTTCTGCAGTGGCGATAGTATGCTTCACATCGCCTAGAATCAGGAGTTCTTCAGGCTTGTATCTGAGTATAAGGTCTTTCAGCCTTCCCAAAAGTTTCGGAGTCTGAGTCGGTACATGTATGCCTTTCCCGGACAATGCCATCTCCCAGCCTATGTGCAGGTCAGCTAATACTATTATTCGCCTCTTCTGAACCTTCAACAGTGCAGCCGGATGCGGCCACAAAGGCGTTATCATCGTTTTTCCTTTTTCTTCTTTAACAGATCGACTATGATCGTGTGTATTCTTTCGTTGGCTGAGGCCACAAATTCGACACTCTGCTTTGGGTTCAGCTTGACGTTCAACGGGCTCAGGTCAGGCGCAGTTATCTTGGCTCCGGCTTCGTTGATTATCAGCCAGGCGGCGGCCATGTCGGTTGGACGAAGCTTCCCGCGTATGTCTATGAAGCCTTCAGTTGTTCCATCTGCAACGTAGCATAGCTCAAGAGCGTTTGCGCCGAAGTGCCGTATGTGCTTTGTTTTTTCGATTAGCCCGCTCAATTGAAGAGCTACTCTTTGAACCTTGTATGAGTTCAGGTCTATTCCGATCACTGCTTCTTCCAATGACGATTCCTCGGAGGGATGGATTTTTTGGCCGTTACGGTAGGCTCCTTTCCCCTTTTGAGCCGTGTACGTTACGTCGTGAAACAGGTCTGCGACCAACGCCGCATGCACAGCATTCAGCGTTGGCTTGTTGGACACGGCGATCGACGTTGCATAGAAAGGTATTCCTCTGGTTAGGTTTGTCGTACCGTCAATGGGATCAGCCGTCACGTAGCATCGATCTGAATGTTTGCCGTATTCTTCGAAGCCCGATTCTTCGCTAATCAGCGTGAATGAGACTTCTTGCTTTCTCAGCGTATCGACGATTGCCCCTTCTGCGGCCAAGTCTATCTTCTTCATTGGGTCACCGCCAGCGCCTATGCCTAAATCAGGCTGAGGCAGACGTGCAGCGGCCAAGAGAGGGCTAATGCGATGTTGCACTTCTTGCTTGCATTGATTAAGAATTTCTAGCCATTCAAGATTGCGTGGCATCATTCATGTTCTCCATTAGCTAACACAGTGCCTAACTGTTTAGGATAAAGGCTTTGTCTGCCAAAGCAAAAGACGTCAAACTGGCTTGCACCGGAGCAAGTTTTAGGTCAACTGACCCTACCGAGACAGAAGACTGCTGCGTAGAATCAGCGTTCTAGAATTAAGTTCTGAAAGAGAGTACCAGAACAGAAACTCACAAGACATTTATTCAGCTGCGAACAAACGATTAACACCATCGGAGTGATATCGACGACCTCAAAGATTGCGAGCGTTCTGGAAATACTCAGTGATGGAAGATGGTGCACGCTCGAGGAGATACGGGAAAAGGCCAAAATTGGTGAGGCGCAGCTTCAGAGGATAATCGATTTTTTGAACGAGTACAATTTCGTTGTAGTCAGAAACGGAGCAGGAAGAAGTGTCAGGTTGAACAAGCTGGCTCAGGAATTTCTGGCTCAGACTTCTACTGCATGAGCGATTTCAAGCCTGCGTAGGCTCTCAGAAACTCTTTACCTTTTTCGGTAACTTGGAAACACTTGGTTTTTGAGCCGTCTCCTTCGATGACTGTGCGGAGAAGGCCTTGCCTGACCAGAAAACGCGAGTAGGATTTGAGTTGTCTGAAACTCAGATTGCACTGATACATAAGGTAAGTTCTCTTGATGCTTCCGCGAGAAGCACCTAAAATATCTGCGATGATATCAAAACGCCCACGATGGTTGTTCCCCTCACTCCTTCCATTCTTGATCAATACGCTCACCCGCGTAGCCTCTGGTCAAGGCTATTTAGGTCTCTCCCTTCTCCCAAAATACACAAGCCGAAGACGGTGATTTAAACATTCTGAAAGCTGGAGTATGCATACGCGATAGAATCGAGAAGATGAGAATATGAGAAAATGGGTTAGGATCTGTCGGTATACAGAGTTTTTCTTATGGCTTCAAGGTCGACGCTCTTGTCCGTGAAGATGCTTATTCTGTTCTCGTCGATGATCATGGACAGCATCTTGACGTTCCTTCCTTCGACCACCACGCTCTTTATGTCGCCTACACCGAAAAGGTCTGAGAGTTCATCGCTTGCGTCGATGGCTGAAGAAGAAAGAATCGCGTAGTCTATTATCCTCGTCGGGTCTTTGACGTCTATCGAAGCAGTGTGAGAGTTTCTCAGTATGTATCCGATGACTCCCTCGCGGCCTCTTATTTCATCAAGCTTCACTCGCAAATCTTTCTCTGATGCGTTCACCTGCACAGCGATGTGTTCGGTGACTTGATCGCCCAGTTGAACACCCTTCTTTTTTCCTGGCATGACCCATGACCTTCTTATCCAATTATGGGCTTGAGCTTGACAAGCTCGCCCTTTCTTATTTCGAGCATTTGCTGAATCTTCTGTGGCATCTGAACGATTCCCTTGCCTTCCTGCTTTTGGTCCTTTATGGGCTTGATCTTGACTCGCATCGATTGTCCCGTGAACGTTTCAATTTCAACCTCCTCTATTCTTTGGTCATCACAGAGCTGCTGCCACTGCTGCAGGGTTGCTTCGTCAACGCGGACGGTGTCTGCTTTTACAAGCAGGCCTTGAAGGTCTTCGACCATGAACTGGTTTGCCATGGTTTCGGCAGATGCGGCTTCAGGATTCGTGGATGGCTCGGCTGGTTCAGCTTCTTTGATTTCAGGCTCGTTGTTGGGTTGTTCAGATGGTTCAGCTTCTTTGATTTCAGGCTCGTTGTCGTTCTGTTCAGTTGTTTCTGCATTTTTCTCGATTACAGTTTGCAGTTCTGGCTCAGGTTCAGTTAGGTTGTTCCTGAGGGCAGCAGGGCTGATCTTGTCAAGAAGCTTAACAACGGTTTTGAAAAGAACGCGGCTTATCATGTTCACGTAGTTCTTGTCTGCACTTTGCGAAGTGATGGTGACGAGGTAATTGTTATTCATGTGGGAAACGTTTACTCTACCCTTGCTGCCCTCAATCGTTATCTGTTCGATTCCGCCCATGGTTTCAGCCTTTTCCAGCAGGCGGTCAAAATCATCGATGACGTGCACGATACTCTGCTGTGGTGTAATCTCGTCAGAAGCGATGATTTCGCCGTCTTCTTTAAACATGAACGCGTTGGTAATGTCTGGACAGAGGTTTCGGATTTCATCCAGAGTGTTCTTTAGTGCAAACGAGTAGAGTTCGTCGTCCATCCCTTTCACTCCGCTTTCTTGGTTCTAAGATATTCTGAAGAGTATGCGTTCAGGAATTCCGTCGGTCTGCAACACGAGATACTTTAGGCCTTCTGTGTCTCCCAGTTGATCAAGCCATTTCAGCGCTTCACGTGTCTTCTGCAACACCAAGAGTCTTTCCTGGTGGCTTCGGACCACTTGTTCTATGGCCGTCAGCTCGTGAAACGGGTTGGCATCAAGCACAAGGCTCAAGTTGCCTATCGAGATTTCGCCGAGCGTTTCAGATGCAGCTTTCTTGCCTGCAAGTTTCATGACGACTTCATGGATCTTCTTCGATTTTTCAGCCAAGTTCCTAATATCGTCCAAGCGACGCAGATACTCGCCTAACGTACTTTTCGTATCGGCAATATTTTTATCCAGTGTTTCAGCTATTTCTTCTGCTGATCCGTACTCTTTTATTTCAACTACCATTTTCTTCTGCACCTCCGAAGAGGAAACAATATAGGGATAGTAGATAGTGACGTTTTGCCCTACCCCCCAATCTCAACAAAGGAAAGGTGGAAGCTCAGCTTATTGTGGAGCCGTCGCAGTGTACGTGAATTGATTGCCCTTCGATGTCCTTGCTTCGATTTCGTATTGGTTACCGTTAACCCACGCTGGAGCCATGGTAACATTTGCAAGCATTTGTGTGTTCGCAGGAATCGTAAACGAAGCGAGTAGCAAGTTTGCGCCATTGTTTATGTGAACCTCTGTGACTGTAACTGGGTTAGTTCCGGTATTCTGCATTGTTACATTTACGAAGCCAGTGGGGTTAGTCCAGAAACTTACTTGTGTTATTTTGATCTGTTCTGTTGCCATGAAGTTGAATGTTAGGGCTCCCATCCATGCTGCTACGGCTATGCTGACTGCGACTGTTACGGCGATGAGTATGATTGAGGCGACTACGGGGCTTAGGGCTTTTCGGCTTCTTAATATTTTCATTTTTTGTTTAATCCCTCCTTTTGGGGCTGTTTGAGTATCTAGTAGAATCAGAGGATTTAAGTCTTACGACTCAATACATCATATTAACCCTTAGTAAAACACAGCTACAATGATCCAACCCTATACGCTAATGGTGACGCCTAGAAGACCATCGCAAAAGAAACTGTACAACAGTTGAGCATCTGCCCTAATGCCTAAAGTTTCAGACTGTCAAAGAACCCCAGCAAAAGCTTCGCGACTCTTTCGCCCAATTCCGTCTTCAAATAGTATTTCTTCAACGGATCAATACGCACACTCTTAGCCAAGCCCAAATCCTCAATCTCAATCATCCTAGCCCTGAAAGTACCGTCACTGAGCGTCAAACGATTCTCCCGCATGAACTCCTTCGCCTCTTTCCATTTTCCCCGACTCATGTGAAGCAGCATAATACAGTCTATAGCATGATCCTTCTCAAGCATGGCCTTTATCGCCGCCGACTTCGGTTCCGTGAGTATACGCTTGATCTTCTCCTCGTCTCCAACCTTAACCATCAACATCATCCTGCCATTCTTACTTCCTACTATAGCTCGAATACCTTTAAAAGATTTAACCTATATTACGATTTAAGTCATATTTCATGGGTCATGGGTCATACTTCTGAAGCTACATGCGTTTCCGTATTAGCGCAACGTGTCCTCGTTTGAGAGGAGAATGGAGAAGGGCAGGCGGTTAATCTCCTCTAGAGAGATCAGCATAGCCAAAGAAAATATCTACGCTGGCTACAGAATCATTGTCCTCTGTTGCCAAAACTGCGGCTACATCGAACTCAACGAAGAAAATGAGGGTTAACCTGTTGAAATAGTTAAGACGTGCCGCGCACGGAAATCATCCATGAAAAATTATAAGGGGAAAGGACAACCAGCGCGCACGGCACATCTAAAATTGTTGAATGATACAAAGCAATTTAAGCCTTATGCTGAGAAGCTTCTTATTGTATTATCAGACAACTCATAAACGCCAGTCTTCTTTTTCAATATTCTCTTTTTCTTCCGGCAAAGGCGTTTCGTCACCGTTGCATGGTCATTGCGGGACTACTGTCTGGGGCATCGAGAGAATGAGGATCTGTTGCGGATTGAAATGTGACTAGCAACATTTTTGCTCTCCTGGTTCAGGATCATAGGCGCACGCTAATCTTGACTGTTGCTTACGTTAAGAGGCAGAACAGACGCGTATGAACCTGCGATTTGATTTGCATATGCCAGTATCGTGCAGGCTGACAAGAGCTAATGGTTTAAATCTTCATGGCAAATATGAACTCATGGCAAAGGCGAGAGGTTGAGATAGAGTGTCATACGTTTTCAACATACCTTTTCGTGATAATCTCAAGCTGAAGCATGTTATTGACTCCGTCAAGGAAGACGTGAAGCTGCAGACACTGTGGAAATGTGCGAACGTGATGGCCATCGACCGCATGGGCTACACTGACCATGGTCCAACGCACGTGAAAATAGTCGCCAACGTGGCGTTGAAGATTCTCAGAATACTCGTTGACAACAAAGTCGTGCCCAGCATCGTCAAGAATTACGGCATGAAAAACGAGGATGCCGAAGTGGTCGTCGTCTTGGGCTCAATCTTTCATGACCTGGGCATGGTGGTCACAAGGGAAGGACACGAGGTTTACGGCGCACTGTTAGCGTCTGCGTTCATAGAGAGGTACATACAGCAAATTTACTCTGAGGAAGAGCGCACGATAGTACTGTCTGAGGCTTTACATGCGATAGTGTCTCACGAAGAACCGAGGAGACCATTGACGGTAGAGGCAGGCATAGTGCGGGTTGCCGACGCCTTGGACATGGAAAAGGGCAGAGCCAGAATTCCATTCGAAGCAGGAAAAGTGGACATACACTCGGTGTCGGCACTTTCAATCGAGAAGGTAGACATTCAAGAAGGCGAAAAAACGCCCGTTAGAGTTAAGATAACGATGTCAAACTCCGCGGGAATCTTCCAAATAGACGAACTGCTCAAACCCAGAATCGAAAACTCCGGAATAAAAAACTACATTCACGTCGTAGCCGAGATAACCGGAGAAAAAGAGACAAAGATTCTGGAGAAATTTGAAATCTAACCGTCACTGCCAGCTCATCATGAAAGAGTCTTGACTTAGGAAGGTCTCAACACTCTTCACACGTTTTGCTCCGCCTCACGTCGATACGGTCAAGGTCACGATACAGAACGATAACGGTGCCTAACCAACTAATGCTGGAAAGGCCGACTTTTTGCGCTGCAAAATTCCCAGCGGCGATTGTTACTGTGGCTTCGCTTCAGAAATCTTCAAGGAGCCGTCGAGTGCTTCAACGAACTTTTCGAAGGAGGCACTTGGAATCCTTGCCCCTGATGCTTTAGGGTGGCCGCCGCCTGAGCCGCCGAAGCGCGGCGCCAGTTCTCTTAGGATCGCGTTCAGGTCTACATCATCTCTCTCGGTTCTCAGGCTCATGTCCACCGTGCGGTCAAAAGTGTCTCCAGCGATTCCCACGGCTGCTCCCGCGATTACCCTAGCATAAGTGGCCGCTTTGCTCACGGAGCCTCCCATGTCCAAGACGTACGAAACCTCGCCGACTGTTTGAACCGTTTTCTCTATCGTCGCAAGAAGATTCTCTTCCTCATGGGTTTGAGTCAAAGCTCTTCCTAAGAGTTCGCCGCTGATGCTGGGAAGACGATTCCTCGATAGCAGCCTGAGGATCTCAAGCTTGAATCTCAAGTCTCTTCTAGTGCCTTCCAACCCTTGAACGAGGACTCCTGCCTCAAAATAGATGGTCCGCTTGTCCCAGTCTTTGAGTGATTCTCGGACGAAAGGCGTATCATCCGCGTAGTCCCCTATGGCCCCGTATATCGCGACCCGACTCATCTTCTTAGATAATTTGTCCTGGAAGGCTCTGAACGTCAACTCAGAGGCGCAAGGACCCAATTCATGAATGACTTTTGCAGAAAAACCTGAAGGTTCAAACTCGGGTGGAAAAGGATGATGATCCACATAAAGCACAGTGTTCCTAGAAGAGAGAACACGCATCCTGGCTGAAACATCGGGCAGCGTCTCCCCGTTCAGGGCAATGTCGCACACTATCACTTGGCTTCCCTCATCAACCTTCCCCAAATCTTGAGCCAATCCAACAGGACTCGTGAAGAACACTCTGGCATCAGGATAAGCAGCCAAGGCCAAGGCTCCTGAACACACTCCATCAGAATCTCCGTGAACCAGAATCCAGGTTGGCATCATGAATCGCCCGTAAGACTATCTTGCCGCAACGATCAATAGAAATTGCCTAAATTAATAAACTCATCCGTACAAAGAATTTCAACCAGTTTCACGGTAAACGAGTCCCCTGCGCGAAAACGATCATAAGGGAAGAGAAAAAATGCTTGGGCTACCAGCCATGCTTTATCGTAGCGGGTTGAGTGGCTTCCTTCTTCCTCTTCTCTGGCTTCTTTGATTCCTTGAACCCTTTGATCCTAATGACTCCGCTTTCTACGGCAACCCAATATTTGTTGTTCAAACGCTCATGGTACACGAATTTGTTCACCAACTTCTTCAACTCTTCAGGAGACAGCTCTTCAGAAACCACAAAAACACTGTTGCCGTCAGAAGTAGCCTCGGCCTTAAGCGTCGTGCGCAAGTAACCGACCAGAGATTCTTTCTCATCCGTCAAATCGCCCAAATCCACCTTCAACTTCTTCTTCCGCCAAGAAAACAACACGCTCAACCTCTGCCATAGGAAAAGACACCTCAGCTTAAAAGGTTCACACTCAAAGTCGCCTGCAAACCCAACGAAAATCACAGATTCATCCTGCGGTTTAAGGCCACACATGAGAACATATCGACCCAAAAAAACCGGCCTAGGAGGGGGGTATCAAATGTTCGGATGTTACAACATCCCAAAATACAGATAACACAAGTTGGCTTTCCTAAACCCACATGGACAAACAATGAAAATCAAGATCAGAAAAACCGACCGGGGGAGGGAGGGGGAGGCCGTCTCTCTCTGTCCACGTGATTTCAACCCAACAGTTGGGCAGGTTCAACCCGCTTCGACCGCCAACCCACAAGAGACTTCATGCCCAAAACCCAAAAAACCGACTAGCGAAGGCACGTCTCGGTGGCCCTCACCGCTGCCTAAAAAGAAGCAGGCTGGCCCATCGAACTATGCTCAAGGAAAAGTCCATCATCAACCCACTCGCAAAGACGAACATACACAAATTGAGCATCGTTCACAGAAACGTATTAAGGCAGCCAACGAAGAAAGTCATGAGTCACGAGTTGAAGGGTTGCGCTTGGAAACGATAGCAGTAAGGGTTGAAGGACTCGCAGTCAACTACGGCTCGTTCGTAGCCGTGGAAAACCTGTCATTCAACGTGAAGGAAGGAGAAATCTACGGACTCCTCGGCCCCAACGGAGCAGGCAAAACGACGACCATCAAAGTTCTCGTCGGAATCCTGGAACCCCGAGCCGGCAAAGTCGAAGTCTACGGCATACCCGTGTCAAACGAAGTCCCCGCCAAGAGCCAAATCGGCTACGTCCCAGAAGAAGTAGTCCTGCTGGACTCACTCACACCGAGAGAATTCTTCGAATTCGTAACCTCAATAAGACGCCTAGACCGAGAAAACGTCAACAGCAGACTTGAAAGGTTCGCGACAGCCTTCGAGCTGAAACAATATTTTGACACGCCCATCGCGGCCCTGTCCATGGGCAACAAACAGAAAGTCGCCATCATCACCGCACTCCTGCACGACCCCAAACTCCTAATACTAGACGAACCCCTCGTCGGCTTGGACGCACGTTCCTCAAAGATCCTCAAAGAACTCATAACTTTCCATGCCAAAAAGGGCGGAGCCGTCATATTCTCGACACACATCATGGAAGTCGCCGAAAAACTCTGCACAAGAGTAGGAATAATAAACAAGGGAAAAATCGTCGAAGAAGGCACCGTCGAAGACCTCCGCAAACTCGTCCGGAGCGCCGAAGGCTCGCTGGAAGACATTTTCCTCAAGGTAACAGAACAGGAAGCCGGCATGCAGGACGTAATAAAAGCGTTAGAAGAGGAGTAACATGCAGTGAAATTCTCTGAACTCTGGCGACTCGCTAGCACAGTCTACAAGGAGGTCTCGTTCCAGTCCATTTTTTCACTACGCGCAGGTTCATCCCTGCCGCGAAGCGGCGGAAGAGACATCAAACAACTCGTCGCCAACGCAAGAATAAACACGCTAATCAGCAAATTGATCACAACAGTCTTCATCGGGATCTTCGCGGGGATCATATTCCTTCCCTTGACGATCAGCATCACCGGTCACACGATGCCGAAACAAACGGCCGTACTAGCCGGCGTCTCAGCATTCTTGGCCGTCGTACTTTTTTTGATAGTCTTCATGGGACTCCAAGTTTCAACGTCGTTCGTATCCTCAAAGATCACAGATGTCCTCAGCCCCCTCCCACTCTCAAAGCAGGAAATCTCAAGAATCGTTTTTTTATGCTTCATAAGAATCTTTGATATCCCCCTCATTGCCGCCCCCGTGATCTTTCTCGCCGTCTACGCCTTCATCGGCGGATCAATACTCGGCGGAATAGTCTCTCTAGGAGGCATAATAACCGCAGAGATCTTCGCCCTGTCCCTCACCACAGTCCTAGCCAGATTCTTCTACCTAAAAGTAACAAGCGCGGGAGGCAGGTCCAAATGGAAAACCCTTCTGAGACTTGTGTTCATGCTAGTCTGGATTCTACCAACCTTTGCAGCATATTTCGTCGTCAATTTTGCAACACAAATAGTCCAATCATTCGCCAGCCTGATGCAGGGCTTCTCATCCTTCTCCCAGATCCTAGTGCTAATTTTTCCATTTTCCTACGGGTTCCTGGCGTCCAGCCTAGCTTTCTTCGGTCAAGTGGACTATACAGTTCTGGCCCTATCCATAGCCGCCTCAGCAGCATACGCGATCCTTGCGTACTACTGTCTGGGATGGGTTACTCAGACTGTCAGGAAAATGGGAGTTTCAGCAATGGGCACAGGTCCGAGAGAAATCGTAAAGGACACGCTAATCAAACCTCAGACTCCGTGGCTCGGGATCATCCGAAAAGACCTGAGAGTAGCCTCAAGGGCACCTTCATACGCGAGCCTATTCTTCTTACCTGTCATACAGACAGCAGTTCTTGCAGTATCATTCTCCTCGTTCAGCGAACTTGGATTGACCACTGCTCTGGGGATTCTGACCGGAATGTCCATGATAACTCTCCTGATTCCGCCAACACTATCTTCAATAGAAGGTTTAGCCTCTGCCTACATGCGACATCTTCCAATGAAAAAAACAACGCTGATCTCAGCGAAGACTTTGCTATCAATATTCACTTACATGCTTTCGCTCATCGTGCTTTCAATCGTCGCACTTTTAATGGGAAAAAGCTTCACATTGATTCTGACTTACGGCGTTATACATGGATTTTCAGTCGCCGCTGCAATCATGCTTGAACTCACGATTCTGACGAGAAAATTCTGGAAAGAAGGGTTTGCAGTCGGCAATCTCTATTCAAGACTCTCAACGTACATTCTGATAGTCATTCCAGGATACATATTAGCGGCAATCCCGATACTCAGCGCCATCGTCGCGTTCCTCTTCGCCCCAATCTTTGTCTTGCCAGCGTTCCTCGCCACAGCGCTCACAGAGTTCACGCTCATGACAGTAGTCGTCATGCTTCAAAAATAGTTCCAAGTCTATTGAAATCGCGTAATCTGCGAGAAAACGCTATTTTTTTCGCCAAAACAAGGTTCACTCTCAAATATTAGCGCGCGCGGTTCACAAGAATCGAAGCTAAAGATGATTGAAACCAAAAGCGGTGGCGACCAGATGGTCCTATGAACAAGTAGTTGCCATCGTAAGGACAGCCCAGATTGATAGCGCGTGCTCCTCGAACTCTTGCGTACTTGGGTTCACTAGTAATTGCCATGCATGGCCAGTCGAAGGCCGAGGGGAAGTAAAGTTGTCTGCAAGCAACCGATATTCTTAAATAAAATACGACTCACTTCATCGTAGCTCAAACAATGCATGGTTGTTGATGGATGTCAGAGGAATTTCGACATATACTTCGAATAGTGGATGTTGACGTAGATGGGACGTTGAAGACGGCTTATGCGCTCGCAAGAATCAAGGGAGTAAGCCTGAACCTTGCAAATGCGTTGCTCAAAATGGCGAAGATAGACCCGGAAAAAAGAGCAGGTTTCTTGACAGAGGCAGAGCTTGAAAGGATTGAGGATGTGGTCAAAGAACCCGCGAGGCATGAATTGCCCGCGTGGCTGTTCAACAGAAGAAAAGATGCTGAATCAGGAAAGGATTCACATTTAATAAGCGCTGATCTTGTTCTTAGAACGAAGATGGATATAGAGCAGATGAAAAACATTAAATCCTGGCGGGGTTATCGCCATGCTTACGGGTTGAAAGTGCGAGGGCAGAGAACTAAGACAACTGGAAGGGCCGGAAAAGCCCTAGGGGTCAAGAAGAAAGAGCTAATTGCGAAGCAAGCTGCAGCGAAGAGTGAGTAATAATGGGTGACCCTAGAAGACAGAGAAAGAAGTATGCAACCCCGCGTTTTCCATGGCGCACTGATGTTCTGCAAGAGGAACTCAAACTGCTGGGACAGTATGGAATGAGGAACAAGCATGAACTATGGCGCCATGAGACCACGCTTTCAAACTTCAGAGGAATAGCCAGATCGCTAATCGGCAGGTCGGCTGAAGAGCGCAAGAAAATGGAAAATGAGCTCGTGGCTAGACTGAAGAAGCTCGGTGTTCTTCATGAGACGGCAGTTCTTGACGACGTGTTAGACTTGACGATAGAAGACCTCTTGGAACGCAGACTTCAAACGATCGTCTTCCGCAAAGGCATGGGAAAGACAATACAGCAGACGCGCCAACTGATAACTCACGGACACATAAGCGTTGGAAATCGGAAGGTTACAATTCCGAGCTACATTGTGACGACGGAAGAGGAGCATCAAATAGCGTATACACCAAGGAGTCCACTTGCAAACGCCACTCATCCTCTTCGGCAGACCATATCGGTTGTAACGACAGCCCCACCGCGACCATCTGAGGCCCCAGCAGGCGAGAAACAATGAGTAGCGGTAGGAAAAACGAGAAGTGGGCCGTAGTCCACATATTCAGTTCTTACAACAACACGCTGATTCACATAACAGACATTTCGGGTGCCGAAACGATAGCCAGAACGTCTGGCGGAATGTTCGTGAAGGCTGACAGGCTAGAGTCTTCCCCGTACGCTGCGATGCGCGCAGCCACGGCTGCTGCAGATGTTGCCAGAGACAAGGGAATAACCGCCATTCACATAAAAGTGAGAGCGCCAGGAGGGTCAGGCCCAAGAACCCCAGGCCCAGGGGCGCAGGCAGCTATCAGGGCCCTCGCAAGAGCAGGGTTTCGCATAGAACGTATCGAAGAGATCACCCCTGTTCCACACGATGGGACGAGAAGGCCTGGAGGTAGAAGAGGAAGAAGAGTTTAGTAAACAATGCTCTCCTTCTTCCTATAGAAAAATTGAAATAATGCACAAAGATTCTATTGAACGGCACAGCAGATATCATAGGCTGTTATGGAGTGGCCAAACAAGTGGAAGTAAAAGTGCTTGAAAAAAACGAGAGGGAAATTCGCCTGTTTATTAAGGGAGTTGACGTTCCCTACGTGAACGCTCTGAGAAGAATAATACTGTCCGAAGTGCCATGCATGGCTATCGACGAGATCGTAATACTTGAAAACTCCTCGATAATTCAGGACGAAACCATAGCCCACAGGCTCGGTCTGGTGCCGCTAAGGACCGACTTGGATAGTTACAATCTGCCTGAGGACTGTTCATGTAAGAGCGAGTTCGGATGCAACCTCTGCCGGGTTACTCTTATGCTCAACGCAGAGGCAAAGGAGGGAACAAGAGCCGTTTATTCAGGCGAGTTGATCTCAGAAAACAAGGAAGTCGTGCCGGTAAGTGACAAGATTCCACTCGTGAAGTTGGCCAAAGAACAAGAGCTTCGGCTTGAGGCTTATGCTAGGCTGGGGAAGGGAAAAAATCATGCTAAATGGCAACCCGTGTCGATGTGCTCATACAAGTACTACCCAAAAATAACTGTTTCAAGCAAGCATTGTGATGCTTGCGGAAAATGTGTAGAGATCTGTCCAAGAAAAGTCTTGGGAAAGGCTGAGAACAAGATAAGCGTTCGCGATTTGATGGCTTGCACACTGTGCCAAGACTGCGTCGAGTCCTGCCATCATGATCCTAGAGCAATAGAAGTTGGGTGGGAAGAAGATACTTTCATATTTGGGCTAGAATCCACCGGTGCCCTTTCTCCGGAAAGAACCATATCAGAAGCTGTCAGAGTTCTGGACAGGCAGCTGAAAGAATTTGAGAGTCAAGTTAAGGTGAAAAAGAGTGAAGAAAGCTAGAACTACGAACCCAGAGCGCATAGAATTGATCCGATTTCTAAGAAAGCAAGGTAGGGAAAACAACGCGAGCATATGGAAGGACATCGCAAAGCGTCTGGGTAGCTCGAGGAGAAAAAACGTGGTAGTGAACATCAGTCGCCTAAACAGATACACGAAGAAGAGCGAAGTCGTTGCGGTTCCCGGAAAGGTTCTGAGCACCGGCGAAATAAATCATCCAGTAACAGTAGCGGCGTTTGCTTTTTCCCAAAAGGCGAGAGAGAAAGTGGCTTCTGCAAAGGGCAAATGCCTTTCATTCTCCGAATTGGTGAAGAAGAACCCTAAAGGATCCAACGTAAGAATCATAGGGTGATAGAATGCGAGAAACATCGAAACCAGCCACGATAATAGATGCACAAGACCTAATTCTTGGAAGAATGGCAACCTACGTGGCCAAACAGCTCCTGAAAGGTGAAGAAATGATAATCGTCAATGCCGAGAAAGCCGTGCTTTCCGGAAGAAAAAGTGGCAAGCTGGCCGATGCGAAAGAATTTCTTGCTGTTGGAGCCCCGATGAGAGGCCCGTTTCATTACAGAAGACCAGATGGAATAGTCAGGAAAAGCGTCAAAGGGATGTTGCCCATCAGGCGTCCGAAGGGCAAGCAGGCACTCAAAAGGCTTAGAGTATACATGGGAACCCCAGACGACCTGAGAAGCATGAAGGTTGAGACGCTGTTAACCGCTCAAGCCAAGAAGCTTACGTGCCCATACATAACGATCGGCGAGTTCGCAAGAGAAATAGGATGGAATCCTGGTGCATAGCCATGCCAGTTAGGAAAGTTTTAGTCGTAAGCGGGAAAAGAAAAACTGCAACGGCTCGCGCAGTCGCGAGGTCTGGTGTAGGAAGAATACGGATAAACAAGATTCCCTTAGAGATTCTGGAGCCAGAGGTGTCGCGTGAAAAAATCAAGGAGCCACTTCTGCAGGCTGGAGAAGACATCTGGAAGCAGCTTGACATGGAAGTGAATGTTTCCGGCGGTGGCTACATGGGCCAAGCAGAAGCGGCAAGAATGGCGATTGCAAATGCCTTGCTGAAGTGGACCAAGAGTGCACATTTGCGCACCATCTTCGCTGAGTATGACAGAACAATGATGGTCGGTGATTCTAGGAAGAAAGAGCCCAAGAAATTCGGCGGACCTGGAGCCAGGGCCAAGGAACAGAAAAGCTACAGATAACGGGGCTTGATGGCATGATCATTCCGGTAAGATGCTTCACTTGCGGCAAATTGATTGGCGACAAATGGGAAGAATTTGCTCGAAGGGTGAAAACTGGAGAAAATGCGGGCGATGTCTTGGATGATCTTGGAATCAAAAGATACTGCTGCCGACGAATGTTGTTGTCACATGTAGAGATCGTCGATGAGGTTCTACGTTTCTACGAAGAAGCTGAAAAACGAAAAGAGGCAAGAACCTACTAGTGCGTAACGAAAAGTGAAAGAGACATGTCAGCGATCATTGAAGATGTCATCGCCAGAAGAGTCTTTAACAGCCGAGGCGAGGAAACGATCGAGGTAGATATCGTAACAGCATCAGGCTTCGGAAGGGCCTCAGCACCTGCTGGGAAAAGCCGCGGAAAAAGCGAAGTTGCCTATTATCCTCAGGGTGGAGTGGATCAGGCCGTAAAGAAGGTTGAGGAGCTTGTAGCTCCTGAAATCGTAGGTCTGAACGCTGATTTTCAAGAAGAAATCGACAGAACGCTGCATGAAATCGACGGGTCCAAGGACTTCCGAGTCATAGGGGGAAACAGCGCTTTCGCCATCTCGGTTGCCAATGCAGAAGCGGCTGCAAACTCATGCGGTTCCTTGCTCTTTCAGCATTTGGGAGGAACGTTAGCCGATGAGCTTCCATACCCGCTTGGAAATTCCATAAGCGGCGGACAACACACGCACGGAAAATCCCCAGATATACAGGAATTCCTAGTCTTTCCACAAGGGGCAGAATCGTTCTTTGAGGCCGCCTCAACGAATGTGCGAGTTCACAGAATCGTGGGAGACATACTGAGAAAGCAAGATAAACTGTTCAATGAAGGAAAAAGCGACGAAGGAGCTTGGGTTGCAAACGTCGGGAATTCGGAGGCACTAGAAATCCTGTCACGCGCGTGTGAAGAAGTGAGCAGTGAACAAGGCTTCGAATGTGCACTAGGCATCGACGTCGCTGCGTCATGCCTCTGGGATGGAAAACAAAAGAAGTACGTCTACGAAAGAGAAAAGACGAAACGGGAATCAGGTGAACAGCTCGACTTCATCTTGAGCCTCATCAACAAGTATCACCTGGCCTACGTTGAAGACCCTTTCCATGAGGAAGACTTCAATAGCTTCCACGAACTGACCGAGAAAGCGAAGAACTGCGTGATCTGCGGCGATGACCTTTTCACCACAAACGATGAAAGGCTGAGTCGCGGCATAAAAGCGCAGGCGGCCAACGCAATCATTATTAAAGTGAACCAAGTCGGTACGCTTACTGACGCCTTGGAAACGGTCGAAATGGCAAGAAAAAACGGATACGCACCGATAATGGCACATCGCTCAGGAGACTCTTGCGATTGGCACATAGCCCATTTGGCGGTCGCCTTCAAATGTCCTGTAATAAAGGCTGGAATAGTCGAAGGCGCACGAATCGCAAAGATAAACGAGCTGATAAGGGTAGAGGAGTTCTTGGGAGATAGAGCCAAAATGGCCGATTTAAAGACGGTTTAGGAGGAAAAAGATATGTCGGAAGACAAGATCGAGAAAGAAGACGAAGATGATGTGACTGAACCAGTAGGAGAAGAGACAAAGTCAGAAGCAGCAATCGAAACGCCTACTGCCGAGACAGGAACTCAAGAAGAAGAATTGCTATTGCCGCGAGACACCATGCTGTCCGCAGGGATACACATCGGGACAAGAATGAAAACGGGTGACATGGAGCAGTTCATATACCGCATTAGACCGGATGGTCTTTTTGTCTTGGACGTCAAGAAAACGGACGATCGGATAAGAGCAGCGGCAAAGTTCTTGGCTCGATTCGAACCAGGAAAAGTGGCAGGTGCTGCAGCGAGGCTTTACGCCCAGGAACCAGTCAAGAAGTTCTGCGAGTTGACCAAGGCAATACCTGTTGTTGGGCGATTCATCCCAGGACTGCTATCGAACCCGCTGTATCCAAACAGGATTGAACCTGAAGTTCTCATCGTCTCTGACCCAAGAGCAGACGGCCAAGCGGTCAAAGAGGCGGCTTCAATAGGAATTCCAGTAATAGCATTATGCAGCACAGACAATGAATTTAGCGGAGTCGACTTGGTCATCCCAACTAACAACAAGGGAAGAAGAGCTCTAGCAGTGATCTATTGGCTCCTAGCCAGGCAAGTACTCAGGGAACGAGGAGAACTCCAATCAGATAAGGATCCAACGTTGACGGTCGACGACTTCGAAGCGAAGATTACGAAGGAAGAGGAGGAAATCTAACCGAATGGCAAAGGTTCGGCTTCCATGCCAAGCCGGAGCCTTCTACAACGGGAGAGTCGAATCGCTAAGAAAACAAATAGCAGAATGTTATCTGCATGAACTGGGGCCCGGAAGACTTCCGGAAGTGGCTGAGAACGGACCGAGACGAGTGATAGGACTGATCTGCCCTCATGCGGGCTACATGTTTTCCGGTCCGGTGGCAGCCCACGCCTACTACAGACTTGCGTTGGACGGCAAGCCTGACGTAGTCGTCGCTTTGGGTCCAAACCACAAAGGCTACGGCAGCGGTTTAGCCATCATGAACGAAGGTTCGTGGCGGACACCGCTCGGCGATGTTGAAGTGGACAGTGAACTGGCTATGAAGATCGCCGAAGAAGCACGAATAGTCGATGTCGACGAGTCTGCACACCGTTATGAACATTCGATCGAGGTTCAACTCCCGTTCCTCCAATATGCTTATGATTCCAATTTCAAAATCGTTCCGATCTGTTTTTTGATGCAAGACTTATCGTCGGCCAGGGAGATCGGGCAGGCCGTAGCCAAGAGTTTGGTCAACAAGAACGCGGTAATCATAGCCTCTTCCGACATGACCCATTATCAACCACAAGAAAAAGCCGTGAAGAACGATTTAGCGGCTCTTAAAGCCGTCGAAGCAATGGACGAGGAAGAGTTCTACTCAGTCATTGAAACTCACGGCATAACAGCTTGCGGATATGGTCCAATCGCTGCTCTAATGGAAGCAGCAAAGGCGCTTGGAGTGAAAGAGGCAAAATTATTATGCTATAAAACCAGTGGAGATGTGACTGGCGACTACTCAAGCGTGGTTGGGTATGCAGCCGTGTGTTTCATAAAATAGTGGTTTGAAATGGGTGTCGTTGCCTCAGCCCCCGCAAAGATAATTCTTTTCGGGGAGCATTTCGTCGTTTATGGAGAGCCGGCGATAGTTCTGGCCATAGACAAGCGAGCCTACGTGAAGATGGAAGCCTCGCGTGACGACAATCTTCATCTTCGTTCCAAGACGCTCAATCTTTCAGGATGCTTTGAAGGCAACAGTTTCAAGGTCGAGCAGGGCAACGCGAGGGAGGCCAAGATAAAATTCGAGCCTGTAAAGCGTGCTGTCGAGAGCGTCTTGGAAAAATACCAGAAGCACATCGGCTTGAACATCGAGATAGACTCTTCCATTCCGGTGGGTGCAGGCCTCGGATCTTCGGCAGCTGTTATTGCCGCAACAGCGGCTGCAACTGGTGCCCTTCTCGACGTAAAACTGTCGAAAGAGGAGATCTTCAGAATAACATATGAAACGGAAAGAATCGTTCACGGTAACCCATCAGGCGTGGACCCCGCAATTTCGACTTTCGGGGGCGCTATTATTTTCCAAGTCGATACAGGTTTCAAACCTTTGGACGCCAAGGAAAACATTCCACTTGTCATAGGCGAAACTGGCGTCGTAAGATCCACGCGAGCCCAGGTTGAAAAAGTCAGGATCATCGTGGAAAAGTACCCAAGAATCGTTGAAAACATCATGAAAGCGGCACGGGAAGTCGTTTTAAGAGCCATAGACGCGTTCAAGGAAAACGACTTAAAGACGCTTGGAGCTCTGATGAACATGAACCATGCTTTGCTCTACGGAATCGGAGTTTCAGACGAGTCCCTAGAATGGCTTGCAAATGCCGCTCGCAAGGCAGGGGCCTTGGGGGCAAAGCTGACAGGCGCAGGCGGCGGCGGATGCATGATAGCATTATCGGAAGATGAGAAGCTTCAACAAGTTTCAGAGGCCATTCACAGAGCTGGCGGAAGACCATTTGTTGCTAGAAAGACGGATGAAGGTGTGAAAATTGAGCGAAGCTAGGACGACTATAATGAAAATCGGGGGTTCCGTAATTACAGACAAGAGCACAGAGCTCACGCCTCAGACACAGATCATAGACCGTTTGGCTAAAGAAACACAGGAAGCTGGCGTGAAGAATCTGATAATCGTTCATGGGGGAGGCAGCTTCGGACACCCTTCAGCACAAAGAAACGCGATCAAAGAAGGCTTGAAGAATTCGAATCAGATTATGGGCTTCGCTGAAACCCATCACTTCATGACGGTACTCAACGGTCTAGTCATGGACTCACTGATCACGCATAACCTTCCAGCCGTAACCATAATGCCGTCATCATGCGTGGTGACTGAAGATGGAAGAATCACGAGCTTCGAAGACAGACCTTTAAAGATGTTGCTACGGATTGGTTTCTTGCCAGTTCTCTATGGGGATGTGGTGCCGGATGCGAAGCTGGGGTTCACGGTGCTATCGGGCGACCAGCTAGTTTCAGCCTTGGCCACGAAGCTGGGCGCACAACGCATCATCGTCGGTGTTGACGTGGACGGACTGTTTGATGTTGACCCTAAGGTTGAGAAAAAGGCAAGGAGATTTTCCCATCTGTCGCTAGATCGACTCAGGCAGCTTCAGGGAAATGTTGGCAAGTCAATCGCTTGCGACGTTACAGGAGGAATGTTTGGCAAGGTTCTTGAGCTTCTGCCAGCATTAGAGCAGGGAATTCCAGTGACTATTCTGAACGCGACAAAGCCAGGTCGCATCTACAAGGCTCTGAAACGAGAAAGCATAGAAGGGACGCTGGTAGAGAAGGGGTAGACCTGACCGAAGAAACGAGAAGAAGAAAGGCAGATCACCTCAGAATTGCATTGAACCGGAACGTCCAAGCAAGACAGGTAACAACGGGCTTAGAGGATGTTCATCTCCTTCATAAGGCGTTGCCAGAAATTGACAAGAATAATGTAGACCTATCCGCGGCGGTTTTCGGTCACAAGTTTGCCGCCCCATTGGTAGTGGGAGCCATAACAGGCGGCATCGAAGAAGCTTTAAGAATCAATGCTTCACTGGCCGAAGCTGCAGAAGAGTTAGGATTGGGAATGGGCGTGGGAAGCCAAAGGGCAGCGATAGAAGATAGAAAACTCGAAAAAACTTTTGCAGTAGCCCGAAAGAAGGCTCCGACAGCTTTTCTGATTGCAAACATAGGTGGAATACAGCTCGTCAACGGGTACGGGCTGAGAGAGGTGAGAAAGGCGATAAAGATGATCGAGGCAGATGCGATTGCAATACACATGAACGCGCTGCAAGAAGCCGTTCAACCGGAAGGCCAGACTAACTTCAAGGGAGTGCTTGAGAAAATACGTGAAATCACTGGTGAAATAGACAAACCGGTAATAGCAAAAGAGACGGGCGCGGGAATATCCGCCGAAGAGGCACGAATGCTTGAGGAGGCTGGGGTCAGGGGCATAGATGTTGGAGGTGCGGGGGGTACAAGCTTTGCGGCAGTTGAATACTATAGGGCAAAAGGACACGAGAACAGCTATCAGCGCAAATTGGGTGACACGTTCTGGGACTGGGGCATTCCGACCGCCGTAAGCATCGTTGAAACTTCTATGAAAACAGAAATGTGTATAATCGGCTCTGGTGGATTGCGAAGCGGCTTAGATGTGGCCAAGGCCTTGGCGCTGGGCGCAAACCTGACAAGCCTATCATACCCCATGCTTAAGGCAGCTAGTAAGAACGCACGCGAAACAAAAGCTGCCTTGTCTCTCTTGATAGATGAGCTGAGAAATACGATGTTCCTCGTCGGAGCAGATTCCGTGGAAGCACTCAGGAAGGCTCCTGCGGTAATAATGGGCAGAACGGCAGAATGGTTGACTGCAAGGGGATTCGACGTGTCTGCGAAAGCACAAGGAAGAATAGACTGTGTTTGACGTAGACAAGTTTCTTGCAGAGAAAGCAGTGTTGATAGACAAAACCATCGAGAAGTATATTCCAAGAGTCTTCTCGGAGAACTCTGCTGTCTTCAGGAGTAACCCGCCGAATTATGCCTATAACCTTGAACCGATCGACAAGGCAATTGCCGATCCGATCTGGGAGTTTCTTGAAAGAGGCGGAAAGAGATGGAGGCCCGCGCTGTTCTTGCTGATCTGCGAAGTGCTGGGCAAGAATTCCAACGACTTCCTTGATTTTGCGATCATCCCGGAAGTGATCCACAATGGGACATTGATGGTAGATGACATTGAGGACGGATCCGAGTTTCGAAGAGGAAAACTAAGTACTTACAAAATATATGGTCTTGACATTGCCATAAACGCCGGAAATGCCATGTATTATCTGCCCCTTCTGCCTCTTATAGAAAAACGAAAGCAAATGTCGCCTATGAAAGCATGCAGAATCTATGAGATTTACACGCAGGAGATGATCAATTTGAGCCTCGGCCAAGCGATGGACATAGCGTGGCACAGTGGCTTGGCGAACGCGAACAATCTAGATGAAAGAGCCTACATGCAAATGTGCGCCTACAAGACCGGAACGCTCGCAAGAATGTCCGCTAAGATTGCTTCCGTATTGGCGGATGCAGACGATGATCTTGTTCACAGCCTTGGCTGTCTTGCGGAAAGCATAGGAATAGCTTTCCAAATGCGTGACGATGTTCTTGATTTGACGGGCGCAGAATTTGAGAAGAAAAAGGGCGGTCGCGGACAAGATATAACCGAAGGAAAACGTACGTTAATCGTTATTCAAACGTTAAAGGTTGCGAACACTAAGGACAAAAAGAGACTTATTGAGATTCTGGACAAGCATACCTCAAACCAGAAGCTTCGGGATGAAGCCATCAACATAATGACGAGATATGGTTCGATAGAACACGCCAAGAAGTTCGCGGAGAAGATGGTTAAAGACAGCTGGCGGCCTGTTCAAGAACTTCTTCCAGACACAGATGGAAGGAAAAACCTGAAATCCTTCACAGAATTTCTAATAGAAAGAAAAATCTGAAACCTACAGAAGTGCGAAATGTTGGCGATTGAAGACATCGAGCTTCGAGAGAATATTAGAAAGGCAGCTTTGCTGAACGCGGTCAGGCATGATGGCAGGGCGCAAGAAGGCGCTGTCATTAGCAAAATACTTGGAGAAAAACCCGTATTAAGGGCCAAGGTCAAAGAGCTGTCAGCCATCGTGAGCAATGTCGTTCGAGAGGTCAACAGTCTTTCACGTGAAGAGCAGAAGCAAATCATCGAAGAGAAATGGCCTGAGATTCTTTTGAAGGAGAAGACTGAGGAGGAAAAGCACTTGCCTCCATTACCTAATGTCGAAAAGTATGCCGAAGTGGTCACACGCTTTTCGCCTAACCCTGATTGTGCCCTCCATCTCGGCAATGCTAGAGCCATAGTCTTGTGCCATGAGTATGCTAGGCTCTACAAGGGCAAGTTTATTTTGCGTTTTGAGGACACGGATCCTAAGATCAAGAGACCTGGCTTGGAGTTTTACGATCGCATACGAGAAGACTTGGCTTGGCTCGGCTGCCTGCCAGATCAAGAGTACATTCAGAGTGACAGAATCCCAATCTACTACGAATATGCTCAGAAACTGTTGAAGGAAGGTAACGCTTACGTTTGCACTTGCGAGCCAAGACTTTTCAAAGAAGCCACGATAGCCAGTCGACCATGTCCTTGCCGTGACTTGTCAGTAGAAGAAAACCTGGCCAGATGGGAACGCATGTTACGAGGTGAGTACAGAGAAGGTGAAGCAGTAGTCCGCGTGAAAACCGACTTGAACCATCCGAACCCAGCGGTCAGGGACTGGCCAGCACTTCGAGTGATAGACATGGAAAAGTCTCCGCACCCGCGAGTCGGAAGCAAGTATCGCGTTTGGCCGTTGTACAACTTGGCTTGCGGCGTGGATGATCACCTGCTCGGCATAACTCACATAATTAGGGGAAAAGAGCATTTGACGAATCAGGTTCGGCAAGAATACATGTACAACCACTTCGGGTGGAAGTATCCTGAAGCTATACATTATGGTCGATTGAAAATCACCGGAGCGTACCTGAGCAAAACAAAAATCGTTCAGGGAATAAGAGAAGGACTGTTCACAGATTGGGATGATCCGAGGCTTGCAACTTTTGCAGCCCTGAGAAGAAGAGGAATCACGCCACAAGCGATTGAGAAGATGATTATTGCCATTGGGCCCAAGACCCAAGATGTTGTTCTAAGCTGGGAGAACTTGTATGCGTACAATCGCAAGATACTTGATCCCGTCGCTGAAAGGTATTTTTTTGTCTTAGACCCAATAGAATTGACTGTAGAAAAAATCCCGCAAGTATTCATTGTAAAGCTTCGTATGCATCCCGATCGTCAAGAAGGGAAAAGCAGACAGTACACGATCAGTCCTGAGAAGGACAATGGTGGAGCGAAGTTCTGGGTTTCAAGGAAAGACTTGGACCCTTCTAAGAACGGATGTGTCGTCCGTCTCATGGAATTGTTCAACGTAAAAATCGAGAATGCAAGTATTTACTCGGCTGTTGCCATTTTCACAAGCGGATCGTACGAAGAAGCCCGGCAGATGAAGACTCAGCTGATACAATGGGTTCCCGTGGGGCAAGATATCCCCTGTCAAGTCGTGAGGCCAGACGCAACCACATCAGATGGGATAGCGGAGAGTTTCTGCAAACAGCTGGAGCCAAACGTGATCGTTCAATTTGAACGCTATGGCTTCGTTAGAATCGACCAAGCTGGAGAAAGGCTGAGGGTCTACTACGCTCACAAATAGAAGCAGGAAGGAATAAAATGCGAAAGCAGGACAAGGTTGCAGTTTGGCCTACATACTTCGATTCTGCGAAAACTAGACGGGAAGGAAGGCGCGTGCCGAAGAATTTGTCCGTGCTGTCCCCCAAAGCCTCAGAAGTGAAGGAGGCGGCCGACAAGCTTCGTCTAAACTGCGAACTCAGGGCAGATGTTGCCTTTCCAAGGACGCCTTGGTCAAGATCGGGGATGATTCTCGTTCAGAAGATTCAATCAAAAGAAGCAACTGTGAGAGAGATAGCGAAACAATTGGTGCAGATTCGACGTGCAACCAATGACACGGTAGAATAAGCTTAGTCCTTTTCTTCCTTTATTAGGACAGCATTAAGCACTCCATCTTGTCCTGGACGCGAAGTGATACGTGCTGCACCAGACGGTGTCTCTATTATTGCGCCTTTGGTAATCACGCCTCGACGGTTGTAGTCAACGTTTGCGGGGTTCTTAGCTACGCGCGTGATCTCAACCTTCTCAGTCTTTCCCGTTTTTGGGTCAGTGACGCACACTTTTCTGTCGCTCAACAACTTGAGCTTCCGGGTTCCTCCCCTTTCTTTTTCGGTTTTACACTTTAGTTCGCCCAGGGCGGTTTCCGCTGGAAAAGAGCCAAGTTCTGCCCTTCTTTTTTTCCTATAGGCACGCTTTCTACCTCCAGAAGATTTCTTCTTACGCATGTCACCGTGCCAAACCGACATCGTTAATTTCTCCTCAATTGCCCACCATAGGCGGTCATTATCACTGTCGTTTCTAATATAAACCTATCCTTTTATAGATGATTCTTCCTGCTTTTCGCCTTCTTCAAAAATGTGTCTTAACTCTCTTTTTATGTTGGCTGGGTCATGGCTGAGAGCGAAGTAATCTGCAAAATACTCCGTCGTCTTGAGTACCGATGATCGCCCGGCCCGTTCACTTGCGACCAAGCCCATTTCTTTCAATACCTTGACGTGACCATACGCGTGATGACCCCTCACGTCGACGACTCTCTTCTGGGAGACAGGCTGCCTATAGGCTATGTAAGAGAGGGTCTTCAATGGACCCATGGAAAGCAGAGGCCTGTTGACAAGCTTTCTGACACGAGGTGTGAAATCGCTTTTAAGTTGCAAGACGTACCTTTCTTCTTTCAATTCTAGTATCTCGAGAGCGGTGTTTCTTTCCGAATATCCTTGGATAAGTGCTTTCACAAGCTTTCTGATTCTGTTCTTTGAACGCGTGTTCAGGACCGAACATAATTCGTTTATGTCTAAAGGGCGACCTGCCACATAAAGTGAAGCTTCAACCAAAGGCAGTTCTTGCTTGACTTTGTCATCAGCCTTCTTCTCCTGAAGGCTCTCACCGGCTTCAGGCTTTCGCTTTTCTACTTTCTGCAAGATTCAAATCTCCGACGCTTATGTATATCTCTTCCGACTCTTCATTTTGCCATAGGTCTACCTTGCTCTCCTGCGCCAAGAAAAGCAGTAGGATAAATGTACGAATGGCTTCGAGTCGTGTCATTCCCTTTATCAAACTCGAAAACTCTATTATGCCGGCTCCTTTCACTCTTTCTGAGAGACATGTGTACAGCTTTTCCATCTGCAATTCAATTTCCATCAGATAGAAATCCAGTTGTGGCAATATTTCAGAAGGAGTAGGAAGGAGGGGTGCCTCGACGGCTTTTTCCAGACGTATCAGTTTCTCCCCTTTCAAAGCGTCGTCTAAGGCTTCAAGAAGATTGTGGATGGTTGTCGAGGCCAATTCGTGTCTTAAGGGCAAGAATAAAGGTGGAGGAAGAAAGTCTTGTGGAACCTTTGCTGGCGGAGGAGGTTCTTCAAGTCTCATCAGAAGTTTCGACTTCATCAAGTATATCAACGCGGAAGAATCCAACGCCACGCCTGAGGCTCTGAAGTCCACTTTTCCGGATTTCTCCATTTCAGTGAGAAATGAGGTCAATAAGTAGGCTATGTTAACGTTCCAAGGTGTAAGCTTTTCAAGCTTGTGGAACTCGAAAAGAATGTTCCATGGGGGGTGAAGATAGAAAGGTTTTCTTTCAACCGTTGAAGACACTAGCTCGGTACCTCCAGCAGGTTAGTCGCGACGACGTTCGATACGCCGTTTCGTCCATAGACTCCATAGATTTTTTGCGCTTTGTTCACCATTTCTGGCTTTAACGTTATTATTACAAATTGGGTTCTCTCAGACTCTTCTAGTAGAAGATCAGCAAGTTTTGACACGTGGAAGGCGTCTAGGTGGGCGTCTACCTCGTCAAGAATGTAGAATGAAGCAGGTGTAAACTCTTTCAAAGCGAATAGAAAGGCAACTGCAGCGACAGAACGCTCGCCACCGCTTGCCCCGCTTACAATTATTGAAGGTTTGTTGAGAAATTGAACTATCATGTCTATGCCGCCGGCGAATGGTTCATCCATGTTCTCGATTTTCAAGGAGGCTGTTCCACCGCCTGTGAGCTTGGCGAAGTATTTCTCTAGGTCGCGACCGATTTTTTCAAATGTATCCATGAAAACGTTCCTTTTCTTTTGTTCAATCTCGTCCATGAATTGAACTATCGCTTGTTTTTCTCTTTCAAGTTCGTTCATCCGTATCGACAATTCCTTGTAACGCGAGATCTGTTCCGCATAATGAGAAAGGGCAAGCTGATTGAGAGCGCCTATCCTCTCGAGTTCAAACTGCATCATCTTGATCGATGTTTCAGCTTCTTCCACCTGCTTAGGCGTCGATTCGACTGGTTGCTCATAACCGAACTGCCTAAGCTGATTGCGATACTGATTGAGTTGAAGGAGAGAGGTCTGGACGTTTAGTTGGAGCTGGTTCAGCAAGCGGTCAACCTGCTCATATTCAGTATCAAGCTTGTGCAATTCTTTATCTATGTCGTCTATTTGGCTCGTGAATTTCTTTGCTTCCTCTCTTGCTGAGAAGATGCTCTTCGAAAGCTCTACCCGGCTTTTTTCTAGTTCGGACAATTCATGCTTCAATGCTTCTCTTTCTTCCAGTGCCTCTTCGACTTCTTTCTCCACTCTTCTCTGCTGTTGTTCGACTTTCGCGAGTTGAATCTTTGAGTTTTGATACCCCACTCTTAGGACATTGTCGAACTGTGACTGATATGTAGAAATACCCGTCTGGAACGTCCCGAGCTTCTGTCGTAGAGTGATTGTCTCTTCTGCAAGCTTCTCCCTTCTGACTTCCATTTCCTGAATGCTCGCCGGGTCCGTTTTTCTTCTCAAAGCAGTCAGGTCTGCCTGTAGCCTTCTGATGTCCTTCTGAATTGAGCTTCTTTCTGCCCTGTGAACCCACATTTGTGACTTCTCAGCGTCTATTTCCTTTTCAAATCGCGCGATGCTGTGATCTACCCGCTTCGTGTTAGACTTCGTTCTTTTCACGCTTCTCTTTACACGAGTCAATTCTCTTTCGAGCGTGGCAATAGCGTCTGAAAGCCTCACAATCTCAACTCTAGTGTTATCAATTTCCTCCTGAAAGAGAGAGACGTCGCTTCCTCTTTTTGAAAGATGCTGCTGCAGGGCCGACACTGCCTCGTCAAGGTTCTTGATGGCAATGTCGCTTGGGATGATCACGGAAAAGTCTATGGGAGCACGATAGTAGCCGGTTTCAAAGGCGCCACCAGACTCGTAAAGATCCCCATCAACCGTTACCGTTCTGTGGCCCTCGCTTGATAGGCTGAAGGCAACTTTGTCATCTGATGCGACTAGGGTATCGCCAAAAACGAAGCAAACGGCGGATTCATAGTTCTTGTCATACTTCATGAATGATGAGGCCAGTCCATTGACGCCTTGCTTTTCGGGCACTTTAGAGAGTTTTGTCCTGGCTGTTCCTTCGATAGGGATTATCTTGATTCTTCCAAGTTTCATTTTTCTTAGGGTTTCAGTGCAAGTGAATGCAGCCTCAAAATCCTTAACCACCACGGCCTCTAGCCATCCCGCTGATGCTGCCTCAACTGCCTTTTGATACGTCCTTTCAATCTTGACCAAGCTGCGAAGTCGACCATAAACGCCTGGGATGACGCCTAAGTCGCCTAGCTCCTCGATGCTTCTCAAAGCTTTTTCTTCTGCAGCTATGGTTTCTGCAAGTTCTCGCTGAGTTGCGAATTCTACAACTGCTTCCCGTGCCGATTCGGATATTTTTCCGGCTTCAGCTATCTCCTTCTGCACGGCTTCTCTCTGGGCGACCCGCCGCTCAAGGTTGCGCTCCAAGTTTTTGAGCTGTGCTTTCTGTTCCTTCTGTACGCTCTCCAATTCGATAAATGATTTCTGAAGTTCGGAAAGTGTTGCGTTGAATCTTTCTCTGCGGTCATACAGGTCCTTCAGTCTCTTGATTCGGATCTTTATTGCTGTCTGACTATTCAGGTATTCAGACCTAAGAAGGGCAATTCTCTTGTGATTATTGTCGAGACTTAACTCTTTCTCGCGGATTCTCTTGCCGTTCTCTCCAAGACCGTCTAAAAGTTGTTCGGTTTCCCGTGCTAGAGCATCATGTTCAGCTTGTTTTGAGCTTTGTTGGTCAGAGATGGCTTCTTGTTCGCTACTTAAATGCCTGATTTCTGAACGATTCTTGCGAATTTCACTACGAAGGGACTCATACTGCTGGACATTGTTCTCTCTTACCCGCGTCAGTCCTTCAAGACTTATTTTTCCAGAACTGATCTTCGTCGTGAGCTCCGTGAGCTTCGATTTCAATTCTCCGATTCTTATCTGAACCTTCAGAACCTGGGAGCCGCCTTCCTCGACGATTTCTGAGCTTAGTTTTCTCCATTCCCCTTCAATTTCCCGTCTCTTCAATCGCCGCCCATCACGGAGTTGTCGAAGCTTTTCAAGCCTTTTTTTGACTTCGTCAGCCTGTGCCGAGTGCTCCTCCACTTTCTTCTGTATCAACGCCATGTCGTGTGAGATCTTTACTGTCTCAAATCTTTTTATCTCGTCCTGAATAAAACTTGCTCTTAAGAGTTCATTCCGTTCTCTCTCCAGATCGTCGAGTCTTTTCTGAACCTCATCGATTCTTCCCATTGCCGTACGTATGGATATGTCTGCCACGCGGAGTTTTTCTTCAGCTTCAGCTTTTTCGGCATCGTATTGGCCGATTCCAACGAGATCCTCAACGATTTTTCTTCGCTCTGAAGCAGATATGTCGGTAAGGCGAGTTATGGTACCTTGCAAGATTATGTTTTGACTTGCGCTGCTTATCCCAGCCATTGAGAGGACTTCCAGGATGTGAGCCCTTGAGATTCTTCTACCGTTGAGCCTGTACACGCTTTGGCCATTGCGGTAGACCTCACGGGAGATAGTGACCGTTGTTGTATCAACTGGCATGCGGCAATCCGTGTTATCAAACTGTATCACGACTTTCGCCATTTTTGCTCTTTCCAGCCCAGCCGTCTCTGAGCCGTGAAAGATGAGTTTGGCAGCTGTCTCCGCACGCAGTCTTCTAGTGCTCATTTCACCGAGAGCAAACAAGAGCGCATCAAGAATATTCGTCTTACCACTGCCATTTGGACCCGTTATGACTGTGAAGCCCTTGTCCAGAGTTACTCTGATGTTCTGCGGGCCGAAAGATTTGAAACCTTTTAGCTCAATCTTCTTAATGTAGGGCATTCAGTTTGCGCCCTCACTTTCTCCGAAACACACAGCATTCTTATTTCGACAACTCTAATATATTTTTGTGAAAGAGCATTGCAGCGTCGAGCTTTGACGGTCACGTACTTGTGGACGTTATTGTTCGGGTTTCAGTCCGTATTTTGCAGCCATTTTCTTGACGAAATCCAATACGAGTTCTTTTGTGCCAAAGATCAGGATTGAACTGTCATCCTGTACTCTGTATGACACAGACGAATCATTAGCTAATGCCTTCAATCTGACAATAGAAAGTTCGGTTGAAGGTTTAACGCGGATCCATTGCTGTTCCCTCGGCAAACTGGAGACAAACCTCGTCTCCTCTTTTTCCTCCATGCCGACTTTTTTACTTGCGTCGTGTAATCGTTTGAGCCATTCGTTTGCGTAGGCTGCTCCGAAGCTCTTTTCTCCTTCAGAAACAAGGTATGACTCCACGCTTCCTAAATATTCCTCAATCTTCTGAGTAGCCTCGCTGCAGCTCGCGTCAGCTTTCAGTATTCTGATCATTGTCCTTGCCGATTTCAAATCGTCCATTACCTGTGGTGGAACGACTTTCCCTTTTTTTCGAAAATCTGCAACCATTTCTTCAAGTATCTTCCATGCTTCTGAATATCCCATGCTGCAGGTTCACCATTACGTGGGGGCATAATGATATGGCACTATAAAGACGTTGTCAAGAGGAGGATGATTCTTTTCTCATGCCCTCATCGTTCGATTCTTGTGCTAGATCATCATGCCATCGAATTCTCTGCTGGGCGCTTCAGATCTGTGCGTGAAAGTGAGTACCTGAGAGGTGGGGAAATTGAGTTATAGCATAGCCCGAAGGCGTCATAAGGTGAATTAGGGTGTGCTCCAACGTGCGTGGTGTCAAGCGTGGTTTCTTCTTCTAAATGCACTTCGTCAGATTCATTGACGTGCATAGCTCGCATTCTTCAATGTTGACAGCAGGGTCGAAGGTCTTATGCATCGCGCATAGGAGTCCTTTGGCGCGCATCGTCTTGCAGATCTGGCACAGGTCTGATATGAACTTTGAATGCGACAAATCGCCTTCAGATAATCGGCATGCAAGCTCGACAATCAGGCCTTTCACCTCGCTGTCGCCATCCAGACTTATGGCTTTTCCTCGCATTTCTCGGTGATACAGGCTGATCGCTGGTTGGCTCACTCCAAGGAGTTTTGCAGTATCAGTTTGCTTCAGCCCATGCTTTGTCATTAGTTCTTTCGCTATCATGGCTCGAACAGCTGGCAGGGCGCATCTTACTGCGACTTCACATGGGACGGACATTTGATGTTTCTTCCTCTTTGTTATGTGTCGAAAGGCATAAATATACTTTATTACAATCGTGATAAGTTCTCAGGGTGAAAGAAGATGAGTTGGCGAAACATCGTTACGCTTTCTGAAGGCGTCTACAATGTGGGAATAAAAGACTGGGACAGAAAGCTTTTTGATGCCTTGATTCCGCTTCCGAACGGAACGACCTACAATGCTTACCTTGTAGTTGGAAATAGCAAGAAAGCCCTGATTGATACTGCAAATCCTGGTTTTGAGAGAGAGTTAGAAGATAAGATTAGAAGAATCACCGATCCGAGTGCCATAGACTACGTGATTATGAATCATGCTGAACCCGACCACGCTGGGTCAATTCCACATTTAATGTCAGTCAATACTGGCGCCAAGCTAGTTGCCACTGCCAAAGGTGCGAAGATGGCCCAGACATATTATAAGGTGCCAGAACGTCGAATAATCGTGGTGCATGACAAGGATAGCATTGATCTTGGCGGTAAGAGTCTTCAGTTCATCGAGGCCCCCATGCTTCACTGGCCAGAGACGATGTTTACTTACCTCGAGGAGGATCGAACCTTGTTTCCATGCGATTTCTTCGGTGCACACTTGGCGCGCGGAATTTTCGATGATGAGGTGGAAGATCTGCTTGTGCATGCTCAGAGATATTTTGGTGAAATAATGATGCCTTTCAGCGTGATGGCTCAGAAGGCCTTGGAGAAGATTAAGGATCTGAAGATTGACGTTATAGCCCCCAGTCATGGGCCGGTGTACAAGAATCCTGAGCGAATTCTCTCCGCGTACAAGAAATGGTCCAAGGGGGAAACTAGGCAAAAGGCCATAATAGTTTATGTGACGATGTGGAAGAACACGGAGAAAATGGTTCAGCCGCTTAGGGAAACGTTGATGTCTGAGGGAATAGAAGTTGCGTCTCATAACTTGGCTGTGGCTGATGTTGGCGACATAGCTAAGGACTTGGTCGATTCAAGGGCCATCGTTCTGGGAGCTCCCGCCGTGCTCGGAGGCGCGCATCCTCTTGCGGTTTATGCGACTTATTTGGTGAAGGTTCTGCGTCCGCCTTTGAAGTTTGGAGTCGTTCTGAGCTCATACGGGTGGGGCGGTGGGGCCATCAAGAGCGTTCAGGAGATTTTGGGTTCGTCAAAGTTGGAGATTGTCGGGTCGATGGAGATAAACGGGCCGCCGTCTGAAAGCGATGTTGAGAGAATCGTAGAAATTGGGAAGGGTCTTGCCGAAAGGATTAAGGCGGACGTAGATATCTGAAGACAGCATTAGAGGATCGAGGTAAGGCTTAGAAGAAAAGTTGAGGATGCAGGGCAGTTTCGAGAAGCGAGTTGTGAAGGGATGAATTATGGATGAGTTGAGTGAAAAACGGAAGAAGATGCTTAAAGAGATAATCTCCGAGTTGCATGCTGGAATTCCACCGCAGGAAGTTAAAGAAAGGTTCAAGAGGGTCTTGGAGGGCGTGAGTTCGGAGGAAATTGCCAAGATCGAACAGGAGCTTGTGAGGGAAGGAATGCCTCGGGAGGAGCTTCAGCGGCTTTGTGACGTGCATATGGCCGTCTTCGGTGAGCAGTTGGAAAAGCAGGAGTTGAAGGTTGCTCCTGAGCATCCGCTTGGTATTCTGTTGGAGGAACACAAAATTCTCCTGCAGCTCTTGGAGAAACTGACTACGACGGCTGACATCATTGGACAGGCGTGTGACATGGTCTATGTCGGAGACGATTTGACGCAGATGAAGAAGATAGTTGAAGAGCTGTCGGACGCTGAGAAGCATTACGTGCGGGAAGAAAACGTGCTGTTTCCAGTGTTGGAAAAGCATGGGATCACGGAGCCGCCTGCGATAATGTGGATGGAGCATGATAAGATTCGTGAGTGTAAGAAGCAGATTTACGGTATGGTCAAGAAGTATGAGGCTAAGGATTTTCAGGAGTTTAAGAAGAGTCTTGTTGATCGTGCGAGATCGTTGAACAGCATGTTGTCGAGTCACATCTTCAAGGAGAACACGGTGCTCTATCCGGCGGCTTTGAAAGTAATTCCGAAGGACGAATGGAGTGGCATAAGGAGTGAATTTGACGAGATTGGCTATTGTTGTTTTACGCCGAAAAACTTGATAGGGCCACCGGCGGCTGTAAGCGATGGAGCAAGTGGTTCGCTTTCGGGTGAAGGGACGTTGAGGTTCGACACGGGAAGTCTTTCGAAAGAGGAGGTTGGGGCCATTCTGGACACGATTCCGGTGGACATATCGTTCGTGGACGCGAACGATGCTGTCAAGTACTTTAATAAGGCTGAGAAGCGAATCTTTGTGAGGACGAAGGCGGTTATCGGAAGAAAGGTGCAGATGTGCCATCCGCAGAAGAGCGTTCACGTGGTGAACAAGATCGTGGAAGCCTTCAAGTCGGGCAAGAAGGACGCGGCTGAATTCTGGATTTCGATGAATGATCGTATGGTCCACATCAGATACTTTGCGGTCAGAGACGATCACGGCAAATACTTGGGAACGCTTGAGGTCACGCAGGACGTTACTGACATCAAGAAGCTTGAGGGACAGAAAAGGCTGCTCGACTGGGAAGCCTGACTAAAAGATCAAGCATAGCATGCCCAACATTCTTTCCTTATCGTTTTGACTTAGTCTCGTTGAACCGTCTGTCCTTACGCGCCTGAAGGTCAGGAATGTTGACCTGCGTTTTTGGGTTGAAATCACGCGGACAGGGAGAGACGGAGAGACGGCCCCTCCTCCCTCCCCCGGTCGGTTTTTCTGATCTTGGGCTGGGCGGCTTGTCGATTCGATGACGGCCTAACCAAATGTTGGGTTGAAAACACGCGAACATTTGATACCCCCTCCTAGGTCGGTTTTTTTGGGTGGTGAGCGTGGGTTCTAATGTGTGTGTTCCTGATGGTGTTGCTGCTTGGAAGTGAACAGACCGTCGTCTTTGTTGGACAATGCGGAGTCGGCTGGCAGAAGCACGCTAGAGTAACGAAGATCGTTTTGAACGAATTGGTTCAAGTGCAGGGCCCCGGGGCGGTGAAAAGCCGATTGGGCAAGGGCGAAGGACACATGTAGAATGATTATAAGACTGGCTGCCCAACGAGTGCGTTGAAGCTCGATGTCGATTGTCGGCTTGGATTTGGCGGGTGTTGAGAGCAGACCCACCGGGTTTTGCGTCCTCAAAGGTATGAGAGCGGAGACCTCGCTGGTCTACGATGATGAAGAATTGTTGAAGAGAATACGGGAAAACAAGCCCAGAGTAGTCGCCATCGACGCTCCACTCAGTCTTCCAGCCGGGAGAGAGTCTATAGAACAGAGGACGAAGGTTCACCTCAGAGAATGCGACAAGGAACTCCTGCGAAGAGGCATAAGGTTCTTCCCAGTCACGCTGGGTCCAATGAGGAAATTGACCAGCCGAGGCATGAACCTGAGAAGAATCCTGGAGAAAAGACGTTTCAAGGTGATCGAGGTCTATCCCGGAGGCGCGCAGGACGTTTTGAAAATCCCCAGAAAGCAGCAGGGAGTCGACAGGCTGAGAGCAGGTCTGGAGCATTTGGGCGTAAAAGGGCTACGTGAAGGAATGAGTGATCATGAATTGGACGCTGTCACGTGTGCTCTCGTAGGAAAACTCTTTTTGGAGGGAAAAAGCGTTACTTATGGCACTCTTGAACAGGCGATAGTAATGCCTAAGTCCGAAGAAAGTTTTCCAAAGGTCTAGAATAGCCTATTCAACGAACGTGGTGTTGGCAAGGGTTGAACATGTCGAGGTTTGGGGCAGAAGCTAGGAAAGTGGTTGAAATCTTGGGTTTAAGATGGGCACCCATCGCGGGAAGGTTTTCGGCCGTCGCTGAAGAGAATGGAGACTCTGCGAGAAGGCTCAGTATTTGTGAAGCCTTCGGTGTGGTGAAACGTGAAAACGTGGTTCTCAACCTTTCCAAGGAGAACTGCACTTGTCCAGGAGGCAGACACTTCACCGGCTTAGAAGTTCTTCCGGTTGAGACCATCGCAAGCTTCGTGACGAAGAAGGGCCACAGCGTCTATAAATCGGTAGACGCCGCTGTAGGTTCGATAAAAAGGCAGCCGCAACCGGTCAATAGAGGCGACTTTTTCATTCTAGGCCCTCTTGAAAAGTTTGAGAAAGAGCCTGACATAGTCTTTCTTCTCGTGAACCCGGCTCAGGCTGAGAGGATTCTCGGGCTTGTTTCCTTCAGAGGCGCTGAGCCTTTCACGTATTATCCTGCAAGCAGCATATGCTCAACGATCACGAACGTTATGGCAAAGGGAAAACCCGAAATAAACCTCATTTCAGCTTTCGAAAGGCGCGGAGGCAGGTGGGCTCCTAACGAGCTTATGGTGGGAATGCCCCTGAAAGATTTTGAAGCTGCGATCGAAAACATCCCTGAATCCGGTTACGGAATGGCCGAAACGTGTTGAATAAAGATGATTGTCAGTGCAAGCTTGGAGTTTTTTCCCAAAACGCTCGGCAAGCAAAAACGAAGCGTGAAGAGTTAATACGGTTGCTTGACTGAAGTTTCAGCAGGCCTATTGGTGCAGAAGATTCTGTTCGATTAAGGTACATGGCTCGTCTTTTTGAAAAAGGCGAGCGGTAGCTCATTGAACTGCAGAAACGGATAATTTAACCTCAGCCTGTCTACAGTATAATGGTAGCTCGGGATCCATGACTTGTCTCGTTTAAATCTCTCACCTCGGAAAGGTACATGCGCGCGCTATCGGGGCCAAGGAATGAAAGCGGGTTCTGGTAACTTGACGGGTGATTCGTCTTCGTGTTAACAGTCGGGTGATAGCATGTGTTTTTGTGTTATTCAAATCGAAATTCTTGGGTTGACACAAATTAAATATGCTAGACTGCGAACCTATT